>Ga0163215_100037_pt1 | contig 503404 bp, 450 predicted proteins | sample SynspAceP_FD_185934 | JGI IMG/M metagenome (GOLD analysis project Ga0163215, IMG submission 185934) | Saline lake microbial communities from Ace Lake in Antarctica - Synechococcus sp. Ace-P (Hybrid Assembly) | ecosystem: Environmental > Aquatic > Non-marine Saline and Alkaline > Saline | place...
AACCAAATGGTACTTGCAGTCCCAAACGGTATGGCTACCGCGTTTGTTGAATTGCATATTTGGATGCTACAGCATCCCGTCGCCTAAAGGCGAGGGGTTTACGGATCCCCTAACGGGGACTCTAAATTGGTTCATCGGCATAGCATGGCTTGAGGTGTTCAAGGCCATTTCAACCTTGCTGATTGGCCTTGCATGGCCGGGGTCTGTCGTCCTGTTGGGCTATTTCTTTCGAAAGGAGATCAGTAGCAAGCTGGCCGATGTGGAAACAGCAGGCCCGGGCGGCGTGACGTTTCATAAGCAGCAACAACCCAAAGCGGACGCGATGACGACCGAGCTAATTCCTCATGGAACCCTCACCCCGTTTCAAAAGGTAATTGAAGATTCAATCATAAAGGACCTTGATGCGATAGCAGACGATAAGAAAATGCCGATCCTCATCGCTCAACTCGCTTTGGCGAAAATTGATCGGTTTTTTGAATACGTTTACGCAAACATTTTCGGAACCCAGGTGCATGGCCTGCAACAGCTGCGAGATGCCGGGGGCACTGTCACGCTCGTGCGGGCAGAACAATTCTTCGATGAGGTGAAGGCCAAATTTCCGGAGTTCTATGTGAACATCACCTTTGCGCAGTGGTTTCGCTACCTCGAAATAAACCGCTTTGCTGTGATCGAGGCCGCTAACGTGAAACTGACCGACATGGGAACCGACTTCCTTCAATTTGTGGCAGCGCAGAAGGCCGGAGACCAGCGCGCCTATTGAGGCCCTATTTGACGTCTGCGGGGGCGACTGAGACCAGCCCACATATGAAACGGAATTCGTAATTCTGTTTCATATGTTTCAGAATGCATAATTACGCATTCCGAAGCAGAACAAACCATCCCGCTCCAATCTCACTTTATCTCAACCTCGGCCTTGATGGCCGCGAACTGGCTTTCCGGACGGCGCATGTTGAGGCCCACGCTTGCCTCTAAACTCATAGCCGACAGGCTTCGTGCTCCCCGTGACAATCTGCTACCTTGGTTCGCTCGACGGGCAGCAGGAATTTCAGTACCATCCTCCTTAATCTTGCCTGCTTGTCCTGCTATCAATACATCTCGATGCGGAGATTAGAGGCGAAGAATGTATCCGGATTATTCAAGGTCAGAACGCGTTGCTGACGGCAGCATGCACGCCATCGGTGTCATCGGGTCGGTGCTTGGGGCCGTTCTGTTGCTGATGTGGTCCGCACCGGTTGCCTCGCCTTGGGAAATTGCCGCAATAACGATCTATGCGATTACGCTGATTGCCACTTTCACAGCCTCGGCGTTTTATCACATGACCCCGTGGGAGACCATCCGGCCGGTACTGCGCCGGATCGATCATGCGGCGATCTATCTGAAAATTGCAGGCACCTATACGCCGCTGGTCGTCATGATCGGCAGCGGTCTGGCCTATGTTGTGCTTGGCATCGTCTGGGCCCTGGCGATCATCGGCATGACGCTCAAGCTGGTGTTCTGGAGCACGCCCGGCCGTTTTGGCCCCGCGCTTTATCTGATCATGGGCTGGATGAGCGTTGTCCTGGTGTGGTCATCCTGGGGGGAACTGCCATTTGGCTATATCGTCGCCGGCGGATTACTCTACACCGTTGGCGTGGTTTTCCATGCGTCCAAGACGATGAAATTCGCAAACGCAATCTGGCATGGATTTGTCATCGCTGCCTCCGCCTGCTTCTTCGCGGCCATCACGTTTTTGGCGACACAACAGGGCTCGCTGTAACAGCTTCGCCAATCCGGATGAGAGTGCGGGATGTGCCGAGATTGACGCGATCCGCGCTCTAAAACGGCCACACCCACGCAATCATCGGCACCGCGACGACGATCACCAGCACTTCCAGCATCAGCCCCATGCGCCAGTAATCGCCGAATTTGTAGTTTCCCGGACCCATGATGATGGTGTTGTTCTTGTGGCCGATCGGGGTGAGGAAGGCGCAGGAGGCGGCGACCGCGACACCCATCAGGAACGGATCCGGATTGGCGCCGATGGAATTGGCGACGGAGACGCCGATGGGGGCGGCGATCAGCGCGGTGGCGACATTGTTGAGAAAATCCGACAGCGTCATTGTGATGATCATCAGCACCGCCAGCACGCCCCAGGCCGGCAGATTGGCGGTCTGGGTGACGATCAGATTGGCAATCAGCTGGCTGCCACCGGTGTCTTCCAGTGCGGCGGCGACGGGAATGAGGCAGGCCAGCAACACGATCACCTTCCACTGGATCAGCGTGTAAAAGTCGCGACCGCCGATGATGCCCAGCCCAAGATAGGCCACGACGCAGAGCCCCAGCGAGATGGCCAGCGAGGCGATACCAGCGACCGACAGCGCGATCGCCGCAGCGAAGATGCTGATCGCCAGCAGCGCCTTGGTCCGCTGCAGCACCTCGAGCCGGCGATTTTCGAGCGGCAGCACGCCAAGCCACTGGCTGGCGGCAGCAATGTTCTTGTCCGGCCCGATCAACAACAACATGTCGCCAGCCTTGATCGGCAGGTTGCGCACCCGGTCGCGGAATCGCTGGCCTTGCCGGGAAACGCCGAGCAACGTCACGCCGTGCTTTTGAACCAGCCGCATCGACATCGTGGTGCGGCCGACGACGGATGCGTCCTCGGGCACAATGGCTTCGACCAGACTGAGCGAGCGCCCCATCAAACCGTCGTGCTTTTCAACGCCGACCGCATCCAGACCGGCGGCGCCCATCAACGCCTCGATCTGTTTCGGATCACCCTCCAGCACCAGGAAGTCGCCCTTGCGGATCTCGCGGCTGCGCGAAAACCCTGGCAACCGCTTGCCCTGCCGGGCGAGGCCCAGAATGGTGACGTCATTCTCGTTGGCGAGCGGATAAAGCTCGGCCACAGTCAGCCCGATGGACTTGGACTCGTCCTTGACCCGGGCTTCGGCGACATAAAGCCCGGCGTCGCCCTCAAGCGACATCACGTCGGCCCGGGCAGGAATCAGCCGCCAGCCGATGAAAGCCACATAGGCAATCCCGACCGCCGCCACGGTGATGCCGACCGGCGCGAAATCGAACATCGAGAACGGCGCGCCCAGCACATCCTGGCGATATTGGGCGATGACGATGTTGGGCGGCGTGCCGATCAGGGTGATCATGCCGCCAAGGATAGTGCCGAAGGACAAGGGCATCAGCGTCAGCGACACCGCCCGCTTGGCCTTGCGCGCCGCGTCCATATCAAGCGACATCAACAGCGCAAGTGCTGCGACATTGTTGATGATCGCCGACAGCACCGCGCCGACGACTGCCATGATGCCGATATGGGCCGGCAAGGCGCGGTCCGGACTGGTGACGAAACGGGCGATGAATTCGACCGCGCCTGAGTTCATCAACCCGCGCGAAACAATCAGCACCAGCGCGATGATGACAACCGCGGGATGGCCAAAGCCGTGAAAAGCCTGATCCGGTTCGATCAGCCCGGCGAGCACCGTGACCAGCAACGCCACGAAGGCAACGAGGTCGTAACGGAAACGGCCCCAGACCAGCATCCCGAACAGGACGAGGAGAATTCCAAACAGCAAGATCTGGTCTGTCGTCATCAATCCCGTCCCGTTGCGCGGCGTGCGATATGCACAGTCACGACTTGGGTTACATGACCACAATTGCCGGTCAACCGCTTTCCGCACCGCGCATGCAGATCAACCGGAGCCGGCGGAGCGACTCCTGTTTTTATCAGACCCTACTGAGCCAGATAGGCGTTGGTGGTCCAGGCAGACACATCCGGCATCTCGGTGAGCACATCGCCATTGGCATCGCGCAGGATACCGGCTTCAAACAGGAAGCCGGTGATGCCGGTGATCAGATCAGCGTCGATCAGGCCAACAGGTTCGTCCGCATCACGCAGAAAACCACCATCAATCAGTGCCTTCATCGAGGCGTGAACGAGATCGGGGTTTGATAACATGCCGCCGGTTTCCGCAATCAGCATGTCGGCAGCGGCATCGGGATTGTCGGCTGCAAAGGCATAACCACGCTGCGCAGCTTGCACGAAAACGCCAGCAGTTTCGGCGTTGGCGGCGAGCCAGGTGGCGTTGGCGCCCAGAAACGTGGTGTGCTGGTCCGGCACACCGTAATCGGCATAACTGAAGGCGCGTTGCGGCCGGCCCAGCAGCACGGAGTTCACGCCTTCCCAGGTGCTGACTTCGAGGGTGAAATCGGCCGAGCCATTGGCAAGCGCCTCATAGGCCGAGGTGCCGAGCGTCACCGTGTCGAATGTGCCCTCGCCACCATCGTGCTTGATGATCGAGGCGATCAGCGCATTTTCCCAGGCGCTGCCGAAACCGGCATAGATCTTTCCATCAAGATCGGCAGGGCGCTGGATGTCCTCACGCTCGCCATTGAACACCAGCCGTCCGGTCTCGTGCTGCACCACCGCCATCACAGCGGTCATGTCAGCACCCATCGAGCGCTGGCTGTGGAAGCTGACAGCGCTGAGGATTCCGAACTGCGCAACGCCGGTCGCAACCAGCGTGCCCGACGAGGTATCGGTGTAGGGCAGGATCTCGACGTCGAGACCCGCGTCCTTGAACCAGCCTTTCGCCTGGGCAACATAAAGCCCGACATGGTTGGTGTTGGGCGTCCAGTCGAGCGCCACGGTGAGCTTTTCCGCAGCATTGGCCGGCACCGCGATGAGCAGGGCCAGGGCAGTCAGAAGATGTTTCATGGTCAGTCTCCGGTTTGGGTGAGAAGGGTGTCGAGAAGTTGGGCTTCGAGTTGGACGGCCTCGATGGAGGGCGCACGGCCGAGGCGCGGGCGCGGACCGGGAACGGCAAATTCTGCAATGATCCGGGCGGGCCGGCGTGAGAATACGTAGATCCGGTCTGACAGCGCCACCGCCTCGCGCACATCATGGGTGACCAGCAGCGTGGTCCAGTGCGCGCCCTGCCAGCGGCGCTCGAGCCAGCCCTGCATCTCCGCCCGGGTCAGCGCGTCAAGCGCGCCGAACGGCTCGTCGAGCAATTGCACCGTGCGGTCCTGCACGATGGTTCGCAGCAGTGCTGCCCGCTGGCGCATGCCGCCCGAGAGTTGCGCCGGATAATGCTGCTCGAAGCCTGCGAGCCCAAAGGCAGCAAACAGCGGCAGCACCCTGGCCCGCGCCTCGTCACGATCCATCCCCTGCACTTCCAGCCCGAGGATGACGTTGTCAATGATCCGCCGCCAGGGCATTAGCGCGTCACGTTGCGGCATGAAGGCAAAGGCCTGAGGTTTTGCGGAAAGCGCTGCACCATTGACCCGGATCGTGCCGCGATCCGGAGTGAGCGCCCCGGTTAACAGCCGGAACAGGCTTGATTTGCCCGATCCGGATGGCCCGAGGATCGAGACGAACTCGCCATTGGCAACATGCAGCGAGATATCGTCGAGCACCGGCGTGCCGCCAAACGTCAGGCTGACATTTGTGATTTCCAATGCGGTTCCGGTTTGAACAGTGGTCATGGCGCAATCCCCGCATGCCGCCAGTTCAACACGAGGCGCTGCAACAGCGCAGTTGCGCCAAACAGCACCAGCGTCAAAGCCGAGCTGATCACCACGGCAGCGAGCATCAGGTCGGGGCGAAAGCTGTTCTTGGCGTTGAGGATGACGATGCCGAGCCCGGCCCGGGCGCCGACATATTCGGCGAATATCGCCGCCACCACCGCATAGGTGATCGAGATGCGCAGACCGGCGAAGAAATAGGGCATCGCCGAGGGAAACCGGGCGCGGCGGAAGGTGCTCCACCGCGAGGCGCCCATCGAGCCGAGCAGCGCCTCGATGTCGGGCTCGGTGGACTCATAGCCATCCACCAGCGCCACCAGCATCGGAAAGAAGGTGACCAGCGCCACCAGCAGGATCTTTGGCGTCAGCCCGAAGCCGAACCACAGCACCACCAGCGGCGCAATCGCCACCAGCGGCAGGGTCTGGCTGATGACGAACACCGGAAACAGCGCCCGCCTCAACCGTGGAATAAAATCGATCAGCAGCGACAGCAGGAACGCCACCGAAACGGAGAACGCGAACCCGGTCAGCGTCGCATAGAGTGTCGGCAGCGTATTGGCCCACAGCATGTCGCGGTTGACGACGATCTGCTCCGCCACCCGCGATGGTGCGGGCAGCACAAGCGGGGAGATGCCCGACAACCGGACATAGATTTCCCACACTGTCAGAGCGGTGAGCACACTGAGGATAGCCGGCACGCTTTGCACAAGCCTTGCCGCCAAAACACCAAATACAGCCGGCAGGCATCGGCAAAGCCGAGCCGCCGGCGAACCGGACGGAAACGGGGCCATCGGATCAGCGGATCGAAGGGCTGTTGGCCGAAACCGTCAGATCGATGGTGACATGGCCCGCAGGCGGACCGAAGCAGCAGAAGGCTTGCTGCAGGGTGGCGAATACCGACCCGGAATCACCGGTCAGCCGAGTGCAGAAATTCTTCGACCGGTCGAAACAGCCACTTGATTTGAGAAAATCGATGCAGCCCATGATTTCAGTCATATGGTCGCCGGCGCCCATCACATAAAGCGAGAACTGCGCCCGCGCGATCTCACCGGTTTCAGGCGCTTCAGCCAATGCGGCCAGTGCCCCGGCTTGGCGTGAGGCCAGCGGTTCGGAAGGATTGGCCAGCGCTCCGGTTTGGCAGATCGGATCATCCGGCTCGCCGGGACAGCCGCGTGACAGCGTGGCCCTGAGCACCACATGCGCCCTCGATGCGGCGGCTGCGACATAAAGATCGCGCAGCGCCGGGAACAGCACTTCGGGCGGTCCGACAATGAGAGTGGAAATATCATCAGTCTCGATCCGCAGGCGATCACGCCAGGGGTCAAGCGCCGAGAGCGACGACATGATTACGTCCACGAACCCGTCGGTCATGGGATAAAGGGAGACTTGCGCGCCTGCGAACATCCTGGTTCCTCCTTGCTACGCTGGCATTATCCAGATCAGCTTCGAGGGTCCGTGGGCATGGCGCCCGCGTCTCAGCCGCGGCTCTACGCGGCACCCCTGTGGTGAGACGCATTCAACAGGGTTTGCATGCAAATGCAAGGGTTTTTGTTCCGTGTCGCAATGGATTTTTTGGACAGGGCCGTGTCCGCCCCAAATGCTTTGACGCTCTCACCCCCGCAAACACCAAAGGGCGCGCAGCAATGCTACGCGCCCGTGTGAATTGGTCTCAGGATCAATTGCCGAAATTCCGCGTCGGCTTGATCGGGCCGCCCTGATTTGGGGCCGGAGCGACGGTTCCGGGCGCAACCGATTCAGGCCGGGTCACCGTGCCACGAGCTGAATAGGCGGTCTTGTTGCAAAGCCCGGAGCCATCCTGTTTGCAGGTGATACAATAGCCGCTCTTTTTGGAGCAACATCTGAGCCAGCTGCCATTGCCATCCATCTCGGTGATTTTACCGCCATCGATCATGCAGACGGACAGCAGATGGGCGGCCCGGTCATTGCTGACCTTCCTGGCCTCAGACGGTGTTGTCGACACGGCCATCATCAGGGCCAGGCTGGCGATTACAGCAAATAAAATGCGCTTCATGATAAATCCTCACGAGAGCAGTCCACCTGATCTCATCAGGCCCGATGCCCTATCCTTGTTTTGGTGAATATCCTGCCGGGAAACCGGATCCCGGTTTCCCGTAATAGCTCTGGACGATCGCAATGCGTTGACCACCCAGTTTTGGATCGGGGAAAGCGGCGGGCCTAGTGCTTGCGCACCGGACCCATGTAAGACACCTTCAATGTGCCGGAATAGGCATTCATCCTGGCACCGAAGAGGGCGTGGTGTTTCTGGGCCAGATAAGAATATTCGGTGCCGCGGCAATCAAGCATCTTGATGTTTCTGTAGCCCGAGCGGCGCAGGTTTTCGTAGCCGACCCGGCAATCCTTGCGAGAGACCTTCACCACTTCATTCTTGCGCGTGGCCCGGTGATCGCGAACCTTGGGCTGAGTGGCGGCACGATGATCCTGAACCTGGCTGGTGGCACGGTGGTCGCGCACCTTGACCTCGACGGTAGCGCGATGATCGCGGACATTGCGGGATCCATCAGCGGCCTGAACCGGAGTCTGGATCAGGAGGGTTGCAAGGCTGGCGGCGGCGAGGGTGAGAATGGATTTCGTGAACATGGTGTAGCTCCGGTGTGTGTTTCAATAACGCCACCTTGATCCACACCGGTTGAACCCTTTCTGAAGCGCCCATTCATGACCGGTTCACGTTGCTCGCCTGGCTCCCGTACCCGCCGATCCGTGGAATTTCGAGAGTGGAAAAGCAGTGCAGAATCCTAAATTTGCCACTGCCAAACCGTATTGGCATTGTAGACTTGGAATCATGAAATACCTTGTCTCGTCCCTGATCGTTCTTCTTTTGTCGGCGATGCCCGTCAGAGCAAAGACCGTCTGCACGATCATTGCCGACGCCGGTTCTGGAGCAGTGCTGCTCGAGCAGGGTGATTGCCGCTCCCGGGTTACCCCAGCCTCAACCTTCAAGGTTGCGCTGAGCCTGATGGGGTTTGATTCCGGCTTTCTCACCAGCACCAACGCACCAGTCCTGCCCTACAAGGCGGGCTACCCCGATTGGGGCGGCAAGAACTGGACACGGCCAACTGATCCGGAACGCTGGATGAAATACTCGGTTGTCTGGTATTCCCAACAGCTCACCGCCGCACTCGGTGCCGGAAAAATTCAGGGCCACCTGAAGGCCTTTGGCTATGGCAACGCCGACTTCAGCGGCGATCCGGGCAAGAACAATGCGCTCGAACGCGCGTGGATCGCATCCTCGTTGAAGATCGCGCCGACGGAACAGGTCGCGTTCCTGCGCGCCCTCGTCAATCGCACCCTGCCTGTCGCGCCTCTGGCCATCGACCAGACCATGGCAATTATCGAAACAACGCCGGCTGGCAATGGATGGACGGTATCAGGCAAGACCGGCGCCGCTTATCCCCGACGGGCGGATGGGTCTTTTGACAGGGCAAAGAGCTGGGGCAGGTTTGTCGGTTGGGCCGAAAAGTCAGATCGCACGCTGGTCTTTGCCCGGCTCAATCAGGATGAGAAACGCGAGAGAGGCTCTGCCGGGATCAGGAACAAGAAGGCTTTCTTGAAAGAGTGGCCTGAGCTGACAGTTTCCATTCCCTGATCGCCAGACATGCAATCAGGGTCGGCAAATTCTGTCTTGCCTTGACCGCTTGGCCCTCGCCCCCATATTCCAGCCCATGAAACGCCGCTCCTTTCTCAAACTTTCAGCGCTCGCCGCTCTTTTCGGCATCGGCGCATCGGGGACCGCAATGGCTGTTGCACGCAACTCCAATCGTTATCATTCCGGTCCGGTCAGCGATCATTTCGACGGGACACGATTTTTCAATCCAGATGGCGCTGCGCCCAAGGGTTTTTCCGATCTGCTCAAGTGGAAGTTCGGCGGCACTCAGGCCAAATGGCCTGCCGTGGTCAGAAGTCCTTTTGCACCTGCCCGGCCCGAGCCCCGTGTTGAAGGTGACCGGCTGCGCATCACCATGGTTGGCCATGCCACCATGCTGATCCAGACCGCCGGGCTTAACATCCTCACCGATCCGGTCTGGTCGGATCGCGCCAGCCCGGTTGCCTTTGCCGGACCGAAACGCGTGACTGCGCCCGGCATCGCCTTCGAGGATCTGCCGGATATCGATCTGGTGCTGCTTTCCCACAACCACTACGACCATCTTGATCTCGTTACGCTGGCTCGGCTCAGACTGGCGCACAACCCGCTTGTCATCACGCCGCTCGGCAATGACACCATCATCAAGGCGCACACGCCAACCATGCGGGTGATCACCGCTGACTGGGGTCAGGCTATCCAGTCAGGCCCGGCAACCGTGCATTTCGAGCCCTGCCACCATTGGTCGGCACGCGGCGTCAACGACCGCTCGATGGCGCTGTGGGCGGCCTTTGTGATCGAGACGCCCGGCGGCAAGATCCTGCATATTGGCGACACCGGTTTTGACAAGGGCAGGCCCTACCAGAACGCCCGTGACAAGCATGGCAAGTTCCGTGCTGCGATCCTGCCGGTCGGCGCCTATGAGCCACGCTGGTTCATGAAGGACCAGCACCAGAGCCCGGACGAGGCAATCGACGGCTTTCTGCTGTCAGGCGCCGACTACGCGCTCGGCCATCACTGGGGTACCTTCCAGCTGACCGATGAGGGCCGTGAAGCCCCCGAAGAAATGCTTTACGCCAAGCTTGCCGAAAAGGGTGTCGCCAAGAACCGTTTCCGCCCACTGCATGTCGGCGAAGCCTGGGATTTGTCTCCCGTCGCCTGAGCCATCAGCCAATGCGCCGACACTGGTAATTCGACAGTTTTTCCGCCATATAGGCCCCGAACGTAAAACGGGTGTGCGCTATGGGATCGATGGTTCCTTTTGCCAAGATGAACGGACTGGGCAACGACATTGTCGTCATCGACATGCGCGGCCGTTCCGACGTAGTGACTCCGGAAGCAGCCATTGCACTTGCTGCCGGCGACCGGACCGGCTTTGACCAGATCATGGCGATCCACGACAGCACTCTCGACGGCGTTGATTACCGCATCGACATCCTCAACCGCGATGGCTCGCGCTCTCAGGCCTGCGGCAACGGCACCAGATGCGTCGTGCAGGCGCTGGCGTCGGAGACCGGCCGTAAGAGCTTCACCTTCAAGACGCTGGCCGGCATTCTCACCGCCGAGGAGCATGAGGACGGGCTGATTTCGGTCGACATGGGCGTGCCCGAATTCCGCTGGGACCGGATCCCGCTGGCCGAGGAATTTTTCGACACCACACGCATCGAGTTGCAGGTCGGCCCGATTGATGCGCCAGTGCTGCATTCGCCCTCGGTGATGTCGATGGGCAACCCGCACGCCATCTTCTGGGTCAAGGACGATGTCTGGTCCTATGATCTGGAGCGCTTCGGGCCGCTGCTGGAAAATCATCCGATCTTTCCCGAGCGCGCCAACATCTCGATTGCCCGGGTGAAGGACGCCCAAACGCTTGACCTGCGGACCTGGGAACGCGGTGCCGGCCTGACCCGTGCCTGCGGCTCTGCTGCCTGTGCCGCGGCGGTCTCAGCCGCGCGCACCGACCGCACCCGCCGGCGAGTCACCGTCAATGTTCCCGGTGGCCCGCTTCACATCGATTGGCGCGCCAACAATCATGTGATCATGACCGGCCCGGCCGAATGGGAATTTTCAGGCACCGTCGATCCGCTGAGCGGTGACTGGCAGGCCGATGAGGTGGATGCGTGAGCGGCGTTCGCGTTCTCACCCTTGGATGCCGGCTCAACACCTATGAATCCGAAACCATGCGCAAGGCGGCCGAAACCGCCGGGCTCAACAATGCGATTTTGGTCAACACCTGCGCTGTGACCGCCGACGCTGTGCGCCAGGCACGCCAGACCATCCGCCGGGCGCGGCGCGACAATCCTGAAGCCCGCATTGTTGTGTCAGGCTGTGCCGCGCAGACCGAGCCCGAAACATTCGCCGCTATGGACGAAGTCGACGCGGTGATCGGCAATGAGGCCAAGGGCCAGGCCGCGACCTACCGCAAGCTGCCTGATTTCGGCGTGTCAGAGAGCGAAAAGATCCGCGTCAACGACATCATGTCGGTGCGCGAGACCGCGCCGCAGATGATCGAGGCAGTCGAGGGCCATGCCCGCGCCTTCGTGCAAGTGCAAAACGGCTGCGATCACCGCTGCACTTTTTGTATCATCCCCTATGGCCGCGGCAATTCCCGCTCGGTGCCGATGGGTGCCGTGGTCGAACAGATCGAGAAGCTGGTTGATAATGGCTACCAAGAGGCCGTTATCACCGGCGTCGACGCCACCAGCTATGGCGCTGATCTGCCAGGCAGCCCGACGCTCGGAACGCTGGCCGCCACCATTCTCAAGCAGGTCCCTGATCTCAAGCGGCTGCGGCTGTCGTCGATTGACTCGATCGAGGTCGACGACACGCTGATGGACCTGATTGCCAATGAACCGCGCTTCATGCCGCATCTGCATCTGTCGCTGCAGCATGGCGACGACCTGATCCTCAAGCGGATGAAACGCCGCCATGGCCGCGATGACGCCATCAATTTCTGCCGCACGGTCCGCGAACTCCGGCCCGGCTTTGCCTTCGGCGCCGACCTGATTGCCGGCTTCCCGACAGAGACCGAAGAGATGTTCGCCCGCTCACTCGACATGGTCGATGAGTGCGGACTGTCCTTCCTGCACGTCTTTCCCTATTCGCCGCGCAACGGCACACCGGCCGCCCGGATGCCGCAGCTCGACCGCGGACTGATCAAGCAACGCGCCGCGCGCTTGAGAGAACGGGGCGAACAGGCCTATGATGCCCACCTCTCCGCCATGGCGCTCGCGGGCGAAACCCACTCCGTTCTGGTCGAATTTTCCGGCACGGCGCGCACAGAAAATTTCACCCCGGTGGTTGCGTCTGCCGCGCCACGGGGCCAGATGGCTCTGGTAAAGGTCAATGGCCGCAAAGCCGATCATTTGACCGGCGAAATGGTTTCCGGACCAGAAGATCAAATGCAAACGGCGGACCTCGCCGCAGACTGACATCGAAAAGGTACTGAGCTCGCATGGCGTTTAACTTCATCAAAAAAGTTTTTTCCTTCGGGAAAGACAAGGAAGACGCGCCTGCACCCGACACCGCGCCAGAGACCACAGTTGAGGCAGCGGCGCCACCTGCCGATCTCCCGCCAGCTGCAACAGATGCCGCACCGGAAACCGTTGCCCCTGAGCAGCCCGCAACAGTTGCCCCTGTGGACGAAGCGCCCGCCGGCGAACCACCGATCCACACCGAGCCCGTGGACGAAGGCCCGGAAGACGGGCTGACGCCGTACGAATTGTCTGCTGACCCAGCCATCGCGCCTGTCCCAGAGGGGTCACCGGTGCCTGCGTCGCAGGATGACACCGGGATGCAGCTCGCCCCGGAAACGATAGCCAGTGAGGCGCCGGTTCACACTGAGCCCGTAGAGGAAGGCCCGGAGGACGGACTGACGCCAGACGAATTGGCCGCCGACCCGGCCATCGCGCCGGCCCCGGAGGAAACATCCGAGCCTGAGCCTGAGCCTGAGCCTGAGCCTGAGCCTGAGCCTGAGCCTGAGCCTGAGCCTGAGCCTGAGCCTGAGCCTGAGCCGGAGCCTGAGCCTGAGCCTGAGCCTGAGCCTGAGCCTGAGCCTGAGCCTGAGCCTGAGCCTCGAAGGCTGGTTGTTCGCGACACGGTGTCAAGGGCAGAGCCCGCTCCGGCTCTCCAGCCTGCGGTACAAGAAACAGGCAATTGGTGGCAGCGTCTGCGGCAGGGCCTGTCGCGTACTTCAGGTCAGCTTTCCGGCCAGATCAGCGGCATTTTCACCAAGCGCAAGCTCGATGAGGAAACGCTCCAGGATCTCGAAGACGTGCTGTTGCAGGCAGATCTTGGCGTCGAGACTGCACTGAAAATTACCGGGGCCTTGTCCGCCACCCGCTACGGCAAGGACATTTCGCCGGCGGAAGTCCAGAAGGTGATGGCCGAGGAGATCACCAGGGTTCTGGGTCCGGTGGCCAAACCGCTGGAGCTCGATCTGAGCCACAAGCCGCATGTCATTCTGGTGGTCGGCGTCAACGGCACCGGCAAGACCACCACTATCGGCAAGCTCGCCGCCAAATTGAGCGCTGGCGGGCTCAACGTCATGCTCGCCGCCGGTGACACCTTTCGTGCAGCCGCCATCGAGCAGCTCAAGATCTGGGGTGATCGCACCGGCTCGAAAGTGGTCTCGACCAAGCTTGGCGCCGATGCGGCAGGTCTTGCCTATGAGGCCTTCGAGACCGCTCGCGCAGACGGCGCCGATGTGCTGATCATCGACACCGCAGGACGGCTGCAAAACCGCACCGAGCTGATGGATGAACTGGCCAAGGTGGTCCGCGTCATCAACAAGCTCGATCCCGACGCGCCGCACACCGTGCTGCAGACGCTCGACGCCACCACCGGCCAGAATGCGCTCAACCAGGTCGAGATCTTCCGCAATGTCGCCGGCGTCAACGGTCTGGTGATGACCAAGCTCGACGGCACCGCACGCGGCGGTATTCTCGTCGCCATCGCCGCCAAACATAAATTGCCGGTCTATTTCATCGGCGTCGGCGAGGGTGTAGACGATCTCGAACCATTCGAGGCGGCCGATTTCGCCTCCGCCATTGCCGGAGAACCGGCCGGAGAATTGAAATGACCGCCCCCAACGAACACGGCAACCGCAAGCAACCCGAAACCGGGGCTGCCGACCAAGCCTCAGATGACGAGATCCATGTTTTCGAGCGCGATCCTGGTGATCCGAAACGCAAGCACGTTCATCCATTGCTCAAGCTGGTTCTCGAGCTCGGGCCGCTGCTGGTGTTCTTCTTCGCCAATGCCCGCGGCGCATGGATTGCCGAGCGGGTGCCTTTCCTCGCCGATATCGGCGGGCCGATCTTTGTCGGCACCGCCTGTTTCATGATCGCCACGGCGATCGCACTGACCGCATCCTGGATACTGACCCGGACCCTGCCGATCATGCCGCTGCTGTCGGGCGTCATCGTGCTGGTCTTCGGCGCGCTGACCCTGTGGCTGCAGGATGACACCTTCATCAAGGTCAAGCCGACCATCATCAACACCATGTTCGGCCTGATCCTGCTCGGTGGGCTGTTCTTCGGCAAGTCGTTCCTGGGCTACGTATTCGATTCAGCCTTCAAGCTCGACGCCGAGGGCTGGCGCATCCTGACAATGCGCTGGGGCCTGTATTTTTTGATCATGGCCGTCGTCAACGAATTCATCTGGCGCAATTTCTCCACCGACTTCTGGATTGCCTTCAAGGTCTGGGGCAACCTGCCGCTCTCCATCGTCTTCACGCTGCTGCAACTGCCGCTGATGCAGCGGCATGCACTGCCGGAAGAGGGTGCGGCGAAGGGCTGAGGCATGTCTCGTCCAAATGTGGACATGTAACGTCAATCGGAGGCCGCTGTTTGCGGCTGCTCCGCATCTCCATTCATTCGCTTCCAAAAATCGTTGAGGAATTCACGGTTTCTGCGACAGCGCATGGAACGAAATAGCGTCCAAGTTGTTTTGTAACGGCCAAGTGTGGGCGTGACGGAGCAGGGCAGGAAATGGGTGATCACCTCAAACTATGTGTTGTCGGCAGCGGAGCGATGGGTATTTACCTGGTCAAAAGGCTCATTTCACAACGCATTCCGGTTTCGATAGACGTTTTTGAAGCGACCGATGAGGCGGGAACCGGCATGCCCTACAGCCCCGGCATGAATGCCGATTACATGCTGTGCAATGCCTTCAGCCGTGAAATTCCACCTGTTACCCGCCCTCTGATAGACTGGCTTGAGTCCCAGCCCCCCCGTGAACTCAGCGATTGGGAGCTTTCAACCCACGATCTCAACGCTCGCGCATTCTATCCCAGAACACTCATCGGAGAATATCTGGGATCTGAATTTGCCGACCTGTGTTCAAAGGCCAAAGATGCCGGTTTTGAGCTGACAGTCCACACCGGGTGCAAGGTGCAGGATATTTCCGTGAGCGGTAGTCAGGCGCTGATCACCTACTCGAGAAACCGCGAAGAAGCCCACAAGCAATTCGACATTGTGCTCATCGCGACAGGGCACAAATGGGCTACGGCGCCAATGATTGACGAAGCACGATTGGTCTCGCCATGGCCTTACACCGAAATTGAAGCTCTTCCTGAAGGTCCCATAGGCGTGCTTGGCTCGTCTCTGTCCGCCATCGATGTTGTCATTGCCCTTGGTCACGCACATGGGCGGTTTGAAGAAAATGGAGATCGTGTCACATGGCTTCCCCACAGCCTGGAAAGCGATTTGCGGATCACCATGGTATCGCGGAATGGTGTCATGCCAGAGGGCGATTTTTACTACACCTTCCCATATGAGCCTTTGCACCATCTCACTGAGGATGCGGTGGCGAAGGAGATCGCCAAAGGCAAGGATGGCCTGTTGCAACGCACGTTCGAGCTCCTGTGTGCCGAACTGGACGCCGCCGATGCCGACTATCTTGAGGATCTCGGCCAGGAGGCCCGAACCCTTGACGGCTTCGCGCAGGCTTATTTTGCGCCACGCCAGGAAACCGGCGGTCTGGCAGCGGTGAAGGAGGATCTTGCCGAACTGCGCAAGTCGATGAAAAAGCGCGAGACGGTCCCATACCGCTATGCGCTGCTGCGAGGTCACGAGGTCTTCGGCAATATCCTGCCCCACCTGAGCGAGGAGGATTACGAAGAGTTTTCCCAGAAGCTGATGCCGGTGTTTGGAGACTGCTATGCGGCGGTGCCCCATCTCTCGCTTGCCCGTATTGTCGCGATGTATGACGCGGGCGTGCTGGAACTGTGTGCAACAGCTAAGGGCGCGACCTTCACCGAGGCGGAAGACGGTCAGATATCGGTTGAAACCGAAGACGGCAGCAGAACATTTCAAGCCGTAGTGGATGCCCGCGGCCAGTCCGCTGAACCGCTATCCAAACTGCCTTTCCCGTCTCTTGCAGCCCGCTTTCCAGAAGATGCCGCCCCGGTATTGGAGCCCTTCAGACTGGACACCGGCGATTCCGGCTCTTCACAGATTTACTGCCTGGCGCTGCCTCAAATCCTCGAGCGATATCCATTCTCGCAAGGGCTCGCCAATTGTGACATCCTCGCCAAACATGTGGTTGGCGACCTGGAAGATCGTTTGGTGTCATAAATCCGGCTTTCCCGAGACGAGGCCATGCCCCACACCCTAACCCCCATTCCCGAACGGCCCTCGATACCCCTCGCGCTGCACCTCACGCTCATGTTTGAGCATCCAGTGCACCGTCGGGAACGCGATCTCGTTCACAGGCAGTGCGTCCCAGTCGAACAGCTTGGTCTCGAGGCTTTCCTCGCCGACGCCGAACAGCGCGGCACCCGCGCCCGGGTCCAACAATTCGGCGCGCCAGATCAGCTGCACCTGGCTCAGATGCGGAACAGAATAGATTGCCAGCAATTCACCGAGTTTCAGATTGGCCAGCGCCTCTTCGCGCGCCTCGCGGCGGGCGCCGTCCTCGGGTGTTTCATTGAGTTCGAGATAGCCGGCAGGCACCGTCCAGAAGCCGCGTCGCGGCTCGATTGCCCGGCGGCAGAGCAGCACCTTGCCTTCGTGCCGGACCACCGATCCGACAACGATGCGCGGATTCTGGTAATTGACGAAACCACAGGTGCGGCAGACATCGCGTGCATGCGTGTCACCTTCGGGAACCAGACGGTGGAATTGTTTCTCAGTGCTCATGCCAGACAAGATAGAGCCAAGACCGGCTCACGGCGAGACCTGTGCAAACACAAGACTGCAAAAAGCCCGGTCAGCCCGCCTGAGACATCGCCTTTTCAATCGCCGGCAGCAGCTTGTCACGCAGGCTTTCAGTCGTGAACGGGCCGATCTGCTTGTGCAGGATGGTGCCGTCCGGACCAACCAGATAGGTTTCCGGAATCCCGTAAACCCCCCAGTCAATCGCCGACTTGCCTGCCGGATCGATGCCGACAGCGGCGAACGGATTGCCAAGTTCCCCAAGGAACTTCAGCGCGTTGTCGTTCTTGTCCTTGTAGTTGATGCCGACAAGCTCGATCCGCGGGTCACGCGCCAGCTCCAGAAGGATCGGATGCTCCTGGCGGCAGGGCACGCACCATGAGGCCCAGACATTGACCAGCGAAAGCTGGCCATTGATTGCGGCATCGGTCAGCGCCGGCACGGGCGTACCGTTGACCATCAGGCCTTCAAGCGGCGGCAACGCCAGCGATGGCGCTTTGGTGCCGATCAGAACCGAGGGAATTTCGCTGGCGTCCTTGCCGGATTCAAGCTGATAGAGAAACACAGCCGACAGCGCGGCAAACAGCACCAGCGGCAGAAATGCGATCAGCCGCCGTTGCCGGCTTGCAGGTGCCGCATCTTCTTTGGTGTCTTCGGTCATGTACTGGACCCGCCACCGGCCTTGGAGCGCCGCCGCACACCTTGCGCCTCAAGTTCGGCGAGTTCGCGTCTGCGTGCACGCCCGTCAAGCAGGATGCCGACCAGCAATCCGGTCAGCGTAACCGCCGTTGCGGCGTAGGAAAGAAAGACAAAGGCTTCGTGGCTCATCATTTTACGCACCACCGCCGATTGATTGCGCAGCACTGCGCCGCATCGCCTGCACCCGCCGCCGCAAGATTTCGTTGCGCATCGCCATCAGGTGAAGGGTGAAGAAGATCAGCGTGTAGGCAATCCCCATCACCAAGAGCGGATAAAGCATCGAAGGGTGAATGGTCGGACCATCGAGCCGCATCACGCTGGCCGGCTGGTGCAGCGTGTTCCACCACTCGACCGAAAACTTGATGATCGGGATGTTGATGAAGCCGACCAGCGTCAGCACCGCAGCGGGGCGGGCGGCGCGGGCCGGATCATCCATCGCCTTGTGCAGCGCCATCAGCCCCAGATACATCAGGAACAGCACGAACACCGAGGTCAGCCGCGCATCCCAGACCCACCAGGTGCCCCACATCGGCCGTCCCCACAGTGAACCGGTGAGCAGCGACAGGAAGGTAAAAGCTGCACCAATCGGCAGGGCCGTCTTGGCGGCCACATCGGCCAGCGGATGCCGCCAGACCAGCGTGCCGATCGAGGCAACCGCCATCACCGAATAGCACATCATCGCCAGCCACGCCGCCGGCACATGGATGAACATGATCCGCACGGTCATGCCCTGCTGATAATCCTCGGGCGCCGCGAACGACATATAAAGCCCGATCAGCAGCGACAGAACCGCCGCCGTCGCAAGATACGGCAAAATCCGCCCGGAAAGGGCAAGAAAGCGGGTCGGATTGGCGAGGCTCGTAAACCAGCCTTGAGATACGGTGGTGTCACTCATGGCTTTTTTCTAATCCTTGCCGCGTCCGGTTTCAATGCGACAAATCAATCTGCCGCTCCCTTGAGCGCTGCCGCGGCCGCAACCGGGCCAAGGGCTGCAAAAAACAGGGCAATTGCCGACAGGATCATGAACGGCGGCAGGAACGGATCCGGATCGGTCACCGCCGCGTAAGATGCGCTGACCCCGAAGATCAGGATCGGGATCGCCAGCGGCAGGATCAGGATCGACACAAGCAACCCGCCGCGCGGCAGTACCACAGCCACCGCAGCACCAACTGCGCCAATGAAGGAAATCGCCGGGGTGCCGACCAGAAGCGTCAGCATCACAGCCCCTGTGGCCGTAGCACTCATGTTCATCAGCAGCCCCAAGAGCGGTGCCGCCAGCACCAAAGGCAACCCGGTAGCCAGCCAGTGTGCCAGACTTTTGACGAAAACCGTCAGAACCAGCGAAAACCAGTCCTGCATCATTAAAATATCAAGCGATCCGTCCTCACGGTCGGCCTGAAAAAGCCGGTCGAGACCCAGAAGCGAGGCCAGCAGCGCGCCGATCCACAGGATTGCCGGACCGATTCGCGCCAGCAGATTGAGATCCGGCCCGATGCCAAAGGGAATGACAGCTACCACCGCCAGAAAGAACAGCACGCCAAGCATGGCAGCACCGCCCGAACGGGTGGCAATCGCCAGATCGCGCCCGAGCAGCGCAATCATGTCCAGGCCTCTGCAGACGCCACGCGGTGAATGCCCGACAGTTCCAGTGAGCGGACATTGTCGAGCCCCAGCGGCTGATGGGTGGCGGCAATCGCCAATCCGCCGTTCTTCAGATGATCTCTGACCAGATTGGCAAACAGCTGGTCCGAGCGCTTGTCGAGCGCCGCCGTGGGCTCATCCAGCAGCCACAACGGCCGATGACTGACCAGCAAACGCGCCAGCGCGATCCGCCGCTGCTGGCCAGCCGAGAGATAGCCAAATGGCAAATGCGCCACGCCGGTCAGGCCGACCTGGTCGATGGCCTCGTCAATCGGCGTTCCTTCGTCGCTGTCGCTGCGCTGGAAGCTTTTCCAGAAGCCGAGATTTTCAGACACCCGCAGTTCCCGCTTCATCGCATTGCGGTGGCCAAGATAATGGGCGAATTCGGAAACCGGCACCGCCGCTCCATCGTCATTTTCAAGCAAAAACGCACCCGAATCAGCAGCCAGCAATCCTGCCAGAATTCGAAGCAGCGTCGATTTTCCCGAACCATTGGGTCCGGTGATAACCAGCGCTTCACCACGGCCAAGCGTAAAGCCCAAATCTTCAAACAGCACGCTGTCACCGCGCCGTCCCTTGAGTTTCGTGGCTACTGCCCGCATCGGCCCCCGCATTCCGGCGCGCCAGACGGCACCCGGCGCTCCAATTCAATAAAAACTAACCATCCAAAAAAACATTCAAATGGTACATTGGTTGATCTGGCACGTTCTTACGAAATTATCTATAACGCCCGCAACCACGCCAGCGGTCGGCGTGAATTCAATATAGCGCCGAACATGATGCCCCAAGCGTCACGGGCGGACAGCGGAAATGATCGTACCCGCATCCTTGTCCACGCATGAGCGTGTGAGGTGTTCGCCCTAAAATTCGGCCGAACTCATGAAAGCGGGTTGCCTGTGGCCAAATCACTCGACAGCTTCAATTGCCGTTCCACTCTCAAAGTCGACGGTACCGACTATGTCTATTACAGCCTCGTTGAGGCCGAGAAGAATGGCCTGACCGGTATTGCGTCGCTTCCATTCTCCATGAAGGTCATTCTCGAGAACCTGCTGCGCAATGAAGACGGAGGCACGGTCAAGAAGGATGACATCCTCGCCGTTGTCGCCTGGCTGACCAACAAGGGCACTGCCGACGCCGAAATCGCCTACCGCCCGGCGCGCGTGCTGATGCAGGATTTCACCGGCGTTCCTGCCGTGGTCGACCTGGCAGCCATGCGCGACGCCATGGTGGCACTTGGCGGCGACCCGCAGAAGATCAACCCGCTGGTGCCGGTCGATCTGGTCATCGACCACTCGGTCATCGTTGATGAATTTGGCACGCCGCAGGCGCTGGCTCACAATGTCGCGCACGAATACGAGCGCAATGGCGAACGCTACCGCTTCCTCAAATGGGGCCAGCAGGCCTTCAAGAACTTCCGCGTCGTGCCGCCCGGCACCGGCATCTGCCATCAGGTCAACCTTGAATATCTCGGCCAGACCGTGTGGACAAAGGAAGAAGACGGCGAAATCGTCGCTTACCCCGACACCTGCGTCGGCACCGACAGCCACACCACAATGATCAACGGTCTTGGCGTTCTGGGCTGGGGCGTTGGCGGGATCGAGGCCGAAGCAGCGATGCTCGGCCAGCCGATCTCCATGCTGCTGCCGGAAGTCATCGGCTTCCGCCTCACCGGCGCGCTCAAGGAAGGCGTTACCGCCACCGACCTGGTGCTGACCGTGGTGCAGATGCTGCGCAAGAAGGGCGTTGTCTCGAAGTTCGTCGAGTTCTTCGGCCCCGGCCTTGATTCGATGACGCTGGCCGACCGCGCCACCATCGGCAATATGGGCCCTGAATACGGCGCAACTTGCGGCTTCTTCCCGGTTGATGGCGAAACCATCAACTACCTGACCATCTCGGGCCGTGAAGAAAACCGCATCAAGCTGGTTGAAGCCTATTCCAAGGCGCAAGGCATGTGGCGCGAAACCGCTGCAGCCGACCCGGTGTTCACCGACACGCTGGATCTCGACCTCGGTTCCGTCGTGCCGTCGATGGCCGGCCCGAAACGTCCGGAAGGTCGCATTCCGCTGGAAGGCATCTCCGCCGGTTTCGCCAAGTCGCTGGTCGACGAGTACAAGAAACCCGATCAGCTCAATAACCGCTATCAGGTTGAGGGCGAGGATTACGATCTGGGCCATGGTGACGTCGCCATTGCCGCGATCACGTCGTGCACCAACACCTCCAACCCGAGCGTGCTCATCGGCGCAGGCCTCTTGGCCCGCAACGCGCGCGCCAAGGGTTTGAAGACCAAGCCATGGGTGAAGACCTCGCTGGCTCCTGGCAGCCAGGTGGTGGCCGAATATCTGGCCAAGTCCGGTCTGCAGGACGATCTCGATGCACTCGGCTTCAACCTTGTCGGTTTCGGCTGCACCACCTGCATCGGCAACTCCGGCCCGCTGCCCGCGCCGGTCTCCAAGACCATCAACGACAAGGGTCTGATCGCCGCCGGCGTGTTGTCGGGCAACCGCAACTTCGAAGGCCGCATCTCGCCTGACGTGCAGGCCAACTACCTGGCTTCCCCGCCATTGGTGGTGGCCTATGCACTGGCAGGTTCCGTGCAGAAGGATCTGACCACCGAGCCGATCGGCGATGATCAGGACGGCAACCCCGTGTTCCTCAAGGATATCTGGCCCTCCAGCCAGGAGATCCAGGAATTCATCATGAAATACGTCACCCGCGCACTCTACGCGGCCAAATATGCGGACGTGTTCAAGGGTGACGAGAACTGGCAGGCGGTCGAAGTGCCGTCGAGCCAGACCTATGCCTGGGACGACAATTCGACCTATGTGCAGAACCCGCCTTATTTTGAGGGCATGGGCAAGACCGGCGGTGGCATCTCCGACATCAAGGGCGCGCGCGTGCTGGGTCTGTTCGGTGACAAGATCACCACCGACCACATCTCGCCTGCGGGTTCCATCAAGGCACAGTCGCCTGCAGGCGCCTACCTGATGGATCATGGCGTTGGCGTGATGGACTTCAACCAGTACGGTACCCGCCGCGGCAACCACGAAGTCATGATGCGTGGCACCTTCGCCAACATCCGGCTGCGCAACCACATGCTCGGACCGAACGGACGCGAAGGCGGCTACACCTTCCACTATCCGTCCCGCGAGGAAGTCTCGATCTTCGATGCGGCCATGCAGTACAAGGCCGAAGGCGTCCCGCTGGTCGTCTTCGCCGGTGCCGAATACGGCAATGGTTCGTCACGTGACTGGGCTGCAAAGGGCACCAATTTGCTCGGTGTCCGCGCCGTCATCGCCCAGTCCTACGAGCGCATTCACCGCTCCAACCTGGTCGGCATGGGCGTGATCCCGTTTGTGTTCGAGAATGGCACTTCCTGGGAAAGCCTTGGCCTGAAGGGTGACGAGACGGTTTCGATCGAGGGGCTGGCCAATGTCCAGCCTGGCGAGAAGAAGATTGCCAGCGTCACTTTTGCCGATGGCACGGTCAAGGAGGTTCCCCTGATCTGCCGCGTCGATACGCTCGATGAACTCGGTTACCTCAAGAACGGCGGCATCCTGCAGACCGTTCTGCGTGATCTGGCTGCCTGATCAGCCTCGCATCAGACACTCAACGCCGGGGCCATTGCCCCGGCGTTTTGCGTTCGTGCCTCTCACCGCAACGTGATTTGGACGTGTGCGGCACTTCACGGTACAAAATTGCATGAGCTCGCCGAGCTTCCCCTGATCGAAACGGATTCCCATTCATGACTGCCCGCACCTGTTTTCTTGCTTTTGCCCTCCCGGTCCTTGCAGCGACCACCTCGGTCCTGATGACTGCGGGTATGGCGCAGGCGGGCAGCCTCAAGGGCGTCGTGGAACTGTTCACCAGCCAGGGCTGCTCTTCCTGCCCGCCGGCAGACGCAGAACTGGCAAAACTGGCCGAGCAGGATGATGTGCTGGCGCTGAGCTATCACGTTGACTACTGGAATTACCTTGGATGGGCCGACACGCTGTCCAGCGCCCTAAACACGCAGCGGCAGTATGGCTACGCCAAAACGCTCCACCGCAATGGTGTTTACACCCCCCAGGCGGTGATCAACGGCCAGGATCATGTCAATGGTGCGGATGGCAACGCCGTCAGCACGATGCTCGAGAAACTCTCCGCCAGTGGCGGCGGACTGAGTGTCGACGTTTCAGCGACCATGAATGCGGACGAACTCCGGATTTCGGTCGGTGCGGGCGAAGGCAAGGCGGATATAATTGCGGTCTATTACGACGAAGCCACAACCGTAGAAATCAAGCGCGGCGAAAATGCCGGCCGCGGCATCACCTATCGCCACAGCGTGCGCGACATGGAAACCGTCGGCATGTGGAACGGCAACAAGGTCAATCTGAAACTGCCCGCATCGGTCATTTCTGCCCATCCAGGGCGCAAATGCGCCATTCTGCTGCAAATGGTGAGCCCAGACGGCTCTCCGGGCCGCATCCTCGGCGCAGCAAAGATCTGATGCATGTACGTTATCGTTCAAATGGATTCATTTGAACGATAACGTACATGCATCATTTCAAAGTGTTACAGCGACCATTGCGCATCCTATAGGATGCGCGGCGCTGTAGAGCCTTTCCGGATAAAAAAGGACCGGCACGAAGCCGGTCCAATGCAGGGTGTTTTGGGGTGCTGCCTCACGTCAAGGGCGGGGGAACGACCTGTGACGCTCTCAACAAGAGATCCGAAAACCGCTTCCGGTGATAAGCTCTGCTTGCGTCTTGAGAGGATCCGTCCCGGGGACTCCGAGGGGCTGGGGGGCTGTAAAACGAAGTCCCCGGTTCGAACCGTCTGAGGCAACAAACCGACAATCGGTGCCAATTCCGGCAAGGATTTGGCTGAAATGCGGCCCAAATGGGTCGATCGGCAATTTCTGCCCATGACGAAGTAAACAACAGCGACCAGTTGAAGCCTTTCGTGATGCTGCATTGCGGCATGACGGCGCGCGTATATTAGAGATCAAAAAATTGCCCTCCGCGCTTGAATTTATGAACGTGTCAGGCAAACTGCCGCGATGAACACTGATTTGCGGTCCAGATAATGGCTGACGGAGCGGATTACTCGACAACCCGCAACCTAGGCAGCGGCAGCCAGTCGGCCAAATCAGCAACGGTTGATCTGGCTGAACACCGCCGCCGCAACACGCCGGAACCAGTGACGTTCAAACGCCGTGAACTGGATCGCATTCTGCAGGTTTACAGCAGGATGGTCGCCGAGGGGCACTGGCGTGACTACGCCATCGATCACTTGCGCGACAGGGCAGTTTTCTCCGCCTTCCGCAGCACCAGCGAAGTGCCGCTCTACCGCATCGAGAAAGATCCTTCCAGAGCCCGCAAGCAAGGCGCTTTCGCCATCATATCAGCGGCGGGACTGGTGCTTAAACGCGGCCATGAACTCGAAACCGTGCTCAAATATTTCGACAAGGCACCGCGTCTGGTGCGCTAGAGCCGTTCATCTTTAAATGGAAGCGGTTTGATGGAATGGATTTTTCGCATCAGCTAGGAAAACACCGCAGCCACGATGCAGCGCATCGTGTGAGGATTTTGACGACGCTGGCGTGGAAAAGGCATCCAAGCGAGGCAGTTGGGGTGTTCCGGCTATCGCAGCGTCATGCCGAGAGGTAATCGTGTGAGCTTGTTCTTTCGTACTCTGGACTACGTCGCGCACGGCTAACGGCGCTCGCGCCGCGTCGCCACACGCTCCTTGCCAGATCACGAAATCCCGGCGTTCAAACGATTCCATTTCAAGATGAACGACTCTAAAACCTCTCACCCGCCAAACAATGTGCCGGGATATTCGTTCGGATCGGGATCGGTGTGCTTGCCCTGGCCAAGCGGTCTTTGCATGAACACTGTATCAAGCCAGCGCCCATGTTTGTGACCAGACCCGGAGATCATGCCTGAGCTGACGAAGCCGGCCTTCTGATGCACTGCGATCGAAGCCGGATGGGCACCGCCGATCACCGCAACCATTTGCCGGAAGCCAAGCTTCTCACAGTGCTCGATCAGCGCTTCAAGCAGCGCCCGGCCAACACCTTGCCCGCGTGCTTCTGGCGCCAGGTAAATCGAATCTTCCACCAGCCAGCGATAGGCAGGCCGGGTGCGAAAAGCCGAGGCATAGGCGTAGCCGAGAACCCCGCCTTCCTCGTCAGTGGCAATCAGGTAAGGATAGCCATTGTTCCTGATGGCAGCCATGCGCCGTCCCATCTCGGCCTCGTCCGGCGCCACAAGCTCATAGCTGGCCACTCCATTGAGAACGCTGTCGGTGTAGATCCGGGTGATCCCGGTGAGATCAGAAGGCGTCGCGTCGCGGATAATCATGAGCTGCGGTCCAGTGGGTCAGATCATCGGTTTATCGCTGCACGCGCGCGCGGCCAATAAAAAAGGCGGCCCGAAGACCGCCTTTTCCTTGATCAGTGTTGTGCCTGCTATTCGCGGTTGCCCAGGAAGTGCAGCAGGAACATGAACAGGTTGATGAAGTCGAGATACAGACGCAGCGCGCCCATGATCGCCTTGCGGCCAGCAGTGGCGTCAGTATCACCTTCGTAATACATCGACTTGATCTGCTGTGTGTCATAGGCAGTCAGGCCTGCGAAGATCAGAACACCAAGTCCCGAAATCACGAACTGCATCATAGGGGACTGCAGGAAGATGTTGACCACCATTGCGATGATCAGACCGAACAGACCCATGGTCAGGAACGAGCCCATCGCCGACAGGTTCTTCTTCGTGGTGTAGCCGTAGAGCGACAATGCGCCGAACGAGGCGGCGGTCACGAAAAACGTCTGCGTGATCGATGCGCCGGTGTAGACCAGAAAGATCGACGACAGCGAAAGACCCATCAGTCCGGCAAAGACCCAGAACGTGGTCTGCGCGGCCGAGACACTCATCTTTTCGATGCGTGCGCTCAGAAAGAATACCATCCCGAGCGGTGCCAGCATGACCACCCATTTGAGCGGCGAACCATAGAGCAGGGTGCCAAGGCTGGTCAGCATCTTGCCATTGCCCAGCGTTGCAACTGCAGCGGCCGGATCATTGGTGGTCGCGAACATCGCGGTGGCGTAGGCTGCAAGGCCGGTGATACCCAGACCCAGTGCCATCAAGTTATAAACGCGTAGCATGTAGGCGCGAAGGCCTGCATCGATATCGGCGCCAGCGTGGGCGCCCGGTGCTACGCGGACATTCGAATTGCGAAAGTCAGCCATGTTTTCCTCTTTATAAGCCCCGGTATTGTTTACGGTGTCGGGCTCTATGACCCAGGCGCCGCTGCGGGGCTCCAGCATGCCTGCGTCTAATATGAGGATGATCAACGCCCACGGCAAGGCCTTCCATCGTAGAAGATGGACGGAAACCTCTGCGTTTGCTTAATAAATGCGTCAATCGGACCTGGGGTATGGCGCTTTAAAGCTCGCGCAACACCGGAGCTGCCTTCTGGCCAAGCACCCGCCATGTACCCACCAATCCGATACCAACAGTCAGAATCAGCGCCCCGGCCAGCGTTGCAAGCGCAATATCCGGCATGAATTCAGACGGCAGCGTCATGATGCGGCTGACCACAAACCAGGACGCCACACCGCCAAAAGCCAACGCGAACACCGCCGTGGCCAATCCCAGCAGGCCATATTCATAGACATAGGCGCGAATGAGCGTCGCCCGCGTCGCGCCCAGCGTCTTCAGCACCACCGCATCGTGAATCCGCGAGCGGTTACCGGCTGCCAACGCTCCGGCCAGCACCAGCACTGAAGCAACCAGCGCCACCAGTGCCGCGGCGCGAATGGCGATGCCGATCTGGCCGACCAGACGGTTGGCAAGCTCCAGGGCATCCTTGACCCGCACGCTGGTGATTGTCGGATAGGCCTGGGTGACGGCGCGCAGCACCTGCCCCTCGACCGCAGCATCTGCATCGGGATCAGACAAGGTTGCCATCCATGAATGCGGAGCGCCGGCAAATGTGTTGGGCGAGAACACCATGACGAAGTTGATCGACAGCGATTCCCATTCGACCTCACGCAGATTGGCAATCCGCGCCGTGATCGAGCGGCCAAGCACCGAAACCGTGATCGTATCGCCGACACCAAGGCCGATTTCGCGCGCCTCCTCGGCCGAAAACGACACCAGCGGCTCACCCTCATAGTCAGGGGCCCACCATTTGCCTTCCGCAAGCCGCGAATTTTCAGGCAGGTTTTTCGCATAGGTCACGCCGCGATCGCCGCGGAGCACCCATTGGGCTTCGGGCGGCACATTGTCCGCATTGACCTCTTCACCCTTAAGCTGGGTGATCCGTCCGCGCAGCATCGGCACCTTGATGACCTTGCCGTCCGGTGCCAGCTCAGAGACGACCTTTTCAAACCCGTCAATCTCGCTTGCCTGAATGTCGACAAAGAAGAAATTCGGCGCCCGATCAGGCAGATTGCCGGACAGTTCACGCCTGAGATTGGTATCAATCAGCGCCAGCGTGACCAGCAGCGCCAGTCCAAGACCGAGCGAGAGCACCACCGACGGTGTCAGGGCGCCGGGCCGGTGAATATTGCCGATCGCAAGCCTGAGCGGGGTCGAGCGGACAGTGGGCCATCTTCTTGCGAGGGCTTGCACGCCATATCCGACAAGCCTGAGCACCGCGAAGGCCACGATCACGGCCGCGACAAACACCGTTGCAATCCGGCGGTCATCGGCAAACCAGATAGCCGCCGCACACAACGCCGCAAGTGTGAGGCCGGCAATCAGCAGATAAGGCCAGCGCGGCAGTTTGCTCGTCTCAAAGCCCTGTTGCCGGAACAAGGCTGTCGCCGGAACTTCACCGGCCCGCCCAAGCGGCAGCACCGCAAACGCAAACGCGGTCATCAGCCCGAAACCGGCCGCAATCGCCAGCGAGGCGGGATAGAACGAGGCGCTGACGGCAATCGGAATGATGCCAGTCAGGGCGCCAGCAGCCAGAAACGGCGTCGCCGCGCCAAGAACAAGCCCCAGAAACACGCCAAACGAGGCAATCAGCATCACCTGGATCAGATAGATCGCCACCACCAGCTTCGACGGCGCGCCGACGCATTTAAGCGTCGCGATCACACCGCGTTTGCCATCGAGCCATGCGCGTACCGAATTGGCAATGCCCACACCGCCGACGATCAGCGCCGTCAGCCCGACAAGCGTGAGAAACTGGGAAAACCGCTCAATGTTACGGGTCAGCGAAGGCGCTGCGTTCTGACTGGTGCGGATAGACCATCCTGCATCAGGGAACCGGGTTGTCGCCTCCTCACGCAGGGCGGCGAGATCTCTGGCGTCTACCTTGGCGTCAAGCCGTACCCGGTAGCTGAACTCCACCAGACTGCCCGGACGGATCAGGCCGGCATGATCGAGAGCCTCGCGGGACATCATCAGCCGTGGCGCGAATCCGAACCCCTCCGACAGCGAATCGGGTTCGGCGGCTATGACCCCGCGAATTTCAAGATTTGCCTGTCCGACGAGAACATGATCACCGACCTTCAGGCTCAGCCGGTCGAGCAGAATCTGCGCCACCGCCGTACCATACACCCCGTTCTTCTCGGCAAAGGCCGCATCGATCGGCATTGCCGGAACCGTCTCGAAACCGCCATAGAGCGGATAGGCGTCATCCACCGCCCGCAATTCAACCAGCGACTGATCCGACCCATCGGACTTGCGTGCCATGGTGCGCATGTTGGCGCCGGCCGAGACGGTTCCAAGTCCCTCGACAAAAGCCCGCTCGGCGTCGCCGATATCCTGGTTGTCGCTCTCAAAACGGATATCACCGCCCAGGATCGTCTGGCCTTCAGACGCGATCGAGCCGGTCATCATCTGAGAGACCGAGTTCACCCCGGCAATCGCCCCGGTTCCAAGCGCCACGCAGGCAAGAAAGATGTAAAATCCGGACAGGCCGCCACGCAGTTCGCGAAACGCCAACCGCGCCGCCAATCCAAGGTTCAAACCGTTTGCTCCGGTGTTGGTCGATACCGGCGCCATCAGGCAACGACCTTGGCGTCGGAAGCAGCTTGATCCTCAGCGTCGGTAACAATCCTGCCGGACCGCACCGAGATCTGACGTTCGCAGCGCTCGGCGAGCGTTACATCATGCGTCACCAGCAACAATGTGGTGCCGCGCTCGGCCTGCTTGGCAAACAGCAGATCGGCGATCTGCCGCCCGGTTTCGCCGTCGAGATTTCCGGTGGGTTCATCCGCCACGATCAGCACCGGATCCGGCGCCAGCGCCCGGGCGATTGCCACACGCTGCTGCTCACCGCCCGACAATTGCCCCGGATAATGCGTCAGACGATCACCAAGGCCGACGGCGATCAGTTCCTCGCGCGCCCGCTCGAAGGCGTTCGCCTTGCCGGCGAGTTCCAGCGGCACAGCGACATTTTCAAGCGCTGTCATGTTGGGAATGAGGTGGAATGACTGGAAGACGATGCCGATCGAGCGTCCACGCACGGCTGCGACGGCATCCTCGCTGAGATCATGCAACGCCTGCCCGGCGACATCAACCTCGCCCGAATCAAGCCGTTCAAGCCCGGCAATGACCATCAGAAGCGTCGACTTGCCAGAACCTGAAGGCCCGACGATCCCAACTGATTCGCCCTGGTTGATATCGATATCGATACCCTTGAGCACATGGACCGAGGATGCCCCGTTGCCCAGTGTCAGATTGGCCTGCCGCAAAGTGACAATGGGTTTGGCGATGGATTGAGACACGGGCTGAACATCCTATATGGAAAAGAAGCGGTCGGGCGTAAACCGGCTGATGTCGAGCACTTAGGAGCAACCACATGCGTTTTAAAGGTTTACCCCAAGCGTTTAGGGCCTTGATAGCCGCATTGTGTCTCATTCTCGGTGTCTCAGCCATCCCCATGCAGGCGAGCGCTAAAGAGGCAATCAAGCTGGTTGGCTTCGGCGACAGTCTCATGGCGGCCTATAATCTTCAGGGAGATGAAGGCTTTCCGGCGCGGCTTGAAGCAGCATTGCGGGAACGTGGTCACGATGTCTCGATCATCGACGCCGGGGTTTCCGGAGACACCACATCCGGCGGATTGGCGCGGCTCGACTGGTCGATTCCCGACGGTATTGACGGTGTCATCCTCGAACTCGGCGCCAATGACGCCTTGCGCGGGCTGCCGCCGGAAAAAACCCGCGAAAATCTGGAAGCCATGATCGCGCGGCTTCAGGAGCGCGGCATCGCGGTCCTGCTTGCCGGCATGCTGGCTCCGCCCAACATGGGTGGTGATTATGAAACCAGCTTCAATGCGATTTATCCGGATCTCGCCGCCAAATACGATCTGCCGATATATCCGTTTTTTCTCGACGGGGTGACTGGAAATCCGGATTTGCAGCTGTCCGACGGCATGCATCCCAATGCCAGTGGAATCAACAAGATGGTTGAGAATTTCACTCCCGTGGCCGAGCAATTTCTGGCTGTCATCAAAGCCGAATAGGTCCGCCGGCCGGCCGAAACCTGAAATCTAGGCGCTTGCCCTCACGCCTGTGCCGTGATTCGTTTGGATGAAACGGTGATTCGGGGGAACAGCAATGCCCAGACTTTTTACCGCACTCGAAATTCCGCGGGAGGCGGTTTTGTCCCTCTCCCTTTTGCGCGGCGGATTGCCCGGCGCACGCTGGCTGGATGCCGAAAACTACCACATAACTCTCAGATTTATCGGCGACATCGACGGTCCCACCGCCGATGAACTGATCAGCGCATTCGACCGCATCGACCGCCAGTCATTTTCGTTGTCATTGACGGGATTGGGTTCGTTTGGCTCAAAGAAACCGCATTCGATATGGGCCGGCGTTTCCCCGTCTCCCGAACTCAAGGCCCTGCAGGCCGAAATCGAGCGGATCTGCCAGCGTCATGGCCTGCCGCCGGATCCGCGCCGCTTCTCGCCGCATGTGACGCTGGCGAGATTGCGCAATCCGCGGGTTGGCGATGTGGTCAGATATCTGGGCGAACGTGGCGATTTCCGGACACTGCCCTTTGATGTGGGCCGCTTCGTGGTGATGTCCTCACGCGATTCGGTCGGTGGTGGACCCTATCTTGTCGAAGAGGCCTATCCGTTGGGCTGGCGCAATTCCCTGCCCAGTCTGGAAACCAGTTCCGTGCAGCCTTTGCGCAGCAGCTGATAGACATCCTCAAAGCCGCTCACGCCGCCATGATAGGGATCAGGCACATCAGCCCAGCTGCCAAGCGTATGGTCGAGAAACAGGAAAATCTTGTCATGCTGCGACGAAGGCGCCCGCGCCCGCATTGTCGCCTCATTGGAGCGGTCCATTGCGAAGATCATGTCGAAGCGGTCGAAATCTTCCGGCCTGAGCTGGCGGGCACGCTGGCCTGAAATATCGATGCCATGCCGGGATGCCGTCTCAACCGAGCGGATGTCCGGCGCATCGCCTTGATGCCAGTCGCCGGTTCCGGCCGAATCGACCGCCACCAACTCCGTCAGGTTGGCTTGAGCCAAGCCCTCACGGAATATGCCCTCGGCCAGAGGTGAGCGGCAAATATTGCCCATACAGACAAACAAGACTGAAAGCTGTGCCTTTTCTCCGTTGCCCGATACGCTAGATACCATCGTCAAACCGCCATTTTACCAAAACTCAAACCCGCCAGATTCCAACCCAGGAGGACGCCATGCCGCGCCAGAAACTCGATAGCACAGCCATATCTGAAAAGCTCGCCGCTGTTGCCTCCTGGGACATCGATGCCGGTGAAACCGCACTCAGCCGGACATTCAAGTTTGCCAATTTCAGCGAAGCCTTTGGCTTCATGGCCCGCGCGGCACTGGTCGCCGAAAAGCTCGACCATCACCCTGAATGGAAAAATGTTTACCGTACGGTGGAGGTTCGACTGACCACCCACGACGCCGGAGGATTGACCCCTCTGGACTTCGATCTGGCCACAGCCATGGACCGGATCGCCAGTTCAACCGGAAGCAAAGCCAGCGGCTGACATTGAAGCCAGGCGCAGGAGCAACCATATTCAGAAGGTAGCTTTTTCTGATAAAGGGCAACGGAGGCGTGAACATGACCGGCCTTGATGGCGAAATCCTCGAACCGGACCACATATTGGGCGGCAAGACCAAGGGTGCGGATGAATCCTCCGTCCGCGCAGGGTTCTGGCGCACCTTTGCCAAGGCTGCAAAACAGATCCCTTTTACCGAAGATCTGGTGGCGGCCTATTATTGCGCCCTTGATCCGCAGACACCCGGCAAGGCCAAAGCCGTGCTTTTGGGTTCGCTCGCCTATTTCATCATGCCGATGGACGCCATTCCGGACTTTCTGGCTTTGGTCGGATATTCCGATGACATAGCCGTTCTGACTTTGGCGATAGCCACGGTCCGCTCGAACATGACCGAAGCGCACCGGATCGCAGCACGCAAATCAATCGCCAATCTGGCGGCGGACAAGAAAGCGGCCTGAGAGCTCGATGCCCCCAGCGGGCTACAGCGCCGCGCATCCAACTGGATGCGCAAAGGTAGCTGTAACCTTTTGAAATGATGCATGTACGTTATCGTACAAATGAATCCATTTGAACGCGACATGCATTAATGCATCGTCATCTCGCCGCCATCGCCCTCCAGACTCCGCCGCAAACGTCCAAACGCCAATCTGATCCGGGATTTGACTGTTCCCAGCGGCAAACCGGTGTCGTCGGCGATCTGACTGTGCGATCGCCCCAGAAAAAACGCCTGCCGCACCAGCATCGCCTGCTCTTCCGGAAGATCGAGCATCGCCCTGCGGACACGGTCATCACGTTCCTCGGCTTCCACGATGTCGTCAGCCGATTCTGGTTGAGAAGGCTGCAATGCCGGGTCATCTGCATCAAGCAGCGCCGACTTGTCGCGGCGAAACGCGTCGATGCGGCGATTGCGCGCGATCCTGAACAGCCAGGTCGACAGAGAGGATTTGACAGGATCGAACAAGTCCGCCTTGTGCCAAAGCACAATCATGACCTCCTGGGTCAATTCCTCTGCTTGTCCGGGCTCCATACCAAGCCGCTGCAGATAGGATTTGATCCGTGGCGCGAAATAATCGAACAATTCCGCAAAGGCTGTCTGATCGCGTTTGATCGCGACTGCCTCGGCGAGACCTGCAAGTCGCTCTTTCAAATCATTCGACATGTATTACGCGGAACTCCGTCTGTTCACTGCGATCAGCCACCGCCTTGTCCAATTCTCATCAATACGTACACCGGATTTTTCCAAGGTCAAACTGTTGCCGGATTCAGATTGTTACAAAGACCACATAAGGGACGCTTCAGGCCTGATCTGTGACCAATTGCTACATTTGCGCAGGTTTCATTGACGGTTTGGTAACCAGGATTAAGTCAAAATGAACCAATCAGCTCGCAACATGCGGGAAATGTCACAGCCCAGAACGCGTGACACAGGACCACGAACCGGTAGGAAAGCCATGTTTGGGAAGACAATCGCAACCGCAGTGACGGCGCTTTTTGCATTGACCGCCGCCGCGGCGGCGCAATCGCCCACCAGGATCCAGCAGTTTGATGCCTGGGGGGCTTATTCATACAATTCAGCGGGCGGCAAAGTTTGCTATGTGCTCTCGGTGCCGACCAGCTCGGCGCCGGCCAATGTCGATCACGGTGACATCTTTTTTCTCATCTCGCAGCGGCCTGGCCAGAACGTCAGCTACGAGCCGCAGGCAATGATGGGCTATCCGCTGCAGGAATCCTCCAAGATTCTGGTCAACATCGACGGCCGCGATTTTTCCCTGTTTACCCGGGGCAATTCGGCATGGGTGGAAAACGCCGCGCAGGAACCGCAACTGGTCGCTGCAATGAAGGCGGGAACCGCAATGTCGGTCAAGGCCACCTCACGCCGCGGCACGGCCACCTCCTACAGCTATTCGCTCAAGGGCGTGACTGCTGCACTGAACCAGATCTCCAGCTGCAATTGATGATAATTGACAGTAAACAAGCATGAAAAGACCGGTTAACCCGGTCTTTTCTCTGTGCATGACAGCGCATCTTTTGATTGATCAACTCAATACCTTGGGTATGTTGCGCTATGAGCACGAAGCAGACACTTACGCCTGAAGACTGGATCAAGGCCGCGTTCAAGCTGTTGACCAGCTCCGGACCGAAGGCAATCCGGGTCGATTATCTCTGTCGCGAACTTGGCGTCACCAAAGGCTCGTTCTATTGGCATTTCGTTGATCTTGCCGGGCTCCGGGCGGCAATGGTCGAGCATTGGCGCCGGGTTGCGACAAGCGACGTCATCGCCTCGATGGTTTCGCCTGAACTGACACCGCGCGATCTGTTCATAAGGTTCATTGAAAATATTCTGCACGTGTCAACGCGTGATTATGGCGGGGCGATGACCGAGGTGGCGATCCGTCACTGGGCGGCTGGCGATGAAGCGGTGCAGTCGGTTGTGCGCGATGCCGACAACGAGCGGCTGGCATTCCTGACCTTGCAGATGCGTGGTGCCGGGCTGACAGGCCCCGAAGCCCGGTCGCGGGCAACGCTGATTTACGCGACGCTGGTTGGCCTCAAGCAGCTGACCGGCGAACCGGCACTGCCGCGCATGGACATCCCCGGCTTCGTTGACGCCATGCTCAGACCGGCCACCCTTGCCAATCCGGCTAAAGTGGCTGAACCAGAGATGGCAATCCAGTAGGTTACGTCGGCTCAGCCATCGCAGGCAGGGTCGCGTCCCACCGGTTCAGATCGGGCCAGATCGCTCCGAGTGCGTCCCCCTGACCGGCAAAATCCTGATCCAGGACGTCACATCCGTAAATGCGATCAGTCCGGAAATGCCGAAACCCTGTCCTGAGTTCGCACCAGCACGCCAGCATCACGCATTCAAGATGATAGACCAGCGCCAGCGGCCGCACGGTTCTGACTGTCCGGCAACCCTGTTCGTCCTGGTAGATCAGTTCAAGCTTGCGCTCGCTGCGGATCGCATCACGCAGCTCTGCTTTTGACACGCATCCTTTCGCCGGATCATCGTGTGCCGCGCCCCAGGGCGCCACCTGAAGCCAGTCCGCCGGCCCGTGCAATGCGTCAATTTTCTCACGAATCCGGCGAGCAGCCCGCAACAGTGCGCTGTCGCCGGCCCGCGACAGCAAGGCCAGTCCCACACGCAGGGCTTCAATTTCCTCGAGGTCGAAATTGAGCGGTGGCAGGTTGTAACCCTTGCGCATCACATACCCGATCCCCGGCTCACCCTCGATCGGAGTGCTCATCATCTGCAGCGCAGCTATATCGCGGTAAATCGTCCGGGTCGAAACTTCCATCTGCCGAGACAGAGAATCGGCTGTCATCGGCCGGTTTGCAGCACGAAGGATCTGGATGATTTCGAACAGGCGGTTTGAGCGGCGCATTGGCAAGGTTCCCGGAAGCACTGCTGACACTCTATCACCATCCACTGACAACAGGGTGTCAGTGGTCTCGTGGTGTGATGGTTTCAGCGAGGACCAGAACCATGAGCTACTACGATCACGCAACAATGATGGCCCACAGGCTTGGGCCGTGGGCAGATGCCGACAGGATTGAACAAGCGGAGATGAGAGCCAGGCTGAGCCGGGTGGAGGGATTGGTCACATGGCCTTCAATCAGCACGATACTTCGACTGTTTCGCTTCAACCGGTCAGCCGCGAAGCCGGAAGCCCCGCACGTTAGCATCCGCCCAGATCAGGAAACCGTGCTGTGCACGGATGGTGACGCGCTGCGGAAAACCTGATAAAGCGCAAGCTTACCGTATCCGCACGAACTCGAAAATCGCTTTTCGGCGAGCGCGATGCGCGGTTTTTCAAGATCTAGAGCCGCCTTTGTGCGTCCGGTTGGGCGCAGTGGTGCTCTAACCAACAAGAGCTCCGGTTTCCAATGCCTGCCACAATCGACCTGACAGACCCTGCCGCACGCCCCCGGCCTTCATCGGCACAAACGCCTTCAGCTGTAAAAACCGCTGCACAGGCAATGGACGGCAAGCCGACTCTCATCGGCATGAGCCGCGAGGAGATGGTTGAGGCCATGGCCGAGGCCGGCGTTCCCGAGCGCCAGCGCAAGATGCGCGTTAACCAGATCTGGCATTGGCTTTATATACGCGGCTCTTCCGATTTTGCCGACATGCACACGATTTCACGGGAACTGCGCGAAAATCTCGCCGAGCGATACACCATCGCCCGCCCGGAAATCGTCGAGGAGCAGATTTCCAACGACGGCACCCGCAAATGGCTGATGCGGTTTCCGCCGCGGGGCGCCGGCCGTCCTGTCGAGGTCGAGACCGTCTACATTCCCGAGGAAGGCCGCGGCACGCTGTGCATTTCCAGCCAGGTAGGCTGTACGCTCACCTGCACCTTCTGCCACACCGGAACCCAGAAGCTGGTGCGAAACCTCACTGCAGAAGAGATCCTGTCACAATTGCTGGTGGCCCGCGACCGTCTTGGCGACTTTCCGCACAAGGACACCCCACAAGGCGCAATCGTGCCGGCGGAAGGCCGCAAGGTCACCAACATCGTCATGATGGGCATGGGCGAACCGCTCTACAATTTCGAGCATGTCAAACAGGCGCTGCTGATTGCCGCCGACGGCGACGGCCTCGCCCTGTCGCGGCGGCGCATCACCCTGTCGACCTCCGGCGTGGTTCCGGGCATCGTCCGCACCGGCGAGGAGATTGGCGTCATGCTGGCGATTTCGCTGCATGCGGTGCGCGACGAGTTGCGCGATGAACTGGTGCCTATCAACAAGAAATACCCGCTCAAGGAATTGCTCGAAGCCTGCCGCAACTATCCCGGCCTGTCCAATGCCCGTCGCATCACGTTTGAATATGTGATGCTCAAGGGCGTCAATGACAGCCTTTCAGACGCCAAGGAACTGGTGCGGCTGCTCAAGGGCATTCCGGCCAAGATCAATCTCATTCCGTTCAATCCCTGGCCCGGCTCCAACTATGAGTGCTCGGATTGGGACACGATCGAAACATTCGCCGATTTCGTCAACGCCAATGGCTATGCCTCACCGATCCGCCGGCCGCGCGGCCGTGACATCCTTGCTGCCTGCGGTCAGCTCAAGAGCGAGTCCGAACGCATGCGCAAGAAGGACCGTGACGAGCTGGAGAACATGGCCTTGCAGGCGATGATGATTGCCGGCCACGGCGCGGACTGATCCTCGGGATGAGCGATATTCTCCGCCTTCTCGTCCGGATGTTTGCAATCGCCTTCGGCTTTTTCACAGGATGCCTGGGCGCAGGGCTTGCCTACGCCTTTCTCGCCCGCCTCGTCGTGCCGGAGGATTTCGGCCGTTTCAGCGAGCTGGAAATCACGGTGACACTGGCAATAGGCGTTCTCGGCGTGGCAAGCCTGTTTGCCCGTGCGGCACTTTTGCCAGCCATCATCATCATCGCGATCTTCGAATTCTGGCGGCGGCGCGACTGGTTGAGCTATGCGCTGGCCGGCGGAACAATTGCTCTGGCAGCCACCAGCGTGCCACTCGCAATACGTATAAACGCCGGGACAGCCGCCTCAAATGAACCGGCGCAGCTGATCGCTATCCACGTCGCTTGCGGCATCATCGGCGCCAGCATTTACTGGCTTTTTGTCGGACGCAATGCCGGCCGCTGGCTGCCAAGCGAACGCGGGCAAGCCTCTGATATCACCGGCATCGAGAGCTGATCAGCGGCTCTGGGTCAGCAGGATTTTGACCGCAAACACCGAAAACACCGCCGCGAAGACATAATCCACGATCCGCATCACCTGTGGTTTGCGCTTCAGCCAATCCGCCAACCCGTTTGCGCCCAGCACAACGACAATGGCAATCGGCAGCGCAATGATGATCGACAGCACGCCGAGAAAGATCAGTTTACCGGTCACGTGCGGATCTTTGACGCTGACGAATTGCGGCAAAAAGGTCATGAAGAAAATGATGACCTTTGGATTGAGAAGATTGACCCAGAGACCATTGAGAAAAGCCTTGCCCATGGACGCATTGCTCTTGCCGGTTGTCTTGACGGAGAGGACAGACCGGTTGCGCACGGCCTGAATGGCGAGCCACAGCAGATAGCCGGCGCCGCCGGTTTTCAGCACCAGGAAGGCGACGGGCGAAGCGACAACCAGTGCCGACACGCCGAAGGCCACAAGCAGCGTGTGAATGGCAATGCCCAGGTTGGTGCCTAGCAGGGTCATCATGCCGATGGCCCGGCCATCGCGAATGGTCCGGCTCATCCACAGTGTCATGTCCGGGCCGGGCGTGATCGCCAGCAAAAGCGTCGCAAGAGCGAACGCGGCGAGGATGGGCAGCCCGGGAATGAAGTCGTTAATCATGTCGATGTTCCTGATCAGCGAAGCAATTGTCTTATGCCAGTTTAAGCGCACCGCCAATCGGCTCTTTTCGAACTTTCTCAGCTCTTCAGATAGTCCTCGAATTTTGACTTGAAGTCGGGATGCCAGCGCGACAGCGGCGGGCGGTTTTCGATAATGTCGCCGGCCGCCCAGGCAATACGTTTTTCGTCGGTTGCACGATCAACATCATTGTCCGGGCAGAGAATGTAGAAATCGCCCTTTTCCAGGCTGTCCATCATGAACTCGACAGTCTGTTCCGGGGTCCAGGCTGCTGCCGGTTTTTCAGCGCGTCCCCGTGACGTCAGCGGTGTGTAGACGAAGCCGGGAATGAACAGATGGGCACTGACCTGGCAATCCGTGGTGTTGCGCAACTCATGCTGCAAGGCTTCCGTGAACGCCTTCACCCCAGCCTTGGCGACATTGTAGGCGGGATCGCCCGGCGGTGTGGTGATACCCTGCTTCGACCCGGTATTGATGATCATCGCCGGCTCGCCATGGGCTATCATCTTGGGCCCGAACACACGGGCTCCATGAATGATCCCCATCAGATTGACCTTGAGGACATTGTCCCAGTTGGCCTGGGGTCCGAACAGACTGCTGCCGGGCTGTATGCCGGCATTGTTCATCAGAACATGGACACGGTCGAACCGCTCCAGCACGCTCTGTTCCAAAGCCTCGATGGCCTTGAGATCGCTGACATCCGTCTTGACCGAAACAATGCTGGATGCAGGGTCCGGGGACAGCTGCGCCACCACCTCTTTGGCGTCAGCCAGCTTGGTACTGTCATTGTCGACCAGAACGACGCGCATGCCGCGCGCGGCAAAGGTTTTTGCGGCAGCAAGACCAATGCCTGAGGCTGCACCGGTCACAACCGCAACCTTGCCCTTGTCCATCACGGATTGAAAATTGGTCATCCTCGTCTCCCTCCTCGTTATTGATCTCTGTGTCTGAGAAACCTGTGCCAACGTCGCGACAAACGCAATTCCCCAATATGAGGCCCCCAATATTGGGGGGTCTAACCCTTGCAAGACGCGGTAAACCGGCTAAAAGTGCCGCAAAACTCAAGGCCCCCGAAATTCAAGACCCTCAGGGGCAAAGCTTCAAGATAGAAAGACTACAACCATGGCATCGCACAAGGACGTCAAGAAAGTCGTTCTCGCCTATTCCGGCGGTCTGGACACTTCGATCATTCTCAAATGGCTGCAAACCGAGTTCGGTGCCGAAGTCGTTACCTTCACCGCCGATCTCGGCCAGGGCGAAGAGCTGGCACCGGCGCGCAAGAAGGCCGAAATGCTCGGCATCCCCGACAAGAACATCTATATTGAAGATGTCCGCGAGGAATTCGTCCGCGATTTCGTCTTCCCGATGTTCCGCGCCAATGCCGTCTATGAAGGCGTCTACCTGCTCGGCACCTCGATTGCCCGGCCGCTGATCTCCAAGCGGCTGGTGGAAATCGCCCATGAGACCGGCGCTGACGCCATTGCGCACGGAGCTACCGGCAAGGGCAATGACCAGATTCGTTTCGAGCTGTCGGCTTACGCGCTTAACCCCGACATCAAGATCATTGCACCATGGCGCGACTGGTCGTTCAAGAGCCGCACCGATCTGATCAAGTTTGCCGAAGAGCACCAGATCCCGGTCGCCAAGGACAAGATGGGCGAAGCCCCGTTCTCGGTCGACGCCAACCTGCTGCACTCCTCGTCCGAGGGCAAGGTGCTGGAAGATCCGGCAGTCGAAGCGCCCGAATATGTGCACATGCGCACGATTTCGCCGGAAGCGGCGCCTGACAAAGCAACCATCATCAAGATCGGCTTCGAGCAGGGCGATGCGGTTTCCATCAACGGCGTCCGCAAGAGCCCGGCGACAATACTGGCCGACCTCAACGATTACGGCCGCGACAACGGCATCGGCCGGCTTGATCTGGTCGAAAACCGCTTCGTCGGAATGAAATCGCGCGGTGTCTACGAGACCCCCGGCGGCACCATCCTGCTCACCGCTCACCGGGCAATGGAATCGATCACGCTCGACCGCGGCGCCGCCCATCTCAAGGATGAACTGATGCCGCGTTACGCCGAGCTGATCTATTTCGGCTTCTGGTTCTCGCCGGAGCGCGAAATGCTGCAGGCTGCCATCGATCTGAGCCAGAAACATGTCGAAGGCGAAGTCACCCTCAAGCTCTACAAGGGCAATGTGATGGTTACCGGCCGCGAAAGCGACAAGTCGCTCTATTCCGATGCGCTGGTGACTTTTGAGGACGACCGCGGCGCCTACGACCAGAAGGATGCCGAAGGCTTCATCCGCCTCAACGCGCTGCGCCTGCGGACCCTGGCTGCGCGCGACCGCAAGAGCTGAGTCCTAAGACATATCGATACGAAAGGGCGAGACTTGAAAAGGTCTCGCCCTTTTTGTTTCCCGCCTGTGCAAACCAAGGTGGCGCATGCGCCTTGTCCGCAGCCGCCGCCAAGCTTACATGGTTCCTAACAAGGAGCCTTTCATGACCTCACCCGCCTCCCCCGTATTCGACTGGACCGGACCGCTCGGCCTGCCCCAATTCGCAAAAGTCGCAGTCTCCGATTTTGCACCGTCCTTCGACACAGCCCTTGCCGAGCATGACGCGGACATTGAGGCCATCGCCGGCAATGCCGAGGCGCCGAGCTTCGCCAACACGGTCGAGGCGCTTGAACTGGCTGGAGACAAGCTGTCCAAGGTTTCAAGCCTGTTCTGGAACCGGGCCGGCACCGACACCAATGATGCCATTCAGGCGCTGGAGCGCGAGATCGCGCCGCGCATGTCGCGGCATTACTCGAAGATCGCCATGAACAAGGCTCTGTTTGAACGCGTCAACAGCTTGTACCAGAAGCGGACCGACATTGGCCTCACGCCGGAACAGGATCGCGTGATGGAACGGATCTGGAAATCCTTTGTCAAATCAGGCGCCGCACTCGATGAAGCCGGACAGTCGCGGCTGGCTGAAGTTGGCGAGAAGCTGGCGGGCCTGGGAGCCCAATTCGGCCAGAATGTGCTGGCCGACGAAAAGAATTATCTTTTGCTGCTCGACGATGGCGCCGATCTGGACGGGCTGTCCGATGATCTGCGCGCTGCCATGGCAGCCGTCGCTGAAGACCTCGGCCACAAAGGTAAATATGCCGTCACCCTGTCGCGCTCGATTATCGAGCCGTTCCTAAGCACCAGTGCGCGTCGCGATCTGCGCGAAACCGCCTTCAAGGCCTGGACAGCGCGCGGCACCGACGGCGAGACCGACAACGCCACGCTGATTTCACAAATCATCAGCTTGCGCACGGAAAAGGCCAAGCTGCTCGGCTATGACAGCTACGCCGCCTACAAGCTCGACGACACCATGGCCAAGACGCCGGAAGCGGTCGAAGCGTTGCTTGGCGATGTCTGGGCCCGCGCCGTCACCCATGCTGACACAGATCGCGCTGAACTGGCCAAACTGATCACCGAGGAAGGCGGCAACCATGAAGTGGCCGCCTGGGACTGGCGCTACTACGCCGAGAAGCTCAAGGCCCGCCGCTTCGACTTTTCCGAAGCTGAACTCAAACCCTATTTCCCACTCAGCAGGATCATCGACGCCTGTTTCGATGTGGCAAACCGTCTCTTCGGCATCACCATGACCGAACGCAAGGATATTCGTGGTCCGCACCCCGATGCGCGCGTGTTTGAGGTGACCGATCGCGACGGCAAGATGGTCGCCACTTTCATCGCCGATTATTTCGCACGGCCCTCGAAACGCTCCGGCGCCTGGATGAGCGGTATGCGGAGCCAGCACAAGCTGGCCATGCCCGACGGCACAACCGGCGAAATACCAATCATCACCAATGTGATGAATTTCGCCAAGCCCGCCGCAGGGCAGGAAGCATTGCTGTCACTCAATGACGCGCGCACGCTGTTTCATGAATTTGGCCATGCCCTGCACGGCATGCTGTCGGACGTGACCTATCCCTCGCTTTCCGGCACTTCGGTCAGCCGTGACTTCGTCGAGCTTCCATCACAGCTGTTTGAGCATTGGCTGACGGTGCCCGAAATCCTCGAAAAACATGCACTGCATTACAAGACCAATGAGCCCATCCCGCGCGCGCTTCTGGACAAGGTGCTTGCGGCACAGACCTTCAATGCCGGTTTCGCCGCCGTCGAATTCACAGCATCGGCGCTTGTCGATATGGCCTGGCATACCGCCGGCGAGAAAACTGATCCGGCAACATTTGAGGCTGAAACGCTGAAAAAGCTCGGCATGCCCGAGGCCATTGTCATGCGACACGCCAGCCCGCATTTCCTGCATGTCTTCTCCGGTGAAGGCTATTCGGCTGGTTACTATTCCTACATGTGGTCGGAAGTGCTCGATGCCGACGCCTTCGCCGCTTTTGAGGAAACCGGCGATCCGTTTGACCCGGAAACCGCCGAAAAGCTGCGCTCCTATGTCTACTCGGCCGGCGGATCGCGCGATCCGGCAGAGCTGTACAAGGCTTTCCGCGGCCGCATGCCCGACGCAACAGCCATGCTGGAAAAACGCGGCCTCGCCTGAATCCAACCCGGCTTAACAATATGACAGTGGCGATCAGCGCCACTGTCATCAAACCTTGTTCAAGACTTCATCAAAACGAGAAAGCCACGTCACATTTCCTTGCGAGGGATCCTGGTCCGCACAATCGGCAATCCACCCAGGCTATCCACCCAGGAGAAATTTTATGTCCTTGTCACGCCGCAGTTTTCTTGTTTCCGCCAGCGCTACTTCGCTGGTAACAGCATCCGGCCTTGCTGCCCCTTCCTTTGTCCGCGCTGCCCAGCGTCCAGTTTTCACCCACGGCGTCCAGTCCGGAGACGTCAACACCAATTCCGGCATGATCTGGACCCGTGTTGACCGCCCGTCGCGCATCAACATGGAGATCTCCACAGTCGAAAGCTTCAAGAATTCCATCAAACTGCCGCCAATGAATGCACTTCCAGATACCGATTTCGCCGCCAAGCGGCTGATCGAGAACCTGCCATCCGATCAGGACATTTTCTATCGCTTCAGCGCAGCCGATCTGTCCGACATCAACACCGTGTCCGAGCCAATTGTCGGCCGCTTCCGCACCGCTCCCGCTTCGCGCCGCAACATCCGTTTTGCCTGGTCGGGCGACACCGCCGGTCAGGGCTGGGGCATCGACGAAGTCGGTATGAAGACCTACGCCACCATGGCAAAGCATGAGCCCGACTTCTTCCTGCATTCCGGCGATACCATCTATGCCGATGGCGCCATGGAGGACGAAGTCGATCTCAAGGACGGCACCAAATGGATCAACAAGGTGCTGATCGACGAGAAGCGCAAGGTCGCCGAAACGCTGGATGAATATCGTGGTCAGTGGAAATACAACCTGATGGACGAGCATGTGCGTGCGCTCAACGCCATCTGCCCGACCTTCTTCCAGTGGGACGATCACGAAGTCATCAACAACTGGTCGGACTCCAAGGACCTCACAAACGATGACCGCTACACCGAGAAATCGGTGCATGTGCTGGCTGCAAATGCAGGCCGCGCGTTCCACGAAATGACACCTATCAGCTACACACCTGCCGAGCCCGGTCGCGTCTACCGCAAGATCGCCTACGGCCCGCTGGTTGATGTGTTCTTCCTCGACATGCGGTCTTACCGCGCTGGCAACAGCGAAAACATGCAGGACGGCCCGAGCGATGCAACCACGTTCATGGGCCAGGAGCAGATCGCCTGGCTCAAGCGTGAACTCGCCAACTCCAAGGCAACCTGGAAGATCATCGCTGCCGACATGCCGATCGGCCTCGTGGTGCGGGACGGCGACACAAAGTTCGAAGCCATTGCCAATGCCGATGATGGTGCTGCCAAGGGCCGTGAATTCGAGATCGCCGACCTGCTGCGCTATATCAAGAACGCCGGCATCACCAACACCGTCTGGCTTACCGCCGACGTTCACTACACTGCAGCCCATTACTATGATCCGGCCAAGGCTCAGTTCCAGGATTTCGAACCGTTCTGGGAATTTGTCTCCGGCCCGCTGCATGCCGGGACCTTCGGTCCCAACGCGCTCGACATGACATTCGGCCCCGAAGTCAAGTTCGTGGCAGCACCGACCGAGGAACAGGGCGCCAACCTGCCGCCATCCATGGGCCTGCAGTTTTTCGGTCTCGTCGACATTGACGGCACCACCGAACAACTCACTGTCCGGCTGATGAATCGCGATGACCACGAACTCTGGAACATCACGCTCGACCCGGTTCGCAACGCCTGATTAATTGTTACGTATCCGGTACAACATGATGAAGAAGGGCGCTTTGCGCCCTTCTTTTACTGCGTTAAGGCTCTCCCGCAAAGATATCTTTCGCAACCGCAAAAAACCCTGTATAAGCCGCGCAAAGCCCGGCGTTTGCCGGCCCGCGCCGGATCAGCATCCGGCGTTTTTGTATTCTCCAGAATGAGACCAGATCTATGTCCCTGCGCAATATTGCGATTATCGCCCACGTTGACCATGGCAAGACCACACTTGTCGACGAAATGCTCAAGCAATCCGGTGTCTACCGCGAAAACGAGCGCGTTCAGGAACGCGCCATGGATTCGGGCGACATCGAGAAGGAGCGTGGCATCACCATTCTCGCCAAGGCCACTTCGGTGGATTGGAAGGGTAACCGCATCAACATCGTCGACACACCCGGCCACGCCGATTTCGGCGGCGAAGTGGAGCGTATTCTGTCGATGGTCGATAGCGCCATCGTTCTGGTTGACGCCGCTGAAGGCCCGATGCCGCAGACCAAGTTCGTGGTCGGCAAGGCGCTGAAGGTCGGTCTTCGTCCGATCGTCGCCATCAACAAGATCGACCGTCCCGACGCCCGCGTCGATGAAGTCATCAACGAAGTCTTCGACCTCTTTGCAGCGCTTGACGCCACCGATGAGCAGCTCGACTTCCCGATCATGTATGGTTCAGGCCGCAATGGCTGGATGTCGACCGGACCCGATCGTCCGGAAGATGGCGGCACGCTTGCCCCGTTGTTCGACCTGGTTCTCGAGCATGTGCCGGAACCCACGGTCGAAGAAGGCCCGTTCCGGATGATCGGCACCATTCTCGAAGCCAATCCGTTCCTCGGACGCATCATCACCGGCCGTATCCATTCCGGCACCGTCAAGGCCAACCAGCAGGTCAAGGTTCTGCATGGCGACGGAAGCCTGGTGGAAACCGGACGTATTTCCAAAATTCTCTCCTTCCGCGGCCTTGAGCGCGTGGCGCTCGAAGAGGCACATGCGGGCGACATCGTTGCCATTGCCGGTCTGTCCAAGGGCACCGTCGCCGATACATTCTGTGACCCTTCGGTCACCGAACCGCTTCATGCCCAGCCGATCGATCCGCCGACCGTGACCATGAGCTTCATGGTCAATGATTCACCGCTGGCCGGCACTGAAGGCGACAAGGTGACAAGCCGCGTCATCCGTGACCGCTTGCTGCGCGAAGCCGAAGGCAATGTCGCCTTGAAGATCGAAGAATCAAGCGCAAAGGATTCGTTCTACGTCTCCGGACGTGGCGAATTGCAATTGGCCGTGCTGATCGAGACCATGCGCCGCGAAGGTTTCGAGCTGGCCGTGTCGCGTCCGCGCGTGGTCATGCACAAGGACGAGAACGGCCAACTGATGGAGCCGATCGAAGAAGTCGTCATCGACGTCGATGAGGAGCATTCCGGCATCGTCGTGCAGAAAATGGCCGAGCGCAAAGCCGAGATGACCGAACTGCGCCCGTCGGGCGGCAACCGTCAGCGGCTGGTCTTCCTCGCGCCGACGCGCGGCCTGATCGGCTACCAGTCGGAACTTTTGACCGACACCCGCGGCACCGCCGTCATGAACCGCTTGTTCCATGACTATCAGGCTTACAAGGGCGATATCGCTGGCCGTACCAACGGCGTTCTGCTGTCCAACATGTCCGGTGAAGCCGTCGCCTATGCGATGTTCAACCTCGAAAGCCGCGGACCGATGATCATCGAGCCGGGCGACAAGGTCTACATGGGCATGATCATCGGCATCCATACCCGCGACAACGATCTTGAAGTCAACGTGCTCAAGGCCAAGCAGCTCAACAACATCCGCGCCGCCGGCAAGGATGAAGCGATCAAGCTGACGACCCCGATCCGCATGACGCTGGACCGTTCGTTGTCCTGGATCCAGGACGATGAGCTGATGGAAGTGACGCCGAAATCGATCCGCCTTCGCAAGCGTTTCCTCGACGCAACAGACCGCAAGCGCCACGGAAAAACCGGCTCCAACGCCGCCTGATATGAGCGGCGCGCGCGAAATCGACCTGGCAACCTGGTCACGGTCCGGACAGTTCAACCTGTTCCGGACCTATGACCGGCCGCAATTCGCCACCACTGCGCGCGTCGACATCACCGCCCTGATGACCCACGGCAAGCCACAGGGCGTGTCGCCCTATCGGGCTTTCATCCATGCCATCGGCTCAGGCGTTCACGCCGTGCCGGCGCTGAAAATGCGGTTCGAGGGTGACCGGGTTCTTGAATACGACACGATTTCGCTGTCGGCCACGGTCCCGCGTCCCGGCGACACCTTCGGCTACGCCTATATTCCCTATTTCAAGGATTGGGCGCAGTTCGATGAAAGCTGCAAGGCGATCATCGACGAGACTGCCAACGGCACCGATCTTGGCGCCAACACCGGTCAGCGCTTTGACCTTGCCTATCTCTCCTGCCTGCCGTGGATCGATTTTACCTCGCTCGACAATGCGTTGCCCGGTCCCGATGACTGCATTCCGCGCTTTTCCTGGGGCAAGTTTGTGCAAAGCGCAGATGGGCGCTGGAGCTGTCCGGTCGCCGTTCAGGTGCACCACGCGCTGGTTGACGGCCTGCAGGTCGGCCAGTTCTTCGATGCGGCGCAGAAAAGCCTCGACCGGTTCGCTATCTCAACCTGAGCGGCAACCGCTGCCCTTGCATATTTCCTTAACAAACGGTTAACTCACCTCACGCCGTCCACAAAACAATATTGTGGGCAGATGCCGGGGCAGGCCATCCGTGCCTTCTTCGGACATACCATGACCGGTAGTATGAGCGCATGAGCACGTTAACAATCGACATACGGCACGCTGAGCCGCAGGACGCGGAAGCCATTGCCGGGACCCATCGCGCGGCCTGGAGCCATGCCTATGCCGGCATCCTGCCCTACAAGGCCCTCCGGCACATGCTGGAGCGCCGCAACATCGGCTGGTGGCAGCGCGCCGTACGCGGATCAACCTCCATTCTGGTGCTTGATGTCGGTGGAACAGTGGCCGGCTACGCCACGCTGGGCCTCAACCGGGCCCGTTCCCTGCCGCAGGAAGGTGAAATTTACGAGCTCTATCTGAAGCCGGAATTCCAGGGAGTTGGACTGGGCAAGCGGCTTTTCAACGAAGCCCGGCATCTTCTGGAATCGCTTGGCTGCAAAGGCGTGGTCGTCTGGTGTCTTGAGGACAATCACGCGGCCACCGAATTCTACCGCTTCCAGGGTGGCCGTGATGTTGCCGAAGGCCACGAGACCTTTGACAACAAGACGCTGAAAAAACTTGCCTTCGTCTGGTCCTGACACCTCTTCTGTGACCACCCACGCCAAAAGTTCTGTTGCACCAAACCGCCTTTGGCTTTAATTCCGGAGCTTGCTGATACAACGCGCGTTCAGTCGGACGAGCGGAACTGTATCGAGGCCCTGAATTGACGCATGCACGTTTGCTCAATCCTCCCAACTGAGCACGGCATGCCCCAGATATCCGAATTGGAGCGATCATGCGCATAGACGCCATCAGCATCGGCGATAAACCGCCACACGACGTCAACGTGATCATCGAAGTACCGGTCGGCGGACAGCCGATCAAATACGAGATGGACAAGGATGCGGGAACTCTGGTCGTGGACCGGTTTCTCTACACGCCAATGACTTATCCCGGGAATTACGGCTTCGTGCCGCACACGCTGTCCGATGATGGCGACCCGATTGACGTTCTGGTCTGCAACACCCGGCCGCTGATCCCGGGTTGCGTCATCAATGTGCGCCCGATTGGCGTGCTGATCATGGAAGACAATGCCGGACAGGACGAAAAGATCATCGCTGTACCGTCGGCGCACCTGACCCAGCGCTACGCCGGGGTTAACGATTACACCGATATGCCGGAAATCACGCTGCAGCAGATCGAGCACTTTTTCGAGCACTACAAGGATCTCGAACCTGGCAAATGGGTCAAGATCGGTGGCTGGCGCGATGCTGAAACCGCACGCGGATTGATCATCGAAGCCATCGAACGCGCCAAGACCAAGGGCTAATCCTGTTTTGGCCTGAAGCTGGGCCTGCCGGACAAACCATCTGAACATACCATTGCGCCACCCGATCAATCGATCCGGTGGCGCAATGTTTATCACCCCGCGAGGGCCTTGATAGCCTCCGCCAATTCCACCGGGTCGCCGTCGATACGGATAATTTTGGACCGGCTTGTTTCCCCGGATATCACGCGGACAGCGGTTTTGCCGATTTTGAGCCTTTTTGCGACCAGCTTTTCGATGGCGCGGTTGGCCTTGTTCTTCTCGGCCACTGCACGTACCCGCGCTTTCAGCCGGATCACGCCGGCTGCATCCTCAACAAGACCGTCAATCCCGTCGAGAGAGGCAGCGGGCGTCAATCGAACCGTAAGCTCGACGCCGTCATCAATGATTTTGTACCAACTGCTCAGAAGAACATCGGCGCGAGTGATGTCGCAATGAAGGTCCGCACGAAAAAGATCACGATCAGCAACACGATCGGCGAAATATCGAGCCCGCCCAGATCCGGCATGATCCGCCGGATCGGCTTGAGCGCCGGCTCGGTCGCCTTGAACAGGAACTCACCGATCATGCCGACAAAGCGATTGCTCGGATTGACCACGTTGAAGGCGTAGAGCCAGGAGAAAATGGCGCTACCGATGATGATCCAGGTGTAAAGGCCCAGAACCATGTCGATGGTTGAAAAGACTGCAATCATAAAGCTCTCCGGCTGTTCTTCGCGTGACAGACATGTAGACACTCGAAGCGCCAGCGGCAAGAGCAGGTGCGCGCTGACACGCCGGCAGGGTTAAAGCGAAATCCGGATGCGACAAGGCGGTGGCACCATGCAGCCTCTCGTGTATAGCTCGGCAGGACAAACCGGACAGACACCATGCAAGCCTTAGCCACGGCGGATGACCGCTTCGCAGCCTTTCGCCATCGCGCTTTCACGCTCTATTTTTTGGCCCGCTTTCTGTCGTCCTTCGGCCTTCAGATCATCAGTGTCTCCGTCGGCTGGCAGATCTATGACCTGACCCGCGACCCTTTCGATCTCGGGCTCGTCGGTTTGATCCAGTTTCTTCCGGCGTTGGTGCTGATTTTGTTCACCGGCGCCGCTGCCGACCGCTACGGCCGCCGCACCATCATGCTGATCAGCGAAATCGTCCTGGGTCTGTGCGCGGCCGCCTTTGTCTATTTCGCCTGGCGTGGCCTCACCTCACCCCTGCCGATCTTCGGCGTTTTGCTTGTCATCGGCATCGCGCGGGCGTTTTTCGCGCCTGCTTCGCAATCACTGGCGCCCAATCTGGTGCCGGCGCATGATCTGCCCAATGCGATTGCCTGGAATTCGACCTCCTGGCAGTCTGCAACCATTGTCGGCCCCGTCGCAGGCGGCTTGCTCTACGGTCTTGGAACCATCGTTCCCTACCTGACAGCCTTGGTCTTTCTTGGGCTTGCCATCGTAGCCCTGGCCCTGGTGCCACCGCCGTTGCAGCGATCACGCGGTCAGGCCCAGAGCTGGCAGACACTGGTTGCCGGCTTCAGCTATGTACGCAACCAGAAGATCGTCCTCGGCGCCATCTCGCTCGACATGTTTGCCGTGCTTCTGGGTGGGGCAATCGCGCTTATGCCGGTCTTTGCCCGCGACGTGCTCGAACTCGGGCCCTGGGGGCTCGGTTTTCTGCGCGCCAGTCCCGGTATTGGAGCCATCGGCATGGCAATTTATCTGGCTTCACGGCCAATCCGAAGACACGCAGGCAGGACTATGTTCATTGCTGTCGGCGTCTTTGGCGCTGCGACCATTGTGTTCGGCATGTCAAAGTCACTGCCGCTGACCATGGCGGCTTTGATCGTCATGGGCGCATCCGACATGATTTCGATCTATGTCCGCCAGAGCCTGGTGCAATTGTGGACGCCGGACGAACTGCGCGGCCGCGTCAACGCGGTCAACATGGTCTTCCTGGGCGCATCCAACGAACTCGGAGAGTTTCGTGCGGGCGCCATGGCCTCATTCATCGGCCCTGTTGCAGCAGTGGTGATCGGCGGAGCCGGCACACTTGCCGTGGCGCTGGCCTGGAGTTTTGGCTTTCCACAACTGCGGCAAATTCAGACCCTGGACAAGGACGCGGAAGAAAGCCGGGAAGCGCTTCGCGTTCAGGACTCCAAGAAGACCTGATCAGCCGGAAAGATCCGGTCGAGAAACTGCTTGAGCCAATCCAGAAGTGCTGCATCGTAAACCAGCCGTCCATGCAGGTGCTGCTGGCCCTGCTGGGCGCCGGGCAGCACAAACCGGTGCGCGCCGCGCACGGCCCAGCGATGCATCATCGCCAACGTCAGTTCCGCATGGAACTGGACGGCCCATGCATTGTCACCATAGCGGAATGCCTGGTTTGGATAGACGTCAGCAGTCGCCAGAAGGTTTGCCCCGCGGGGCAGATCAAAGCCTTCCCGGTGGAACTGATAAACCATCGGTGGCCAATCCATCATCTGTTGACCCGCAGACGTCGCTTCCAACCCGTACCAGCCGATCTCGACCAGACCATCCTCACGCGTCGCCACGCGGCCGCCGAGATGATTGACCAGAATTTGCGCGCCGAGGCAGATGCCGAGATAGGGTTTGCCGGATTTCAGAACCACATCCATGAACCGTGTTTCGCGGGCTATCCCTTCATCAGGATCATTGGCGCTCATCGGTCCGCCAAACACCACGACACCAACATGTTCGTCGAGTGTCTGGGGCAGCGGGTCTCCCAGCACCGGCCGGCGGATATCAGCATCATATCCCATAAGGGAAAGCAGTTGCCCGACACGGCCCGAGCTTGAATTCTGCTGATGCAGGATGATGAGAATACGGCCGGTCCTTGACCCAGACCTGAAACGGAATCCAGGCTTCAAATCAGTCGCCGTCACCCGCGACCTCTCCGTCGTCGAGACCCGCAGCCGCAAGTGCGCGTTGCCGGGCAAGCACCCGGTCCCGGCTCGATACGCCCATCAGGTCGGCAATGCGCCAGACCACGTGATCTTCCAGTTCATGCCGGTAACCATCGGCATAGGCAAGATTCCACAAAAGCTCGATGAAATGAACTTTTGCATCGGCCTCCATCGACCGGTTGAGCACGCTGGTAAACTGAAAGAGATCGACCGCCTCCTTGTCTGCCTGCTCACCAGCTTCGATAAGCTTCTGCATCTCCGTGCCGCTCAGATCATATTCCTGGGCAATCACCCCCCGGAGTTTTTCAGACTCGACCGAATCAATCACCCCGTCAGCGCCAATGACATGGAAGAACAGCGCCACCGCCGCCACATCGGCATCGTTGGCGCCGGATGCTGCAGGCTTGTCGCCCCTGAGGTCGCGCAGGAACGTGCGTATTTGATCAAGCATCCACTCTTCCTTTCAATACCAGCTCAAAACAACCGGAAACGTCCCGGCTTTTCCGGTTCGGCATTGACATCAATCCCCGGATCGTCGGGACGATGGGTCAGGAAAGCAGCTTCCTTGGCGCGGGCGTCAGCCTCGGGATCGGTTTTCGCAGGTTTCTTGTCGGCCTTGTCAGCTCCAGCCGCTTTTGCCGGTTCTTCCAGCGCAGCATCTTCGGCAGGCTTGCTTTGCTCGGTTTCCGGCTTGTCAGACGCCGGTAGCGGTTTGTCCTTCAGCTGGTTGCCCGGTTCAGCTGCAGCTTTGGTGTCGGGCCCGGTTGCTTCGGCAGCTTGCGGATCCGCATCAATCACCGGCGCTGCTTGTGCCTTGGGTGCAGGCTTCTCAACAACAACTGTCTTTGCCGCCGGAGCCTCAACCGGCGCTTCGGCAACCTGCGCCTTTTCGGCAGGCACGACACCGGATGTGGAAGCCGCGGCCGGTGCTTCTGCAACACGAACCGGCGGCAGGCTTGCCATCGCCCGGTCAAAAGCCTCGGCCGGAGGTTGATGATCAAGGCTCGGACCGGCCAGTTGTTCGACCGGAACCTTCCATTCGAAAGCATCCAGCTTGCCGGTCACCGGTGAAACCGGCTCCCAGTTCTCCGACACATAGCCATCCGCCGTCCAGGCCGGATCACGCGGCGCGCGCACCGCCTGGCTCAGCCAGTACCGTTCACGGCCCTGATCGCCGGTTTCCGCTTCCTCGATATCGGCGAGCAGCAGATAGATGCCTTCGCATGGCTGCAGCCGTGCCGAGGCTTCAGCCTTTTCACGGGCAAGGCCGAACTGGTGAGCTTCCAGCGCTGCACGTGCCACCACATCATAGGACAGGGGATTAAGAGGCCGGAGTTTTTCAAGCCGCTCGGCCCGCTTCAGCCGGTCAGCAGTAGTATCGCCCATCCGGGCCCGAACATAGGCTTCAGCGATTTCCGGATGCGGATTGGCTTTCCACGCGGCTTCGAGAATTTTGGCCGCCTTGCGCAAATTGTCCTGACGCAAAAGCGCTTTCGTCGCAATAACGGCTGCAGGCGGGAATGCCGGAGCCAGTTTCAATGCATTGAGCGCATCATCGCGAGCAGACGACGGATCGCTATCAACCATCTCGCGCGCCCGGGCTGTCAGAAGCACAGCCTTTTGCCTGTCTGCCACCGCAGATTCAATCGTGCCGGCGTGACGCTGGCGATCCAGCAGCCGCAGGGCTTCATCCCATTTGCCTTCCCGTGTCCGGTAAGACAGCGCAGCAGCGCCGGCCCATGGCAGATGCGGAGCCTGCTCGGCAGCGGTTTCTGCATAGTGCTGCGCGGCTTCGTCAGCACCCTGACGCTGGGCCTCGAGATAAAGCCCGCGCAAGCCCAGAAGCTTTGTCTCGGGATCCTCGGCCATCGCCTCGAACAATTTGCGCGCGTCCTCGTGATGGCCCTCGATCAGGGCGGCCTGCACATCGAGAAGATGAATCAGCGGTTCCTGATCCGCATTCAGCAGACCCTTGGTGCGCTTGTTCATCTTGCGCGCCATCGCCGCATCACCCGCCCCTGCGGCCAGAAGCCCGGTCGAGAGCGCCTGATAGCCACGATCGCGCTTGTTGGCCCGGAAATAGCGGGAAACAGTGCGTGGCGACAGCAGGATGGTGCGGATCAGCCACCAGCTGATCATAATCGCCGCGATCAACGAGACGATCATGGTGACAGCCGCCATCAGGGACATCTCGATATCGCGACCCTGCCAATTAATGGACAATTCGCCGGGCCTGTCGGCAAGCCAGGAAAAACCAAAGCCAAGGCCGAGAACCAGCACAACATAAAATAACAACCGGATCATCATGGATCTCCTAGTTGGCCGGGGCTTCGGACAGGGTGGATGAATCGGCAGCTGACCCTGTGGGGGCCATCGCAGCAGCAATCAGCTTTTCAGTGCGGGCGCGCGCAGCCAGCGCATCGCCATAGTCAGCGGCCGCAGTACGGGACGCTTCAGGCAATGCATTCCATTCGGAAACCGCCGCATCGAGATCGCCATTGACCAACCGCGCTTCAGCGCGGGCAACAATCGCCTCGGCGCTATCGCCCTCAACGTCTCCAACCTTGCGCACCTTGACCACGGACATCGCGCTCGACATCAACCTGTCAACCAACCCGGCCTGCGGATCGACTGGCGCGGCCGCTGCAATCGCTTTGGCAGCCGCATCGGAGAATCCGGCTATCAGACCCGAGCGGCTGGGAACGCCGCGCGCCGCCAGATCCCGTAGTTCGCCCACAGCTGGATCATCCGGAGCCACCGAAGCAAAAGCCTCGAGTTCGCTCATGAACGACCCACCCCGATCAATCGCCGACTTGAGACCGGCGGCAGCGATGGCGCGGGCCAGATCGATCTGTCGCGATGGCGCATCAACCTGCTTGGCGAGCTCCCGCTGGCTGTTTTCAAGCTCAGTGATCTTGCCAGACAGCGCATCGGACCGGGATTGGAGTTCCGTCATCGATGTCTGAAACCCGCTCTGGGCGGCTCGAATTTCATTCATTTCCGCAGCGAGTGCCGGGTCGGGGACAGCCGTCGAGCCCGCTTCGCCAAGTTCAGTGATCTTGCCTTCAAGCCCGGCAAGCCGCTCCTCAAGCGCAGTCGCCGCTGCCGGATCACCGCCTGCATTCGCCGCCGCATCAGCGAGGCCTGTCTCCAGACTGTCGAGGCGGGCCGAAAGCTGGGCTGAAACATCAGAACCAGCCGAACCGGCAGAATCGGCCAGTTGCTGTGACAGTGTTTGAACCTGCGTGGAAAGCGCCTCGACCTTGGAAGCTACAGGCGCGACCTGATCACCACCACCACCGCCAGGCGTTGGCAAAACGCCGCCTGCCTGCAGTGCGTAACCGCCGCCAAGCGCGATCACCGCGCCAATGACGCCAGACATCACCATGCCCATACCACCGCCGCTCTTGCCGCTGGAGGTTGAAGGTTTGGCGCTTGAAGCACTTCCCGTCCCGGACGTGCCAGCCTTTGGCTTCGTGTCCTGGGCTTTGGTGTCATTGGACTCTGTCGTCTTGCTGTCCGGGGTCTTGGTTCCCGGAGCCTTGGTATCTGTGCCAGCCGGACCGGCTTTCGGATCGGGCGTGGACTTGGAGCTGCTGTCGCTTTTGGTTTGGGCTCCCGCCGCCTTGCTGCTCGTCTCTTCAGGCTTCACCGGATCGGCCGTTCTGCTGACAGCAGGTCCGGTCGCTGACGGCTGTGCTTTCAGATCCTCACTCTTCGGCGTCACATCGGTGGCGTCGAGGTCAATGGTGACCGGTTTGGGCGATTTGGAGTGTCGCGGGGTGGGGCCCTTGCTCATGGCATCTCCTGCTTGTTTTGGTTTTGCGCGGCTAATGTTGCGCTTTCTATAGTTCTAATACGCTCTAACCGTGACCGATGTTCCGGCAAATCATTCCAACTCGGCCAACGATGCAATCAGGCTGTCCTCATCCGGACGTGCCGCCACGATCATGCGATCCTGCCACTCCGGGTGCAATTCGACTGCAATTGCGGACGAAAGGCAAAGAAACCGGGTGGAATCAAGAGCTTTGCCGAACCCATTTGCATCGGCCAGAGCCGAAAACCGCCGTGCGGCACCGGCGGAGTAGAACAGGATCACATCGGGTGCAGGCGACAAAATGTTTGATTTTAAAAAGTCAGTTGAATAACTTATTTCAGTCATTTTGTAACATTCAATCACTGAATGGCCGATGTTTTCAGCTGCCAGCGCAGCCTCGATGACCGGTGTGCGCGGCACGCCAGCAAGATAGACCAGCGACGTACGGTTGCCGTCAGATCCGGTCGACCCGGTTTCACTCGGACCGCATTTCCAGGCGTCAGACAGGGTCTTGGAAAGCGCCTGCGCCGTTCCGCCGCCATCGCGAACATCTCTAAAACCCGAATTTGTTGCTGCCTGTGCAGTTGCCGACCCGACCGCATGGATAGGTACATCGCGAAGACCGGTTTCAATCACATCAGCGGTCTCGAACATTAAAACTGCACGAGCACTGGTGGCGATCAGCCCACCGATCCCGGCAACTGGCGGCAAATCCGCAATCGTTGCAGTAATCACGGTTTCAAACAGCGGCATCCGTACCGCTTCGTGCCCCAACTTACAAAGCCGCTCGGCTGTTCGCGCAGCACTTGGTTCCGGCCGTGTCACCAGAACGCGCATCGAACCGCCTCAGACCCAGCTATCGAAAAAACCGGGGCCGGCCCTGCCACGCACGTCGGCACCGGCGTCAACACCAAGAACTGATGCATCGCTGACCGGACCTTCGGTGCGAACGTCGTGCCAGACAGTTCCGTCCGGCGTCAGCACCATGCCGTAAAATGAAATCTGCCCCGCTGAAATTGTCGCGAGCCCGGCAATCGGTGTCCGGCAGGACCCGTCCAGCGCACCCAGAAACGCCCGTTCGCACAACAAGGCTACCTGCGTAGCCGGATGATTGATCGGAGCCAGCAATTCAGCGATCCGCTCATCATTAAGTCTGGCTTCAATGCAAATCGCACCCTGTCCGGGCGCAGGCGGAAAGCTCTCCGGATCGAGAAGTTCGGTGATCACTTCTGTGTTGCCCAGCCGCTTCAATCCGGCATGGGCAAGAAGCGTCGCATCAGCCTGCCCTTCATCGAGCTTGCGCAACCGTGTTTCCACCTGGCCCCGGAAGGTGATCACCGAGATATCAGGTCGCAGCCGCCGTATCAGAGCCTGACGCCTGAGCGAGGACGACCCGACCACCGCATTTTTCGGCAACTCTTCCAGCCGTGGCGCAGCACGGCCGATAAAGGCATCGCGCACATCTTCACGCTCGAGAAACGCCACCAGCCCGAGCCCGTCGGGCAGCGCGGTCGGCATGTCCTTGGAGGAATGCACCGCAAGATCCAGCCGTCCGTCGCTCAGTTGCTCTTCGAGCTCCTCGGTAAAAAGCCCCTTGCCGCCGATTTCCGACAACGGCCGATCGGTTATCCGGTCACCCTTGGTCGACAACACGACGATCTCGAAAGCCTCTTCCGGCAAATCATGCGCCGCCATCAGCCGGGCACGGGTTTCGTGAGCCTGCGCACGCGCAAGCGGGCTGCCGCGGGTACCGATGCGGTAAGGTTTCATTTGCAAGACATCCGATCCATTGTTACCGACAGACAGGTACCGGGATCATATCCCGAGCGCAAGATTTGGGCTAATGCATGCCGCGTTCAAATGGCTTCATTTGAACAATAACGTACATGCATCACTTCAAAGCATTTGCAGCGTGCGCATCCACTTGGATGCACGCGATGCAGGGCTCCCACAAAAGACAAGCATAGGCATCGTCAGCATGGACATTCTGGGAATCGAGACAAGTTGCGACGAAACCGCGGCATCCGTCGTTCGCCGCCACGCCGACGGCTCAGGCAAAATCCTCTCCGATGTGGTGCTGAGCCAACTCGATCTTCATTCCGCTTTTGGCGGCGTCGTGCCCGAGCTTGCCGCCCGCTCCCATGTCACCACCCTGGACCGGCTGGTCAGGCAGGCGCTCGACGAAAGCGGCGTGGCGCTCAAAGAGATCGACGCAGTCGCCGTGACCTCCGGGCCGGGCCTGATCGGCGGCCTTATGGTCGGACTGATGACAGCCAAGGCCATTGCAATGGCCGCCAACAAGCCATTCATCGGCATCAATCATCTCGAAGGCCACGCCCTCACCGCACGGCTGACCGACCATGTGGCGTTTCCCTATCTGCTGCTGCTGGTATCAGGCGGCCACACCCAGATTGTGCTGGTTAAGGGCGTCAACAACTATGAGCGCTGGGGCACAACCATTGACGATGCGCTCGGCGAAGCCTTCGACAAGACAGCCAAGCTGCTGGGTCTCGGCTACCCCGGCGGCCCGGCAGTCGAACAGGCGGCCCTTGAGGGCGAGCCCAAACGCTTCCGCCTGCCGGTACCGATGCGCCGCGATCCGAGACTGGATTTCTCCTTTTCCGGCCTGAAGACCGCCGTACGGCAAATGGCCGAGGCGCAGGCGCCGTTGTCACAACAAACCATTGCCGACCTTTGCCTCGCCTTCCAGACCTCGGTTACATCGAGCATTGATGACCGGATCTCGATGGCGCTCGACCGCTTTGCTGAGCGTTTCGGAACCGAATCGAAACCCGCCCTCGTGGTCGCGGGCGGTGTTGCAGCCAACAAGGCCATCAGGGCAACGCTTGAAACCCGCGCTTCTAAGGCCGGGTTCCGCTTTATCGCGCCGCCGCTCAACCTGTGCACCGACAATGCCGTCATGATTGCCTGGGCCGGCGCCGAGCGCCTGGCAGCGGGATTGCCGGCCGATCAACTCGATCTCGCTCCCCGGTCGCGGTGGCCACTGGATCAGGCCGCAAAGGCTGTGATTGGCCACGGCAAACGCGGCGCAAAGGCCTGACCCGGTATTGAAACCACAGGCTCGGCAGGGCATAGACTTTACCAACACCTGACCAGACGCGCCTCATTTGATGGAGATATCATGCTTTACGCCCTGATGTGCAAAGACAAGCCCAATTCACTCGAGCTGCGGATGGCAACACGGCCTCCCCATGTCGAACACCTCAAAGGCCTCTATGCAAGCGGCGTCCTGAAGATGGCGGGTCCGTTGCTGGGCGATGATGAAAAGCCGATCGGCAGCCTGCTGGTTGTCGAAGCCGACACCAAGGCAGACGCCGAAGCCATTGCCGCCGGTGATCCCTATGCCATTGCCGGCCTGTTCGCTTCAACCGAAATTCGCGCCTTCAACTGGACCTTCGGCAAGCCGGAGGCGTAAACATGGCTTACTGGTTGTTCAAATCCGAGCCGTTCAAATGGTCCTGGGAAATGCAGAAGGCCAAGGGCGACGTCGGCGAGCAGTGGGACGGCATCCGCAACTATCAGGCGCGCAACAACATGCGCGCCATGAAGTTGGGCGACAAGGCCTTCTTCTACCATTCCAATGAAGGTCTCGAAGTCGTCGGCATCGCCGAGGTTTGCGCGCTCATTCATCCCGATACCACAATCGACGACCCGCGCTGGGAATGCGTAGACATCCGTGCGGTGTGCGACATGCCGACCCCGGTCACGCTCAAGCAGGTCAAGGCCAATCCAGATCTTACGGAGATGAGCCTGGTGACGTCGATGCGGCTTTCGGTTCAGCCGGTCACCGAGGCGGAATATCTCGAGGTGTGCCGCATGGGCAATCTCGACAATCCACCTCGCTCGCCAGAGTGATACCCGGTTCCGGGCCGCATTGATGAAAACCGATCCGGAGAGCTTCATCCGAGCCAATACGGCGCTTGGCACGCCACCGCATGTGCCAGAAATCCGTCTCCATCTGGCTGATGAGGCGCATGAATTGTGGCTCAAGACCGAGGAAGAACTCGATGCACTCGGGCTTCCACCACCGTTCTGGGCCTTTGCCTGGGCCGGCGGTCAGGGACTGGCCCGGCATATCATCGACAATCCGCAGCTGGTCGCGGACAAATCGGTGCTGGATTTCGCCTCGGGATCCGGGCTTGTGGCCATCGCCGCAAAACATGCGGGCGCAGCCAGGGTGACGGCCGCCGATATCGATCCCTGGTCAGCAACCGCAGCCCGGCTCAACATGCAGGAAAACAGCGTCGAATTCGACATCAGCCAATCCAACCTTATCGGAATTGACCAAGGCTGGGACGTAGTGTTGGCGGGAGATGTATTTTACGACCAGTCGATGGCTGCATTGATCACGCCCTGGTTCTCAAGCCTGACACGTCGCGGCGCCATGGTGCTGGTTGGTGATCCGGGCCGGTCCTATTGTCCCCGTGACGGCATGGATCTTCTGGGCACATATATGGTTCCGGTCACCCGTGCGCTGGAAGACAGCGAAATCAAGCGGACTTCGGTTTTCCGTTTCACCGCGTGAGTTGAGCCCCAAACACGCTTGACCTTGCAGCCGAAATGGAAAACCGTGCTGCATCGGGTTTTCCAAGGGAGAGGCGAAATGCAATTCGCGGGCATGAACTATCTGGCGATCCTGGTCGCTGCCATCGTCGCCTTCATCATTGGCGCCATCTACTATGGTGCCCTGGGCAAGCGCTGGATGAAGGCGGCAAGAATCGACCCATCCGGGCCGAAGCCTGCCATGGCCGGGCTGCTGATCAACAGTTTCGTCATGGAGCTGATTCTGGCCTTCGTCACCGCCGGCGTGATCGGCCATCTCGGATTCGATCAGGTGACGCCGCTGAATGGAATCATCTCGGGGTTGTTCATCTGGGCCGGCTTCATCTTCACCACACTGTCGATCAATCAACGTTACCAGGGCTTTGGCTGGGATCTGACCCTGATTGACGGCCTGCACTGGTTGCTGGTGATGATCGGAATCGGTGCCACCATCGGCTGGTTCGGGATCTGATTTCGGCCTGAATCGCTTGGCTATAGGACGCGGACAACAATTCCTCGCCGCAAAAAGGGCATTAATCTCAGCATGTCACGGCGCTGAAGCGCGATGCATCCTTGCGTCGGAGGAAAGCCCGGTTTGGCCACATGCAGGAAAATGGCACTGCCTGCGCCGCGCCGCCGCGACCTGATGTTCCAGTCAAGCACAAAGCCGAAATCATAGAGCACATCATTACGGATGAGTGTCTCATGGCTAGCGGCAAACGGCAGCTGGACATGCCTGTTATAGGCAGCATGGCCTGGCGCATCGCACCAGCCGTCCTTGCGGCCCACCCGTTGTAGGGATAACCCGGCACGATCCGGCGTCAGCATGCCACCGCGGCGAAACCCGCTCAAAACAGCCATTGCCGCGCGCGGTGTACCACCATCGCCTTCCCGCTTGAACGCAGTAACGCCTCCCCGCCCCAGCGCAGCCTGAAATGTTACCGGGCCGAATTTTATCAGCGCCTTCAACCGGTCAATCGGCGATACTCGCACCATGATTGTGCCGGTTCCGGGTCGTTTGAGTGACCGTTTGTGTAACATCGACATCACGATCAAGTGCTCCTGTTATGGCTTGGCAGGGATATTTAGCACTTTGCCCTCGCGTCGAAAGTGCCTAAACAGGAACATAATGCCATATGACACCATCGACAGCGTCGGACCGGACCGGCGTCGATGTCAATATGAAGAAGGAAGCCGCAATGACCGCTCGCTCGATCCTGCTGGTAGATGATGATAACGACCTGAGGGAAACCCTTGTCGAACAGCTCTCGCTCTATGAGGAGTTTGCGATTTCCCAGGAGTCCTCAGCGACCAAGGGTGTGCAGGCGGCTAGAAATGAACATGTCGATCTGCTGATCATGGATGTCGGCCTGCCTGACATGGATGGTCGCGAGGCCGTAAAACTGTTGCGCAAGGGCGGCTTCAAGTCGCCTATCATCATGTTGACCGGTCATGACACCGATTCCGACACGATTCTCGGACTTGAGGCCGGTGCCAACGACTATGTCACCAAGCCGTTCCGCTTCGCTGTCCTTCTGGCGCGCATCCGTGCTCAGCTACGCCAGCATGAGCAGAGCGAGGACGCCACTTTCGCGGTGGGACCCTATACGTTCAAGCCGAGCCAGAAATTGCTGCTTGATGACAAGGGCGGCAAGATCCGTCTGACCGAGAAAGAAGCCGCGATCATCCGCTATTTGTACCGGGCCGACCAGAAAGTCGTTACCCGCGACGTTCTGCTGGAAGAGGTCTGGGGCTACAATTCGGGTGTCACCACCCATACGCTCGAAACCCACGTCTATCGCCTTCGTCAGAAGATCGAGGCCGACCCCTCAAACGCCGAAATTCTGGTTACCGAAAGCGGCGGCTACAAGATCATCCCATGATGTCAGTCGAGTTGGCCCTAACTCTGGCTATCAAGGAGTGCAACCATGGCTCTGAATGACGACATTGCCCTGCTTTCAATTGTCCCGCTGTTTAGCGACATCAGTGAAGACAAGCTGCGGCTGATCGCGTTCGGCGCTGAACGGCGCAGAATGCAGGCCGGCCAGATGCTGTTTCGGGAAGGCACGCCCGCCGATTGCGCATTCGTGGTCGCAGGCGGACGTTTCGAATTGTTACGGGCCGGCAAGGATGGCCAGACGGTCTCTCTGGGGTTTGCCGAGCGCGGTACGTTGCTGGGCGAACTGGCGATGGTCACGTCCGTCAACCGGTCGATGACCGCAATTGCGCCGGACAATGCCGAAGTCATCCGCATCAACCGGCCGCTGTTCCGTCGCATGCTGGAAGAATATCCCGATATCGCCGGTATCGTTCGTCAGCGGATCGATGAAAATCTGGCAGCGCTCAATGCCGATCTTGGCAAAATTGCCGGGCGCTTTGCCAACTGAGCCTGCCTAATACATATCGCGTCCAGATGGATTCAATTGAACGATAACGTACATGCATCAATTCAAAGTGTTACAGCGACCTTTGCGCATCCAATTGGATGCGCGGCGCTGTAGAGCGCTTAATGGGTAGTTTGAAGCGCTCTAAACCTCAAAAATCGAAATGTGCCGTCACGGGTACATGATCCGATGGCCGCTCCCAGCCACGCGCTTCGCGCAACACATCAATGCGTGTCAGAGCCGGTACGAGATCGGCCGAAGACCAGACATGGTCCAGCCGCCGGCCCCTGTCGGCCGCCTCCCAGTCCTTGGCCCGGTAGCTCCACCAGGTGAATATTTTCTCTTCCGGAGGAATATGGGTCCGGATCAGGTCAACCCAGGCCCCGGCTTTCTGCATCGCCAGAAAACTCTCGGTCTCCACAGGTGTGTGGCTGACCACTTTCAACAGTTGCTTGTGCGACCAGACATCGGTTTCCAGCGGCGCGATGTTGAGATCACCGACGAGGATGGAAGACACGCCATCGGCCTGTTCGGCCTCTGCGTGAAGCAGCTTCATTTCCTCGACAAAATCGAGCTTGTGAGCAAATTTCGGATTGATCTCACGATCCGGCTCATCCCCGCCGGCCGGCACATAGAAATTATGAATACGGATTCGTCTGGATCCGGGCGCTTCCACAATCGCCGAAATATTCCGGGTGTGGTCGATGTCGCAGTAAGTTTGTCGGCGATCATCCGAAAGCGGCAGCCGCGAGACAATGGCGACGCCGTGATAGCCTTTCTGGCCATGAATCGCGATATGCTCGTACCCAAGCTTGCGGAACGCAGCGCTCGGAAACGCGTCGTTGGGACACTTGGTTTCCTGCAGACACAACACATCAGGCTGTTCGGATTCAAGAAAATGCTGAATCAACGGCAGCCGCAGCCGGACGGAGTTGATATTCCAGGTCGTAACGGAGAACGCCAAATCAGATCGCCTTCTTGGATGGGAGCCTGCCCGTATGTGGCCGATTAGGCAGCCAAGGGCAAGCCGATCCGGCGGAGCAGGTCCAAATCCGCGATCATCCACAATCTATTGAAGCTTTGAGCTGAAACGGCGCCCGGCTCAGCCGTCGCTCGGGCGCTTCTTTTGAGATTGAACCTGCGCATAGGGCACTTCGAAGACGTCTTCCGCGAACCTGACCCCGGCTTGAACATTGAAAATCATTACCGAAGTGTCTTTGCCCTGGGCATCGCGGATGGTCCACTGGCGCAAATCGAAGGTTTTCGGATCAAACATCATGCTGATAGTCGAATCACCGAAAATCGACTTGTTGCCCAGAATAATGGTGGTCAGGTCAGGGTCTTCCTTGACCGAGCGTACCGTCTCGCCCGACAGATCTATCCGTTCCGAAAGAAGCAGTTTCAGCGGTGTCTTGCTCAGCGGATAGAGATCCCAGGTCCTGAGCTTGCGATTGCCGATGACCACATTCTTGCCATCGGCAATAACCCGGACCGACGAGGGTGCCTCATAGTTGAACCGCAACTTGCCGGGGCGCTCGATGAAAAACTTGCCGCCCGTCTGCTCACCATTGGGACCGAACTGGATGAATTCACCAGTCATGGTTTTGACGGAAGCGAAGTGATCCGCAACTTTCTGAGCGGCATCAGCCGAGCGCGCAGTGCCGGGAAAAGCCACAAGTCCGGCGGCTGCCGCCATCAGCGATAATCCCAGACCCAGACCTCCGCCCAACAGGGCACGGCGAACAGGGCTATGCTGTTCGATCATTGTGGAAATGCTCTGCTTCGACATCTCTGTCTCCGTTTGGTTTCAACCTCTGTCTCAACCAAGACTGAGGCACCAGTGTGACGCGCGACACTGGATCTCGAGAACCCTAGCGCGGGTCAATGTCATCTTCGGTTGGCACCAGGATTTCACGTTTCCCGGCATGGTTGGCAGCACTGATCACACCCTCGTTTTCCATACGTTCGATCAGCGAGGCGGCGCGGTTGTAGCCAATGCCCAGCCGGCGCTGGATATAGGAAGTCGACGCTTTGCCATCACGCAGCACGATGGCCACGGCCTGATCATAGGGATCATCGGATTCCGCGAGGTTCGAAGTGCCGGCCGGGCCACCACCTCCACCGCCGTCGCTCTCCTCGTCATCCTCGGTAATCGAGTCGAGATATTCGGGGACACCCTGCGTCTTGAGAAACGAGACGACGTCCTCGACTTCCTTGTCGGAAACGAACGGCCCATGGACACGCTGGATACGGCCGCCGCCGGCCATGTAGAGCATATCGCCCATGCCCAGGAGCTGCTCGGCGCCCTGCTCGCCCAGAATGGTGCGCGAATCGATTTTCGAGGTGACCTGGAAGGATATCCGGGTCGGGAAGTTGGCCTTGATCGTACCGGTGATGACATCGACTGACGGACGCTGTGTTGCCATGATCACATGGATGCCGGCAGCACGCGCCATCTGCGCCAGACGTTGCACCGCGCCTTCGATATCCTTGCCGGCGACCATCATCAGGTCGGCCATTTCATCGATCAGCACGACAATATAAGGCAGCGGCGTGAGATCAAATTCTTCGGTCTCGTAAACAGCCTCACCGGTCTGGCGATCAAAACCGGTTTGTACGGTTCGAGTGATCGGCTCACCGGAGTTCTTCGCCTGTTCAACCCGCGAGTTGAAGCCGTCGATGTTGCGCACACCGATCTTCGACATTTTCTTGTAGCGCTCTTCCATCTCGCGGACGGTCCATTTGAGCGCCACAACGGCCTTTTTCGGGTCTGTCACAACGGGCGTAAGCAGATGCGGAATGCCGTCATAGACTGAAAGTTCGAGCATTTTCGGATCGATCATGATCAGACGGCACTTCGACGGATCCATCTTGTAGAGGATCGACAGGATCATCGTATTGATGGCCACCGACTTGCCCGAGCCGGTGGTGCCGGCAACCAGCACATGCGGCATCTTGGCCAGATCGGCAATCACCGGCTCGCCGCCGATGGTCTTGCCGAGCGCCAGCCCAAGCTTGGCCTTCGAGGTCTCGAAATCACGGCTGGCGATCAGTTCGCGCAGATAAACGGTTTCCCGCTTCTGGTTTGGCAATTCGATACCGATGGCATTGCGCCCCGGAACCACCGCGACACGGGCGGCAATGGCGCTCATCGAGCGGGCGATGTCATCGGCAAGCCCGATAACCCGCGAAGACTTGATGCCGGGAGCGGGCTCCAGTTCATACAATGTCACGACCGGGCCGGGTCGCACATGAATGATCTCGCCCTTGACGCCGAAATCCTCCAGCACGCCTTCGAGCATGCGGGCATTCTGTTCAAGCGCTTCAGGCGACAGGGAAGAATCCTTGACCACATTGCGCGCCTCGGAGAGCAGATGCACCGACGGCAACGAAAAGCCATGATCTTCCAGCATCGAGCCTTGCGCATCACGCTGCAAACGGGCGCCTGGCTTGGGGCGCTCGGCAGGTGCCGCAATGCGTGGAGACGGAGTTACCCGTGCAGGAGCGGGCGCAGCCTGGGGACGCCAGTCTGCAGCTGGATCTTCATCATCCATATCATCAGACAGAACGCCTTCCGGCAGCGGCTCATCGTCAATATCGAATGGCGGGGCGTCATCAATCGGCATGGTCTGCGCGCGTGTCGTCTGCGCGAAACCAGGTTCGATCCTTTCCCCGTTCGAGCGGCCGGAGCCTTCATACAAGTCATCGCCGGTCTGGTCATATTCACCATTGAGATCCAGCGGGGAATCCGGCATCACGCGCAGCTTCCGCAAGCCTGCAAGACCGGTCATCCGCCGCATACGGCCACGCGTTGTAAACCAGGCATGCGTGATCGCACCGAGAACCAGTGACCCGCTCGACACCTCGTCTGCGTCCTCATCTTCTTCGGCAACCGGTGCTTCGCCGCTTTCATCCACGGCGGCGCGACCAATCAGGCCTGCGCCAAAGAGCATCAACCAGCCGACAACAGGCGCAATCAGAAGTCCCAGAATGACAGCAACAAGACCGGACGGAAAACCTCCGGTAAACACCGACGGAATTTTGAGTGCCATATCACCAAGAACACCGCCGAGTCCGTTGGGCAATGGCCAGCTCTGCGAGCTTGGCAGCAACCCGAACAGGGCCGCAGTCAACCAGGCGCCACCAAACCAGGCAGCACCACGACGGGACATCCGGTCAACCTGACGGTTGCGCAGCAGACCGATCGCCCAGAACAGCGCTGGCAGCAGACCGATAACGCCTGCAAGCCCGAAAAATTGCATGATCAGATCGGCAAACGCCGCACCGCTGAATCCCAGAGCATTGTTTGGAACAGTGCCATTGGCGTTGGAAAAGCTCGGATCCGCAACATTCCAGGTTGCCAGCGCAGCGATGGCAAGCGCCAGACCGGCAAGAATAACCAGACCGATGACAAACCTGATCTGTCGTCGCACCAGTTCACCCAGCAAGGTGCTGTGGGAAGGAACGCCTGACGAGAGGGAAGAAGAGCCTGACTGCATGGGTACACAATGTCCGAATCGGGTTTTGGGCTCTTACAACGAACCCATCTCCGGCAAATCTAACTGGTGCCGGGTTAATACGGCATTAACCATGCATTCTCCGGTACCGGCAAAGTAGCCGGCCCAAACGCAAAGCGCGGCCCGGAAATCCGGGCCGCGCCTGTTTTGACTTGTCTTCAGGCTTGATCAGCCGTGGTAAGCCGCTTCGCCATGCGAGGCCAGATCAAGGCCCTGCCGTTCATCTTCGACACTGACGCGCAGACCGAGGGTCATATCGACAATCTTGTAGAGAATGAACGAGATGATACCGCACCACGCGATGGTGATACCGACTGCCGAGGCCTGAATGGCGAACTGCGATCCGACGGCATAGTCTTCGCCGCCCGCGCCGCCGAGGCCCGGCATGTTGACCACCGCAGTGCCAAGCGCGCCGACAATGCCGCCAATGCCATGGATGCCGAACACGTCAGCCGTGTCGTCATAGCCGAACTTGTTCTTCACCACGGCAACGAAGTAGTAGCAGACGCCCGAGGCGACAGCGCCAAGTGCGATGGCGCCAACCGGGCCGGCAAAGCCCGCTGCAGGCGTGACCGCAACAAGACCTGCAATCATGCCGGAGACCGCGCCAAGCAGCGACGCCTTGCCGCGATGCAGGGTTTCAATCGCCGTCCAGGCAAGAATAGCGCCTGCGGTTGCGGTAAACGTGTTGATCATCGCCAGCGCCGCGCCGCCATTGGCTTCAAGGTTGGAGCCGGCGTTGAAGCCGAACCAGCCGAACCACAAAAGCGCAGCCCCGACCATGGTCAGCGTCATCGAATGCGGCGCCATCATGTCACGCCCGAACCCGGTCCGCTTGCCAACCATGATCGCGCCAATCAGGCCGGCGATGCCGGCATTGATATGCACGACGGTTCCGCCGGCGAAATCAAGCGCGCCCATTTTGAACAGCAGCCCGTTGGCATCCCAAACCATGTGGGCGACCGGGAAGTAGACAAAGGTAACCCACAGCGCAACAAACAGCATGATCGCGGAAAACCGGATACGTTCGGCAAATGCGCCGACGATCAGCGCCGGCGTAATGCAGGCGAAAGTCATCTGGAATGCGATGAAAATATATTCCGGGATCATCACACCGTCGGTGAAGGTGGCAGCTTCGCTGGCCGGGGTAACCCCCGCCAGGAACATCTTGGCGGTTCCGCCCCAGAATGCGCTTTCCGAGCCGCCAAAGGCGAAGGAATAGCCGTAAAGGACCCAGATCACCATCACCAGAGCGGTGATCAAGGTGCACTGGATAAGCACCGAGAGCATGTTCTTGGTGCGCACCAGGCCACCATAGAACAGCGCCAGGCCGGGCAGGATCATCAACAGGACCAGAATGGTCGATACCAGCATGAAAGTGGTGTCGCCCTTGTCCATTGTGGTGGCGGCGGCTTCTGTTGCTTCCTGGGCGAAGGCCGGAACAGCGAAGGCGGCAAATGCGCCAGCTGCCATCAGCCCGAGCCGAAGCGGGGATTTATGTGACATCTGAAGTGTCATGGGTGTATCTCCTGTTGCCTTACAACGCGTCGGCGTCGGTTTCGCCGGTGCGAATGCGCATGGCCTGGTCAATCGAGTAAACGAAGATCTTGCCGTCGCCGATCTGTCCGGTCTTGGCAGCCGCCGCGATTGCCTCAACTGTCTTGTCGACAGCATCCGAGGCGACACCGATCTCAATTTTCAGTTTCGGCAGAAAGCTCACCGCGTATTCGGTGCCGCGATAGATCTCGGTGTGCCCCTTCTGTCTGCCGTAGCCTTTGACTTCGCTGACGGTCAGTCCCTGAATGCCGATAGCGGTAAGGGCTTCACGCACCTCGTCCAGCTTGAACGGCTTGATGATGGCCATCACAATTTTCATTTGGTTTCCCATCCTTTTTGCCAGCGGCAATGCCGCCGCTTCCGAAAGGCAACCCGGCTCACACCGCATCGCCCTCTCGAACTCTCCCAATCAAATGCCGTGCCAGACGGCATTGCGAGCGCAAATCAGCCGAATCGGCATGCATGCGGCTTCACCAAACGGCAGACTGTCGGTTTTTTGAGCAGAATGGCTCATGTAAATGGCGCATTTTTCATCACCGGCGCTTTACGCGCCATAATGAAATCTCATCCAGGTTTTTAGTTGAGCTGTAAAAAACGGACAAAAAGGGGCCCGGAAAACCGGACCCCAAGGCAAGGATGGACATCCATCCCGACGGGATTCTTTACAAGGCGCTTAGGCCTTGGTGAATTCCGGATAGGCTTCGACACCGACTTCCGCCATGTCCATGCCCATCATTTCCTGTTCTTCCGTGGCACGGATGCCGATGGTCGACTTGAGGATGAACCAGACCACGCCCGACAACACGAATGTGAAGGCGCCGATCGAGACAATACCCAGGATCTGGGTACCGTAGGACATGTCCGGGTTGGAGAACGGCACGATGAACGTGCCCCAGATACCGGCCAGAAGGTGAACCGGGATAGCACCAACGACATCGTCGATCTTGAGCTTGTCGAGCATTGGCACGGCAAACACCACGATCACACCGCCGACAGCGCCGATGAGGATCGCCGTCAGTGGCGAAGGCATCAGCGGTTCAGCAGTGATCGAGACCAGACCGGCCAGTGCGCCGTTGAGCGCCATGGTGACGTCGACCTTCTTGTACATGATCTGGGTGAGGATCATCGCCGCAACCACGCCGCCACAGGCCGCGAGATTGGTGTTGGCGAAAATCCGGCTGATGTCGGATGCATCGCCATTACTGCCCAGCGCCAGCTGCGAAGCGCCGTTGAAACCGAACCAGCCGAGCCACAGGATGAAGGTACCGAGCGTCGCGAGTGCCATGGATGAACCAGGCATCGCGTTGACCTTGCCGTCCGCGCCATATTTTCCCCTGCGCGCACCGAGGATGATGGCGCCTGCGAGAGCCGCCCAGCCACCGACCGAGTGAACCAGCGTCGAACCGGCAAAGTCGGAGAAGCCTGCTTCACTGAGCCAGCCTGCGCCCCACTGCCAGGAACCGGTGATCGGATAGAGCACACCAGTCAGAATCGCGGTGAAGATCAGGAACGGCCACAGCTTGATGCGCTCGGCCAGTGTGCCCGAAACGATCGACGCCGTCGTGGCGCAGAACACCATCTGGAAGAACCAGTCGGATGCCACCGAATAGTCGCCGTCATTGGCGGTGCCGGCATCAGGCCAGCTGTAAGGCATAGGCGTGCCGAAATAGCCGCCATTGACGTTGGTGTACATCAGCGAATAGCCGATGACCCAGAACATCAGACCCGCAATCGAGTAGAGCGCAATGTTTTTCAGGCACTGCATCGAGACGTTCTTGGACCGGACGAGACCGGCTTCCAGCATGGCAAAGCCTGCTGCCATCCACATGACGAGAAAACCGCCGATGAGGAACAGGAGCGTGTTGAAGATAAAGGCGGTTTCCGCAGCCGTAGCAAATTCCGGCGCCGCTGCGGCTTCTGTTGCTTCCTGCGCCAAGGCCGGAACAGCGAAGGCGGCAAGTGCGCCAGCTGCCATCAGCCCGAGCCGAAGCGGGGATTTATGGGACATCTGAAGTGTCATGGGTGTATCTCCTGTTGCCTTACAACGCGTCGGCGTCGGTTTCGCCGGTGCGAATGCGCATGGCATGGTCAATCGAGTAAACGAAGATCTTGCCGTCGCCGATCTGGCCGGTCTTGGCAGACGTTGCGATCGCCTCAACCGCCTTGTCGACCGCATCCGACGCAACGCCGATTTCGATCTTCAATTTTGGCAGAAAGCTCACCGCGTATTCGGTCCCGCGATAGATTTCCGTATGCCCCTTCTGTCTGCCGTAGCCTTTGACTTCGCTGACGGTCAGTCCCTGAATGCCGATAGCGGTAAGGGCTTCACGCACCTCGTCCAGCTTGAACGGCTTGATGATGGCCATCACAATTTTCATCTGGTTTCCCATCCTGTTTGTCCGCGGACATGCCGCCTCTCATGACAGGGATCCAACACCCGCTGGATCACCTGTCTGAGCAGGATGAAATCAAATGCCGTGCCAGTTTGGAAAAAACCGAACAAACTATTGATAATAATACTATAAATTATTTTTTAGAATTCGGTCGTGCAGCATACCACACAACAATAAGCCAAATATTAGGCATGTATTAATGCATGCCTAATATTTAGGCTTTTGCTCGATCTCGAATCAATCCTTCTTGCGCAACCGAGGCAATCAGCCTTCCATCGCGCTGATAAAGGCTGCCGCGGGTGAACCCGCGCCCACCATTGGTATTGGGAGAATCCATGCTGTAGAGCAGCCAGTCATCCAGTTTCGAGGGCCGGTGAAACCACATCGCGTGGTCGAGACTGGCAACCTGCAGATTACGATCAAACACCGAGCGGCCATGCGCGAACAAGGCCGTGTCGAGAAGCGTCATGTCGGACAGGTAAGCAAGAATAGCAGCCTGGATGATATGGTCGTCAGGCACCGGGCCGGTGGTCCGGACCCAGACCTTCTGCTGAGCCTCCAGTTTCCGGTCGGAAACATAATGTTCAAGAGACAGCGGCCGAACTTCAATCGGCCGTTCGCGCTCCCAATAGCTGCGGATATGATCAGGCGCACCGGTCAGAAACGCTTCGCGCATCTGCTCCTTGCCCGGCAGGTCTTCCGGCTGCGGAACATCCGGAATTGGGTCCTGGTATTCAAGCCCCTCCTCCACCTTCTGGAAGGAAGCGGAAAGCGAGAAGATGGCCTTGCCGTGCTGGATCGCCACCACTGAACGCGTTGCAAAACTCAGGCCGTCACGGATTCGGTCAACCTCATAGATGATCGGAGCGGCAGGATCACCCGGCCGCATGAAATAGGCGTGCAGCGAATGCACCGGCCGATCAGCCCCGATCGTGCGCTGCGCCGCGACGAGTGCCTGCCCGATCACCTGACCGCCAAAAACCCGCTGCCAACCGACCTGCGGACTGGTTCCGCGGAACAGGTCCTGCTCGAGCCGTTCGATATCCAGGCTGGAAAGCAATTGTTCCATGGCGGTGGGAGCTGTGCGCGACATTTTGGTACTCTCGCAGAGGTGGGCTGGACGGTGACAATGCGGTATACGGTGTCACGACGCCGCTGCAAAGTCCGGAGCTGCCATTTGCGGTACAGAGCCGGGCTGCCAAAGGTCCACGGCAACAGTGATCCGGATACTGGGAAGGAAGATGCGATGACGACCGAGAGCCTCGATATTCTGGTGTGTGGCGGCGGATATGTCGGCCTTTCGACCGCCGTGGCGCTCAAACTCGCGAGCCCTTCACTCGACATTGCAGTCATTGACGCAGCACCTCCGGAAGTCTGGCGCAAGGACCAGCGCGCTTCGGCGATCGCGGCGGGTGCCAAACGCTTGCTGACAACGCTTGGCGTGTGGCAATCGATAGAGCCCGAAGCCCAGGCCATAAACGACATGGTCATCACCGATTCGCGCACCTCCGATCCGGTACGTCCGGTGTTTCTGACTTTTGATGGCGCGATCGAAGACGGCGAACCCTTCGCCCACATGACACCGAACGTCGCCATGGTTTCAGCCCTTCGCGAAAAGGCAGCCGAGATCGGTGTTCCGATCCACCAGTCCGCCGCCGCATCCGGGCTCGACATCAGTGAACGCGAAGCCCGTGTTGAAACAGCGGATGGCCGGGTGTTCACCGCGAAACTTGTGGTCGCTGCGGATGGCGTCAAATCCAGCTTGCGCGAGATGGTCGGAATCAAGACCCAGCACTGGGAATACGGACAATCCGGGATCGTCACCACCGTTAAGCACGAACGACCGCACAATGGTCGCGCCGAAGAGCATTTTCTGCCCTCAGGCCCCTTCGCCATCCTGCCATTGACCGGAAACCGGTCATCGCTGGTCTGGACCGAGCGCACAGACGCCGCCAACCGGCTTGTTGCGGAGGATGATTTCGTATTCGAGGCCGAGCTTGAACGCCGTTTCGGCCATCATCTCGGCGCACTCAGCGTCGAAGGTGGACGCCGTGCCTTTCCACTCGGGCTGACACTGGCCCGCGAGTTTGTCCGGCCGCGGCTGGCGCTTGCCGGTGATGCCGCTCACGGAATTCATCCGGTTGCAGGCCAGGGCCTCAATCTCGGCTTTCGTGATGTCGCGGCTCTGGCCGAAACAGTTGTCGAAGCCAACCGCCTTGGCCTTGATATCGGATCCTTGACGGTCCTCGAGCGCTATCAGACCTGGCGGCGCTTCGACACGGTGCGCATGGGCATCACCAGCGATCTCCTCACCCGCATGTTTTCCAACGACATCACGCCATTACGGCTGATCAGGGATTTCGGGCTTGGTCTGGTTGACCGGATGCCGGCGATGAAACGCTATTTCATCAACCAGGCTGCCGGTATTCCTGACCAGTCAGGCCCGAGGCTGTTGCGTGGTGAAACAATCTGACATGATCCTGGACCGGTCACGACCCGATTTGCAGGCTCTGTTCGGCCCGGCGCAGGCTTTCAGTCAGGACGGTCATGTCGTTGAAAGCATGAGCCAGAGCAATACCGCCTTGCCATTCAATCACCACGGCGCGCGCCCGTGCCATTGCGATTGATGGCCGTGGTCCGGTTTTCTGCAGCTCCCGCGCGATGAAACTGACCAGCAACTCGAAACTTTGACCGGCGCGAGCCGATGCTTCAGGCGCCGTACGGCGAAAATCCCTGACCGCCGTACTGATTGGGCAGCCATTCTCAACCCGGCTGCGGTTGGATTGACTGAGTCGCTGCAGCAGGAACCTGATGCGCTCACGCGGATCCGGCGACGCAGCCTCGGCTTCGATTACGAGTGATTGGGTTTCATCGACGAAGACATCCGCCACAGCCAAGGCAAGCTCCGCCTTGGTCCGGAAATAATAGAACATGTTGCCCTGCGGCACACCGGCGTCACGGGCTATATCGGCAATGCTGGTTGCAGAAAAACCGTGCACCCAAAACAGGCGCGCAGCGGCTGCCACAATCGCTTCGCGCCTTTGATCGCCCTTTTTGGACACGAGCTCACCTTTCTGATTTGGGTAGCTGACTTATATTTGAGCGACAGGCGCGGAGCGGTCAAGCACAAGAAATGCGCTACAAAACGTGATCGGCTCATTCTTCATCAGGAAGCTGACGCGCCTCAGAGACCAGCATGATCGGAATACCGTCGCGGACCGGATAGGCCAGATTGGCGCGAGCTGAAACCAGCTCATCCTTGTCTGCGTCAAATTTCAGCGGACCGTAGGTCAGCGGACAAACCAGAAGCTCCAGCATCTTGATATCGACTGCGCCCCTTGACCGGACACTTTTGGTTGGCTGGATATCTTTTTTCATGCTCGCCAAACACGCCTATTGCAGAACGTGACCATAGTCATCCGAATCGCGCGCCAGAGCAATCTCCGTGATCGCAATCAGCGTTTCCGCCCGCATCTTCAGATTATCCGCTTCCAGCAGCGCCTGCTTCTCTGCCGGCCCGTAAGGCGACATCATCGACAGCGAATTGACCAGGCTTTCGGTGCTCGCCCGTTCAACGGAATTCCAGTCGGCTTCAAGGTCATTGGCTTCCAGATAGGCTTTGAAGCTTTCAAGCAGCGCTTTTCTATCGACTTCTGCACCTTTATCGCCTGCCTCGAGATCACCAAGGAAGGGAGAAATCCGGCACATCCGGTAAGGCTTGCGCCCTTTTTCCAGCTCTTCACTTATCCTGAACCTGCAGACACCGCCCAGTGTGATGACGTAGCGGCCATCGCCGGTTTCAGCAAAGGAGGTAATGCGGCCCAAACAGCCAACGCGGCAGAGGTCTTCCACAGGGCCCTTGCAGGAACTCGCCTCGGCAAGTGCAGGCTGGATAACGCCAATCAGCCGGCCGGAACTCATGGCATCGTCAAACATGGCAAGATATCGCGGCTCAAAGATGTTGAGCGGCAACTGCGCGCCCGGCAGCAGCAGAGCGCCCGAAAGCGGAAACACCGGAACCTGTTCCGGTATATCCGCTTCGACCCGATAGGATTTGTTCCCGACTTGCATGCCTCTAAGCCTCAATGTTCACCACACACAGAAATGTGGGGCAAAGCAGCGAAATCTCAAGTGCCTGACTGCAAATCAGGATCTCAGGAGAACAGCATGGACGAGAGCTGCCGCCGCGCCGACAAGGTCGCCGGATCCATCGGACCCCAGGCTTCAAAAAACTCGAGCAGCACTTTGCGTGCAGCTTCATCATCCCATTTCGGGTCTTTGCGCATGATTTTGAACAGCTCATCAGCGGCCGCTTCGCGATCGCCCTGCGCATTGAGGATCTTGGCAAACTGAATTCGCGCCGCATGGTCGGCCGGATTTGAAACAAGCCGGGCCTCAAGCTCCATCGGATCACCAAGTTCGGCAACTTCCCGCGCCATCTCAAGCCGCTTGAACACGGAAGCAACTTCCAGATCCTTGCGCTCTTCCTCGGGAACCGCATTCAGCAGCTTTTCGGCACGATCAAGCTCGCCAGCGGCCAACATGCAGCCAGCCATCCCGGCGATCGCACCAACATGGCTCTGATCCATTTGCAGGATCGCACCAAAGCCCCGCGCCGCAGCCTCGACATCACCTGAGGCAAGCGCCTCCCGCGATTGCGTCAGAATCTCTGCGGTCTGTTCATCGGCCGACGCTGTTGGTGCAGGGCCGGCTACTTTCTCGATGAACTCCTTGATCTGGCTTTCGGGAAGCGCGCCCATGAAGCCATCCACCGGCTTGCCACCGGAAAAGGCGACCACCGCAGGGATCGACTGAATACCCATCTGCCCCGGAATCTCCGGATGATCATCGATATTGAGCTTCACCAGTTTGACCCGGCCGTTTGATTCACGCACCACCTTCTCGATAATCGGGGTCAGCTGCTTGCAGGGTCCGCACCACGGCGCCCAGAAATCAACCAGTACGGTCACACCCTGTGAAGCCGCGATCACATCGGCCGTGAAACCCGCCGTCGTGGTGTCGGAGATCAATTCCCCCGCAACAGCGCCTGCGGCCGGAGCCGGTTTCGACTTATCACCAAAGGTAACCGTGCCGCTCATCTGGCCGCCGGAAGCCGGTGCATAGGGATTGTCAAAGTCACTCATGGGTCTGATTCCGTGCCTGCTATTGATTATCTGAGCTTAAGGTCGTGTTTTAGTCGGAAACTTTCAAGATCATCGGCTCATGGCCGGTGTGAGCGAGAAAACGCTTCAGATCCTCGCGCCCGATCGATGTCGTTGCATCATTGCTCAATGGATGCGCATTGATAATGGCATGCTCCAGCAACGGTGCATCAATGACGATTGTCACTTCATGGTCCGGATCATTGATCGCGCAAAAGATGGTGACCGAGCCCGGCGTCACCCCTAGCTTGTCCATCAGCGCTTCCGGTTTTCCGAATGAAACCCGGCCACTCGCCCCGATCAGGGGGTGGATTGTTTTCAGGTTGACTTCGGCATTTTCTTCGAGCGTCACCAGAAAATAGGCGCCCTTCTTGTCCTTCAGAAACAGGTTTTTCGTATGCCCGCCGGGGATCGCGTCACACAGAACATTGGATTCGGCGACGGTGAACACCGGCGCATGATCAACGGTTGGATGCACAATGCCCAGCGCATCCAAGCAGTCGAACAGATCTTGGCGGGTCTTTGGCATGGGATCAACTCTTGTTGGAACGAACAAGTCTCGGGGTGGCGCTGAAAAGCGATCGGCATGATTTAGGCCTGATGTGCGTTCTTGATAAGCAACCCGGAAGGCCAGTGCAATGCCTGGCATTTTCAAAGCGGAAGCGCTGCGGCGCGGTCAGGCAAATCCGGCGCATATACCCCACAGGTCAAAGCCCGTTGCGAGATAGTGGCAAATCACTGAAAATTCCCTGTTGCAATTGAAAGCAGGTTGCGCCATATAGCGCCGGTCCGAGCCCATTGGGAACGGACATCCGGCCCACCCACCCACGGGCCAGATGATGAGCGGGCGTAGCTCAGGGGTAGAGCACAACCTTGCCAAGGTTGGGGTCGGGCGTTCGAATCGCCTCGCCCGCTCCAGTTTCTCAAAAATTCAGATTTGATGAAACTGGCTTTCAAGTGGCCGGCCGGCTGCTTGTCTCTAGCCTCCGGGTCTCAAATCGGTCTTTTCTGCCATTTGGGTTTTTCCGGAAGTTTTTCATCAATTCGCCTTTGCCTCCAATCTGCTTAGACGCCAGAGTCAATGCAGCACGGATTTTGGATTTAGGCCGCGTCGCCACATCAAGATACGCGGCTCGATCGGGCTGCCATGTTGTTTTGATGACCGTCAACGCGACAGCCGATGAATTTGCAGATAATGAAACCATGCCAATCTGGATGAGTGGGTCAGCATCAGGGCACGCTCCACAGCAGTTTCAAACATCGGGGATCAATTCATCGATCCCGTCTGTCGAATTCACGCCCTCCCGGCACAGAGCAAACACCCATGATCACTGAACTCATCATCGGCACGCTGACCACTCTGGCCTCCACCGCCGTGATGATTGCCTTCGTTCTCGTCACCCTTCGCCTGGTCCGCAGGGCGGAAGCCAATTATTCCGATCACCGTCCCGGGATTTGGCAATTCTTCCTGATACTCTCAAGCGCGGTCGTGCTGATACTGCTCGCCAATACGGTCTGCGTCTGGCTCTGGGCAATTTTGTTCCACATCCTCGGCGCCTTTCCCACCCTGGAGGAAGCGGTCTATTTTTCGATGGTGTCCTTCAGTACGGTCGGGTATGGCGACGTGGTTGTTGAACACAGCTGGCGTATTCTATCCGGCTTTGTCGCGGTCAACGGACTCCTGGCGTTCGGTGTCTTCACAGCGGTGCTGATCGAGATTATCAGAGGCCTGTCGGATCGTTACATTCCGCGCCGCTAATACCTGCCCGTAAAATCCAGCCCTCGAAAAAGCGATCAGTTTCTCTTATATGCAAACTCATGGCCTGACCGGGCCAATGCGGGCGGTCAGGCAGGCAAAGGGAAATTTCATGGCGCGGATTGATCAGACAGGGGATTGGCAGGACCGGCATGCACCGTCTCTTGCCGAGTTCGAGTCCCTCGCTATCGATGCCTACGCCAAGTTACCCGACAGCTTCCGCACTCATACCGGCAGTGTGGCTATCATCGTCGCGGATTTTCCCGAAGACGACATTTTCGAAGATATGGGACTGGAAACACCCTTCGATCTTCTCGGCCTGTTCGAGGGAAGCGGCCTGACCCAACGTTTCGCGATCGAAACCGGCGAACTTGCCAACAAGGTCATACTTTATCGCCGCCCGATCCTCGACTACTGGGCTGAAAATGACGAGACCCTGGGCGACATCATAAGCCATGTCCTGATCCATGAGATCGGGCATCATTTCGGCCTCTCCGACGACGATATGGAGCGCATAGAAGCCGGGGTGGAATAGTCCGCTATAGCGCCGCGCATCAGATGCGAGATGAGCCGGCCGCTGCAACCAAGCCCGCATAAGCTGTCAGTCTGAGGCCTGCCCTCCGCAGAGATCCCGCGTGATGGACTCGAACATCGCAATTCCCGGTCCGATCAGTTCGTCGGGAAAGTCGAAATCGGGATTGTGCAGCCGGGGATGATCCTCACCCGATCCAAGCACGAACAGGCCGGTTTTTGCCACGCTGCCGAAACGGCCAAAATCCTCGGACCACCGGAAAGGATCGCCGACCTCGACACGGCCCGCCCCAAGTGCCGTCGCGGCGGCTTCGATCCTTGACACCGCCTCCTCGTCATTGTGTCCGGCGGCAAAATTCTCGTGACGGTCGAAGTTCACACCCAAACCGCCGGCCTCGGCCAGCTGTCGCGCAAGCGTCTCGGCTTCGGCCATCAACTCGGCCTGTAATCTGTCATCAATGGCGCGGATGGTTACCCAGATGTCGGCCTCGCCGGGGGCGATCCCGAAGGCAGCCTCGCCGAGCCGCGCATGCGAAAGCGTCACCAGCGAGTGACCCGGCGTGTGGCCCAGCGTTTCAGGCAGCGCCGGAAGCGCCTCCATAAGCCTGCCCATGACAGCCGCCGGGCTTAGCCCCGCCTCGGGCTGAGCCGCATGAGACGTCCGGCCCGAAAGCCTGATCGCCAATCCCTCGGATGCGAAGGTGAACGGACCGGACCGGACGCCCACCGCACCCAGCGGCAGGCCCGGCAGATTATGAAGCGCAAAGGCGAAATCCGGACGAATGCGCTCGAACCGAGGGTCAGCGATCACTTCCGCGGCCCCGGCCCCGGTTTCCTCGGCGGGCTGGAACAACAGCACCACCCGGCCGCGGGAGGGCCTGTTTTCGGCCAACTGTGCCGCAAGCCCGCACATAATCGCCATATGCCCGTCATGCCCGCACAAATGCCCCTTGCCATCGATCTCGGAGCGCCACCCGAAGCTGGAGATCTCGGTGATCGGCAGTCCGTCGAGTTCGCAACGGAAAAGCACGGTGGGTCCCTCGACGCCGCTGTCGTAAACAGCCGCCACCCCGTGGGTGCCAAGGCCCCTCAGGATCTCGTCAGCACGGCAGCGTTCAAGCTCAGTCACGATCCGCGCGGCGGTTTCCTCCTCCTCGCTCGAAAGCTCTGGCCTGCGGTGAAGGTCCTGACGCAAAGCGACCAGGTCCGCCGAAGCGGTTCGGCTAAGGAACTCGGTCAAGATCACTGTTCTCCAAGCTTCATGCCGGGATCATAGTCCTTGCCTTCAACATCCTTGATCACGGCCTGACCGCAATACATCACGCCGGTTGCCGTGTTGAAAGACAATGAAGGAGAGCCGTGCAATTGCCATCCCTTGGACAGGGCAAGGCTGACCTTGTGGCAAAAATCGGCGCCTTCGTCGGGCCCGGTGAGAAAGCGATAAAGCTTCATGTCTTATGGTCTCCCTCATGCCGCGCTGCGATCCGCGCCGCCTTTTCAATCAGCCGTTCGGCCATTTCCAGATGCAACCGCTCAACCATTCTTCCATCTAGACTGATGACGCCGCGGCCCTGATTGTCCGGTAGCGCAAAGACTTCAGCAATTGCCTTCGCGTCCGCGAGTTGCTCTGGCGCTATACCAAACGCCTTGTTTGCCGGCGCAATCTGGGCCGGATGGATCAGCGTCTTGCCGTCAAAGCCCATCGCCTGACCTGCAGTGCATTCGCTGATCAAGCCCGCCTCGTCCTTGAAATCATTGAAAACCCCATCAAGCACATCAAGCCCGTAAGCCCGTGCCGCCAGCACAATCTGCATCAACCAGGACGACAGCCACGGCCGCCCGGGGAGTGCTGCGACGCCGGTTTCCTTGAGCAGGTCATTCGTTCCGGTAATGAAACAATCCAGCCGCGCACCATCTGTACGCGCCATTCGCGCGACCTGGCCTGCATTCATCACCCCGCGCGGTGTTTCGATCATCGCCCAAAGCCGCAAACCGGCCGGTGCGTCGGTCTGATCGAGAGCGTCTTCCACCGCGAGGATGTCCTCGGGCGCATCCACCTTGGGGATCAATATCGCATCCGGCTTGCAGCCCCGCGCCGTAAGCAGATCCTCGCCGCCCCATGTCGACGACAATGCATTGATGCGAATCACTTTCTCCATGCCGGCTGGCAGCGCCGCAGCCCGGCCATCCGCAAAAAAGCGGCGCAGGTTTTCACGCGCCTCTGCCTTGGCGCCGGGCGCAATCGAATCCTCGAGATCAAACACAACGCTGTCACACGAAAGGCCCGGCAGCTTGTCGAGGGCACGGGAATTGTTCGCCGGAAGATAAAGCACGGAACGGCGCGGCCTGACCGGCCTGGATGATGATGATTGGTTCATAGCGTATTTATTGCCTTCGCTCGCCCAGCCTTGCAAGAGGCTCCATAACCGCCGCGACAGTTATGCAGGTTTGGAGAGGCGGTGAAGCTGACCAAACAAGCTGGCTATTGAACGCCACTCTTGCGATCACCACATGATAGCTGTGAAACAAAGGAACGTTGTTATGAGAAATATTCTCGCAGTCTTCGCCGGCCTGGGTCTGGTGTTTGCAGCCTTCGCAGGCGTGGCGCTCGCACTCGTTCTTGGCCTATTGGCAACCAGCGCCATCGCTGTGGCTCGATTGACCGGACGGTTTCAGCCAGCGATGGCCAAAGCTTCTGCAGCAGGAAGCCGTGACAGATCCAAAGCCGAATACAGGGTCTGGGACGACGGGCGCGGCACCATTATCGACATGTAAATCCAGTTTTTGGCGCGCTGAGTAGCCTTCTTGTGACGAAGTAGCGGCCAGCCTCTTCTTTTTCGGGTCTTTGTTTGTTAAATGCTCCGGCACAGACAGACAGGACCCGCAAGCCATGGAAAAATTCTCCCGCCTCACCGGCGTTGCCGCACCCCTTCCGGTTGTCAACGTCGACACCGATATGATCATCCCGAAGGACTATCTCAAGACCATCAAACGCACCGGTCTTGGCAAAGGCTTGTTCGCCGAAGCGCGCTACAATGAGGATGGTTCGGAGAATCCGGAATTCGTGCTCAATCAGCCCGCTTGGCGCAAGGCTTCCATTCTGGTTGCTGGCGACAATTTCGGCTGCGGCTCGTCGCGCGAGCATGCGCCTTGGGCACTCCTCGATTTTGGCATTCGCTGCGTGATCTCGACCAGTTTTGCCGACATTTTCTACAATAACTGCTTCAAGAACGGCATTTTGCCGATCGTTGTCAGCCAGGAAGATCTCGACAAACTGATGGACGATGCACGCCGCGGCGCCAATGCCACGGTATCCGTCGATCTGGAAGAACAGGAAATCCGCGGCCCTGATGGCGGCGTGATCAAGTTCGATATTGATGCTTTCAAGAAGCACTGCCTGCTCAATGGTCTTGACGACATAGGATTGACTCTCGAGAAGGCCAGCGCCATCGATACATATGAAGCCAAGGCAGCCGAAAACCACTCTTGGCTTTAATTTAGTCCGGTAAGCTGCCAACCAGCTGCCGGATTTTGTAGTAAGTTTTGCGTTTCGACGCGTGTTGAAGGGAGTATCTATGTCCAAGGATATCGAAGCCTCAATCATCGCATTGATTGCGTCCTCCGGGGAAATCGAAGCCAGCGAAATAACCCGCGACACCGAACTGGCGGAACTTGAGATCGATTCGCTCGTTCTGACCGAAGTTGTGATGGATATTGAGGATCAGCAGGATATCGAGATTGACCTGAACACCGCCGAAGCCTGGGAATCGCTCAAAACAGTCGGCGATATCGTCGACATGGTCAAAAAACTCGTCGCGGATAAGGCCTGATTATGGACCAGCGGCGCGTCGTCATCACTGGAATGGGTGGCATTTGCTCACTTGGCGGCGATTCCGACGCAATCTGGACCAGCATGAAAGAAGGCCGCGACGGATGCCGGCCGCTGGAGATGGACACCCGTGATCTGAAGGTCAAGATTGGCTGCGGCATTATCGGTTATCCGGAAGATGACGGGATCGACAAGCGTCAAAGCCTGACCATGAGCGGAATAAGCCGGATTTCGGTGATTGCCGCGCGTCAGGCCATGAAACAGGCTGGCCTCGAGCCGGGTGAGTTCAATCCGCAGCGATCCGGCGCTGTTGTCGGCGTCGGCATCTTCGGGACCGATGCGGTTGACCAGAGCTATGTCGACATCTTTCTGGAAAAAAAGAAACGCGCCCACATCTTCACCGTTCCGCGGGTTATGCCCAGCGGACCCTCGGGCCATGTCTCTATCGCCATGGGGCTGCAAGGTCCGGTATTTGGCGTGACTTCGGCCTGCGCCTCAGGAAATCATGCCTTCATTTCAGCCATCGATCAGATCCGGCTTGGCCGCGCGGATGTGATGCTGGCTGGCGGAGCGGAACTGGCCCTGGTCTATGGTCCGCTCAAGGCCTGGGAATCGCTCCGCGTTCTTGCCCGCTCGGTTTGCCGGCCATTCTCCGCCGATCGCGACGGGCTGGTGCTCGGCGACGGCGCAGCAATGGCAGTTCTTGAATCCTATGAGCATGCCAAGGCGCGCGGCGCCAATATTCTCGCCGAAATCATCGGTGTCGGAATGTCCGGAGATGCCTCAGACATCGTCAACCCGACAGTCGAAGGGCCTGCAGCAGCAATGCGCAATTGCCTCGCCGACGCAGGCATTTCTGCTGATCAGGTCGATTATATCAACGCTCACGGCACGGCAACGCAGACCAATGACCAGACCGAAACCCGGGTCATTCGCGATGTATTCGGTTCCGCCGCTGATACGGTTTCAGTATCCTCGACCAAATCCATGCACGGCCACTGCCTTGGCGCATCGAGCGCCATCGAGCTGATTGCCTGCGTCAATTCGGTGCGCGAGGGCGTGATCCCGCCAACCATCAACTACACCACACCCGACCCGGCTTGCGACCTTGACGTCACGCCAAACGTGGCGCGCGAAAAGAAAGTCGACATTGCGATCTCCAATGCCTTTGCATTCGGCGGCACCAATGCAGTGATCGCGGTGAAGAAGGTCTAGGACCCAATTCCTGATCCGGCCGAACCTGAGCTCGCCGGGTCTTTATTGCTTGCCCGCTGTCTCAGCGGTTTAAACATTGAAAGGCATGATCCATGACGACTCGTACTCTCTTTCTTCTCCCAGGCGATGGCATTGGCCCGGAGGCCATGGCTGAAGTCCGCAAGATCATTGCCTTCATGAATGAAAAGGAGGCCGCCGGCTTCTCGACCGATGAGGGTCTGGTCGGTGGGTCCGCTTATGACGCTCATGGACAGGCGATCTCTGACGCCGACATGGACAAGGCCATGGCTGCCGACGCGGTGCTGTTCGGCGCTGTTGGCGGACCGAAATGGGATGCCGTTCCCTATGAAGTGCGGCCGGAAGCCGGATTGCTACGTTTGCGCAAGGACATGGAACTGTTCGCCAATCTTCGCCCCGCTATCTGTTATCCGGCGCTGGCGAACTCATCGTCGCTCAAGCAGGACGTGATAGAAGGTCTCGACATCCTGATCGTGCGCGAGCTCACCGGCGGCGTCTATTTCGGCGAGCCCAAGGAAATCATCGACCTCGGCAATGGCCAGAAGCGCGGCATCGATACCCAGATCTATGACACCTACGAGATCGAGCGCATTTCGGCCGTTGCATTCGAGCTGGCACGCACCCGCAAGAACGAAGTCTGCTCGATGGAAAAGCGCAACGTCATGAAGTCCGGCGTGTTGTGGAACGAAGTGGTCACCGCCACCCACAAGGCCCGCTTCTCCGACGTCAAATTGAGCCACATGCTCGCCGATGCCGGCGGCATGCAGCTGGTCCGCTGGCCCAAGCAGTTCGATGTCATTGTCACCGACAATCTGTTCGGCGACATGCTGTCGGATATCGCAGCGATGCTGACCGGTTCGCTCGGCATGCTGCCGTCAGCCTCACTCGGCGCCCCCGATGCCAAGACCGGCAAGCGCAAGGCGCTCTATGAGCCGGTTCACGGTTCGGCTCCCGACATCGCCGGCCAGGGCATCGCCAACCCGATCGCCATGATCGCGTCTTTCGCCATGTGCCTGCGTTATTCCTTCAACATGGTGGCAGAGGCCGATCGCCTCGAAGCCGCAATCGCCACAGTGCTCGACAAGGGCCTGCGCACCGGCGACATCATGTCCGATGGCTGCCAGCAGATCACGACCACCGCTATGGGCGACGCAATCCTCGCCGCCTACGCCGGCTGATACATTCGGCCGTAAGGTCCACTTCTTCAACCCGGCCCGGCATTATGTCGGGCCGGGTTTTTTGTATCCGCTCAGACCGGAATCCGGGCCCGCAACGGCGAAGACTTGATAATCGCCGTATTGGTTTCCGCTTTCTCGTGGAACGGCAGCAGGATCGGATCGAGATCAGCAATCGACCTGAGCGCCAGTCTTGTGACGAAGCAGTCATCACCGGTGACCTTGTCGCAATCGAGAAAACCCGGCTCGTTGAGGATCATCTCCTCGACAATATGCATATTGCCCGGCCGCGGCTTGATCCTGACAATTGCCTGCAGCGGATAACCCAGCGCTGCAAGATCGAGTTCCACGGTGAACCGGGATATGATCCCGTTGTTCTCCAGCCGGCGGATCCGCTCACTGGTTGATGGGCCTGACAGGCCAACCTGCCTGGCAAGATCACTTACCGGCATCCGGGCATTATCACCCAGACGCTTGATAATCAGGCGATCTTTATCATCGATATTCATTTTCCAAACCTTTTAGGTTATTTGCACTACGGATATTATGCAAATAGCTTTTATAGCCTAATATAACTCAAAGTCAGAACTTCACAAATTCCCTATCCTGAAGACCACATCCGAATTGAAAGGGAATACAAATGACCGTTCAACGCATTGCCGCATTTTCAAATGCCGGTGAAGGTGGAAATCCAGCCGGCATTGTCATCGCAGAACATTTCCCGGATGAAGCCGAAATGCGCCGGATCGCGGCCGAGATCGGTTATTCCGAAACCGCTTTCGCAATACCCGATGGTGCATCAGACCGTTGGCGGGTTCGCTATTTCTCGCCTGAATCAGAAGTTCCGTTCTGCGGCCACGCCACCATCGCCCTGGGATCTGCCCTTGCCCAACACGCAGGCGATGGACGATTTGCGTTACAACTCAACAATGCAGAGATCAGCGTCGAGGCAGCCGCCTCCGCAGAGGGATATACCGCTGCGCTTCAGTCCCCGCCCACGCGCAGTGCTGCTGCCCGTGTGGAACTTGTTGACAAGGCCCTTACCTTGTTTGGCTACGACAAGCAGCAGCTGGACCCAGCACTTCCACCCGCCGAAATCCATGCCGGTGCCGATCACCTCGTGTTTACCCTCAAGGATCGCGGCGACCTTGCCGCCATGAGCTATGACCTCGACGCAGGCCGCGCCCTGATGCGCGAATACGGCCTTGTCACCATCATGCTGGTTCATGTTCGCAGCCGCAGCGAATTTGACGTACGCAATGCCTTCGCCTCAGGCGGTGTGCTCGAAGACCCCGCAACCGGAGCCGCCGCGGCAGCCTTTGCCGGTTTTCTGCGAGATCTCGACTGGCCACACCAGAACCGGATACAGATTACCCAGGGTGAAGACATGGGGGCAAAATCTGTCATCGAGGTAACGTTCACGGATCAACCCGGCAGCTCGATCCGGGTGTCCGGCGCCACGCGGCAGATTGCGGATACCTGACCGCAAACCGGATGCCAAAGATACAGTTCTCTACCTGTCGGGCTGCCGGATATCTCAAGCGGGCAGCCGGGCAATAATCCGAACGGCGATGGAATTGACATTTCTTCGCACTTCCATCAAAACACCGCCACCATGCGCACCACGATCAAAACCAAAACCACGATCTGACCCGTTCCGCCCCTCACTCTCCCCGGGGCGGGAAGAGTGGCGCTTGACCGCTAACAAGGGGAGAGAGGAGCACGGGAACCATGGGTTTCAAAATCGCAATCGTCGGGGCGACGGGCAATGTCGGCCGCGAAATGCTCAACATTCTCGCAGAGCGCGCCTTCCCTGTCAGCGAAGTCGTCGCCCTTGCGTCGAGCCGTTCGGTCGGCACCGAAGTCTCCTTCGGCGACAAGACCCTGAAGGTCAAAAATCTCGAAACCTATGATTTCTCCAACACCGATCTCTGCCTGATGTCGGCCGGCGGCACCGTCAGCAAGAAATGGTCGCCGAAGATCGGCGCACAGGGCTGCATCGTCATCGACAACTCCTCGGCCTGGCGCTACGACGCCGACGTGCCGTTGATAGTGCCGGAAGTGAACCCGGACGCGATTTCGATGTACACCCGTCGCAACATCATCGCCAATCCGAACTGCTCGACAGCACAGCTGGTCGTCGCGCTGAAGCCTTTGCACGATCATGCCAAGATCAAACGCCTTGTGATATCGACCTACCAGTCGGTCTCCGGCGCCGGCAAGGACGGCATGGACGAGTTGTTCAACCAGACCCGTGCAGTGTTTGTTGCTGACCCGATTTCCAGCCAGAAATTCACCAAGCGCATCGCCTTCAACGTCATCCCGCATATCGATGATTTCATGGAAGACGGTTACACCAAGGAAGAATGGAAGGTACTGGCCGAAACCAAGAAGATGCTCGATCCGAAGATCAAGGTCACCTGCACAGCCGTGCGCGTGCCGGTTTTCATCGGCCACTCGGAATCGGTCAACATCGAGTTTGAAAACGAGATCACGGCCGACGAAGCCCGTGACATCCTGCGCGATGCACCGGGCTGCCAGGTCATCGACAAGCATGAGGACGGTGGTTACATCACGCCTTATGAATGCGCCGGCGAGGATGCCACCTTCATTTCACGTATCCGCGAGGACGCGACAGTGGAGAACGGCCTCAACATCTGGATTGTGTCAGACAATCTGCGCAAGGGTGCAGCACTCAACACCATTCAGATCGCTGAACTTCTGGTCAATCGGCGCCTGATCAAGCCGCGCGCAGAAGCCTGATCTCAGCCGGTATGAAGTTTGAAACCCCGCGACTGCACGTCACTCGCGGGGTTTTTGATTTCAGGAAATCGTGACTTTCACCCGAATCGCTGGCACAGTCCGCCTTGAACTGATTTCACAAGGGCAAGGTGGCAGGCATGGACAGCAAGTTTCGGAAACTCAAGGTTTTAAGCGCTGCGACACTCATCGCCGCAGGCCTCAGTGGGTCGGCCCTGGCTGCTACGTGCGGCAACAATTCCGGCGGCTATTCAGCCTGGGTTGATCAGTTCAAAAATGAAGCGGCGAGAGCCGGTATCTCGCAGCGCACGCTTGATCGGGCTTTCAAAAATGCCCGTTACGCCACCAAGACGATATCGCTGGACCGCAATCAGCGAAGCTTTAAATTGTCATTTGAGCAATTCATGCAGAAGCGCGGCGCATCAACCATCATTTCGAAGGGCAAGCGGATCAAGCAACAAAATGCCGGACTGTTCGCTGCCATCGAGAAGAAATATGGTGTCCCCGCCGGTCCTTTGATCGCGATCTGGGGTATGGAATCGGGCTTCGGCGCCTTTACCGGCAACCAGCATACCGTTTCCGCGGTCTCAACACTGGCCTATGATTGCCGACGGTCTGCCTTCTTTACAGAACAGCTCTACGCTTTGCTGCAGCTGATCCAGAAAGGCTGGATTTCTCCCGATTTCAAGGGCGCCGCCCACGGCGAAATCGGCCAGACCCAGTTTCTGCCAGCCAACGTCGCCCGCTTTGGTGTCAATGGCGACAACAGTGGCGGCGTCAATCTTGGATCATCAGCTGACGCGCTTGCGTCGACAGCGAACTTTCTCCGTGGCCATGGTTGGAGCCGTGGTGGCGGCTATCAGCCGGGACAAACCAACTTCAGCGCCATTCAGGGATGGAATGCTGCAGGTGTCTATCAGAAGGCCATCGCCAAGATCGGCGCCGAAATTGACGGATAGATCTTGCAGCACCCCGCCTTCAATTGAAGGCGCAGCGCTGTAAGACTTTGAATGAATGCATCTACGTTAGAAATTCTCGCAGCTGTCGCCGACGGTTGTCTGGACGCTGCTGATGATCTTGGTATCGCGAAAACCGAAAACCTCCCGGATCATCACCTCGTTGTCGGGGAACTGGTAACACACCAGGACTGAGGCTTTGGTCGCATCGGCCTCGGTCCCCTCTTCCAGCTGCCATGCGAGATTGGCGTTTTTCGCCACATCTTCCCATTCATCAAGCGCCTCGATGAATTCGGCCTTGGTCTGGGTTACACCCAGATCTTCAAGATTGATGATCGCATCTTCAGCAAGCAGATCGGCGATCGCGACACGATTGACGTCAAAAAGCGCTGTATACCAGCGGTCCAGCAGTGAACTTTGGGCTGTGGCCGAAGAAACCGCCAGTAGCGCCCCAAAAGCCAGGACCGAAATCAAAGACCGGTTTGCAATCATCACAAGCTCCAAAAGTCATCGCGCGTATTCTAAACGCTTAAAACTCATGGAACCGGAATGCAGCACCTTATGTCAAGCGACCGGAGCTTCCGGCCGGGAAAAATCGCCGGTTTTTGGATCCATAATCCATAATTCGCCGCTCGAAATATCAAACCATGCGCCACTGATCACCATCTTGCCGCGATCTTCAAGGATCTTGACACACGGAAAGGTTCGCAGGTTTGCCATCGAATTGCGGATCGAGATCCGTTCCAGCGCCACCTGACGTTCACCGCTGGTCATCAACTGGCTGTCCTGAATCTGCTGTGCGGCGGGTTTGAGCAAACCCATCCACTGCCCGATGAAATCACCTGGCGACAACGGTGCTGCATTGGGATCAAGCGCCGCCTTGATACCGCCGCAGCGGCCATGACCCATCACCACAATCTGGCGGATCTTGAGCGACTGCACGGCGAATTCAAGCGCGGCCGAGGTGGCGTGGTAATTGCTGTCCGGTGCATAAGGCGGAACCAGATTGGCCACATTTCTCACCACGAACAATTCGCCCGGCCCGCAATCGAAGATGGTCTCGGGCGCGGCGCGTGAATCGCAACAGGCAATCACCAGCGTATGCGGTTCCTGGCCTGTTTCGGCGAGATCCCGGTAGCGTTGCCGCTCAGCCGTATAACGACCGCTCATGAATGTCTGGTAGCCTTCGAGAAGGCGGTTCGGGAATGTTGACATGCCTTCGGACATAAACGGGCAAACGATGAAGATCAATCAACCTTTTGCATCACCAATACATCGTCATGAACAGAATTCTCCGCAACAGGCAACCCGCGGCCCGCGTACCCGATTCTGCCTACTCACTCGCTCACAGCCTGTGAGAGGAGCAGATCAGCCATGGATAGCGATCAGGATTCCGTACCTGTCACATACGGGATTGGACGGAAATGGTACGGTCAAACCCTCCGCATGACGCCCGGCCATCACCAGATTAACAGCAGCATCTACGAGATCATCCATCGCCGCTCCACGCGGCGGCCTATTGGCGAAAATGTCACGATCAACGCCATGAGATGCGAGCAAATCTATCCGCTCGGCAATACCTTCCGGATTGACTGCGCCACGGATCTTCTTGGACGCGGCCATCGGAACCATGCTGTTGAGCCGGCAAAAGGCAAATTCCGGATGACACTCGATCAGGCGGTCCCGCAATCCGATATCAGCCTGCAGCAACTGATCGATCTCGCGGATCTTGCCAAACAAATTAAACGCCTGTTTCGACACTTTTCGCGGCGGTCCGGAGTGTTTTTGCGCCAGAACACAGGCTTCACGATAGGTTTCAGCCTCGACAGCCGCGCGGGCCGGGATGGAGAACACGCTCGACTGACGTGCACCGAGATAGGGTCGGATTGTCTGTTCCGGCCCGCGCCCCGATCCCACTATCCTGTCGGGCAATCCAATCGGCATATCCACTGCTATCGTTGCAGTGGAGCCATATTCGGCAATCAGATCAGCAAAGCGCGCGAAAATACGCACCTCAGGGCGATTATCGCCGGGGCGCAAAGCCACAGCGATCCAGCCGGCCCGGCACCCGTCGACGCCGACAAGAACCTGTCCGGAAGACGGCCCTTCACTCACGGTTTCTTGCGATCCGCCATAGACATGACACGGCGCATGTTGACCATCGCCATCGGGGTTCGCAGGCTTTGCGCATCAGTCTCGAGCGTCAGCTCATCGGCGCCACGCCGCGCCGTCCGGGCAAGAATTTCGAACACCGTGCCGGTTGCCATCTGCAAGGCTTTCTCCTCCGGCATACCCTCCAGCAACCGGGCCAGAAAGGTCGCCGACATCAGATCACCCAGTCCGTTGGGGGCATTGGGGATAAGCCGGTGCTCGGCCATCACCGACTGCCTGCCGCTGACCAGCAGATTGCCGGTGCTGCCGGCCATCATAGCAATTGCCGAGGTGACCAGAACACGAGCCGGCCCCAGCGTTTCCGCTGCAGCCGTCATCGAGCTCGAATTGGTCATCGGCGCACCTGACAACCAGGCAAGCTCGTGAACATTCGGGGTGGCGATGTCGGCAATCGGGATCAGTTCGGATGCAATTGCCGTGGCCACGGCTTCAGGCACATAAAGACCGCCTGTATCGCCAATGACAGGATCACACATGTAAAGCGCATCCGGATTTGCGCCGCGCACCGCCCGGACCAGCCGTGCCACATCGGCCGCCTGCCCAACGTCTCCCAGATATCCGCTGAGCACGCCACCAACCTCACCAAGCCAAGGGGTCCCGCAAAGATCATCGATCAAAGCAGAAAAATCCTCACGCGACGGTACAATCCTGGTCGCACGCGAATGACCCGGATGCCAGGGCAGAATAACCGTCGGAACCGCCCAGACAGGAAAGCCAAGTGTCTCCAGCGCGAACACCGCCGCACGGTTACCCACCGATCCGCGGACCACATGGCTTGAAATCACGATCACCGATGGCCGGATATCGGAGTTGCGCTGCTTGTCTGTTGTCATCACGAAATCTGCCCGATCATCCATAAAACCAGTCCGGCAAACGCCACAAGCGCCAGTGCGCGGGCGATCCGCGTTCCCCAAACTTCAAACTTGTCGTTCTTGTCCGCATCTTGGGCAGTGAAATGATCGCGCACGCCGTTGGCCGCCGATTTCATCACCGGCGAGGCTGACAACCCGCCTTCTTCGCCAAGACGATCAAGCGCACGTTTTGCCTGGCGGACTGTTTCATCATCTTTCATCGCGAGGCCTCCCGGCCCGGTTGGATATCAAAGCAGCATATCATTCGCCCGCAGATTGGTCAGCGTTTCCTGTTCCAAAACAGGTGCTGGATGGCCCTGTCTGACGGATTATCCAGTCAACTCAGCGGGCAAGTCCGTGATACTCCGGATTTGGTTGCATATCTGTTGCCGACGCCATCCGGTTAGTCATGTTGAAAAACGCGGCAACGGCGGAAATATCCCAGATGTCGCGGTCAGTAAAACCGGCATCGCGCAGCGCCTGCCTGTCAGCCTCGACGATCCGGGCCGGATCTTCGGTCACCAGAATGGCGAAATCGAGCATTGCGCGCTGCCGCGGTTCGAGATCGGCAACCCGGTAGTTCATCATCATCTGCTCCCCAAGAACCGGGTTACCCGACAATTGCCGGACCGCTGCACCATGCGCCGTCAGGCAGTAGAAACATTTGTTGATGTTGGACACCGCAACCGCGATCAGTTCACGGTCGAGCTTGCTCAGATTTGAGCCCGCGAGCATCAGATCATTGTAGAAGGCAGCAAATGTCTCGAGCTTTTCATTGTTGAATGCGTAAGCCTTGAGCACGTTCGGCACCATGCCCAGCTTGTCCTGGCATTTGGCGAAATAGGCAATCATCGGAGCACTCAACGGCGTTTCCTGTTCCAGATCCAACGCAGTCACGGCTTCTTGCGGGGTTTTCATCTTTATTCCTCCAATATTGGTATTGATCGCGAAATCGGGTCGCTTTGATACACACTTCTGCTAGGATTCGATCAAAGATCAAGCCTTGGAGGATTTGGGATGGGGATCAAGAACACCCGCAAGTCGGAAACATTACTTGCGGAAACAGCGTCGATCGCTTCCAAAGGCAAGAAGCCCCACATCAATCCAGACGTGCTGTTTTCCAGCGTCAGCATGGATGATTTGGACCTTTTTCCGGCAAAAAGCCTCGCTTCTGCAGCAGTTTTGGCCGAATCCGAGGTCCGTGCATGGGATGGAAAATCCTCCAGGATGAGCCTTGTGAATGTCGATCAGGCCACAACAGATGGCCGTGATGTCTCTGTTCTCGCGATCACCACGCTCAACAAACCCTTCCTTTATGATTCGGTGATGGGCGAGGTAACCACAGATGTGCGCGACATCCTGATGGCGCTGCATCCCATTCTGGTTCTGCCGGGCAAGAAGCCTGCCGTTCTTTTCTCCCATGGTGATGGCAGTGAACCCACTCAAAGGGTCAGCCATATCCAGATCTACATGCCACGTCTCAGCGATGCAGCGGCAAAGGACCTCACTGCACGCGTTCGGCATGTCCTCGATCAGGTTCAGGCTGCTGTCAGCGACTGGAAATCGATGCTGGCAATGATCGACCACAGCGCGGCCGATCTGGTGGCGCTTGATGTCGACAAGAAGACCGAGCCTGCCCGCCAGGAGGCTCTGGCCTTTATTGCCTGGTTGCGGGACAACAACTTCACCTTCCTGGGCATGCGCGAATACGTCTACACCGGCAATGGAAAATCGGCTAAATTGAGCCGGGCATCGAGCGATGGCCTTGGCATCCTTTCAGACCCTGATGTGCTTGTGTTGAGGCTTGGCAAGGATCAGGTCACCACAACACCGGAGATCCTCGATTTTCTGCAAGGGCCGGATTTCCTGATCATCACCAAGGCCAATGTACGCTCGGTCATCCACCGCCGCACCTACATGGATTACATCGGCATCAAGCGCTTCAATTCCAAAGGCGAGGTTGTCGGCGAACTGCGTATTGTCGGTCTTTTCACGTCCACCGCCTACACGCGCTCGGTCACGAAAATCCCGCTGATACGCTCAAAGGTGCAATCCGTTGTCTCCGAGTTCGGCTTCGATCCGGAAAGCCATTCCGGCAAGCTGCTGCTCAACACGCTGGAAGCCTATCCGCGTGACGATCTGTTCCAGATTGACGCTTCTTTGCTGGCGCGCTTTTGCGTGCAGATCAACGAGCTGGCCGATCGCCCGCGCGTCCGCGTTCTGCCGCGGATCGACCATTTCGACCGGTTTGTCTCGCTGATCGTCTATGTTCCGCGTGATCAATATGATTCGATCGCCCGCGAGCGCATCGGTGATTATTTCAAGACCGTCTACAATGGTCGTGTGTCGGCTTACTACCCGGCATTCCCCGAGGGCGGCGTCGCCCGCGTGCATTTCATTATTGGCCGGTCCGAAGGCAAGACGCCTCAGATCCCGCAGGAACAGCTTGAACGTGACGTGCGTTCCATCGTCACCCGCTGGGAAGACCAGTTCCGCACGCTCGGCGGCAGCTTGTCCGAGCGGATGAGTGTCGGCCAGTCCTACAAGGAGCGTTTCAAACCCGAGGAAGCGCTGGCTGACCTCGACAATATCATTGCCTGCAAGGACAGCGGCATCATTCAGATCGCGTTTTATCGCGGTGAAAATACGTCCGATGACCACCTTGCGCTGAAAATTTTCCACGCCGGGGAACCGGTTGCGCTGTCGCGGCGTGTGCCGCTGCTGGAAAATCTCGGGTTCAAGGTGATCAGCGAACAGACATACGAGATATTCCTCGACGAACAGGCTGGCGTTTCAAGCTCCGTGGTTCTCCACGATATGGAAATCGCCCACGAGGACAAACGCAGCATTGATTTGAATGTAGACGGCCAAAGGCTTGAAGAGACCTTCCTGTCAGTCTGGCGCGGCGATACCGACAATGACAGCTATAACCGTCTGGTGACCAATGCCGGACTATCGGTTCGGGAAGCGACTGTGCTGCGCGCCTATGCGCGCTATCTGCGACAGGCCGGTATTGCCTATTCTCAGGAATACATCGCCAGAAGTCTCAACCATTATTCAGATATTGCCGCCCAGCTGTTCGAGTTGTTCCGGATCCGGTTTGATACTGGATTGAGCAATGCCAAACGTGCGGAACAAGACACCAACCTGACTGAAGCGATTGAAGCCGCCCTGGCCGAGGTCCCAAGTCTTGATGATGACCGCATTCTCCGCCGCTACGTCAATGCAATCGAATCCTCGCTCAGAACCAATTACTTCCAGACCGGCGCCGACGGCGCGCCACGCCCAGCTCTCGCCATCAAACTCGATCCGAAAAGGCTCGAAGGACTGCCCGAGCCACGGCCTTTCCGCGAGATCTTTGTCTACGGCGCGGAAGTCGAAGGCGTTCACTTGCGGTTCGGTCCTGTTGCCCGCGGAGGGCTTCGCTGGTCGGACCGGGCACAGGATTACCGCACCGAAGTGCTCGGACTGGTCAAGGCGCAACAGGTCAAGAACGCCGTGATCGTCCCGGTTGGCGCAAAGGGTGGGTTCTATCCCAAGAAATTGCCGACTGAAGGCGGCCGCGACGCCGTCTTTGAAGCTGGTCGTGACGCCTACAAACTGTTTATCCGCACCTTGTTGTCGGTCACAGACAATATCGTCGGCGACGCAATCATTCCGCCGGCCAATACCGTTCGCCATGACACCAACGATCCCTATTTCGTGGTCGCGGCCGACAAGGGCACTGCCACTTTCTCCGATACCGCAAACGCGCTCAGCCAGGAGCAGGATTTCTGGCTGGATGATGCCTTCGCCTCGGGCGGCTCTGCCGGTTATGACCACAAGAAAATGGGCATCACCGCGCGCGGCGCGTGGGAAGCGGTCAAACGGCATTTCCGTGAAATGAACATTGATATCCAGACCACGCCATTCACCGCCGCCGGTGTTGGCGACATGTCTGGCGATGTCTTCGGCAATGGCATGCTTCTGTCGAAACATATCAAGTTGCTGGCGGCGTTCGATCACCGCGACATCTTCATTGATCCGGACCCTGATTGCGCCAGCGGATTTGCAGAGCGAAGCCGGCTCTTCGAGATGGGCCGCTCCAGCTGGCAGGACTATGAAAAGTCCAAACTGTCGAAGGGTGGCATGATTATCCCGCGCTCGCTGAAATCTGTTGAACTGACAGACCACGCAGCCGCCGTAATCGGGCTCCAGCCGGGCAAGGTGACACCCCAGGACATCATGACGGCGATCCTGTCGATGCAAACCGATCTCTTGTGGTTCGGTGGCATCGGCACCTACATCAAGGATGCGGGCGAAAACGACGCAGATGTCGGAGACCGCGCCAACGATGCAATCCGAGTCTATGCCCGTCAGGTTCGCGCCAAGGTGATCGGCGAAGGCGCCAATCTCGGCGTCACCCAGAAAGGCCGCATTGCCTATGCGCTGAACGGCGGCCGTTGCAACTCCGATGCCATTGATAACTCCGCCGGAGTGAATTCCTCTGACGTCGAGGTCAACATCAAGATCGCCCTGGCAAACGCCATGCGCGAAGACAGGCTCACCCGGCCCAAGCGCAACACCTTGCTTGCCTCAATGACGGATGAAGTGGCCGAACTGGTGCTGCGCAACAACTATTTGCAGACATTGGCCATATCGATCGCTGAAGCCGAAGGGATATCCGGCGTTGGCGAACTCAACCGGGTGATGAGCAATCTCGAAGGCCGGGGTCTGCTCAACCGCAAGGTCGAATACCTGCCCGACGACATTGCGGTTGCTGAGCGGATAGCCGCAGGTCATGCCCTGACCCGGCCCGAAATGGGCGTGCTGCTGTCCTACGCCAAGCTGGTGCTGTTCGATGAAATCGTCGCCAGCTCGCTGCCGGACGACCCGTATTTCGACACGGCACTGAATTCCTACTTCCCCAAAAAGATGCAGAAACCGTATTCCACCGATATCGCCAGTCACAGGCTGCGTCGCGAGATCATCTCGACCCTTCTTGGCAACGATGCGATCAATCGTGGCGGTCCGGCCTTTGTCATCGGCATGGGCGACAAATCCGGAGCGCCAGCCGCTGACATCGTCAAGGCTTTCGTTTTTGCCCGCGACGGACTTTCACTCAACCAGCTTTATGCGCAGGTGGATGATCTCGACACCAAGGTTTCAGGCGCGGTTCAAAACCAGCTCTACGCCAGCATCGGCCACACCCTCAAGGATGTCACCGGTTGGGCGCTCAAGACCGGAGCTGCACAGGGCGATCTCGCCACTGCGGTCAAAACGATGCAGGAAAGCCTTGCCAAACTTGACGGCAAGATGCTCGCCGCCATGCCTGACTTCATGGTCGAAGAAACCGAAAGCATCCGCAACGACCTCATCGCACAGGCAGTGCCCGCGGGTCTGGCAAGCCAGATCGCTGGATTGGGTGGCTTGACCCTGGCTCCCGACATTTGCCATGTCGCAGCTTACTCGAAGACAGATCTGGGACGCGCGACGGAGGCATTCTTTGCGGTCACCGAAGCTTTCCGGCTCAGCAGGATTGTCGCCGCGGTGGACCGGATCCCGGTAACAGACCATTTCGAGGGACTAGCATTGGCCCGTAGTCTTGATGAAATTTCCGAAACCCGCCGGATCATTGCCAGCACAGCTCTCGACAGCAATCCGAAAGCCGCAAACCCGGCTGAAGAATGGCTAAAGGCCAACAAGGATCGCATCGCTCATGTCCGTGGCCAGATCCTGACGCTCACCGACAGTGGTGAATTATCTGTGGCAAAGCTTACAGTGGCAGCCGGCATGTTGAGCGATCTGGCTCGATCCTTCCGGACCTGAAGGGATTATAGGCCGATAAGGGGCAACATACATGTCTGACACAATCGGATTGCCGGCGGGGCCCTCCAGTCAACGCCGGGGTGTATTGGGCTGGATGATGTTTGACTGGGCGGCGCAGCCGTTCTTCACAGTCGTCACCACCTTCATTTTCGGCCCCTACTTCATCAGCCACATGGCCAGCGACCCGGCCACCGGACAGGCAGCCTGGGGCTATGGCATCGCCGCAGGCGGTTTGCTGATTGCCCTGTTTTCACCGTTGCTCGGCTCTATCGCCGATCAGACCGGACCGCGCAAACCCTGGATAGCGGTCTTTGCGATCATCAAGATCGTGGCGCTGTGCGGATTGTGGTTCGCAGCACCAGGCTCCAGCCTCGTCGCCGTTGTGATGGTTTTCACGCTTGCCTCGGTCGCAGCGGAATTCTCCATTGTCTTCAATGATTCCATGCTGCTGCGGCTCGTGCCCAAAGCTCAAATCGGCCGTGTCTCCAATCTCGCCTGGGGTCTCGGCTATCTCGGTGGCATGATCGTCCTGATCTTCATCATCCTGTTCCTCTCAGCATCGGCTGAAACCGGCAAGACGCTTCTGGGCCTAGATCCCCTGTTCGGCCTTGATCCGGCCCAGGGAGAAGACGCCCGCGCCTCGGGGCCTATCTCGGCGCTCTGGTACGCGGTCTTCATACTGCCGATGTTTCTTTTCACGCCTGATGCGGGAGGGCGCAGGGCGTTGAAGGGAGCAGTGCGCGATGGTCTGGTCGAATTGAGGTCGACATTTGGAGAGGTGCGCCAGCGGGCGGGCATTTTCCGTTTTCTGATCGCGCGCATGATCTATCAGGATGGCGTCAATGCGCTGCTGGCTCTGGGCGGCGGTTTTGCTGCTGCCATGTTCGGCTGGTCGATCACCGAGATCGGCGTTTACGGTATCATGCTCAATGTTGTGGCGATTTTTTCGTGCCTCTACGCAAGCCGTCTCGACACCCAGCTCGGGTCCAAGCTGGTTGTGTTGATTGCAGTCCTGATGCTGCTGATCGCCACCCTGGGCATTGTGTCGACCGGCCCCGGCTTCACCTTTTTTGGCGCGCTGCCTCTTGGTGATGGAGATACCGGCGGATTGTTCGGAACATCCGCGGAAAAGGCCTACATCACTTTCGGACTTCTGATCGGCATCGCCTTCGGCCCGGTGCAGGCCTCATCCCGCGCCTATATGGCCCGGAGCGTAACGGAAGATGAAGCCGGCCGCTACTTTGGCATCTATGCGCTGTCTGGCCGCGCCACCAGTTTCACAGCACCTTTCCTGGTTGCCACTGTCACGGCTATCTCCGGGTCGCCGCGGTTGGGAATGGCGACCATCATCATCTTTTTTGCGCTGGGCCTGATCATACTCTGGACCACGCCTTACCCGGCAGACCAGCCGAAGGCGGAGCCGGCGAAGGCTTAATGCCGGAAATGCCGCATTCCGGTAAACACCATCGCCACGCCAGCCGCATCGGCCGCATCGATCACATCCTGGTCGCGCATTGATCCGCCCGGCTGAACAACCGCGGTGGCACCGGCTTCAATCGCTGACAACAACCCATCAGCAAACGGGAAGAACGCGTCCGAGGCAACGACGCTGCCTTTGGTCAGCGGCGTTTCCAGACCCAGCACTTCCGCAGCATCGATAGCCTTGCGCGCAGCAATCCGGGCCGAATCGACACGGCTCATCTGTCCCGCTCCGATACCGACGGTGGCGCCATTCAGCGCATAGACAATGGCATTGGATTTGACGTGCTTTGCAATGCGGAAAGCAAAGGCCAGGTCGGCGAGTTCGCGCGCATCCGGCGCACGCTTGGTCACGACCTTGAAATCTTCGGGTAACACGATGCCGTTGTCGCGTCCCTGAACCAGCAGCCCGCCGGCAACCGTCTTGACCGTGATACCGGGCTGGCGCGGATCCGCCAGCTCACCGGTGATCATCAGCCGCAGGTTTTTCTTCGATGACAGGATCTGCCGGGCCTCTTCGCTGGCATCCGGAGCAATGATCACTTCCGTAAACAACTTGACGATTTCGGTTGCCGTCTCCGCATCAAGCGGCTGGTTCAATGCAATGATGCCGCCGAACGCCGAGGTCTGGTCGCATTCGAGCGCCCGGCGGTAGGCGTCCACCAGGCTGCCTCCCACTGCAACGCCACATGGGTTCGCATGCTTGATGATGGCGCAAGCTGCCTTGTCCTGGCCAAACTCGCTGACGAGCTCAAAGGCGGCATCAGTGTCATTGATATTGTTGTAGGATAGCTGCTTGCCCTGCAGCAGCTTGGCAGTCGCCACACCCGGCCGGTTCTCGCCGTTTGAGTAAAACGCTGCTGCCTGATGCGGGTTCTCGCCGTAACGCATGACGTCAAGCAACTGGCCGCCAAAGGCGCGGTGCCGCGGTGCCTCGAGCGAGAGCTCCTTGGCAAACCATCCCGAGACCGCCGCGTCGTAAGCTGCAGTTCGCGCAAATGCCAGCGCAGCAAGTTCACGGCGGAGCGCCAACGGAACAGAGCCCTTATGGCTGCGCAGCGCTTCAAGAACGCGGGCGTAATCTTCCGGGTCAGTGATCGCTGTCACATAGGCATGGTTCTTGGCCGATGCGCGGATCATCGCCGGTCCGCCGATATCGATGTTCTCGACAATCGTCGCCGCATCGGCGCCACCGGCAACTGTCTGCTCAAACGGATAGAGATTGACCACTGCCAGATCGATCTCCGCAATCGCGTGCTCCTGCATGGCCGACCGGTGCTCAGCGTCATCACGGATCGAGAGCAATCCGCCATGCACGCCCGGATGCAACGTCTTGACCCGGCCATCCATGATTTCAGGAAATCCTGTCAGGTCGGAAACATCCAGAACCTTGAGCCCTGCTGCTTCAAGTGCTGCGCGGGTGCCTCCGGTCGATACCAGCTCAACGCCAAGGTCAGCGAGACCACGGGCAAAATCCACCACCCCGGTCTTGTCGGAAACCGACAGCAATGCGCGGCGAACCTGCACCAGATCCGGCACAGGATGGTTTTTGGATACAACAGCCATTTGGAAATCCCTCAAAAACAGCCGCGTCAGCCAGGCGGCGAGGATGCGTTAACACAGGCAGATGCCCGATAAAACACGCAATTGGGCTTATCTGTGGAGCATTGCCGCCTCTAAGCCCGCGGCAGATTTGTCCGGATCAGTTTCCAGTCGATCTGAGACTGCTCGGCCACCGCAAATTCCAGCGTGATCTGTTTGCTGGTACGGGCGCCGGCGAGGTCGGCAAAATACACGTCTTCCTCAATTTGCGGTTTGAGATCCCGCGCAACAAAGGCCCAGGATTCACCATTGCCTGCGGTGAGATGCACCACATCATTCTCGTCCATCAAAACCGATATGGTCGGATGAATGTGGAAACGCGCCACCGCCATTGTCTGATCATCGGGACTTGGCTCGCTTTCATCTGGCCTGAGAATCTGATCCCGGCCCTGCACCTCATGGCCAGACGAGAGCAACCGGATCTTGCGGCGATGCAGGAGTTTCAAGCTACCGGCATATCCATCATGGGTCGCACTGAAGCCTTGATGCTTGCCCTCCTCGTCAAGCGATTCAACCCTCACCCGGCGCACACCACCGGTGACAATCGGCCCCAGAAACGGGGAATGCGAGAATTTCAGCGATGATCTGTCATCCAGTACCATCGTGCTGTGCGCAGCTGTCATTCTGGCAAAATCAGCATAGTGCGTGTGGGAAACCACCGGCGCACCGGCGTTGATGATGAAACAATTGGCGCCTGAAGACAGCTCAAAGGAAAGACATCCCGCATGCACCTGGCTCGACAAAATTCCTTTCGGCGGCGGTCCGGTGTCGGCGATCAGGACAGCATTGCCTGCCGATAGTCTTTGATAGTGCGAATGCGGCATTTCCCGAAACGCAGCGCCGGACGTTTCGTCATAGCGCAGCACGCCGAGAAGCCGGTCCGCGGAAACCGCTGACGAGCCATTGAACAAAACCAGTTCACCATTGGAATGGCGGAAGAAGCGCAGGGCCGAAAATATCCGGTCCATCCCTGCCGCCATATTGCGCGGCGGCTTCTGCCCCAGATTGATGTAGGTTTGCTTCAACGGCAGCAGATTTGTCAGCAAATCGATCAGCACCATTGGATTGCGGGAAATATGCCCGCCATCAGGCAGAATCTGGCCATTGATTTCGCTGTCGAGATTGCGCGACGCGGTTCGCACCGCACCCGCACTGGACGGCAGGCACAAACTCGCCATCGCCAGGGCAATACGGACCTTGAAGCGGGTCGCGTCGCCGGGCATCGTCCCGGCCACATGCTTGAGATACCGCGTTTGCAAGGCGATGCTTTTAAGAAACCGCCGGTAAAACCCATGATCGGCGCCACGCAAGACAATCGGCGAATGCGAAAACCAGGCGATCAGCCGGTTAGCCAGCACATCGGGTTCGTATGCAAGCCCGCCAAGTTCGCGTCCCTCCACCACAATCCAGTCATCCACCAGCGCGCGCGCATTGGCGAAGGCCAGATCATGATCGGCAGCACGCATATGCCTGAGCCAGCCAAAGCCGTGAAGACTGCGATTGAACGACTGGTTTGAAACCTCGATCTGAAACGGGCTGCCGCCATCGGTATCGATCATGCTTCCGCCCATGGCGAAGCGCCCGGAATAGATTTCTTCCGCGATGTGTGGATCGGCCATGCGCAGATCAATCGGCGCAACCACAAGCCGGTCCGGGGTTCCGCCGGCAAACCGCAGCGCATTGATCCGTCCCAAAGCCATCCGGCGCGCAAACCGCCGCCAGATCTCTGTTCCGTACAATTGCACCGAACGTTGCGAATCGAGAATTGAAAATGCCAATCGGGATATCCTGAAACCGGGTCCCGGCCCTCCACCGGACGAGAATCGTAGCACAGTGGCTTGATTGTTCAACTGTCGCTAATACATGTCGCAATCATATGCAGCATTTCAAAGCATTACAGTGCCGCGCATCAAATGGAACGCGCGGCGCTGTAATGTGGGCTTGTCGAAGAGATGTCAACGCCATGGCCGCAAAACCCCGGCTAGCCTGATCCCGTCAAGATCTAACCAGAACCACGGCGTAAAACCCGTCCAGACCTGCAAGGCGCGGATCGTCATTGCCGAGCATGGCGGGATGAGTCCGGATTTCACCCTGCGCAGTGATTGCCGGTTCAAGCCCCGGCCACCGCGCTGCATCAACGGGTCTGATCTTCCAGGCCGGATGGTCGGCGAGAAAGCCAGCCACCATCTCTTCGCCTTCCTCGGGATCAAGCGAGCAGTTGGAAAACACCAGCTCTCCACCCGGTCGGACCAGACCGGCAGCATGATCGAGCAGATCACGTTGCACGCGGGCCAGACGCATGATGTCATCAGGACCCTTGGTATAGGGAATATCGGGATGGCGGCGCACCGTTCCCGTCGACGAACAGGGTGCATCCAGAAGCACTCCGTCAAAACCCTCGGGCGCAACCAGATCCTGGGCTCTGCTCAATTGGGTCGCGACATCAAAACCGAGCCGTGTCAGGTTTCCGCGCAACCTCTCGAGCCGCGTTGCAGACTGGTCGCATGCCGTCACCCGCGCACCAGCAAGCGCCAATTGCGCGGTCTTGCCACCCGGAGCGGCACACAGATCAACGATTTCCAGCCCTTCAAGCTTCGAGAACAGCTGAACCGGAAGACTGGCTGCCGCATCCTGAACCCACCAGGCGCCATCATCATAACCCTCAAGACCGGACACAGGACCATCCGGCCGCGCGATACGCACCGAGCCGGTTGGCAATACCACGCCGCCAAGCCGCGCAGCCCACCCGTCGGCATCAGTTTTTACTGTCAGGTCAATTGCCGGTGGTTCCGACAGGATTTCGAGGATCGCCTTGGCGTGTGATGAATAGGATTTGCGAAGCCGGCTTTCAAACCACTCCGGAAAATCTGGCGTCGTGGCCGAAATTTCCGGCAGCACCTGATCTTTCTCCCTCGCCATACGGCGCAGCAAAGCATTGACGAGGCCCGCAAAGCGCCGGTTGCGTGGATCTGAATCAGCCTGACTGACCGCCAGATCAACAGCTGCGCGATCGGGAACATCGAGATAGAGGATCTGGGCCGCACCAACGCGCAAGACCTGCCGCAACGCCTTCGCACCATCAGGCAGCGGATTGTCGACCAACCGGTCGACAAATGCATCAATGACCTGCAGGTGTCTGAGCGCTGACAAAAGAATGGCGCGCACCAGAAGCCGGTCCTGATCGCCAAGCCCTGTGAAAGCTGGATTACCACCAGCCGGATCCAGAAGACCGTCCAGAGATGCCCTGCTTTCCGTTACTGCCGATAACAGACGCGACGCTGCCTGCCGAGCGGCAAGCCCGGGCTTCAAGTCAGCCGGGTCACGTCGACTATGTGTCTTTTGAGGTCTCCTGCGCTGTCCCTCCGTACGGTTACCGGTCAAGACCAAGGCCCCTTTTGCGGCGTGCCGTCCCGGCCCCATGGCCCGGATTGGGGAACCGACGTGGTTGCGGGCCGCGCCGGACGGCGTGATGGCGCGGCAAACTCGTCAGCCATGGCTTCAAGTGCTGCGATGCGGTTCTCCGTTGCCGGGTGGGTTGAAAACAGACTGTCCATGCGCTGACCATTCAAGGGATTGATAATAAACATATGCGCCGTCGCAGGGTTGCGTTCGGCATCCTCATTGACCACACGACTGGCACCCATGGCAATCTTCTTCAATGCCGAGGCCAGCCATAGCGGATTTCCGCAAATTTCTGCACCACGCCGGTCGGCGGCATATTCGCGGGTCCGGCTGATGGTCATCTGCACCAGCATAGCGGCGAAAGGCGCAACCAGCATTGCCACCAGCACACCAATAAAGCCGAACGGATTGTTGTTGTTGCGATTGCCGCCGAAAAACAGCGCGAAATTGCCCAGCATGGAAATCGCGCCGGCCAGCGTCGCAGTGATCGTCATGATAAGTGTGTCGCGGTGCTGCACATGCGCCAGCTCATGCGCCATGACTGCAGCCACCTCCTCGTCACTCAAGCTCTCGAGAAGGCCGACAAACGCTGCCACAGCTGCATTCTCGGGATTGCGGCCAGTCGCGAATGCATTGGGCTGTTGATTGTGGATCACGTACACTTTCGGCATCGGCAGCCCGGCATTCTGCGCCAGATCGGTGACAATCCGGTAGAATTCGGGTGCAGTCTTTGCGTCCACTTCCACCGCATGGTGCATCCGCAACACCATCTTGTCCGAGTTCCAGTAGGAAAACATGTTCATCGCCGCGGCAACGACGAAAGCAATCATCATCCCGCCGGTGCCACCGATCATATAGCCGACACCCATGAACAGGGCGGTCATCAGGGCAATCAGCATAGCAGTGCGAACAAGGTTCATAAACGTCATCCTTTCCGGCGACCTAACACCTTTTTGCCTAATACGGCACGGAGGTTTGGAATTTGTCGCTTGTGACGCTAGATATGGGTTGTTTCAAGATAATCTTCAATGTGGATGCCAGACTGGTAGATCTAACCCATGACCAAAAACCCAATCCCTTCCGACACGCCGAAGTCCCCGACGGAACCGGAAGACGTGCATCTGAGTGACACCGCGGAAGCCGTCGAAAAGCCCGCACTGAGCCCCGCCGCCGAGCGCGCACTGGCTGAGGCGGATGCCAGACGCAAGGCCCATGACATGGAAGCCGGTGCGACCGAAAAGGAAGTAGGAGGACGCGGCGGCGCCGATCCTGCACGCTTTGGCGACTGGGAGATCAACGGACGCGCCATCGACTTTTGATCAATCAACTGTTGATCCTTTCGGAATACAGGAATATATTCCTGTATTATGTGCAGTGATTCACCCATCCCTTTTGTGTTCATTCTATCGCTAGGCCTCACATGCGGCCTGCCAAAGACCGCCGTTGCAGCGGACAGCCAGTGGCGCAGCATCGCCGGACCTGTGACCGCGCAAATTGTAAGAATAATTGACGGTGATACTCTCGAAGTAGATGCGCATCCCTGGCCAGGACATGCAGTCCGAGTATCGGTCCGGTTGCGCGGCATTGATACGCCGGAGCGCCGCTCCCGTTGTCCAGACCAGCGTGCCGCCGCAGAATTGGCCCGCAACGAGCTCGAACGGCTGGTATCCGGCTTCTCGACTGTCGAGTTAATCAATGTTGCAGGTGGAAAATACTACGGCCGGGTGCTTGCCGATATGAAGGCGGGATCACGCGACATTGCCTCCGCCATGGTGGCGAGCGGCCTGGCCCGGCCCTATCAAGGTGGCAAGCGCCACAAACCCGAATGCGCCGGCTAAATTCAAATAGAACGGCAGACATCAAAAAGGCCACCCGCAAGGGGTGGCCTTCGTGAATTCCAGCGCCGGTTGGACGCCTGCCCGATCACATCAGGCCCGATTAAATCAGGGATGTATCAGGACTTGCCAGTACTACCGGCTCTTCAGAGGCTGCTCCGAAGTCCGGCAATCCGAATCGTACGAACCGGCTTTTGGGAATCACTCGACATCAAATCACCTCCTTTGTTTTGTTAAAGACACTGACAATGTGGGGCAGTCTTCCCGCCTTGCCAAGCACCATTCACAAAATAATTTCATCTCCGCATTGCAGGCACAAAGAAACAACACCCTGCAAGATCACCCTGACCAATGGGAAACAGTCGATACGAAAAAACCCGCACTGGCAGATACCGGGCGGGCTTTTCTGTGATCACTGAAAGTTCCGCAGATTACTGCGGCATCAATCAGCCTTTCTTGTTCTGCCGGTTGGCGATCAGATCATCGACAACACTCGGATCGGCAAGCGTCGATGTATCGCCAAGCGCGCCAAACTCGTCTTCGGCAATCTTGCGCAGGATCCGGCGCATGATCTTGCCCGAGCGGGTTTTTGGCAGGCCCGGCGAGAACTGGATCTTGTCCGGAGAGGCAATCGGACCGATTTCGTGGCGAATATGGGCAACCAGTGCCTTGCGCAACGCATCATCGCCTTCCTGACCTTCCATCAACGTGATGTAGCAGTAAATGCCCTGACCCTTGATGTCGTGCGGATAGCCGACAACAGCGGCCTCGGAGACTGAATCGTGCGACACCAGCGCGCTTTCAACTTCCGCCGTTCCCATCCGGTGACCCGACACATTGATCACATCATCAACCCGGCCGGTGATCCAGTAATACCCATCCTCGTCGCGGCGGCAGCCGTCACCGGTGAAATATTTGCCCTTGTAGGTGGAGAAATAAGTCTGGATGAACCGCTCATGGTCGCCATAGACCGTCCGCATCTGTCCCGGCCAGGAATCCGTGATGCACAGATTGCCTTCCGTCGTGCCCTCGAGCACATCACCGTCGCCATCGACCAGTTGCGGTTGCACGCCGAAGAAGGGCCGCGTCGCCGATCCCGGCTTCATGTTGGTAGCACCGGGAAGCGGCGTGATCATGATGCCGCCAGTTTCGGTCTGCCACCAGGTATCGACAATCGGACACCTCTTCTGGCCGACGACGTTGTAATACCATTCCCAGGCTTCCGGATTGATCGGCTCGCCGACAGATCCCAGTGTTCTCAGGGATTTGCGTGAGGATTTATTGACGTGATCATCACCCGCTCCCATCAGCGCCCGGATTGCTGTCGGAGCTGTGTAGAAAATATTGACCTGATGCTTGTCGACCACATCCCAGAAACGGCTGGGTGTTGGATAGTTCGGCACGCCCTCGAACATCAGCGTTGTCGCGCCATTGGCGAGCGGCCCGTAGACGATGTAGGAATGCCCGGTCACCCAGCCGACATCGGCGGTGCACCAGTAAACATCGCCTTCGTGATAATCGAAGACATATTCATGGGTCATCGAGGCGTAGACCAGATAGCCACCGGTGGTGTGCAACACACCCTTGGGCTTTCCGGTCGAGCCGGATGTGTAAAGGATGAACAGCGGATCCTCCGCCTTCATCTTGGCTGGCGGACAATCCGGTTTCGCCGCAGCTGTCGCCTCATGGTACCAGATGTCACGATCGGCGAACCACTCGATCTTTCCGGCAGTGCGCTGCACCACCAGAACCTTCTTGACGACAACGCCATCTCTCTGGGCAATCTCGACGGCAAGATCGGTATTGTGCTTGAGCGGAACTTTCTTGCCGCCACGCAGACCTTCGTCGGCCGTAATCACGAATGTTGATTCGCAATCACTGATTCGACCAGCCAGCGCGTCTGGTGAAAATCCGCCGAAAACAATCGAATGCACCGCACCGATACGGGTACAGGCAAGCATTGCATAGGCGGCTTCGGGTATCATCGGCATGTAGATGGTGACCCGGTCACCTTTCTTCACGCCATTCGATTTCATCACATTGGCAAGACGGCAAACCTGATCATAAAGCTCGCGATAGGTGATCTTCTTGTCATCATAGGGATTGTCTCCCTCCCAGATGATTGCAACCTGATCGCCACGTTTTTCGAGATGCCGGTCAATGCAGTTGTAGGAAACGTTTGTCAGACCGTCTTCAAACCACTTGATCGCCACCTTGCCGGTAAAGCTGGTGTTCTTGACCTTTGTGTAAGGCTTGAACCAGTCGATTCGTTTGCCGTGTTTGCCCCAGAATTTGTCCGGATCCTTGATGCTCTGCTTGTACCATTTCTGGTAGGTCTCATCATCAATCAACGCTCTGGATTTGGCGTCTTTCAGGACTTTATAGGTTTTCTGCGACATTGAACCCTCCTCACTAACGGACATGCGCCTCTCGTCATTCTAAGCGTATCCGGACTTCCATGGCGACCATTATTACAAGCGCAAATCATTGCTGCAATTAGACATTGGACCGGTTTGCGAAAGCATGACGCAACAATTGCAATTAAACGGGCTTGCGGTTATAACGACGCCGATTTCCCGGAAATGGTGGTTTCATCCACGGCCCGCGCCCCCGGAGCGGACGGACAGGAGGATTGTATTCATGGCACAGCAGCTTCTCATGCCTAAGGCGACCGCCGTCTGGCTTGTTGACAACACCGCATTGAGCTTCGATCAGATCGCGCAGTTCTGCAAACTCCACCCGCTTGAGGTAAAGGCAATCGCCGACGGCGAAGCCTCGCAAGGTATTAAGGGTCTCGACCCGGTCGGCACCGGACAGCTCTCGCGCGAGGATATCGCAGCCGCAGAAACCAATCATGACCTCAAGTTGAAGCTCCTGGAACCAAAGGTTCGCGTGCCCGAAACCAAGCGCAAGGGACCGCGTTACACCCCGGTTTCCAAGCGTCAGGATCGGCCCAATGCCATCCTCTGGCTGGTACGTAACCATCCCGAACTCAAGGACGCACAGATCTCGCGGCTGGTCGGAACCACCAAATCGACCATCGAACAGATCCGCGGCCGCACCCACTGGAATGCGGCAAATCTGACACCGATGGATCCGGTAACATTGGGTCTCTGCACACAGATTGATCTCGACCTTGAAGTCGAACGCGCATCCAAGAACCGTGGCGCCCTGGCTGGCCAGGAACATGACAGCGTGCTGGTTTCCGCCCGCGAGACCGAGGCTGCCCAGCCGGTTGATGACGATGGCGAGAAGGAAATCGACGCAGATGCAGTCTTTGCAAAACTGACCTCGATGAAACGCACCGAGCCGGAAGAAGACGAAGACAACAATTGAAAATTCATGCCTTCATGACATGCAAAAGGCCCGGCAATGCCGGGCCTTTTTTATATCTTCCGGCAGCTTTGCACCGCCGAATGGACTGTTTCCCGTGAATCAATCCTTGACCGGAACCGTATAATTCAGCGGCATGCGGCCACCGTCGGCATAAATTGTCTGACCGGTGACATAGCTTGCATCTTGCGAGAGCAGGAATGCGGCGACGGCAGCAATTTCCGACGGATCACCGATACGTCCAAGCGGCGTACGTGACAATATCCTGGTTCGGGCTTCCGGATTGTCGACCACTGTTGCTAGCAAGTCGGTCATGATCGAGCCGGGACCAACCGCGTTGACCCGGATACCATGCGGCGCCAGCGACAGAGCCATGACTTTGGTCAACTGGCTCAAACCACCCTTCGACACCGAATAGGGCACCTGGTTGGCTATGGCGAAGGTATCATTGATCGAGGACATGTTGACGATCGAGCCCGGTTCTTCACCGTTCGAAATCTGCTCCACCATATGGCGTGCTACGGCCTGCCCGCACAGAAAGGCGCTCTTGAGGTTGACGCCCATCACGCGATCGAAATCGGCTTCCTCGATATCGAGAAAATCGGCGGTGTGAACGATCCCTGCATTGTTGACCAGCGCATTGATCGAGCCGAAGGCATCAATCGTCTTAGCCACCAGATTGTGAACATCAAGCCGTTCCGACACGTCGGTGACTGTAAACCGCACCTCGCCGTCACTCGAAGCCAGCTCCATCGCGGCGTTGCCAGCGGCTTCGTCAATATCCGCGATCATCACCTTGGCGCCTTCCGACGCCAGACGGCGTACGATTGCCAGCCCGATACCCTTTGCGCCACCGGTCACAATGGCTGTTCGTCCATCCAGTCTCATAGTCTTTTCCCTTTCATAGAGCACAACGCCTTGTCTGTGAGACGCATAGGTCGCTCTAACCTGTCAATTCCACGTACCAGCCGGAAAATCACAATAGATCTCCGGGCCGGTGCCGTAGCGAAGCGGCGGGACATTGACGTGGGCAGCCCACAAGGTCAATCGGCCTTCTTGGCGATCCCTCGCTTTGTCAGCACCTCGGCGATTTCATCGAGAACGCCGGGATCATCAATGGTTGCCGGCATTTTCCATGCCTCACCATCAGCAATTTTCTGCATGGTCGCACGCAAGATCTTGCCCGACCGTGTTTTCGGAAGACGCTTGACCACCATCACGGTCTTGAACGCCGCCACTGGCCCGATCTGATCGCGCACCAGTTTCACCACTTCCTTCTCGACCTCGTCATCGGTCCGGCCATGCCCATTGTTGATGACGATGAATCCAGCCGGAATCTGGCCCTTCATGGCGTCGGCAATGCCGATGACCGCGCATTCCACCACATCCGGATGGCCGGAGACCGCCTCTTCCATACCGCCCGTCGACAAACGGTGGCCCGCCACATTGATGATGTCATCAGTGCGCGCCATGATGAACAGATATCCGTCATCATCGATGAAACCCGCATCAGCGGTTTTGTAAAAACCCGGGAACTCTGCCAGATAGGCATCGCGGAACCGGTTTTCGGCGTTCCAGAGAGTTGGAAGGCAACCTGGCGGCAGCGGCAATTTGACCACGATATTGCCCAGTGTCCCGGCCGAAACCGGGTGTCCAGCATCATCAAGAACCTGAACGTCATATCCAGGCATTGGAACGGCTGGCGAGCCGTATTTGACAGGCAGTAAGCCCAATCCCATAGGATTGCCGGCAATGGTCCAGCCGGTCTCGGTCTGCCACCAGTGATCAATCACAGGCACTTTGAGCACCTTTTCAGCCCACTGGATGGTGTCCGGGTCCGCCCGTTCACCTGCCAGAAACAGCGCCCGGTATCCGGAGAGATCGTAATTCCCGATCAGGCTGCCTTGCGGGTCTTCCTTGCGGATGGCGCGAAATGCGGTTGGCGCGGTGAACAGAACCGCAACCTTGTGCTCGGAAATCACCCGCCAGAAGGTTCCCGCGTCGGGCGTTCCAACCGGCTTGCCTTCAAACACGATTGTTGTGTTGCCATGCAGCAGTGGCGCATAGACGATATAGGAGTGGCCAACGACCCAGCCGATATCTGATGCCGCCCAGAACACCTCCCCCGGCTTGACGCCATACATCGCATGCATGGACCAGTAGAGCGCCGCCATGTGGCCGCCATTGTCGCGCACCACCCCTTTCGGCTGCCCGGTCGTTCCGGATGTGTAAAGAATGTACAGCGGATCCGTAGCGGCAACCGGTGTACAGGCGACTTTCCGGCCGGCATTTGCCTCAATCAGGTCCGCATAATCGAAATCTCGCCCTTCGACCAGATCGCAACGATGTTGTTCCCGCTGCAGCACGATCGTGGCGTCCGGCTTGTGGTGCGATTGCTCAATCGCGGAATCAAGCAATGGTTTGTAAGCAACAATCCGTCCCGGTTCTACACCGCAGGACGCACTGATAATCAGCTTTGCCTGACTATCCTCGATCCGGGTGGCCAGTTCATGTGCCGCGAATCCGCCAAACACCACCGAATGGACCGCGCCAAGCCGGGCGCAGGCCAGCATCGCCACAATCGCCTCCGGCACCATCGGCATATAGATGACGACCCGGTCGCCCTTGCCAACGCCCTTGTCGGACAAGGCCCCGGCAAATGCCTCGACTTCTCCAAGCATGTCCGCATAGCTGATTGTGCGTTTGGCGCCGGTAATCGGGCTGTCATAGATCAGTGCTGCCTGCTCTCCGCGGCCTGCTGAGACATGACGATCAAGGCAGTTGTGGCAGGTGTTTGTGATCCCGTCCGGATACCAGCCACCATAGACGCCCTGATCAGGATCAAACGCTGTCTTGGGCTTTGTGAACCAGTCAATTGCATCCGCCTGGTCCATCCAGAACCCTTGCGGGTTCTTGCGCCAGCTTGCATAGACCTCACCATAACTGCTCGTCATGACCATCTCCTCCAAAACACCATGGCGCCGGCGCACATCTGTTGCGTGCCAGCGCTTGATAACCTGATTTCGCGGCACCCTATGCCTGACTGAAGACCGCGAAAACTAGACCATGGGCTAGGTCACCGCATCTAATCGATTAACGCGCCCCGAAAATTGCCGACCCAACCCTGACCTCCGTCGCGCCAAAGGCAATTGCCGTCTCGAAATCATCCGACATGCCCATCGACAGCGTATCAATATCATTTTCCCGGGCGATCTTGGCGAGCAAGGCAAAATGCGGACCCGGGTTCTCGTCGACCGGCGGAATGCACATCAGGCCGGTGATCGTCAGTTCCAGCTCTTTGCGGCAAAATTCAATAAATGCCCCGGCTTCATCCGGCTCAATACCGGCCTTTTGCGGTTCCGACCCGGTATTGACCTGAACAAAAAGCCTGGGATGTTTGTCCAGCTTCTTGATTTCCCGCGCAATCTCCTTGGCTATCTTTGCCCGATCAACAGTTTGAATCACGTCAAACAGCGCCACGGCATCGGCGGTCTTGTTGGATTGCAGCGGACCGATGAGATGGAGCTCGATATCGGCGGTTTCGGCCTTCAGTCCGGGCCATTTCGATTGCGCCTCCTGCACCCGGTTCTCGCCAAACACCCGCTGTCCGGCTTCGATCACAGGTCTGATCTCGTCAGCGGATTTTGTCTTCGAGACAGCCACCAGCCGCACGGCGCCGCTTTTTCTCCCCGCTTCAGCTTCTGCTGCGGCAATTGCCGCCCGCACCTTCTCCAGGTTTTCCCGTGTGCTCACGCTGTACTCCATTCAATTACTTTCAACTCGGCCCTCCGGTGTTACCCCCTCCCGCGTGCCTTGCCAATCGGCCCGTGCCCGGCTGTCATCCCGATACGCATCCGCCAGGATCCTCCCCGTCACCCCCGAACTTGAGCTCTAAAGCCGCTCAACGGTTGACGCTTGGCGGGTTTCATGGTGAAGGTCGCGACAAAATCTGACAGGTTTTCTGGTGATCCTTTATGGCAATTGAACGATACAATCCCAAACAGGCGGAAACCCGCTGGCAGCGCATGTGGGAAGAGGCGCGTATTTTCGAAACGGACGACAACAGTCCGGACCCGAAATACTACGTGCTCGAGATGTTTCCTTATCCTTCCGGCCGGATTCACATGGGGCATGTCCGCAATTACGCCATGGGTGATGTTGTGGCGCGCTACAAACGCGCCCGGGGCTTCAATGTGCTGCACCCGATGGGCTGGGACGCGTTCGGAATGCCTGCTGAAAATGCCGCCATTCAGAACAAGGTTCATCCGCGCGACTGGACCTATGCCAACATCGACGCGATGCGCAAACAACTCAAATCCATGGGATTGTCGCTCGACTGGAGCCGGGAATTCGCCACCTGTGACGTCGAATACTACAAGCAACAGCAGGCGCTGTTCCTTGATTTTCTCGCCGCGGGCCTGATTTACCGGCGCAATTCCAAGGTCAACTGGGATCCGGTCGACATGACGGTGCTCGCCAATGAGCAGGTCATCGACGGACGCGGTTGGCGATCAGGCGCGTTGGTTGAACAGCGCGAGCTGACGCAATGGTTCTTCCGCATTTCCGATTTCGCCGAGGATTTGCTGGTTTCCCTCGACGAGCTCGACCAATGGCCGGAAAAAGTCCGGTTGATGCAGAAAAACTGGATCGGCAAGTCCGAAGGCCTGTCCCTGCGCTGGGAAATCACCGATCCGGCCCAGTCCGGCGGTGCGACTGACATTGAAGTCTACACCACACGGCCCGATACCTTGTTCGGCGCGTCGTTCCTGGCCATAGCCGCCGATCATCCGCTGGCCAAAGACCTGGCCGCCAAGGATCCCGCGGTCGCCGAGTTCTGTAACGAATGCCGCCGCGCGGGAACATCGCTGGCAGCACTTGAAACCGCAGAAAAGGTCGGGTTCAAGACCCCGATCAACGTGGTGCATCCGCTCGATCCGGAATGGACCGTGCCGGTCTACATCGCCAATTTCGTGCTGATGGACTACGGCACCGGCGCCATTTTCGGCTGCCCGTCCGGCGACCAGCGCGACCTGGATTTCGCCCGCAAATACAATCTGCCAGTCACCCCGGTAGTGATGCCGTCCGATAAGGAATTGACAAAATTCGTCATCACCGACACCGCTTATGTTGGCGATGGCGTGATGATCAATTCCCGCGATCTCGACGGCATGTCACCTGCGCAAGCGTTTGACGCGGTGTCCGAGCTGCTCGCGGCGCAAACCCTTGGCGATGCTCCGCAGGCCGCGCGCAAGACCAATTACAGGCTTCGCGACTGGGGCCTGTCGCGCCAGCGCTATTGGGGCGCTCCCATTCCAGTCATTCATTGCGATGATTGCGGTGTGGTTCCCGTCCCTGTCAAGGACTTGCCGGTGCGTCTGCCCGATGACGTCACGCTCGACAAGCCAGGCAACCCGCTCGACCATCACCCGACCTGGAAACATGTCGATTGCCCGGCCTGCGGCAAGCCGGCGCGGCGCGAAACCGACACGATGGATACATTCGTCGATTCGTCCTGGTATTTCGCCCGTTTCACGGCTCCCCGCCACGAAACACCGACAGATCCAGCCGTGGCCAGTGCATGGCTTCCCGTGGATCAGTATATCGGCGGCATCGAGCACGCGATCCTGCATCTGCTCTATTCCCGGTTCTTCACGCGCGCCATGCAGCAGACCGGTCATGTCGATCTGAAGGAGCCGTTCCGCGGCTTGTTTACACAAGGAATGGTTGTTCACGAGACGTATCGCACCAATAATGCTGGCAAGGGTGAATGGGTTGCTCCCGCCGACGTGGTGATCGAAGACAATGACGGTGTACGGCAGGCCCAACACGCCAAGACCGGTGAATCGCTTGTCATCGGCTCTATCGAAAAAATGTCGAAATCGAAGAAGAATGTTGTCGATCCTGACGATATCATAGATAGCTATGGTGCTGATACTGCACGCTTTTTCATGCTTTCGGATTCGCCGCCGGATCGCGATGTGATATGGACGGAATCCGGCGTTGAAGGCGCTCATCGCTTTGTTCAGCGCGTATGGCGATTGCTTGGCGAGGCCGCCCCGGAGCTGAGCACAACCGAGGCCGGAACGGGAACTGCTGGTCAGGCACTTGCCGTTTCACGCAGCGCCCACAAGACAGTCAAAGCTATTGGCGAAGACATCGAGAAGCTGGCGTTCAACAAGGCCGTCGCACGGCTTTATGAGCTGGTAAACACACTTGCGGCACCATTGTCCGATGTCGCTGCCGGCAAGGCTGATGCCGATCTCAAGTCAGCCTGCAAGCAGGCAGCCAACATGATCGTGCAGCTGATTGCGCCGATGATGCCGCATCTGGCGGAAGAATGCTGGAAAATGCTTGGCAATGGCGGCATGGTGGCAACCACTCCATGGCCGGACTACGATTCCAGCCTGGTCACCGATGAACAGATGACCTTGCCGGTGCAAATCAACGGCAAGAAGCGTGGTGATTTGACAATTGACCGCAATGCCGATCAAGCTGCTATCGAAAAGGCTGTTTTGGCGCTTGATTTCGTCCAGACCGCAACTGGTGGTAATCCGCCGCGCAAACTCATCATCGTACCCCAGAGGATCATCAATGTTGTCGTTTGAAGTTCTCGGATCGGGATGGAAGCAACGGCTTCTCGCATCCGTACTCGGCCTCGGACTGCTGGCTGGTTGCCAGACACAACCACTCTATGGGTCGATGACGGGCCAGAACCAGTCGATCGCAGTCTCCGCTGCTGAATCGCGGGTCGAGCAGATCGTTCGCAACGAACTGGTTCTTGGTTTCGGTGGCGAACAGCAAAATAGTGCCTATAGCCTTGAGCTGAAAGTCACGTCGGGCGCGGCGGGACTATTGCCCGGCGGTCTAGACAACGAGTACTCCGCTGCCCGCACCACCGTGACAGCAAATTACGTGCTCAAATCCGCAAGCACGGGTGAAACCGTGAAATCCGGTTCACGGTTTGTCGATGCACAACTTGATCTTCCATCGCAGAATTTCGCCCAGGAAAGAGCCAAGCTTGAGGCAGAAGACCGCGCTGCACGGCAAGTTGCAGCTCTTGTCCGGGCTGATGTTGCAACAGCCCTTGCCCGATAAATCATTGATCGGTTCAAACGGGTGTCATGGCACAGATTAAATCTCATGAATTTTCCGGGTTTGTTCGGCGTGAAGGCACGCCCTACCGCATCATACTGGTCTATGGTCCCGATCGCGGGCTGGTGTCGGAGCGGGCGGCTGAGGTGGCTGCCAAGACCGGCGTTGATCTCAAGGATGATTTTGCGGTTCTCAGGCTTGAATCCTCTGACCTGACGGGCGATCCAGGGCGATTGGCAGACGAATTCGGCGCCATTAGCCTGTTTGGCGGCGACCGCTTGGTCTGGGTCAAGAATGCCGGCAATGATCGCGGGTTGGTTCAATCTCTCACAGCACTGTCAGGCACAGATGCCGGATCATCCCACCTGCTTGTTGAGGCAGGAGACCTGAAAAAGGGCAGCGCCCTTCGCAAGGTCATCGAAAACGCGCGCTCAGCACTCGCAATACCCTGCTATGCAGATGACGCGCGTGGCATCCAGACGCTCATCGATGAAGAACTTGGCGTCGCCAAGCTCACCATTCAGAGCGATGCCCGCCAGCGCCTCGCACAGCTTTTGGGCGGAGACCGGTTGGCAAGCCGTAACGAATTGAAAAAGCTTGCGCTTTATTGCCATGGCTCTGGCACTGTCACCGATGACGACGTGATCGAGGCAATTGGCGATGTAGCGGCGTTGTCAGTAGATGACGCTGTTGATGCCGTATTTTCCGGTGACGCTGCACGCCTCGAGGCTGCGTTGGAACGAATTCTCGCGTCAAAAACGTCCGTTTTTCTGGTTTTGCGCAGTTGCATCATCCAGTTCGAACAGCTCGACGCCATGCGCTCGCTCGTTGAGAACCACGGCCGCCAGCCCGCACAGGCCATAACCGAGAAGGGACGAGGCATCCATTTCAAGCGTAAACCCGTTGTCGAGCGTGCACTTCGTCACTGGAAACTGGCAGCAATCAACCGGGAAATGCGCCGCCTATCCGATGCTGTTCTGGAAACACGGCGCAGACCACAGCTTGAGGCATCAATCGCGCGGCAAGCGCTTTTGCGCACCTGTCTGCTCAGTAGATAATTTATTATCTTATTGAAAAGACTACTATTTATCGCCCAGAAGCCTGCAAAGTTCGTCGAGCTGCTCAAGCGATTTGTAGTCTATCCGAAGCTGCCCACCCTGGCCCTTATGCGCCAATTGCACCTTGAGCCCCAGCACGTCGGAAAGACTTCTTTCAAGCGCAACTGTATCTGCATCTTTCTCATCGGTGCGACCAGCAGACTTTGTTTCCAGTCCATCCGTCTTGCCAGCCTGGTCTGAATCCTTCTGAGCCAGTCTCTCCGCATCACGAACCGAGAGGCCCTCCTCTGCAATCTTTCTTGCCAAGCGAACAGGATCTGAGGTAGACACGATAGCGCGGGCATGACCGGCCGACAAAACGCCCTCAGAAAGCATCGTCCGCACTTCGTCAGGCAATTTGAGCAGACGCAGCGAATTGGCCACGTGGCTCCGGCTTTTGCCGATCACTTCACCGAGATCGTTCTGGGTATACCCATATTGGGCTATCAGCTGCTCGTAGCCTTGTGCTTCCTCGAGAGCATTGAGATCGGCACGCTGCACGTTCTCGACAATGGCAATTTCGAGCGCGGTCCGGTCATCAACATCGCGCACGATAACAGGAATTTCGACCAGACCGGCCATCTGGGCAGCGCGCCAGCGCCGTTCACCAGCGATGATCTCATAACGATCATCACCCGCATGGCGGACCATGACCGGCTGTACAATGCCGTGCTGACGTATGGACTTTGACAAGTCCTCAAGATCAGTCGGGTCAAATGTGCGACGCGGATTACGAGGATTACGGCTGACATGTTCAATCGGCACTTGCCGGTCGGCTGAAACAGAAGGCTTTGACTGGGATTCCACAGGCTGGTCAATCTCGCCGATCAGGGCCGCCAAACCTCGCCCCAGGCGCTTTTTTGAAACATCGTCAGACATCGTCATATCCACTCTCGCTGCACACCCTTCCGGGTCAGGCAGCCTTACGGTTGCGTTCGCGCTGAATAACCTCGGACGCCAGCTGCAAATAGGCCTGACTGCCGGCACACTTCAGATCATACAGAATTGCTGGCTTGCCATAGGAAGGCGCTTCGGAAACTCGAACATTGCGCGGAATCAGGGTCCTGTAGACCTTGTCTCCCAAATGGGAGCGCACATCTTCGACTACCTGCAACGCCAAATTATTACGTGCATCGTACATTGTCATGACGATACCCTGAATATCCAGGGTCGGATTGAGCGAATCGCGAACCTGGTCAACCGTCTCCAGAAGCTGGCTCAATCCTTCCAGGGCGAAGAACTCGCACTGCAACGGAACCAGAATGGAATGCGCCGCTGCCATCGCGTTCATGGTCAACAGGTTCAGAGACGGAGGGCAGTCGATCAACACATAATCATAGTGCTTCGCGTCGTCCGCCTGCAGCGCCTTTTTGAGCTTGTATACCCTGTCCGGCATACCCGCAATTTCCATCTCCACACCAAGAAGGTCCATGGTCGAAGGAATAATGCTTAGATGCGGTACCGCAGTCTGCATGACGGTTTCGCTGACAGACGCGTTCTGGGTCAGCAGATCATAAGCCGAAACGCCTCGATCCTTGCGGTCGATACCCAGCCCGGTGCTGGCATTGCCTTGGGGGTCAATATCGACAATCAGGACTTCCTCGCCGATCGCAGCCAGTGCTGTGGCGAGGTTGATAGCGGTGGTTGTCTTGCCAACACCGCCTTTTTGATTGGCAATGGTGATGATCCGGTTCTTCGAAGGTTGCATCGAAAAGGGTCCGCGGCCTAGTTGCGCTTGGAAAGATTGCTGATTTGCAGGATTGCCGATCCATCCTGCGCCAGACTTTGATGTTCTATCAGATCAAAGCACCAAAGGTCACGCGCTGATCGAACTTCTTCCGGGTAATCCAAGCCTTTATGGAACCACATCTCCAAAGATGTATTATCCGCGGCGAATATGAACGCATAATCTAGCAGTTCATGCAGTGAAGCCAGCGCCCGTGCGGAAACAGCATCGAACTTGCCCACTTTGAGCCGCGCATCTTCAACCCTCATGGGGTGTACGCTGCCCCTTGCACCGGTTTGAAGAATCACCTGACGGAGAAACGCCGCCTTTTTGTTGTTGCTTTCAACCAGATGGACCCATCCCTGGCCTTTTTCCGCCAGACAGATCGCCGTAACCAGACCGGGAAACCCTGCCCCGCTGCCCATGTCCAGCCAGGTCAAGGGATCTGACTTGAGCCGAAACAACTGCAGACTGTCGAGAACATGTCTTTCCCACAAGTCGGGCAGGGTTTTCGGTGAAATCAAATTTATCGATGCCTGCCATTTTCGGACCAGATCAGCATAAATCTGCAATTTATCCCATGTTTCACGTGAAACAAAACCGGCATCCGGAAAAAACCCTTTTGAAATATCTTCCATCGCCATATTAACCCGACACCCGGACGGTATCACTCACCATGCTCTTGCGTAGATGAGCCAATAGCAATGCTACGGCCGCAGGCGTCATACCTTCAATCCGCTCTGCATGGCCTACCGAAGGTGGCCGGATCCGTTCGAGCTTGGATTTTAACTCCTGCGACAGTCCTGACAAATTCTCATAGTGAAAGTCATCAGGAATGAGACGACCTTCTTCCCGGCGCCGAACTTCGATATCCTGCTTCTGTCTTTCCAGATAAACCGCATAGACAGCATCAACTGCTGCTGAATTTAGAACCTTGGGCTCGTGCTCTGCAAGTTGTGGCCAAATAGCAACTACGCGTTCGATCGTAATATCCGGATAGGACAACAGTTGAAAAGCAGTTCTCCGAATACCATCCTTGTTCAACGCCAAACCATGCTTCTCTGCTTCACTCGGTGACAGGCTGAGGCTGTTCAAATCACTCAAACATTTCGCTAACGAATCAAAATACGCTTCGAACCTGGTTTTGCGTTCTACCGATAGACAACCGAGTTCAATGGCTTTGGGTGTCAGCCGCAATTCGGCATTGTCAGCACGAAGCGACAAGCGATATTCTGCCCGGGATGTGAACATCCGATACGGTTCGCTGATTCCTTTGGTCGTGAGGTCATCTACCATCACGCCGATGTAGGAATCCGTCCGGCTGAAGAGACACTGCGGTTTATTCTGTACATTAAGAGCCGCATTCAATCCAGCAACAAGCCCCTGAGCAGCCGCTTCTTCATATCCTGTAGTACCATTAATTTGGCCCGCCAGGTAAAGACCCTTGATCCGGTGGGTTTCCAACGATTGGTTCAGTTCTCGCGGATCTACATGGTCATATTCAATGGCATATCCGGGTTGAACAATCCGGACATTCTCCAGTCCCGGAATGGTCCGGATAAATGCTTCCTGAACATCTTCCGGAAGCGAGGTCGATATCCCATTGGGATAGACCGTTGAATCATCCAGCCCCTCAGGCTCTAGAAAGATTTGATGTCCGTCGCGCTCACCAAATCGTACAATCTTATCCTCAATGGACGGACAATACCGGGGTCCCACCCCTTCAATTTGACCGGAATACATTGCTGAACGATGGATATTATCCTGAATGATACGGTGGGTTTCATTTGTCGTTCTGGTGATTCCGCACCGGATTTGCGGAACTTCAATTTTGTCTGTCATGAAAGAGAATGGAATGGGCTCGGCATCAGCTTCCTGCCACTCTACACGGTTCCACTCTATAGTGTCGCCGTCCAGCCTGGCCGGCGTTCCGGTTTTCAATCTACCCAGCTGAAAACCGGCCCGCTCCAGTGTGCCGGACAATCCGAGTGAGGGGTCTTCATTCATCCGGCCGGCTGGAATTTTCCGGTCGCCAATATGTATAAGTCCCCGGAGGAATGTTCCAGTTGTCAAAACCACAGCGGAACAATAAATCTCCCGGCCATCCTTCAAGACAACACCGGTCAACTCCTCATCTTCCATACTCAGTTCATCTGCCTCGCCCTCAATGATTGTGAGATTGAGCGTCCCCTGCAGAAGATCCTGGATGGCCTGCTTGTAGAGCTTGCGGTCAGCTTGAGTTCTCGGGCCCCAGACTGCCGGCCCCTTTCGGCGATTGAGCATACGAAACTGAATGCCGGAACAATCGGCTGCACGTCCCATCAAGCCATCCATCGCATCTATTTCGCGAACCAGATGTCCTTTTCCCAGGCCACCAATTGCCGGGTTACATGACATCGTGCCAATCGTATCCAGCCTATGGGTAACCAGTGCAGTTTTGGCACCCAAGCGTGCTGAGGCAGCTGCGGCTTCGCTACCCGCATGTCCACCGCCGATTACAACCACATCATAGTTCATCATTCATCTCCGGAAGACAGACTTCTTCGCTAGACAGGATTTGGAGTCAAGATAAAACGTTTCACGTGAAACAATATGAGGTCTCTGGTGTTTATATCGCAACAAACACTCAATATGTTTCACGTGAATCATGGTCAGTGGTTATACGGCAGAGCCTGTGTTTCACGTGAATCATTTACCGACGCAGAATTCCGAAAAGATCACACCCAAAAGATCTTCAACATCAACTGTTCCGGTAATCCGTCCGAGTGCAGACGCAGCATTGCGGAGATCCTCTGTGCGAACTTCAACAGGATAGCTTGAATTTTCTACAGCTGAGCTCAGCGACCTCCGGCAATCGGAAAGATAATGAATATGGCGGGCCCGCGTTGGTAACACCTCGCCGCTGCAAGCCATCGTGTCAGCCAGGCATCGCGCGATTTTTGTCAGCAGCGTATCAATTCCAACGCCGGTCTTGCTGGAAGTCAAAACACCATGACTAAAAACTGGGATGTCGCCTCTGCTAAGCAAGTCTGATTTGGACCACACTACCAGTGTTCTTGTATCGGATACTCGATCACTATTCAGTGCTAGGCCGATTTGGGAAGCTTCGCGTATTTCCAGAACCAGATCTGCGCCGTGGGCTGCTGCCAGACTACGGCGTATACCTTCTAGCTCTATCTGATCATCGGATTCACGAACCCCTGCTGTATCCTGCAAAAGCACAAGATTGCCGCCAACATCCAATCGAACCTCCACAATATCCCTGGTCGTTCCGGGGATGTCGGAAACGATCGCAACATCGCGTTGTGCTAGAGTGTTCAAAAGTGACGATTTTCCAGAATTGGGAGACCCAATAAGCGCAATCCTAAATCCGTCACGCACTATCTCACCGGTCTTAGCGTTCGATAGATGAGCAGCTATCTCCTTCTGCACGTCATCAACATCTTGCCAGATCTGATCAGCAAGCGATCCGGGCACATCCTCCTCATCAGAAAAATCGAGTTCCGCTTCCACCATAGCCCGTGCATGAGTAATGCGTTTCGCCCAGCTCTCGTATAGACCCCTCAGAGCACCTTCAGCTTGCCCTAAAGCCTGTCGCCGTTGCGCTTCGGTCTCCGCCCGTATCAGGTCCGACAGACCTTCCACTGCGGTCAGATCCATACGACCGTTCTCAAACGCCCGTTTGGTGTACTCACCTGGCTCGGCCAGACGAAATTCTGGCAATGTCGAGAGGAACGAGAGGACAGCAGTTACAGATGCACGGCCGCCATGGATCTGCAATTCAGCGACATCTTCACCGGTAAAGGATTTTGGCCCCGGAAAATACAGAACCAACCCATGATCCAGGATCAATCCAGCACCGTCCCGGATATTAGCCAGATGCGCCACCCGAGGCAGGGGTACAGAACCGATTATTGTTTCGAGTCCGAATCGAACACCCGGTCCGGAGATGCGGATAACCGCTACTCCGGCGGGAGGTGAGCCGGATGACAAGGCAAAAATGGTATCCCGCATAATTGTACCGGTATCGAATCGATTCGGAGGTTTGCGCGAATAATCAGGTATTCATCGAATCGAAGAAGTCGCTGTTTGTTTTGGTCTGTTTCAACTTGTCGATCAGGAACTCGATAGCGTCCGTGGTGCCCATTGGGGCAAGGATCCGCCGCAGAACAAATATCTTCTGCAGATCCTGTTTCGGAACAAGAAGATCTTCCTTGCGTGTTCCGGATTTGAGAATATCCATTGACGGGAATATCCTCTTGTCTGCAACCTTACGGTCCAGAACGATTTCCGAGTTGCCGGTACCCTTGAATTCTTCAAAGATCACTTCGTCCATTCGTGAACCGGTATCAATCAACGCCGTAGCGATGATGGTCAATGATCCGCCTTCTTCGATGTTACGTGCGGCACCGAAGAAACGCTTTGGACGTTGCAACGCGTTAGCGTCGACACCACCGGTCAACACCTTGCCCGATGAAGGAACAACGGTGTTGTAGGCTCTCCCCAGACGTGTGATCGAATCAAGCAGGATGACAACATCCCGGCCATGTTCGACCAGCCGCTTTGCCTTCTCGATCACCATCTCGGCGACCTGGACGTGCCGGACAGCCGGTTCATCAAAGGTTGATGCCACCACTTCGCCCTTGACCGAGCGTTGCATGTCGGTGACTTCCTCTGGCCGTTCATCAATCAACAGCACAATCAGATAGCAGTCGGGATGATTGGCGGTGATTGAATGGGCAATGTTCTGCAACAGCACCGTTTTACCTGTGCGCGGCGGCGCAACGATCAGGCCACGTTGGCCCTTGCCGATCGGTGCCACGAGATCGATGACCCGTGCGGAAATATCCTTGGTGGTCGGATTGTCGATTTCCATCTTGAACCGTTCATCAGGATAGAGCGGCGTCAGATTGTCGAAATGCACCTTGTGACGGATCTTTTCAGGATCCTCGAAATTGATCGTATTGACCTTCAGCAGCGCAAAATAGCGCTCGCCTTCCTTCGGGCCACGAATCGGACCTTCAACCGTATCGCCGGTTTTCAGCGAAAATCGGCGGATTTGCGAAGGCGAGATGTAGATATCGTCCGGGCCGGGAAGATAATTGGCATTCGCTGACCGCATGAAGCCAAAGCCATCCTGCAGCAGTTCGACGACACCCTCACCGATAATCTCGACATCCTGTGCCGCGAGCTGCTTCAGGATCGCAAACATAAGTTCCTGCTTGCGCATCACACTTGCGTTTTCGACTTCGACTGATTCGGCAAATGCCAACAGATCGGTAGCGGATTTGTTCTTGAGCTCTTGAAGCTTCATTTCCTGCATGGGAAATCCAAATTCTGACTTTGAAGATATGGGAAGAGGCGGGCATTTGGGATCCGGCTTTGAGTAGCCGGCCAGACTGATGCTGGCGCCCGCCTTGGAAGACGTTGTTTGTTAGATAGCGATTCACGTGAAACGTCGCAAGCCCCGTTACGTTGAAAATTGACGGGAACAGTGTCGGATCTGACAAATATCGATTGGATCAGGCGAATGGTTTGATGATCACCATGATCACAACAAGGATCATCAGCACGGTCGGGATCTCGTTGGCCATTCGCCACTGCCGCGCTGTCATGGAGTTTTTACCAGCTGCAAACTTGCGCGCCGAACGGCTGAGATAAACGTGAAACACGGTAAGCCCGACAACCGCCGCGATCTTGATCCAGAGCCACCCGCCGGAAAATCCGAACCCGCTCCAGGCCAGCCACAGCCCAACAACCCAGGATACCATCATCGCCGGGTTCATGATGACCTTCACCAGGCGCTCTTCCATCACCACAAATGTCGCCGCAGGCTCCCCGCCATAATCGGCATCCGCGTGATACACGAACAGCCGCGGCAGATAGAACAGCCCGACCATCCAGGATATCACTGCAACGACGTGCAGAACCTTGAGCCAGCCATAGAGCCAATCAGGCTCAAACCACCATGCAGCTATCGCCAAAGAGACCACCACAACAATGCTGAGATAGGCCTTGGTCCGCGCCTTTTTGCCTTCACTTCGGCTTGTCGCGCTGTCGTGTGTCACCGTTTGCTCGCGCCCCTGACACGCTTCATCAACCGTGTGACGTTTTCAGGATCGGCCTGAGGTGTGATGCCATGACCCAGATTGAAGATCAGCGGACCGTTTCCAAGCGTATCCAGCACTTCGTCGATACCGTCATCAAGCGCCTTTCCACCGGCAACCATCCGCAGCGGGTCCAGATTGCCTTGCACCGCGCCACCGGCCTGGATCTGGCGGGCAAGCTTGGAGGGAACGGTCCAGTCTAGACCAACGCAGTCTATGCCGGTCGCAGCCCGATAGGTCTCCAGCAATGCTCCTGCGCCCTTGGCGAAGCCTATAACCGGCACACCCGGCCTTTCCCGTCGAATCCGGTCCACCATGTGTTTGACCGGCGCAATCGAGTATTTGGCAAAATCAGTTTCCGACAATACCCCAGCCCATGAATCGAAAATCTGCACAGCGTCTGCGCCGGCATCGATCTGGGCAATCAGATAGTCAGCCGAGATGTCTGCCAGAAGCGTCAGAAGCGACATGAAGGCTTCAGGGTGCTGCATGGCAAACAACCGGGCAGGCGCCTGATCAGGCGTCCCATGGCCGGCTATCATGTAGGTCGCAACTGTCCAGGGAGCACCACAGAACCCCAGCAGCGTCGTCTCTGCAGGCAACTCGGCCCGCAACCGCCTCACGGTCTCATAGACCGGAGCCAGATGGGTGTGCATGCCCGACGCATCAAGCGCTGCAATAGCATCCGGAGAAATCGGATCCATCAATGGTCCCGTGCCTTCGACAAACCGCACATTCCGGTCAAGCGCGTCAGGGATCACGAGAATGTCGGAAAACAGGATTGCTGCATCAAAGCCAAATCGTCTGATTGGCTGCAAGGTCACCTCGACAGCAAGATCCGGTGTGTAGCAAAGATCGAGAAAGCCCTTGGCCGTTGATCGGGTCGCTCGATATTCCGGCAGATATCTCCCTGCCTGACGCATCAGCCATACGGGAGGAGGGAAGACGGTATCACCGGCCAACACCTTCATGACTTTGCGATCACCGGTTTTTGTCATCCACCACTTCCCTTAAATAAATCCTTATTGAAAAGGATTCTGATTCTTAGACTCTGTGTTTTACGGGGATTGGTCTTTATCCACACGTCATCCACAGCTTGTCCATATAGACGGGGATAAGGTTCAAGGCCAATCGGATTTGCTGGTTTGACCGGCCTGGCTTCAAATTGCCGCATAATTACAATCCATTACCAATGAAGGAAAATTCCCGTCACCATTCCCCGTCACCATTTTCCAGTTTATTCAAAAACCCGCCTTTGAAACTTTCCCGCGAATAGCCATTGTGGAAAAGCCGGTGGGTTATCCCTTGCAATCGGAAGGCCGGGCTAGCTAGTTCAATCTTGTCCCGGTTTATCAACACCCTTCGGAGAATCCTGTGGAGCAGACCAAAAACTATTTCCATCTGCATTTGATCTCCGATTCGACCGGTGAAACCCTGATGGCTGCGGGCCGGGCGGCAGCCGCTCAGTTTCAGGGTGCGCAGGCACTTGAGCATGTCTATCCGTTGATTCGCACGCGAAAGCAGCTTTTCGCAGTGCTTGATGCCATCGATGGTGCGCCGGGGATTGTGCTCTATACCATCGTCGATTCCGAGCTCGCGTCAATTATCGAGCTCAAGTGCCGTGACATGGGGCTGCCCAGCGTGTCCGTGCTCGAGCCGGTCATCAATGTGTTTCAGTCCTATCTTGGCGCCCCGTCCCGTCGCCGGGTTGGCGCCCAGCACGCCATGGGCGAGGAATATTTCAAACGGATCGATGCGTTGAACTTCACGCTGGATCATGACGACGGGCAACTGCCGCTCGATTTTGATGATGCCGATCTTGTCATCCTCGGCATCAGCCGGACATCGAAAACACCGACGAGCATCTATCTCGCCAATCGTGGCATCAAGACTGCCAACATTCCGATCGTCCATGGCGTGCCGCTCCCGGAAGGCTTGATCAACTCCACGAAGCCGGTTGTCGTTGGCCTTATCGCTTCCGTCGACCGGATAGCCCAGGTCAGACAGAACCGGGTGCTGGGATCCACAACCGGATATCAGGGGGAGCATTACACCGATCGATCGCTGATCAGCGAAGAGTTGAAATATGCGCGGTCATTATGTGAACGCAATGGATGGCCGGTGATTGATGTCACCCGCCGCTCGATTGAGGAGACCGCTGCGGCCATTCTTGCCTTGCGTCCCAAGTGGCGTTAACCCCTAGCTCTTGACTGGCCTCGATTCAGGAGACGTCCATGCCGCCGCGCCTCGTGCTTGCCTCGGCAAGCCCCTTCAGAAAAGCTTTGCTCGAAAATACCGGCCTGTCGTTTGATGTCGAGCCTGCGCAAATAGATGAACGGGTGGTCGAAGAGACGCTCGCAGATCTCACTCCGGAAGATGTGGCTTCAGTGCTTGCTGAAGCCAAGGCTCAGGATGTGTCCAGCCGTAATCCCGGAGCGATTGTCATCGGTTCCGATCAGACATTGTCGCTTGCAGGAAACATATATCACAAGGCAGCCAGCATGGATGAAGCCCGGCGCCGGCTTCTCGAGCTTTCTGGCCGGACCCATGAACTCAACAGTGCAATCGTTCTGGCAAGAGATGGGGAAACCATCTGGCGGCATATATCGGTTGCGCGCATGACCATGCGAAATCTTGACCCGGGATTTATCGGCCGCCATCTCTCCAATGCCGGCGACGGGGTGCTCTCATCGGTTGGCGCTTATCAGTTTGAAGGCGAGGGCATTCAATTGTTTGAGCGCATAGAGGGCGATTATTTCACCATCATCGGCCTGCCCCTGCTGCCATTGTTGTCGGAGCTTCGGAAGTCGGGAGCTATTGATGGCTGATACAGACGATCACCGGCCCCATGCTTTTGTCATCGGCTATCCGATTGGCCATTCCCGTTCGCCGCTGATCCATGGATATTGGCTCAAAAAGGCCGGTCTCGAAGGCAGCTACGCTCCTGTTGAGGTTTCGCCCGCCGACCTTCCATCCTTTATCGCCGCACTCAAGGACGGGTCCTCCGGTTTTGCCGGTGGCAATGTCACGATTCCTCACAAGGAGGCTCTTCTGGATCTGGTCGACGATGTTGACGATATTGCGCAGCAGATCGGGGCAGCCAATACGCTGTGGTTAGAGAATGGGCGGTTGATGGCAACCAACACGGATTCCTACGGATTTACCGCCAATCTCGATGCAAATGCGCCGGGTTGGGATAATGCAAAGACAGCTGTTGTTTTCGGCGCGGGCGGCGCCAGCCGGGCAGTGATCCATGCATTGTTGTCCCGGGGTTTTGAGTTGGTGCACATCGTCAATCGCACTGAAGCAAGGGCCCGGTCGTTGGCTGCGGTTTTTGGTCCGCGCGTTGTTGCCCACGGCAGCGAACAGCTTCAGGATCTCATCCGGGGCGCTGATCTCTTTGTGAACACCACCTCTCTCGGCATGGGCGGGACCGAAGTTCCGGAAATCGATTTCACCGTCATGGCTGACAAGGCCCTGATCACCGACATTGTCTATATCCCCCTGGAAACACCAATTCTGACCATGGCAAAACGCCAGGGTTTGAGCACTGTTGACGGGTTGGGAATGCTCCTGCACCAGGCAGTGCCAGGTTTTGCAAAATGGTTCGGGGTGACCCCGGAGGTTACGCCGGAACTGCGGCAGTTGATTATTGCCGATATGGAGGCGCATTCATGATCATCATTGGCCTGACCGGTTCGATTGGAATGGGGAAATCGACGACCTCGGACATGTTCAAGTCGCTTGGCGTGCCGGTCATCAGTGCCGATGAGACTGTCCATCAACTCTACAGCGCCGAGGCGGCTCCGCTGATTGAGGCGGCTTTCCCCGGAACGGCACCCGATGGAGTGGTCAACCGTGAGGTTCTTTCTGAAAAACTGATGGCCGCGCCGGAAGAATTCAAGCGCCTCGAAGCAATTATTCATCCGCTGGTGCGGGCACGCGAACAGAGTTTTCTCAAACAAGCGGCCGTGCGCAATGAACCGATGGTGCTGCTTGATATCCCGTTGCTTTTTGAAACCGGAACGACAGACCGGGTCGATGTCATCGTTGTTGTCAGCTGTGCGCCGGAAATTCAGCGCCAGCGGGTTATGGCGCGTCCGGGCATGACCACCGAGAAGTTTGAAGCGATTCTGTCCAGACAGACGCCCGACGCCGAAAAACGGGCACGTGCTGATTATGTGATCGACACCGGGCAGGGGCTGGAAGCAGCTCAGCGCCAGGTCGCCGACATTGTCGCAAAACTTTCCAACCCCACAGGGAAGGGCGAATAGAATGCGCGAAATTGTCTTCGATACGGAAACCACCGGTCTGGATAACAAGGCTGACCGGATAATTGAAATCGGCTGCATCGAGCTTGAAAACCAGTTTCCGACTGGAAGGTCGCTGCATCTGTTCATCAATCCGGATGGCCGAAAAGTGCATCCCGACGCGCTGGCGGTGCATGGCATCACCGACGCATTTCTGGCGGACAAACCGGTGTTTGCTGCCGTTGCGGAGGAAATCGCCTCGTTTTTCGAGGGAGCCCATTATGTCGCTCACAATGCCAGCTTTGACATGGGGTTTCTCAACACCGAGTATCAAAGGGTCGGCGTCCCGGTTGTTGCGCCTGATCTGGTGGTTGATACGCTTTCGCTCGCGCGCCGGCGTCATCCGATGGGCCCGAACAGCCTTGATGCATTATGCCGCCGTTATGGCATCGACAATTCGCACCGGACCAGGCATGGCGCGCTTCTCGATGCCGAGTTGCTGACCGACGTTTACATTGAGATGCTGGGTGGCCGTCAGGCCGCATTGGGGTTGTCGACGAAGGACAACAGCGCTGCTGATCGGGCGTCAGATGAAGAAGTTGTGGTTATCGGAAAACGCCCGCAGCCACTGCCTCCGCGCCTCACCGATGCCGAACTTCAGGCTAATTCTGTCTTGATCGATCGCATTGGTGCAAACGCCATATGGCGCAAAGTACCCGGCGAAAGCTGATCGAAATTCAAGCTGCCTGAAATGCAAAAGCCGCCCGAAGGCGGCAATTACATAGAAACACATTTGTTTCGAGCAGGTCTCAGTTGACGTTGTTGGCAACCTGAGCCTTGGTGTTCTCTTCAGCCATTCGCTGCTGGAACATCTGCGCAAAATCGATCGGGTCGATCAGAAGCGGCGGGAAGCCGCCGTTGCGCGTTGCATCAGCAACAATCTGGCGTGCGAACGGGAAAAGCATCCGCGGGCATTCGATGAACAGCAGCGGCAACATGTGCTCCTGCGGGAAGTTTGCAACCCGGAAGACGCCGCCATAGGTCAGCTCGACGTTGAAAACCACTGCATCGCCGGTCTTGGCTTCAGCGTTCATCGTCAGCACAACATCGAATTCAGACTCGCTCAACGGATTTGCGTTGACGTTGACGTTGATGTTGATCTCGGGTGCTTTCTCGCGGGGACCGAGCGACTTCGGCGCACCTGGGTTCTCGAAGGAGAGATCCTTGATGTACTGAGCCAAAATGTTCAGTGTCGGTGCTTGACCATTGCCTTGGGCTTCGGGTGCTGCTGCTTCGCCTTTGCCGGTAGTATCTTTTGCCATCTGGCTCTTCCCTGTTTTTCATCCGCGAACGCGGTCATACGGTAAATTGTTCGGCTTTGGGCTAGCATTTCAGCTCCAGGCTTACAACCCGTTTGAGCCGTCGCCGCCCCGCTTGCCGGGCCTGGACAGGCGGTCGCTTTCTTCTGACCAGGGAGATGATGAGTCAGCAGTGCGCTGGAACTCGTCTTCATCAAGATCCACGACTCCCTCTTCAGCCTGACGGTTCCCGGTAGCACTTCCAAAGCCGCTGGACATGGTCTGAACAACGATTCGGTCTTTTACCGCGCGCCAAACGAGATCGCGAATGGCAGGAACAAACAGCAAGAATCCGAGGCTATCGGTGACAAATCCGGGCGTGAGCAGCAGGACACCGGCGATGAGAATCATCACACCATGAACAAGTTCGCGGCCCGGAACGCGATTGGCGCGCATTTCCGTGTTGATCCGGTTGAACAGTCCCACGCCCTGCCAACGCAGCAGAAAACTGCCGATAATGGCTGTCAGAAAAACCATGCCGAGCGTTGCCCAAACCCCGATCTGCCCGCCAATGACGACAAAAGCAGCGATCTCGGCCAGTGGCACGACAAGCAGCAAAAACGGGATCAGGGAGAAACGCATGATGAATTATCCGAGGTCAGGTCCGGCATGTTTGTACAGCCAATGACAAATAGAATGATGCAACCCTTTGATTGATGGGCCAGACGGCATTATATGCATCCTGATTGATGATGTAACCGAAAGAAGGCGGGAATGGGTTCCTTTGATTTTGTGACGTTCTTCTTTTTTGTGGCGGCGGTGATCATATTCATCCAGCTCAGATCCGTGCTTGGCAAGCGGACAGGCCATGAACGCCCGCCGCAGGACCAGGTGGCCCGCCGTGATCAGGCGCAGGCTGCTGAAGGAATGGATGATCCTAAGGTGGTGACTCTGCCCCGGCGCGGCCGGGAAAATGCTGAGCCGGATGTATTTGCCACTGTCGACGCCTACGCCGAATCGGGCACTGAACTGAACAATGGCTTGCGTGAGGTGGTAACCGCCGATCCGTCTTTTGTTCCGAACGAGTTTGTTGGTGGTGCTACGGCTGCCTACGAGATGATCGTATCGGCCTATGCGGAAGGTGACCGCAAAACCCTGAAGGGGCTCTTGTCCCGGGAGGTCTTCGACGGTTTCGTGGCTGCCATTGATGACCGTGAAGCGCGGGGCGAGACCGTCCGGTCCAATTTCGTCGGCATCGAGAAAGCCGCCATCATTCAGGCCGAGATGAAAGGCACTGAAGCCAACATCACGCTTCGGATCATCAGCCAGCTGATTTCGGCGACGCTGGATAAGGATGGAGAAGTCATTGAGGGTGATCTTGTCGAGGTAACTGATGTCAACGACGTCTGGACCTTTGCCCGGGATACACGATCGCGCGATCCCAACTGGCGTTTGATTGCGACGGAAGCCGATCAGTAATGGGACTGTCGCTTCGGCGAGAAGACTTCTCGACGCTTCCCGGTTGGGCGGATGACAGGCCGGCAACAGCATTTGCCGCCTTTCGACGCTCAGCCGGTCATGCGACACGAAACAAACCCTATCGCACCGGATCGCTTGGTCTCAGCCATGCCGATTTTGAACCGGCCTTTGCCGCGGCACTCGCGGAAACGAGTTCTGAATCCGGCTACCTATCAAACTCCGAAGCCCGTTTGTTCTTTGAAACCTGGTTCCGGCCAGTGGAGATCAGTCCGGACGACGCAGAGGGATTTGTAACCGGCTATTATGAGCCAGAGGTAGAGGTCAGCGATCGTCCTGAATCCGGCTATCGATTTCCATTTCTGCGTAAACCGGAAAACCTCATCAAGGTACCGGATCCGGAAAGTCCGCCAGCAGGAATACCAACCGGCTATGCATTCATGCTGGATGATGCGGGCAGTTTCACTTGCTGCCCGGACAGACAAGCCATCGAAAGCGGTGCGTTCGATGGCCAGAGTCTGGAAATCGCCTGGGCAAAGTCGCGCGACGATGTGTTTTTCGCTCACGTACAAGGATGCGCCCGCCTCCGTTTCTCTGATGGACGGACTGAGCGCATCACTTATGCGGCGAAAAGCGGCCATCCATTTACCGGCATCGGCGGACTGCTGGTCAAACGCGGAGAAATCTCCCCGGAAGCTGTTTCGATGGCCACCATTCGGCAATGGCTCGCCGCCAATCAGGAACAGGCAGATAAACTGATGTGGGAAAACCGGTCCTTTATTTTTTTCGAGAAGGCTGCGGTGGAAAGCGAATATCTGGGCCCGGTGGCGGCTGCCAAGGTTCCGCTGGAGCCTGGTCGGTCTCTTGCGGTCGACCGGCATATTCACACATTCGGTACACCAATATTTGTCAGCGCGCCTGAACTGAAAGATTTTGATGAGCCGCGATCCTTTGCCCGGCTGATGATTGCCCAGGATACCGGCACCGCGATTGTCGGCCCCGCCCGGGGTGACTTGTTTGCCGGATGCGGACCTGAAGCCGGCGACAAGGCTGGTTCGATCAAGGCTGCGGCCCGGTTTGTCATTCTCGCGCCCGTCGGATCGGTGATTGCATGGCGGGCCGGTCATGAGCACTGACAAGTCCAAGCTCAGCCACGAAGACCGGATCATCTGGGCTCAAATCGCGCGCACCGTTGAGGCTTACCCGGGAAAGAAAATTCCGGAAGATGACTGGTTTGCAGTTGAGACCCCTGCTTCGCAACCACCAACGCCGTCGCATAAGCCGGTCAAACCGGCGCAACCCATACCTGGATCAAAGATACCGGCCCGGCAGGCTCCGCATCCGATTGAAAAACCCGTCGTACGAAAGCTTGCGCGCGGCCGGTTACCGATTGACGGACGCATTGATCTTCATGGATTGACCCAGAGCGAAGCTCATAATCTGCTGTTCGGTTTTCTGGCGCGTGCTCATGAGCGCGGCCTCAGGCATGTGCTCGTCATTACCGGCAAAGGCGCGTCGCGCGGAAGTGAGGGCGCGCTCAAGCGGGCGGTGCCGGTCTGGCTGAGCAAGCCTGAGTTCCGCTTCCTGATTTCCGGATACGAAGATGCGGCCCGTGGTCATGGCGGCGAAGGCGCGCTTTACATCCGCTTGCGCCGCGAGAAGGGAAATCCGCGATGACGCCGTTTGGCGATGCTATCCGGCGTCTGCGCTCTGAACGTGGCGTCACCCAACGCCAGATGGCCAAGGCCATTGGCGTTTCGCCAGCCTATTTGTCAGCCCTTGAACATGGAAACCGCTCCGAGCCGAGCTGGGAATTCATCCAGCGTGTCATCGGTTATTTCAATATCATTTGGGATGAAGCCGAAGAATTGCAGATGCTCGCTGGTCTGTCCCGGCCGAAAGTCACAATCAACACCTCAGGCCTGACCCCGAAGGCCACCGAGGTTGCCAACAAACTGGCCGCTGTCATTGGCCGCCTGGATGCACAGACGCTGGAACGAATAGAAGCTTTGATAGATGGGGATTGCCTTGCCAGCGAACCTGAAAACACCAACCGTGGCCCAGCCAGATCGAAAGACAAACCCGGACCCTAATGCATTCATTTGAACGATAACGTACATGCATCAATTCAAGGTGTTACAGCGGCCTTTGCGCATCCAAACGGATGCGCGGCGCTGTAGCGCAAGCAGCTCAAAACGAACGAGTTTCAGCGTTCGATGATCTCGCGCAGTTCGTCTTCATGCTCGTTGACCAGCCAGCCATAATAGTTTTCGCTCGGAGGCCTCGGTTTCAAACCGCGTTTTTTTCGCTTTTCATTGTCTTCGCCCAGAGCCTTGGCCCGGCGCGATGCATTGCCGACATTGTACAGTGTTGCGGTGAGGCCGGGATTCCCGGAAATATCGAATCCGGCTAAGTTACGGTAATTCTCGATGGATTCCGCAATCGACGCGGCCATATAAGCCAGCGTGGAATCAGGCTCCATTATTGCCTTGTAGACCTGTGATGCATTGCCGGCATCAAGCTTCCTCAGTCTTGAAACCTTGTTGACCCGGTCGGTATGCATGAGTGCGGTCAGAGGATTGAGCTGGCCCAGTCCAAAGGTCTGTCCGGCATAAAACGGCTGGAAAAAGACCGCGCCAAAACGGTCATCCGGATAGGGTTTTCCCGAAACCTTTTTGCCCCGATATGCCTTCTCCCAGACTTCCTCGCGGCAAGTCCACACCTCTGCTGAACCTGAACCCTCGTCACAATCTTCAAATTCGGGGCGCTTGACGAATTCGACAACACTCTCGCCATCATATTCAAAGCGAAACCGTTCGCCGGCATAGGAGATAGCCTTGATGTAGTAGGTCTGCAGTTGGTCATAGGCATCGACATTGTAGGTGTGTTCACCGACAAGCGCTCCGACGATGTGAATCGGATCAATTTTGTAGGCCTTCGATACCGAGCTTATCTTTCGACGGAGCTTGGAGTCATCGGCAATCAGATCACGAATCTTCTCGTATTTCGCATCAAACGTCGATTTGGTCGCCTCAGTGCGGCGCTTGGATGCACCTGGAATATCAGGCTGACGCGCGTTGCGATTTCCCTTGGCAACCGCTTCTGCCGAGAAAGCATGCGGCACCGAAGCAAGGCTCATGGTGAATGCGATGGATATCGCTATCACGGCACTGAGCTTGCTGTTGGGCACAATCATATTCCTCTTTAACACGTAAACGGATCTCCGGGCTGCCACCGTTCACCAGGTTCACATCCGGCTTGCCACGCACGCCGTATTATCGCGGTTCAAAGAATAAAACGCGACAAATCAGTATTCTGCGCAAGGTCGCCAACGTGTTCCCGGACATAGTCTGAATCAATCGTGATTGTCGAGCCCGGCTGATCTGGCGCGGTGAAAGAAATCTCGTCAAGAACGCGTTCCATGACTGTCTGCAAACGCCGCGCACCGATGTTCTCGATGCTGGAATTCAGATGCACGGCGACCTCCGCCAAAGCATCAATCGCGTCTTCGGTAAACTCGAGCGTCAGGTCCTCGGTTGCCATCAAAGCCACATACTGCTTGATCAAACTGGCTTCGGTCTCCGTCAGGATTCGCCGGAAATCGTCCTTGCCTAGCGCTCTGAGTTCAACCCTGATCGGCAGACGGCCTTGCAGTTCCGGCAAAAGATCTGATGGTTTGGAGACGTGAAACGCGCCCGAAGCGATAAACAAAATGTGATCGGTTTTCACTGGTCCGTATTTTGTCGCCACCGTGGTGCCTTCGACCAACGGTAGCAAATCACGCTGAACGCCTTCACGGGAAACCCCGGCGCCCGTACCGCCTTCCCGCGTCGCGATCTTGTCGATCTCGTCGATGAAGACGATGCCGTCCTCCTGTGCCGATATCAGCGCCTCTTGATGGATCTGTTCCATGTCGAGCAGTTTGTCCGATTCGTCAGTGAGCAGCGATTCGTGGGATTCGCGAACCGTTGTCTTGATCTTGCGGGTACGTCCGCCCATTGCCTTGCCGAACAAGTCGCCAAGATTGAGAACCCCGACATTACCGCCCTGCATTCCGGGAAGCTCAAACTGAGGCATGCCGGATGAGGTGTCGGCGACTTCGATTTCGATTTCCTTATCGTCAAGCTGGCCATCACGCAGCTTCTTGCGGAATGAGTCCCGGGTAGCGGGAGAAGCCGTGTTGCCGACCAACGCATCCAGCACCCGTTCCTCGGCGTTCAGCTTTGCCTTTGCCTTGACTTCATCACGCTTGCGTTCGCGCACCAGCGTGATGCCGACTTCCACTAGATCGCGAATAATCTGTTCGACGTCGCGGCCGACATAGCCGACCTCGGTAAACTTGGTGGCTTCCACCTTGACGAACGGCGCACCGGCGAGCTTCGCCAGGCGTCGCGAGATTTCCGTCTTGCCGACGCCGGTCGGTCCAATCATCAAAATGTTCTTGGGCATCACCTCTTCGCGCAGCAGGCCTTCGAGCTTCTGCCGGCGCCAGCGGTTTCTCAGTGCAATTGCGACAGCGCGCTTGGCGTCGTTCTGGCCGATGATGAACCGGTCGAGTTCGGTAACCGTTTCGCGGGGGGAGAAATTGCTCATGTCGGGATCATGCCTTTATCGGGGGAAGTCTGTCGAGGAGCGATGTGGGAAGCAGCGGGCGGATTATCAAGCGCCGGATCCGCTGCCAGCCGGCACCGAACAGGATGACGATGGCGCCGATCGTCACGAGTATCAGCGCAAACGGAGGGATTCCGGTTGTGTTGGCTGCGCCATTGACGAGGTAGTAAATCCCGACCGAGCCGAAATAGGCCAGCGTTGGCGCCAGCAGCGACCGCCGGTCGATGGCCAGCGCCACCAGGACGAACACCACCATCATCAGGCCAAGCAGAACACTCGCGCCCATCCCGGGTTCGATGCGTCCGGCTAGCACGTCCTGGCCGGTCGCCAGAATGAACAGCGGATGCACCAGCAGAGGTGCGGACACGACATGGAGCCAGAAGGCGCAGTCCGACCAGACTGTCTGCCGGTCCCGGTCGTGCAGATCGAGAAATACAGCGACAGCAAAGATGATGATCCCGCATATCAGCGGAATTGTCAGAGAGCTGGCCAGAATTTCAGCCAGCTGATCCGGCGCGGGAGCAGCAACAGTGCCGCTGACCATCTGGTCATAATAGACCAGCACGGCAGCGAGAAAAGCAACGGCGGTGGCAGCGATCGCAACGATGGCTGCAAGTACCGGAACCTTGAACCGCGCGAAATAGAGTGCCGCCGCGGCGATGAGGCCGCCACCCATCATCAGCCCGATCGGGAGTGCATCGTCACGGAGTGCCAACAGGGAAAAGGCGTTGATCGTGCCCGGCAGACTGAACTGCGTGCTTATGAAATCAGTGAGCAGTGCAAGGGCAGAAGCGCTGAACACCAGCGCCAGAAGCGTGCTCGAAAGCCGCATCCGTTTTTGTCGGGTGACGATTTCGGCAACGACCCAACTGGCAGCGGCCAGGAGTGACGCAAGCGTCATACTGTCGCTTGGCAGCACTGCCTGCAACGCGAAGAGGGCGCCGGAAAACAGCAAGACGATGCCGACGGTGACGAAAATATCGTTGCCTCCGCCGACAAGCCGCATCTGGTCATCGACTGAAAGGGAGGCGGTTTCGGAAGAAACCTGCTGTCCGGTCTGGGCCTCGTTGAGGGCGAGTGACAACAGCGCATCGCGCTGCGCAGCATCGACAATACCTGCGCTGACCGCGCGATTAAGGGTGGCTTCATCGATCATCAAATTGCCCCGCCATCGATGGCTTACCGGCCGTCGCCGACCCTGCGATCAGTCCCGCCCAGGGGCATTGACCGCGTGATTCACGTGAAACACTCAGAAATCGCCAGCCGCTGATGGCTCTATCAATCGAGCTCAAGGGTTTCGATCACGATGTTGGAGTTGGTGTAGACGCATATATCGCCGGCAATCTCCATGGCCCGCCGTGCGACTTCTTCGGCTGTCTTGTCGGTGTCCATCAAGGCGCGGGCTGCGGCGTAGGCGTAGTTGCCACCCGAACCGATCGCCATGGTGCCATGTTCGGGTTCCAGCACATCGCCATTGCCGGTAATGGCGAGTGTCACGGTCTTGTCGGCCACCAGCATCATCGCCTCAAGCTTTCTGAGATAGCGGTCGGTGCGCCAGTCCTTGGCAAGCTCGACAGCGGCGCGGGTTAGCTGATCGGGATACTGCTCGAGCTTGGCTTCAAGCCGTTCCAGCAGCGTGAATGCATCAGCCGTGGCGCCGGCAAATCCGGCAATCACATTGTTGTCCTTGCCGATGCGGCGGACCTTGCGGGCATTGCCTTTCATCACGGTCTGGCCAAGGCTGACCTGGCCGTCACCGGCCATGACCACCTGTGAACCCTTGCGCACTGTGATGATTGTGGTTGCGTGCATCTGGCCGAAGGGGTTGTGCTCGCCCATGGGACATCCTTTCCTGCAAGCGGCACGAATGGCCGCGGTCTGATGAGGTTAGCCCTATGTAAGTGTCTGCAGAGCGAATGCAAATCCATCTCAAGGCCCGCATGATCAAGCCTCGCTCTGACCGCACGACCAAAGCCGTTCTGGATATTTGGATTGCAGACTGATATTGAGCGCTCGAATGCACCGTTCGGAGACGACTGATGGCCACTACCGAAAATGCCCGCACCGCTGCTGTTGCCCGCAAAACCAACGAAACCGATATTTCCGTATCCCTGTCTGTTGATGGCAACGGGACAGGATCGATCTCGACCGGCGTTGGTTTTTTCGATCACATGCTGGATCAGTTGTCGCGCCATTCGCTGATTGACATGGATGTCAAAGCCAAGGGTGATTTGCACATAGATGATCACCACACGGTCGAAGACACCGGCATCGCCATCGGCCAGGCACTGGCCAAGGCTCTGGGCGATCGCAAGGGCATCAATCGCTATGCCTCTCTGGATCTGGCCATGGACGAAACACTGACGCGTGCCGCCATCGACATTTCCGGCCGGCCGTTTCTGGTTTGGGATGTAACCTTCACCTCACCCAAGATCGGGACATTTGACACTGAACTGGTCCGTGAGTTCTTCCAGGCTCTGGCCCAGCACGGTGGCATCACGCTGCATGTCAGCAATATCTACGGCGCCAACAATCACCATATTGCCGAGACCTGCTTCAAGGCCGTGGCGCGCGTATTGCGTGTCGCCTGTGAAGTTGATCCACGGCAGAAGGACCGGATCCCTTCGACCAAGGGCTCGCTGGCCTGAACCCTTCCGGGGGCCGAGGCTGATCGGAGAAAACCGTTATGACTGCCTTTTTAGTTCTGGCCAGCCCTGGTGCGCAGATACCTGACGAGCGTTCGGTGGTGATTGCCGATCGCTTTGCGCCATTTGCTTTTGTTGCGCCGGTCATCTGGCTCTTGTTCCACCGGCTGTGGCTGGAGGCCTTTGCGGCAATTCTCGTAACAGTCACCGCGACGGTTCTTGCCAGCACTGCCGGCCAGCCCGTTCTTGGTATCGCGCTCGATCTGGCGCTCTCCTTGATAGTAGCCCTGGAGGGCCGGAACTGGCGTGCGGCCGCGCTTCAGCGCCGTGGCTGGCGTCTCGTTGACGTGATCGAAACAGATGATCCAGATCTGGCTTTCGATATTCATGCTTCCCAAGTTGGGAAGGATAAGAAAGCCCCGGCGCCTTCAAACGTGAAACCCAATCGCCAGCCATTGATGCTGGGTCGTCAGCCCGGCAGAGAGACCGGCTCCATCGGCCTTGTGCCGGTTGAAAGGAACTGAACCTGATGAAGGTTGTTATCGTTGATTATGGGTCGGGCAATCTCCGCTCGGCGCTCAAGGCGTTTGAGCGCGCCGCGCGTGAAGCCGGAGTATCCGCCACGATCAGTCTCAGCGCCGATGCGGATCACGTTGCAACCGCCGATCGCGTGGTGCTTCCGGGTGTCGGCGCTTATGCCGATTGCCGCGCCGGGCTCGACGCGATCGATGGTATGAATGCGGCCTTGCGCCATGCGGTAGAAGACAAGGCCCGGCCTTTTCTTGGTATCTGTGTTGGCATGCAATTGATGTCGACCCGCGGGCTGGAGAAAACCGTGACGCAGGGATTCGATTGGATCCCCGGTGACGTGGTTGAAATCAAGCCTTCGAATCCGGCTTTGAAAATCCCCCAGATCGGCTGGAACACGCTGGATCTCAAAACTGCTCACCCGTTGTTCGATGGCATCCCGACGGGACCAGACGGGCTGCACGCGTACTTTGTTCACTCCTACCAGTTGGCGGCGAACAACCCGGATGATGTGATTGCGATGACCGATTACGGCGGGCCGGTGACGGCTGCGGTGGCACATGGCAACAAGGCCGGCACCCAGTTCCACCCGGAAAAGAGCCAGACGCTGGGTCTGGCGTTGATCTCGAATTTCCTCAAATGGAAGCCCTGACATGATCCTGTTTCCCGCAATCGATCTCAAAGACGGCCAGTGCGTGCGGCTCAAGCTGGGCGAAATGGACTCTGCCACGGTTTACAATGAAGATCCCGCAGCCCAGGCCCGCGCTTTCGAAGAGCAGGGTTTCGAATGGTTGCATGTGGTCGATCTCAACGGTGCGTTCGAAGGCCAGTCGGTCAATGGCACTGCAGTGGAAGCCATCCTCAAGGCGACGAAAAACCCTGTTCAGCTTGGCGGCGGCATCCGCACGCTGGCCCATATCGAAGCCTGGCTCGATAAAGGCCTGGCCCGGGTGATCCTCGGTACCATTGCTGTCCGCGATCCCGATCTGGTGCGTGAGGCCTGCAAACTGTTTCCCGGCCGCGTTGCCGTTGGCATTGATGCGAAAGGCGGCAAGGTCGCCGTCGAGGGCTGGGCTGAAGCCTCCGAGCTTGGCGTCATCGAATTGGCGCAGCGTTTCGAAGGCGCGGGCGTTGCCGCCATCATCTACACCGACATCGACCGCGATGGCATTCTGACCGGCATCAACTGGGAATCGACCATCGAACTGGCCGATGCCGTCTCGATCCCGGTGATTGCGTCGGGCGGCTTGGCCTCGATCGCTGATATCGTGCGGATGAAAATGCCTGACGCCGCCAGGCTCGAAGGCGCGATCTCCGGCCGGGCACTCTATGATGGCCGCATCGATCCGGCCGAGGCACTGGGTGTCTTGAACGGCACTCTTGCCGTCGAAGCCGCAAAATTCGAGGAAGGCGACCGCTCGTGACCCTGAAATCTCGCGTAATCCCTTGTTTGGACGTTAAAGATGGCCCGCGCGCCCCGCAGCGGCTTTGCCGCGAGGACGTGCCAACAGGAAAGGCGGCCGTCTGATGCTGAAATCTCGCGTTATCCCTTGCCTCGATGTTAAGGACGGCCGCGTCGTCAAGGGCGTCAATTTTGTCGATCTGATTGATGCCGGCGATCCGGTCGAAGCCGCCAAGGCCTATGATGCGGCAGGAGCGGATGAGCTCTGTTTTCTCGATATCACCGCTTCGTCCGACAACCGCGAAACCATTTTCGATGTTGTCGCGCAGACGGCGGAACATTGCTTCATGCCGTTGACCGTTGGTGGCGGTGTCCGCACGGTGGCCGATATCCGCAAATTGCTGCTCTCGGGTGCGGACAAGGTCTCGATCAACTCGGCCGCGGTCAAAAACCCTGATTTTGTCGCCGAGGCGGCCGACAAGTTCGGCAACCAGTGCATCGTCGTATCGATCGATTCGAAAAAAGTGTCCGCATCGGGTGAGGCCGACCGCTGGGAAATCTTTACCCATGGCGGCCGCGAACCGACCGGGATCGATGCTGTGGCGTTTGCCGTGCAGATGGTCGAACGCGGCGCCGGCGAGTTGCTGCTGACCTCGATGGACCGCGATGGCACCAAGGGCGGTTATGACCTTGCGCTGACCCGCACCATTGCCGATGCGGTGCGGGTGCCGGTGATCGCTTCCGGCGGCGTCGGCAATCTTGATCATCTGGTCGAGGGAATTCGCGACGGCCACGCTACCGCAGTGCTGGCAGCCTCGATTTTCCATTTTGGAACCTATACGATCAGCGAAGCCAAACACTATATGGCCAATGCCGGGCTCGACATGCGCCTGAATTGAACGGGTTCTGTCGAGACAATGCCCCAGGAGACACATCCGCAATGACCAGCTTCACCCTTGCCGATCTTGAACGGATAGTCTCCGAGCGGTCATTGGCTGATCCGGCCCATTCCTGGACGGCAAAGCTTGTCGCCGCCGGCATGCCGAAAGCTGCCAAGAAGCTCGGCGAGGAAGCAATTGAAACCGTGATCGCCGCAACCGCGCAGACCCGGGGCGAACTAGTCGGTGAAACCGCTGATCTTCTGTATCACCTCATGGTCGTGCTAAAGATTGCAGGAATACCTCTTGGCGAGGTGATGGCAGAGTTGGAAGGCCGGACCACACAATCGGGCCTTTCCGAAAAAGCGAGCCGCACGGCGGAGTGAACATGGACCAGACCACTATCCAACCGGGTGCCCTTGACCATTTCAAGGGTGACGAGTTTTCGCCCTACCGCTTTTTCACGACCGACAATTGGGCTGAATTTCGCGCCGATACGCCGATGACTTTGACCGAAGACGAGGTCCGTCGGCTGCGGTCTCTCAACGATCCGGTCAACCTCGACGAGGTGCGGCGGATCTATCTGTCGTTGTCGCGGCTGTTGTCGGCCCATGTCGAATCCTCGCAATTGCTGTTTGAGCAACGCAAGCGCTTCCTTAATCTCTCGGGCGTAGCCAAAACCCCGTTTATCATCGGCATCGCCGGGTCGGTGGCTGTGGGCAAATCCACCACGGCCCGCGTTCTTGCCGAACTTCTGAAGCGTTGGCCGTCAAGCCCGAAGGTGGATCTGGTGACCACCGACGGTTTTCTCTATCCCAACGAGGTGCTCCGGCGGGAAAATCTGATGGACCGGAAAGGCTTTCCGGAAAGCTACGATGTAGGCGCGGTGTTGCGCTTTCTCTCCGGGATCAAGGCCGGCCAGCACAACGTCCGGGCGCCGTGCTATTCCCACATGACCTATGATGTGTTGCCAGGCGAATACACCACCATCGATCGGCCCGACATCCTGATTTTTGAAGGGATCAATGTGCTGCAGGTGCGCGATCTGCCCGAGGACGGCAAGATTGTTCCCTTCGTCTCGGATTTCTTCGATTTCTCGATCTATATCGACGCCGAGGAAGACGACATTCACAGATGGTATGTCGACCGGTTCATGAATCTCAGGCAAACGGCATTCCAAAATCCGGAATCCTTCTTCCACCGCTATGCCGCGATCAAGGAAGAAGCAGCCCGCGCCATTGCCGAGAGCCTGTGGGAAAACATCAACCTGAAAAACCTGCGCCAGAACATCCTGCCGACGCGCCCGCGCGCCGATCTGATCCTGCGCAAGGCGCCCAACCATCTCATCGAACAGGTGGCTCTGCGCAAATTGTGAGCCGGGATGTGCGAGTCTGGAAGTGGGTTTCTTGTCAGGCCTTCACTCGCCTGAGTGTCAGATTGATGCGCCCGCCATCCTTGAGCAGTGTCGATGTGGTCGGATAAATCCGGTCGACTCCATGGAAAGCCAACCGGCTTTCGCCTCCCAGAATGACAATGTCACCGCTTTCCAGCCGGAAGGATTTGGTTGGCTGACCCCTTTCAGGGCCGCCGATCCGGAACAGGCAGGCGTCACCAAGCGAGACAGACAAAACCGGCGCGGAAAAATCGCTTTCGTCACGGTCCTGATGCAGGCCCATGCGGGCGCTGGAATCGTAGAAATTGACCAGACAGGCCTGTGGTGGGTCCACATCTCCGGTCAGTTCTTCCCAGAGTTTGGTCAGACGGTCGGGGATTGGCGGCCATGGCGTGCCAGTGACCGGGTGACGGTCTTGGTAGCGGTAGCCGTTCTTGTCGGCAACCCAGCCAAGGTCGCCGCAATTGGTCATACGGACACTGAACGGTTTGCCGCTTCGCGGCATTTCCGGGCGATAGAGTGGTGCTTCACTGACCACCGCCCGGATTTCATTGATAAGCGACTGCTGCTCATCGCGATCAAGATGGCCGGGGATGTGGCGTACGCCTTTGGGCAGAACGAACATGTCCGGCTTTCTTGATCTTCTCGCCGTTTCAGGCGGTTTCGATATCGGGAATACGCAGTACCTGACCTGGATAGATCTTGTCGGGATGCGACAGCATCGGGGTGTTCGCTTCGAAGATCACGGTGTACTTCGAACCCTTGCCCTTGCCATAGGCGGCTTCGGCGACTTTCCAGAGATTGTCGCCCTTTTTCACAGTGTGGAACTTGGGTTCCTTGGCCGGCGTGGAGGCCTTGACCAGCTCGGTCATATCGGCAGTGCCAAGCGACAGACCGGACTCCGGTAACACCACTTTCAGTTCGGACGCCTCGACCTTGGAGATGCCGAGCGTGTTGCCAACGGCTACAATGGCCTTCTCGAAGATCGACTGGTCCTCGACCACGCCCGAGAGAACGATCTTGTCGCCGTCGACCTTCACCTCGACTTTGTCGGTGCCCAAACCGTGCGAATCCAGCTCTTTCTTGACCGCATCGGCTTCCGGCGCATCATCATCGCCGCCGATACCAAGTTTTTTGCCAGCTGACTTGATGAAATCAAAAATACCCATGTTTGACCGTCTCCTTGAGTGAATTTGCCGTGACTTAAGCATGGCAGGGTACAATCTGCCAACCAAAAGCTCTCGCTAATTTAATCGTCTTGCACCTTGCCACGCGCTTTCTTGATCACCCCGCGGCCGGTTTTGGCCGCGAGACGGCGCTCCACCGAGCCTCTGGTTGGTCTGGTCTTGCGTCTGGGCGGCGGCGGCGGCTCCGAAGCCTGATTAATCAGCTCCACCAGCCGGTCGCGCGCATCAGCACGATTGCGCTCCTGGGTGCGGAACCGGTTGGCTTCGATAATGATAACTCCGTCCTTTGACACCCGGCTGCCGCCAAGTTTCAGGGCATTTTTTTTGACCCGTTCGGGAAGTGATGGCGAGTTGCGGATGTCAAAGCGCAACTGCACCGCAGTCGCCACCTTGTTGACGTTCTGGCCGCCGGGGCCGGAGGCGCGAATGAAACTTTCGCTCAGCTCCCAGCCAGCGATGACGATGTCTCGTGCTGCGTGGAGGGGATCTGCACTCATGGCGCCGTTTTCCAGAACAGCACTTCGTTTTCGTCCTTGCGGCTGATAGCTGGAACCCGGGCGTCTTCAGCAGGATGCCCCACAACCAGCAGCACCAGCGGCTTCTCATTGTCCGGCCGGCCGCAGATCTGGTTGAGAAAGCCCATCGGTGAGGGTGTGTGGGTCAATGTCGCCAGCCCCGCCGAATGCAGACTGGCGATCAGCAGTCCGATGGCGATGGAAACCGATTCGGGCACATAATAATGTTTGACCTTGCGGCCCTCCTCATCCGTTCCCCAGCGTTGGCCAAAGATGATGATCAGCCAGGGCGCGGTTTCCAGAAACGGCTTGTCTGCATCGGTGCCCAGATGGGCCAGCGCGCCGAGCCATTCCTCGCCCGCACGGCCGTCATAAAACGCCCGCTCTTCTTCTTCGGCAGCCAGCCTGATTGCGCGTTTGGTCTCCGGATCGCCAATGGCGACGAAACTCCAGGGCTGTTGATTGGCGCCTGATGGCGCCGTTGCTGCTGCCCGGACTGCAAGCCGGATGATTTCCGGATCGACGGGATCAGCTGAAAAATCCCGGACTGTCCGGCGCGCCTGCATCAGTTCGAAGAACTTCTGAGCCTCAATCCGCATCTCGGTATCTGTTTTGCGCGCGAGCGAAAGCGCGATAGTTTCGGCGGGTTTGGCCATGGCGCGGTTCTCCTGCGGCTCTGTCAGAGTTTGACATGCATTGTTGCTGGCAGAAAATGCGCGACAGGCCCCGTTGGGTCAACGGGGCCTGTAAAAGATCTCGGATCTTGTCGGAATTTAAAGAAGCAGGTTACTCGGCGGCGGCCTTGAAACCGGGTGCGGCATCCAGCACCGACCCATCGACATGCGCTTCGAACTTGGCAAAATTCTCGATGAACATACTGACCAGACGGCTGGCGGATGCGTCATAGGCGTCCTTGTCGGCCCAGGTCGAGCGAGGATCGAGGATAGCACTGTCCACGCCGTCAACTTCTACCGGTACGGCAAAGCCGAAATTGGGATCAATACGGAAGTCGGCATTGTCCAGCGAACCATCCAGTGCTCCGCTCAGCAGTGCCCGGGTAGCCTTGATTGGCATCCGCTGGCCTTCGCCATAGGCACCACCAGTCCAGCCGGTGTTGACCAGCCAGCAATTGACCTTGTGATCATTGATCAGCCGGCGCAGCAGATTGCCATATTCCGATGGGTGACGCGGCATGAACGGCGCGCCGAAGCAGGTCGAGAACGTGGCTTCCGGCTCGGTAACACCTTTTTCGGTGCCTGCCACCTTTGCGGTATAGCCTGACAAGAAGTGGTACATCGCCTGTTCCGGCGTCAGTTTGGCGATCGGAGGCATCACGCCAAAGGCGTCCGCCGTCAGCATGATGATGTTGTGCGGATGGTCTGAACGTCCGGTGTTGCTGGCATTCGGAATGAAGTGCAGCGGGTAGGCGCAGCGGGTGTTTTCGGTCAGCGAACCGTCGTCGAAATCCGGAATCCGGTGTTCATCCAGCACAACGTTCTCAAGAACCGTGCCGAACCGTTCGGTGGTGCCGAAGATTTCGGGTTCCGCTTCGCGTGACAGCCGGATGGTCTTGGCATAGCAACCGCCCTCGAAATTGAACACGCCATGTTCGCCCCAGCCATGTTCGTCATCGCCGATCAGGGTGCGCTTCGGATCGGCCGAAAGAGTTGTCTTGCCGGTTCCCGAGAGACCGAAGAACACCGCAGTGTCGCCCTTGGGGCCGACATTGGCGGAGCAGTGCATCGGCATCACGCCCTTGGCAGGCAGCAGATAGTTGAGCGCCGTGAAAACCGACTTTTTCATCTCGCCGGCATAGGACGTGCCGCCGATCAGAACCAGCCCGCGCACCAGATCAACAGCGATCACTGTTTCCGAGCGGCAGCCATGACGCTCCGGATCGGCACGGAAGGACGGCAGGTTGATGATGGTCAGTTCCGGCATGAAACCTGTCAGATCCGCGCGATCCGGTCGGATCAGCAAATTGCGGATGAACAGGGCATGCCACGCGTATTCGGTGACAACGCGGGAGTTGAGTGCGTTCTCTTCATCCGCTCCACCGACAAGATCCTGAACGAACAGGTCCCGGTCCCTGGCGTGCGCCACCATGTCGGCATGGAGTGTGTCAAAAGCCTCTGATGTCATCGGCTTGTTGTTGTCCCACCAGATCTGGCTCTCGGTGGTTGCGTCCCGGACCACGAACTTGTCTTTGGCCGATCGGCCGGTGTGCTGACCCGTCAACGCCCGCAGCGCACCATGCGCTGTCAGCGTGGCCTCGCCCCTTGCCAAGGCGAGTTCGACCAACTCTGCCTCGCCCGTATTATACCGCACCAGACCAGTGGTGTTCAGGCCGCACAGGCCAATTCCAGCTGACGGATTACGCATTCCCAAATCCTTACTCATTTCGGATTCCTTTTCACTCTGGCGCAGGACAAGTTCAAATTTGGCCGGACCATAGGGATGGGAATTTTAAAAAACAACAAGCAAATCTAAGATTAATGAATGAAATCAGAGTATTAATCGATTTAAAAAAATCAACACTTGTTTAAATCGTTTCAATTGTCGGTGGCCGGCTTACCCGGTGGGCAATGAGGGAATGACACTGCTTTGGAACTGTGCCACATTTTGTTCTCACTTTATCCTCATGGACGTGACGGCGGGATCCGGAAATGACGCGCAAAGCGGCTTATTCGGAAAAAGCGGGGCACTTCCTGGAGGTGTGAAAGACCATGATGGAGACGACAGACATGCAGACAATCGCGCTCGTCGACGACGACCGCAATATCCTTACCTCGGTTTCGATAGCACTCGAAGCAGAAGGGTATCGTGTTGAAACTTACACCGATGGCGCCTCCGCTCTGGACGGATTGCAGGCTCGTCCTCCGCAGCTTGCTATCTTCGATATCAAGATGCCACGCATGGACGGGATGGAGCTCCTGCGCCGGTTGCGCCAGAAATCGGACATTCCGGTTATCTTTCTCACGTCCAAGGATGAGGAGATCGATGAGCTGTTCGGTCTCAAGATGGGTGCCGACGATTTTATCACCAAGCCCTTCTCGCAGCGGCTTCTGGTCGAGCGCGTCAAGGCCGTTTTGCGCCGTGCCGCCAACCGGGAAGCAGCAGCTGCAGCGCCGGGACGCGCTGATGCCGCTCCGACCAAATCGCTGGAGCGCGGCAACCTGATCATGGATCAGGAGCGCCATACCTGCACCTGGAAAAATGAAGCTGTGACCCTGACGGTGACCGAATTTCTGATTCTTCAGTCGCTGGCCCAGCGGCCCGGTGTGGTCAAAAGCCGCGACGCGCTGATGGATGCCGCCTATGATGAACAGGTCTATGTTGATGACCGCACCATTGACAGTCATATCAAACGTCTGCGCAAGAAGTTCAAAATGGTCGATGATGATTTCGACATGATCGAAACCCTCTACGGGGTCGGTTACCGGTTCAAGGAAGCAGCATGACACCCCCTGGTTCCTTTACCTGCCGCAGGATGTAGCGAAAAGCGTAAATGGCAATTGAAACAGAGGACAATGCGGACGGCAAGGAGATGGCTCCTTCGGATGTCCGGCGCCTGACGAGCTGGGCTCAGCCGGTCAAGCTGGTGCGCCGGATGTTCGGGCACCTCATCTTTTCGAGTCTGACCCGCCGTATCCTGTTTCTCAATCTGGCGGCGCTGATCGTTCTGGTGTCGGGGATCCTTTATCTCAACCAGTTCCGCGAAGGCCTGATTGATGCCCGGGTTGAAAGCCTGCTGACCCAGGGCGAGATAATTGCCGGCGCCGTTGCGGCGTCGGCCTCGGTGGATACCAACTCCATCACCATCGATCCGGAAAAACTGCTCGAGCTGCAGGCTGGACAGAGCATCTCGCCAACCAATTCCAACGAGAACCTGGATTTTCCGATCAATCCGGAACGCGTCGCACCGGTCCTCCGCAGGTTGATCTCGCCAACCCGGACACGGGCCCGGATCTATGATGATGACGCAAGCCTGATCCTCGATTCGCGCTATCTTTACACCAGCGGTCAGGTGCTTCGTTATGACCTGCCACCGGCAGAAACCGCGTCTCCCGGTTGGACCGAAATGATGGCAACCTGGTTCAACCGCTTCTTCCAGCGCCGTGATCTGCCGCTCTACCGCGAGCCGCCGGGCGCTGACGGATCGATCTATCCCGAAGTGATGAACGCGCTGACCGGTGGGCGTGGCGCAGTGGTGCGGGTAACCGAGAAAGGCGAACTGATTGTCTCGGTGGCCGTGCCGGTCCAGCGATTCCGTGCGGTTCTGGGTGTTTTGCTGCTTTCGACCCAGGCCGGTGACATCGACAAGATCGTTCATGCCGAGCGGATGGCCATTTTCCGGGTGTTTGGCGTTGCCGCCATGGTCAACATCGTTTTGTCGCTGCTGCTTGCAAGTACCATCGCCACCCCGCTCAGGCGGTTGTCGGCGGCTGCCGTCCGGGTCCGCCGCGGCGCCCGGGCACGCGAGGAAATCCCGGATTTTTCTGACCGTCAGGATGAGATCGGCAATCTGTCGGTGGCGCTGCGTGGCATGACCAATGCACTTTATGACCGGATTGCCGCCATCGAGAGTTTTGCCGCCGATGTCAGCCACGAGCTCAAGAACCCGCTCACCTCGCTGCGCAGCGCGGTTGAAACCCTGCCTCTGGCGCGCAACGAGCATTCCCGCAAGCGGCTGATGGACGTAATCCAGCACGATGTCCGCCGTATGGACCGGCTGATCAGCGATATTTCCGACGCGTCGCGGCTCGATGCCGAGCTGGCGCGCCAGGACGGTGTTACGGTGGATATGCGACAACTGCTGACTGACCTTGTTGATATCGCCCGGCAGATCCGCGCCGGCGGCAAGGAAGTCGCTATCGAGTTGAAAATCGACAAGCGCAACGCCGGCAAATCCGCGTTCACTGTGCTTGGCCACGATCTCAGGCTGGGACAGGTTGTCACCAATCTGATCGAGAATGCCCGCTCGTTTGTGCCTGAGACAGGAGGCAGCATCACTATCCACCTTGGCCGACGTCGCGGGATGGTTCAGATTCTCATCGAGGACAATGGCCCGGGAATCCGCGCTGAAGTGATCGAGCGGGTGTTCGAGCGGTTTTACACGGATCGGCCGGACGGCGAGGATTTTGGCCAGAATTCAGGGCTTGGCCTATCGATCAGCCGTCAGATCATTGAAGCTCATGGCGGCAGCCTCACCGCAGAGAACATTCCCGGCGATGAAGTTGGCAAATGGCGAGGCGCGCGGTTCATCATCGAACTGCCCGCCGAAATCCAATGACAGGCATGTCCTTTGTGGCTGGCGAAGCTATTCACGCAACGGCAATTGTCGTCGGCCAGACCGGGGTGTTGTTTCTGGGCCCTTCGGGCTCGGGAAAAAGCAGCACAGCCTTTTCCTGTCTTTCCGAAGCGATGGCGCTTGGCTGGAACGCGGCGCTGATCGCCGATGACCGGACGATCCTGACGGTTCACGCGGATCGCTGCATTGCATCCTGTCCAGAACCGATCCGGGGGCTTCTGGAGCTGCGCGGCATCGGAATCATCCCGTTCCGTCAGCTTGAGCGGGCGGTGATACATTGTGCAGTGGCTCTCACCGAACCGTCTGTTGCAACCCGGTTTCCGCCCGAATCTGAAACCTTTTCGTGCAATGGCGCATCAATGCCTCTTATGCGTCTGTGGCACGATGGCGCAGCTGGTCCACTCTCGCGGCTGCGTGCGGCCCGCCCGGAGCTGTTTTTCGGCTGTTGAGGAGCGGCGGCGGACAATTTGCCGCTTTTTTGACGTTTTTTGGCTTGAACTTCGCCGGCTTCTGTCCAAGATGAAATCTCAAACTGTTCGCGGCTGCGAAGCAATTGGCATGACTTGGTCAAAATTCGCGCTGGCCGCATGCTGCTGGAGGCAAAATGATCGGATTGGTGCTTGTCACCCATGGCAAGCTCGCGGAAGAGTTCAGGCATGCGCTGGAGCATGTTGTCGGACCGCAAACCGCTCTTGAAACAGTCTGCATCGGCCCGGAAGACGACATGGACCAGCGACGGCTGGACATTGTTGGTGCGGTTTCGCGTGTTGAGACCGGCCACGGCGTGATCATTCTGACTGACATGTTTGGCGGTACCCCCTCAAATCTGTCGATATCCGTGATGGATTCCGGACGGATTGAGGTCATAGCCGGTGTCAATCTGCCAATGCTGATCAAACTCGCAGGGGTTCGCGGTTCCAATGATATGCAGAAGGCCCTTGCCGACGCGCAGGATGCCGGACGCAAATACATCAATGTTGCAAGCCGCCTGCTGACCGGCAAATGACGTCTGGTTCCCCGGTTCAGTCAAGATCGTTCAAGATCATCAACAAACGTGGCCTGCATGCCCGGGCCTCCGCCCGGTTTGTTCAGACCGCTGAAGGGTTTGATGCTGCCGTGCGGGTAACCCGCGAAGGCTCCACGGTTGGTGGCACATCAATTATGGGCCTGATGATGCTTGCTGCGAGCACCGGTTGTTCGATTGCGGTCGAAGCCGAAGGCCGTCAGGCCGAAGAGGTATTGAACGCGCTTGAGGCGCTGATTGCCGATCGTTTCGGCGAAGAAGTTTGAATATACCCACATAAAGACATCTTTATATCGTATTGCCAACTTGAGTGTTTCCTGTTATGGCAACGGCCATGCAATCCAGTCTGTCCCGTCTGGATCTCAAAACCTTTGGAAAACCATATGACCGCTACCCAGGATTATGTCGTCGCCAACATCGATCTGGCTGATTTCGGCCGCAAGGAGCTTGATATCGCCGAAACCGAAATGCCGGGCCTGATGTCCCTGCGTGAGGAATACGGTTCGGCGCAGCCTTTGAAGGGCGCGCGTATCGTCGGTTCGCTGCACATGACCATTCAGACTGCGGTCTTGATCGAAACGCTGACAGCACTCGGCGCTGATGTACGCTGGGCATCGTGCAACATCTTCTCGACCCAGGATCACGCGGCTGCGGCCATCGCCAAGAGCGGCGTTCCGGTGTTCGCGGTCAAGGGCCAGACCCTTGTCGAGCATTGGGATTATCTCGACCGCTCGTTCATGTTCCCTGAAGGCGCCAACCTGATCCTCGACGATGGCGGCGATGCTACGCTCTACGTCCTGTTGGGATCACGGGTCGAAGCCGGAGAAACCGATCTGATCGAGGTTCCGACTTCGGAAGAAGAAGAAGCCATTTTCGCACAGATCAAGAAGCGCATGAAGCAAAGCCCCGGCTGGTTCACCAAGACACTTGCAGCGATCAAGGGCGTTTCGGAAGAAACCACCACCGGTGTGCACCGCCTTTATGATCTGCAGAAAAAGGGCCTGCTCCCGTTCCCGGCCTTCAACGTCAACGACTCCGTCACCAAGTCGAAGTTCGACAACAAGTACGGCTGCAAGGAAAGTCTTGTCGACGGTATCCGTCGCGCCACCGACACCATGATGGCCGGCAAGGTTGCCGTCGTCTGCGGCTACGGTGATGTCGGAAAAGGCTCGGCAGCATCGCTGCGCGGCGCTGGCGCCCGTGTGAAAGTGACCGAAGTTGATCCGATCTGCGCCTTGCAGGCGGCAATGGATGGCTTCGAAGTGGTCCTCCTCGAAGATGTGGTCAAGTCGGCAGACATCTTTGTCACCACCACCGGCAACAAGGACGTGATCCGCCTCGAGCATATGCGCGAGATGAAGGACATGGCCATCGTCGGCAATATTGGCCATTTCGACAATGAAATTCAGGTCGCTGCGTTGAAGAACCACAAGTGGACCAACATCAAGGACCAGGTCGACATGATCGAGATGCCGTCGGGCAATCGCATGATCCTCCTGAGCCAGGGCCGCCTGCTCAACCTCGGTAACGCAACCGGTCACCCGAGCTTCGTCATGTCGGCTTCCTTCACCAACCAGGTGCTGGCACAGATGGAAATCTGGATGAAGGGTGATGAGTACAAGAACGAGGTCTATGTGCTGCCCAAGCACCTCGACGAAAAGGTCGCTCGTCTGCATTTGGACAAGATCGGCGCCAAACTGACCCAGCTTCAGTCCGCGCAGGCAGATTATATTGGTGTGAGTGTTGAAGGCCCGTTCAAGCCGGAACACTACAGGTACTGATTTTTTAATCGATACCCACAAGATATTGAAACCGCGTTCTTGACAAAAAGGACGCGGTTTCTTTTTGGGCTTCTTCCCCTTCACCGTGATTCGCGAAACAGGTATGTTTTTAGCCAATGATTCGTTTTGCGTTGTGGCGGCGCAAGTAACGAATTGGCCAACGGATTGGCGATGTCTTGTCAGACAGAAGACGAGGGGACTGAGACAATGCCGGTGAAGACGGATTCACATGGGCGCAAGGGGCTTCTTGGACTCAAGCAAACGGTAATCAGCGATCTTGGCCGGTTCCGGCGCAGGGTCCTGGCGGGAACAGCACTGCTTAGTGGTGGCTTTCTGGTGTCAGCCCTCCCCGTTTTGGCGCAGGCCTCGGGCGATCAGGCATCTGGGCAACTGACGGTATCTTCAATGGAAGTGGTCAATTTTGCCATGGTCATAGGCGCCATCTCGGCTGCCATGATCTCGGCCATCTGGCTCATTCGCGAGCGCGGCAAGATCGATCTCGAAAATGTCGGTCTGCGTTCGGCACTCGCCGATGCCAACGCCAAGATTTCGCGCCATGAAGCCCTCATTGTCGATCGCGACCGCCAGATCGTCGTATGGGACGGGGTGGGACTGCCCGCCGAAGTGCTTGGACAACTGTCCTCGGAGACCGGTGCGCCGCAAAAGCCGGGCGATTTCCTCGCCTTTGGCCGCTGGTTGGAGCCGAGATCCGCTGCCGGTCTGGACGGCGCAATCGACCGGTTGCGGGCTCATGCGGAACGTTTTGACATGATTGTAGAAACAGCCCGCGGCCACGTCATTGAAGCGCAGGGCCGGGTTTCCGGTGGCCGCGCATTTGTTCGTTTCGTCACCCTTTCGGGTGTTCGCGCTGAACTGGCCGAACTCACAACCGAACGTGATCGTTTGCTGACGTCACTCGATACATTTCAGGCCTTGCTCGACATCATCGATATGCCGGTATGGCTGCGCGGCCCCGACGCAAAACTGCTCTGGGTCAACAATGCCTATGTGCAGGCGGTCGAAGGCGAAGACCGGCAGGATGCGCTGCAGCGCGGGCTGGAACTGCTCGGTACCGCGGCGCGCGAGCGTGTCCGCGCAACGGCAACACCCGAACGGCCGTTTCTGGACAAGCTCTCCACAGTCATTCACGGCCATCGCCGCTTCTTCGAGGTTGCCGACGCCAAGACGCCGTCCGGCAATGCCGGACTGGCGCTGGATGTTTCGATTGAAGAAGATCTCCGGCAGGAACTCAAGCGCACAATACAGAGTCACGCCGAAACGCTGGACCATCTTGCTACTCCGGTGGCAATTTTTGACCGCGATCAGCGCCTTCAGTTTCACAATCAGGCGTTTCAACGCCTGTGGGAACTCGACACACCCTTCCTTTCCCGTCGCCCTGACAATGGCGAGTTTCTCGAACGGCTCCGCGCTGACGGGAAGCTGCCTGAGCCGCATGCCTGGCGTGACTGGAAAGAGCAGATGCTGTCGGTCTACCGGTCGGTCGAGACGACGCCGCATCTCTGGCATCTTCCCGATGGCCAGACCCTCAATGTCTTCGCCAATGCCCACCCGCAGGGCGGTGTCACCTGGGTGTTCGAGAACCTGACCGAAAAAGTCGATCTGGAAATCCGCTACAATACGCTTCTTCAGGCACAGGGTGAAACCATCGATCACCTGGCCGAAGGAATTGGCGTTTTCGGACCGGATGGCAAGGTGCGTCTTTCCAATCCGTCTTTCCGTGCGCTTTGGGGTCTGACAGAGCAACAGGTCAAGCCCGGTACCCATATCAAGCACATCGCCGAAGCCTGCGAGCCGTCCTATCGCGAAGCTGACGGCTGGAAGCTCTTTGCCGGCGCAATAACCGGTTTTGACGATGAACGCCGCACCCAGGACGGCCGCATAGAACTGGTCACCGGCCTCATTCTGGATTACGCCATTGTGCCTCTGCCCAATGGCCAGACCATGATCGCTTTCGTCAACGTCACCGACAGCGTCGGCGCCGAACGCATGCTGACCGAAAAGAACGAGGCACTGCGCAAGGCCGATGCGCTGAAGAATGATTTCGTGCAGCACGTTTCCTATGAGCTGCGCTCGCCACTGACCAACATCATCGGCTTCACCGAATTGTTGCAGACCCCCGGCATTGGTGACCTCAACGAGCGCCAGTCCGAATATCTTGACCACATCGCCACGTCGTCTTCTGTCCTGCTGACCATCGTCAACGACATTCTCGATCTCGCCACCGTTGATGCCGGCATCATGCGTCTCGACACCGGCGTAGTGAACATTAGTGCACTGTTTGCCGAGGCCGGTGAGCAGATCGCTGATCGGCTGAAAGAAAACGGTCTTTCGCTGGAAACCGATACCGACACCGCACCCCGTGAAATGATCGGCGATCATCAGCGGCTCAAGCAGATCCTTTTCAAGCTGCTGATGAATGCTGCAAACTTTGCGCCGGACGGATCGGTTGTGCGCTTGAGTTGTCGGCAGGACGAAGAGGCGATCTGCTTCTCGGTCACGGATTCCGGTCCCGGAATTCCCGAAGATATGCGCAAGGATGTCTTTTCCCGCTTCGAGACCAACGGACAATCAGGCCGACGCCGGGGTGCCGGATTGGGACTGTCCATCGTCCAGAGCTTTGTCGGTCTGCACAACGGAACCGTATCCGTCGAAGGTGGAGAAGAAGGCGGCGCAACAATCATATGCCGGTTTCCCTCCCAACGCCCGCTTGCCCGTGACGCGGCCGAGTGAGCCTTGATAGTGACAGCACCCATCCGCGTGGAGTTGGTGAACCCGGAAGCGACAGCTCTCTTCGCTGAGGATGTTTCGCTGGCTCTCAAACCGGGGGATTGCCTGTGTCTATCGGGCGATCTAGGCGCTGGTAAATCGACATTCGCCCGGGCGCTGATCCGTGCGATTTCCGACGATCCGGATTTCGAGGTGCCAAGCCCGACTTTTACGCTGGTGCAGAGCTATCAGCTGCGCCTTCCCATCGCGCATTTGGATCTCTACCGCATCGGATCCCCTGACGAGCTTGATGAACTCGGTCTAGATGACGCGCTTGCTGAAGGTGCGGCGTTGATCGAATGGCCGGAAAAAGCGCTCGAACTTCTGCCTGCCGACCGGGTCATGCTGCGGTTTGAGGGCATTGGCGATAGCCGCACCGTGACAATTTCAGCGCCGGAACCCTTCATGGCGCGGTTTGAGCGCTCCCGCGCCGCCCGCGCATTTCTTGATGAGCGGTTTAAGAGCCCGGTTGTACGTCGCCATTTGCAGGGCGATGCCTCCACTCGCAGCTATGAAACCATTCGGTCTGAAGAACGCCAACCAGTCATTCTGATGAATGCTGCGCGGCAGCCGGATGGCCCACCGGTGCGGGACGGTCTTCCTTATTCCCAGATTGCGCATCTGGCCGAAGATGTTGTTCCTTTTGTCGCGATCGCCCGCTGGCTGCGCGATAAGGGGTTTGCCGCACCGGAAATTCTTGGTGAGGATATCGATCAGGGGTTTTTGCTGGTCGAAAATCTAGGCACTGAAGGTATTCTTGATAAAGGCGGCAAACCCTATCCTGAACGTTATGAATTGGCGATTGACTGCCTCGCCGCATTGCACGGCAAGGACCTTCCCGGTGCGCTTCCTGTGGGTGACAGGATTCATCATGTGCCGGCTTATGATCTCCGCGCCATGCAGATTGAAGTGGAACTGCTGACCGATTGGTATCTGCCTTGGCGTCGCGGCGCCGCTGTTCCCGATGAAGAGCGTAACGAGTATCTTGATCTTTGGCGCACGTTGTTTGCTCGTTTGCAGAACGCAGAGAAATCGCTGGTCTTGCGCGACTATCATTCCCCTAATCTTATCTGGCGCGAGAACAAGGCCGGTTTCGACCGGCTCGGTATCATCGATTTTCAGGATGCAATGATCGGCCCGTCGGCTTATGACGTGGCGTCCCTGTGCCAGGACGCGCGTGTAACCGTCGATCCGGATCTCGCCGATCAGCTGCTGGATCGCTATGTCAGGGCACGCAGCGGCAATGATTCTCAATTTGATGAGGCCGGTTTCCGCGAAGCTTATGCAATCATGGCAGCCCAGCGCGCCGCGAAAATCCTCGGAATCTTTGTCCGTCTCAAGCAGCGCGATGGAAAATCCGGATATTTGCGGCATTTGCCACGGATCGAGGCCTATATTGCTGCTTCTCTTGCTCATCCGGCGTTGCAACCCTTGCGCTTCTGGTTCGCAAAGGCTGGTATCGGCAGGAGCGAATCATAAACCGGAATTGCCGAGCTGATGACCATCAAATCCGCCATGATCCTTGCCGCGGGGCTTGGCACCCGTATGCGGCCGATCACTGACACTTTGCCGAAGCCGCTGGTCGAAGTGGCCGGCAAGCCGCTGATTGCCTACGGCCTTGAAGCGCTTGGCCGGGTGGGTGTCAGCCATGTCGTCGTCAACGTGCATTATCTCGCACCGCTTTTGATTGACTGGCTGTCGGCCCTGTCTGGTGCGGACATCGCCATTTCCGATGAAACCACAGAGCTTCTCGATTCCGGCGGTGGCATCGTCAAGGCCCTGCCAATGCTCGGCACTGATCCGTTTCTGGTGCTCAATGCCGATACGTTCTGGCTTGAAGAGCCGGGCAATGAAACTGACAATCTTGCCCTTATGAAAGATCGTTTCGACCCCGAATCCATGGACATCCTGCTGATGACCGCCCGGCTTGACCAGGCCACCGGTCATACCGGCGCCGGTGATTTCATCCTGGGCGAAGATGGCCGCTTGAAGCGCTACAAGGGGACAGGCGACCCGGTCATTTATGCCGGCGCGATTATCCTTCATCCGCGCATATTCAAAGACATCAACGAGACACGGTTTTCGCTCAATCGCTGTTTCGACAAAGCTGCAACTGACGGCCGCCTGTTTGGTACACCGATGCGGGGCCATTGGCTGACCGTTGGAACACCGGAAGCGATCGGCGAGGCCGAAGCTGCCAGATCCGTATATCTTGGCGAAACGGTCCAGTGACGCGCCCGTCACCCCGAATTGTCACGATCCCGCCCGGTGTGGATTTCCTTGCCACGCTTGCCGGACAGATAGTCGAAGGCGGGCTGGTTCCGGGACTCGCCTACAGCGCGGATAATCCCCTCTCTCTGGCTGGCGCCACGGTGTTTGTGCCGACGCGCCGCGCTGCGCGGGTTTTGCGATCTGAACTCACTGATCTGATAGGCAAGGGATCGGCGATATTGCCAGTCATTCGTCCCCTGGGCGAAACCGATGACGACGCCGGGTTTTTCGATTCCGCTGATCCTGAAACGCTGGCGCTTGATCCGCCAATTCCCCAGACAGCCGCCACTCTGCGCCTGGCCGATCTGGTTCTGGCCTGGAAACAGGCGTTGCCGCAGGCGGTCATGGATCATCTCGGAGGTGCGCCGCTGGTGGCGCCGGCCAATCCGGCCGATGCAATCTGGCTTGGCCGCGCTCTGTCCGACCTGATCCAGGCAGTGGAAACCGAAGAATGCGATTTTGCCGGGCTCGACACTGTTGCCGCTGCCGATCTGCAGCAATGGTGGCAGCTGACAGCCGAGTTTCTCAAGATCGCACGAGAGTTCTGGCCGTCGCTGCTGGTTGAACTCCATCGTTCAAGTCCGGCCCGCCATCACAATGCGATGCTGGATGTGTTCACCCGCAGCCTCACCGCATCTTCAGCCGATCGCCCGGTCATTGTTGCCGGTTCAACCGGCACCAGGCCATCGACCGCACGGCTGATTGCCGCCGTTGCGCACCTGCCGCAGGGCGCGGTGGTGCTTCCGGGCCTTGATCACGCCATGCGGCCCATGCATTGGCAGGCATTGTCGCAAGCAGCAATCACCAGACAATCGCCCGATGGCCGCAATCTGGTTGATGTCGCTATCCGCAGTCATCCGCAATATGGCCTTATCACCCTGCTTCAAAGCTGCGGTGTTGAAACGGACCGGCTCGACGAAATCCCGGAAATCGGATTGCTTGCGCCGCAACTGGCAACCCGCCGGGCGCTTGTGTCACACGCTCTGTTGCCTGCAATTGCGACCGAAGCCTGGGGAGAGCCAGGGTTTCTGCCGGACCAATCGGTGATCAAGCCGGGATTTGAGCAGGTCAGTCTGATTGAAGCTGCCAATGAGCGCGAAGAAGCATCGGCTCTGGCTGCCGCCATGCGCCGCGCGCTGGAACCGCGTCCCGGCATTCCAGAACCAACCGCAGCGCTGGTCACCCCTGATCGCAATCTCGCCCGCCGGGTTGTCACCGAACTCGGCCGTTATGGCATCGACGCAAATGATTCGGGGGGGATCCCGCTGACCTCGAGTCCGCAAGGCGGCTTGGCGCGGTTGGCCGTGCATGTTGCATTTGCGCCGGGGGATCCGGTGGCGATTGCCGCATTGATCAAGCATCCTTTGGCGCGCTTTGGCTTGAGCCGGCACCAGGCCAGAACCCGTGCAGGCTTCGTCGAACGGATTGCATTGCGCGGTGGCAGTGGGTCGGCCGACATTGATGACCTCGAAGCTCTCGTCAGCTCACGCGAGCCCGGACGGACTGATCGTCATGCGGCGCAATGGCTCAAGCGAATAACCGACGAGCAGGCTGATCAGGCGTGTGATTTTGCTGCCCGCGCCACTGACGCTCTCGCACCGCTGACCTCTGTCCTTGTCGAGCGCGCAGGCCCTGAAGTCACCAATCAGATTCCGATTGGCAGGCTGGCTGCCCTGACCGCCGAAGCGCTCGAGCGGGTCTGCATTGATGAAGCCGGCGCGCTCGACGCATTGTGGGGCGACGAGGCAGGAGCAGATCTCGCCGCTGTGCTGCTTGAAACCCGCGACAGCGGCTCGATGCTGACCATGAACGGCCATGAATGGATGGGTGCGCTGGATGCGCTGATCTCGGGCAGAATGGTCAAGCCGCGCGCCGGTGGTCATCCCCGCGCTTTTATCTGGGGTGCGCTCGAGGCCCGGCTGCAGCATGTCGACACGTTGCTGATGGGCGGGTTGAATGAAGGCGTCTGGCCGCAAGCCGGTAAGGAAGATCCGTTCTTGTCCCGTTCGATGAAGGCCGCAATCGGGCTTGAGCCACCCGAACGCCGCATTGGTCAGGCAGCCCATGATTTTCAGATGGCGATGGGTGCGCCCGAAGTGGTGTTGTCGCGCTCCTTCCGCTCCGGAAAGGCGCCGACCGTTGCCTCGCGCTGGCTGCAGAGGCTTCTGGCGGTCATCGGGCCTGAGCCGGCCGCTATGCTTCGCACCCGTGGCGAGGCGTTGCTTGCTCATGCACGTAGCCTTGATCAGGGCGCTTCCGCGCCGTCCTCTCCCCGTCCGGAGCCGCGTCCGCCGGAAGATCTCCAGCCAAAGAGCTATTCCTTTTCGGAAGTCGGCAAACTACGCCGCGATCCCTATGCAATCTACGCCCGCCGTATTCTCTGTCTTGATCCGCTGGAGCCATTTCTCGCCGATCCAGGACCGCGCGAGCGCGGTACGCTCTATCACGAGATCCTCGAGCAGTTCATTTCAGGAACCCAACCGGACACCCGGACGCTCGAAACCCTTCGCCGGATTGCCTCGGAGCATTTTGCCAAAGCCGGATTGCCTGACGCCACCGCGCTGGTCTGGCGGATGCGCTTTGACAAGGCGTCCCAGGCCATCGCCGATTGGGAACGTGAGACCGCTGGCGGACTGGTTCGTTCGCTGGTCGAGACCCGCGCCAGCCTGGAACTGCCGCTTGCGAGATTGAAACTAACCGGCATGGCCGACCGGCTCGATCTGCGCAAAGACGGAACCGTCTGGATCATTGATTACAAGACCGGAGGCACTCCATCACGCAAGGAAGCCCGCATCCTGCTTGACCCGCAACTGGCGCTGGAGGCCTATGCACTGATCAATGGCGGCTTTGCGGATATTGGCAAAATACCGGTATCGGGGCTGCTGTATCTGCGCCTGACCGGCAGGGATCCCTTTGCCGAGCGCGTAGACACCGATCCGGAGAAGCCTGGCCGTGACGAGTTTCTGAGCCCGGAGGACCTTGCCACCAAGGCAGTCGAGGAGTTTGTCCGGCTGGTCAGCCTGCTCAGATCCGGCAAGCGCGGGTTCCTGTCGCGTGCCATCCCCAAAAGCGCCCGCGATTTTGGCGGGGAATACGATCACCTGGCAAGGGTCGCCGAATGGCAGACCGCCGTGGACGCTGATGGAGGCGACGGCGATGACTGACGACAGCGGCAAGTCCATCATATCCGACACCACGATGCGCCAGAACCTGGCGGCGACGCCGACGCTTTCGGCCTGGGTGTCGGCCAATGCCGGTTCAGGCAAGACCCACGTTCTGGCCCGCCGGGTTATCCGGCTTCTTCTGCGCGGTGCGCGCCCTTCGGCGATCCTGTGCCTGACCTACACCAAGGCCGCGTCAGCGGAAATGTCGAACCGCATTTTCAAGACGCTTGGTGAGTGGGTGCGACTTGATGATGCCGGGCTCGTCGAGCGGATTGCAGAGCTCGAAGGGCGGGACGCCGAACCGCACCAGCTGGTACGTGCGCGCCGGCTGTTTGCCACGGCGCTGGAAACCCCTGGCGGCCTCAAGATCCAGACCATCCATGCCTTCTGCGAAGCCGTGCTGCACCGGTTTCCGCTTGAAGCAAATATCCCTGGCCATTTCAGCGTTCTGGACGACCAGAAAGCCGCCGAACTTCTGTCCGAGGCACGCCGCCATCTGATGTCGGTCCAGTCGTTTGAGAATGATCCGGATCTGGCGACTGCCGTCATGGCTGCGCTCGACATTGGCGGCGAGGCAGGTTTCGATAAATTGCTCGCAGGCCTCTACACGCGCCGCCGAGACTATCTTGCCTTTGACGCCAAGGCCCGGAACTCAGGCGGCGCCGAAGTGATGATCAGGGCGGCACTGGGATTGTCGGCAGAGGAGAACGAGGCCTCGATTGTCGAGAATACTTGGCCGCTCGAGACGCTGCCGGTCGACTATGTCCGGGCTCTCTTCGAGTTTGCAGAATCTGCAAAGTCAGCGTCCAAGGCCTACAATCTCGCCTACGGATTGCTCGCTGTCGGTTCGGAACCCGAAGCTGCGGAACGGCTGGAGCTTCTCAAACAGGTGTTTTTCACCAAATCCGGATCACCGGCCAAACTTGGCACAGTGGCGTCGAAATCGGTTCTGGAGCGTTTTCCTGATCTTGCCGAGCGGGCGGCTGAAGCCCAGGCGCAGATTGTTGAGATTTTTGACAGGCTCGCGCGGTTGAAAATGCTGGCCGCCTCGTTGACAGCCTTCCGGCTGGCGCGGCGCTATCTCGGCGAGTTCGTGAGACTGAAAACCCGTCAGGCCTTTCTCGATTATGACGATCTGATTGGCGCCACCGAAGCCTTGCTGTCCAAAAGCGGCGCCAGCGCCTGGGTCCACTACAAGCTCGATCAGGGTATCGACCATGTGCTCGTTGACGAAGCCCAGGATACGGCACCCTTGCAGTGGAATGTCATCGGCGCCTTGTCCGACGAGTTCTTTGCCGGCGAAGGAGCCCGGCCAGCCACCCGGACGCTTTTTGCAGTCGGCGACGAGAAACAGTCGATCTATTCGTTCCAGGGCGCCCGGCCCGAACGCTTCGCTGAAGAGCGAGCCCGGATCGCGAAATTGGCACGGGCGGCGGATGCGGAATTCGAGCAGGTCTCGCTGAGAGTGTCCTTCCGCTCCTCCACCGAGGTGCTCAAACTTGTCGACCACGTGTTTGCTGACGCGGATGCGCTGCGCGGGATGGGCACGGTTGATGAACCGGTTATTCATGAAACCGCGCGGCTACAGGCGCCGGGCCTGGTTGAAGTCTGGCCGATGATCGCCAGGGAGCAGACCGGCAATGACGAGGACTGGACTGCAGCCTTCGATGAAGTGCCAGAAACGGCCCCTGCCGCCCAACTGGCCCGCCGCATAGCAGATGTGCTTGGCCAATGGGTTGGCCATGAAGTCATCGAGGATCAGAAGTCAAAACAGATGCGGCCTGTGGCGCCTGGCGACATTCTGGTGCTGGTGCGCAAGCGCGACGGCTTCGTGCCAACACTATTGCGCACACTCAAGGCAACGACTGATATTCCTGTAGCGGGTGCCGACCGCTTGCGGCTGACCGATCATATAGCAGTTCAGGATTTGATGGCGCTGGGCCGGTTTGTGCTGCTTGGCGATGATGATCTCTCACTTGCCGCGCTGTTCAAGAGCCCGCTGCTGGATCTGAACGAGGATGACCTGTTCCGCCTGACGGCTTCACGGCCAGAGGGAATGTCGGTCTGGCAGTGTTTGCTAGAGCTTGCTCAAACCGATCAGCGCTTCGAGCTCACGGTCGACAAGCTCAAGCGGTGGATCGCGCGCGCCGCTCATCAGCAGCCACATGATTTCTATGCCGCCCTGCTTGGGCCGGACGGTGGCCGCCGGGCCTATCTCGCTCGTCTCGGTCATGAGGTTGGCGATGTCCTTGACGAATTTCTCGGGCTGACGCTCGATCACGAACAGGCGGGCCTGCCCGGCCTGCAGTCATTTCTCGCCATGCTCGAGACCGATACACCGGAGATCAAGCGGGAGATGGAAGGCCAGTCCGGCGCGGTGCGGATCATGACCGTGCATGCCGCCAAGGGCCTGGAAGCGCCGATCGTGTTTCTGGTGGATTCGGGCGGCGAGGCCTTCCAGCACAGCCATCAGCCACGGCTTTGGCTGTTGCCGCACAAGCCCGGAGCGGATCAGGCGCCGTCCGTTCCGGTATGGCTGCCCGACAAGACCCATGAGAATGAGGCGATTGCGCCGGTGCGTGAGAAAATGCGGGATCAGGCGGAAGAGGAATATCGCCGGCTCCTTTATGTCGGCCTGACGCGCGCGGCCGACCGGCTGGTGATCTGCGGCTATCGCGGCGTTCGGGAAGTCAAAACGGCAACCTGGCATTCACTGGCGTCGGCTGGACTGGAGCGGGCTGCCAGCGAAAGTGGCTATACGGTCTCGGACGGTGTGTATGAGTCTGCCACCGAACCTTTCGAAGTCCGGCGGTTCCGCCGCACCCGCACTGAAAGCTCAGTGGTCAAACAAGCCGATCAGACAGAGCGTAAAACGACACCTGCGACCAGCGACAGCGGCCTTATGATCCCGACGGAACCATTGCCGCCGCCTGTGCGCTTGCCCCGGCCACTGGCGCCATCCGGCGTCAGCGCAGTGCTTGAGGACAGTGGCGAGGTGGCATCCCGCTCGCCCTTCACCGGCAGCCAGACCGGTTCGACCGCAGCGCTTGAACGTGGCAGCATGGTTCACCGCCTGCTTCAGGTCTTGCCCGCCGTTCCGTCGGCTGAGCGCCAAACCGTACTCGCCCGTTATCTGGCGCGTGCCTTGCCCGCGGAGCAGGCTGCCACAGCCGAAACCATTGAGGCTCAGGTGCTCGCGGTCCTGCAAGATCCCGGTTTTGCACCGATTTTCGATGCGCCCGGAGAGGCGGAAGTCTCGGTTATGGGTACATTGCGGATCAAGGGCGAGGACCGCGCTGTCTCAGGACGTATTGACCGCATCGCACTTGAGGGCGACCGGGTGCTGATCGTTGATTACAAGACCGGGCTTGCGCCAAATTCGGGTGAGCAACCGCCGGTGAGCCATGTTTCCCAGCTTGCGATCTATCGTGCTTTGCTGGCGCCGCTTTATCCGGGGCGGCAAATTGACGCCGCGCTGGTCTATGTTTCCGGCCCGTTTCTGATTGAAATTCCCGGCCCGGAGCTGGATCAGGCCATGGCCCGTCTCGGTGGGTGATGTGCTGCAACCAATCACGGCTCGGTGAAGCCGGGCGAAAAGCCTTGAATACTTTGTGCTGAATCATCACATTGGGACCATCTGAGTCATCCACCAAAGGAGTGCCGAATCATGGCAACCGTTAAAGTAGACAGCGCCAATTTTCAGAGCGAAGTGCTCGATTCGACCGTTCCCGTTGTCGTCGACTTCTGGGCTGAATGGTGCGGACCGTGCAAAATGATCGCTCCGAGCCTCGAGGAAATTTCCAACGAGATGGAAGGCAGCGTCAAGGTCGTCAAGCTCAACATTGATGAAAACCCGGAACTCGCTTCGCAGTTCGGCGTCCGCTCGATCCCGACGCTTGCCATGTTCAAGGGCGGTGCTGTTGCCGACATCAAGGTTGGCGCTTCTCCCAAGACCGCACTTTCAAGCTGGATTTCCGGCGCTATCGCCTGAGTTCAGTCTTTCGGACCTATAATAAACCCGTCCGGGAAACCGGGCGGGTTTATTAGTTGGTCTAACTGAACTCGATGGGAATCAGTTGAAAATACGGGTCAAACCGGCGGTGTGCCGTTGGTTTTCAGCACTTCACCAAGAAGGTAAAGCGACCCGCCGATCAGAATCCGCGGCGGCGGCTCTAGCCCATCCCGGTTTTTGCAGATGGTGGCGATCGCGGTTTCGACATCTTTGGCCGATTCTGCCGTCAGCCCGGCCTCGTCGGCGGTATCTGCGAGAAATTCGGGATCCAGCCCAGCTTCCGACTCAAGTACCGGTACCGTAAACACATGCCGGGCCATGCCGGTGAAGGCTTTGAAATAGCCGACCGGATCCTTGGTGTTGATCATTCCGGTAATCAGAAACAACGGCCGTGATTCGCGGTCATTGAGATTGGCCATGGCTTCCGCGATCACGACGCCCGCGCCGGGATTGTGACCGCCGTCAATCCAGAGCTCCACACCGTCCATGGCGCTATCGACCAGCCTTCCATGCGTCAGCCGTTCCAGCCGCCCGGGCCAGGAAACATTGAGCAAACCTTCTGCAATGGCACGTTCATCCAGCTTGAAACCGGCTGCCTTCAGCGCGCGAATGGCAGCCGCCGCATTGGCCTGCTGGTGTCTTCCTGTCAGTCTGGGCAACGGCAGGTCGATCAATTCGTCGTCGTCCTGATAGGCCAGCCGTCCGTTTTCCTCGACGGCGAAGAAATCCTGGCCGTAGATACTGACGGGACACCTGAGCCGCTCGGCAATCTCGATCAGCACCTCGCGCGCCGCGTCCTCGGTTTGCGCGCCGATCACCACCGGTGAGCCGGCTTTGATGATGCCAGCCTTCTCCGCCGCGATCAGTTCCACACGGTCGCCAAGATAGGCCTGATGATCAAGCGAGATCGCCATGATTACGGAAACTGCCGGATGGGCAATGACGTTCGTTGCGTCAAACCGCCCACCAAGCCCGACCTCGATCAGCGCTGCATCGGCGGGATGCTCTGAAAACAGAACGAACATCACCGCTGTCAGGATCTCGAAGACGGTAATCATCTCGCCCTGATTGGCTTCGGCCACCCGCCGCACTGCATCGGCAAGCACTTCGTCAGCGGCAAATTGCCCGCCACCCTCGGCTCCGATGCGGAACCGCTCGTGCCAGTTGACCAGATGCGGCGATGTGTGGACGTGGACCTTCAGGCCTTGCGCCTCAAGGATTGCCCGGCAGAAAGCGCTGGTCGACCCTTTGCCATTGGTGCCGGCGATATGGATCACCGGTGGCAGCTTCTCATGCGGATTTCCAAGCCGCTCGAGCAGACGGGTGATCCGTCCGAGCGACAGGTCGAAGCCCTTCGGATGCAGCGCCATGAGCGCGTTGATTTCCCGTTCCGCAGCCGACACGACCGCTCCTCTCGCAGCCGTCACCGGCTCTGGTTGGGACCCTACGTCGCAGCTTTGGCTGGCACGGGTTTGGTGGCTTCTGCAGGTTCAGCTTCAACAGGTTTTTCAGGTGCAGGAAGCGCAGTTGGCGCCGGGGCATCCATCTTGAGGAAAATTCTCAGCAACCGGGCAACGGTTGCCGGAATATCATGGCGATGCACGACCATGTCGATCATGCCGTGATCGAGCAGGTATTCCGCTGTCTGAAAGCCCTCCGGAAGTTTTTCCCGGATAGTCTGTTCGATCACCCGTTTGCCGGCAAAGCAGATTTCCGCACCCGGTTCGGCCAGATGCACGTCGCCAAGCATCGCATAGGAGGCCGAGACGCCGCCGGTGGTCGGGTTGGTCAGCACCACGATATAGGGCAGGCCTGCTTCCTTCAGCATTTCGACCGCGACCGTGGTGCGCGGCAATTGCATCAGCGACAGGATGCCTTCCTGCATGCGCGCTCCGCCGGAGGCAGGAAATATCACCAGCGGACATTTCCGGGCAATGGCTGCCTCGAAAGCCTTGATGATGGCTTCACCGGCAGCGATGCCGAGCGAACCGCCCATGAACGAAAAATCATGCACGCAGGCAATAATCTTGACGCCTTGCACCGCGCCGTGAGCGGCGACGACTGAATCCTCAAGACCGGTCTTGGTCCGGTTTTCACGCAATCTGTCGATATATTTCTTCGAATCCCGGAACTTCAGCGGATCCTGAGGCACCTTTGGCGAAGGCAGCAACTCGTACTTGCCATCGTCAAACATGTGCCTGAGCCGGGCTTCGGCCGTCATTTTCATGTGATAGCCGGACGCGGGGATCACGAAATGGTTTTCTTCCAGATCATTATGGAACACCATTTCCCCGGTTTCAGGACACTTGATCCAAAGATTCTCCGGCACCTCGCGGCGGCCGAGCATCGAATTGATCTTTGGCCTGACGTAGTTGGTAATCCAGTTCAACGCGTTATCTCCGGTTCGTCACCCAATGTGGGGGTCTTATTGTGTCGGTGCAAGGCGTGCGGCGCGCACGCCGGTGGCAAGACCGCGCACCATGGTGGCGACGCTCTCGACCGTGTCTGTGGTTGCCGCGCCGTTGGCGTCAAGCGTATTGGCGATCTGGTTGACGATCGCGGTGCCAACCACCACGCCGTCAGCTGATTGTCCGATGGCGCGTGCCTGTTCGGCGGTTTTCACCCCGAAGCCGACGCAGACCGGCAGGCTGGTATGGCTCTTGATCCGGTCGACGGCGATATTGACCTTCGACGTGTCGGCAATGGCTGAGCCGGTGATGCCGTTCATCGACACGTAGTAGACAAAGCCCGAGGTGTTGCTCAGAACCCGCGGCAACCGCTTGTCATCGGTGGTCGGTGTTGCCAGGCGGATGAAGTTAACCCCGGCTTTCAGCGCTGGCAGGCAGAGTTCTTCATCCATTTCCGGCGGCAGATCAACGACGATCAGGCCATCGATACCAGCCTCAAGCGCATCCACCAGGAACCGGTCGACACCATAGATGTAGATCGGATTGTAATAGCCCATCAGCACGATCGGCGTCTCATTGTCGCTCTTGCGGAAATCCCGCGCCAGCGCCAGCGTCTTCTTGAGTGTCTGACCGCCTTTCAGCGCCCGCTGTCCGGCCATCTGGATCGCCGGACCATCGGCCATCGGATCAGAAAACGGCATGCCGAGCTCGATCACGTCCGAACCCGCGCCCGGCAGCGCCTGCATGATCTTCAGCGAGGTGTCATAGTCCGGGTCTCCACCCATGAAATAGGTCACCAGCGCCGGCCGGCCTTCGGCCTTGAGTTTTTCAAAACGTGTGTCGATGCGAGTGGTCATGATCAGAGCTCCACGCCGAGAATTTTGCCGACGGTAAAGATGTCCTTGTCGCCGCGGCCGCACAGGTTCATCACGATGATCTGGTCCTTGTCCATTTTCGGCGCACGCTTGATCACTTCAGCCAGCGCGTGGCTTGGTTCCAGCGCCGGAATGATGCCTTCGAGCTTGGTCAGCAGCTGGAAAGCTTCCAGCGCTTCGGTATCCATGATCGGCACATATTCGACCCGGTTGGATTCCTTCAGCCACGAATGCTCCGGCCCGATACCGGGATAATCGAGACCGGCCGAGATCGAATGGCCTTCCTTGATCTGCCCGTCGCCGTCCTGCAGCAGATAGGTGCGGTTGCCATGCAGCACGCCGGGCGAACCGGCGGTCAGCGAAGCGCAATGCTCTTCACCCTCAAGGCCCTTGCCCCCGGCCTCGACGCCGACGATCTGCACGTCCTTGTCGTCAAGGAACGGATGGAACAGGCCGATGGCGTTGGATCCGCCGCCGACAGCAGCGATCAGCATATCCGGCAACCGGCCTTCCGCGGCCATCATCTGCTCGCGGGTTTCCTCGCCGATCACCGACTGGAAGGTGCGAACCATTTCCGGGTAGGGATGCGGACCGGCAGCCGTTCCGATCAGGTAATAGGTGTCGTCGACATTGGTCACCCAATCCCGCAGCGCCTCGTTCATCGCATCTTTCAGCGTACCGTGACCCGACGTGACCGGATGCACCTTGGCGCCCAGCAGTTTCATCCGGAAGACGTTCGGTGCCTGACGCTGCACGTCGGTGGCGCCCATATAGACTTCACACGGATAGCCGAAACGTGCAGCCACCGTTGCCGATGCAACACCATGCTGGCCGGCACCGGTCTCGGCGATGATCCGGGTCTTGCCCATGCGCTTGGCGAGCAGAATTTGGCCGATGCAATTGTTGATCTTGTGCGATCCGGTGTGGTTGAGCTCGTCACGCTTGAAGTAAACTTTGGCACCACCCAGATGCTCGGTCAGCCGTTCGGCAAAATACAACGGCGATGGCCGCCCGACATAATGGGTGTTGAGATGCTCGAGTTCTGCGCGGAATGCCGGATCGGCTTTCGCCTTGGTCCATTCCTCTTCCAGCTCAAGGATCAGCGGCATCAGCGTTTCGGCAACGAAACGGCCACCGAAAATGCCGAACATGCCCTGCTCGTCTGGGCCGGTACGGAATGAGTTTGGGGTGCTTGTCTGGTTCAAATCATTTACTCCTGAGACCGGCTCTTGTCCGCATCATAAACCGCGCGGACAAATGCATCCATCATATTGAGGTCCTTGATGCCGGGTGCGCTTTCCACGCCGGAGGACACATCGACCATGGTCGCACCGCTGATGCCGAGCGCCTCGCCGATATTGTCTTTCGTCAATCCACCGGAAAGCATGTAACTAGCGGCCCCGTCAAGCGCGGCAAGTAGCCGCCAGTCGAAGCTGACACCATTGCCGCCTGGCAAATCAGAGCCTTTTGGCGGTTTGGCATCAAATAGAAACCGGTCGGCAATGCCTTTGTAAGGTGCGATCTTCTCGAAATCAGAAGCCTCGCGGATCGCAAACGCCTTCATCACCGGCAACCCGTATCGGGCTTTAAGCTCCGCGGCGCGCTCCGGGCTTTCGCTGCCATGCAATTGCAGCCAATCGGGTTTGACGTTGGCGACGATCTCATCAAGACCTGCGTCATCCATATCGACGGTGACCGCCACGGTCGCAAGTCCACGCGTTCGCGCTTGCTCCGCAAGGCTTGACGCAGTTCCTATCGCGACGTGGCGAGGGCTCTTCTCAAAAAAGATGAAGCCAGCCATATCGGCGTTGAGATCGGCTACGCGATCCACCGCTTCAGGCGTGCTCAGGCCACAAATTTTGATCTGTATCGTCATGGCGGCTGAAGTCGCATAAATCCGCCCGAGAGTCGAGATATGGATGCCCCGGAAATCATCACAGAAGCAGGTCAATGCCGGGCGAAACGGGTTAAAAAGTCACAGCAAACAACCGCGATCCGTTTTGCTTGAGCCAGCGTTTGCCCTCATTGGTCCGTGGGCAAAGCTGTTTGCAGGTCGCCCAGAAATCCGGCCCATGGTTCATTTCTTTCAGATGCGCCACTTCATGGGCGGCGAGGTAGTCGATAACGAAATCCGGCGCCATGGCGATCCGCCAGGAAAAAGACAGGTTCCCCTCGGATGTGCAGGACCCCCAGCGGCTTTTGGTGTCCTTGTAGGCAATCCCTCGCACCGGTTTGCCCAGGGTTGCCGCATGGGTCCGGACATAGGATTCCAGCTCATGCTTTGCCACCCGCTTGAGATGATCTGAAACCCGCCGGCCGACATGCTCGGGCAGACAGGACAGCATCAACGTCGGCACGCCATCGATATCGGCTGCCTCCGCCAGACCGCGCAGCTTTCCGGTCATTTCAATACGGTGTTCCACCCCGCGTATTGTGATCTTTCCTATCTCCACCAGCGGACCCGCGTCTTCCACGCGTGCCAGCCGGGTCATCAGCCAGCCATGGTGACGGGTGAGGAATTCATCGATCTCCCGTTCCGGCAGGCCTTTTGGAATGGTCAGCTTGAGCGCCTGGCCGCCCGGTTCGATACGAAGCGTCATCCGGGTCGCGCGCGCATTTTCGCGGACAGTCAACGGCAGCTCACGGCCGTTGACGGTAACCGCGCTGGGCCGCGGCGCGGTGGTTCTGCGGGAAGGACGACCGATTCCAAACATGATGCTCATTTATCCGATTCGACGGCCACACAGGAATTCAAAAACGTCAGCACCCGGTCCAGCGGTAAAAATCCGGGCAGCAAAAAGGGCGGCGTTGGAAACGCCGCCCTCCGGGGAGGTCATTTGTATTGCGGTTCAGCCGTCGATTTCAGGCACCGAACCGGATTTTCTTGCCTTGTCCTGGCTGGCCTGACGGTTGGCCATGAACTGCTCGAACTCGGTGCGATCACGCGCCATGCGCAGATCACGCATGTGTTGGTCGAATTCGCGGCGCATATCGTCGAGCTTCTTGCGCTCTTCATCAAGCCGAGTCATTTCAGTGGCGCGCCAGTCGTCAAAGGCTGCGTTGCCGCTGCCGCCGCTGGTGCGCATGCCGTGATCGCTTTTCTTGCGGAACGAGCAGGCGAAATCATCGGTAGCGCGGTTCACGTCTGCCTTGAACGCTTCAAGCCGGTCGCCCCAGATAATGTAGGCAAGCATGGCAAGGCCGAGCGGCCAGAATACCATGAAGCCCAGAACCATCAGGGCGATGGTCGCCGGCGTCCATGCAGGACGGATCAATGCGGTCTGTGTCATAGGTCAAAACCTCATCTGGTGAAGGGAAGCGGGGATCGTTCCCTTGTACATTTGATGTGGTGTGAACCGCGATCCTATTCAAGAAATTGCTCGCAGAAATCCGATATTCCTCTGTTTTAAAAGAGAAATTTCGGATACCTAAAATGCCGTGCAATAGTGGCTTTAGCTGCTGCGGCCACCCTTGATAACCTTCGGCTGGGCCTTCTTGGTTGCGTTGCCGCGTGCGTGCGTGCGGGTAAAATCAATAATCCGCGGCGCGATTTCCGAGCGGAAGCGCGAACCATTGAAGACGCCGTAGTGGCCGACATCCGGCTGCACATAATGGTGCCGCATGTCATCGGGAATGTTGGGGCAGATGGTCTGCGCCGCTTCGGTCTGGCCCAGACCCGAGATGTCGTCATTCTCGCCTTCGACCGTCATCAGGGCAACATTGCGAATGGCCTTGGTGTCGACCTTGCGGCCGCGATACATCATTTCGCCCTTGGGCAGCGAATGCTTGATGAACACCGTATCGACGGTCTGCAGGTAGAACTCGGCAGTCATATCCATGACCGCGAGATATTCGTCATAGAATTCGCGATGCCGTTCGGCGGAATCGCCATCGTTCTTGACCAGATGATTGTAGAAATCCTTCTGCGCGATCATGTGACGGTCGAGATTCATCGTCATGAAGCCGGACAGTTGCAGAAAGCCAGGATAGACATTGCGGGAGAAGCCCGGCAACGGCCAAGGCACCTGCATGGTGACATTTTCTTCGAACCATTCGATCGGCTTGGCCTGTGCCAGTTCATTGACGCCGGTCGGGTTGATGCGGGTGTCGATTGGGCCGCCCATCAGCGTCATGGTTGTCGGTGCGAACGTGTCGCCGCTTTCTTCCATCAACGCGACGGCTGCCAGCACCGGCACGGCAGGTTGGCAGACAGCCATCACATGGGTGTCGGGACCAAGCGCGTGCAGCATGGAAATGACATAATCGATATAGTCGTCAAGATCGAAGCGCCCTTCGCTCACCGGCACCGTCCGGGCGTCCGTCCAGTCGGTGATGTATACCTCGGCCTTGGGCAGCAAGGTTTCCACAGTGCCGCGCAGCAGCGTGGCATAATGGCCCGACATCGGCGCCACGACCAGGATCTTGGGATCGGGCTTGTGGTTGGCTGGCAAGGCGCGCTCGAAATGGATCAGATTGCAAAATGGCCGCGACCAGACAGTTTTCTCGTGCACAGACACCTTTCCGGTGTCCAGGGCTGTTTCATCAAGTCCGAAGGCCGGCTTGCCGTAGCGGCGCGTTGTCCGCTCGAACAGCTCAAACCCGGCGGCGACCGAGCGGCCAAGCTGCGTGTGGGACATCGGATTGATCGGGTTCTGGAATGTCAGGCGCATGGCGTCGGCGTAGGCGCGCATCGGCGCGATGGCCGCGTGGTTAAGTTCATACATCTGGTAGAACATGATGGTATGCCTCTTGTTGCGACAGACAGGCTGCCCGGTTTGCGCCATCATGCACGTCATATCCTTACCGGAGTCTGACTTGTTGCAGCGCGCAAACGGTGGCGAAGCCTAGCACGGATTTATTGCATTGCAACAATGGGCCCCTGCAATTTGAGGGCGCTTACGACCAAGAGATAAGGCCCGGGACAGGTTCGAGGAGAGTTTGGGGATCACTATTGACTGTTTAAATTCATTGGCAGCCTTCGCAATTGCGCTGCGGCAATCATGGATAGTGTCCTTATGCATTGAGCAGAACTGGCCGTAAGATTTACCCGCGGTTCGATTTATGTCCGGGAACGTCGTTTTTTTGGCTGAGGAGATAGGTCTTTGAAACCGTTTGCCGGCAATTTCACCCAGCAGGAAGCGCTTGATGACACCGTCATTGCGGCGGCCACTGAGATCTTACGATCGGGCCGTCTGCATCGCTACAACTCCGGGACTGGGGAGCTCTCCAAGGCTTCGCAGCTTGAACAGGCCTATGCTGAGTATCAGGGCGCGCGCTATTGTCTGGCTTGCGCCTCTGGCGGTTATGCCATGGCGATTGCCCTGCGCGCGGCAGGTCTCGCGCAGGGTGAAACGGTTCTCACCAACGGTTTTACCCTTGCGCCGGTGCCGGGCGCCATCACTGCCGCTGGCGGTAAACCGCTGCTCGTGGAAATCACAGAAGACATGGTGATGGATCTCGATGATCTGGACCGCAAGGCGAAGACATCCGGCGCGCGTTTCCTGTTGTTGTCGAATATGCGGGGTCATCTGGCCGATATGGAACGTCTCGGCGACATCGTCCGGCAAAGCAACATGATTCTGATCGAGGACTGCGCCCACACCATGGGGGCTGCCTGGAATGGCCGGAAAAGCGGCAATTTCGGTCTGGCGGGGTGTTTTTCAACCCAAACCTACAAGCATCTCAATTCAGGTGAAGGCGGTTTATTGACCTCTGACGATGCCGATTTCATGGCCCGAGCCATCATTCTGTCGGGCTCTTACATGCTTTACGAGCGTCACGGGGCGGCGCCGTCCGCCGATGTCTTTGAGCGGATCCGGCTCGACACGCCCAACATGTCGGGACGAATGGACAATCTGCGCGCCGCCATTCTTCTGCCCCAGCTTGCCCGTCTGGAAGACAATATCGAACGCTGGAATGAGCGCTACCGGGCGGTCGATGAAGTGCTCGGTGCTGCCTCTGGTGTTGTTCTGCGCAAACGTCCGGATCAAGAGCGCTATGTAGGCAGCTCCATCCAGTTTCGCCTGCCAGGAGTTTCGCCGGCCGGTGCCGAAGCCTTTGTGGCTGCAAACAAGGCTCTCGGCGTCGAGTTGAAGTGGTTCGGAGCCGCAAATCCGGTGGGTTTCACCTCCAATCATCACAGCTGGCGCTATGTTGAGCAGCAAACGCTGCCTGAAACCGACAGGATTCTCTCAGGCCTGTTTGACATGCGGTTGCCGCTGACCTTTTCGGTTGAGGATTGCCGCCACATCGGTTTGATCATCGCCCATTGTGCTCGCCAACTGGAGTAGTCAGGTTAGCACGCCCCGCATTCTCTCGACTGCGATGTTGAAGTCGCTCAGAAATCCGCGAAGAGTGTCGAGCGACAGCCGCACATTCGGTCCATGGCAGGCAATGGCCGCCAGAAACCGTCCGTCATTGTCTGTCACCGGGACCGCTATCGCCACCATGCCATCCATGAATTCCTCATTGTCGATGGCAAAACCGTCTTTTGAAACCGTGGCAAGCTCCTTGAGCAGGGCGTCGGGATCGGTGATGGTCTTGGGCGTTTTCCGCTCCAGCGTCAGACCATGGGCGAATGCCTTGCGTTTTCGGGTGTCGAGACTGGCCAGGAAGGTCTTGCCGCTGGCGGTGCAATGAAATGGCACGTTGGAGCCGATTGGCAACTGCACCCGGAACGCCCATCCGGTTTCCACCCGGTCGAGGTAACTCATCCCGCCATCTTCAGGAACAACATAGTTGATTGTTTCGCCGGTCTTTTGAGCAAGTTCGACCAGGATTTGCCGGCGCAGGATGTGATCGCGGGACGAATGCAGCAATCCCGCGCCGAGCACCCGGGCCCGCCGCGCGGCACGCAGGCGTTTGCCATGGTGTTCGTAGACCAGAAATCCCTCTTCCACCAAAGTGGCACAAAGCCGGTGGATGGTCTGTTTGGGAAGGCCGATGGACTGGTTGATTTCGGTCGGCGTCATCGGTTCATCGCTCTTGCCCACCGCCTCAAGGATCAGCAGGGTTCTCAGGTTTGTGGCAATTCGGTCTTCAGCACTGGGCACGGTTTCTCCAGATTCAAGAATTTTGTAACGCCAGACACAAGCCCCCTTGCCTTGGCGTGTTTTGAGTGAATACTATGATTAACGAGAAGTAAAGTCTCATTATTTGATATTTATGGGCGGTTTTCTTGGAATTTGACTTTGTCATCGTCGGAGCGGGATCAGCAGGTTGCGTATTGGCAAACCGGCTTTCGGCTGATCCGTCTGTCTCGGTGGCATTGATCGAAGCCGGTGGCCGCGATGCGTCTCCCTGGATCCATGTGCCGGTTGGCTATTTCAAAACCATCAAAGACCCGGCACTCAACTGGATGTATCGGACAGAGGCCGACAAGGGGCTCAATGGCCGGTCTCTCAATTGGCCGCGCGGCAAGACACTGGGCGGCTCAAGCTCGATCAACGGTCTGCTCTATGTTCGAGGTCAGCCGCAGGATTACGATCGCTGGCGGCAGATGGGCAATGTTGGTTGGGGCTGGGACGATTTGCTGCCCTTGTTCAAGCGCAGTGAACGCTGGGAAGGTGAAGCAGATCCGGTTCGGGGAGCGAAAGGCGAACTTTCAGTCTCCCGTTCCCGGCAATCCTGGGCGATTGTCGACGCCTGGGTTGAGGCAGCAAAATCGGCAGGATTTGCCCTCAATCCAGACTACAATGGCACCAGTCAGGAAGGTGTTGGCTATTTCCAGCTGACGGCGCGAAACGGCCTGCGCTGCAGTTCCGCCAAAGCTTTCCTCAAACCCGCCAGATCCCGTTCAAACCTCAAAGTCTTTACCCATATGCAGGTCGACAAGGTCGATCTGGACGGTAGCCGTGCGGTTGCCGTGCGCGGCCGCCGCCATGGATCACCGCTCCGGATTGCGGCTCGGCGCGAGATCATCCTCTCCGCCGGAGCCATTGGCTCTCCGCAAATCCTGTTGCTGTCAGGCATCGGCGAGCCTGGCCATCTGTCCGATCATGGCATTCTGCTCAAAAAGGAGCTCCCAGGCGTCGGTCAGAACCTGCAGGATCACCTTCAGGCCCGCCCGGTCTTCCGTTGCAACGCGCCAACCATCAACACCAAGACCCGTGGCCTCTGGAATCAGGCCAGGATCGGGCTTGAATACATAGCCAACCGCTCTGGGCCGCTCACACTTGCAGCCAGCCTTGGCACCGGTTTTCTGAAAACCCGACCCGATCTCGACACTCCCGACATCCAGTTTCATATCCAGCCATTCAGCGCCAACAATCCGACAACCGACACCGATGATTTCGACGCCTTCACCGCCTCGGTGTTGCAGCTTCGGCCCGAAAGCACCGGCGAAATCAGGCTGCGCTCGGCCCGGGTCGAAGACCACCCGCTGATCCATCCCAATTATCTGGCAACGCCACTGGACCAGCAGACCATCGTCGAGGGGATCCGCATGGCGCGCCGTATTTGCCGCAATGCCCCGGTGGCAGATCTGATCACCGAAGAGCATGCGCCCGGCAAAGCGGTTCCTGACGAGGATTTCGAAGGTTTGCTGAAATGGGCCCGCGACACCGCGACGACGATCTATCACCCGACTGGGACCTGCAAGATGGGATCGGACCCGATGGCCGTGGTTGATCAGCGGTTGCGTGTCCGTGGGATCGAAGGTCTCAGGGTCGCCGACGCCTCGATCATGCCGGTGATCGTGTCAGGCAATACCAACGCACCGGCGATCATGATCGGCGAAAAGGCCTCCGACATGATCCTGGAGGATATGCGCTCATGAAAACCAATGTCCGGCCAAGCCTGCGGGGAGCCCGCTGATGCTGCAGCAGTTTTTCGATTTCGGAGCCATTGTTCTGGCAGATCTGGTGTTGTCGGGAGACAATGCGCTGATCATCGGCATGGCAGCAGCATCCCTGTCACCGGAAATGCGCAAACGTGCCATTTTGTACGGCATTATCGTGGCTGCCGGATTGCGCATCGTGTTTGCGCTGGTTGCCACCAAGATGCTTGGCGTGCCCGGACTGCTGTTTTTGGGAGCATTGCTGCTCTTCTGGGTCTGCTGGCGCCTCTACGGCGAAATTCGTGACAACATCGACCGGGAAGCGGCTGAAGCGCTCGAAACCGCCGATCATGATGATGAGGGCTACACCGGCCCGCCGCGCAAGACGATTGTCCAGGCACTGATTTCCATCACCATCGCCGATCTCTCGATGTCGATCGACAATGTGCTTGCCGTTGCGGCAATCGCTGACGGCAACACCAGCATGCTGGTCTTCGGCCTCGGGCTGGCAATCCTGCTGATGGCCTTTGCGGCGACCTTGATCATGAAGATCCTGACCCGCTACCCGGCCATTTCCTGGCTCGGACTTGCGGTGCTGATCTACGTCGCCGGTGACATGTTCTATCGCGGTATCGTTGATCCCGAGACCGGTATTCTGACGATGTTGGGGAGGTTTTCATCTTGAGCGCCGTTATCTGCTCATGCGTTTTCACATGCTGTCCGGGAAGCCTTCGCCGGTCAGGTTGGTCTGAGGTTTAACTGGAGGCAAGACATGAAACGGGAGGAGAACCCCATGTCGAGACTAACCAAGCTTACCAAGGGTGTCGCAGCCGCAGCGCTGCTGGCGGCAACGTCGATGTTCGGCGTCTCAGCCGATGCAGCGACGACGATACGGGTCCAGTCGGTCATACCCAACACAGCTGACGAAGTGGTCATGCTCAAGGATTTTGCCGATGACGTCAAAGCCCTGACCGATGGCGAAGTCGAATTCGAAATCCTGCCTGCCGGCGCGGTTGTCGGCGTTCAGGAAATCCTTGATGCGGTCGATGCCGGGCTGATTGATGGCGGTTTCGCCTGGACTCATTACTGGTCGGGCAAACACCCCGCCGCCATGCTGTTCGGCTCCCCGGTTGCCGGTGCCGGCATCGGCATCGACAACATCGCCTTCATGTCCTGGTTTCTCAATGCCGGTGGCAAGGAGCTCTATGACCAGCTCTGGGTAGAGATGGGCGTCAATGTGAAGGGATTCATGCTGCAGCCTGTCGGACCGGAAGCGCTCGGCTGGTTCAAGGAGCCGATCGAGACGATGGACGATTTCCGCAAATACCGCTTCCGCACACCTCCGGGCATTCCGGGCCAGACCTACAAGGATATCGGTGTGGCCTCCGTCGCCATGGGCGGCGGCGACATTCTGCCGGCGCTTGAAAAAGGCACGATTGATGCAGCCGAATGGTGCTGCCCCAAGCCGGATTCGGTGTTCGGTTTCCAGAAGGTGCTCAAGCACTACTATCTGCAAGGCCTGCATCAGGTGGTCGTCAATGCTGACCTCTATCTCAATGGCGATGTCTACAAGTCACTGACCCCGCTGCAGCAGAAGGCCATCGAAGTGGCTGCCAATGCATCGCTGATGAAGGCCATGGCCTATCGCATCAATGAAAACGGCAAGGCGCTCGACAAGCTGGTTAATGAGGATGGCGTCATCCTGCATGACACTCCGGCGGAATATTTCACCGAGTACATGGCCGCCGCCAATGCAGCCCTTGAGAAGAATGCTGCGGAAAATGCTTTCTTCAAGCAGGTCTGGGACAGCCAGAAGGCGTTTGCCAAGACCGCGGTGCCCTATTGGGCCCAGGCTCAGCGCACCAATGCCAATCTCGGAGAGGCCTACGCCGAAACGCTCAAAAAACAATAATCAACACGAGCTGCCGATCCGCCCCGTTCATTGTGGGGCGGATCTAATGACCCCCAAGGGGTGACAGAGATTTCGTGAGGAGGGCGTCATGGCCGGGAATGAAACAGACGACATGGTTCCGATCGGCGATGAGCTGCTTGCGGAACGTCGCGCCGGGCCGGGCACTCAGATGCCCGATGATATGCATCCGTTCGCCCGCACGGCCATCCACACCATAGACACGGTCTCTGAATGGGTCGGGCGCAGTGTGGCGTTTATGGTGGTGCCGATCATTCTGGCCATGGTCTATGAGGTGATTGCGCGCAAGTTTTTCATTGCGCCAACGCTCTGGGCGTTTGATGTTTCGCGCATGCTTTACGGCATGTCGTTCATGCTCGGTGCGGCCTATGCATTGATGCACGGCCTGCACATCAGGGCGGATTTTCTCTACCGGAATTTCACTGTCAAAACGCAAGGCCGCATCGACCTTGTGCTTTATATCATTCTGTTCATGCCAGCGATGGCCTTTCTGCTGAGTGCTGGATACGAGTTCGCCCTCAAATCCGTCATGCAGGGCGAGCGCGCCGGTGACAGCACGTGGGCGCCGCTGGTCTGGCCGGTCAAGGTGTCGCTCGCCGTCGGTGTGGCGCTGTTGTTGGTTCAGGGTGTCTCCGAAATTCTAAAATCCTGGTATGCGGCGACCCGCGGCAGGTGGCCGTCATGAGCTTTTTCGAGATTGCGCCCGAGATCATCGGGTTCTTCATGATCGGGGCGATGCTGTTCGCCATTTTCATCGGTTTTCCGATTTCCTTCACGCTGATCTTTCTCGGCATCGTCTTCGGCGCCTGGGGCTTTGGCCTGAAACTGACCATCTTTCTGATGACCCTGCAATTCTACGGCTCGATGATGGAGCAGACACTGGCCGCCGTGCCGTTGTTTGTCTTTATGGGCTTCATGATGGAGCAGGCCGGGTTGATGGAGCGCCTGTTCAAGGCGGTGCAGCTGATTCTCGCCCGCATGACCGGATCTCTCTTCGTTGCGGTCCTGTTCGTCTCGGTCATTTTCGGCGCCGCCACCGGTATTGTCGGAGCTTCGGTCACGATCCTCGGCATCATGGCAGCCAAGACCATGAGCGAATCCGGCTATGACGTGCGGCTTGCGGCCGGCACCATCACCGCCGGCGGTACACTCGGAATTCTCATTCCGCCGTCGATCATGCTTGTTGTCATGGGGCCGGTTCTCGAAGTCCCGGTCACCGACCTGTTCGCCGCCGCAATCCTGCCTGGGGTGTTGATGGCGGTTCTCTATCTCGTCTATGCACTGGGGCGCTGCTGGCTCAACCCTGATCTCGGGCCGCCGCTGCGCGAGGACCAGATCCCCACTGACCGCAGCCATGTCTGGCGCGAATTCATTCTGGGGCTGGTACCTCCGACCATCCTGATTGCCTTCGCCATGGGGTCGATCCTGTTTGGCTGGGCGACGCCCACTGAAGGGGCCGGCATGGGCGCATTCGGCTCGGTCCTGCTGACCATCGGCTACCGCAAATTCACCTGGAAGCGCACCTATGACGCGCTGCTCAAGACGCTGGAAATCTCGGTCCTGATCCTGTTTCTGGTCGCTGCCTCGAACTTCTTCGGCGCCGTCTTCTCGCGCCTTGGAACACCGGGCATGATCACCGACTGGCTGTTGATGCTCGATCTGTCGCCAAGCCTGATCATCATCATGATCCTGGCAATGGTGTTTGTTCTGGGCTGGCCGCTTGAATGGGTGCCGATTGTGCTGATCATTCTGCCGATCCTGCAGCCGGTCCTCGTCGAGATGAATGTCAACATGACCTGGTTCGCCATTCTCGTCGCAGTTTGCCTGCAAACCGCGTGGCTTTCGCCGCCGGTGGCGTTGTCGGCTTACTTCCTCAAGGGGGTGGCGCCGGATTGGGATCTGAAAGATATCTACTACGGTATGATGCAGTTCATGACCGTGCAGATATTCGGTCTCGTGCTGGTTTTTGCCTTCCCGTGGCTGGCGTTATGGCTGCCGGGTTATCTCTATGGCAATTGAGCCGTTGTCGCCGATAGCGTGTCTGCAAAATGATCTGGCGTTGCGATGCCGACAAACTGGAACTAGAGCAGATGGGGCCAGTTGTGGTTTCTAACCCTCAACAAGGAGGAATGTCCCATGCCAAAAATGACCACCGAGGAAGCTTTCGTCAAAGTTCTTCAGATGCATGGAATCGAGCATGCCTTCGGCATTATCGGTTCGGCCATGATGCCGGTGTCGGATCTTTTTCCCGCGGCCGGAATCAATTTCTGGGATTGCGCCCATGAGACCAATGCCGGTCTGATGTGCGACGGCTACATCCGTACCACCGGCAAGATGGCGATGGCCATCGCCCAGAACGGCCCCGGCGTTACCGGTTTCGTCACCCCGGTCAAAACCGCCTACTGGAACCACACCCCGATGCTGCTGATCACGCCGCAGGCGGCCAACAAGACCATTGGCCAGGGCGGTTTTCAGGAAATGGAGCAGATGCGGCTATTCGCTGATTGCGTCTGCTATCAGGAAGAAGTGCGTGACCCGTCCCGTATTCCTGAAGTGCTCAACCGGGTGATCATGAAGGCATGGCGCGGTTCGGCGCCGGCGCAGATGAACATTCCGCGCGATATGTGGACGCAGGTCATCGATGTCGAACTGCCGCAGATGGTTCGCTTCGAGCGCCCGGCCGGTGGCGAACAGGCAATTGCCCAGGCTGCGGACCTTCTTTCGAAGGCCAAATTCCCGGTCATCCTCTCGGGCGCTGGCGTGGTGTTGTCCGGTGCAATTCCGGATCTGGCCAAACTGGCGGAACGTCTCGATGCGCCGGTCTGCTCCAACTACCAGCACAATGACAGCTTCCCTGGCTCCCATCCGCTGGCGGTTGGTCCGCTCGGCTACAACGGCTCCAAGGCCGCAATGGAGCTGATTGCCAAAGCCGATGTGGTTCTGGCGCTTGGAACCCGGCTTAACCCGTTCTCGACGCTGCCAGGCTATGGCATCGATTATTGGCCCAAGAACGCTGACGTCATCCAGGTCGACATCAATGCTGACCGCATCGGCCTGACCAAGAAGGTCACCGTCGGCATAGAAGGTGACGCGACCAAGGTGGCGCGCGCCATTCTGGCTCAGCTGTCCGACAATGCCGGCGATGCAGGCCGCGAGGACCGCCGCAATCTTGTTTCGCTGACCAAATCCCGCTGGGCGCAGGAGCTGTCTTCGCTCGATCATGAGGATGATGATCCGGGCACGGTCTGGAACGAGGAATCGCGCAAGCGTGACGCCGATCTGATGTCGCCACGTCAGGCCTGGCGCGCCATTCAGTCAGCACTGCCCAAGAACGCGATTATCTCGTCTGACATCGGCAACAATTGCGCCATCGGCAATGCCTATCCAACCTTTGAAGAGGGCCGCAAATATCTGGCACCCGGTCTGTTCGGTCCCTGTGGTTACGGCTTCCCGTCTATTCTCGGCGCCAAGATCGGTCAGCCGGACGTTCCGGTGGTTGGTTTTGCCGGCGACGGAGCTTTTGGCATTTCGATGAATGAAATGACCGCCTGCGGTCGCGATGACTGGCCTCCGATCACCATGGTGATTTTCCGCAACTACCAGTGGGGCGCGGAAAAGCGCAACACCACGCTCTGGTACGACAACAACTTCGTTGGCACCGAACTCGATCGCGATACGTCTTATGCCAAGATCGCTGAAGCCTGTGGTGCGAAGGGCGTTGTGGTCAAGGACCAGCAAAGCCTGACCGAGGAACTGGCCAAGGCTGTCGAGCGCCAGATGAAGAACGGTGAGACCACTTTCATCGAAATTATTCTTAATCAGGAACTGGGTGAACCGTTCCGCCGTGATGCCATGAAAAAGCCGGTCGTTGTTGCCGGGATCAGCCGCGATGACATGCGCCCGCAGCAAGGCGCCGTCTGAGATAATCCGGCGGGATTTGATGAGGGCCGCGCTCACGCGTGGCCCTTTTTATTTGTTGCCAAACTCCGCGATTGTGTCGGCGATGATGTCGATCCCGGCCGGAATTCGGGTGCTGTCGATCGAGGAATAGGCAATCCGGTAATAGTGGGCGCCATCCTCCGGATTTTCAAAAAAGAAGTGGCCGGGCTCTAACAGCACGCCCCGCTGTTTGACCGCCTTTGCGAGATCACGCGCATCGATATGGTCGGGTGTTTTCATCCAGAAGCTGGACCCACCCGAAACGTCGGATCCGGCTACATGCAATCCACGCCGGTCGATTGCCTCCTGCATGACGTCGCGCCGGCGCCGGTAGGTCTGGCCCATGCGCGCCACCAATGCATCGAAATGGCCGAGAGACAGGAAATTCGCCACCGTGCGCTGCAGATGTCCCGGCGGATGTCTGACCACCACCATTCGAAGCGCTCGCGCTTCACGAATGAAGGTTTCCGAGCCGACCATGTATCCAAGCCGCAGGCCGGGAAACAGCGATTTGGAAAACGAGCCGACATAGATCACCCGGCCTTCTTCATCGAGTGATTTGAGCGCCGGCGCCGGCGGGTTGAGGAACGACATTTCGAACTCGTAGTCGTCCTCGACAATCAGGAAATCATCCCGTGACGCCATCTCCAGAAGCTCTTGCCGCCGCTCGAGCGGCATCGTCACACTTGTCGGGCAATGATGGCTTGGCGTGGTGAACACCACATCGGTCTCTGCCGGCAACGCATCCAGGCACATACCGGAATGATCAACCGGCACGCTCACCACATTGCAACGAGCCAGGTTCAATGCCACCCGCAAGCCCGGATAGCCGGGGTTTTCCATCACCGCTGTTCGCCGCTGGTTGAGCAGCACCTGGGCTGCCAGCCACAAGGCATTCTGCCCGCCCATGGTGATCAGGATCTGCTCCGGCTTGGCCTGAATGCCACGCCGTGGAAGCGTATTCAGCGCGATATATTTGACCAGTTCGGGGTCATCGCGCTCATAGCTGTCGGCCGTAACAGTTGAGAATTCCCGTTTGCCCAGCGCCTGCAGCGCACATTGGCGCCAGTTGCTGTGATCGAATATCTTCTCGTCCGCCTGACCGTAGATGAACGGATAAGGGTAACTCCGCCAATCCACCGGTTTCTCGACAAACAGCTGGCCGGAATAGCGTTGTCCGATGGCGCGGTTCCAGTCCACCGAATCTGTAACAACGCCGCGCGGCGGTTCGAAACGGGCACGCTGTGGCGCTGTCGGCGAGACGTAATATCCCGAGCGCCCCTTGGCGATCAGATAATCATCGGAAACCAGTTCGCTGTAGGCCAGCGTCACGGTGATCCGGCTGATGCCAAGATGGTGTGCCAGTTTGCGGCTTGAGGGCAGTTTTGCACCCGGAATGAAGCGTCCGGACAAAACCCCCTCGCTGATCATTCTCTGGATTTTTTGCTGCAGTGTCCCCTCGAATTTCGGATCGAGAAAAAACGTGTCTATCGGTATCGACATTCGATCACCCGGCCGGTTTTTGCCAGCATATCGACAGACTTAGCCTTGCGGAAGGGGCGGGAGGGTGATTGTCCCGCCCCTTCGCGATTGAGCTGATTTTGCGCGGTTGGCCGCGCTATGCGAACACCCGCGTCAGCGCCTGGTCGACGCTGTCGGTAATCCGGTCGATGTCATCGGCTGTGGCGATCAGCGCAGGGCTGAAACACAGGGTGTTGTTGAAACCGGGCAGCGAGCGGTTGGTCGCGCCGATGATAACGCCTTGCGCCATGCAGTCAGCCACTACGGCAGCGACCCGTTTCTCCTCCATCGGTTCCCGGGTTTTCCGGTCGCTGACCAGTTCGGCGCCGATAAACAGGCCCTTGCCGCGGACATCGCCAATCACGCCGTGCTTGTCTTGCAGCACCCTTAGATTGTTCATCATCCGCTCACCCATCGCTTGCGTGTTCTCGATGAGGTTTTCATCCTCGACGATCCGCATGTTTTCAAGTGCCGCGGCAGGCCCTGCCGCGCAGCCGCCAAAGGTCGAAATGTCGCGGAAATAGGACATCGGATCGGACGGATCATCCTTGAACATCTCAAATACGGCTTCGGTGGTCACCGTGCAGGAAATCGCCGCATAGCCCGACGCAACGCCCTTGGCCATGGTGACGAAGTCCGGCTTGATGCCGTAGTGCTGATAGCCGAACCAGGCTCCGGTACGGCCGACCCCGCACACCACTTCATCAATATGCAGCAGAATATTGTACTTGGCGCAGATCTCCTGAACCCGCTCCCAATAGCCCGGCGGAGGTGTAATCACGCCGCCGCCCGCAGTAATCGGTTCAAGGCAAAGCCCGCCGACGGTATCCGGGCCTTCCCGCAGGATCACTTCCTCGATGGCATTCGCTGCCGCCAAGCCATAGCTTTCGGCATCGGGATACTGGCTGCGATATTCAAGACAATGCGGCACCATGACAAACCCCGGCACCATCGGACCGTATTGTTCCGCCCGTTGCGGCTGGCCGCCGGCCGACAGTGCGGCGATCGTTGTGCCGTGGTAGTCCCGGTCGCGATAGAGGATCTTGTACTTCTTGCCGCCATGATGCCGGTGGGAAATCTGCCGGATCATCTTGAAGGCCTTCTCATTGGCCTCCGACCCGGAGTTGGAATAATAGACCCGGCTCAAACCGGGCATTTTCTCGATCAGCTTCTTGGCGAAAAGCGCCCCCGGGATCGATCCGGCGCTGTTGGCGAAATAATTCATCTTCACCAGTTGATCGCGCACTGCATTGGCAATGCTCTCCCGGCCATAGCCGACATTGACCGTCCAGACGCCACCTGACACCGCGTCGAGATGCTCCTTGCCATTCGCATCCCACACCCGCATGCCGCGGCCTTCGACCATGATCCGCGGATCGATAGTTTCAAACGGCTTGTGCTGGATCAGATGATGCCAGACATGAGCGCGATCAGCTTCGACAACCGCCTGTATATCATTGGGTTGAATGGGTAGATTCATGAGCGGGGCCTCCCGGAAAAAGTGGTGAATGGCGGTCCTTCGGTAGCAAAACCATCGCCGAAGTCCTTGGCAAGAGAATAGGGCCAGTGGCTGTTCAATCATATGGCCAGAAAAAGCCGAATGAAACCAATGGCCTGCAGTATATAGCGGAAACTGGTACAATGTTGTCGGTTAAATTGGCGCTATGGGTTTGTCTATCGACTTGCTCGACTTGGCCTTGTTGGCGCAAGATAGACCTCAAAAGAACGCCAAAAACGGGAACAGCGTCGGAGACCTCGGGTCAACCGGCAGACAATTGCAATCGAAAGGCCAGCACCACGCAGGCCCGGACAGGGAGCATCACATGAAAGCTGCATCAAGAATTTCCGCATTGCTGGCTGGCATCGCCATGGTCGCCACCGCATCGGTCGCCAAGGCCGAAGAACTGACGGTCGCTTACTTCCTAGAGTGGCCGATGCCGTTTCAATACGCCAAAGTCAAAGGCCTTTACGATGAGGCGCTGGGCATGAAGGTCAATTGGAAGTCCTTCGATGCCGGCACCGCCATGTCGGCCGCCATGGCGTCGGGCGATATCCAGATTTCCGTCAGCCAGGGTGTTCCGCCATTCGTGGTGGCAACTTCCGCCGGTCAGGACCTGCAGGTCGCCGACATTGCCGTGGTTTACAACGACAATGACAATTGCGTGGTCAAGACCGAGCTTGAGATCACCAAGGACAGCGCCAAGGAACTTGAAGGCAAGAAGGTTGGCGTGCCGATCGGCACCGCCGCGCATTACGGCTTTCTCAAGCAGATGGCGCATTTCGGCGTCGATGTCTCGACCATGGAAGTGGTCGATATGGCTCCGCCGGACGGCGCGGCCGCGTTTGCCCAGGGCAGCCTCGACATGGTCTGCGGCTGGGGTGGTTCGCTCCGCCGCATGAAAGAGCATGGCAATGTGCTGCTGACCGGCGCTGAAAAAGACGCCATCGGCATCTCGGTCTATGACGTCACCTCCGTACCTGCCTCTTTTGCTGCCGAGAATTCCGAAGTTCTCGCCAAGTTCCTCAAGGTCACCGCCGACATGAATGCCAAATGGCTGACCGACTCAGCGGAAATGCTGCCGGTCATCGCCAAGGATTCCGGCATGAGCGAAGCCGATGCTGCCGATACGCTCAAGGGATTCCAGTTCCCGACCGTTGAAGAGCAGCTGTCGGACAAATGGCTGGGCAAGGCCACGCCGGAATTCCTCAAGGGTGTGGGCGATTTCTTCAAGGAGCAGGGCAACATCCCGGCCTCGCGCGACACCTATGACGGAGCCGTCAACACCGGTCCGCTTGCTGCCGCGGCAAAAATGTAAGCCAGAACCAGATCAACGAGCGGCCGGGTATCCTTCCGGCCGCTCGACCCCCGGCACACTTTGTTTCCATGATTGGAGTAGCCATGGGTAACCTGGTCATTGATGACCTGTCCATGCGGTTTGATTTGCCTAATGGCGGATCAGTGCAGGCGCTTAAAAATGTTTCGCTTGAACTGGCAAAGGGCGAGCTTCTGGCGGTGTTGGGGCCGTCGGGCTGCGGCAAAACCACGTTGCTCAACATCGTTGCCGGTTTTCTTGCTCCGACTGACGGCCAGGTCACCCTGAACGGCAAGAAGGTCACCGGACCCGGCGCCGAACGTGGCATGGTTTTTCAGCAAGGCGCGTTGTTTGAATGGATGAGCGTTCGCCGCAACATCTCGTTCGGACCGGATATGGCCGGCAAGCCGGCATCCGAAACCGCGCCCATTGTTGAAAATCTGCTCCGCACGGTCGGTCTGCAGGATTTCGGCGACAAGATGATCTACGAATTGTCCGGCGGCATGCAGCAGCGCGTGGCGCTGGCGCGATGTCTTGCCAACGATCCCGATGTCATTTTGATGGATGAACCGCTCGGCGCGCTCGACGCGCTGACGCGCGAGAAGATGCAGGGCCTGGTGCTCAAGCTCTGGAAGGAAACCGGCAAGACCATCATACTTATCACCCATTCGGTCGAGGAAGCGCTGCTTCTGGGCGAGAGACTGCTGGTGATGGCGCCGCGGCCCGGCCGGATACACAAGGAATATAATTTGCCGTTCGCCGAGATGGGCGTCGGCCGCGACCTGCGTCTGGTCAAGAAGGAACCCGAATTCAACCAGCGCCGGGAAGAAATCCTCGGCATGATCTGGGACATGGAAGAAGAAATCATGGGCCGGCAGGAGGAAACGGCGTGATTGTCTTTCTCCTCTATCTGGCAATCTTCGCGTTCGCCTATTTTGCCTACCGGTTCTGGGAGCGGTCGCGCCACCACATCCACGATTTCACCAGTCTGAAAACCGTGACATTCGGCGATGAAAGCGCTGTGTCGCCAAACCGTTTCGCGTCGGTCGTCTCGATCATCGCCTTGTTTGCGATCTGGGGTGCCTTCACCGGCTCGGTGATCACACCGTTGCACGTGCCGGGCCCCTTTGTCGGCGATACAAGCTTCACCTACACGGCCCGCAACGCCGCCGGTGAAACCGATGATTCAGTAGCCCATTTGCGGGTCTACCGTGTTGGCGATGAGGTGTCTCTTCCGGAAGTATCGGACAAGCCACACAAATTCGCGGTTGACGATGCCGTCAAGATTGGTGCCTGGAGATCGGTTCTCAGCCGTCTCAATGAAAACGACATTGGCGGCAAGGAAGACGGCTACAGCCTCATTGCCATTGACGGGAACCCAATCGCACCTGGCGAAACGGTTAGGTTTTCTGACGGCGATGTCACGATGACCTCCAAGGGCAGCCTGTCGATCAAGCCCGACAAGGGCTGGCAGATGGAGCCGATCTGGTTGCCTGCGCCGGAAGCGGTTCTTGGCCGTTTGGGTGAAATTGCCAGCGACGGCTACAAGAATGTCTCGCTTTGGGGGCATCTGGGCTCGTCACTCGGCCGGGTCCTGTTAGGCTTCGTCATCGGCAGCATCATCGGCATTCCGCTCGGTTACGCTATGGGTCTGTCCAACTGGTTCCGCGGCTGGTTCGATCCGATTGTCGAGTTCATGCGCCCAGTGCCGCCATTGGCGTTGATCCCGCTGATCATCATCTGGTTCGGCATCGGGGAGGAAGGCAAGATCATCCTGCTGTTCCTGGCGGCCTTGTGGATCATGACCATTGCGGCCCGCGCCGGGGTTTCGGGCGTGCGGATTTCCAAGGTGCACGCGGCCTATTCGCTGGGGGCCTCCAGATGGCAGATCCTCAGGCATGTGATCCTTCCCAACTCGCTGCCGGAGATCTTCACCGGAGCGCGCGTCGCCATGGGCGTCTGTTGGGGCACAGTGGTTGCCGCCGAGCTGGTTGCCGCCGATCGCGGCGCCGGCATGATGATCGTCAACGCCTCGAAGTTCCAGCTCACAGATATTGTTATTCTCGGCATTATCCTGATTGGCATCATCGGTTACGGCATTGATATCCTGATGCGCATGGCCGAAAAATGGCTGGTGCCCTGGAAGGGACGCGGCTGATCCGAAAACAATGTTTGGCGATATGAAAACGCCGTCGCTCCAGATCGGGCGGCGGCGTAATTTTTACGGTTGAAATGGCGTTCGGTCAGGCGTCGAGATTGGCCACCGAAAGCGCATTTTCCTGAATGAACTCACGCCGTGGTTCGACCTCGTCACCCATCAGCCTTGAGAACAGGCTGTCGGCGTCGACAGCGTCATTGACCCGGACCTGCAGCAGCGAACGGGCATGTGGATCAAGCGTTGTTTCCCACAACTGCTCGGCGTTCATTTCTCCAAGGCCCTTGTAGCGCTGCAGGGTCAGGCCCTTGCGGCCGACGGCGAACACTGCCTGCAGCAGCTCCCGTGGTCCTGAAACCTGGGTTCCGCCTTCCTTGCGCCGCAGCACCGGCGGCTCGGTGTAGACATCGCGCAGCTTGGCGTTCATCTGATCGATCATCCGCGCGTCCTGGCTGCCGATCAGCCCGGAGTCGAGATACGCCGATTCCTTGACGCCGCGCACCACGCGTTCAAACCGGTATCCATTCTCGCTGGTGACACCGGTCCATCCGCGCTCGGATTCCTCGGCGATCATGTCCAGCCGCCGGGCGACTTCCGCGACCATTGCTTCCGACGAGGCAGGATCGGTAATCCGCTCGAGATTGAAGGCACCGGCAATCGCTGCCTGCTCGACAACCGAATGATCGTAGCGCGAATGCAGACCTTCCAGCAGCGCCCGCATTCTCAGCGCATCGGTGATCGTATCCTTCAGGTCGGCGCCGGTCCGCACTTCACCGGTCGATAATTCCAGCGTCGCCTCGTCGAGCCCGGTCGTGACCAGATACTCTTCCATCGCCTTCTCGTCCTTGAGATACTGGCCGGACTTGCCGCGTGACACCTTGTAGAGCGGCGGCTGGGCGATATAGAGGTGCCCGCGCTCGATCAGCTCCGGCATCTGCCGGAAGAAGAAGGTCAGCAGCAGGGTCCGGATATGCGCGCCGTCGACATCAGCATCCGTCATGATGATGATCTTGTGGTAGCGCAGCTTGTCGGCGTTGAACTCGTCCTTGCCGATGCCGGTGCCAAGCGCCATGATCAGCGTGCCGATTTCCTGGCTCGACAGCATCTTGTCGAACCGGGCCCGCTCGACATTGAGGATCTTGCCCCTGAGCGGCAGAATTGCCTGGTTTTCGCGTGACCGGCCCTGTTTGGCCGATCCGCCAGCGGAATCGCCCTCCACCAGGAACAGTTCTGATTTGGCGGGATCTTTTTCCGAACAGTCAGCAAGCTTGCCGGGCAGCGAGGAGATGTCGAGCACGCCTTTGCGCCGCGTCAACTCACGCGCCTTGCGGGCGGCTTCCCGCGCTGCAGCGGCTTCGATCACCTTGCCGACCAGAACTTTAGATTCCGCCGGATGTTCTTCAAGCCAGGCGCTGAGCGTCAAATTGACCAGATTTTCAACGGCCGGCCGGACTTCCGACGACACCAGCTTGTCCTTGGTCTGCGAAGAGAATTTCGGATCAGGGACCTTGACCGACAGGACCGCAGTCAGTCCCTCGCGGCAATCATCGCCGGTGAGCGATACCTTTTCCTTCTTGGTCATTCCGGAGCTGTCGGCATAGGACACCATCTGCCGGGTCAGCGCCGCGCGGAAACCGGCCATATGGGTGCCGCCGTCACGCTGCGGAATGTTGTTGGTGAAGCACAGAACATTCTCGTGGTAGCTGTCGTTCCACCACATGGCGAGCTCGACAACGATGCCATCCTTTTCGCCCAGAAGGGTCACCGGATCGACGACCAGGGGCTTCTTCACGCGGTCGAGATAGCGCACATAGGCTTCCAGCCCGCCCTCATAGTACAATTCCAGCTCTACCGGATCGGAATGACGGCGGTCGGCCAGCAGAATGCGGACACCGGAGTTGAGAAACGCCAGTTCCCGCAGACGATGCTCCAGAGTTCCGAATTCAAAATTGATCATCGTGAAGGTTTCGGTGCTCGGCATGAAGGTCACTTCGGTGCCGGTCTCGTCGCCGCAATCACCGATAACCTTCAAGGGTGCATCGGCGACGCCGTGCGTGAACCGGATCTCGTGGATCTTGCCCTTGCGCCGGACAACCAGCTTCAACCAGACCGAAAGCGCGTTGACCACCGATACGCCGACACCGTGCAATCCGCCGGACACCTTGTAGGAGTTCTGGTCGAATTTGCCGCCGGCATGCAGCTGCGTCATGATCACTTCGGCCGCCGAAATGCCTTCGCCGCTGTGGATATCGGTCGGAATGCCGCGGCCATTGTCGGTCACAGTCACGGATCCGTCCGGATTGAGCGTCACGGTGACGCGGTCCGCATGGCCTGCAAGTGCCTCGTCAATGGCGTTGTCGACGACTTCGTAGACCATGTGATGCAGGCCGGAGCCGTCATCGGTGTCGCCGATATACATGCCAGGACGCTTGCGAACAGCATCCAAGCCCTTGAGAACCTTGATCGATTCGGCGCCGTATTCGGCCTCCACGGTCGGGCTTGTCTCAGGCGTATCATTCATCATGCAGGTCTTTCGGTCCAGGTCGGCTGTGCCGGGCGGAAGAGTAAGGAAATGCGGTGTCGAATCACCACACGTATATAAGGTCACTATAGGCGCGCCGTAGATGAAATCCAAATCGGCGGCGCCATGGAATTGTGGGTTTCCTGGTGCATATATGGGGTCAGGACCTATTGTGCCAGCGTAGAGAATGAAGGAAGCCGAATGACAGCCCCTGTTGCCCCGTTCGTACCACCGGCGCCGGTTCCACGAACCACGCCACCTTCGCGCCTCGAAATCATCCGAACCGTCATGCGCAATCCGCTTGAATTGTGGGGCGAACCGTCGTTCCGGCTTGAGTGGATGAAGACCAAATTCTTCAACGAACGGACGCTGATCGTCAATCATCCGGGCCTGGTGCGCCATGTGCTGGTCGACAACGCGCAGAACTACAAGATGGCGGTGATCCGGCAATTGATCTTGCGTCCGATCCTGCGCGATGGGCTGTTGACGGCGGAAGGTGAAATCTGGAAGCGGTCGCGCAAGGCAATGGCGCCGGTGTTCACGCCGCGTCACGCCCAAGGGTTTGCCGAACAGATGCTGGAGCAATCCCGCGCCTTCACCAGCCGCTATGATGTCGCGGCCGACAATGGCGAGGTGCGCGACATCGCCGTCGATATGACCGAACTGACCTTCGACATTCTCTCGGCCACGCTGTTCTCAGGCCAGGTCGCCGGCACCGAAGCCGAGTTTGCCGGCGACATTGAACGGCTACTGTCGACCATGGGGCGGGTCGACCCAATGGATTTGCTCAAGGCGCCGTCCTGGGTGCCTCGTATCCGGCGGATGTTCGGCCGCCGTGTGCTGGCCAAATTCCGCGGCATTGTCGAGCAGACCATGGCCAACCGGCAGCAATTGATGCGGTCTGATCCTGATTCCGTGCCGGAGGATTTCCTGACGCTGCTGATCCGGCTTCACGGTCCTGACGGACTGACGATCGACGAGATCGAGGACAACATCATCACCTTCATCGGCGCCGGGCATGAAACCACGGCGCGGGCGCTCGGCTGGACGCTCTATTGCCTGGCCAATTCACCGTCGGACCGCGAAAAGGTTGAAGCCGAGATCGACGAGGTGCTGGCGCGTGAACCTGATCCGGTCAAATGGCTCGACGCGATGCCCTGGACGCGCGCCGCCTTCGAGGAGGCGATGCGGCTTTATCCGCCCGCACCCTCTATCAACCGTGCCGCGATTGCCGATGACCAATGGGACAATGGCAAAGGCGAGACTGTCACCATTGAAGCTGGCACCACGATTCTCGTCATGCCTTGGACCCTGCACCGGCACACCAAGCTGTGGGATCAGCCCGGAGCCTATATTCCTTCGCGTTTCCTGCCGGAAAACCGTGGCAAGATTGATCGCTACCAGTATCTGCCCTTTGGCGTCGGTCCGCGTATCTGCATCGGCGCCACCTTCGCGCTGCAGGAGGCGGTGATCGCGCTTGGCGTGCTGTTGTCAAAATATCGCTTTGACTGCACCGAAAAGACCAGGCCCTGGCCGATGCAGAAACTCACCACACAGCCTGAAGGTGGACTGCCGATGCGGGTCAGCCGGCGTTAGCGTCGGGTGTACGCGTCAGGCTTGAGCAATCGCGACCTGCCTTGGCGTGAGAAGTGGTGGCATCCATCTCAAAACCGTTTTATGTGGGTTGCAAGCTCCCATTCGGGGCGGGTCGCTTGAATGGGCAGCAAGACATGACATCTCCTCTTTTTCTCGGCATCGATACCGGCGGCACCTACACCGACGCGGTTCTCTACAGTGAGACCGAAGGCGTTCTGGCGTCGGCCAAGGCGCTGACCACCCGCCATGATCTCGCCATTGGTGTGTCCGGCGCGGTGGAAACCGTCCTGTCCGAAATAGGCGGCGCCGTTGCGCGGATCCGGTTGGTGTCACTTTCGACCACGCTTGCCACCAACGCGCTGGTCGAGGGTCAAGGTGGGCGTGCCGGTCTGGTGATGATCGGCTTCGGGCCGCAGGATCTGGCCCGCGATGGCCTGGCCGAAGCTTTGGGCAGTGATCCGGTCATCTATCTGGCAGGCGGTCACAATGTGCACGGCAATGAAACACCACTCGATCTCGCCCCGCTGGAGCAACAGCTTGATGGATTGAGCAAGGAAGTCTCTGCCGTAGCGATCGCCGGCTATTTCGCGGTCCGCAATCCCGCCCACGAAATCGCAGTGCGCGATTTGGTTCGAAGTCGAACTTCTTTACCGGTCACCTGCAGTCATGATCTATCGTCCCGTCTTGGAGGGCCGCGCCGGGCTTTGACCACGCTCCTGAATGCCCGGCTGATTTCGATGGTGGCGCGCCTGATTGATGCGACCAGCGGCTATCTTTCAAGCCGCGGCATTGAAGCGCCCTTGATGGTGGTGCGCGGCGACGGCGCGCTGATTTCAGCTGCCGAAGCGCTGATGCGGCCGATCGAAACCATTTTGTCCGGCCCGGCTGCAAGCCTCGTCGGCGCGCGGCATCTGACGGGTCTCGACAATGCCATCGTTTCCGACATTGGCGGCACCACGACCGATGTTGCCGTGCTTGACGGCGGCATGCCCCGCATCGACACGGAGGGCGCCACGGTTGGACGCTACCGGACCATGGTCGAGGCCGTGGCCATGCACACATTCGGGCTTGGCGGAGATTCCGAGCTGCGGCTTGAAGAAGGTGGCTTCGAGGCTGGCTTGACCCTGGGACCACGCCGCCTGATGCCATTGAGCCTCGCTGCCCATATCTGGCCCCAACCTGTTCTCACCTGCCTCGAACGTCAGGCGCAGTCGAGCTTTTCCGGCCGTTACGATGGCCGGTTTGCGCTACGCACCGGACTTCCCGATGCTCTCGCTGCCGGTTTAACCGCTCAGGAAGCGGTCCTCTATGAGCGGATCACACTCGAACCGCAGACACTTGATGCCGTGCTGACCGGCACCTCCCAGCGCGCCACGCTCGACCGGCTGGTCGCGCGTGGGCTGGTGTTGATCGCCGGCTTTACGCCGTCGGATGCAATGCATGTCCTGGGCCGTCAGAACCAATGGAACGCCGAAGCAGCGCGTCTTGGTGCCGATATCTTTGCACGCCGCAAGGCGGGTTCCGGCCGCATTGTTGCGCAATCACCAGTCGAGCTCTCCGAAATGGTCTCCGCACGCCTCACCCGTCAGAGCGCGGAAGCCGTGTTGACAGCACTCCTGGCCGATGAGGGCATCACCGGAATTGACGTCGCAAAATCAACTCTCATCGACCGCGCCCTGAGCCGTACGCCGGGACTGCTCCGCTTCGGCGTCAAACCGGACCGGCCTTTGGTGGCGCTTGGCGCATCCGCGCCGGTGCATTATCCGGCTATTGCCGACATGCTCGATATAGAGAGTTTCGTGCCGGTTCATGCCGGCGTCGCCAACGCGGTGGGCGCGGTGGTTGGCCAAGTGCGTGAAACGGTGACTGTATTCGTGACCGAGCCCGACGAGGGCCGCTATGCGGTCAATGGCGCCGGAGAGCACCAGTTATTCAAGGATCGCGCGGAAGCCTTTGCCCGGGCCCGGGATCTGGCTGGCACCGAGGCCCGCCAGGCCGCGACCCGCAGTGGTGCGGATCACCCGGTGGTGGAGCTCAGCGAACATATCGACATGCCGGTGATCGAGGGTCTGGAGAAATTCATTGAAGCCCGTTTCATAGCGATAGCCTCGGGGCGTCCGCGTATAGCTACGAAATGATTTGTTCCATTTTGGAATAAATCATTTTCACCTTAGATGAATTGACAGGCAATGCGTCACCCGGCACGGTCCGTCCAGAGTCTGGATGCGTAGGATTGCGTCCGCAAAACGGAGAGTCAAAGTGACACGAATCGAAAAAAACGGCCTGAAAATCAGCGCTGACCTGCACGATTTCATCGTCAATGAAGCGATGCCGGGAACCGGTGTCGAGGCGGACAGGTTTTTTGAGGCATTTGGTGAAGCCGTTTCAGATCTGGCGCCCAAGAACCGCGCGCTGCTTGCAAAGCGCGATGCTTTGCAGGAAAAAATCGACGCCTGGTACCGCGAGAACGGCGCCCCGGTTGATATGGACGTGTACAAGGATTTCCTGAAGTCGATTGGTTACCTGCTGCCTGAAGGCGGACCGGTGCAGGTTTCGACCGAAAATGTTGACCCCGAAATCGCCCTGATCGCCGGACCGCAACTCGTCGTTCCGGTGATGAATGCACGCTTCGCGCTCAATGCCGCCAATGCCCGCTGGGGCTCGCTCTATGATGCGCTTTATGGCACCGACGCGCTTGGCGACCTGCCAAAGGCCGGCGGCTATGATGAGGCGCGCGGTTCCCGCGTTATCGCCTGGGCCAAGTCGTTTCTTGATGACAGCGCACCGCTGAAGGGTGCCAAATGGGCTGATGTCACCGGCTTTGACTTCGAAAACGGCACGTTGAAGGTCGAAACCGCTGGTGGAGAGACTGAACTTGTCGATCCGGCGCAATACACCGGCTTCAAGCGTGAAAGCGATCACGCATACCGGCTCTATTTCGAGAAAAACGGCCTGCATGCAGTGGTCTCTGTCGATCCCGGCAGCGTCATTGGCAAGACCGACAAGGCCAATATTTCCGACGTGATCCTCGAATCCGCTGTTACCGCCATCATGGACTGCGAGGATTCCATCGCCGCCGTTGATGCCGAGGACAAAACGCTGGTCTACCGCAACTGGCTTGGCCTGATGCGCGGCGATCTGACCGAGGAAGTGAACAAGGGCGGCAAGAGCTTCACCCGCAAGCTCAATGCCGATATCGACTTCAGCACACCGGACGGCAAGGCAGCATCTCTCAAGGGCCGCTCGCTGATGCTGATCCGCAATGTCGGCCACCTGATGACCAACCCGGCCATTCTGGATCATGATGGCAACGAGATCCCCGAAGGCATCATGGATGCTTTCCTGACCGGCCTCATTGCTCTGCATGACATCGGCCCCGATGGCCGCCGCGCCAACTCTGCCACCGGGTCCATGTATGTGGTCAAGCCGAAGATGCATGGGCCGGAAGAAGTGGCATTCGCCGTTGAAATCTTCGGCCGTGTTGAAAAGGCCATCGGCATGGCGCCCAACACCATCAAGATGGGCATCATGGACGAGGAGCGCCGCACCACCATCAACCTCAAGGAATGCATCCGTGCCGCCAGCCAGCGCGTGGTCTTCATCAACACAGGCTTCCTTGATCGCACCGGCGACGAGATTCATACCTCGATGGAAGCCGGACCGATGATCCGCAAGGGCGACATGAAGCAGGCCGCCTGGATTGCGGCTTACGAAAACTGGAATGTCGATGTCGGGCTCGAATGCGGTCTTGCCGGTCATGCCCAGATTGGCAAGGGCATGTGGGCTATGCCGGATCTGATGCAAGCGATGCTGGAGCAGAAGATCGGCCATCCGAAGGCTGGCGCCAATTGCGCCTGGGTGCCATCACCAACTGCTGCGACGCTGCACGCCACCCATTACCACAAGGTCAATGTTGCGGACGTCCAGTCTGCCTTGCGCTTACGCGCCCGTGCCAAGCTGGATGATATCCTGTCCATTCCGGTAGCAAGTAAGCCCAACTGGACGCCCGAGGAAATCCAGCACGAAATCGACAACAATGCGCAGGGAATTCTGGGCTACGTGGTCCGCTGGGTCGATCAGGGCGTTGGCTGCTCCAAGGTTCCCGACATCAATGATATCGGCCTGATGGAAGACCGCGCGACATTGCGGATTTCTGCGCAGCACATGGCAAACTGGCTGCATCATGGTGTCGTGACCAAGGATCAGATCATCGAAACCATGAAGCGCATGGCTGTGGTTGTTGACGCTCAGAACGCTGGTGATCCGGCCTATCACCCGATGGCGCCCGACTATGACAAGTCGGTGGCGTTTCAGGCAGCCGTCGAGCTCGTACTTGAAGGCCGCGCCCAGCCCAATGGCTACACCGAGCCGGTGTTGCATCGCCGCCGTCTTGAACTCAAGGCCGCCGCTGCCTGAGGCGGCAGCTGGCCAACAAGCCGCGAGCGTTACTCATCAAGTAAAAAAGCCCGCCCGGATAATCCCGGGCGGGCTTTTGAATTTGTCGAAGGCGTCAGGTCTATTGCTTGACGATCACGCGAGCAAACTTGCCCGGGCGGACGCGCTCGTAAAGGTCGATGATATCCTGATTCATCAGCCGGATGCAGCCCGAAGATGCCGCTGTGCCGATTGATTTCCATTCTGGAGTACCGTGCAGGCGGAAAAGCGTGTCTTCACCCTTCTGATTGAACAGATAGAGCGCGCGGGCGCCAAGCGGGTTTTTCAGGCCGGGTTGCATTCCGTCCTTGCCATACCTGGCGAGTTCGGGTTTGCGGTCGATCATTTCCTTGGGAGGTGTCCATGTCGGCCATTCCTGTTTCCAGGCGATGTAAGCTTCGCCTTCCCAGGCAAATCCGGCTTTGCCGACCCCGATGCCATAGCGTACCGCTTTTTTGCCCGGCATCACCAGATAGAGATAGCGATTGGGAGTATCGACGATAATGGTGCCGGGCTTTTCTTTGGTGCTGTAGGAAACGATTTGACGGTGGAACTGCTTGTCGATCTTGCTGATCGGAACCGCCGGGATCGAATAACCGGAATCGGTAACCGAGCCATATTCCGAGGTGAAAATCTGCGAGGTAGTGCCGGAAACGCCATCTCCGTTACTTGAAGAGCAACCAGCGAGAGCCAGCGCTGCGACCAAGCCGGCGATGGTAAGCGAAAAACGAGGGGTCATTTTGAAAACTTCCGAAAGCGAGGCGTAACCGCCAGTTTTGAACCGCGGTCAACGTGATGCTGTTTATTTTAATTAAGTCTTAACTATGCAACTGTTTTGGATAAAAAATTGGGGTATTCTTCATGCTTTGTCAGGGCTCATTGTTTTTCTGCAACATGACCGCCACCTCACGTTGCGATAGAACAAAAGCCGTGACAGGTATAGATCATGCCGATCATATCCCCACATTCCGACAATCCGCTTGTCGATGGCCGCCAGTCTGATCGCGCGTTGATGGTGCGCCGGGGCGTCCAGCGCCTGTTATCAGATCTGCGTCTCTCGATGGTGCCTGAATTGCCGCTTGCGTCCGGCCGCCGCGCCGATTTGGTGGCGCTTAGCGGAACCGGTGAGATCTGGATCGTCGAAATCAAATCATCGATTGAAGATTACCGCTCGGATCACAAATGGCCTGATTACCGCCAGCACTGCGACAGGCTGTTTTTTGCCACGCACGCCGGAGTGCCGGCCGATATTTTCCCTCAGGAATGTGGTCTGATTATCGCCGATGAATGGTCGGGCCATCTGCTGCGTGAAGCACCCGAACACCGGCTCGCGGCGGCGACCCGCAAGGCAATGTTGCTACGGTTTGCCAGGGCGGCAGCGGATCGTCTTCTGCTCGCCGAACTGGCCGCCGGCTGAAGCCTGTCTTTTTCGTCTGATCGTGCGAAGTGTCAGCGCGGCGCGCGTTTTGCAAGTATCCGTTGCAATGTTCGGCGGTGCATGTTGAGCCGTCGGGCTGTCTCCGAGACATTGCGTTCGCACATTTCATAGACCCGCTGAATGTGTTCCCAGCGGACCCTGTCGGCAGACATCGGGTTCTCCGGAACCTCGGCACGTTCGCCGGGTTTGCGGGTCAGGGCGGCGAACACTTCGTCAGCGTCAGCCGGTTTTGCCAGATAATCAATCGCGCCAAGTTTTACGGCCGTCACCGCTGTGGCGATGTTGCCGTAGCCGGTCAGGACTATGATCCGCGTATCGTCGCGGCGTTCGCGGATGGCTTCTATAACATCCAGCCCGTTGCCATCCTGAAGCCGCATATCCACTACAGCATATTTCGGCGTTTTGGCTCGCGCCTTGGCCAGTCCTTCAGCCACGCTCTCGGCAATCTCCACCGCAAAGCCACGCGCTTCCATGGCGCGGGCAAGCCTGCGCAGAAAGGGTGCGTCATCATCGACAAGCAGAAGCGTTGCATCAGGTCCGATGGAGTCAGCTTCTGTAGATTGGGCGATATCGCCGGTCATGGTTCACCTCACCGGTGCTGGCAATGCAGGTTTGCACCACCGATCTAATGTGTTTTTGTAATTTATCCAGCTCCAACCGCATTTCAAAGCGTCTTATCGGTGCCAAACAGGTCCATTTTCTCTCTTGGCCAGCTGACTTTTACATGCGCACCGGTCGCGGGTGGCGGTCTGTTGGCGAATTCCAGAGACGCTCCGGATCGTTCAAGCAAGGTCTTGGCGATGAACAACCCCAGTCCCAGACCACCACCTTTCTCCCGGTCCGGCCGGTTTCGGCGGTTCATGAAGGGAACCCCGATCTGGGTCAGCACATCGGGGGCGAAGCCGGGGCCATCATCATCGATTGAGATTTCAACCCGGTCCCGGTCGTGGCTCACCGTCGCCACCACCCGGCTTTCGGCAAAATCGACCGCGTTCTCGATCAGGTTGCCAAGCCCGAAAAGGATCGCCGGATTGCGCCGCCCGACGGTTTCGCGCATGTCTGAATCGCTGTGTATGACGTCAATAGTGATGCCGAATTCGCGATGCGGTGCGATGACTTCCTCGATCAGCGAGCCCAGTGGCAACCGCATCATGTGGGCTTCGTCTTCCGCAGACAGGGTCGTCAGTCGCCTGAGGATATCGCGGCATCGCTCGGTCTGGCTGCGCAGCAGCATCAAATCATCGGTAAATCGCGGATCATCCACCAGCGCCTTTTCCATTTCGCGCGCCACCACCTGAATGGTCGCCAGCGGGGTGCCGAGTTCGTGTGCCGCCGCCGCCGCCAATCCGTCCAGAGCGGATATGTGATGCTCGCGCTGCAAAACCAGTTCGGTCGCTGCCAGCGCATCAGCCAGTTTGTTGGCCTCTGCCGAGACCTGGAATGAATAAAACGCCGCAAATGCCGTGGTCGAGACGATGGCGATCCAGGCGCCGGCAATGAGAAGATACGGAACTTCAAAATCACTGCCGGGATACCAGGGCAGCGGCAGGGAATAGAACGCCAGAACCGAGACCGCTGCCACCGACAAGGCGCCGAGGCTCAAAGTGTGGCGCACCGGCTGCAGCGGAGAGGAAATAATCACCGGAACGCACAGCAGCACCGAGAACGGATTGGCAAGCCCTCCGGTCATGAACAACAGCCCTGACAACTGCAAAACGTCAAACGACAGCAGTCCCGTCGCGCCCAATGGTGGCAACCGGTGGGCCGCGGGAAACCGGATCGACAGGAACACATTCAGCCAGGCCGAGCAGGCAATCAGGGCAAAACAAAGCAGCTCCGGCACATTGAAGCCATAGCCATGCGCTACGATCAGCACCGTGACGCTCTGACCGATCACCGCCAGCCATCTCAGCCGCGTCAGCGTCTGCAGCCGCAGCCGGTGCCGGATTGAAGGTTCATCAAGAAAGGATGGAAAAGCGGTCATACAACCTGATCTAGCGCATCGGTCCGGAAATGCACAATCGGTTTTGCCAAAGCATTCCCAAACCCTCGCGCCGGGATCAAGCGGGGGGCTAGGTGCCGCGCGGCTTGGTGCGGCGCGTCGGATCCGCCAGTGCCGGGTTTTCCGGCCAGGGATGGCGCGGATAGCGTCCACGCATGTCGGTCCGCACGTCGGCCCACGAGCCACTCCAGAACCCCGGAAGATCCCGCGTGGTCTGGATCGGCCGATGCGCTGGTGACAACAGTTCCAGCGTCAGCGGCAGCCGTCCACCGGCAATTGCAGGGTGGCGGGTTTCGCCAAACAGCTCCTGCACGCGGATGGCAACCACCGGACTGCCCTCGTCATAGCGGATTGGCACCCGCGATCCTGTCGGCGCTTCGTAATGGGTGGGGGACAGACGTGAAATTTCATTCCTTGCGCCGGAACCGCACAACGACAACAAGCCCTCATTCAGACCATCCCGGTCTATCGCCTTGAGCGATGTGACACCCGGTTGGTAGGGCGCGAACCAGATATCGAGGTCATCAAGCAGAGCCTGATCTGACACATCCGGCCAGGGCGCGCCGAGGCTCCTGTTCAAAAACCCGATCCGGTCCCTGAGCTGCAGGCCAGCGGCAGAAAACGGCAGCGTCTTGAAACCGATCTTGCGAATCGCTGCACACAAGACTGCCATCGCAGCCGTATCATCCGGTTTGGGCAGCGGTGCTTCGGCAAGCGTGATGGCGCCAAGCCTGCTGACGCGCCGCGCCCGCACCGCACCCGATTGCGCATCGAAGAAGCACTCCTCGCTCTGGACTGTTCTGCTCTCCAAAACCTCTTCCAGCGCTTCACCTGACAATTCCGCAGCGGCGAGGATGCGCGCCGCATGTGCCTTGCCGCTCATATCAGCGATCACCAGGAATTCCGCTCCGGCCAATCGGTCTGTCTCGTTGATCATCGCGCCACGGCCATTGGCCAGAATGAACTTGCCCCTGGCACCCCGTTGCCGGGCGATGCGGTCTGGAAATGCGTGCACCAGAAGCGCCGCTGCCGGGCATGCATCGGAGGTGGATGAGGAGGCCTTGCCCCCTGCCAGTCTGGCAGCCAAAGCCCGCGCTGACGTGCCTCGGGGTGTGCGATCAGAGCGGAACCGCGACAGTCTTGTCTCCAGATCGGCATCCTGTCCGCCGAGACCCTGCTCGGTGAGCAACACAGCCAGTTCGGCTGCTGCATACCCATGCCCGTCTTCCTGCCCGGAAATCACCATCGAGGCCAGCCGCGGCGGCAGCGCCAGTTCGCGCATGCGTTTGCCCCGGCTGGTTAGCTCACCGTCAGCGTCAATTGCGCCAAGACCTTCAAGCAACACGCGTGCTTCGGTGATCGCAGCGTCGGGTGGCGGATCGATAAAGCGCAATTCCCTCGGATCCTTGACGCCCCAGGCCAGACAGTCGAGCACCATGGCGGAAAGATCGCTCGCCAGCACTTGCGGCGTAGAAAAGGCCGGTAGTGCCTTGGTCTGCTCGGCCCGCCACAACCGCACAGCGATCCCCGGCGCTGTTCGCCCGGCACGTCCGGCGCGCTGGTCGGCAGAAGCCTGCGATGCGCGGATTGTCTCCAGCCGCGTGATGCCGGTCGATGGCTCATAAACCGGCTGTCGCACGAGACCGCTGTCGATGATGATGCGCACACCATCGATGGTAATCGAGCTTTCCGCCACCGGGGTGGCCAGCACCACCTTGCGCCGTCCTTCGGGTGCCGGTTTGATTGCTGCATCCTGTTCCTGGGAACTGAGCCCGCCATAAAGCGGTTGTACATCGGTCAGTGGTCCCAGGCGGCCTTCGAGCCTTGTGGCCACCTGCCGGATCTCGCCCTGACCCGGCAGGAACGCCAGGATCGATCCGGTTTCACTTCGGTGAAATGCCTCGATCGCGCTTGTCATCGCCGCGTCGATACGATCGCCGGGCGACCTGTCGATGTGACGAATGTCGACGGGATAACTCCGGCCGAGGCTCTCGATCACCGGGCAACCGTCAAGCAGCGCCGCCACGCGGGACGTGTCGAGCGTTGCCGACATCACCAGAACGCGCAGATCCTCGCGCAGCCCGGACTGGATATCGAGCGCCAGCGCGAGACCGAAATCGGCCTCCAGCGCGCGCTCGTGAAATTCATCAAAGATCACGCAATCGATGCCCTCAAGATCGGGCGATGATAGCGCCATGCGGGTGAACACGCCTTCGGTCACCACCTCGATACGGGTCTTGGCCGAAACCTTGGTGTCGAGCCGCATTCGGTAGCCGACTGTTGCGCCAACCTCTTCGCCCAGCATTGCCGCCATCCGCCGCGCCGCAGCACGGGCTGCGAGTCGGCGCGGCTCAATCAGGATGATCTTGCCTTTGAGCCAGGGCTCGCTTGCGAGTATCAGCGGAACCAGCGTGGTCTTGCCTGCGCCCGGAGGTGCTGCGAGCACGGCATTGGGATTTTCAGCGAGGGCAGCGCGCAGCGGAGCAAGCGCATCGGAGACCGGCAGATCCGCATATCGGGCGGCAATGTCTTTCACGCCAGCCCGACCTTGTGAACCTGGCCACCGGCTGCGCGGGCATCGTCTTCGTCATGGGTAACAAGCACCACCGGCAAACCCGCCCGCCGCGCCCGGTCAAACACCAGTTGCCGCGTCTGTTCACGCAGATCGGCGTCGAGTTTGGAAAACGGTTCGTCGAGCAGCAGGAGTCTTGGACGCGACGCCAGCACCCTTTGCAACGCAACGCGGGCTTTTTGTCCTCCCGACAGCGTATCCGGATCCCGGTCACCAAATTCTGCCAGACCGGCATCTTCAAGGGCGGCATCGGCCAGCGCCCGGCGCTGCTTGCGGCCCTTTACATCTTCGGGAATGGCAATGGCGATATTGTCTGCAACGGAGAGGTGAGGAAACAACAGCGGATCCTGAAACAGGATTCCGGCGTGACGTTGTTCTGCTTCAAGCCGAGTCAGATCGACACCATCCACGGACACCTGACCGTTGGCTGTAAACGCCGGGTCCAGAAACCCGCCGAGATAAGCCAGCAGTGTCGATTTCCCCGAGCCTGACGGACCCATCACAGTCAAAGTCTCGCCGCGGCGGACCTGAGCATCAAGCGCCACAAGCACACGGTCGCCAAGGCAAATGTGGACGCCACTGAGCACCAGTCCCTGATTGTCGGTCATGCTGTCCAATCTCATACCCGCAAGCCTCGCCGGTTACGGAATACCAAGCCGGGTAAACCTGTTGCAATGGCAAAAGCCAGAAATGGCAGCAGCGTCTGCATGAAAGCGTAAACCCCGATGACGCGGCGATTGCCGCCAGCCGCCAGCGCGACGGCCTCGGTGGTGACCGTGGTCAACCGTCCGGCGCCGATCAGCACTGTTGGCAGATATTGCCCCACGGAGACAGAAAACCCGACAGCCGCCGCCGTCAGGATGGCGCGTGTCAGCATCGGCAGCCGGATCCGGATCAGCGTGCGGGTCCGGCTCATACCCAGCCCTGCGGCGATCAGGTCATGGCGAGGGTCATGCGCGCGCCAGGGATCGCTGAGCGATAAAAACACATACGGCAGCACAAACACCAGATGCGCCAGCACCAGCGCCGGAAAACTGGCGTCGACCCCGAGCCAGATTGACAGCACCTGCAGACCGAACATGAATGAGATCTGCGGTACGATCAGCGGCAGGTAGATCAGCAGAAGCGCCCCGCCGCCGCGGCCCCGTCCGGTCTCATATTCGCGTTCGAGACACAGAATGGTCAGCAGCAGCGCGATCAGCGTTGATAGCCCCGCAACAGCCAGCGTGGTCGCCAGCGGCCCACTCATGCGCGGCAACGCCTGCATCCATGCTCGAAGGCTGAAATTGGATGGCAGCGCGTCGGGGAATTGCCACAGGCCGGACACCGACCACAGCGCCAACACCGCGATCCCACCGAAAACGATGGCTGCCGAGGCGATCATCACGATCCGCGCACCGGCGCGCAGTACCATGTCGCGGCGCCAGCGCTGCCCTGCCTGTCGGCTGCTGCAAACCAGCAGTCTGCCAATGCGCTCGAGCCCGATCCAGGCAATCAGCGCTGTCAGCGTCACACCAAGCTGCAGAACCGCGCCGGCGGATGCCAGAAATCGGGTTTCGAGATCCGGATCGTTCATCCAGTCGATCAGGCGCACAGGAAGCGTTGGTGGCAAATGCGGCCCAAGGATCAACGCCACATCGACCACGGAAGTGGCATAGGCGACCACGGCGAAGACAGCCAGCCGGACCTGCCGGTAGAGCGATGGCCACAGCAGAAAAGTGAAGCTGGCGATACGGCCATAACCCAGCGACCGCCCCAGCCGCATGGTTTCGACATGACGAGTCTGCGGCAGCGCGGCCAGCGTTACCAGAAACAGAAACGGGATTTCCTTGACGATCAGACCCGCCATCATCGACAGCGCCAATGGGTCGTTGACGATCAACAGATCCGGAGGCCGGTCAAGGCCGGTGACCCAGGGCGAGATCAACCGCATGATCATCCCCGACGGGGCGATCAGGAAGGCGAGGCCAAACGCCGCCGCTGCATGTGGCACGGAAAGCAACGGCGAAATCATCCGCCGCATCCGGGCAAATCCGGACGTGCCGAGATCACTGGCGACGAAAGCCGCCACCGCGCCAAGCGACACCAGCGTAGTCACCAGTCCGATCAGGATCGACAACACCGCCGAGCGGGTGATTCCAGGCACTGCGGCAAGGGCTGAAAAATGTGCAGTGGTGAAGTCTAGGCCACCCAGTTCAGGCAGATAGCCCAGCGCCGGGAGCGCGGTGCCAGCCAGGCCGAAAGCCAGCGGACCAAGCAAAATTGCCAGTGTCAGCGGCGGCGCCAGTCGCGCCAGGCGCACGCCGCCCGTCATTTTATATGTTTTCGCTTGGTGGGGTCATGCCGGTCAGTTGGCCGCGCCGTAACGTCGTAGCCATTCGCCTTCGATATGCTCCATCCAGTCCGGATGCGGTTCATCCAGCGCCGGACCAAGTTCATCAGGCTTCAGCGTGGCGATGCCGAGATCAAGCGCATCAAATGCAGCTCGATCGTCAGCCGACAGCTTGTCCATCGACAGCACGGTCGGATCGCCCCAGACCGAAGGATCCTGCTTGCGAGCCTGGGCCTCCGGCGAAATCAGGAAATTCGCCAGCACCAATGCCCCGGCCTTTGCGGCGGCATTGTAGGGGATAGCCACAAAATGGGTGTTGCCCAGCGTGCCGTCTGTGTAGGTGAAGGAGCGCACGGTGTCGGGCAGTTCGCCAGCTGCAATTCCCGCCGAGGCTTCCGATGGATTGAAGGCAAAAATGATGTCGAGTTCGCCGTCAGCAAGCTTCTGCTTCATATCCGGATAGTTTTGCGGATAGGCCTTGCCGCTGCGCCACAGATTGGGATGCAGCTTGTCGAGATAGGCAAACAGCGGCGCCGCATCTTCAGCGAAGCTCGCCTCGGTGACCGGCTGGCTGAGTTTGGATTTGTCCTCGATGGTCTCCAGAAGCACCTGCTTGAGAAACGACGAGCCGACAAAATCCGGTGGCTGCGGATAGGAAAAGCGCCCCGGATTTCTCTGGGTCCATTCCAGCAATTCAGCCGAAGAGTGCGGCACGCTGTCGGCCGGTGTGCGGGCAGTATCATGGAAGAACACCATCTTGGCGCCGCCCCACGGGCTTTCAAGCCCGTCGGTGGGAATGGTGAAGTCAGTCAGGATCGTCGGCTTGTTCTCATGATCGACATGGGCCCAGTTCGGCAGGCCCGTGGTCCAGTCCGGCGACATCAGCAATTGCTGGCGTTTCATTGAGGCGAAATTCTCGCCATTGATCCAGATGAGATCGACAGAACCGCCCTCGTTCTTGCCGGCGGCTTTCTCGGCCAGCACCTTTGCCACCGCGTTGGCGGTGTCGTCGAGCTTGACGTGAACCACCTCCACGCCAAACCGCTCTTTCAGCGTCTCGCCGGCCCAACCGATATAGCTGTTGATGTTCTCCGAGCCGCCCCAGGCGTTGAAATACACCGTCTGCCCCTTGGCCTCTGTCAAAACCGCGTCCCAATCGCGCGGATTCGGGTCGGCGGCCTGGGCCGTGTGTGAAAGGGCGAGCGCTGCGGTCAGCGCGCCGGCAAGCACAATTGGGGACTTCAACATGGCATTTCTCCTCAGGCGGCAAAATTAAGCCCACACACCACAGGGCCATGATGGCGTCAATTAAACGCCATGTGTCGCAACGTCACAATTTGGTGACCCGCGCGTGTACAACCGGCCCCGTAATCCCGTCCGGGCGTACCTTCCGCTAGTGGGCTTCGTCCCAGTTCAGCGCGGCGCGTGCGTCGACCTTTAGCGGCACAGCCATGTTGATGGCCGGCATGGCGGCGTTTTCCATCACCTCGACGATCACCGGAATGATATTCTCGGCATCGCCCTCGGCGGCTTCGAAGATCAGTTCGTCATGCACCTGCAACAGCATCCGCGCTGTCTTGCCCGCCTTTTCGAGTGCCGGTTCCATCCGCACCATGGCACGCCGGATGACATCGGCGGCAGATCCCTGGATCGGCGCGTTGATCGCGGCGCGCTCGTTGAAGGCGCGAACCTGCGGATTGGAGGATCGGATTTCCGGATAATGCGCCCGGCGGCCGAAAATGGTCGTCACATAGCCATGTTCCTTGGCTTCCGCCTTGGTGGCCTCCATGTAGTCCTTGATGCCCGGAAAGCGCTCGAAATATTTGCGGATATACTCTCCCGCTTCCGATCGCTCGATACTGAGCTGATTGGCCAGACCAAAGGCCGAGATGCCATAAATGATGCCGAAATTGATCGCCTTGGCGCGGCGGCGCACTTCCGACGGCATGCCCTCGATTGGAACACCGAACATTTCGGATGCGGTCATGGCGTGAATGTCGATGCCATCGGCGAAGGCCTGTGTCAGCTGCGGAATGTCGGCGACATGCGCCAGCACCCGCAGTTCGATCTGGCTGTAGTCGGCCGAGATCAGCACATTGCCCGGCTCGGCGATAAACGCGGTGCGGATCTTGCGGCCTTCAGCTGTGCGCACCGGAATGTTCTGGATGTTCGGATCGGACGATGACAGCCGCCCGGTGGTGGTTGCGGCCATGGCGAAAGACGTGTGCACCCGCTTGGTCTCGGGATTGATGAACCCCGGCAGCGCGTCGGTATAGGTGGATTTGAGCTTGGTCAGCTGCCGCCAGTCGACGATCTTGCGCGGCAGTTCGTGTCCCGCCGCTGCCAGATCCTCAAGCGCCTGGGCCGAAGTGGACCATTGCCCCGTCTTGGTTTTCGTACCGCCCGGCAGGCTCATCTTGTCGAACAGGATTTCGCCGAGCTGCTTGGGGGAGCCGACATTGAAGCTCTCGCCCGCAAGCTCCTGAATTTCTGCTTCGAGCGCGGCGGCACCTTGCGCCAGTTCGCCTGACAGCCGAGACAGGATTTGCCGGTCGACGCGGATTCCGTGTTTTTCCATACGCATCAGCACCGGCGCCAGCGGCCGTTCGAGCCGCTCATAGACGGAAGCCAATCCGTCGGACACCAGCCGTGGTTTGAGCACATGCCACAGGCGCAAAGTGACCTCGGCATCCTCGGCCGCATAGGCCGTCGCCTTGTCGATCTCCACTTCGGCGAACGGGATCGCTTTTTTGCCCGAGCCGGTCACATCCTTGTAGCCAATTGTCTTGTGGCCAAGCCAGCGCTCCGACAGCGCATCCATGCCGTGCCCGCCCTGACCGGCATCGAGCACATAGGAGAGCAGCATCGTGTCGTCGAAACCCTCGATGGTAATGGCGTGTTGCGCCATCACCAGCATGTCGTATTTGAGGTTTTGTCCGATCTTGAGGACCGCCGGATCTTCAAGCAGTACTTTCAGCTCATCGAGCGCTTCACGGATAGGCATCTGGCCGGGTTGCGCCCCGCCTCCGCCAAGCAGATCACCGGCGCCATTGGAATGGGTCAGCGGCGCGTAACAGGCTTTGACCTTCAGATCTCCGGTGTCAGGCGCAGTTTCAGGGATGGCCAGCGAGAAGCCGACCAGTTCGGCCTGCATCGCATCGAGAGATGTGGTTTCGGTGTCGAAGGCCACAATGCCGGTTTCGCGCGCCTTTGCACACCAGGCCTTGAGCTGATCAATGTCGCGCAGCGTTTCGTAGATGCTGGTGTCGATCTTGGCCGATGCCGCCGCAGAAGCGCGCCGCTTGGCGAGCCCTTGCGGCGTGTCATCAATTTCGCCTTTGCCGGATGCGGGAGAAGCCGGATCGAGATCTGGCCCGCGCATGTCGGCTACTGCATCAACAGCAACGTCCGCCGCATCGACAACACTTGCATCGGTGTCGGTGGCATCGGCCACCCGCCGCGTCAACGAAGTGAATTCCATGCCCTTGAGGAATGCCACCAGCTTTGGCCCGTCGAGCGGGTTGAGCACCAGTTCATCGAGCTTTTCAGTGATGTCGACATCATCTCTGAGCCTTACAAGCTCACGGGAAAGCCGCGCCTTGTCGGCAAACTCGATGATGTTCTCGCGTCGTTTGTTCTGCTTGATCTCGCCGGCGCGCTCCAGAAGCGTGTCCATGTCACCGAACTGCTCGAGCAACTGTGCCGCGGTCTTCGGGCCGATCCCGGGGATGCCCGGCACGTTGTCGACCGAATCGCCGGTCAGCGCCTGCAGATCGATCATCTTGTCGGGCGAAACGCCCCATTTGTCGATGACTTCCTGCACGCCGATCTGCCGGTCCTTCATGCTGTCGTACATCGACACTTGCGGCCCGACCAGTTGCATCAGGTCCTTGTCCGACGAGATCACCGTGACATCGGCGCCGGCTTCCCGCGCCAACCGCGCATAGGTGGCGATCAGATCGTCGGCCTCAAAGCCTTCCATCTCGATGCAGGGCAGATCAAATGCCCGCGTTGCCTCGCGGATGACTGCGAATTGCGGCACCAGATCTTCCGGCGGGGCCGAGCGGTTGGCCTTGTATTCGGGATAAAGATCCTTGCGGAAGGTCTTCGAGGAATGGTCGAAAATCACCGCGAAATGCGTCGGCGTTACGCCCACGGACGTATCGCGCGTCTCAGACATGAGCTTCCAAAGCATGTTGCAGAAACCGGCGACAGCGCCGACTGGCAGCCCGTCGGATTTGCGGGTCAGCGGCGGCAGCGCGTGATAGGCCCGGAAAATATAGCCGGAGCCGTCGACGAGGAAGAGATGATCACCTTTTTTCATGCTGCAAGGATTAACGCGGGCCCGTCGTAAGGTCCATGCGTTTTGCACGCGATATGCCGGGAAAAAGCATCTGTCGCCCTGCTTCTGTCCTGGCGCGATCCCTCGGATAACGATTCAGCTCTTGGCCAGAATTCTGCCAACCAGTTCCGGCAGCAACCGGTTCAGCAGCAACACCCGCCGCGACAATCCAGGTGCTGCTATTTTCTTTTTCTTTCTGACGCCCTGGAAAATTGCCTCCGCCATGGTGTCCGGCGAGATTTTTCGGGATCCCCGGCCCGCTGTCATGCCGGTATCCACCAGCGGCGGCACTGCTTCAAGCAGATGGATTTCCCCGGAACGCAGTTGCACCCGAAGCGACTGCGTGAACGAGGCAAGGCCGGCCTTCGACGCCGAATACACCGGCGCCGAGGCTTTGGGCTGGCGGGAAACCAGCGATGTCACATTGACGATTGTCCCGCCTGGCCGAACCATGAACGGAAGCAGCGACCGGGCAAGCAGTATCGGCGCGATAAGATTGAGCGCGATTTCATCGCGGATGCGATCCGGGACGGTGGGGCATGCGATGTCTGCACCGGAGAAATCAAGAGTGCTCTGAACTCCCGCATTGTTGATCAGCACTGCGACAGGCAGGCGCAAGGCGGCCACCCGGGCGGCAATGCGTGCTGGCTCAGCGGGATCGGTGAGGTCGGCATCAAGAGTTGCCAGGTTGTCGCGCGCGGGGATGGCGGCGGTGTTGCGGGCCACGGCCAGAACCGGACACCCTGCCTTCAGATAGCGATTGACCAGCGCCAGCCCTATGCCGCAGCTTCCGCCGGTTATGACAATTAGTCCGTATTGTTTTGTCAATTTATGCCTCCTGAAGTTGGATCTGAGGCAATCATGGGCCGGCGCAGCATCGAAATATTGAACATCTGCGCCACATGCCTTTTGGCGCAATTATTCAATTTTTTCGAATGCAGGTATGATTGGATGCAGTAACGGGAATTGCAACGCTGCGGGTTGGCCGCGAAAGGATCGCTTTTGGAAAACTTTGCCAGTGCAGGGTTGGTGAACCTGGTTCAGCGTGTGGTCGGGGCCGCCGATCCGGCGTTGATTTCCGGGCAGCCATTACCCGATCCCTTCTTCCGTGGCATTCAATCCGCAGGGTCAAAGCGCAGTCTGGTGGACCGGGTCCTGCAGAAGCACGGGCCGGGTCTGTTGCTTTCGGTCGGCCAGCATCTGCATCTGATCGAGGATACACCTGTCGCCACCGTGTTCAGGAACTCGGCTGACCCGCAGGTGCTGGCGGACAAGTGGCTGCGGCTTGAACGCTATCACCATGTGTCGCACCGGACCCGGATACAGCCTTTGGGGCACGAAGGCTGGGATTGCCATCGCCACAGCCTCGATTCGATGCCGACACTGGGCGAAAACTGCCTTATCGCGGGCTTGTTGATGGGATTGGTCGGTTTGGTCGGCGCAAGAAACTGCCGTTTGTTGATTGCCGGATCAGAGTTTCACCCCTCTGAGCTGAGACATGCGGAATTTCTCACGGACGTGTCGCTTGAGACTTTCCAGATTATCTGGTCACCCTTCGTGATGCGGGACATGCCGGAACGGTGCGCACGACCAGAGACCGCTACAGGCATGGCAAACCGGCTTGCCGGTCTTCTTGCCAACGATGTTGGACGAAGTTGGAAAATCGGTGATGCAGCCAGACAGATGGCCGTCTCCACTCGCTCCCTGCAGCGCCATCTCGCGGTCGATGGCCGAAGCTTCTCCTCTGCGCTGCGCAGGGCACGAATGCGCCAGGCCACCGAATTGCTGACAGGCACAGCGACCCCTCTTGCCGAGATCGGCTATTGCTGCGGCTATGCCGACCAGGCGCATTTTCAGAGGGATTTCCGCAGGGTCACCAACATGACCCCGAAACGGTTTCGCCAAGTGTCGCAGCCGAATATGGTCAGCGTGAGCAAGCCATAACTAGCCCGGCGGATCGACGAGATGCAGCCGGTCCATTTCAAATACCACAATGCGCCAACAGCGTTTGCAGGATTGCCTGCGTCCTTTAGGGTGAGCTAAAATATTGATATCACGCGATGAATTGTGAATGTGCAGCCAATGGGTGCATTTTCACCGTGGCGGAACCCCTGCTGCGATCACAGAATGGTTACCGATTTGTAATCTTCTGAAACACTTGGTGTCCTTGAAAAGCCACATTCACGGGACCAAATGTCTATCACCGGCGAACGAATAAGCCGATGTCTGGATCCCGGCTCGTCCCCCGCCGCTTCCAGACTATGGACAAGGGCCGCCCCGCCCCCCTTATAGGCCCTTGTCCTGACAATATGCCGCCATGGCCCTCCCCTCCGGCCATGGCGGCTTTTCTTTTGTTATTTCCCGGCGCGAGAGCGCTGTGCGTCGGTTTGGACGCACAAAGGACGCTCTCTTTCCATGAATCTAGGGCATCTTATCTGCGGGCAGGCGATTCCGCCTGATCGCAGGATGCACTAGTCTGTCTGCTTCTGATTCCCTCCGGAGCTTCCCATGACAGACCTGACCGCCGCCCTTTCCGCTGCCGATGCCAATCTTGATGACAGCCTCGAGCGTCTGTTCGGGCTTCTGCGCATCCAGTCGATCTCGACCGATCCGGCCTACGCGCCGGAATGCCGTCGCGCCGGTCAATGGCTCGTCGATGAGCTGACATCGCTCGGTTTCGACGCCAGCCTGCGCGATACCACCGGGCACCCCATGGTCGTTGCCCATCATGCCGGCGCAACACCGGACGCGCCACATTACCTCTTCTATGGCCACTACGATGTTCAGCCTGTTGATCCGCTTGATTTGTGGACCGATCCGCCGTTCGAGCCGGCGATCAAGGAGATCGCACCGGGTCGCAAGGCCATCACCGGCCGCGGCTCGTCCGACGACAAGGGCCAGCTGATGACCTTCGTCGAGGCTTGCCGGGCCTGGAAGGGAGCATCCGGTTCCTTGCCGTGCCGGATCACCATTCTTTTCGAGGGCGAGGAGGAATCCGGTTCGCCGTCGCTCAAGCCATTTCTCAAGGCCAATGCCGACGAACTCAAGGCCGAGTGCGCCCTGGTCTGCGACACCGGCATGTGGGACCCGGATACACCGGCCATTGCAGTCGCGCTTCGCGGTCTGGTCGGCGAGGAAGTGACAATCCACGCCGCCGACCGGGATCTGCATTCCGGCCTGTTCGGTGGCGCCGCCGCCAATCCGCTGCATATCCTGTCGAAAATCCTCGCTGATCTGCATGATGAGACCGGCCGGGTGACGCTTGACGGTTTTTATGACGGTGTTGAGGAAACCCCGGCGCAGGTGCTTGCCAGCTGGGAAAGCCTTGGCAGGACGGCGGAAGACTTTCTGGGCGAAGTCGGTCTGTCGGTTCCGTCCGGCGAAAAGGGCCGCTCCGTACTGGAGCTGACATGGGCGCGGCCGACGGCGGAAGTCAACGGCATGTGGGGCGGCTACACCGGCGCAGGCTTCAAGACCGTGATTGCGGCACAAGCTTCGGCCAAAGTCTCCTTCCGGCTTGTCGGCAAGCAGGATCCCGATCAGGTCAGTGCTGCCTTCCGTGCTCATGTCGAAGCCCGTCTGCCTGCAGATTGCACGGTGAGCTATGCCCCTCATGGCGGTTCACCGGCCATCCAGTTGCCGTTTGATTCGCCCGTGGTCACCAAGACCCGCACCGCGCTCACCGATGAATGGCCGAAACCTGCGGTGATGATCGGTATGGGCGGATCGATCCCCATCGTTGGCGATTTCCAGAACATTCTTGGCCTGCAGTCGGTGTTGTGCGGCTACGGCCTGACCGACGACCGCATTCACTCTCCCAACGAGAAATACGACCTGACATCCTTCGCCAAGGGAATCAGGTCCTGGGTGCGCATTCTCGATGCCTTGTCGGTGCGCTGAAGCGTTGGAGCGGCAATAGCTGCAGGGTTGCCAGCTACCGAGAGCTTGAAAGGGGTGGTTTCCTTAACCACCCCTTAAATCGTCGCATTTAAGGTGTTCTGAGATCGCCGGGCAGTTTCGGAATGGGACATCGCACGTCTCCATCCGGAATTGCTGTGAAACCAAACCCCGGATCACTCTCGCTGTACCATTGATCGCGGGACCTGCCGGGACTCATCAGCATCCGGACCTTTCATGGCGCGCAAGAAAACAACCCGAAGCCGCATCGAACCTTCTTTTGAAGGCGGCCGATCTAAGGGAAGTTCGCGTACAATTGCCGATGAACGCGTCGCTGGCAAAACCGCATCCAAGTCCGCGCCGAAATCGACGACTGCCAAACGCCGCAAAAAGCCTCAGTCAAAAGCCCGCAAACCCAGGGGACGCACATCACGCGGCCGGCTCACCGGCGCTGTGCGTTCGATGTTCTACTGGTGTTGTGTGCTGGGTATCTGGGGCGGCATCGCCATTGCCGGCGTGGTCGTGTTCTACGGCGCGCGTATGCCCAGTGCTGCGACCTGGTCGATCCCTGACCGCCCGCCTAACGTCAAGATCGTTTCGGTCAACAAAGAGACAATGGCCAATCGCGGTGCGACCGGTGGGGAAGCCCTGCTGCTGGGCGATATGTCGCCCTACATTCCTGAAGCCGTGATTGCAATCGAGGACCGCCGCTTCTACTCGCATTTCGGTGTCGATGTGATCGGGTTGGCCCGCGCCATGGTTTCCAACGTGATGGCTGGCCGATTGGTTCAAGGCGGCTCGACCCTGACACAGCAATTGGCCAAGAACCTGTTCCTGTCGCCGGAACGGACCATCGAGCGCAAGGTGCAGGAGGTGCTGCTGTCGCTGTGGCTTGAGCACCGGTTCTCCAAGGATCAAATCCTCGAGATGTACCTTAACCGGGTGTTTTACGGGTCCGGCGCCTACGGTGTTGAAGCGGCTTCGCGACGCTATTTCCGCAAACCTGCCCGTGATGTGTCGCTTGCCGAGGCAGCACTTCTTGCCGGTTTGCTCAAGGCGCCGTCACGGCTTTCGCCAGCGCGTAATCCCAAAGCGGCCGAGGCCCGCGCGCAAGTGGTGCTTGCCGCCATGCTTGATCAGGGAGTGGTGTCGGAAAGTGAAATCGCCACAGCGCTGACCAGCCCGCAAGTGCGCGCCAAAAGCTACTGGACCGGCTCGGAGAACTATGTCGCCGACATGGTGATGCAGCGCCTGCCCGATCTTGTGGGCAAGATCACCGAAGATCTGGTGGTCGACACGACAATCGATTTTCAGCTTCAGCGCGAGGCTGAAAAAGCGTTGCGTTCAGCGCTTGAGAAAAACGGCGCCAAGTTCAATGTCGGCCAGGGCGCGCTTGTTTCCATTGATGGTACCGGAGCGGTGAGAGCGTTGATCGGTGGCCGCGAATACGCCACCAGCCAGTTCGACCGGGCTACTGACGCGTTGCGCCAGCCCGGATCTGCGTTCAAGCCCTTCGTCTATGCCGCAGCGCTTGAACAGGGCCGCACCCCCTTGTCGGTGCGCAATGATGCTCCGGTGAAAATCGGCAAGTGGACGCCCGAGAATTATGACAACAAGTATCGCGGCAAGGTCACCCTGTCTGATGCCTTGACCCATTCACTCAACACGGTTGCAGCCCAGCTGGTGATGGAGGTCGGTCCGAAAACCGTGGTTCAGACCGCCCATCGTCTCGGTATCGAAGCGCCGCTGAAGGCCAACGCCTCGATTGCACTTGGCACCTCCGAAGTTACGCTTCTGGAGCTGACCGGGGCCTATGCACCGTTCATGAATGGCGGCTACAAGGCCACGCCGCATGTTATTCGCCGGGTCTCCACCCACGATGGAAAGGTGCTTTACGAGAACACCTACGCCAATCCGCCGCGCGTCATTGATCCGGCCGTTGCCGCGATGATGAACTCCATGCTGGTGCGTGTCGTCGAGGAAGGAACAGGACGCAAGGCTCGCCTCGATGGATGGCCTGCGGCTGGAAAATCCGGAACCACCCAGTCTTATCGCGACGCTTTGTTTATCGGCTACACCGCCAATCTGGCGACCGGTGTCTGGTTTGGCAATGACGATGGCAAGCCGATGAAGAGGGTCACCGGCGGCGGCTTGCCCGCTGAAACCTGGAAAGAGTTTATGCAGGCGGCCCATTCCGGCCTGCCACCAGCCAATCTGCCGCTTGGTGGTACAGTCCCGCCCGTGGCAATTGATGGCCCCGGGCAGGACGACGGGGACGCAATGGCTGGTCTCGTGCGGGATCTGGCACCGGTTCCGGTTTCACGCGATGCGACCGGCGCCACCGACAACAGTTTTCTGACACCCCCGGCAGGCATAGGCTCCGCCCAGTCACAGCCCAATGGGAACAGGCGAACCACCTTGCTCGATATCCTGATGGGCAATTAACAATCAATCAGGCCGCTTTAACCCGCAAAAAACAAACAATATCGTGCAATCTGCGTTTCCCATGACGCTTGCAGTCTGCAGGTGACATTCTTATATACGGCTTAACGCTTCCGGCGAGTCCCTGTTCAGTGCGGTCTTGGCTTTGGTAGCGGAGACGGATGACACGGGTCATCCTGTTTTCAGTAATGTCCCGTTAGGGGCTGTCGATGGAACGCCTGACCGGGTCCCGGCAGCTCGCTTCAAGGAGAATTTAATATGGCTAAAGTAATCGGTATCGACCTCGGAACCACCAATTCCTGTGTCGCAGTGATGGATGGCAAGGACGCCCGCGTGATTGAAAACGCGGAAGGCGCCCGCACCACCCCGTCGATGGTAGCATTCAGTGACGACGGTGAACGTCTGGTTGGCCAGCCGGCTAAGCGGCAGGCGGTCACCAACCCGGAAAACACTCTTTTTGCGGTCAAGCGCCTGATTGGCCGCCGTTTTGAAGACAAGGCCGTCACCAAGGACCAGGAACTTGTTCCTTTCAACATTGTCCGCGGCGACAATGGCGATGCCTGGGTTCAAGCCAATGGCGACAACTATTCTCCGGCTCAGATCTCCGCAATGATCCTTCAGAAGATGAAGGAAACCGCCGAATCCTATCTTGGCGAAAAGGTCGAGAAGGCCGTCATCACGGTTCCGGCCTATTTTAACGACGCCCAGCGTCAGGCCACCAAGGACGCCGGCAAGATTGCAGGCCTTGAAGTGCTTCGCATCATCAACGAGCCGACTGCCGCAGCGCTGGCCTATGGTCTGGACAAGACCGAAGGCAAGACCATCGTGGTCTACGATCTGGGTGGCGGTACCTTCGACGTGTCGATCCTCGAGATCGGCGACGGCGTCTTCGAAGTGAAGTCGACCAATGGTGACACTTTCCTCGGTGGCGAAGATTTCGACATGCGCCTGGTTGGCTATCTGGCTGACGAGTTCAAGAAAGAGCAGGGCATTGACCTGAAGAAGGACAAGCTTGCGCTTCAGCGCCTCAAGGAAGCTGCTGAAAAGGCCAAGATCGAGCTGTCTTCGCTGGCCCAGACCGAAATCAACCTGCCCTTCATCACCGCTGACGCTTCCGGTCCGAAGCACCTGACGATGAAGCTCAGCCGTTCCAAGTTCGAAAGCCTGGTCGATGATTTCGTCCAGCGCACCATCGCACCCTGCAAGGCCGCGCTCAAGGATGCCGGTCTTCAGTCTGCTGAAATCGACGAAGTGGTTCTGGTTGGCGGCATGACCCGCATGCCCAAGATCCAGGAAGTGGTGAAGAAGTTCTTCGGCAAGGAGCCTCACAAGGGCGTCAACCCGGACGAAGTGGTTGCCATGGGCGCCGCCATTCAGGCCGGCGTTCTGCAGGGCGACGTCAAGGACGTTCTGCTGCTCGACGTGACCCCGCTGTCGCTCGGCATCGAAACGCTGGGTGGCGTGTTCACACGACTGATCGATCGCAACACCACGATCCCGACCAAGAAGAGCCAGGTTTTCTCCACCGCTGAAGACAATCAGAACGCGGTGACGATCCGGGTCTTCCAGGGCGAGCGCGAAATGGCTGCCGACAACAAGGTTCTAGGCCAGTTCGATCTCGTCGGTATCCCGCCGGCTCCACGCGGCGTGCCGCAGATCGAAGTCACATTCGACATCGACGCCAACGGCATCGTCAACGTCTCGGCCAAGGACAAGGGCACCGGCAAGGAGCACCAGATCCGCATTCAGGCGTCTGGCGGTCTGTCCGACGCCGACATTGATGCGATGATCAAGGAAGCCGAAACCAACGCCGAGGGCGACAAGAAGCGCCGCGCCGTGGTCGAGGCCAAGAATCAGGGCGAAAGCCTGGTTCACTCCTCGGAACAGTCGCTCAAGGATTACGGCGACAAGGTCACCGAAGAGGATCGCACCGCGATCGCCGACGCGATCGCTGCGCTCAAGACTGCCGTGGAAGCTGAAGAGCCTGACGCCGAGGACATTCAGGCCAAGAGCCAGACTCTCATGGAAGTTTCCATGAAGCTTGGTCAGGCCATGTATGAGCAGGCCCAGACCGAAGAAGGTGATGGCGAAGCCGAAGGCGAAGAAAAGATCGTCGATGCAGACTTCGAGGAAGTCAATGACGACGACGATGACGCGAAGAAGTCTGCTTGAGACTGAAACCGCAACCATCTGAGATATGTGAAGGGCCCCGTTTCGGGGCCCTTTTTCTATCAATGAAATCTGAAGCTCCAGCGGCCTCCCCGACGTCTTTCTGAGGACTTGCTGATCTGCGCCGTCGCCCGGCAACCAGCGGCGCATTGGTTTGGCCGCGATGATCTGGCACCCCAACACCGTGTCTTGCATGGATGTTAGGCCTGAAACAGCAGGATCATGGTGTATCCGGCCCTTTTGGGGGCTGGAATTTTGTTGAAGTAATGACTACATGACGCAGCAGTACCCTCTACAGCGCTGCGCGCCGGACCCGACGCGCGCGTGTGGAGCGTTAATATGGCGCATGTGGCTTTTTGCTTGAATGGACCCATTCAAGCACGGCATGCAGAAATGTACGAACCCTGCAGATCGCATTGACGCGGGGTGTGAGTAAGTTGTTGTGCGTCCATCTGGCCATTTGGCTCTGTAACGGACGCCCCCGGAAGAGAGATTGACGAACACTATGGCCAAGCCAGACTTCTACGAAACGCTTGGTGTGGCGCGTGGCGCGGACGAAAAAGAGCTGAAAAGCGCTTACCGCAAGCTTGCCATGAAATACCACCCGGACAAAAATCCTGATAACGCTGATGCCGAGCACAAGTTCAAGGAGGTCAGCGAGGCCTACGAGTACTTGAAGGATCCCCAGAAGCGCGCTGCTTATGACCGGTTTGGCCATGCTGCCTTTGAGCAGGGTGGTCCCGGCGGAATGGGCGGCGGCGGCGGTGGTTTTTCCGATATCTTCGAAGATATCTTTGGCGAGATGATGGGTGGCCGCGGCGGTCGCAGGTCCTCCGGTGGCCGTGAACGTGGCGCTGATCTTCGCTACAATATGGAAATCACGCTTGAGGAAGCCTACACCGGCAAGACGGCGCAGATCCGGGTTCCCACCTCGATCACCTGTGACGTCTGCTCCGGCTCGGGTGCCAAGCCCGGAACCCAGCCAACCACTTGCGCCACCTGTGGCGGTGCTGGCCGCGTTCGTGCGGCACAGGGCTTCTTCTCGGTCGAGCGTACTTGCCCGACTTGCCATGGCCGCGGCCAGACCATCACCGATCCCTGCACAAAATGCGCAGGCCAGGGCCGGGTGACAGAGGAGCGCTCGCTGTCGGTCAATATTCCGGCCGGTATCGAGGATGGCACCCGCATCAGACTGTCCGGCGAAGGCGAAGCCGGCATGCGTGGCGGCCCCTCGGGCGATCTCTACATTTTCCTGTCGGTGCGCCCACATGCCGTGTTTCAGCGTGAAGGCGCCGATCTTTACTGCTCGGTGCCGATTTCCATGACCTCGGCAGCACTTGGCGGCAAGTTTGACATCACCACGATGGATGGAGCGCGCTCACGGGTGACGGTGCCCGAAGGCACCCAGCCTGGCAAGGAACTGCGTTTGCGTGGCAAGGGCATGCCGGTGCTGCGTTCGGCGCAACTCGGTGATCTCTATGTCCGGATCACCATTGAAACGCCCCAGAAGCTGTCCAAGCGGCAACGTGAATTGTTGATGGAATTTCAGGAGTTGTCTTCCAAGGAGACCAGCCCCGAATCAACCGGTTTCTTTTCGAAAATGAAGGGCTTTTTTGACACAATGTCGGACTAATCCCTCGGACGAACCGGCATCGCCCAAGAGAAACTATGTTTTTTGTCCAGTTAGGTTTGTGTAAGCTGCCCGCTGGACAGGGCGCCGCTGCTGGAGGATGCAGGTCGTGAGCATGAGTTTTCCCGAACGCATCGCCAGGCGATTCGATGATGAAATCCGCTTTTTCAAAGGGTGGATGGACGGCCCGAAAGCGGTTGGCGCGATCATGCCCACCTCATCGGTCACAGCCCGCTCGATGGCGTCGGTGATCAATCCGGTATCAGGATTGCCGGTGCTTGAACTGGGACCTGGAACCGGCGTCATCACACGAGCCATTCTGGCGCGTGGCGTTGCGCCGTCCGATCTGGTGTCGATTGAGTACTCTGTTGATTTCCACACCCGCCTGCAGCTTGATTTTCCAGGGGTTCGCTTCATTCGTGGCGATGCCTTTGATCTCGACACAACACTTGCAGACCTGAAGACCAGTCTGTTCGACAGCGTGGTGTCAGGTATTCCGCTGCTGAATTTCCCCATGGCCACCCGTATTTCGCTGATTGAAGATCTGCTCGACCGCGTGCCACAGGGAAGGCCGGTGGTTCAATTCTCCTACGGTCCTTCTTCTCCGGTCGTGTCTCGCGGGGCGAGTTTCGATGTGGTCCATCATGACTTCGTGCTGCGCAATGTGCCGCCGGCACGGTTGTGGATTTACCGCCGCGGCGCTGCGGTGCTATAAACATACTCAATACGATAGCGCTTGCAGCGGGTTGATTGAGCACGGCAACAAGCCAACAGACGGCGCACCTGGCTTCTCGAGCCATCAAATTCCCATAATCCATATTCGCATGCTTCCCTCAATTTCCGGCTGCCTTATATGGACATCCAGAAGTCAAACTCCCGTTCCGGGATTGATGCGAAGCGGAGCAGACCATGACCCCCAGAATTCTCGTTCTTCCCGGCTCGAACCGCAATGGTTCGTTCAATGCGGCGCTCGCCGCCGTGGCTTCGGTCGAACTGGCAAGGCAGGGAGCTGACGTCACCCGTATTTCGCTGATCGATTATCCATTGCCGATTGTTGATGAGAATCTTAAAAACGAGACAGGTATCCCCGATAACGCCATGAAACTGGGGCGCCTGATTGCCGCGCATGACGGAGTGTTTCTCTGCTGCCCGGAATACAATTCATCGATTCCTCCGCTGCTTAAGAACATGATTGATTGGGTCAGCCTGATTACCAAGGATGGCGACAAGCCATTCAAACCCTGGTCGGGGCGGTACGTGGCGCTCGGGTCGGCGTCAAACGGCAAGCTGGGCGGTATTCGCGGCCTGTATCATGTCCGCTCGGTGATGGTGAACGTCGGAACCCAGGTCATCAGCGAGCAATGTGCGGTCAGCGGCGCGGCGGATGCTTTTGAGGCAGACGGACGGCTCAAGGACGAGCGAACCAATACGATGCTGGCCAACACCTGCAAATCCCTGATCAGGCATTGTGCGATGATGGCGGCGGGTTAAACACCATTACTCCGGTCTTGCGATTGCAATGTCTTCATGCGAGGACCGGCTGACACGGAGGGAATGCATTATGCCGAATGCAGCGCATGATCTGGGCGCACCAGCCTATGAAAATGTTGATCCGCGCCTGATAGTGGCGCTTGATGTACCGACCGTTGCCGAAGCCGAGGCGTTGGTAAAGCGGATTGGCAAAGAGGCAATGTTCTACAAGATCGGTTACCAGCTTGCCTTCGCCGGTGGTTTTCCGCTGGCCCGGGACCTCAAGGCGTCGGGGCGCAAGGTATTCCTCGACATGAAGCTTCTCGATATTGACAACACCATTGCCAAAGGCGTCGAGAACGTCGTTCGAATGGGCGTCGACATGCTGACCATCCATGCCTACCCCAAGGCAATGCGTGCTGCGGTCGAGGCAGCCAAGGGCAGCAATCTGTGCCTTCTCGGCGTAACTGTGCTGACGTCGATGGATGCGGCCGATGTCACTGAGGCAGGTTACGCCTTGTCGCCTAAGGAGCTGGTGCTGCGCCGCGCCGCGCAGGCACGGGACGCAGGCATGGGCGGTATCGTCTGCTCGGCCGCTGAAGCCCATGCCGTGCGTGCGATTGTCGGTCCAGACATGGTGATCGTGACGCCAGGCATCCGGCCTGCCGGAGCGGACCATGGAGATCAGAAGCGCGTGATGTCGCCCGCCGATGCACTCGCTGCCGGTGCGTCACATCTGGTGGTTGGACGGCCGATTTCCGCAGCCTCGGATCCCGCCGCCGCAGCCCGGGCAATCACCGCTGAAATGGCCCAGTTTTAAAACGAAAAAGGAACGGACGATGGCAAAGGGATATTGGATTGGCCGCATCGATGTGCACGATCCTGAAGCTTACAAGGCCTATGTCGAAACAGCGACGCCGGCCTACAAGGAGTTCGGCGCGACGTTTCTGGTGCGTGGCGGAGAGTTTGATCCGGTCGAAGGTCAGGCCCGGTCACGCAATGTCGTCATCGAGTTTCCGGACTACGAGGCGGCGATGGCCTGCTACAACTCGGAAACCTATCAGAAGGCCCGGGCGATCCGCCAGAAATTCTCTGATGGCGAACTCATAGTCATCAAAGGCCATGATGCCTGAAGCGCCTGATGCATGTCGCTAACGTACATGCATTCTTTCAAAGCGCTACGCGACCCTTGCGCGTCCAAATGGACGTGCGGCTCTGGCGAGAGCGCGATTAATAATGCCGCGCGGCGACGAGCCCTTCACCTCGCGGCAGTTTTTGACTATGAGCTTGGTTGGACTGCGGCCGATTCCGGTCGCGCGTGCGAAAACAACCGGCCCCAATGATCCTGTCAGGGAGTGCATAGATGACATCGCTTAACCAACCCAAGCTCGTCACGGTCTTCGGCGGGTCCGGCTTCGTTGGCCGCCATGTGGTTCGTGCGCTCGCCAAGCGCGGCTACCGCATTCGCGTTGCCGTCCGCCGGCCTGATCTTGCCGTCCATCTGCAACCTTTGGGCGGAGTTGGCCAGATTGTTGCTATCCAGGCCAATCTTCGCAATCGCGATTCGGTCGACAGGGCGGTCATTGGCGCGGATCACGTTGTCAATTGCGTCGGAATTCTTTTTGAAACCGGGCGCAACACTTTTGGTTCGGTTCAGGAATTTGGCGCACGTGCGGTTGCGGAAGCAGCCCGCGCGGCTGGCGCCGGTCTTACCCACATTTCGGCTATAGGTGCCGATATAGACTCCGAATCTGACTACGCCCGATCCAAGGGTCTGGCTGAAGCCTCAATCGCCAAGATCTTGCCTGATGCGGTGATCCTGCGTCCGTCGATTGTGTTTGGGCCGGAAGACGGGTTCTTCAACAAATTTGCTGAAATGGCGCGGTTTTCACCCGCCTTGCCGCTCATCGGCGGTGGCGAAACCAAATTCCAGCCGGTTTATGTCGGCGATGTCGCAGAAGCCGTCGCCCGCAGCGTTGACGGAACCCTGACCCGCGGCAAGATTTACGAACTGGGCGGCCCGCGGGTAATGAGCTTCAAGGACGTGCTTGAGGAAATCCTCGAAATCACCCAGCGCAAACGCGCTCTGGTGCCGCTGCCATGGGGTGTCGCGTCTCTGATCGGCAAGATTGCCAAATTCATTCCGTTCATCGATCCACCATTGACCGATGACCAGGTGGTTCTGCTCAAGAGCGATAATGTTGTCTCGGCTGAGGCCGAGAGCCAGCAACGCACCCTGGCCGGCATCGGCATCCCGCAGACAACTGTGGAAGCCATCCTGCCGACCTATCTTACCCGCTACCGGCCGCACGGCCAGTACAGCGGCACGGGAAGCGAAGCCTGAACAGCCTGATCACGTCGCTTGTATCAGCCCTGGCGCCGCCGGGGCTGGACGCTTGGGCCGCAGCTGTTCTGATCACAGCAAGCTTTTTCACCTCGGCGCTGACTGTATCCGTTGGCATTGGCGGCGGCGTCGCTCTTCTTGCCTTGATGGGATACCTGGCCCCTGTCGCGGCCATCATTCCGGTTCATGGCGTTGTGCAATTGGGCTCCAATGTCGGCCGGGCGGCACTGTTGCGCAGCCATGTCGCCTGGGCCTGCCTCGCAGCTTTTTTCATCGGTGCTGTCCCTGGAGCATGGGCTGGCAGCAATGTGGTTGGTGCTCTGGCTGAACCCGTGCTCAAGGCAGCCCTTGGCGGCTTTATCCTGCTGATCACCTGGATGCGGCTTCCCCGCCTTGCAGCGATCAGACTTCCCGGTTTCGCTTTGACCGGGGCAATCACCACCTTCCTGACGATGATTTTTGGCGCGACAGGCCCATTTAATGCCGTCGTTCTGTCCAAGGCCTTTCCGGAACGGTTACGATTTCAGGCCACCACAGCGGCGGTGATGAGTCTTCAGCACCTGGTCAAGACCGTTGCATTTGCGCTCGCCGGTTTCACTTTCGCGCCATGGCTGCTATTGATTGCCGCGATGATTGTCACCGGACTTGCCGGAACATGGGTGGGAACTCACATTTTGCGCAAGACGCCGGAAAGCCGCTTTCAGCTCATTTTCAAGATCTGCCTGACCGTGCTTGCGCTCGATCTGATCCGGCGCAGTGTTGCCGGAATGGCGCATGGTTAGCAATGATTTAAGAATCCCCGGCTTTATTGGCGGTCATACGGGAATCAGGCTTGAACCGGCCAGCAGAGCCGCGTAAATCGCCATCTTCTTCATTAGGGATTGGGATCGGACCTCAGCGTCAGGGATCAAGTTCAGGAGTGCCCCCATTCCGCGCATTGGATGGGAAGCTGGAAGAGTTCACATGCGCACTAGGTATTTTGCCGGTTGGGCGAATACAGCGTTGAGTTTTAGACAAGTTGGGACATGAGTTAATGGGTAAAACAGTCGTATCCGCGTTCGCATTCGCAATTGTGGTGATTTTGTCCGCATCCGCCTTTGCGCCGCGCAGCGTCGCCCACTCATCCAACGGCTGCACGCCCGCTTACGGCGTTGATCCCTGCGCTGTTCAGACGATCGCTGACTAAGCCTCGATCTATCCGAAGAACCACAAGCCGATAAGCCCGAGACCGCCCACCAGAATGCGCCACCACGCAAACAGGGCGAAGCCGTGCCGTGAGACAAAATCAAGCAGTCCGCGCACGACAATCACGCCGGCGATAAAGGCGACGACAAAGCCGACCGCGATGGTGACAACATCGTCATAGGCCAGCTTGTCGTAGTTCTTGTAAAGATCGAGCGCGAAAGCACCCGCCATTGTTGGCATAGCCAGGAAAAACGAAAATTCAGCCGCCGAGCGTTTGTCGGTACCCATCAGCAGGGCTCCGGCGATGGTTGCGCCCGACCGTGACGTGCCCGGTATCATTGCCAGGCACTGGAAAAGGCCAATCTTGAACGCCAGTGACAGCGGGTAATCCATCACATTTGTGTATTTGGGGGTGAGTTTCATCCGGTCGATGACCAGCAGGATGATGCCGCCACCGATCAGCACCCAGCAGATCAGGGCTGTCGATTCAAACAGCACCGACTTGATGAATCCGTGCGCTGCGGCGCCGATCACCGCCGCAGGCAGAAACGCCAGGAGGATCGCACCGACAAAGTGCCGCGCCTTGGCGCTGGAAGGAAGCGAGATGGCGAGTGTCCACAACCGCGCGAAATAAACCGACAGGATCGCCAGTATGGCGCCCAGTTGCACCAGCACCTCGAAACTGTTGCCCGGAGATTTGAATCCGAGGAAATGCCCTGCCAGCAACAGATGCGCAGTCGACGAGACTGGCACAAATTCGGTGAGACCTTCTATGAGGCCGAGAAATGCCCCCACAATTGTCATTTCATTCATGCCGGAGCGTCCTTATTTCGCAGAATGGCAGCCTTTAGCCTTTGGATCGCCCATTTTGCCGACAAGGGTACTCCGACATCTGATCAGTGATTCGCTTGTCTTGCAGTGGGCTAGTCCCTATAGCTCTATTTTCCGGAATCTGACCAGTCCCGCGCACCGGCGCCAACGCAAACACGCTCAGCTTCACGATGCCAGTTCTTTATCATCACACCATATCAGCCGCGTCCCGATTTGTTCGGGTCTGTTTCAACGAGGTCGATTTTGCCGCAGAGCTGGTAGAGGAATTGCCCTGGGAGAAGCGCCCGGATTTTCTCAAGATCAATCCGGCCGGAACCTTGCCCGTCTGCGTGACTGACAATGGCCACGCCTTGTGCGGACCTCATATCATTGCCGAATGGATTGATGAATCTTTCGGCGTGTTCAAACGCGACCGTCGGCTTCTCGCCGAAGATCCGTTTCGCCGCGCTGAAATCCGGCGGCTGACAGAATGGTTCCTGATCAAGTTCGAGCATGATGTGGTTCGTCCGCTGGTGCGTGAGCGGATAGTCAAATTACAGCTGCCGACAAGCAAGGGCGGCGGTGCGCCGGACCCCAAGATGCTCCGTACCGGGCGGGCCAATATCCGCCAGCACATGAAATACCTGTCCTGGCTTGCCGGATCGCGCGCCTGGTTGGCCGGCGACAGGCTGAGTTATGCCGATCTCGCCGCTGCAGCTGCATTGTCGGTGATGGATTATCTCGGCGAGATTGACTGGAACGAGTATCCGCAGGCCAAGGAATGGTATCAGCGCGTCAAATCCCGCCCGTCGTTCCGTCCGCTCTTGACCGACCGGATCCGCAACATGCCGCCGGTCGCCCATTACGCCGATCTTGATTTCTAGGCTGATGGCGGGCGCCAGCCATACCGGGCCCCTTACGCCGGGCGATGAGGCTGCCGATAAGTCCATGGAAAAAGCAGAGCGCCTCAAGGCTTTCCTGAAAACCGAAGCCGAGCGTCTTGGCTTTTGCGCTCTGGCGGTAACCCCTGCGGAAGCTGAGCCAGTCCTGCGTGAACGGTTGGTTGAGTTCGTGGCGCTTGGCCGGCATGCCTCCATGCAATGGCTTGCCGATACGCTGGACCGCCGCGCCGACCCGCAGGTGCTGTGGCCCGAGGCCCGCTCGGTAATTGTGCTGGCGATGAATTACGGCCCCGATTGTGATCCACTTGAAAACCACGCCCACAAGGAAAATGCCACGATTTCGGTCTATGCCCGCAACCGCGATTACCATGACCTTATCAAGGGCAAGCTGAAGGAACTGGCTGGCAAATTCGCCTCCCGTGCCGGCGGTGACGTCAAGGTTTTCGTCGACACAGCTCCGGTGATGGAGAAACCGCTGGCGCAATCGGCCGGGCTTGGTTGGATCGGTAAACACACCAATCTGGTCAGCCGCAGCCATGGCTCGTGGATTTTCCTGAGCTCGATTTTCACCACCATCGACCTGGGGACGGACACGCCCGAAATCGACCATTGCGGCTCCTGCCGCGCCTGTCTTGATGCCTGTCCGACGGACGCTTTCCCGGCGCCCTACCAGATTGATGCGCGGCGCTGCATTTCCTATCTCACCATCGAGAACAAAGGCCCGATCCCGGTTGAATTCCGCAAAGCCATCGGCAACCGGGTCTATGGCTGCGACGATTGCCTCGCGGCCTGTCCCTGGAACAAATACGCGCAAGTTTCAAACGAGGCGAAACTGATCGCCCGCGATGATCTGCGCTCGCCATCGCTGGCTGGGTTTCTGGCCATGAACGATGCCGAGTTTCGCAGCTTTTTCTCGGGCTCTCCGGTCAAGCGCGTTGGCCGTGACCGGTTCATGCGAAATGTGCTGATTGCAGCGGGAAACAGCGAAGATCGCGGTCTGGTTCCAGCCTGCGAAGCCTTGCTCGAGGATGCCTCGCCGCTGGTGCGCGGTGCCGCCATCTGGGCATTGTCGCAATTGACTGCATCCGAACACATGCGTCAGCTGGCGACCGAGGCTGGCGAAGAGCCTGAAGCGCTGGTGCGGGAAGAATGGCACCTCGCGCTCGGCGCCGGGGACAAACCAGGACAAGGTTGAGCAGATGAGAATGATGATCTTCGGCGCCGGTTTTTCTGGCCTTGCCATCGCCCGGGCGCTTGCCGGCGACTGTGACTTTGCCGGCGGCACAACCCGCAGCCCCGAACGGTTCCAGGCACTGCAAAGCGCCGGCTTGATCCCCTTCATCTATCAAGGCGGTATTCCATCGGAAGATTTGAACGCGGCGCTCAGCGAGATCACCCACCTGGTCATGTCGATTTCGCCCGATGCGGCCGGCGATCCGCTTTTACAGCTGTTTGCCGAAGGTCTGCGCAAGTCGATGCCGAAGCTCGAATGGATCGGCTATCTTTCGACAGTCGGCGTCTATGGTGATCATGGCGGCGAGTGGGTCGATGAGGAAACGCCCTGCCGGCCCAAGTCCAAACGCTCGATTGCCCGTCTGGCTGCCGAAGACGGCTGGACAGGGCTCGCGACCGAGGCCGGTGTTCCGCTCGCCATCCTACGGCTGTCCGGAATCTATGGGCCGGGCCGCAACGCGCTCAAGACCATGCATGAGGGCAAGGCGCGCCGGTTGATCAAGCCCGGGCAGGTGTTCAACCGCATTCACAACGCTGACATTGGCGGCGCCACCGCTCTGCTCGCCAGACAGAGGCTTGGCGGGATCTACAATGTGACCGACGGTCTGCCCGCGCCGCCGCAGGATGTGGTCAGCGAGGCAGCGCGCGTCATGGGAGTCGAACCGCCTGCGGAGATCGATTTCGAGACCGCCGAGCTGTCGCCGATGGCGCGGTCTTTCTACGGCGAGAACAAGCGTGTCTCCAATGCGAAGATCAAGGCTGCCGGTTACGATTTTCTGTATCCGGACTACCATACCGGGCTTGCTGCTCTGTACGATGAAGGATCCTGGCAGCAATAGTTTCGCTGCATTGCAACAAAACGCAACAAGAAGTGATTTTGACAATCTTCTTTTGGCCCGGTTTGGCCTTCACCAACCGGCGCTACACCAAAAGGGATAGAAAATTGACTTCAACCAAGCTCAACGTACCAGCCGTCGGATTGTTCCTCGCCGGTCTCATGATTGTCGCAGCCACTCTTGCATCGATCAGCCAGGCCTCCGCCGCTGACCCGTCCTGTGGCCGCGCTTCCTGGTATGCGCTCACATCGCAGACAGCCTCGGGCGAGCGCATGGACCCCTCCAAGCTGACCGCCGCGCATCCGCGTCTGAGTTTCGGCACAAAGGTCGAGGTGGTCAATCAGCGCAACGGCAAGTCCGTGATCGTGCGCATCAATGACCGTGGCCCGTTCATCAAGGGCCGCATCATCGATGTGTCCAAGGCAGCCGCCGGTCATATCGGGATGATCAAGTCGGGTGTTGCGAAAGTCTGCTATCGCGTGATTTCGTGATTTCCTGAACGACCCGCTTGCCAGCCCCGATTGTCTCGCTATGGTGACGCGAGATGTATTTATTCAAGGGGTTACAGCGCTGCCCGGCTTTTGAGCAAACGCCTGTCGTTTGAGCAAGGACGTGGCATTGTTGGGAGCAGGCAATGACGGAAACTGCAGATATTCTGGGGCGGCAGCACGCCCTGACCACCGAAATTGCCTCACGGCGCGATGATCTGGTGGCGCTGACCCAGGATCTGATTCGCATCCCGACACTCAACCCGCCCGGCGACTTCTATCGCGACATCTGCGAATACCTCGCCCGCCGTCTCGAAAAATCCGGTTTCGACGTCAAATTGCTGCGCGCCGAAGGCACGCCGGGCGACAGCGAACGTCATCCACGCTGGAATGTGATCTGCCGCCGCGAAGGCGGCCGTGCTGGCCCATGTGTTCACTTCAATTCCCATATCGATGTGGTCTCGACCGGCGCTGGCTGGACATTCGATCCTTTCGGCGGAACCGTATCCGACGGAAAAATCTACGGCCGTGGCGCCTGCGACATGAAGGGCGGTCTTGCCGCCTCAATCATCGCGGCGGAGGCTTTTGTTGCCCTGTGGCCGCAATATCCCGGCGCCATCGAGATTTCCGGCACTGCGGACGAGGAAACCGGAGGCTACGGCGGTGTCGCCTGGCTCGCCGAGCAGGGCTATTTTTCGCCCGAACGCGTGCAGCATGTGATCATCCCCGAACCGCTCAACAAGGACCGGATCTGTCTCGGTCACCGTGGTGTCATGTGGGCCCAGATCCGCACCCACGGCCGGATCGCCCACGGCTCGATGCCGTTTCTGGGCGATTGCGCTGTCCGCCACATGGGCGCGGTCATTGCCGAGATGGAAACATCGCTGTTTCCGGCATTGGCTAAAAAACATACCGCCATGCCGGTGGTTCCCGATGGTGCCCGGCAATCCACCATGAACATCAATTCGTTGCATGGCGGCCAGGCCGAGCCGGAACCGGATTTTACAGGCTTTCCGTCGGCTTGCGTGCCTGATGAGGCCCGCATGGTGATCGACCGGCGTTACCTGATCGAGGAAAAAGCCGAGGATGTGCGTGAGGAGATTGTTTCGCTGCTCGAGCGGGTCAAGGCCGAACGGCCCGGCTTCCGCTATGATTTCGAGGAGCTCTGGCAGGTCAGCCCGACCATGACATCGGTGGATGCGCCGGTGGTCAAGGCGGTTGAACGCGCCATCCGCTCGGCCCTGTCCTGCGAGCCGGTCCATGTCGTTTCACCCGGCACCTACGATCAGAAACATATTGACCGCATTGGTCGCTTGAAAGACTGTATCGCCTATGGACCCGGCATTCTCGATCTGGCGCACCAGCCGGACGAGTATGTGGGGATTGAGGACATGGTTGATTCTGCGAAGGTGATGGCCTTTGCATTGGATGATCTACTGCACGGACGCGCGTAAGACGTATCCGGGCCAACGGGAGCGAAGGAAGCAAACATGACAAAAACACCGATCACGGCGGCAGCCGTTTCATTGCTGGCACTGGGACTTGCTCTCGGCGTCACTCCGGCCACGGCCGCCAAGATGGATGCCTCGATCGGCATGCAGCTGGAACCGCCGAATCTCGATCCGACCGGCGGCGCAGCTGCTGCGATCGACGAAGTGGTCTATGCCAATGTGTTTGAAGGCCTCACCCGTTTTGGCGCTGATGGCTCAATCCTGCCCGCGCTGGCTGAAAGCTGGGAAATCTCCGAAGACGGCCTGAGCTACACCTTCAAGCTTCATGAAGGTGTGAAATTCCACGACGGTTCGGACTTCAACGCTGACGACGTGAAATTCTCGCTCGACCGCGCCCGCGCCGACGATTCGACCAATGCCCAGAAGGCGCTGTTTGCCGACATCGCTTCGGTCGACGTGATCGATCCCGCCACCGTCAAGGTGACGCTGTCCAAGCCAAATGGCTCGTTCCTGTTCAACATGGCCTGGGGCGATGCGGTCATCGTCGCGCCGGAAACAGCCGCCGACAATGCTGCAAAACCGGTCGGCACAGGTCCCTTCACCTTGACCGAATGGGTCAAGGGCGACCGCGTCGAACTTGGCCGCTATGCCGGTTACTGGGGCAATCCGGTCAAGCTCGACAAAGTGACGTTCAAGTTCATCTCCGATCCCACTGCCGCCTTTGCAGCAATGATGGCCGGCGATCTCGATGCTTATCCAGCCTTCCCGGCGCCGGAAAACCTGGTTCAGTTCGAGGCCGATCCGCGCTTCTCGGTGATCATCGGCTCGTCCGAGGGCGAAACCATTCTCGCCATGAACAACAAGAAGGCGCCGCTCGACAACATCTTGGTGCGTCAGGCGATCACCCACGCGATCGACCGTCAGGCAATCATTGACGGCGCCATGTTTGGCTACGGCACGCCGATCGGTACCCATTTTGCCCCGCACAACCCGGCCTATGTCGATCTGACCGCCCAGTCGGCCTATGACCCGGAACAGTCCAAGGCGCTGTTGGCCGAAGCTGGTGTCAGCGATCTCACCCTGTCGCTCAAGCTGCCACCGCCTAGCTATGCCCGCCGTGGCGGTGAAATCATTGCGGCGCAATTGCGTGAGGTCGGCATCAATGTCGACATCACCAATGTCGAATGGGCGCAATGGATCGATGATGTGTTCAAGGCCAAGAATTTCGACCTGACCATCGTTTCCCACACCGAACCGATGGATATCGGCATTTATGGCCGCGATGATTACTACTTCCAGTACGGTGATGCGGATTTCAAGGCGATCATGGCTGATCTCGACAAGGCCACTGATCCGGCAAAACGCACCGCGTTGATGCAGGCAGCCCAGAAGAAGATCGCTGACGATTACGTCAACGGCTATCTGTTCCAGCTTGCCCGCACCGGTGTCTCCAATGCCAAGCTCAAGGGTATCTGGCCCAACTCGCCGACCCAGGCCAACGACATGACCGGTGTTTACTGGGAAGACTGAGACCTGAGACGGATATGATGGCCGGGCTTGTTAAGTCCGGCCATCGCGCCACTATGCCCCTGGATCATGCCCGATGACCGCCTATCTCCTGCGGCGCCTTTTATCCCTGTCGCTCAGCCTCGTTGCTGCCAGTCTGGTCATTTTCCTGGTGATGGAAGTGGTTCCGGGCGATCCCGCATCGTTCATGATGGGGCTCAATGCCGATCCTCAGGCAGTGGCGGCATTGCGCAGCCAGCTCGGCCTCGATGAACCTTTGCCATTGCGCTACATCGGCTGGGTCACCGGCCTGCTGCAGGGCGATTTCGGCATTTCCTACACCTACCGGGTTCCGGTCTCCGAACTGATTGCCGAGCGGGTGGTGATTTCGCTGCCGTTGACGCTCTATGCGCTGGCGCTCTCGACACTGATTGCTTTTCCAGCTGGCATTCTTGCCGCTTCCCGCCGCAATTCCGCCGCTGATCTATCCGTCATGGGCGCGACCCAGCTTGGCGTGGCGATCCCGAATTTCTGGTTCGCGATGATCCTGGTGCTGGTTTTCGCGGTCAATCTGCGCTGGTTCTCTGCTGGTGGATTCCCCGGATGGGAAGCCGGCTTCTTTCCGGCGATGAAGGCGCTGACACTGCCGGCGATTGCTCTGGCGCTGCCGCAGGCGTCAATCCTGGCGCGGGTCATGCGATCCTCGCTGATCGACACGCTTGACGAGGATTTCATGCGCACCGCCCGTGCCAAGGGGCTGAGCCGTGGCCAGGCGTTGCGTTGCCATGCGCTGCGCAACGCGCTGATCCCGGTTCTGACCATCATCGGCCTGCAGTTTTCCTTCCTGCTCGCCGGCGGCATAATCATTGAAAACGTCTTCTATCTGCCGGGCCTCGGCCGATTGGCATTCCAGGCGATCACCCAGCGCGATCTCATTGTCGTACGCTCGGTGGTGATTTTGCTGGTTTTCTCCGTCATCGTCGTTACTTTTCTGGTCGATCTTGCCTATGCGGCGGCAGACCCGCGATTGCGCAGGCGCCGGTCATGAGTGTCGATCCTGCAAACAGGTCATTGCTGCGCACAGCACTTGGCCATCCGGCCTTCGTCACCGGCTTCCTGTTGTCTGCACTGTTTGTCGTGTTGGCACTGGTCTCGTTCATCTGGACGCCGTTCGATCCAACCAAGCTCGATATTGCCAACAAGCTCAAGACCCCGTCGCTCGAGCACTGGTTCGGCACAGATCATTTCGGGCGCGACATGTTTTCGATGATCATGGTTGGCGCCCGGGTGTCGATTGCCGTGGCCTTTGTCGCGGTTGGCATCGGCATGCTGCTCGGCGTGCCGCTGGGGCTCTACGCGGCAGCCCGCAGGGGGAGCCTGATCGACGAAATCATCATGCGCGGCAATGATCTGGTGTTTGCCTTCCCGTCGCTGCTGCTGGCGATCATGATCACCGCCGTGTTCGGCCCCGGTGCGGTCAATGCCATCATCGCCATCGGCATTTTCAATGTGCCGGTGTTCGCGCGGCTGGCGCGCGGCGCGGCGCTATCACTGTGGACCCGCGATTTTGTCCTCGCCGCAAGGGTGGCAGGCAAGAACAGGACGCGCATCTCGGCAGAACACATCCTGCCCAATATCGCCAATCTGCTGATCGTTCAGGGCACTATTCAGTTCTCGCTCGCAATTCTTGCTGAAGCAGCCCTTGCCTATGTCGGCCTTGGAGCGCAGCCGCCGCTGCCCAGCTGGGGTCGCATGCTGGCAGATGCCCAGACGCTGATTTCGCTGGCCCCGCACATGGCCTTGTTTCCTGGCTTTGCAATCATCATCACCGTCCTTGGCCTCAATCTGATGGGCGACGGGCTGCGCGACCTGTTTGATCCCAAACTGAGGCGGGGGCGCTGATGCCGGTGCTCTCCATCTCCGATCTGAAAGTCGATATTCACGGCAACACCGTGCTGCACGACATCGACCTGACACTCGAGCCCGGCCAAATCCTCGGCGTTGTCGGCGAATCCGGTTCTGGCAAATCGATGACTGCCCTGTCGGTGATGCAATTGCTGCCGCGTGGCAGCGAATGGAGCGGATCGATCAAGGTTGCGGGCGTCGATCTCTCCACCATGGATGAACCGGCCCTCTGCCAGATGCGCGGTCGCGATGTCGGCATGATTTTCCAGGAGCCGATGACGGCGCTCAATCCGGTGCGCACCATCGGTGATCAGGTGGCCGAAACCGTTCGCATCCACACCGGCGCCAGCCGCCGTGAGGCGTTCCAGATCGCACGCGAGATGCTGAACCGCGTTGGCCTCCCCGAGGACCGGTTCCCGCTCGATCGCTTTCCGCATGATCTGTCCGGCGGCCAGCGCCAGCGCGTGGTCATTGCCCAGGCGATTGTGCTCAGGCCCAAGCTGTTGATTGCCGACGAGCCGACCACGGCGCTGGATGTGACAACCCAGGCCCAGATCCTTGATCTGCTCAAGCAATTGGTGCGGGAAGAGGACATGGGGCTGATGCTGATCACCCATGATCTGGCTGTGGTGGCAGGGCTGGCCGATGAAATCGCGATCCTGAAGGATGGCGCGGTGGTCGAGGCGGGGCCGACCCGCGAGATCTTTCGCGCCATGCGCCATCCCTACACAAGGGCGCTGTTCTCGGCTTCCGCCCATGTGCCTGATCGGGGCCGCAAGCCCGAACCCGGCAAGACGCCGGTCCTGGCCGTTGAGAAGGTCGTTCGCGATTATCAGCAACCGCGCCGCAACCTGTTTATCCGGCCCCCGCTGTTCCGCGCCGTTGACCATGTCAGTTTCGAAATTTCCCACGGCGAGAATGTTGGGCTTGTTGGTGAATCCGGCTGCGGAAAATCAACTCTTGCCCGCTCGATTCTGGCGCTTGATGGCCTGCAAGGCGGCGATATAAGGCTCAACGGCCATGTTTTTTCCAGTGCCGGCGATGGTCCCCATCCCGAGCTTCGGGCCCGAATGCAGGTGGTGTTTCAGGATCCCTACGGTTCCTTCAATCCGCGTCACCGGGTCCGAAGGCTCGTTACGGAACCGTTCCATCTCGTCAAGGACGCGCCCCGCGGTGCGGAACTCGAGCGGCGGATTGACCGCGCCTTGACCGAAGTCGGCCTCAAATCCAGTGACGCCGACAAATACATTCACGAGTTTTCCGGCGGCCAGCGCCAGCGCATTGCCATCGCCCGGGCGCTGATCATCGAGCCGGCATTGATTGTGCTCGACGAGGCGGTCTCGGCGCTCGATGTGTCGATCCGCGCCCAGATCCTCGATCTGCTGGCCGGCTTGTCGGACCGGCTGGATCTGTCCTATCTGTTCATCTCGCATGATCTGTCGGTTGTTCGCGCCATCACCGACCGGGTGCTGGTGATGAAGGACGGCCAGATCGTCGAGCAAGGCGAAACCGAAAGCGTGTTTCGCAATCCGCAACATCCCTATACTCAAAAGCTTGTGGCGGCGACGCCATCGCTGGAAGCGGCCCTTGCTGCGCCGGCAAACTGACAGTGAAGAAAGGACGACCCGTGACCAAGACCCTGGACGCCGGATTTGACACCAGCCAGTGCCTGATTGGCGGCCGATGGATCGGCGCCAGCGGCGGCAAGACCCTGGCAGTTGAAGATCCTTCCACCGGCCTGGAGATCGGTCGCATTGCCCGCGGCGGCAAGGCCGAGATAGAGGCCGCAGTCGACGCCGCACAAATCGCGCTCACGGGCGAATGGGGGCAGATGCCCGCCGCCGAACGCGGCCGCCTGCTCGCCAAGATTGGCCGGGCCGTGGAGGAGAACGTCGAGTGGCTGGCCAAGCTCGAAGCCCACGATGTCGGCAAACCGCTGACCCAGGCTCGTGCCGATGCGCGCGCCTTGGCGCGTTATCTCGAATTCTATGGCGGCGCCGCCGACAAGATTCATGGCGAAACCATTCCCTATCTCAATGATTACACCGTCTTCACCCTGCGCGAACCGCATGGCGTGACCGGTCACATCATTCCCTGGAACTATCCGATGCAGATCCTCGGCCGCTCGGTGGGCGCGGCGCTGACCATGGGCAATGCCGCGGTTCTCAAACCCGCTGAAGAAGCCTCTCTCACCGCTCTGGCTTTTGCCCGCATCGCCACCGATTGCGGCCTGCCCGCCGGTGCGCTCAATGTTGTGCCGGGTCTGGGAGAGGAGGCAGGCGCCGCCCTCTGTTCGCATCCGGGCGTGAACCATATCTCGTTCACCGGTTCGCTCGAGACCGGCCGCAAGATCCAGCAGGCTGCGGCGCAGAATGTGGTTCCGGTGACGCTGGAGCTGGGTGGAAAATCGCCGCAGATCGTCTTTGCCGATGCCGATCTGGAGCGGGCTCTGCCGTTTCTGGTCAACGCCGGCATCCAGAACGCCGGACAGACCTGCTCCGCGTCATCGCGCATATTGGTCGAGGCCTCGCTGCACAAGGATGTCGTCCGGCTGATGAGCGAGCGCTACAAGGCGTTGACCGTCGGTGCTGCCATCGAGGACCAATCGGTCGGCCCACTGATTTCGGCACGGCAGAAGAATATCGTTCAAGGTTTTCTGGCCGAGGCCGATGAGGACGGTCTGGCGCCGGTGGCCGAGGGCCAGATGCCCAAATCCGCCCCGATGGGCGGCCATTATGTGCGCCCGACCTTGTATGGCGACGTCGATCCCGGCCATGCACTGGCCCGTGACGAGATTTTCGGCCCGGTGCAGGTGATCATTCCTTTCCGTGACGAGGAAGAGGCCGTCGCCATTGCCAATGGCACGGATTACGGCCTAGTTGCCGGGGTCTGGACAAATGATGGCGGCCGCCAGATGCGGATGGCGCGGGCAATCCGTTCCGGCCAGGTCTTCGTCAACAATTACGGCGCAGGTGGCGGCGTCGAACTGCCCTTCGGCGGCGTCGGCAAGTCAGGCCATGGCCGTGAAAAGGGTTTTGAGGCGCTTTACGGCTTCTCGGCTTTGAAAACCGTCGCCGTCTGGCATGGCCGCTGATATTTTATTGAGGAGCGAGTTATGAGACTTGAAGGCAAGACAGCGCTGGTGACCGGCGGCGCATCCGGATTTGGCGCAGGCATAGTCCGAAAATTTTTGGCAGAAGGTGCCCGCGTTGCCATCGCCGATATCAATACCGGTGCGGCCCAGGACTTGGCATCGGAGCTTGGCGATCAGGTATTCGCCGTGACGGTGGATGTCTCCAGCAATGACAGCGTCGCTGCGATGGCAAAGACCGTGCTCGAGCGTTTCGGCGGTCTCGACATTCTCGTCAACAATGCCGGTATCACCCATCTGCCGGCGGCGATGGAAGACATTAGCGAGGAGGATTTCGATCGGGTGCTCGCGGTCAATGCCAAGTCGGTTTTCCTTACGGCACGCCACTTTGTTCCGGTCATGAAACAAAAACGCGCCGGCGCCATTCTCAACGTCGCCTCCACCGCAGGCGTCAGCCCGCGGCCGCGGCTGAGCTGGTACAATTCTTCCAAAGGCTGGATGATCACCGCCACCAAGTCGATGGCCGTGGAACTGGCGCCATCGGGCGTCCGGGTCAACGCCATCAATCCGGTGGCCGGCGAAACGCCGTTGCTCAAGTCCTTCATGGGCGAAGACACGCCGGAAATTCGCGCCAAGTTCCTCTCGACCATTCCATTGGGGCGGTTTTCAACGCCGGAAGACATGGCCAATGCGGCCTGTTTCCTGTGTTCTGACGAAGCTTCTATGATCACCGGCGTTGCCATGGAAGTCGACGGCGGCCGTTGCATCTAGGCGTCCACGCAGTCAAATAGCTTTCATTTGGGCAAGAAACGCTCTAGCAGAGGCCAACATACAGCGCCGCGCCTCAGCCGTGATGCGTGAAGGACGCTGTACCCAACATAAGCAATGCATATGCGTTATCGCTCAGGGGCCTCGATTGAGCCCTACATGCATTCGGAGACAAAATCATGCGCCTAGGCGGACGTCTGCAAGCAGCCATTGAAGTCCTGACCGACATTGAAGCCAGGCACCGGCCTGTTCCCGATGCGCTCAAGGATTGGGGATTGTCACACCGGTTCGCCGGATCGGGCGATCGCGCGGCGATATCCAATCTGGTGCATGATGCGCTGCGGATGAAACTGTCGCACGGTTTCATCATGGATGGGGATACCCCCGCCGATCTTGCGATCGCCACGCTGTTGCGGCAATGGAAAATCAGCCCGGAAGAACTGACCGCCAGTCTGGATGGAGACAAGTTCGCTCCCGAAATCCCCTCGACCGAGAACCTCGTCGCCTGTCTCGCGCGTGATCTGTCACAAGCCGAGCCCCACGTCCGCGCTGACATTCCAGAATGGCTGGCAGCATCTTTCGAGCGCGCCTTTGGCGATGAGTGGGAAGCCGAGGCGCAGGCGATGACGGCCCGCCCGCCGCTGGATCTCAGGGTCAACACGCTTGCGACCGACCGCGACCAGGTGCTGGAAGCCTTTGGAGAGCAAGGCGCTCACGCGACACGGCTGGCGCCAAACGGCATTCGCATTGAAGCCGGCGAAGGACCTCAACGCCAGATCGCCGCCACCAGCGAAGTCAGCTTCGCCCGGGGCTGGTTCGAAATCCAGGATGAGGGGTCGCAACTCGCCGCAGGACTGGCCGGTGCGGCTGCCGGTGAGAAAGTTCTGGATTATTGCGCCGGTGGTGGTGGCAAGTCGCTGGCATTCGCCGCGATGATGAACAATGAGGGCAGCATCAATGCCTTTGATGCCGACCGGCGCCGGCTGGCGCCGATGGTCGAGCGCATCCGCCGTGCAGGCGCCGAGATCATCTATATCAAGGAACGGGCGGCGATGCTCGCCGGTCTCGAAGGCCGCATGGACAGGGTGCTCATCGATGCGCCTTGTACAGGAACCGGCACCTGGCGCCGCCGTCCGGATGCCAAATGGCGGATATCCGAGAAGAACATCACTGACCGCACCGCTGATCAGGACCAGGTGTTGGATAGCGCATGCCTTTATGTCCGTCCCGGCGGTGAACTGGCCTATGTCACCTGTTCGCTGCTGCCGGAAGAAAACACCGACCGGGTCAAGGCGTTTTTGCAGCGCCATCCGGAATTTGAAACCATTAGCCTCAAGCAACGTTGGGGTGCCGTGGTGGCGGACCCGGATGCGCCGGTTCCTTATGCTGATCAGAATCTGGGGTTGCTGCTGTCGCCACGGCGTACCGGCACCGACGGATTTTACTTCGCCGGTTTCCGCCGCAAGTCGTGACGATCGGCAGGGGTCGACAAGACAGGTAATGATGTAAAAAGGCCGGACCCGTGAATAAAACGCATGCGCTGACGCTTATCCTGTTCGTGATTCTGACCGTCGCATGTGGCAGTCTGATCGGATATTCAACGATCCCCGGCCCCTGGTATCAGGAGCTGCAGAAGCCGGGCTTCAATCCGCCGAACTGGGTCTTTGGCCCGGTCTGGACGGCGCTCTATGTGCTCATCGGCATCGCAGGTGCGCGGGTTTTCATTCGCGAACGCGGCAATTGGCTGCCGAAGATCTGGTTTCTCCAGATGGCGCTGAACTTCGCCTGGTCACCGGTGTTTTTCGTTCTGCACCGGCCGGATCTGGCGTTGGCGATTCTGGCAGCCATGCTTCTTGCCATCCTGAGCTTCATCACAATGGCCTGGAACCGCGATCGGCCCTCCGCTCTGCTGTTTTTGCCCTATGCGGCCTGGGTGAGCTTTGCAGGCTGTCTCAACGGCGCAATCTGGTGGCTAAACCCCGCATAAGACGTTCATATCCGAGATTCTGCTTGCTGTTTGCCCGGCTGCTTGCCACCTTCGCACTTGCGAAAGGAATTGCCGCATGAATCAGAGGCCAGACGAGAATTTCCGCGAGCGCGTCACTGCCAGTTTTGCCCGGCAGAACGCCATGCGCACCATTGGAGCCGAACTCACCAGCGTCGAATATGGCGTTGTCGAGATCGAGATGCCGTTTCGTGACGATCTGACCCAGCAGCACGGCTTCCTTCATGCCGGGATTCTGTCCACTGCGCTCGATTCCGCCTGCGGTTATGCCGCGCTTTCGGTGATGCCGGAAGATGCGGCGGTTCTGACCATCGAATTCAAGATCAATCTCCTCTCGCCCGGCCGCGGCGACCGGTTCCTGTTTCGCGGTGAGGTCACCAAGCCCGGCAACACCATCATCGTCAGCGACGGGCGTGGTTATGCCATTTCCGATGGTCCGGCCAAGCTGATTGCATCAATGACCGGCACCATGATGGTGGTGCGCGGACGCGAGGGGATCGACGGATGAGCGGGACACTCAAGACAGTCGGCACACGCCAGGTGCTCTATGTGATGGCGGCGGAGGCGGAGTATGGCCCGCATCTCAAGGACCGTTTCGAGCCGCTGATCACCGGCGTTGGCCCGGTCGAGGCGGCCGTCGCAGTCGCGGCCGCATTGTCGCTGATGGACCGGGCGCGGCCCGATTGCATCGTCTGCCTCGGTTCGGCCGGGTCCCGGACGCTGGAGCAGACCGGTGTCTACCAGGTCTCATCGGTCAGCTACCGCGACATGGACGCAAGCCCGCTTGGCTTCGAGAAGGGCCGCACCCCGTTTCTCGATCTGCCCGCCGTCCTGCCGTTGCCGGAGATCGCCGACGGCGTGCCCTCGGCAAGCCTCTCGACCGGCGCCAACATCGTCTCAGGTGCCGCCTATGATCTGATCGACGCCGACATGGTCGATATGGAAACCTTTGCCGTGTTGCGCGCCGCCAGCCGGTTTGGTGTTCCGGTCATTGGCCTCCGCGGTATCTCCGACGGCAAGGCCGAGCTCAATCACATCGACGACTGGACCGAATATCTGCACATCATCGATGAAAAACTGGCTCAGGCGGTGGATCGCGTGGAGCAGGCGATTGCATCCGGCGCAGCTTTGGCTTAATCGCTCGCCATGAACGATATCCTCCACACCACTCATCCCGATTCCATCCTGATCATCGATTTCGGTAGTCAGGTGACGCAGCTCATTGCCCGCCGGGTGCGCGAAGCCGGCGTGTATTGCGAAATTGTCCCGTTCCAGCTGGCCGATGAAGGCTTCGAGCGGATGCAGCCGAAAGGCGTGATCTTTTCCGGCGGACCGGATTCGGTCACCCGCGAAGGCTCGCCGCGCGCGCCGCAGGCTGTATTCGATTCCGGCGTACCGATCCTCGCCATCTGCTATGGTCAGCAGACCCTTTGCACACAGATCGGCGGAAGCGTCGAGGGCGGTCACCACCGCGAATTCGGCCGGGCCGATGTGGAAATCCTAAAAGCCTCACCTTTGTTCGAGGGCTTCTGGGAAGTCGGTAAGAAATACCCGGTCTGGATGAGCCACGGCGACCGGGTCACCCGGCTGCCGGAGGGTTTCGAGGTTATCGGCACATCTCCGAACGCGCCCTTCGCCATCTCGGTCAATGAAGACAAGCGCTACTACACCACCATGTTCCATCCCGAAGTGGTGCATACCCCCGATGGCGCCAAGCTGCTGTCAAATTTCGTGCACAAGATCGTCGGTCTGAAGGCCGATTGGTCGATGGCCGCCTACCGGGCGGAAATGGTGCAGAAGATCCGCGACCAGGTTGGGTCAGGCAAAGTCATCTGTGCGCTTTCCGGCGGTGTGGACTCCTCAGTTGCGGCGCTGCTCATTCATGAAGCCATCGGCGACCAACTGAGCTGCATTCTGGTCGATCACGGCCTGATGCGCATGAACGAGGCTGCCGACGTGGTGGCCATGTTCCGCGAACACTACAATCTCAACCTGAAAATGGTTGATGCCTCCGACCGCTTCATCTCGCAGCTTGAAGGCGAGGCCGATCCGGAGACCAAGCGCAAGACCATCGGTCGCTTGTTCATCGAGGTCTTCGAGGAGGAGGCCAAGAAGATCGGCGGCGCTGATTTCCTGGCCCAGGGCACGCTCTATCCCGACGTGATTGAAAGCGTCTCGTTTTCCGGCGGTCCCTCGGTGACGATCAAGTCGCACCACAATGTCGGCGGTCTGCCCGAGCGCATGAACATGCAGCTGGTCGAGCCCTTGCGCGAACTGTTCAAGGATGAAGTCCGCGCACTTGGCCGTGAACTCGGCCTGCCCGACAGCTTCATCGGCCGTCACCCGTTCCCGGGTCCGGGCCTGGCAATTCGTTGCCCCGGCGGCATCACCCGCGACAAGCTCGAGATCCTGCGCCAGGCCGACGCGATCTACCTCGACGAGATCCGCAAGGCAGGCCTCTACGACACCATCTGGCAGGCCTTTGCCGTACTGTTGCCGGTTCAGACCGTCGGCGTCATGGGTGATGGACGCACCTACGAGTTCGTCTGCGCCCTCCGCGCCGTCACCTCGGTCGACGGCATGACCGCGGATTTCTATCCCTACGACATGGATTTCCTTGGCAAGACCGCAACCCGGATCATCAACGAGGTCAAGGGCATCAACCGCGTCGTCTACGACGTCACCTCCAAGCCGCCCGGCACCATCGAGTGGGAATGAGGGTTTAGACCGTCGGTGGCATCCGGCATTTCGTGAAAGGCCAGATATGTCCGTTACCATTTATGGCATCAAGAACTGCGACACGATGAAGAAGGCGAGGCAGTGGCTCGCCGATCATTCGATCGAGGCAGAGTTCCACGATTACAAGGCGTCAAGCATTGATCGCGCGCATCTGGAGCGCTGGTGCAAGCAAGCCGGCTGGGAAACCGTTCTCAACCGTGTCGGCACAACCTTTCGCAAGCTCGATGACGCGGCCAAGCAGGATCTCGACTCGGACAAGGCCATCGCCCTGATGCTGGCGCAACCATCGATGATCAAGCGTCCGGTGCTTGAGGCTGACAGCCGTATAATGGTCGGCTTCAAGCCGGATCTCTACGAGACATTCTTCAGCTAAAGGGGATCGGAGGGCGATAACCACCGCGCCCTTCATTTTTACCGTGAAGCAGCTTAGGCTCCTTTTACCCAAGCTTCCGAAAGTGGCGTCTAAAGGTCGCAGCGATCCGGGTTGATTGGAAGGGGAGGTCCGTATGCTGTCACGCCGTCACCTGTTAGCCGGCATTGCTTCTGCCGCCGCCAGCCCGCTCAGCCTCTCGTCTGCCAAGGCGCAAACCAGGCCCGATGTGATTGTCATTGGCGCAGGTATGGCTGGCCTTTCTGCCGCGAAGGAACTCACAGCGCAGGGTCTCTCGGTGCTGGTACTCGAAGCCCGCGACCGCATTGGCGGACGGATCTGGACCAGCGGCGGGTGGCCCGATGTGCCAGTTGATCTGGGGGCAAGCTGGATACACGGCACAGATGGCAATCCGCTGACAAAGCTCGCCGATGAAGCGGGTATTCAGCGCAAGCAAACCCGGTGGGAGCCCAATCCGGTTTTCAAACCGGGTGGCGGCCGTGCGATTCTGGATGATGCCTTGGACCTCACCGAGATGCTGGTCGAAAAGGCACGGGCGCGTGCTGAAGAGCGCGACAATGACATTTCACTCGGCGCTGCGGTCGAGGCGCTGCCGGATTGGGACAAGCTCGACCAAAAGGACCGCCAGCTTGTCCGGCACATCATTCACGACGACGTCGAGCTCGAATATGCCACCGGCTGGCAGGCTCTGTCAGCATGGAATTTCGATGACAGCGGCGATTATGGTGGCGAAGAGGTGGTGTTTCCAGGCGGCTATGGAGCGCTGCCTGACTATCTGGCTCGCGGGTTGAACATTCAGACTGGCGAGGCGGTGGTCCGGATCGAGAAGGCCGGCAAGGGAGTACGGTTGACGACAAGCAGCGGCAGCTCCTATCAGGCGCGCCATGTGCTGGTTACCGTGCCTTTGGGCGTTCTCAAGGCCAAAGCGATTGAGTTCAGCCAGCCTTTGAGCCGGAAAAGGACCGCTGCGATCAAGTCGCTTGGCATGGGGCTGATGAACAAGTGCTGTCTGCGCTTTGACCGTGTGTTCTGGCCCGAATCCGGCGATGTTTTCAGCTACCTTGGAGAACGGGACGGCTACTGGTCCGAATGGCTGTCGTTAAGCCAGATCAGCGGAAAACCGCTGCTGATGGGCTTTAACGTCGGCGCGGCCGCCCGGGACATCGAAACGCTGGATGATGGCACAACGGTCGATCAGGCAATGCAGGTCCTGAGATCGATATTCGGTCCCGCTGTGCCTGATCCTGTTGCGGCCCAGATCAGCCGCTGGGGCAAGGATCCCTATGCTTTGGGGGCCTATTCGTTTCCTGCCGTCGGCACCGACCGCAACACCCGGAAAGCACTTGCCGGTGCCGATTGGGGCGGCAGACTGGTCTTTGCCGGTGAAGCCGCTCATGCCGAACACCCGGCAACGGTGCACGGCGCTTATCTCTCAGGTCTGGCCGCAGCGAAAATGATTGCCGGCTAAGCAATATCTCGCAGGTTTCCTAAAACAGGTCGCCCTGGCCCGGTTCCCCCGCCTTGGCGGCCTTCGCGCGCGCCGGTTTTCTCGGCTTGGAAATCGGTTGATCAGCACTGCTGGCAAGTGCCGAAACTTCACCGTCGGCAAACTCGATGGCGACCATGGTGCCGGAATCGACTTGAGCGGCCCGTGCCAAAACCTTGCGGTCGGAATCGCGGATCACCGCGAAGCCGCGTCCCAGCACGCTATGATAGGACAACGATTGCAGCATGCGTGCCTGAGCGCCGAGCCCGCGTTTGCGCTGGTCGAGCATCAGGGCCAGCGCGCTGTCGCTTCTGCGGGCAAGATCCGTGATGCGATCCTTGCCGCGCGCATGTGTATCCGTGATCCGGCGGGGGAGTGCGGCAAGGACTTGCGCATGCCGCTCCAGACGCGATCGCAGCGCGTCGATGCGGCGTTCCTGCACCCGGTCCATGCGAGAAATTTTATCGCGAACCACCTGGTGTTTTTCGCGGATCGCCGAGACCAGCGCCACCGGTGTCACCCTCGCTGCCTGCTGTTCGAACCGCCGGCGGCGGTTGGCGGTGTTGAGTTCAAGCGCCCGGCCGAGGGACTGGCCGGACCGGTCAAGCCGTTGCCGGGGCAACGCCAGCACACTGTCGAGTGTCGGCAAAGCCCGTGCCAATGCCCTCACGGCCTCCCGCCGCCGGTCTAGCGTGCGTGTCTGAGCGGATTTCAGCCGTGCGGTCAGCGTCGCCAGATCGGCTTCCAGATCAGCCTTTACCGGCACGGCCATTTCGGCAGCACCTGTGGGCGTCGGTGCGCGCCGGTCGCTGGCGTGATCGATCAGTGTCCAGTCGGTCTCGTGTCCGACCGCCGAGATCAGCGGGATGTCCGACTCTGCCGCGGCGCGCACCACCGCTTCGTCATTGAACCCCCAGAGGTCTTCCAGGCTGCCGCCGCCGCGCGCCACGATGATCAGGTCGGGTCTTTTGATCGGGCCATCTGTACCAAGCGCGTTGAAGCCGTTGATCGCTCGCGACACTTCGTCGCCCGACGTGTCGCCCTGAACCCGCACTGGCCAGACAATTACGTGGACAGGAAACCGGTCTTCGATACGGTGCAGAATATCGCGAATCACCGCCCCAGTCGGCGACGTCACCACGCCGATCACCATCGGCATATAGGGCAGCAATTGCTTGCGCGCCTCGTCAAACAGGCCTTCAGCGGCCAGCTTGCGCCGCCGTTCTTCAATCAGCGCCATCAAGGCGCCTGCGCCTGCCGGTTCGATCGCCTCGATCACAATCTGGTATTTCGAGGACCCGGCATAGGTGGTGATCTTGCCGGTGGCGATCACCTCCATCCCCTCTTCGGGACGGTGCTTGAGCCGTGAGAACACACCCTTCCAGATCACCGCCTCGATGCGGGCCTTGTCGTCCTTGAGCGAGAAATAAGCATGTCCGGAAGAATGCGGCCCGCGATAGCCTGAAATTTCGCCGCGCACGCGCACATTGCCGAAAGCGTCCTCGACCGTGCGTCGAATGGAACCGGACAGCTCACTGACTGTGAACTCGGCGGCGTTTGTGGGCGAATCATCGATTAGTGAAGGCATGCCCGAATGCGCACCATGATGCGGCTTGCGTCAAGTCTCGCGTCTCGCACCGGATGCGGGCGAATGCGAATTCACCATGGTCCACATGAGAGGCAGATTGGTCATGCTGGACAATGAAGGTCCGGGAAATCGTCCCGTCAGGGTGATTTATTTAACGTATACCGGAACTTAACCCAAAAATATTATCATGTGACGATTAGTATAAGGAGGGAGATTATTTTGAGTGCACCGAAAAATTATTTGTCGCGTCTCCCGGATGAAGACAGGCGCGAAAAACCGCGAAGGCAAACCAACAAGGTGGCCACCGTCTATTACTTGCGTCACGGGGTTCGCGGTTATTCGTCGCAATCCTGCAGGATGGACAATATCTCCGAAAATGGCTGTCACGTCTGCCGCCTTCTGTCAGAGCCGATACCTGATTTCGTCTATTTCGTCCTTGAGGGATTGGCAGCGAAATTTCCCTGTGCCGTGATTGATCGTTCCGACGATGGTCTGCATCTGAAATTCATGACTGATCTGCCCACCGAACTGGTCGACAGGATCGCGGACAAGAGATTCCCCGCGAAATAGCCAAGAAGCGGCAAATGGCCACCTGTGTCTGCTAGCGCGAACCATTGCGCCGGGCTTTGCTCCCGGTGCAGAATGCTGCCATTCGAAGCAGGACATAAGACATGAAGCATGCGGTAATCATCGGCGGTGGCCACAACGGGCTGGTTTGCGCCTGGTATCTGGCGGCAGCCGGGCACAAGGTCACGATTCTTGAGAAAAACGATACAGTTGGCGGTGCCGCCATCACCGAGGAATTTCATCCCGGTTTTCGCAATTCGGTGGCCTCCTACACCGTGTCGTTGCTCAATCCGAAAGTGATCGCGGATCTCGATCTGCATCGCCACGGGCTGAAGATTGTCGAGCGCAAGATGGGCAATTTCTTGCCCCTGCCGGACGGGCGGGCGCTTGAGGCCGGAGCCGGACGCACCAAGGCGTCGGTGGCGCAATTTTCGGCCCGCGATGCCGAGGCGCTGGACGGCTTTGACCGGATGCTCGAAAACGCCGCCAATGTGCTGCGTGATCTGTTGTTGCGCACCCCGCCCAATGTCACCGAAGGCAACTGGCTGTCCGCCGTACCGGAGCTGCTCAAGGCCGCCTCGCTGGGACGGCAATTTGCCGAATTGTCGCTCGATGCCCGGCGCGATGTGCTGGATCTCTTCACCTGTTCGGCAGCCGAGATTCTCGATCGCTGGTTCGAGAGTGACCCGATCAAGGCCTTGTTTGGCTTTGATGGCATCGTCGGCAACTGGAACAGCCCGATGACACCCGGCAGCGCCTACGTTCTGCTGCATCACTATTTCGGCGAGGTGAACGGCAAGCAGGGCGTCTGGGGCCACGCCATTGGCGGCATGGGCGCCATAACCGCCGCCATGCGCAAGGCCTGCGAGGAAAAGAGCGTGGTGATAAAAACCGGCACGCCGGTCGCCCGCGCCGAAACGGACAAGGGGGGCGTGACAGCCGTCATCACCGAGGATGGCACGCGCATAGAGGCCGATCTCGTGGTCTCCAACATTCATCCGCAATTGCTCGTTGGCGATCTGCTCGAAGATGCCCCGTTGCCTGAGGATTTCCGCCGCCGCATCGGCTACTGGCAGAGCGGCTCGGGCACCTTCCGGATGAATGTGGCGCTCGACGCGTTGCCAACCTTCACCGCCCGGCCCGAACAAGGCGATCATCTGAGCGCCGGTATCATCATCGCGCCGTCGCTTGATTACATGGATCGCGCCTATCACGAGTCCCGCGCCCATGGCTGGTCGAGCAAGCCGATTGTCGAAATGCTGATCCCCTCGACGCTGGATCCGACGCTTGCGCCCGAAGGCAAACATGTCGCGAGCCTGTTCTGCCAGCATGTTGCGCCGCAATTGCCGGATGGTTTTCCCGGCGGGTCGTCCTGGGACGACCACAAGGAGGCTGTCGCCGATCTGATGATTGGCACGGTGGATCGTCATGCACCGGGTTTTGCCAATAGCGTGGTTGGCCGTCAGGTGCTCTCGCCGCTTGATCTCGAGCGCAAACTGTCGCTGGTGGGAGGCGATATCTTCCACGGCAAACTCAGTCTCAACCAGCTGTTTTCCGCGCGTCCGGTGCTGGGATATGGAGCCTATCGCGCACCGCTCAAGGGGCTTTACATGTGCGGCTCCTCGACCCATCCCGGCGGCGGTGTCACCGGTGTGCCCGGCCACAATGCGGCCCGTGAAATCCTCAGCGACATAAAGGCCCGGCGCGTTTAATGCATGTCGCGTTCAAATGGATTCATTTGAACGATAACGCACATGCATCAATTCAAAGTGTTACAGCAGCCTTTGCGCATCCAATTGGATGCGCGGTGCTGTAGATATCAGCTGAACGCTGCTCCCAATCCCAAGGTGTAAGAAATGAAAACCGAGATCGAAACCATATCAGGTGAAACCCCGGGTATTGCCTATGAGCTGATCGTTCACAGATTGACCGGTTCAGATGAAACCGCGCCTCGTGTCTATATCCAGGCGGCCTTGCATGCTGATGAACGGCCCGGCGTCGCGGCGATGCACTACCTGATTCCCATGCTTGAGAAGGCTGAAGCCGAGGGCCGTCTGCTCGGCTCTCTGACACTCGTGCCGCATGCCAATCCGATTGGCGCGGCCCAACACCTCTTCGGTGAACATATGGGCAGGTTTTCAAGCGGAACCCGCGGCAATTTCAATCGAGATTTCGCTGTTCCTGATGAGAACGGTGTCAGAACGCTCGACAAACCGTCATCCGCCGTCTTTTCCGAGCGCCGCTTGAAAGGCAGGTTGCTGGAACTCGCTGACGAATGTCCGATCGTGCTTGATCTGCACTGCGATGATGAGGGTGTGCAATATATCTATGCGCCCGAAAAGCTTTGGCCGGAAATGTCCGACCTTGCCGCCTGCCTTGACGCTGAAGCGGCTCTTTTATGGGACACCGGCTCGGATCGGGCTTTCGAAGAGGCGGTTTTCGAACAGATGAAAGCCAAAGCTCCGGCCGGCGATCTGTCCGGTCACTGCGTTACCACGGTGGAATTGCGCGGACAGAATGATGTTGATCCAGCCCTGGCGCAGAAGGACGCCGAGGGGATCTACCGGTTCCTGCAAGGGCGCGGCGTTGTGGCTGCTGAAGGAACGTCTACTCCCGAGCTTAGACAGAATTTCGTCGGCAAGCCGATCCGTCATGTCGACATGGTGCTCGCCCCTGTTGGAGGTACCATTCTGTTTCATGTCGCTCCCGGCGATAGCGTCGAGACAGGACAATTGCTTGCCGAAATCATCGTCAATCCTGGCCGCGATGGCGGCACGGTGGCAGTTTTGGCGCCGCAAGCCGGTTTCGTGCTGACCCGGCGTATCCGCCGCTTCATCCGGATGGGGGACAATCTCCTCAAGATCATCGGCGATACCGCAGCTGTGGCATCCCGCAAGGGCGCGCTGGAGGATTGAGCCTTGGCCAGCACCGCACGGTGCTTGCCTTTGACTTAAGCGGCCGAAACCGCGAATTTGACTTCTATCGGGAACAACCGGCACTCAGACCGGAACAAAGGGTTGCATGCGGCTGGCGATAGAGCTGTCTGTAAGGGGGATCAGATGCGCATACTGAAAATGGTGCTGCAGGGCACCGTCAAATCAATACTGGTTGCGGCCGTCCTTGCCATAGGGGCCGCTGGAATCCAGGCTGATGAAATCAGATATTTCACCATCGGAACTGCCGGGGTTGGAGGAACCTATTTCCCGCTTGCCGGCACGCTCGCCAACTCGATCTCCAATCCGCCCGGCTCACGTGGCTGCGATGAAGGCGGTTCATGCGGCGTTCCCGGACTGGTGGCCGTGGCCCAGTCGTCGCATGGTTCGGTTGCAAATGTCAGCGCCATCGTTTCCGGGGGCTTGAGTTCAGGGTTTTCCCAGTCCGACGTTGCCTATTGGGCCTATTCCGGCACGGGCACGTTCGAGGGCCAGGAACCGATGCGTGATTTGCGTGTTATTGCCGCTCTTTATCCCGAACACGTGCATCTGATTACCTCCAGATCTTCGGGCATAGCTTCGGTAAAGGACCTGAAGGGCAAGCGGGTGTCCCTCGACAAGACCGATTCGGGCACCTATCCCGACGCTATCCTGATCCTTGAAGCCTTTGGTCTCGGAAAGGCGGATATCACCGTCGAAAACCTCCTGCCTGAGGCGGCGTCCGACGCCCTGCGTCAGGGTCAGCTCGATGCGTTTTTCTTTGTAGGCGGTTATCCGGCGCCCACACTTGCCGAGCTTGCCGCCAGTGCTGATATGGTTCTAGTTCCCATTGCTGGCCCGGAAGTGGACAAAATGCTTCTGCAACATTCGTTCTTCACCCGGGATGAAATTCCCGGCAGTGTTTATCCGGATGTGGCGGGTGCCCCAACGGTTGCCGTGGGCGCGCAATGGCTCACAAGTCTCGCCGCGAGTGATGATTTGATTTACGCAATCACCAGCGCGCTGTGGAACGATAACACGCGTCACTTGCTCGATGTCGGCCACGCCAAGGGCGCTTCAGTGAGCCGGCAAACAGCGCTTGATGGAATTGGAATCCCACTGCATCCAGGCGCCGAGAGATATTATCGCGAAGCAGGCATGATCAGGTGATGCGGCAGGGTGACGGTATCGACGATCAACCGTTTCCGGATCAGCGGTGCCCGTAATACAGCGACACGGCATGTTCGGCCTCGGCGAAGAACAGCCAGCGTTCTGCCAGCAGCCCGAGGATCATGGATAGCGCCGCTGCCAGAATGAGCAGGGCCGGGGCTCCGGTCAGGGCAATAAGCGCAAGAATGATGATGGGCAAAAGGCCACCAAAAAACAGCGCCAGCAGACGCAGCCTGCGGGCGTGCTTGCGGCCGATGCGGTGAACCATCTCGCGGGTCAGATAATTCTCGCCGGTATGCGGGCGTTCGAGCAACCGAACCTTGCCGATAAAGCCAAGCCCGATGGCGGTTTCCGGTGTTGATCCGGCGTCTGCAAGGCGTGATCGCCCCGCCCGTGCCCACCATATCCATTTTGCCGCCCAGGCGAGGCCAACCAGCACAATGCCCCAGAGCTCCGGCGATTGATGACTGCCAAACGCCGACGCAAGCAGCCAGCCGGAGCCGAGCCCGAAACCCAGATAGACAACTGGTGTGAGTGGGCTTTCCCATTGCGGAACGGTCTTGAGTTGGGCGTAGATCATCGACGTGGTGAACACCGTTGTGGCGGCACCAAGAGCCACCAGCAATCCCAGAAGAGGAAGCCTGGAACCGGTTACCATCCAGATCAGCGCATAGATGCCAAACAGGATCAGCGTTGCGATCGCGGCAATGCCTTCCCGTGACAACCAGCTCGAGCGCCACTGGCTCAGCGCTCGCCAGGCTCGTTCCGGATGCCCGAGATGAAACGTCGATGCCAAAAGTCCTGCTACGGCAAGGCCACCACCGGTAAGCGAGACCATGAACGCGCGCCCCGCTCCGCCTCCAACAGGAAATCCCAGCCCGAGCAGGAAGATCATGCCAAACCCGGCGCCGGACGCGACAGTGAAAAAGATGACGGAAACGGCAGGATGCATGATCGTTTACCCGAGTTTGTCGAGAGCCGCGTCGAGCCAGCCCAAAAACCCGTCGGCTTTAGGCGTGTCCATCCGCGTGGATGCTGATGGTTGAGCCGGTGGAGTTGCGGTCTTCGGCCGCGGCGGCAAATACTTGTTGACCGGTCGTGTGCCCATTTCCGGCATCAGATCGATCCCGCCACGCTCGGCAACCAATTGTGAGACATTGGAAGCCGGATCGTTGAAATCGCCAAAGTGGCGGGCGCTCGAAGGGCAGGTGCGCACGCAGGCCGGAATCCGGTCCTCTTCCGGCAACGTATCGCTGTAAATCCGGTCAACACACAGGGTGCATTTCTTCATCACGTTCTCGACCGGGTCCATTTCACGCGCGCCATAGGGACAGGCCCAGGCGCAAAGCCCGCAGCCGATACACATGTCTTCATCCACCAGCACAATGCCGTCCTCAGAGCGCTTGTAACTCGCGCCGGTCGGGCACACGGTCACACAAGGCGCATCATCGCAATGCAGGCAGGATTTGGGGAAATGCACGATCTGCGCCGGCGCGTTCTCCGGTGTCACCTCGAAAGTGTGGATCCGGTTCAGCCATGCGCCCGAAACATCAGCGCCATAGGCATCGACATCGGACAGCGGCGAGGCGCCAGCGCTGGTGTTCCATTCCTTGCAGTTGACGGCGCAGGCATGGCACCCGACACAGGTGTCCAAATCGATAACAAGACCGAGCCGTTTTTGGGTCGCACCGGGAAGACTGGTCATTCAGCGGCCTCCGGTTCGAAGCGCACAGTGTCCGGCGCAGACCCGACCGGGCTTTTCTGAGCCTTCGCTTGTGGCAGGCTTTGCCCGCTGGTTTGATCAGGATCCTTGCGGATGGCCACACGCAAATCGAACCACGCCGCCTGACCGGTGATAGGGTCGGAGTTGGCCCAGCGGCGGCCATCGCCTTTTGGCGGCAGCAACTCGTCAATCAGATGGTTGAGCAGGAACCCGCGTGTCGCTTCCGGCGCATCGGTGTTGAGCGCCCAGGCGCCGGACCGCTTGCCGATGGCGTTCCAGGTCCAAAGCGTCGAGCCGTTGACCGCGTCCATGCGGGCAATCCTGACCCTGATCTCGCCGGATTGCGAGGCGACCAGCGCCCAATCACCAGTCTCCAACCCTTGGCTGTCGCAGACAGCGCCGGGAACATAGAGCGCGTTCTCGCCGTGGATTTGCCGCAGCCAGGTGTTCTGCGATCCCCAGGAATGATACATCGCGGCGGGCCGCTGGGTGATGGCGTGTAGCGGATAGGCATCGCCGTCCAGTCCGTCATCCGCAAATGGCGGATACCAGGTTGGCAACGGGTCGAAACAGCTCTTGATCCGCTCCCGGTGATGTTCCGGCGGCATCGGCTTGATCTTGCCTTCGGCAGCAAGCTGAAACTTGCGCAAGGGCTCGAGATAGAGCTGGAAGATGTTTTCCACCGGCCCGTCCTGCAGCCCGTGTTCAATCGCCCAGTCGCTCCACGCCCGGTTGGCGTGCTTGAAATAGTGCGCTTCCGCCGGCACATGCACCTGCGAAAAACCGCCATTGTCGATATAGCGTTTGAGCTGGTCCGGATTGGGCTTGCCTCGCCCGGTCTTGTCGCCATCCTCGCCCCGCCATCCTGACAGCGGCCCGATGCCCGGCTTGCGCTGGTGATTGACGATGTAATCGGCGTAATCCTTGTAGATTGCCGTGCCATTCTCATCGACCATGCCGGGAAGCTTCAGCCGCGCCCCGATATCCAGCAGCACGCTTTGGAAGCCACGCACATCGCGGTCCGGCACGACCACCGGCCAGCGGATCGAATCGCACAGCGCCTCCGGCTCGCTGATCGGCCGATCGAGAAGCGAAATGCAGTCATGCCGTTCCAGATAGGTGGTGTCGGGCAGGATCAGATCGGAAAACGCCACCATTTCGGAGGAATAGGCGTCCGAATAGATGATTTTCGGGATCACATACGCGCCCTTGTCATCCTTGTCGGTCAGCATCTTCATCACCGACGACGAGTTCATCGATGAATTCCAGGCCATGTTGGCCATGTACATGAACAGCACGTCGATGCCGTAGGGGTCGCGGGCATGGGCGTTGGAAATCACCATGTGCATCATGCCGTGGGCGGACAGCGGCGCATCCCAGGAAAACGCCTTGTCGATGCGCTGCGCGGTCTCGCCATCGGCTTCGAGCAGCAGATCTTCCGGTCCGCGCGGATAACCCAAATGCGGCCCTGCCAGCGCGGTGTCGGCGCAGGCCCCGCCATGCGGACGCGGCTGCCCCGCAACCGGCCGTGGATAGGGCGGCTTGAACCGGAACCCGCCGGGGCAATCAATCGAACCGACCAGGATCTGCAGCAGGTGCAGGGCGCGACAGGTCTGAAAACCGTTGGAATGGGCGGAGATGCCGCGCATGGCGTGAAATGCCACCGGCCGGCCGATCATCCGCTCGTGCCGTTCGCCCTTCATGTCGGTCCAGGGCTGCTCGATGATCACTTCGCGCTCGAAGGCAGCCTCGGCGATCTCGCCGGCGATGCGGGCAATGGTGTCGGCCTTAATCCCGGTTCGCCCCGCCACGGCAGCGGGCGCATAGCGCGGATCGAGATATTTCTGTGCCAGCAGTTCGAACACCGGCGTGGCGCTGCGGCCATCCGGCAATTCGAAACTGCCTTTCAGCGCCGGTTTGATCCCCGGCGTGGCAGAGGAGACGGTCTTGCCGCTCTTCCGCTCCGCCACCAGCGGTGTGCCGTCTTCATGGCGCGCAAACAGGCCGTGACCGGTGCCATCGGGATCGTCTATCACCAGCCAGGGCGCGTTGGTGTAGCGGATCAGATAGTCGACATCGATCTTGCCGGCGCGCATCAGCTCGTGCACCAGCGCCAGGATCAGCAGCCCGTCGGTGCCCGGCGTGATGCCGAGCCATTCATCGGCGATGGCGTTGTAGCCGGTGCGCACCGGGTTGACGCCGATCACCTTGACGCCGCGCTGCTTGAGCTTGCCCAGACCCATCTTGATCGGGTTGGAATCATGATCCTCGGCCACGCCGAATATCATGAACAACTCGGTTTTCTCCCAGTCCGGCGCGCCGAACTCCCAGAACGCGCCGCCCATCGTGTAGATACCGGCAGCCGCCATGTTGACCGAACAGAAACCGCCATGTGCAGCATAGTTCGGTGTGCCGTATTGCTGGGCCCACCAGCCGGTCATTGACTGGCTCTGGTCGCGGCCGGTGAAAAACGCCAGCTTGCGCGGATCGGTACTCCGAACTTCGCCGAGCCATTCTGTCGCGAGGCCCAGAGCCTCGTCCCATTCGATTTCCTTGAATTCGCCAGAGCCGCGTTCGCCGGTTCTGAGCAGCGGCTTCTTCAGCCGTGCCGGCGAATAATGCTGCATGATGCCCGCCGATCCCTTGGCGCACAGAACGCCCTTGTTGATCGGGTGATCCCTGTTGCCTTCGATATAGCTGACTTTGCCGTCTTTCATATGGACATTGATGCCGCAGCGGCAGGCGCACATGTAACAGGTGGTTTTGCGAATTTCGGTCTTGCCGTCAGCCGCGCTTGGAGCCCTGCTGGTCTGGTTCATTCACCCTCCCCAAGACGCGCCGCCCGATGTTTCGGTTGCACCACGTTTTAGTATCCGCCTCGTTCGGCAAATCGACAGCGACCTCCTCCGAGATCGTGAGCGCAAACGGACCGCGCAGCAGGTCAAATGTCAAGGGTGGCGCGTAAAGCCAGATTGACTACCTCTAGGTCCAGATATGAGCAGGGACCGCAGCTTCAGGTAGCGGCAACATGAATGATGATCGTTCTGCATTGAACAGGACGGCAGCGGCGGCAGAGAGGTGCGGCACAATTGCTCATCCGATGCCAAGCGGATGCTATGCTTTGAAAGGAAACTTCGAAATGAGCCGGCGGCCGGGTTTGGCCAGGCATGACGTCATCAGCACACGTTTTCGCCGGACGTGTTGCAATACAGGCCGTGCAGTACCTCAAGCACAGCGGCGACTTCCTTGCCCTTCAGTGAATAGTAGATGGTTTGGGCATGGCGTCTGGTGTTGACCAGATCAGCATCGCGCAACTTGCGTAGGTGGTGGGACATCGCTGGCTGTGACAGGCCCGCCATATCAGCCAGTTTCAGCACGCTTTGTTCGCCATCAAGCAGGATACAGAGTATCCGCAGGCGCACCGGCTGCGACAGCATCTCCATCAGTTTTGCCGCTTCACCCATTCGCGGCTCCATTTCGAGCATGTCCTGTGCTTCAAGCATCTCCGACATCCTATTCCTTAAGTATCAATGAACTCTTATATAAGGGATTTTTTTCGTTCTTTCAACCGGGAAATGCCTTGGTGCTGTCCCTCACAATCAGTTCAACTTCGAGGATTGTCGTCTCGACCGCCGGGCCGGGACTTGTTCTGATACGTTCGATCAGCATTCTGGCGGCGCACAATCCCAGCTTCTTGCGGGGTTGCCGCAAGGTTGTCAGTGCCGGAATGAAGCGGCGGGCTATGGCTATGTCGTCAAATCCAACCACAGATACATCATTGGGAACAGAGATATTGTGCCGGGACAACTCTGAAATAAAGCCGAAAGCCATCTGATCGGATTGGCAAAACAGTGCAGTGGGGCGTTGATCCAGTTGAAGCCAGGCCTGCGCCGCCTGGGCGCCGGCATCAAGGGTGAAATCGCCAGCAAACAGATGGTGAGGGTTTAACGCGAGGCCACGCGCCGTCAGCTCCCTGAGTACGCCCTTGCTTCTGGTGCGGGTCAGCACATTGTCTTCAGGTCCGGTGATCATCCCGATCATGCGATGCCCAAGTCCGGTGAGATGCGCAATCGCCAATTCGCCGCCGCGCGCATTGTTGGCACGCACGGATGAAAACTCCCCCTTCGGGGTCCACTCGCAGGCAAAGATGATCGGCGGGGCCCCGGCGCCGGAACTGGCGACCGAGAGGATGGCATCGGGAAGCGAGCCATCCAGTGCGATAATCCCGTCGGCCCGCGTCGCGTGCAGATACTCTATGACCAGCTGAGGCTTCATGTGTGCCTGCCGTGTATCGACGACGAGCATGTTGATGTCGGCTTCCGACAGTGCCGTTTCGATCCCGGCAAGAATCTCGGAGAAAAATGGATTGCCCAGATTAGGCACCAGAACAACGATCGCGCCGGTGCGTTGGCGTCTGAGATTCCGGGCCGAGAGATTGACCCTGTACCCGGTCTTTTCAGCGGCGGCGAGAACCGTATTACGTGTTGATTCGGCGACGGTTTCCGGCTTGCTCAACGCCCGGCTTACCGTCGCGGTGGAAACCCCCGCAAGCCTTGCGACGTCGGTAATCTTAGGCGCTTTCGGTTCCATTATCAGCTGCATTCCCGGTTCTGCAAAACGCCGTTGAAGCGTCGCCTGCAAATATGACTTGACTCCAAATCTCATCACGGTCAACCTTTATGTAATCGATTGCACTGCAGCAATTTCTTCGCCAATGTAATCGATTGAAAACGGTGTGAGGACACCGGTGGGCCCGGACCGCTGCGGGAGAGCAACGAGGCCGGGAGGAGGAACATTCCTGGGAGGGAACTCGATGAACACATTCAAGCTTTTTCTGGCCGGCGCTTCCGCTCTGGCACTCTCGACATCAGTCAACGCCACGGATCTGGAAGTCACCCATTGGTGGACATCCGGCGGTGAAGCCGCTGCAGTCGCCGAATTGGCAAAGGCATTCGACGCCACCGGCAACAAGTGGGTCGACGGCGCCATCGCAGGCTCCGGTGGCACGGCGCGGCCGATCATGATCAGCCGCATCACCGGCGGCGACCCGATGGCCGCCACCCAGTTCAACCATGGTCGCCAGGCCGAGGAACTGGTCGAAGCCGGGCTGATGCGCGACCTCACTTCAGTGGCTGAAAAAGAAAACTGGAAGGACATTATCCGTCCCGCCAGCCTGCTCGACAGCTGCACCCTTGATGGCAAAATTTATTGCGCCCCGGTCAACATTCACTCCTGGCAGTGGCTGTGGCTCTCCAATGCGGCCTTTGAAAAGGCCGGCGTGCCGGTTCCGGCAAACTGGGATGAATTTGTCGCCGCCGCTCCGGCTCTGGAGAAGGCCGGAATTGTCCCGCTCGCCGTTGGCGGTCAGCCCTGGCAGTCTGCCGGCGCGTTTGACGTGCTGATGGTCGCCATTGCCGGCAAGGATACCTTCTACAAGGTTTTCCAGGACAAGGATGCCGATGCAGCCGCAGGTCCGGAAATCGCGAAAGTCTTCAAGGCCGCTGATGATGCACGCAACATGTCCAAGGGCAGCAATGTCCAGGACTGGAACCAGGCCACCAACATGGTGATCACCGGCAAGGCCGGCGGCCAGATCATGGGCGACTGGGCACAAGGTGAATTCGCGCTTGCCGGTCAGGTTGCCGGTACCGATTACACCTGCCTTCCCGGATTGGGCGTCAACGAAATCATCTCCACCGGTGGCGATGCTTTCTATTTCCCGGTTCTCAAGGACGAGGAAAAGTCAAAGGCCCAAGATGTGCTCGCGTCAACGCTGCTGGCACCGACCACTCAGGTTGCCTTCAACCTGAAAAAGGGTTCGCTGCCGGTTCGTGGTGATGTGGATCTGTCCGCTGCCAATGACTGCATGAAGAAGGGCCTCGACATTCTCGCCAAGGGCAATGTCATCCAAGGCACCGATCAGCTTCTTTCCGCAGACAGCCAGAAGCAGAAGGAAGACCTGTTCTCCGAGTTCTTTGCTGATCCATCGATGACGCCGGAGGATGCGCAGAAGCGTTTCGCCGACATTATCGCTTCGGCAGATTGATCCAACACTGTTGAAAAGTGCCGGCCGGGGTCAAAGCGCCCCGGCCGGAATTTCCCAAGTCGGGCCATGTGGCAGGCAATTCAACCGCGTGATGAAAAGGCGTTTGAAGAGTGCTGCCTTCGTGGCGGAGATTTTACCCGTCTTTCCTTGGCGGCAACGGTGTCACCTATCAGGAGCGCTGAAACATGGCGGACCAGCAACGGACCGGTCGACCCAATAAATTGTTTCGCAATCTCAGTGCAAAGATTGCAGCCATTCCGATGATCATGACTGCGCTGTTCGTGTTCCTGGGCGGCACAGTCTGGACGATTGTCTATTCCTTCACCAACTCCAAGCTCCTGCCGCGCGAAAAATTCGTCGGCCTCGATCAGTATGAGCGCTTGTGGTCGACCAGCCGCTGGCTTGTCTCCATCGAAAATCTGATGATCTTCGGCGTCTTCTCGCTGGTGTTCTCATTGGTGATAGGGTTCCTGCTGGCCGCGCTGCTCGATCAGAAAATTCGATTTGAAGATGTTTTCCGGACAATTTTCCTCTACCCGTTTGCATTGTCTTTCATTGTCACCGGGTTGGTTTGGCAGTGGCTTCTCAACCCGGATTACGGAATTCAGTCGATCGTCCGGTCCCTTGGCTGGGAGAGTTTCGACTTCGATCCGCTTTATAACGCCGACATCGTGATTTACGGCATTCTCATCGCTGCGCTTTGGCAGGGCACCGGGCTGATCATGTGTTTGATGCTGGCAGGTTTGCGCGGCATTGACGAAGACATCTGGAAGGCCGCCCGCGTCGACGGCATTCCGATGTGGAAGACCTACCTCTTCATAATTATTCCGATGATGCGCCCGGTGTTCATCACCACCCTCGTCATTATCGCCTCGGGCATCGTCAAGGTCTATGATCTGGTCGTCGCCCAAACCTCTGGCGGCCCCGGCAACGCCTCCGAAGTACCCGCCAAATACGTCTATGACTACATGTTCCAGGCGCAAAACCTGGGGCAGGGCTTCGCCGCCTCGACAATGATGCTCCTGTCCGTGCTGATTGTGCTCATTCCTTGGGCCTATCTTGAATTTGGGGGAAAGAGACGTGCCTGATTCCAACGTGCATTCCCCCATCCTCGCATCCGGCCCGAGCGGTCGCAAACCAAGAAGAAAGCTTTCGCGCCGAAACGTTTTTCTCTACGGAACCCTGATTTTGGTGGCGGTCTATTACCTGCTGCCGCTCTACGTGATGGTCGTCACATCACTCAAGGGCATGCCTGAAATCCGGCTCGGCAACATCTTCGCGCCTCCGGTGGAAATCACCTTCGAGCCCTGGGTCAAGGCCTGGGCAACGGCCTGTACCGGGCTCAATTGTGACGGCCTGTCTCGCGGCTTCTGGAATTCGGTGCGAATCCTCGTCCCGTCGGTGGTGCTGTCCATCGCCGTGGCCTCGGTGAATGGCTATGCGCTGGCCAACTGGCGTTTCAAGGGGGCCGATTTCTTCTTCACGGTTCTGATCTTTGGGGCCTTCATTCCCTATCAGGTGATGATCTATCCGCTGGTCATCCTGCTCCGGGAGCTGGGTCTGTACGGATCATTGTCCGGCCTGGTGCTGGTCCATACCATCTTCGGCATGCCGATCCTGACGCTGCTGTTCCGCAACTATTTCACCTCTGTGCCTGAGGAGCTGTTCAAGGCGGCACGTGTCGATGGCGCAGGTTTCTGGGGTATCTATTTCAAGATCATGCTGCCCATGAGCCTGCCAATCTTCGTGGTGGCCATCATTCTGCAGGTCACCGGCATCTGGAACGACTTTCTGTTCGGCGTCATCTACACCAAGCCCGATACCTATCCGATGACCGTGCAGCTCAACAACATCGTCAACTCGGTGCAGGGCGTGAAGGAATACAACGTCAATATGGCCGCGACCATTCTGACCGGCATCGTTCCGCTCACCGTCTATTTCATATCCGGCAAACTGTTCGTGCGCGGCATCGCTGCGGGCGCGGTGAAAGGCTGACCCATGACCAGCGTATCCATCAACGATTTGTGCCTGAACTTCGGTGAAGTGAAGGTGCTCAAGAATCTCAATCTCAATATCGAGGATGGCGAGTTTCTTGTTCTGTTGGGCCCATCGGGCTGTGGGAAATCCACTTTGCTCAATTGCATTGCCGGCCTGCTCGATGTGTCGGAAGGTCAGATCTTCATCAAGGACAAGAATGTCACCTGGGAGGAACCCAAGGACCGTGGCATCGGCATGGTGTTCCAGTCCTATGCGCTCTATCCGCAAATGACGGTTGAGGGCAATCTGGCGTTCGGGCTCAGGAATGCCCGGGTGCCAAAGGACGAGATAGCCAAGCGGATAGCCCGTGCCGCCGAAGTTCTGCAGATCGAGGCTTTGCTCCAGCGCAAACCGGCACAGCTGTCCGGCGGGCAGCGCCAGCGTGTCGCCATCGGGCGTGCCCTGGTGCGCGATGTTGATGTGTTCCTGTTTGATGAACCGCTATCCAATCTGGATGCCAAGCTACGGGCTGAGTTGCGGGTTGAAATCAAGCGGCTGCATCACCGGCTCAAGAACACCATGATTTACGTGACCCACGACCAGATCGAGGCGCTGACACTGGCCGACCGGATTGCCATCATGCGCAACGGCATTATCCAGCAGCTGGATACGCCCCACGAGATCTATAACCACCCGGTCAATCTCTATGTCGCGGGCTTCATGGGCTCGCCCGGCATGAATTTCATCGAAGGCGAAATTTCCGGCGCTGGTCAGTCCACCTTCGGCTTTTCCGCCACAGAGATCCCGCTGGCGCGGTATCCTTTTGCGCACGATGATCGGCCAGACAAAGCCGTTTTCGGGATCAGACCGGAACACGTCACCTATGGCGCGGCCGTAGCAAGCGAACCGTTCAGCATCGATGTCGAAATCGAGGTTGTCGAGCCGATGGGAGCGGACACTCTCGTTTGGGCTGTGTTGGACGGCAAGGAATTCCGCTTTCGGGTTGACGGGCAAAGCGTGCTGCGCGCCGGAGAAACGGCCCGGGTCGGGTTTGACCCGGCCAAGGCCTCGATCTTCGATGCGGCGACGGAGCTCCGGCTCTGAGGGGAAGCAGCGCAATCCTGCATTTCGATTGAATGCAGTCAAAGGGGCAATGATTTCACCCGTTTCCGTCCAGCTCGTTCATGAAACCAGTTAACCAGACGGCATTTAGACAAGCCATAATCAGGAAAGTGCAAACCGATGAATTTCTCGTTTCAGCTCTACAGCGCCCGCAATTTCCAGCCTTGGCCGGATGTCCTGGCGATGCTCGCCCGCTCCGGATACAGGAATGTCGAGGGGTTTGGCGGGGTCTATGATGACCCGGCCGCGTTCCGCAAGCTTATGGATCAAAACGGCTTGGCCATGCCTTCGGGACATTTTTCGATTGATGCCCTGGAAGGCGAAATCGATACGGTCTTTGAAACCGCATCGGCCCTTGGTATCGAACGGATCTACTGCCCTCATATTGCCGCAGACAAGCGCCCCACCGACAAGGCAGGTTGGCAGGCATTCGCCGCACGCCTGAGCGCCGTGGGTGAAAAAGTCCGTGCTGCGGGCTACAGCTTCGGCTGGCACAATCATGATTTCGAGTTTGTGCCGCTGGCGGATGGATCGGTGCCGATGCAAATCCTGCTCGAGACCGCGCCGGAGCTGGAATGGGAAGCCGACATTGCATGGGTTATCCGTGGTGGGGCTGATGCGGTGGACTGGATTGCCCGTCACGGCGACAGAATCACCGCTGTGCATGTCAAGGACATCGCCCCGGCGGGCGAAGCCACAGACGAAGACGGCTGGGCCGATGTCGGCCATGGCACGGTCGACTGGACAGCGCTCTTCAGGGACCTGAAGGCTCGCACCCCGGCCAGGCTTTTCATCATGGAACATGACAACCCTTCTGACGCCAGCCGGTTCGCATCGCGATCCCTCGACTGGTGCCGCGGCGCGACGGAGTAATGAAAATGGCGAAAGTTCTTGGCGTCGGCATCATCGGGTGCGGCAATATCTCGACCTCCTATCTCGGCCTCGCGCCAATGTTCAAGGGTATTGAGGTCCGCGCATGCGCCGATATCAATCCAGACGCGGCCAAAGCCCGCGCGGCGGAATATGGCATCCGCGCCGAGAGCGTTGAGGATCTGCTTGCAGCTGACGACATCGACATGGTCGTCAACCTGACGGTGCCTGCGGTGCATTATGCAGTGTCGGCCCAGGTGCTTGATGCGGGCAAGCATGTCTATTCGGAAAAACCCTTTGTTCTCTCTGTTGAAGAGGGGCGGGATCTTGCCGAAAGGGCGGCCAAGAAGGGCTTGCGGGTCGGTTCGGCTCCCGATACCTTTCTCGGTGGCGCGCATCAGCTCGCCAGGCACCTCGTCGATACCGGCGCTGCCGGCCGCATCACCGGTGGCACCTGTCATGTGCTGAGCCCGGGCATGGAGCACTGGCACCCAAATCCGGACTTCTTTTTCAAGCCCGGCGGCGGTCCGGTTCTGGATCTTGGTCCTTACTACATATCCAATCTGGTGCAGCTGATCGGCCCGGTCGTCCGGGTCGCGGCGATGTCTTCGATCCCCAGCCCCGAGCGCAAGATTACCTCTGAACCGCGCCATGGCGAGATGATCAAGGTCGAGACCCCGACCACGGTGCACGCCGTTCTCGAATTCGCCAATGGGGCCGTGGTCACCCTTGGCGCCAGCTGGGATGTCAAAGCCCATGGTCATCGGCCGATGGAACTCTATGGAACCGACGCCAGCCTCGTCGTTCCCGACCCGAATTTCTTCGGCGGTAAGGTCGAACTGATCAAGTCCGGCGGCGAAGCTCAGACCTTGCCTGCATGGGATCACGCGCTCGGCGTGCCCAATCAGCAGCACAATCAGGGGATGATGGCCAATTATCGCACCGCGGGTCTCGCCGACATGGCGATCGCCATTTTGGAAAATCGGCCGCACCGCTGTTCCCTTGAATTTGCACTCCACGTGGTAGACGTTATGACCGCAATCCTCGAATCTGGCGAAACAGGCAAATTCATTCGCCCAACCACCAGCTGCGAGCAACCAGCCCCGCTTGGTATCAAGGAAGCGGCGGCGCTCTTGAACAAGAAAGACACCTAATCATGTGGACACCAGCATCCGACCGCTACGATTCCATGAGCTATCGGCGGACTGGCCGATCAGGGCTCAAACTGCCGGCGATCTCGCTCGGCCTGTGGCACAATTTTGGCGGTGACACACCGCACGAACTCAAGCGCGAATTGTGCCGCACCGCCTTTGATCTTGGCATTACTCATTTCGATCTGGCCAACAATTATGGCCCGCCCCCCGGTTCGGCCGAAACCGCTTTCGGCGAAATCCTGAAGACCGATTTCCATGGGCTGCGCGATGAGATGATCATCTCATCCAAGGCAGGATACGGCATGTGGCCCGGGCCCTACGGGGAATGGGGCAGCCGCAAATATCTGGTCTCGAGCTGCGACCAGAGCCTCAAGCGGATGGGTCTCGACTACGTCGATATCTTCTATTCGCACCGCTATGATCCCGATACACCGCTCGAAGAAACCATGATGGCGCTCGATCATATCGTCCGCTCGGGCCGCGCGCTCTATGCAGGGATCTCGAGCTACAATTCCAAGCGGACCAAGGAAGCCGCAGCTATCCTCAAGCAGCTTGGCACACCTTGCCTCATTCACCAGCCGAGCTATTCGATGATCAACCGCTGGGTCGAGGATGATGGTCTGCTCGACACACTCGACGAAGAGGGCATCGGTTCGATCGTGTTCTCGCCGCTGGCCCAGGGCATGTTGACCGGCAAATATCTCAACGGCATTCCCGAGGACAGCCGCGCCGCGCAGGAAAAATCGCTCAATGCAGGTTTCCTCAACGAGCGCAATCTCAACAACATCCGCGCGCTCAATGAAATTGCCAAACGCCGCGGCCAGACCCTTGCCCAGATGGCCTTGGCCTGGGTGCTGCGCGGCGGTCGCGTCACCACGGCGCTGATCGGCGCCAGCAAGCCGCAGCAGATCATCGATTGCGTTGGCGCACTCGACAATCAGGATTTCACCGAGGCAGAACTCGCTGAAATCGATGGTTACGCACGTGACGCCGATATCAATCTCTGGGCGGCTTCTGCCGAGCGTAAAGGGCCACAAAGAAAATGATCAGAAACCCGATTCTGCCCGGCTTCAATCCGGACCCGTCAATCTGCCGGGCAGGAGCGGACTACTACATCGCCACATCCACCTTCGAATGGTATCCCGGCGTCCAGATCCACCATTCGACGGATCTGATCAATTGGCGGCTGGTGGGGCGTCCGCTCAACCGCGCCAGCCAGCTCGACATGCGCGGCAATCCCGACTCCTGCGGCATTTGGGCGCCCTGCCTGTCTTGCGCTGACGGGCTGTTCTGGCTGGTCTATACCGACGTCAAACGGCTGGATGGCAATTTCAAGGACGCCCACAATTACATCGTGACCTCGGCCAGCATCGAAGGTCCCTGGTCTGATCCGGTCTACATCAATTCATCCGGCTTCGATCCGTCGCTGTTTCATGATGATGACGGCCGCAAATGGTTCCTCAACATGGTCTGGAACCACCGCACCGATTCGGTCGGCGGAAGCCCGAAGCACCCGGCATTCGCAGGCATCCTTGCGCAGGAATATGATGCCGGCGCCGGCAAGCTGGTGGGCGACCCGGTCAACATTTTCGCCGGCAGCGATCACGGGCTGGTCGAAGGCGCGCATCTGTTCAGGCGCGATGGCTGGTACTACATCACCGTGGCCGAAGGCGGCACCGGCTATGATCACGCCGTTACCATGGCGCGGTCACGCGCATTGGCCGGGCCCTATGAACTTCATCCCGACACATTCCTGATGACCTCAAAGGATGCACCCGAAGCGCCGCTGCAGCGTGCAGGCCACGGCCAGATGGTCGAGACACCCGATGGCCAAGTGTATCACACCCATCTCTGTTCGCGGCCCTTGCCAGGTATTCGCCGCTCGCCGCTGGGCCGTGAAACTGCCCTGCAGAAATGTGTCTGGGGCGATGATGGCTGGCTGCGTCTGGTCCAAGGTGGTCTTGTGCCGGATTTGGAAGTTGATGCCCCCGACCCGCAAAGTCGAAAATTACCGGTTGAGCCCATCCATCGGGAGTTTAAAGGCGACAAGCTGCCTGACGAATTCCAATGGCTCAGGACACCCTGTCCGGAGCGGATATTCTCCATGACCGGCTCCGTGTTGCGGCTTCATGCGCGTGAATCGATCGGCAGCTGGTTCGAACAGTCTCTGGTGGCCAGACGGCAGGAACATCTCAGCTTCCGCGCCGAAACGACGGTCTCCTTTTCGCCCCGTAATTTTCAGCAGACCGCCGGACTGGTGCACTATTACAATCGGTACAAGTTCCATTTCCTGGCTGTGACATGGCACGAGGATCTGGGGCGGGCGCTGACAATTCTCAGCTGTCCCGGTGACTGGCCTGACGGCAAGCTTCAGTTCCCGCTCGAAAAACCCATTGCGTTGCCGGAAGAAGGCCCGCTAGATCTGGCAATGCAGGTAGATGGTGCAGAGTTGCAGTTCTTCTACAGACAGTCCGGGAAAGACTGGCACCCGGTCGGCCCGGTGCTCGACGCCAGCGTGATCTCGGATGAAGGCGGTCGCGGAGAACATGCCTCGTTCACTGGCGCTTTTACCGGAATGGCCGCATTCGACACCTCAGGCAGTGCAATCACCGCAGATTTTGACCGCTTTGCCTACATTCCTACGGACGGGTGATGCGCAGCACGCTGTGTGTTTTTGAACTTGCCACCGGTGCGGTTGAAGAGCTGCTGTCGACCGACCGCCTGATCGAGGCGCCGAACTGGACACCCGATTGCGCTTCGCTCATCGTCAACGGCGACGGCCGCATGTTCCGGGTTCCGCTTGAAGCGCCGGACATAGTGCCGATCGACACCGGCCACGCCAGCGCCTGCAACAACGATCATGGCATCTCGCCGGATGGAACCCGGCTGGTGATCAGCGATTCAACCGACACCGGCCAGTCCTGCATCTGGGTCCTGCCCATCACCGGTGGCACCCCGCGCCGTGTCACCCAGCAGGTTCCCTCCTGGTGGCATGGCTGGTCGCCCGACGGCGCAACACTGACATATGTCGGTCGCCGCGAGGGCATTTTCGGTATCTACACGATAGCTGTCGACGGCGGCACTGAGCGGCACCTAATCAGCGGTGGCGGTCACTATGACGGTCCGGACTACTCGCCCGATGGTGCCTGGATCTGGTTCAATTCCGACCGTGGCGGTAGCATGGATCTGTGGCGGGTTCCGGCGGCTGGCGGGGCGCCGGAACAAATGACCGATGATGAGCGGGTCAACTGGTTTCCGCATCCCGCCCCCGATGGCCAGTCGGTGCTTTACCTGAGCTACGAGCCCGAAACCGAGGGCCATCCGCGCGACCGCGATGTCGAATTGCGGTTGCTTGATATGGCTGATGGTTCGGTGCGCACATTGCTGGCACTGTTTGGCGGTCAGGGAACCATCAACGTGCCGTGCTGGTCGCCCGATGGTGGCCGTTTCGCCTTCGTCCGTTATGAACCGGGCGATGAGTGATCGTTCAGCAAGAGAATTGAAGTCCTGGCGTCGGGCAGCTTACCAGTGCGGCGGCGGCTGGTTGGCGGGCGGGCTGTCGGCAGCATCTTCCATGTCCTGAAAGCGATCGGTGAGCCGTCCCAATTCGCTGCGCAATTTTTCGGATTGCTTCCAGCTTTCGGTCAATTGCCGGGACAGATCCTCGATGGCGGTCTGCTGGTGCGCAACCAGTTCTTCAAGGCGAACCAGCCGCGCTTCGGCTTCCATGTTTGTCTGGTCATTCCGGTTCATTGCGTAATCTCTTCGAGTTTGGCGCGCCAGTCGTCGGGCAGATGCACCGGCCGCCGCGAGGTGCGGTCAACATAGACATGGACAAAACTGCCGTCGGCAAAAGCCGTTTCCTCGTCATTGCGAAACAGCCCGATGCTGTAGGTTACCGAGGATCCGCCGAGCCGGGCCACGGCAATGCCTGCGGTTATCCTATCCGGAAACATCGCTTCGGCGTGATAGCGGCAGCCGGTCTCCACCACCAGCCCGACGACGGTGCCGTTGAGCGGATCCAGCAGGCCTTCCTCGATCAGCCACTGATTGATGGCGGTGTCGAACAGCTGGTAGTGGACCACATTGTTCATGTGGCCATACATGTCATTGTCGGCCCAACGGGTCTGCAGACTGCGAAACACCTTGAAGCCGGTGCGATGAGGTGGTGGTGAGCGTGTCATCTCGGTGCTTTCATCATGCCGCGCGATAGAGCGCAAGAGCGCCGGTTGTCTCCATACCGCACCGCCAAATCAACCGTACGGAGGAATTGGAAACAATTGGCTGCAAAAGCGCCTTTCCAAATGATTCTGGACTTTGCTTTCAGAACTGTCGAGACTAAAGCATTGGCCCGAAAATTTGAATTGGTTTTCGGCAAAGCCTGAAACGCCTGTTCCAGGGATAGAGCTGCATTGACACGTCGGAATTGACGTGCGGCGCTCTGGCTCGAAAGTCGCGACAGGGCCGGTGATGGCGAATCTGAAAAAAACGAGGCGACATGAACGACATTGCCATTGAACTCAAGGGGATCGACAAGAAGTTCGGACTCGTTCACGCCAACAAGAACATCAATCTGAGCGTTCGCAAGGGCACAATTCACGGGATCATCGGCGAGAACGGCGCCGGGAAATCGACATTGATGTCAATCCTGTACGGCTTCTATCAGGCTGGCGCCGGTGATATTTTCGTCGATGGCAAGAAAACCGTGATTAAGGACCCGAATGCCGCCATCGCCGCGGGCATCGGCATGGTTCACCAGCATTTCATGCTGGTTGAGAATTTCACGGTGTTGGAAAACATCATGCTGGGCGCCGAGGAAAGCCAGATTCTCAATGCCGGCATCACCAAGGCTCGCCAGGAACTCAAGCGGCTCGAGCATGAGTACGAGCTTGAGGTTGATCCCGATGCGATCATCGAAGAGCTTCCGGTCGGTCTTCAGCAGCGCGTCGAGATTCTCAAGGCGCTTTATCGCGGCGCCGAGATCCTGATTCTTGACGAGCCCACCGGTGTGCTGACCCCGGCTGAGGCCGATCATCTGTTTCGCATTCTCGAGCAGCTCAAGGCACAGGGTAAAACCATCCTGCTGATCACTCACAAGCTGCGGGAAATCATGGCGGTCACCGATGAAGTGTCGGTGATGCGGCGCGGCGAGATGGTCGCGACCCGGACAACGGCTGAGACCTCTGTCGAGGAACTTGCCGAACTCATGGTCGGCCGCCGGGTGCTGTTGCAGGTCGAAAAGGGGCCTGCTTCGCCCGGCGAGGTGCTGTTTTCGGTTGAAAACCTGACCGTGCGCGACAGCCGTGGCGTCGACATGGTCAAGGACGTATCTTTCCAGGTGCGCGCCGGCGAGATCGTCGGCATCGCAGGCGTTGCAGGCAATGGTCAGTCCGAGCTGCTGCAGGCCGTTTCCGGCATTCGCCGCGCGGTCAGGGGAAAGGTGCTGCTGCAAGGCGAACCGATCCACGTCACGGGAAAAGCCGATGCAGCGGAGTTGCGGCAGCGTGGTTTGGCCCATGTCCCGGAAGACCGCCAGCATATGGGCCTGGTGCTGAAGTTCGATGAAAGCGAGAACTCGATCCTCGGCTATCACGGCGATCCGAAATACCTCAATGGCGTGTTCCTCGACATCGACGCGATCCGCAAGGACGCAGCCGAGAAGATCGAGAAATACGACATTCGCCCGCCCAATCCACGGTTGAAGACGGCGAATTTCTCCGGCGGCAACCAGCAGAAAATCGTGCTGGCGCGGGAAATGGAGCGCGATCCCGTGGTTCTTGTCATCGGTCAACCGACCCGCGGTGTCGATGTCGGCGCCATTGAATTCATACACAAGCGCATCATCGAAATGCGTGATGCCGGCAAGGCGGTGCTGCTGGTCTCGGTCGAGCTTGACGAGATCCGCTCATTGTCGGACCGGGTCCTGGTGATGTTTGACGGCCGGATTGTCGGGGAGCGGTCGCCGGAAACCGGCGAAGCCGAGCTTGGCCTGTTGATGGCCGGCGTGGAAGACGCCAAGGAGGCAGCACAATGAGCGCGCCCTATGCAAAGCTGCCCGCCTGGGTGGATTACGGACTGATCCCGCTGATCAACCTGATTGTCGCCTTTCTTGTGGCGGGGCTCGTGGTTCTGGCCGTGGGCCAGAGCCCGCTGCGAGCCGCAAGCCTGCTGATTGAAGGGGCTTTCGGCTATGGCGAGGGCATCGGCTTCACGCTCTATTATGCCACCAATTTCATTTTCACCGGCCTTGCCGTCGCCGTCGCCTTCCATTGCGGATTGTTCAACATTGGCGGCGAGGGGCAAGCCTATGTCGCGGGTCTCGGTGTGGTATTGCCCTGCCTTTGGCTTGATCAGTTCGCACCTTGGTATGTCATCTTTCCAGTTGCCATTCTCGGCTCGGCTCTGGTTGGCGCCTTCTGGGCGATGATCCCGGGATGGCTGCAGGCCAAGCGCGGCAGCCATGTGGTGATCACCACCATCATGTTCAATTTCATCGCCTCAAGCCTGATGGTCTATATGCTGGTCGATGTGCTCAAGCCGGCCGGATCGATGGCGCCGCAAACCCGTAAATTTGCCGAAAATGGCCAATTGCCAAGGCTTGACTGGCTGTTGTCGTCCATCGGGCTCGATATCGGAGGCGCACCCTTCAATCTGTCATTCCTGCTGGCTCTGGTCGCCGCCTTCGTCGTCTGGCTGGTGGTTTGGCGCACCAAGCTCGGTTATGAAATCCGCACCATGGGTCACAGTCCCACGGCGGCAGCTTATGCAGGAATTCGCCAAAGCCGCGTTATCATCATCACCATGATGATGTCGGGTGCGCTGGCCGGAATGATGGCGCTCAATCCGATCATGGGCGACCAGCACTCCATGCAACTCGATTTTGTCGGCGGGGCAGGGTTTGTCGGCATTGCCGTGGCGCTGATGGGCCGGTCACATCCGGCCGGCATCATCCCGGCGGCAATCCTGTTTGGCATGCTCTATCAGGGCGGCGCCGAGATCTCATTCGAGATGCCAGAGATTTCGCGTGACATGATCACCATCATTCAAGGCCTGGTGATCCTGTTCGCCGGTGCTCTCGAGAATATGTTCCGGCCGGCCATAACCACGTTTTTCGCGACCCTGGGTGCCGCCCGCTCCGACAAACCCTTGCCAGCGGCGGAGTAAGATCATGGAATATTTCGACACTCTCATCGTTATTCTGCAATCCACCGTTCGCGTTTCGGTGCCGCTGATTCTGGCGGCTCTCGCCGGTCTTTACTCTGAGCGCGCCGGGATCTTCGACATCGGGCTTGAGGGGAAAATGCTCGCCGCGGCCTTTGCCGGTGGGGCCGCCGCTTCGGTCGCCGGATCAGCATTTATCGGGCTTTGCGCCGCAATTCTCGTCTCGGTCTGCCTGGCGCTGGTTCATGGTTTTGCCTCCATAACCCAGCGCGGCAATCAAATCGTCTCCGGCGTTGCGATCAACTTCATCGCGCTTGGCGCCACCGTCATTCTCGGTCAGGCCTGGTTCCGGCAAGGCGGCCGGACACCGCAACTGGGAGACGGCGAACGCTTCACCACCGTCGAACTTCCCTTCGCCGCCGAGCTTGCCGACATTCCGGTGCTTGGCTCAATCTACTCGAACCTGTTGTCGGGCCATTTCCTGCTGACCTATCTGGCCTTCGCGCTGGTTCCCTTTACATGGTGGGTGCTTTACCGGACCCGGTTCGGGCTCAGGCTGCGCGCGGTTGGCGAAAATCCCGGTGCCGTTGACACCGCCGGCATCTCCGTCATCTGGTTGCGCTACCGCGCGGTGATCTGCTGCGGTATCTTGTGCGGTATCGCCGGCGCCTATCTGTCGATGGCCATGACTGCCGGTTTCGTCAAAGGCATGACTGCCGGCAAGGGCTTCATCGCACTTGCAGCGCTGATTTTTGCCAAGTGGAAGCCGGTCAATGTGATGTTTGCTTGTCTTCTGTTCGGCTTCCTCGACGCCATGTCGATCCGCATGCAGGGAAATCCGCTGCCGATCATTGGTGAGGTTCCCGTGCAACTGATGCAGGCATTGCCGTATATTTTGACGGTTGTGCTTCTCGCCGGTTTTATTGGCAAAGCCATTCCGCCGCGCGCCGGCGGTGTGCCTTATGTGAAGGAGCGATAAAATGGCCCGTGATCTGTTTGAAGCTGCCCGGACCGCCATGGCCAAATGCCATGCGCCCTATTCGAAGTTCCCGGTCGGTGCCGCAATTCGCGATAGTGATGGAAAGGTCCACGCCGGTGCCAACATTGAGGTGATCTCGTTCCCCGAAGGCTGGTGTGCCGAAACCACGGCGATCAGCCATATGGTCATGGCCGGTGGAACCCGTATTCGCGAAGTCGCTGTGGTCGCCGAGAAACTTGAACTTTGCCCGCCCTGCGGTGGATGCCGGCAGAGGCTGGCGGAATTCGCCGATGCCGATACTCTCATTCATCTGTGTGACAACGAAGGTATCAAGCAGACCCTGCGGATGGATGAGCTTTTGCCTTACGCCTTCAAGACCGAGGTGATCGGATGAGTACCGCAATCAATGTGCTCACCGACCGCCTGCACGGCCTCATGCCACGCCATGCACTGGTGCTGGGGTCGGGCCTGGGTTCGCTGGTGGAAACCGTTTCCGATCCGATCCGCATTCCATACGGCGATCTGCCGGGGTTTCCTGAAAGCGGCGTTTCCGGTCATGCCGGCGAGGTTGTTGCGGGGCTGATCGGCAAGACGCCGGTGCTCATCCTGTCAGGCCGCGTGCACTATTATGAACACGGCAAGGCCGATGCCATGCGGGTGCCGCTGGAGGCTCTGAGGGGCATTGGCGTGACCAATCTGATCCTCACCAACTCGGCCGGATCATTGCGCCAGGACATGCCGCCCGGATCGGTGATGCGGATTTCAGATCACATCAACTTCTCGGGCACCAATCCGTTGTTTGGCGAACCCAGTGATGGCCGCTTCGTCGGAATGACCAGCGCCTATGATGCACGCCTTGGCGAACGCATGAAGGCAGCGGCTCAAAGCACCGGAACCGAATTGCACGAAGGTGTCTATATGTGGTTTTCCGGACCGAGTTTTGAGACCCCAGCGGAAATCCGCATGGCGCGAACTTTGGGCGCAGATGCTGTTGGCATGTCGACAGTTCCCGAAGTCATTCTCGCCCGCTTTCTCGGAATGAATGTTGCCGCAGCTTCGGTGATCACCAATTATGGTGCGGGAATGACTGGCAGCGAACTCAGCCATCAGGAAACCAAGGACATGGCGCCCATTGGTGGCACGCGCCTGTCCGCGATCCTCACTGCAATGTTTGAAAATCCGGACCAATCTCATGGCTGAACCCATCGATCTCAATTCACCCAAATCTGTTGCCAAAGCAGCTCTTGCCTGCCTTGATCTGACCGAGCTTGGCGATACGGCCACCGAGGAGGCGATACTTGCGCTGGTTGACAGGGCAATCAATGATCACGGATCGGTGGCGGCAGTGTGCATCTGGCCGCGGTTCGTCGCAGCAGCGCGTGGGAAGCTGGGCAAAAAATCGCCGGTCCGGATAGCAACTGTGGTCAACTTTCCGTCCGGCGATTTGCCTGTTGATGAGGTGGTCGGAGAAACTGTCCGCGCCGTGACTGATGGAGCCGACGAGATCGATCTGGTTATTCCCTGGAAGGCATTGGTCGGCGGTGACGAGCAGGCCGTCCGGGACATGATTCGCGCCGTCCGTGCTGCGGCACCAGCACCGGTCACGCTCAAGACCATTCTGGAGACTGGCGAATTGAAGGACCCGGCGCTGATCACCCGTGCTTCAGATATTGCTCTGGAGGAGGGCGCCGACTTCATCAAGACCTCGACCGGCAAGGTCGCCGTCAACGCCACGTTGCAAGCAGCGCGGATCATGCTTGAAGCGATCAAGCGATCAGGCCGCAAAGCGGGCTTTAAAGCTGCAGGTGGCATCCGCACGGTGGACAATGCGCGCGCCTACTTTGGCTTGTGCGATGAAATCATGGGGCCGGGCTGGGTCGCGCCTGAGAACTTTCGCTTAGGCGCATCCGGTCTGTTGGGAGATATCCTCGCCACGCTCGAAGATCGTTCCACAGCGAGCGGACAAGGAGAAGCCTATTGAGTTTCCTGCCGCAGGAAATCATCCGCACCAAGCGTGATGGTGGTGAGCTCGATCCCGCCGACATTGCGGCCTTCATCGATGGCCTGACCGACGGAAGCGTCAGTGAAGGCCAGGTTGCGGCTTTCGCCATGGCGGTTTTCTTCCAGGGCATGAACCGCGCCGAGGCCGTGGCCCTGACAGTATCGATGCGGGATTCGGGCGAGGTTCTGTCCTGGCCGGAGCTCGACCGTCCGGTTGTCGACAAACACTCGACGGGCGGGGTCGGTGACAATGTCTCTTTGATGCTGGCCCCGATCGCTGCGGCTTGCGGATTGGCGGTCCCGATGATCTCCGGCCGTGGTCTTGGTCACACCGGCGGAACGCTCGACAAGATGGAGTCAATTCCCGGTTACACGGCGATGCCTGACAACGCGTTGTTTCGCAAGGTTGTCGGCTCTTCCGGCTGCGCCATCATCGGCCAGACCGGCAACCTGGCGCCTGCTGACAAACGGTTTTACGGAATCCGCGATGTCACGGCCACGGTTGAATCGGTGCCGCTGATCACCGCCTCGATCCTGTCGAAAAAACTTGCCGCCGGGCTTGGCGCTCTGGTGCTTGATGTCAAATGCGGCAATGGCGCGTTCATGGATAGTCCGGACCGGGCCAATGAACTGGCGCGCTCGCTGGTTGAGGTCGCCGTTGGAGCAGGAATGCCGACCACGGCTCTGGTAACCGACATGAACCAGCCATTGGCAAGTGCTGCCGGCAACGCCGTGGAAGTCAGGAACGCGGCTGATTTCCTGACCGGAAAAGCCCGTGATAGCCGGTTGCTGGAAGTGACCCTCACGCTTGCCGCCGAGATGCTGGTGTCAGGTGGTTTGGCAACCAATGTGGAACAAGCAGCAGCGCAGGCGCTCGCGGCTTTGGAAGATGGAAGCGCCGCTGAACGCTTCAACCGGATGGTGGCCGAACTAGGAGGCCCGCTGGATTTTCTCGCAGATCCTGAGCGTCATCTCGAAAAAGCGCCGGTTGTCTCAGCCTGCCTTGCGGGACAGGCAGGCTATATAACCAGCTACGATACGCGCGGCATCGGACTGAGCGTCGTGGGACTTGGTGGTGGTCGGACCCGGCCGGGCGACCCGGTCGATCATGCTGTCGGGCTGACCCAATTGCTGCCCATTGGCACCCGTGTCGAGAAAGACACGCCGTTGGCGCTCATTCACGCAAGGAACGGGGATCAGCTGGCCGTGGCTGAGAAGCAGTTGCTCAAGGCTGTACGGTTTGGGGATACCGCTCCGACTGCCTCACCGGTTATCCTGGGCCGTCACGGATAGTTATAGCGTGGTGACGGTCCTAATTGACCATCTCCAGTCTGTTGTCTTTGACGCGATAGGATTGCAGCTTCGACATGAAACTCATGCCGATCAGGGTTGACGAGAGTGCTTTGTCTTCAAGGACAAAGGCTTCGATATTGTCGACCGAAATAGCCCCGATCTCCATGCGGTCAAGCATGACCAGCGCAGCACTGGTCGTGCCGTTGGCGGTACGCACCTGATGTCTGAAATCTGAATTTGAAAGTCCGAGGCCGAGATTGCGTGCGGTCGATGTGTTTATCGCCACATAGGTCGCCCCGGTATCGATAAGCCCTCGTACATTGCGACCGTTAATGCGGAAGTCCGCAGAAAAATGCCCTTCCCTGCTCATCGGAACAACTGCTGCGCGAACACCGGTCGCATAATGCGCCGTTGGCTTGGCAGCAATGTTCTGTGTACGGCCGGGAACAGGCTTTGGAGGCGTGGTTTCGAGTTCAGGGTTTTCCGACACGAATGCCGAGATATCCTGCGCGTAGTAAGGCAAGCCCGAAACGACGAGTACAGCACAGAAAACAAGAAACAGATTTTTCGACATGCCGGTACTCCAGATAATACCGGCCTATTCAACAGGTTCGAGGCTAATGGTCGATGAAGTGCCGCACCATTTCGTCCAAAACCTGCTCGTTTGGTTAAGAGCCTGCAAACAACCCCAAAATGTACGCTGTCTGGTCCTACTTGGTGCCATACATGCGGTCGCCCGCGTCGCCAAGGCCGGGAACAATATAGCCCTGCTCATTGAGATGGCTGTCTATGGAAGCTGTATAGATCGGCACATCCGGGTGGGCGGTTTGAAAATTGCGAATGCCCTCCGGCGCTGCCAGCAGGCACAGGAACCGGATGTTGCCGGCGCCGCGCTCCTTCAGCTTGTCAATCGATGCAATGGCCGAATTGCCGGTGGCCAGCATTGGGTCGACAACGATGACCAGCCGGTTGTTGATGTCTTCGGGTGCCTTGAAGAAATACTCGATTGCTTCCAGCGTCTCGTGATCGCGATAAACGCCGATATGGGCAACGCGGGCGGAGGGGACCAGATCCAGCATGCCCTCCAGCAATCCGTTGCCTGCACGCAGGATTGAGGCAAACACCAGCTTCTTGCCTTCAAGCACCGGCGCTTCGATTTCGACCAGTGGTGTTTGGATCCTCTCCATGGTCAGTTCGAGATCCCGGGTGACTTCGTAGCACAACAGGGTCGAAATTTCCCTCAGCAGCCGCCGGAAACCCGCTGTCGAGGTTTCCTTCTTGCGCATGATGGTGAGCTTGTGCTGCACCAGAGGATGATCGATGACTGTAACACCGTCCATGTTGTTCTGCCTTGAAGCTATGACCGGGTTCCACGTTGATCGTTGAAAATCAATGCACGGAAAATGCCCGGTCGTGTAAAAACATCTCTGCCGACTCCAGCGCGGAAGATTTCCGGGAGAACGGCGCTAACCTGTTTTGATTTAGACACGGATTGACTGGTTCCGGCAACCGCCGGGCCGTTTTTCAGTCAAGCTGTCCCAAGAGAAATGCCCTTGTAGGTTCATCAACGAACGCCGCCTCGATCGACGTGCGGGTGAACCCGGTCAATTCCGCCGCATCATAGCCCCATGCGTCCGCAGCCATCTGGTATTCCCGGCCCACCGATGTTCCGAAATGCGGTGGGTCATCCGAACTCAGTGTCACCTTTACCCCGGCACGCCGGAGCCGATCAAACGGATGGCTGGAAATATCGGGATACACATTGAGCGCCAGATTGGATCCGGGGCAAACCTCCAGAACCACGCCAGAGTCAGTCATCCGTTGAACCAGAGCGTCATCCTCGGCAGCTCTCACGCCATGGCCAATCCGGGTCGGACGAACATGGTCCAGCGCGTCGCGCACGCTTTCAGGCCCGGCCAGCTCTCCGGCATGGATGGTGATGCCAAGCCCGGCGTCGCGCGCGATGTCAAACGCGCGGGCATAATCGGCAACCTTGCCGAACCGCTCATCTCCGGCCATGCCAAAGCCGGTGATCAGCTTGTGTGGTCTGGTGCTTGCCAGCCGTGCGGCTGCTTCCACCTTGTCCGCGCCCAGGTGCCTCACGCCAACAATGATCATCCGGCACTCGATGCCTGTCGAGGCTTTCGCCGCGGCGATGCCATCGGCCAGACCCTCAAAATAGGCTGTTGGCGACAACCCGGCGGCAACAGCATGATCGGGCGAAACAAAGATTTCCGCATAAATGGCATTTTCCGCCGCGATACCTTCAAGATAGGTCAGCGCCAGCATTGCGTAATCCTCCTCGCTGCGAAACAGCGATGCGGCGCCGTCATAGGCGACGAGAAATCCGGTGAAATCGGACCAGACATATGTGTCGCCGGAGATGAAACCGGACACATCGGCATTGTATTTCCGGGCCTGTGCCTTCACCAGCGCCGGAGATGCCGCACCTTCGATGTGGCAATGCAGCTCGGCTTTCTTGATCTTGCCGGTCAAAGGAAGCTCTTCCCGTTGCCGGTTCCGGGCAGGCCCAGATGCTGTGCCAGCGTTGCACCGATATCGGCGTAGGACGTACGCACGCCGATGTCGCGTGCCGCCACCCCGGGGCCAAACCCCAAAACCGGTACGCGCTCACGGGTGTGATCGGTGCCGCGCCAGGTCGGGTCGCAGCCATGATCCGCAGTCATGAGCACCAGATCACCTTGTTTCATAAGCTTGGCAAAACGCGGCAGCATCGCATCCAGTGCTTCCAGCGCTGCGGCATACCCCGCCACATCCCGGCGATGCCCGTACAGCATGTCGAAATCGACGAAATTGGTGAACACCATATCGCCATCACCGGCTTCCTTGGTGGCCTTGAGCGTGGCCTCGAAAAGCGCCGCGTTGCCGTTGGCCTTGCGGACATCGGTAACACCCTGATGTGCAAAGATATCGCTGATTTTGCCGACTGCAAAAACCCGGTGACCGCTTTCGCTGACCTGGTCGAGTAATGTCGGTCCCGGCGGAGGGACGGAAAAATCGCGCCGGTTTCCGGTGCGGTCGAAGCCGGCTTTGGCCGAGCCCACGAAAGGCCGCGCGATGACCCGGCCAATATTCAACGGGTCGACGAGTTTGCGTACGATCAGGCAAAGATCGAGCAGTTTCTGCAGACCGAAACTTTCCTCATGCGCGGCGATCTGAAACACCGAATCAGACGAGGTGTAGCAGATCGGCTTGCCGGTTTTCATGTGCTCCGCGCCAAGTTGCGCAATGATTTCGGTCCCCGAAGCATGGCAGTTCCCCAGTATGCCGGGCAAACCCGCTTCCGAGACAATGGCCTCAACCAGTTCGTCGCTGAACGCCGGTCCGTCATCGGGGAAATAACCCCAGTCGAACATCACCGGTTGGCCGGCAATTTCCCAGTGTCCCGACGGCGTGTCCTTGCCATGCGACACTTCGCTGGCGGCTCCATAGACACCCCGCGGCCGGGATGTCTGGACCCAGCCCGCCGGCAAATCCCCCGTTGCATTGATTGCCGCTTCGGCCAGCCCGAGTGATTGCATGTGCGGTAGCGACAACGGGCCTTTACGCAATCCCGGACGGTCGGCGAGGCCCGCGGCGCATTGCTCGGCGATATGGCCCAGCGTATTGGCTCCCAGATCACCGTAGCTTTCTGCGTCAGGAGCTCCGCCGATGCCAAATGAATCAAGAACAAAAAGGAATGCGCGCGCCATGAAAAATCTCTCCAAGTGACCTGCAAGTTAGCCGGTTTCGAGCGCCACCGGAAGACTTGAGATCGCCTTCGCCCGGTAACCTTGTTTTCACCATAACGGTGCATTTCACCATGGCCGTGGTATAGACGGCCCATGGTTATGATCAAGCACACTGCCGGATTTGCAGGATGTTTTCGGGCGCTCGGTTGGGCGGCCATCTGGCTTGCGATGGTCTGGGATGGCACGGCACGGGCGGACTACCGCGATACGATTTCTGTCCTGCGCATAGGTATTGTCGAAACCCACGTTGCGGCGGCCGATCCGGTTAAGCTGGAAGCAGTCCGTCTTGCTTTTTCTAACGCCCTGGCGATACCGGTCGAGATCATCAAGCTGGGTAGTTATGCCGCCCTGATTGATGCACACGCCAGCGGTCGCGTGGGCTACGCCATCCATTCCGCAAGGTCATTTGCGGCGACAGAGGCGGCCTGCCGTTGTGTCAGGGCTTTTCGCAGTCCTGTTGCCGCAGACGGTTCCACCGGCTTCCGGTCGGTGCTTGTCGCGCGCGACAACGTCAACATACCCGTTGCGGAGCTCAACGTCGGCTATTCCGACGAGTCATCTGTTTCAGGCTGGCAGATCCCGCACCAGGCTATAAGGGCGGGCAGTCTGGAATCACCGAAACTGTTCCGCGGCGGTAGCGTTTCCTCCGTCATTGAGCTCTACCGGGCAGGCAGGATCGATGGCTTTTTTGCCTGGTTGCCGGATGTACCCGGAGATGCTGGTTCGGATCTTGAGCGATTGTTCGGCGGCTGGAACCAGTCCGTGATCAAAACAGCTGACCCACTCCGGATAGTCTGGTCTTCCCAGCGTATTCCTTACGGGCCACACGCCGCAAACCGGTCTCTGCCCGATGATCTGGTTGATGCTCTTGGGCGTTTTCTAGATCAGATGGCGTCGTCAGCTCCCGGCCTGCTGGACATTTTCGAGCCTGCCTACAGCGGTGGCTATGTCATCCCCGACCCGGAAGATTACCGCAATGTCCGCGGATTGGTCGAAACTCTGTCAGATCGCAAATCAGCAGCCAGAATGCCTGACTGAAAGTTTGTTTCACCAAGACCCGGAGTGAAACGCTGATCTGAGTGTGGCAATCAGAATACGCAGTTGTTGGAGCAAGTCACGCTGTCGCCAATCCGCTGGCGAAGATGATAGGTCTTCTTCATGTTGAGCGTACGAATATCGATGTCCTGAACGTCCGGCATGATCAGCAGCAATTTGTGATCAACCTCGATTTCGGTGCGAACCAGAAACGTGTTCGGAATTGCCAGATCCGTCGGAAGCGTTTGTATAGATCCGGCGGCGTAGGGGCGTGAATTATCCTGCTGCCACGACCAGGTCGCTTTGGCGGCGCCTGCGCCGTCAATGGCGATACCTGTGATCTTGACCCTCATGCCGTCTGTGCGAAACGGCATCATGACGCTTTGCGCCACGTTCACCATGGAGCCGAGAAAGGCCTTGTCAACGCTATCGACCTGGGTCACGAGGTCGGCAACAGTACTTGCAGCCCGCGCCAGTTTTTTGTTGACCGACATGGCGACGGATATTTCCAGAGATCCCATATAAAGAACGATCAGAACCGGTGCGATCAACGCAAATTCAACCGCGCCAACACCTGAGCGGTCGCCGCGAAGTCTCCTGACTGTACGATTTAGTGTTGTCAGAATGCCCGTCATGGCCGTGTTTCCTTGTGGTTTTCGCCCTTCGAGGTTTTCATGATTTCACTCACGGGTAGTTCTCGTTGCGAAAAGCGGCCGTTGCCACCATGAGATAGTCGCGCGGCATTTCGCCATCCTTGCGAATGTTGGTGATGAAAGGCCTGACAAGGTCAGTCATCACCTCCCAGCGATAGTAGGCACGGACAATGTTGATGCTCTTCGGACCGCCAGGATCGTAGGCAAAATCAGAAGAATCCAGATCCGAAAACTGTGAATTGGAGAGCTTTGGAATGTAATTGGGGATTGCCGCGAAAGTGGTAAATTCCCGAATATCAAGATAAAGCTTCTTGTCTTCAGGGTCCTCTTCGGCCGAACATTTGATCATCAAGCTGATTTCTTCGCAAAATTTTGCGCGGAACTGAGCTTCGCTGAGATATGTCGGACGGGTCGGATCAAAAGCTGTGATCTGGCCGGTGCGAATCTGCCGGCCCATGGTGTCAACGGCATTTTCCAGCAATTGCTCGCCGGCAAAGGCGATGAACGCCTCGATCGTGGCGAAGATCAACAGGAAAAAGGGAAAGGCAAGCAACGCGAATTCGATGGCGGCAGTGCCGTCGCGTGATCTGTGGAAACGCGCCAAAATCCGCCGCACTCGCTGCGGTGGAGTTTGTTCCATAATTGTTTGATCGTCGACATTCATCGTCGGACTCCCGGACATTCGTTTCCTGGGAGGCACGCTAGCTCGAACTGGTTGAATATTGGTAACACAGCCCCTGAGAAGCTGCGGGAGTGGTAAACAAAAGCCTAAACGATACGTTCGCAGCGGCGGGAATCAACAATGAGAGCTCTGGATCAGGGATTTGCTGTTGCTGTCGGCACATGTTCTTCACAATTCGGCGAACAGGAATAAACCGAGCGCGAAGTTTGTTTGAAAACACGAAGCGTGTTGGCCTCGTCCACTGAGACCAGAATGCGTTCATCGACAATGGCATCACCGGCCTGATCGAGGATGACCAGATTTGTGGTGCCGTAGGATTTACCGGTCAAAACGATCGTCTGCGGATCGGACACGGCAACATCCGCTACGTTGGCATTGCCGATAATGACCTTGCTGACAGGGCGATCAAGTTTGAGAATACGGGCATGATCCATGAACACGCGAATGACATCCTCTGCGGCTTGAGCCGGGAGCGAAGACATCGCGACCAGGGCCACGCCGCATACGGCAGCGGCTAGCCGACGGTGCACAGGGATGGGATGGGTCATGCCGTTTCCTCGGAATTGCGGATATCGTCCCTAAAATCGCCGGGATTGGTGAACGAAGACTTAAGGTCGGCCGACCAGCGCCAATTCTTTGTCACGGATGCGATTTGCTACTGCCGGGGAGCCCCAGGCAGTCAGCCCGTCCAATGCAGGCACTCTCCATTATATATAGGGCCGCAAAGGCATCTTGTTGGGATCCGGAATGGCGTGTGGTTCCTGTCGCAACGGTGTGCTTGTTTGGGTGCCAGATCAACCGCCCGAAATTTAGGGCGTTGTTTACCATGCATGGCGCTTTGACCGTGAAAGATTTTGCTAACCTTGTTCATTAAGTGGTTTGAAAACCCCCTCTCCTATGATCGTCAAATCCGACCAGCCGAAGCAGCTGGCGGAGTGCTGAAAACACTAGTGGATGAAGGAACAAACCCATGAAGAATCTTTTTGATCGTTTCGTCAAAGACGAATCCGGCGCCACCGCAATTGAATACGGCCTGATCGCTGCCCTGATTTCGGTTGCACTGATCACCGGCGCCACAACCCTCGGCAATACGCTGAACACGCAGTTCCAGGCTTTGTCGACCAAGATGAACACTGCCGCGAACTCGCAAAAGTAAGTAAGCTCGAAAACAGAGCCGATCGAATTTTCCAAAGCCGCCCTTCAGGGCGGCTTTTTATGTGAGGGTTGCTGTTTTTTAAGGTCTTCCAGTTAGTGTCCTACACAACTCAGGAGTAAGCTGATGGTCGAGGCTGCAATATTCGTGATCCTGCCGCTCTGTCTTGCGATGGCGGCTTTTTCAGACATTTTGACGATGAAGATACCCAATCGTGTGTCTGTCGTTCTGGCGTTGTCATTCTTCGTTGTTGCGCCATTCAGCGGAATGGACCTGGTAACTTTCGGGTGGTCTCTCGCTGCGGCAATCGTTGTATTTGCCGGCTGTTTTGCACTGTTCGCCTTCAATGTGATGGGCGGCGGCGATGCAAAGATCCTCAGTGCGGCTGCTCTCTGGTACGGATTCAATATAGATCTCGTGGCGTTTTTGACGCTCACAGGCGTTTTCGGCGGCGGCCTCGCATTGCTTATTCTATTTGTGCGCGCCAACCAGAACATTCTGCTGGTCACGCCGCTTCCGATTCCGATGCATTTTTTCAAGGACCGCGCCGGAATTCCTTATGGTGTTGCTATCGGCGCGGCGGCCTTCGCAACTTTTCCCGACTCCCAGATCTTTGTTCAGGCGCTGGGTCGCCTTTACTAATCTGCAGCGATCGGCGCTGATCGGTTTTCCGGTACCATCCCACCCGCCGGTTATTCACCATCCATGCCAAGCACCGCGTGTTCAGACGAACGCGCGGTGCTTGGTCTTTTTGGATTCAAGTGTCTGAAGGTTCCTCGGATCATCGCACCAGAGCGCGGCAGCGTTCATCCATTCGCACGGTAATTCCACGTTAACCGTGTTTGCTTCCGGGTCATTAACCATAATTACACGATTGCAAATGCATTCTGCGGCCAGCGTACCCAATATCCGTTCGAGGAAACAGTATGAAAACCGCCCGCGTCGTCATCATGTCAGTGGCAGTCCTGGCCGCAGGAATGGCCGGGTATTTGGCCATGAACCTGACGTCACCGACAGTTCAGGTGACCGAAGTCTCCTCGAATCCGGTTGTCGAGAGGATGCCGACAATTGATGTGCTGGTGACAACTGCAAATCTACCTGTCGGCGCACGCCTGGGTGAAGACTCCCTGGAGTGGAAGGGCTGGCCGGAAGATGGCGTGATCGAAGGACTGATCCGCCGTGACAACCGCCCCGAAGCAATAACCGAACTCGCCGGTGTGGTTGTTCGCCTGCCACTGTTTGCCGGTGAACCGCTGCGCAACGAAAAAATTGTAGATTCATCTTCACGCATCATGTCTTCGCTGCTTCCGGCCGGAAAACGGGCCGTCGCGACGGAAATTTCTGTCGCCACCAGTGCCGGTGGATTCATCCTGCCCAACGATCGGGTGGACGTGATCATGGTGCGCCGGAAAACGGCGGAAGAGGGGTTTCTCACCGAAGTCATTCTGTCCAACATCCGGATTCTGGCGATTGATCAGCGGATTGAAGAGGATGCCGAAGGCGTGCGGACAGCGGTCGGAACCACCGCAACTCTCGAACTGACGCCGGAACAGACCAAAATCATCACTGTCGCCCAGCAGATGGCCGACCGGTTGACCCTTGCCTTGCGCAGTGTTGCCGACGTTCAGGAATCTGACAGCGATGGCGCGAAATATCTTTTGAGCGGCGAAGACGGCAGTGCAGCCATCCAGCTGATCCGCTCCGGCACCATAACCAAAGTTGGCGCCACCAACTGAAGCGGAGAATGAACGTGCGTCATATTGCAAAATCGCTCCTGTCATCCATCGCCGGCATTGCGCTGGTGGGTACGACAATGATCGTTGGGTTCAGCCTGGATCCTTCCAGCGGACGGATTGTATCCGCGGCCGAAGCTGGCGAAAGCGTCATCAAGATCAAGCGCACCGGTACTGGTGTCAGCAAGCGGGTCAAACTGGGTCTGAACAAGGCTCTTGTGATTGATCTGCCCACCGATGCCCACGACATTCTGGTGGCTGATCCAAGCCTTGCCGACGCGGTGACCCGCACCTCCCGCAGGCTTTACCTGTTTGGCAAGACCGTCGGTCAAACCAATATCTTCATCTTCGGACCGAACGGCGAGGAAATTGTTGCCATCGAACTGGAAATTGAACGCGATGTCTCGGGTCTTCAAGTCAACCTGGCCCGCTTCCTTCCGGATTCCGACATCAAGGTCGAAATCATCTCTGATAACATTGTCCTGACCGGCTCTGTGCGGACGCCGCAGGACGCGGCGCAGGCAGCCAATCTGGCCGAGATATTCCTGACAGGTGGTGAAGCCACGACGCGTGTAACAACGGCAACAGGAGCAGCTGACGGGGGCAGCGCAGCGATCAGCGCGGAAGACCGCCAGAAGTCCAAGATTGTCAATCTGCTCAAGATTGATGGCGAAGACCAGGTTACCCTCAAAGTCACCATCGCCGAAGTCAGCCGGCAGGTACTCAAGCAACTGGGGTTCAATTCCTCTATCACCGGTGGCTCCGGAACTTTCGTCAATTCCAATCCTTCCAACATTGGCGCATTGTCGACGGGGCTCAATTTTGCCCAGATCGCCAGCGGCTCGATCGGCGGCCGCTCTATCTCGAGCTATGTCAACGCGATGGAGCAGGCCGGTGTCATGCGCACTCTGGCTGAGCCGAGCTTGACAGCCATTTCAGGCGAGAGCGCCAAGTTCTTTGTCGGCGGCGAATTCCAGCTCCGCGATCAGGTGGAATACGACGACAACGGCACGGCCACATATACTGATCGTGAAGTAGAGTACGGCATCCGGCTGAACTTCACGCCGGTTGTTCTGTCGCCCGGCCGCATATCACTGAAAGTCCAGACGGAAGTCTCCGAACCGACTTTCGAGGGCTCCACATCGGTTCAGGGTCTCGCCGGCAATCCCGGAATGACCCGGCTTTCGATCAAACGCCGCGAGGCGGAAACCGCAGTGGAACTTCCGTCCGGGGGGTCGATTGTGCTGGCCGGTCTGGTCAAGGATGACATTCGCCAGGCTATGTCGGGCTATCCGGGACTATCCAAGGTTCCTGTCTTCGGGACGCTCTTCCGCAGCCGGGATTTTGTCCGCAACGAGACCGAACTGGTCATCATTGCCACGCCCTACATCGTCAAGCCTGTCGCGCGCAACCAGATCGCCCGTCCGGATGACAACTTCAATGCAGCCAATGATGGCGCGGGTTTCTTTCTCGGCCGCGTCAATAGGGTCTATGGCCGGATGGAAACCCAACTGCCACCGGGCCGCTACCATGGCGTTGTCGGCTTCATTTACAAATGATCAGGAACCTCATCATGTCGAGCAAGATCTCTGTTCCCGTCAATCCTGATCCCCGTCTGCTCAGGGCTGTCGCGGCACCATTGCTGGTTGCCGTCTCGCTGCTTTCCGGCTGCGCCGGCTGGCCCGGCCACAGCGTCACCGTTGGTGCAGTGCCTGATGATTACCGCACCAATCATCCGATCATCGTCGCCGAGCAAGAGCGCACTGTGGATCTCCCTGTTGCTTCAGGCGATCGCAAACTGACGATATCCATGCGGGAAACCGTTCGCGGCGCGGCCCAGAATTACAGATCGAGCGCATCTGGCGCCATTCGCATCATGGTTCCCGTCGGTTCCGTCAATGCCGGCGCGGCTTCGGTGCTGTCGACCCAGGTGGCTGATGTGTTGCGTGATGAAGGCGTTCCTCGTGATCGAATTGTCTCATCGCCCTATCAGGTGTCGTCCCCCGAGGATGCGGCTCCAATTCGCATCACCTTCATGGCTGTTACCGCTTCTACCGGAGAGTGCGGACGCTGGCCTGAGGACATGCTGGCAAACAACACGGAAAACAAGCATTGGGCCAATTTCGGTTGCGCCACGCAAAACAATCTGGCTGCCCAGATCGCCAATCCGGGGGATCTCATTGCTCCGCGCGGCATGACCCCGATTGATGCCGAGCGGCGTTCGACTGTGATTGAAACATACAGAACTAGCGGCGCGGCCCTGGCGACCGAATGAGCAAGCGAAACCGCAATGCGCGCTATGAAGCAGGACAACGTTCATGACCAATCTTGACTATGAGCTCCAGCAGGAAGCCGGGCCGGATGAAGGCGATACCGCACCGGCGCGTGCCGATTTCGAGCGGATCCGTCCGCTTCCTCGGATATCGGTACATGCTTTCGTTGAAACCGAAGGCCTGGCCAAGACCATGGAGCGGTGCTCCCAGGATCGCCGCATGGCGAAGGTCAATCTCCGTATCAATTCCGGAGGTGTCTCGGCTGCGGCGAACATGTTTGCTGGATCGCCGACGCCAAACCTTCTGATTCTGGAGACACGCGCCGACGGTCAGACATTGATTGCAGAGCTTGGTGAACTTGCCACGGTCTGCGATCCGGACACGCGTGTGGTCATCGTTGGTCATGTCAATGATGTGGCACTCTACCGCGAACTGGTGCGCAATGGGGTCTCCGAGTACATCGTTGCGCCGGTTTCCATGGCTGACGTGATTGGCGTTATCTCGACCATTTTCGTCGACCCCGATGCTGCGCCCCTCGGCCGCTCCATCGCTTTTGTCGGCGCCAAGGGCGGTGTTGGTTCATCCACGCTTGCTCACAATTGCGCCTGGAGCATTTCGAGTCTGTTCTCCAGCGAGGTCATTCTGGCTGACCTGGATCTGGCGTTTGGAACTGCAAACCTCAACTTTGATACCGACCCGACGCAAGGCATCGCGGAAGCTGTGTATTCGCCTGATCGTCTTGATGAGGTGTTTCTCGACCGGCTGCTGTCGAAATGCTCCGAACATCTTTCCATGCTTGCCGCGCCGTCGATGCTGGACCGTACCTACGATTTTGCGGGGGACGCCTTTCTGCCGATTCTCGACATCATTCAGCGCAATGCTCCCGTCTCCGTGCTTGATGTGCCTCACATCTGGAACGACTGGACACGGAAGGTGCTCTGCGCTGCCGATGAGATCGTCATCACCGCAACGCCCGATCTGGCCAATCTGCGCAACACCAAGAACCTTTTCGACACCCTTCGCAAGTTGCGGCCGAATGATCATGCACCGCTTCTGGTCCTCAATCAGGTTGGAATGGCCAAACGGCCTGAAATTTCACCCGAAGCGTTCTGTGATCCGTTGGAAATTGATCCTTTGGCCATCATTCCATTCGATGCTCCGCTTTTCGGCGAAGCAGCAAATTCCGGTTTGATGATCGCAGAATCTTCGGCCAGATCGCCAATCGCTGAATCGCTGTCGCAGATAGCCCATGTCGTTACCGGCAGGGCAGAAGTGAAAAAGCGCAAGAAGGCCGGCCTGTCGTCTTTGATGGGCCTTTTGGGCCGTAAGTAACTTGTAAGTCTGGAGTGGAACGCAACATGTTCGGCAAACGCAGCAATGATGGATCGGGTAAGCTGCCGCAAGCTCCTGCGCCCAAACCGGTGGTCCATGCCGAAGCACCGGCAGCGCCTGCGCCGGAAGCCGCAATCCCGGCGCAGCCTCACGTGCCCCAGGCCCCGGCAGCAACGGCTCCTGCACCTCAACCCGCGCCACAGGAAGCCCCGCGCCGCGACGAGCCGCCGGTCAAGCGCAAGTCCGCCCGCAATGAAGCCTATTATGACACCAAGAGTCAGGTGTTTTCGGCTCTGATCGATACCATTGACCTGTCGCAATTGGCCAAGCTTGACGCTGAAAGCGCTCGCGAAGAAATTCGTGATATCGTCAATGATATCATCACGATCAAGAACTTCGCCTTGTCCATTGCCGAGCAGGAAGAGTTGCTTGATGACATCTGCAACGATGTCCTTGGCTATGGCCCGCTGGAACCTCTGCTGGCGCGAGACGACATTGCCGATATCATGGTCAATGGTGCTGGCATCACCTACATTGAAGTTGCCGGCAAGGTGCTGGAAACAGATGTCCGGTTTCGTGACAACAGCCAGTTGCTGTCGATTTGCCAGCGCATCGTCAGCCAGGTCGGCCGCCGGGTGGACGAATCAAGCCCGATCTGCGACGCGCGTCTTCCCGATGGCTCTCGTGTCAACGTGATCGCACCGCCTCTGGCGATTGACGGTACCGCGCTGACCATTCGTAAATTCAAGAAGGACAAGCTGACCCTCGATCAGCTGGTCAAGTTCGGAGCCATAACGCCGGAAGGCGCCGCTGTCCTGCAGATCATCGGCCGGGTGCGCTGCAATGTGGTGATATCAGGCGGCACCGGTTCTGGTAAAACCACGCTTCTCAACTGTCTGACGGCCTATATTGATTCCGATGAGCGGATTATCACCTGCGAAGATTCGGCCGAACTTCAGCTTCAGCAGCCGCATGTTGTACGGCTTGAGACCCGCCCGCCCAACATTGAGGGCGAAGGCGAAATCACCATGCGCGATCTGGTCAAGAACTGCCTTCGTATGCGCCCTGAGCGCATCATCGTCGGCGAGGTGCGTGGCCCGGAGGTGTTTGACCTGTTGCAGGCCATGAACACCGGCCATGACGGTTCGATGGGAACGATCCACGCCAACAGCCCGCGCGAATGCCTGAGCCGCATGGAATCGATGATTGCCATGGGTGGTTTCACCCTGCCGGCCAAAACGGTGCGTGAAATCATCGCTGGATCGGTCGACGTGGTCATCCAGGCCACACGCCTGCGTGATGGCTCCCGCCGCATTACCCACATCACCGAAGTCATCGGTATGGAAGGCGATGTGATCATCACCCAGGATCTGATGAAATACGAGATGCTCGGCGAAGACGCCAACGGCAAGATTATCGGCCAGCATCGTTCCACCGGGATCGGCAGGCCGAATTTCTGGGATCGCGCCCGCTATTACGGCGAAGACAAGCGCCTTGCCGCTTCGCTCGATGCCATGGAAAAAATGACCTCTTAAGGAGACGCTCGCGTGTTTGGTCTGGATACAGTGGTAGTCGCCATCATCGGCCTGGCCGCGCTTTCGGCGGGGGCGCTGGGTTATGGCGTGCTCTATTCCCGTATCGAGGGGGAACGCAAGGCAGAGAACCGGGTCAAGCGGGTCAAGGCCGCTGAAACCGACCGCTCCAAGGCAACGGCCGCGCGTGACAGGCTCAACGAGGCCAACAAGAGGCGTAAATCCGTTCAGGATTCGCTCAAGACGCTGGAAGAGAAAAACAAGGAAAACGACCGTCGCAAATCTCCGGCGTTGAAGGACCGGATTGCACAGGCCGGTTTGACCCTCTCGGTGCAGAAATTTTACATCCTGTCGGTCATTTTCGGGGTTGTAGCGGGGTTTCTTACATTCCTTTTTCAGGGAAACCTCTATGTCGCTATGGGCGTGATGATCATTTTCGGGGCTGGTGTGCCGCGTTGGGTCATCGGCTTTCTGCGCAATCGCCGGATGAAGGCGTTCCTCGCCGAATTTCCCAACTCGCTTGACGTCATGGTGCGGTCAATCAAGTCCGGCCTGCCTCTCAACGATGCGATCCGGATGATTTCAGCGGAAGGCCAGGAGCCTGTTCGCACCGAGTTCAAGCGCATCGTCGAAGCCCAGCAGATGGGGATGAACATCCCGGAAGCCTGCAGTCGTCTCTATGCGCGTATCCCGTTGTCGGAGGCCAATTTTTTCGCGATCGTGATTGCCATTCAGGCTCAGGCCGGAGGCAATCTGTCCGAAGCGCTGGGGAACCTGTCCCGCGTGTTGCGTGACCGCAAGAAAATGAAGGGCAAGATCAGTGCGATGTCGATGGAAGCAAAGGCTTCGGCCGCCATCATCGGTGCCTTGCCATTTATCGTGACGCTGCTGGTTTATCTCACATCGCCCGAATACATCATGATCCTTTTCACCGACAGCCGTGGACATCTCATACTTGGTGCATCCGCGGTCTGGATGTCGATTGGCATTCTGGTGATGCGAAACATGATCAATTTTGACATTTAGGGGCCGAAAACAATGATATCCGATCTCGCCTCGACCCTGACTGACCCGGCCTATCTGTTCCCGATCCTGATTTCGATTGCGGTTTTCGCAACGCTTTTCACCATCCTGGCGCCCTATTTCGAACGTGGAGATCTCGATGCGCGGATGAAATCCGCGGCTCTTGAACGCGACGAAATCCGCGCCAGGGAACGCGCCCGCCTCAATTCCGAACAGTCGCGCGCCGGATCGAAAGGCACAGGCCTGAGATCCCGGAACAATGCTTCCGTGCGCGGGATTGTTGAACAGCTCAATTTGAAAGATGCGCTGGCCGATGGGGCAACCATCGCCAAGCTGCGTGCGGCAGGTTACCGGACCCAGAATGCGCTCAACATGTTCCTGCTGGCACGTTTCGTCTTGCCTTTCATTTTTCTTGTCGCCGCGATTGTCTATGTTTTCGTACTCGACAATTTGGTCGACAAGCCGCTGACAGTCCGGATCCTCGCCTGCATCGTCGGTGCCTACATAGGCTTCTATACGCCGAATATGTTTGTCTCCAATCAGGCAGGCAAACGTCAGGCATCCATCAAGCTTGCTTGGCCTGATGCGCTTGATCTGATGCTGATTTGCGTGGAATCAGGCGTATCCATCGAGGCGGCGATGAAGCGCGTTGCTGAGGAAATCGCCGTTCAGTCGACCGCTCTGGCCGAGGAATTCGTGCTGACAACCGCCGAGTTGTCCTATCTTCAGGACAGACGGGTGGCATTCGAGAATCTGGGCAGCCGTACAGGGCTGGACATTGTGAAATCTGTCACCCAGGCTCTGATTCAGTCCGAACGCTACGGCACGCCGATTGCGCAAGCTCTGCGCGTTCTCGCTCAGGAAAGCCGCGACCAGCGCATGAACGAGGCTGAAAAGAAGGCTGCTGCACTGCCGCCAAAGCTGACGGTTCCGATGATCCTGTTCTTCCTGCCGGTGCTGATCGGTGTGATCCTCGGACCTGCCGCCATTCAGGTGATGGACAATTTCTGACGCATTTTCGTTGCATTCGAAATCCGTTGCTCGAATGGTAATCGGATACGGATCATATCAAGTATGAAAATCAAAAGTGCCTGATCAAGCGCACTGCATCGTGGGGCCGTGCGCCGCAGCCGGAGCAACCTGGCGAAAGCTCATCGCTTTCAGCCGTTCCGCTGTAAGACTGGGCTTTGGATCCACCGTCATTTGGAAGCAAACCACCCATTTTCAAGAAAAACGGTGCAAAGGATTTGGGAATTCACAACGCGACGATCAGATTCGGGCTTTTATGAAAAGCGCAGCAGAATTTGGACTTCCTGGCTGGATCAATTGGTGTTCTTGCGATCCGAATCCTTGAGCTTGTTCCAGGCATTTTGCTGGGACAGCATGGCGCGCAGATAGGTCACATTCGCGCTCGCCTGTTCTGCGGAAAGCTCGGAACCGGCGATTTTTTCAGCCTCCTGGAAGCGGCCCTGAAGGCCAACCACCAGCGCAAGATTCTGGCGGACGCGGCTGTCAGCACCTGGCTGCCGGACGGCGGATGCAAGGTAGCTCTCCGCTGTTTTCAGATCGCCCTGCAGGACATAGGACATACCCAGGTTTGACAGGATTGACGGTTCGTTCGGCTGAATGTCCAGCGCCTTGCGATAGCGTGCCCGCGCGGTTGCGGGATCACCCATCTGATCGTGAATGGCGCCTTCCGCAGACAGCAACTGCCAGTCCGGCCGGTCCGGAGTCTGGGCCCGCTGAATGGCATCCAGCGCTTTGTCGAACTGGCCTGCTCCGGCCAGCGCCTTGCCATAGGCGGCAAGCACAGTGCGGTCTGTCGGATTGTGGATCGCTACCTGCTGCATCACCGCCAAGGCCTGCTCGGAACGACCTCCCATAGTCAGCACTGATGCATACTTCATGCCCACTGCTGCGTCTTTGGGATTTTTGTCATAAACCCTGCCGATGCTTTCGGCTGCAGAATGCAGCTCTGTTGCATTCATGGTCTCAAGCGGCTTGTTCATCGACGGGATCGAACCGGTGGTCAGTTGCCCCTTGGATGCGCATCCCGCAAGCGAGACACCGAGCGCTGCGATGCAGACCGCGCTTACGAGCCGGCGGTGGAAGATGGAGCGTGCATGGGTCGCTGACATTGGTCTGATCCCGGAAAATTGATCGTCGCGGCGGTACCGAAAGGTGCGCCACAGTCTTCGCACCAGCAATAATCTGTTAACCCTAATCAAGAGTTAACGATTGATTCTCCGCCCGCCAGATGTGGAGAACGAGAGGAGAAACCATGTTGCCCTACAGTCACATCGATCGATCATCCCCGTTCGCGCCAATGTCTGGGGAGACGTTGCCCGTTTGGGCGGTCTCGCGAGCCGACATCGAACGCGGTCATTTCGACAAGACAGCGCTGGCCTGGGCGAAGACCGCAGGCTTCCAGGCTGCCGAAGGCGCTGTGCTTCTCGCACCCAACCGCCATGGCAAGCTTGCTGGCGCACTCTTTGGTCTGGGTGATGAGGGGCAATGTCATCCGTTCATTGGCGGCAAGCTGGCCCGGGCTCTGCCCAAGGGGGACTGGCACATCGAGACCTCATCCATTCCGGGTGCGGTGATGGCACTGGCCTTCGGCATGGGCGCCTACCGCTTCGAGGCTTACCGGAAACCTGTCGCGGACACCCCAAGACTGGTCATTCCGGCCGATGCCGATGCTGATGCCATCAGGCGGACGGTGGCCGCTGTCGGGTTGGCGCGCGACCTCGTCAACACACCGGCCAATGACATGGGTCCTGATGCGCTGGAAGCGGCTTTCCGCGGCCTTGCTGGCCATTACAAGGCCGAAGTCAGCGTTGTTACTGGTGATGACCTCATCTCGAAGGGATTCCCGATGATCCATGCGGTCGGCCGCGCCGCGGATCAGGCGCCGCGTCTGCTTGAGATGCGCTGGGGCAAGCCGGGTGCACTGAAATTGACATTGGTGGGCAAGGGAGTCTGTTTCGATACCGGCGGTCTCGATATCAAGCCTGCCAATTCGATGCTGAACATGAAAAAGGACATGGGCGGTGCCGCCAACGTTCTGGCGCTGGCGATGATGATCATGGATGCCGGTCTGCCGGTGGATTTGCGCGTGCTCGTGCCGGCGGTCGAAAACTCGATCTCGGCCTCCGCCTTCCGGCCGGGCGATGTCCTCACCAGCCGCAAGGGCTTGACGGTTCAGATTGACAATACCGATGCCGAGGGCCGGTTGGTCCTTGCTGATGCACTCACCTATGCCTGCGAAGATGGCCCGGATCTGCTGATCGACATGGCCACGCTGACGGGTGCCGCGCGGGTGGCGCTTGGTCCGGATCTGCCGCCATTCTACACCGACGACGAGACCCTGGCCGGTGATATCGCCACCGCATCGGCAAATGTGGTTGATCCGCTTTGGCGCATGCCGCTCTACAAGCCCTATGAAGCGGACGTCAAAGCCAGGATCGCTGATCTGACCAATGCACCGGCGGGTGGCTTCGCCGGATCGATCACCGCAGCGCTGTTTCTCAAACGCTTCGTTTCGCCCGAAACCAGATGGGCACATTTCGATATCTTCGCCTGGTCTCCAAAAGACAAGCCACACGCGCCAATGGGCGGAGAAGCCCAGGGCATTCGGGCGTTGTTCGACGCGATCAGCAAGCGGCATCCGGCTTGACGATCAGCAGCTGACTTGCGTGTTGTTTTTGTTTCGGCCAATGTAATCCGGTACCGAAACGATATGAGCACGCTGCCATGCAACTCGATCTCCGGCCATCCGACGCACTCGGGCTGTGGCATGCAGCCACGCTCGAACATGTCCGCGTCATCGGGCCGGATCTGACAATCCGGCAATTGGCGATCCTGCTTCACATCTATCTGGCGCCGCCTCCGCACACGGTGCGCGGGCTGGCAGAGGTACTTGGCGTGACCAAACCGGTGATCACCCGGGCGCTCGACACCATGGGGCACATGGGGCTGGTTCGCCGGGTGCGCGATGAGCGCGACAGGCGCAATGTCATCATCAAGCGGACGGTGGACGGTGCGCTTTTTGTAGAGCGGCTTGGCGACATCATCATCGCTGAAGGCCGCAAATTGTCGTCTGCCGGGGAATTAAACACATGAGTGAAAACCTTGATCACCGGTCGCACGCCTACCGGGCGGATCTGGCCGATATCCGCCTCAAGGGCCAAGTGATCGCTGAACGCTATATCGAAGGCGCGCCTGGCGAGGTGATCGTGCCTGTTGCCGACATCCGTCCCAGACCTGACGCCAATTGCAGCATCGATACCCAGGCGCTTTGTGGCGAGGCCTTGACCGTGTTCGACATTTCCGGCGGCTGGGCCTGGGTGCAGCTGGCAGCCGACGGTTACGTCGGTTATGTGCGGCAAGAAGCGATCAAGGAAGGCTCAAGCCCGGCCACGCATGTGGTGTCGGTTCCGCGCAGTTTCATCTACCCGGGGCCTGATCTTCGCTTTCCGCACCTCAATGTTCTTTCGATGGGAAGCCGGGTAAAGATCGTTGGGGCAGTGGAAACACGGGCAACGCCCTATGCACTTCTGGAAGATGGAACCGCCATCATCGCCGCGCATTTGCGGCCGGTTGGCGAAATAGCTGGTGAGGACGCGGTGTCCGTGGCTGCCCGGTTTCTGCACACGCCCTATCTCTGGGGCGGACGGTCCGGTCTGGGCATCGATTGCTCCGGCCTGGTACAGATGGCGCTGGCCATGACCGGCAAATCGGCGCCACGCGATTCCGATCAGCAGGCAGCAGGTCTGGGTGCTGAAATTGATCCTGAGCGCGATGGCTTGCAGCGCGGGGATCTGGTGTTCTGGAAGGGCCATGTCGGCTTTATCGAAGACGAAAACACGCTGCTCCACGCCTCCGGAGGCACCATGTATGTGACCCGTGAGCCGCTGCGCGAAGCGATAGACCGCATAGCCAAGCTCTACGGGCTTCCCACTGTCTACCGGCGGCCTTGAGCCGGCTTAGTAACCGGCTTTTCGGTCGACCAGATTGACCAGGGCCTCGCCCCGTTCATAGGCGTCCATCTGGCGCGCCATCGGCGCGATCAGCGAGTGCGGCATTGATGCAGCGGCTGCATGCGGCGTGAGCGTCACCTTCGGGTGGGTCCAGAACGGGCTTTCGGCATCAAGCGGTTCCTGCTGGAACACATCCAGCGTCACAGCCGACAGCAAGCCTTCATCCAGCGCGGAGAGAATATCTGCCTCGTTCTGAAGTCCGCCGCGCCCGGCATTGATCAGTACCGGCGCGCCCAAAGGCCCACGCTTGGTCATTCGGACAAAAAGATCGCGATTGAGGATCTCCCGCGTTTCGGGCGTGAGCGGCAGCAGCACCACGAAGATGTCGGCAGACGCCAGAAATGAACCGAGCCCATCCTCGCCCGCATGGCAGGTGACACCCTCGACCTGCTTCTGCGTCCTCGACCATCCGGAAACGGTGAACCCCATAACGCGGACTTTTGCGGCCGCATCGCGGCCCAGTTCGCCCAGCCCCATGATGCCGACTGAGATGTCGCTGGCGGCTTTCTGGTCGCGGTCCTCATGCCAGATCCGGCCTGCCTGCTGTGCCCGGTAGCGCGGGCCGAGGCGATGATGATCAAGCACCTGCCAGACCACGTATTCGCTCATCCGCGTGGTCAGGTTCGCAGACACCACCCGCACGATCGGCACATCCGGCAGACTGGTATCAGCAAAGACGTGATCCACCCCGGCACCGAGCGAAAAAATGGCTTTGAGATTGGGCAGCTTCGACAGCAAGCCAGGCCGTTGCTTCCAGACCACTGCGTAGTGGATGCTTGGATCCGCCTCTCCATCCGGCTCAAGCGTCACGGCCCGGTCGGGTGCGGCCTTGCCCAACTCGTCGATCCAGACCTCGGGGTCCCACCCGGTGAGCGCAAGCAGGATGCGTCCCTTGCCAATCGTGTCGTCAGTCATAAATCCGCCTATTCGCTGACCACGGCGCTGTCCGCGGCTTCAAGATTGAATGCTGCCGCCATCAGCGCTTTGGTGTATTCGGTTTCTGGTCGGTCGAAGATCTTGTCCGCCGTGCCCTGTTCGACCACTTTGCCCGACCGCATGACGATGACGTCATTGGCCAGCGCCCGCACAACCTTCAGATCGTGGCTGATGAACAGATAAGCCAGGTCATGCCGCTTCTGCAGATCGCGCAGCAGGTCCACCACCTGCGCCTGAACGCTCATGTCGAGCGCCGAGGTCGGCTCGTCCAGCATGACGAAGCGCGGCTTGAGCACCATCGCCCGTGCAATCGCCACCCGCTGCCGCTGGCCACCGGAAAATTCGTGCGGGTAACGCCAGCGCGTCGAGGCGTCGAGCCCGACTTCTTCCAGCGCCTCGGCGACGCGACGGTCACGGTCGCGGGCCGAAAGATCACGGGCGTGGATGGCAAGCCCCTCGCCGACGATATCGGCGATCGACATGCGCGGGCTCAGCGACCCGAACGGGTCCTGAAACACCACCTGCATGGCGCTTCTCAGCGGCTTCATCTCTTTGAAGGAGCGGGCATGCAGCGGCTTGTTTTCGAAGAAAATCTCGCCTTCGCTGCGGATCAGCCGCATCAGCGCAAGTCCAAGCGTCGTCTTGCCGGAGCCGGATTCCCCGACGACGCCAAGCGTCTGGCCAGCCTTGAGGTCGAGCGATAGCCCGTCTACCGCCTTGATATGATCGACGGTGCGCCGCAGAAAACCTTGCTTGACCGGAAACCAGACCTTGATGTCTTTGGCCCGCATCACATCTGATGCTGTTTCATTGCGCTCGGGTGGCCGGCCACTCGGTTCAGCGGCAAGAAGGTGCTTGGTGTAGGCATGCTGCGGATTGGCGAAGATCTCCGCGGTCGGGCCGCTTTCGACGATCTTGCCCTGCGTCATCACACAAACCCGATCGGCGAATTTGCGCACGATGCCCAGATCATGGGTGATGAACAGCATCGCCATGCCATGCTGGTTCTTGAGATCACGCAACAATTCAAGGATTTGCGCCTGCACCGTGACATCAAGCGCTGTCGTCGGCTCGTCGGCAATCAGCAGTTCCGGGCGGTTGGCAAGAGCCATGGCGATCATCACCCGTTGCCGCTGGCCGCCGGACAATTGATGCGGATAGGATGCCAGACGTTTTTCAGGGTCGCGGATGCCGACCTGATTGAGCAGTCCCAGCACCTGCCGGCGCGCCTCATCCGGCTTGATCGGCTGGTGCAGATGCAGGATCTCCGAAATCTGCTTTTCCACCGACTGCAACGGATTGAGCGATGTCATCGGCTCCTGGAAAATCATGGTGATGTCGTTGCCACGAACATCCCGGATTTCCGGCTCGGACGCTGACAGCAAATCCTGCCCTTTGAACAGGATTTTGCCGGAAGGGTGGCTCGCCGCCGGATAGGGCAACAGCCGCAGCACGGAGAGCGCCGAAACCGATTTGCCGGAGCCGGATTCGCCCACCAGCGCCACCGTTTCGCCGCGCTTTATGTCAAACGAGATATGGTCGACCGCCGTTTGACTTTCACCGCCCTGATGGAACGCCACCGACAGATCCCGCACCGACAACAGTGCTTCGTCTTTCTTTGCACCACTCATCGAAACGTCTTCCTGGGGTCGAAGGCATCACGCGTCGCTTCGCCGATGAAGATCAGCAGCGACAGCATGATCGAGATGGTGAAAAACGCTGTCAGCCCGAGCCACGGCGCCTGCAGATTGCGCTTGCCCTGTGCGATCAGCTCACCCAGTGAGGCCGAGCCCGGCGGCAGGCCAAACCCCAGAAAATCCAGCGAAGTCAGCGTCGTGATCGACCCGGACAGAATGAAAGGCAAAAACGTCAGCGTCGCCACCATGGCATTGGGCAGAAGATGCCGGAACATGATGGTGCCGTTGCCGACACCGAGCGCCCGGGCGGCGTTGACATACTCGAAATTGCGGGCACGCAGGAACTCCGCCCGCACGATGCCGACAAACGACACCCACGAGAACAGCAGCATGATGCCGAGCAGGATCCAGAACCCCGGCGGCAGCACCGCGGCGATGATCAGCAGGATGTAGAGCACAGGCATTGATGACCAGATTTCGATGAACCGCTGCATCAGCAGGTCTGTCCATCCGCCGAAATAGCCCTGCACAGCACCGGCGGCGACGCCGACAATTGCTGAACAGATGGTCAGGGTCAGGCCGAACAGGACCGAGATGCGGAAGCCGTAGATCATCCGCGCGGTAACATCACGCGCCTGATCATCGGTGCCAAGCCAGTTCATGTTGCCAAGCGTACATCCCGGGTCTTCGTCCTTCAGCGGATAGGCCGAGCAGCGGGTGCCTTCATCGAGCATCCAGAACGGTGCTGTCGGCGCCGAATGCGGAATGTAGGAGTTGGCAGTGGTGAAGGAATATCGGATCGGCGGCCAGATCAGCCAGCCATTGGCCTGAATCTCGTCCTGAATGAACGGATCGCGATAATCGGTGCGCGCCAGAAATCCGCCGAATTTTTCCTCCGGATAATCAACCATCACCGGATAAAGGATTTCGCCCTTGTAGGACGCCAGGATCGGTCGGTCATTGGCGATGAACTCGGCAAGCAGGCTGGCGATGAAAAGGAACAGAAACAACCACAACGACCAGTAGCCGCGCCGGTTGGCCTTGAAATTGGCCCATCGCCGCTTGTTGGTCGGCGACAGCCAGCCTTTCGGCCGGCCATTGGCATCATAGGTTTGAGAGTTACTGGAAGCCGGTGCGCTCATCCGACATCCCTCTTTTCAAAGTCGATGCGCGGATCGACCCAGGTATAGACCAGATCGGAAATCAGCCCGACCACCAGACCCATCAGCGAGAAAATGAACAGCGTCGCAAACACCACCGGGTAGTCACGCTTGATGATCGATTCAAACCCGAGCCGGCCCAGCCCGTCGAGCGAGAAGATCGTCTCGATCAGCAGCGATCCGGAGAAAAAGGCCGAGATGAACGCGCCCGGAAAGCCTGCAATAACGATCAGCATCGCATTGCGGAACACATGCCGGTACAGCACCTGACTTTCGGTCAGTCCCTTGGCCCGCGCAGTGGTCACGTACTGCTTGCGGATTTCATCAATGAACGAGTTCTTGGTCAGCAGCGTCGTGGTGGCGAAGGCCGAAAGCGACAATGCAATCAAAGGCAGCAGCAGATGCCAGAAATAGTCGACGATTTTCCCGAACAGGCTCAGCTCGGCAAAATTGTCGGACGTCAGTCCGCGCAACGGGAACCAGTCAAAAAACGATCCGCCGGCAAACATCACGATCAGCAGGATGCCGACCAGAAAGCCGGGCACTGCATAGGCGACAATGATGAGGCCGGAGGTCCAGACATCGAACCGCGACCCGTCGGACACCGCCTTCTTGATCCCCAGCGGGATCGAGATGATGTAGGACAACAACAGGATCCAGACGCCGAGCGAGATTGAAACCGGCATCTTCTCCTTGATCAGGTCAATTACATCAATGCTGCGGAAATAGCTCTCGCCGAAATCGAAGCGGATATAGTTCCACATCATCATACCGAACCGCTCAAGCGGCGGCTTGTCGAAGCCGAACTGGGCTTCCAGCTTGGCGATGAATTCCGGATCCAGCCCTTGCGCACCGCGATATTGCGACGTCACCGAATCGCCGAAATCCTGACTTTGCAGGCCCGGATCATCGCCACCACCGCCGGAAATCCGGTCAGTCGCTGAATCACCCTGGCCGGTCAACTGGGCAATGACCTGTTCGACCGGACCGCCCGGCGCGAACTGGATCACCGCAAACGAGATCGCCATGATGCCGACAATGGTCGGGATCATCAGAAGCAGACGCCTGAAAATATAACTTCCCATCAGTCCGTCCGTCGCGTGGACATTTGGACAGGAGCCAGCTGGTGAGCATTGTTGTCGATGACAAACCTCAAATGCATTCCTTCCCGGCCGGGGACACCGCGGCCTGAGGGTGATTCGCAATCGGCCAATTCAGAATCGAATGTGATCGCCGGTGCAAGACCAAACCAGCCCGCCAATCATCATGGTTTGCCGTTGAACCACCAGACACCGGGAAAACCGAGCGAATAGTAAGGTAATTCCTCAGGATGGGAGAGCCGGTCCCAGTAGGCAATGCGGGAATTGCGCAGGGTGTAGGTGGGGATGACGAAGTGATTGGCCAGCAGGGTCCGGTCGAGAGCCCGTGTTGTCTGGATGAGCGTTTCGCGGTCCTTGGCGAAGGCTACCTGGCGCACCAGCTCGTCGATTGCCGGATCTGCAATACCTGCATAATTGGCAGAGCCGTCGCGATTGGCAGCCTTCGACCCCCAGTATTCAGCCTGCTCGTTTCCGGGCGACAGGGTTTGCCCCCAGCCGCTGTAGATCATGTCGAAATCACGCGATCGCAAGCGGTTCACATATTGCGATGAATCCAGCACCCGAATCGAAACGTCGACCCCGATGCGTCGAAGGTTCTGGGCAAACGGCAGCGCGACCTTTTCGATCAGCGAACCGTTGAGCATGATCTCGAAGGTGAAGGGCTCACCGGTTTCCTCATTGACCATCTGGTTGCCGCGCAATGTGTATCCGGCCTGGCGGAACAGCGAGACCGCTTCGCGCAGATTTGCGCGCATGTTGGCCTGGACATCCTGATCGGTTCCCCCCAACGGATTTTCGTAAGGGGTAGTGAAGACGCTTTCCGGAATCTTGTCCCGCAGCGATTCGAGGATGCCCAGCTCCTGACCTTGCGGCAGTTCGGACGAGGCGAGTTCTGTGCCGAAGAAGAAACTGTTGATACGGTTATACTGCCCGAAGAACAGGTTCTTGTTCTGGTCCTCGAAATTGTAGGCATAGTTGAGCGCCCTGCGGACCCTCGGGTCCTTGAACTTGTCCCGCCGGAGATTGGGGATGAAGCCAACCAGAACGCCGTTCGAGCGATAGGCATTTTCCGGAGTTTCGCGCTTTATGCGACCCTCGGCAACAGCAGGAAAGTCATAGGCGTTGACCCAGCGTTTGGCTTCGTTTTCCTGCCAGAAATCGATATTGTCGGATTTGAACGCTTCAAACTCGACATTGCGGTCCGCGAAATAGATGTAGCTGATCCGGTCAAAATTGTTGCGCCCGGCATTGACGTTCAGATCAGCTCCCCAGTAGTCCGGCACCCGCTCGAAACTCAGGCTTTCCCCGGGTTTGACGTCGGCGATTCGATAGGGCCCGGATCCAAGCGGCGGCTCGAGGGTTGTTTCGCTGATGGAGTGTGATGCGGCGTCTGCGTTTTCCCACCAGTGTTTGGGCAGGATGATCAGTTCGCCGACGATCTTGGGCAGCTCCAGATTGTTTTTCTCACTGAAGTTGAAGGTTACCTCGCGCGGCCCGGTGACCTCCGCCTTGATGACGTGCCGGTAATAGAATTCGCGCTGCGGATTGTTGGCAACCGTTTGCTCGAAGGTCCAGACAACATCTTCAGCTGTCACCGGCTCGCCATCATGCCATCGCGCATTTTCGCGCAGACGATAGGAAACCCAGGAATAGTCATCGGGATAGCGTACCGCTTCTGCCAGCAATCCGTAGTCAGCCGAAATCTCATCTTCTGACGAAACCATCAAGGTTTCGAACACAAGCCCCAGACCGACCGCCAGATCACCCTTTGCCGGAACCGGATTGAACGTGTCAAACGATCCGGCCTCCGACAGCCTGAGCGTGCCGCCTTTTGGCGCATCGGGGTTCACATAATCAAACCGGGCAAAGCCGTCGGGATATTTCGGTTCGCCGACAATCGCTGTCGCATGCCGCCAGACCGGTTCCTCGGCCGTCTGGGCGGGGGCGCATTGAAGCAGTCCGGCAAGTGCCAGCAAGATGGGGGCGATGCGGTTGATCATGTTCGCGGGTCCTCCGGTAACCTTTGTCATATTGGTGACAATAGGTCAGTTCTGCGGCACTTGCAGGGCCTGTATCTGATTTCTGCATCAAAACATAAAAAAAGCCGGGCTCCAGGCCCGGCTTTCATAGCAGCTCGATGCATGTCTTATTCGGCAGGCAATGGCGCCGGTGTGTCTGCCACTGTCCTAAGATAGGCGATCAGATCGGCACGCTCCTCGATCTTCTTCAGCCCGGCAAAACCCATTGCGGTGCCCTTGATATATTTCTTCGGCGCAGCCAGGAAATTGCTGAGATGCTCGTAATCCCAAACCACGGAGCCGCCCTGGGCGAATTCGGTCATCGCGCCAGAGTATTTGAAACCCTCGTGAGCGGCCACCGGCCGGTTGACGACGTTCCAGAGGCCGGGGCCAACCTTGTTGCCGCTGGAGGCATCATTGGTGTGGCATGCAGCGCATTTCTTGAATACGGCTTCACCCTTGGCCGGATCGGCGCTGGCAAGCAGCGGCGCGATCAGCTCAGGTGCGGCTGCTTCATCCGGTGCGGCCGCTTCGCCGCCACCCTCTGCAACCTCGATCAGAAAGCCTTCTTGAGCCGGTTCCGGAGCGTGATAAATGCCTTCCGAAACGATCGAAAGTGTCATCAGGACAAACAGGATACCCAGAAAAGCGCCTGCCGCCGAATTAAAATATGAGGAGTTCATGTGCCGTCGCTCCGTTTCGGTTCGGCTTTCCGCCCAGTTTCCTGCAATGTCCGAACCAGCCTTGAAATCGCGCGGAACCTATGTCTTTTGCAAGTTCGTTGCAACACCGTTTGTGATGGCGGCAGTGAGACTTTTTGACACTTGCGCCACAAAACAGGGGAATAGATGCGTCATGGCAGCAGGTTCAGAGCATACGCTCGTTATAATTCCGGCCAGATTGGCGTCAGCCCGGCTGCCGAATAAACCACTTGCCGACATCGGCGGCGAGCCAATGGTCGTCCGGGTGGCTCGTCAGGCGGCGCTTGCCGGCATAGGCCGCGTGGCGGTGGCAACTGATTCGCGCGAAATAGCTGATGCGGTGCAGGCCGCGGGCTTCGAAGCGGTGATGACCCGCAATGATCATCAGTCCGGCTCGGATCGGGTGTTTGAAGCGGCGACAATTATGGACCCCGAGGCCAAGGCGCAGATAATTCTCAATGTTCAGGGTGACATTCCCGCCATTGAACCGGAATCCATTCGCCGCTCTGCCTTGCCGCTTGCCGGATCGTCGGCCGATCTCGCCACGCTTGCCGTCGAGATTACAGACGAAGCCGAGAAAACCAACCCGAACATCGTCAAGGTGATCGGCACGCCAATCGGCGAGGGGCTTTTGCGCGCGCTTTATTTCACGCGCGCCACTGCGCCTTATGGCGAAGGCCCGCTCTACCACCATATCGGGCTGTATGCCTGGCGCCGCTCGGCGTTGCAGCGCTTCGTATCGCTCAAACCCTCAACACTCGAAAAGCGCGAATCGCTTGAGCAGTTGCGGGCGCTTGAGGATGGCATGCGCATCGATGTGGCTATCGTTGACTCGGTGCCTCTGGGTGTCGATACTCCCGCCGACCTTGAGCGTGCCCGCCAAATCCTGGCGCCGAAATAGGCGCGTATTTCTCACAACGGACAGATCTGATGACCGCTTCCACCAACCGCATCGCCTTTCAGGGCGAGTTTGGCGCAAACTCCGATATGGCATGCCGAGACATGTTTCCCGGCATGGAGCCATTGCCCTGTGCCACGTTCGAGGATGCGTTCAACGCGCTTGAACAAGGTGAAGCGGATCTGGCGATGATTCCGATTGAAAACACCATCGCCGGACGGGTCGCCGACATCCATTATCTGTTGCCTGAATCGCAACTGCATATTGTTGGCGAATATTTCATGCCGATCCATTTCCAGCTGATGGTGCTGCCGGGCGTGGGCAAGTCGGAAATCCGTACCGTGCACAGCCATGTTCACGCGGTCGGTCAGTGTCGCAAGGTGGTTCGTGCCAATGGCTGGAAAGCAGTCGTGGCCGGCGACACCGCAGGCGCCGCCCGGCTCGTTTCCGAGAGCAACGACCGGACCATGGCTGCTCTGGCGCCGCGCCTGGCTGCCGAGCTCTATGGCCTCAATATCCTTGAGGAAAACGTCGAGGACACGGAAACCAACGTCACTCGCTTCGTCGTGTTGTCGCGTGAGGCCAAAATTCCGCCACGCCCGGTGGCCGATGAGGTGGTCGTCACCACATTCGTCTTCCGGGTGCGCAACATTCCCGCAGCACTTTACAAGGCGATGGGCGGTTTCGCCACCAACGGCGTTAACATGACCAAGCTGGAAAGCTACCAGATCGGCGGCAAATTCTTCGCAACACAGTTTTATGCCGATATTCAGGGCCATCCGGACGAAGCGCCGGTGGCGCGCGCCATGGATGAACTCGGCTTTTTCTCCAAGGAATTGCGGATTCTGGGCGTTTATCCGGCCCATCCGTTCCGGCTGGCGCAAAACGGCTCACATGCCGACGAGGCTGAGGGCTGAAAGCCCCTTACTTGCCCCAGTCGAGCCAATCGCGCATCAGCCGGTGGGCAATGGCGCCGGGTGGTGGCGCCGAGGCGTCGGCCTCGCCCAGGGTCGCTGACAGCATCGCCTCGGTCTCTGCCCGGTCAAACCACCGGCAATCCTCAAGTTCAGCCGTGTCGCGGGTAATCTCCAGGCTCTGGGCTTCAGCGTAGACGCCGATCATCAGGGTGTGCGGCATCGGCCAGGGTTGGCTGGCGTGATAGCGGACCCGTGCAACCTTGATCCCGGACTCCTCCATGGTTTCCCGCCGAACCGCATCTTCCATGGTTTCGCCAGGCTCGATAAAACCGGCAAGGCAGGAATACATCCCGGGCGGAAAATGCGGACTGCGTCCCAGCAGACAGCGGTCGCGGGCCTCGTCAACAGTCAGCATGATGGCGACGGGATCGGTGCGGGGAAACACCGTGTGCTCGCAAGCCTTGCACTTTCGCCGGTAGCCGCCCGCTTCGGGCACCATTGGACTGCCGCAGACGCCGCAGAACCGGTTGGCCAGCGCCCAGGAAACGAGGCTGGTGCCCTGCGCGTAGGCGCCAAGCGTTTCCTCATCCATCAACGCCTGACGATAGACTGAGCGCGTATCAATGGCCTTGAAGGGCTCGGGCAGGTCGTCGGGCTCGATCTCCACTGGCACGGCGATGTGCGCCACATTGGCCTCATCCCAGCCGATCAGCACGGCATGATCGTTTTGTGGCCGCATGGCGGCAAGGTCGGCGGCCGTCAGCAAACCATCTGTGGTGTCACCATCGATCCGCATCGCCAGCCGGCCTTTGGTGATGGCGAAATACCGTGTCGCCGGATCATTGAGCGCGTCGCCCAATTCGGTCTCGTTGCGGTATTCGGAACGGCGATCAAGCCGGTTGGCGGCAAATGCGACCAGACGGCTGGCTTCGCCATGCGGTGCATCATGGTCAAACAGTGAAAATGTCATGAATCAGAGGGCCTCGAGAAGTCTTTCGGTAAATTCGGCGCGGGCGCTGCGGGTCCAGGGCATGGCTTGGCCATGCCCCCAGACCGGTCCGGGCCAGGCTGGGTCGCCCTCGTTGCGGGCGATGATGTGAAGATGGAACTGGCGAACCTGATTGCCAAGGGCACCGATGTTGATCTTGAGGCATTCAGAAGCCTGCTTGACTGCCTTGGCGGCAATCGCGGTCTCAAAAGTCAGCATCGTCTGATCAAGCGGAGTCATGTCGAATATCTCGGAAATGGCAGGTCGCTGCGGGATCAGAAGCACCCAGGGCCAGCGCGAATCCTCCATCAGCCTGAGTTGGCACAAGCCCAGCTTCATCAGCAATGTGGTGTCGCGGTCGAGACGCGGATCGAGAACAAAATCAGACATGAACAATACCGCCGGACAAGGTTGAACGATAACTCTAGCAGTTTTTTTTGGCTCTGGCTTGCTTTTGCCCGTTCGATTGACGATATGTGCTCTCGGGAGGTTGGTGGTGGACGAGCCACTCGCCAACCGGGTCAGATCCGGAAGGAAGCAGCCCTAACGAGCCCGGCACGGGTCACCGTGCCAGCCTCCCACCCTTTCGCCCGCGCCGCAAATGGCAGGCCCTGTCATTGACGGGGTTCGACCGGGGTGCAAATTTGGTGCAAACGGCCATCGGGCCAGCGCAAGGGCGGCACAAGAATCATGGACGAAACAATCGGCATGAACACAGCGCCATCGGGGACCGCCTCCGGGGAGCAAAAAGCCCCGTACCGGGTGCTGGCGCGAAAATACCGCCCCAAGGATTTCACCGACCTCATCGGCCAGGAGCCGATGGTCCGCACGCTGACCAACGCCTTTTCCTCGGGCCGCATCGCCCAGGCCTGGATGCTGACCGGTGTGCGCGGGGTCGGCAAGACCACCACGGCACGCATTCTGGCGCGCGCCCTGAATTACCAGACTGCTGAAATCGACCAGCCGACCATCGATCTGACTGTGCCGGGCGAACACTGCCAGGCGATCATGGAAGGCCGCCATGTCGATGTCATCGAGATGGATGCGGCATCGCACACTGGTATCGACGATATTCGCGAGATTATCGAACAGGTGCGCTACCGTCCGGTTTCGGCGCGCTACAAGGTCTACATCATCGACGAAGTGCACATGCTTTCCAATCAGGCCTTCAACGGCCTGCTCAAGACCTTGGAAGAGCCGCCGTCACACGTGAAATTCATTTTTGCCACCACCGAAATCCGCAAAGTCCCGATCACCGTGCTGTCGCGCTGTCAGCGTTTTGACTTGCGCCGCATCGATTCGGGTCTGCTGGTGGAGCATTTCAAGAACGTTGCCGGTCAGGAAGGCATTTCGATCGACGACGAATCGCTGGCCATGATCGCCCGTGCCGCTGAAGGCTCGGTGCGCGATGGCCTGTCGTTGCTTGATCAGGCGATTGCCCATGGCGGCGGCACCGTTGACGCCGAAGCCGTGCGCTCGATGCTCGGGCTCGCCGACCGGTCCCGCATTGTCGGCTTGTTCGGCTCGCTGATGACGGGCGATGTCGCAGCCGCATTGGCAAGTTTTCGCGATCAGTATGATTCCGGCGCCGGCCCGTCGGTGATCCTCACTGATCTGGCTGATTTCACCCATCTGGTGACTCGGCTCAAATTCGTGCCTGAGGCAGGCAATGATCCGTCTTTGACGGAAACCGAGCGCGAGAGCGGCGCGACCTATGCGTCAACCTTGTCGACAGTCATCCTTTCGCGGGTCTGGCAGATGTTGCTCAAGGGTATTACCGAAACCGATACGTCGAGCCGGCCTGCTTCGGCGGCCGAAATGGCCTTGATCCGGATTGCCCACGCAGCCAACCTGCCGTCGCCCGAAGATGCGCTGAGGGCATTTCAGAACTCTGGCGACGCTTCAGTTGATGCCGGTGGACAGCCGTCTGGCAACGGCCCCTCCGGCGGCGGCGCAACGGCTATGGCCGTCGGCGAACGGCGGATGCCCCAAAGCGGTGGCGGCGGCGGCGGGCAACCCGCAATGCGTCTGGCCCATTCGGCCGAGCCTTCGGTCGTCGCTCCGGCTGTTGAAGAGCCGGTACAGGAAGTCGCCATTTCCTCGCTTGAGGACATGGTGGCGCTTGCTGAACAGAACCGCGATATTGCCATGAAGGTGCAAATCCGCACCGGTGTGCGGCTGGTCCGGATCGAGCCCGGCCGGCTGGAGATCAATCTCGCTCCTGATGCGAGCCCCAGCCTGCCCGGCGAGTTGATCAAGAAGCTGGCGGACTGGACAGGCGCCAAATGGTCTGTGGCGCTCAGTCGCGAGGAAGGTACGCCGACCATTTCCGAGCGCGAGACCGCCAAGCGGGAAGCTCTTGTCAGCGACGCCCGTCAGGATCCTGATGTCGCGGCCATTCTGGCGCGTTTTCCCGGCGCTCGCATTACCGATGTGCGCATAGCGGCGAGCGAAGAAAGTCTGGCTGGCGAAGCGCTGTCACCATCCGAGGACGGCGACATTCTGCCTGCTGAAGTCGAACCCGGCGATGATTCGGATTAAGCGGCACAATTCAGCACCTTCAAACCGGATCAAAGCCGGCAAACAATTCACGAAAAGGAGACCTCGATGAAAGACATCATGGGTATGATGGGCAAGATCAAGGACATGCAAGCCAAGATGGAGCGCATGCAGGAAGAACTTGCCGAGCTCGAATGCGAAGGCGTGGCCGGCGGCGGTATGGTCACCGTGCGCCTGACCGGCAAGGGCCTGATGAAAGGCCTCTCCATCGATCCGTCCATGTTCAAGGAAGACGATGTCGAAATTCTCGAAGATCTGATTGTTGCGGCCCACAATGACGCCAAGGGCAAGCTCGAGGCCACAGTCGCCGAGCGCACCAGGGAGCTGACCGCCGGTCTGCCGATTCCTCCCGGCATGAAGCTGCCGTTTTAGTGCCTGTCGCGCAAAAGTGTGCAGCGGTTTTGCGATAACGACAGGCAATATCAAAGACCGAATGCGCGTCACCCGGATCCGGTTTGATGCGATGCACATTAGGCCTTTCGCTTGAATTGACGGCTGTCTTTGACTGGAGAATGAAATGCAGAAGCGTGTAACCGGGCCGGAGATCGAGCGGCTGATCCAGCTGCTTGCCCGTGTTCCGGGGCTCGGTCCACGCTCGGCCCGTCGCGCCGCACTTCATCTGATCAAGAAGAAAGATCAGCTGATGGGCCCGCTGGGGCTCGCCATGAACGAAGCCTTCGACAAGGTCCGCATCTGTTCGACCTGCGGCAACGCCGACACCTCCGATCCCTGCACAGTCTGCACCGATCCAACCCGCGATCAGAGCGTCATCATCGTCGTCGAGGACGTCGCCGATCTCTGGGCCCTTGAACGCGCTGCAGCGATGAATGCCGGCTACCATGTGCTTGGCGGCACCTTGTCGCCGCTTGATGGCGTCGGTCCTGATGATCTGTCGATTGCAGGTCTGGTCGATCGTGTGGCCAAAGGCGGGGTGAAGGAAATCCTCATCGCCGTCAACGCCACGGTCGAAGGCCAGACCACAGCGCATTACATCACCGAGCAATTGTCCGGCTTCGAGATCAAGATCACCCGTCTGGCCCACGGTGTGCCGGTCGGCGGTGAACTCGATTATCTCGATGAGGGCACACTGGCCGCCGCCATCCGCGCCCGCACCGCGTTTTAGGGGAGCAACGAATGCCGCGTTTCTTCAATCCCGATACCATGCCGAAGCCGGCTTCCAATTATGTGCAGGTCGTCGAGATGGTTTCGCCCGGCCGCCGTCTGATCATCTCGGGCCAGATAGGGATCACTCCTGACGGGAAGATGCTGCATGGCTATCGCGCCCAGGCAGAGCAAGCGTGGCGCAATGTCCTGGCGGGACTTGAGGCCGCCAAAATGCAGATCACCGATATCGTGGCGATCAGGGTCTATGATGTGGCGCCGGGCGATGCAGGAGCCTACCGTGAGGTCCGGGATCAATGCCTGCAGGGCCATGCACCGGCCTCGACCTATGTCATCGTCGCGGGCCTAGCCCATCCCGACCTGCTGACCGAAATCGAGATCGAGGCGTTTTCCGCGCGCTGAGTAACCGCACCCGCGATGCGGCCATTTTCCTGACCTGTTGATCAGGTTAGTCTGACCCCATGATTCGCACTCTGCTTCTGACCGTCATATTTGCTTTTACTTTCACCACGTTCGCGGCGGGGCCGTCTCACGCCGCAACCAAGGCCGGGGTCGAGGCGCAATTCCGTCAGTGGCTTGAGACAGATCTCTGGCCGGAAGCCAAACGCACCGGTGTTTCCAAGGCGGTTTTCGACGGCGCGTTCTCAGGCATAAATCTCGATTGGGATCTGCCGGATCTGGCGCCGCCCGGCTTCCCCAAACCCAAGGCGCGCGCCCAGAGCCAGGCCGAATTCCGCAGCCCCGGCGCCTATTTCAGCGAGAAGCGGCTTCAGGGCCTGACCGCCTCGGGCCGCTCACTGATGAAGCAGCATGCTGGCCTGTTGCGCAAGATCGAGGACCGCTACGGCGTTCCGGGGGCAATCCTCGTTGCGATCTGGGGCCGTGAATCAGGCTTCGGCCGGGCCAAAATCCCCCATTCCGCAGTAAGGGTGATCGCCACCAAGGCGTTCATGTCGACGCGCCCCGAGCTGTTCCGCAAGGAAATCCTGGCGGCGCTCAAGATCCTTCAACGTGGTGATGTTTCGGCGTCCGCCATGAAGGGCTCCTGGGCCGGTGCCATGGGGCAGCCGCAGTTTCTGCCGTCGAGCTATCTCGACCACGCGGTGGACTTTGATGGTGACGGCAAGCGCGACATCTGGAATTCGACCGCGGATTCACTGGCTTCGATCGCCAACTATCTGGCGCAATCGGGCTGGGTGCGCGGCCGCGACTGGGGCTTTGAAGCGGTTATCCCCGAAGGTACCACCTGCGCGCTTGAGGGCCCGGACCGGGCCCGACCGATCAGCGCGTTGACCGATATGGGCATCATCCGCATTTCCGGCAGACCGTTTCCCGATCATGAACGCCGCGCGTCCGGCATGGTGCTGGTTCCAGCCGGGATCTACGGCCCGGAATTTGTGGTGACGCCGAATTTCTACGTGATCAAGGAATACAACAATTCCGATCTCTACGCCTTGTTCATCGGCAATCTCGCCGACCGGATGGCGCATGGTGGCGGCGCGTTTGTCACGCCCTGGGGTGATACCGGCTCCATGCTGCGCTCCGACATTGCCCGGCTGCAGTCGTCGCTGGAAAAGCAGGGCTATGATGTCGGTGGTGCGGATGGCCTGCCTGGCTACAAGACGCGGCGGTCCATCGGCGAATGGCAGACGCGCAATAACCAGAAGCCGACCTGCTTTCCCACCCCTGTGCTTCTCAAGTCAGTGCGCTGATGGAGGTTGCGATCGGAACGGCCGGGCGGCGGTGAAAAAATCTCGCGAGCCCGCTCGATAAAACCATTCAAGGCGGAATCGAGGTTGCTTTCTCCCGCCTTCCCCCCCTACAGATTTGAATTGAGATGACATCGTGCCCATGTGGGACGTTTAGACAAGTTGGAGAGTGACATGATCGAGAAGCGCGAGTTTTACATCAACGGTGCATGGGTTTCGCCAATCAAGGCCCGGGACTGCGAAGTGATTGATCCTTCGAACGAAGAAGCCTGTGCGGTGATCTCGCTCGGCTCCACCGAAGACACCGACAAGGCTGTTGCAGCCGCCAAGGCGGCCTATGAGTCCTGGTCGCAGACTGATCCTGAAGTCCGGCTCGGCTACGTCAAGAAAATCCGCGAGATCTATGTCGAGCGTGCCGAGGACATGGCGCAGGCGATCAGCCTTGAAATGGGCGCGCCGATTGCAATGTCGCGCTCCAGTCAGGTTACATCCGGTACCTGGCACATCGACAATTTCATCACTGCCTTCAAGGACATCGAATTTATCAGGCCGCTCGGATCGCATGCCCCCAATGACCGCATCGCCATGGAGCCGATCGGCGTTGTCGGGCTGATCACGCCGTGGAACTGGCCGATGAACCAGGTCACGCTGAAGGTGATTCCGGCGCTGCTGGCAGGCTGCACCATGGTGCTCAAACCGTCAGAAGTCGCACCGTTGTCGTCGATCGTCTTTGCCGAGATCGTCCATGCTGCAGGCGTCCCTGCAGGCGTGTTCAACATGGTCAATGGCGACGGCGTTGGCGTCGGCACCGATCTGTCGACCCATGCCGACGTCGACATGATCAGCTTCACCGGCTCGGCCCGCGCTGGCGTTGCCATCTCCAAGGCTGCCGCTGATACCTTCAAGCGGGTCTGTCTGGAACTCGGCGGCAAGGGCGCAAATGTGATCTTTGCAGATGCCGATGCCAAGGCTGTCGAGCGTGGCGTCCGCCATTGCTTCAACAACACCGGCCAGAGCTGCAACGCGCCAACCCGCATGCTGGTTGAGCGCTCGGTCTATGATCAGACGGTCGAGAAGGCCATCGAGGTTGCCGCCACCGTCAAGGTCGGCTCCTCCCATGACGACGGCAACCACGTCGGCCCGGTTGTCTCGGCTGCGCAGTTCGACAAGATCCAGGGTCTGATCCAGAAGGGCATCGATGAAGGCGCCCGGCTGGTAGCTGGTGGCACCGGCCGTCCCGAAGGCTTCAATCGCGGCTATTTTGTCCGCCCGACGATCTTTGCCGATGTGACCAACGACATGACCATCGCCCGCGAGGAAATCTTCGGACCTGTGCTGTCGATCATTCCGTTCGACAATGAAGAGAACGCCGTCGAAATTGCCAATGACACCATCTACGGCCTGACCAACTACGTTCAGAGCCAGGATGGCGCCAAGCGCAACCGCATGGCGCGGCGCCTGCGTTCCGGCATGGTTGAAATGAACGGCAAGTCACGCGGTGCAGGGGCTCCCTTCGGTGGCGTCAAGGCATCCGGCCGGGCCCGCGAAGGCGGCGTCTGGGGCATCGAGGAATTCCTTGAAGCCAAGGCAATCTCCGGCTGGGACAGCGACGTCAACTGATCCAAGTGCAACGCGCAACGAAATCTCAAACGGCTCGCCCTCACCGGGCGGGCCGTTCGCATATCTAGTCCGAAAAGCCGATGCTGGAGCCGTTCTGCAGCGTCTTGCTCGGGGACTGGCCGTATTTGGCCTTGTAGATCTGTGAAAACCGGCCGAGATGGGAAAATCCCCACCGTGTCGCCACTTCAGTTACCGATGCTCCGGGCGCGCCCGCCATCAGCTCTTCATGCACGCGGCGCAATCGCTCGGCGCGCAAAAGCGCCATCGGGCTGGTGTTGCGGAAATTGCGAAACCCGAGTTGCAGCGAGCGTGGCGTGACGCCTGCCGCATTGGCGATATCGTCAAGCGAGATTGTATTGTCGAGATTGCCCCGGACGAACTCCTCGGCTTTGCGCACATGCCGCGGCGCCGCCGCTGACTGGGTCGGCCTGAGATATTTGCTGTAATTGTGCTGCCCGGCTTCCAGAATCCCGGAAAGGATCACGGATTCGAGCTGACGCACCAGCAGACCGCCTGACGAGAGCATCATCTGTCCGTTGTCGGCCTGAGTCACCAGATGCATGATCAGGCCGCGAAGCGCTGTGCCCACAGTGCTGGTTAGATCCAGTGGCCCCGAAAATGTCAGCGGCTTGCCGGCACCCGAGCCGAGAAGCTGGGACAAATGATCCTGCAGGGCCTCGCGCTCGATGCGTACCAGGATCTGGCGGCAGCCTTCATCCCAGATCATCGTGGTCGGCAGATGCGGGTTGAGCACTGCCGCTTTCTCCGGGCAGGAGTAATAGTGATCCGGTCCATTACGGATTGCCGCGCCACCGGTAAGCGGGATTTGCAACAGATAGAAATCCTTCAGCTCACCCGGCGCGATCAGGGTCTTTGCACCATACCGGATGTAATTGAGTGACAACCGGTCACCGCTGACATGGTTGTGGCAGGCGTCGAACGTGCCGCGCCCGATCATATCGAGCCGGTGCGGGCAGAATACTCGCGCAACCCGTTCACGTGCTTCGTCGAGATCCCGGCTCTCAAACAGGCTGAAACGCGCCAGCGGACGGGTGGGCATGGGAATCGGCAACATGAGCCCTCCCGGCACAGTTATCCTCAAAATATGCATTTGCATGAAAGCATGTTTTTCCATGGAGCGGTAGAAATTTTCGTTTTGTGGATAGTCAGCGCCCAAAGCGGATGGCGGCGCGCTCTGATTGGCTCAAACTTCCCTCAAGCAGACGGGAGGAAGCCAATGCGAGGACTGGACGGAAAAGTGGCCATCGTGCCGGGCGGTGCGACCAAGATAGGTGCCGCCATTGTAGCAGCGTTTCGCGACGCCGGCGTGCGCGTCATGATCGCCGACATCAATCAAGAGGCTGGCGAGGCGCTGGTCGGCGACGGAATTGAGTTTCAAAAGACGGACCTGCGCGATGATGCGCAGATCGCGGAACTGGTCAAAGCCACCAAAGACAAGTTCGGCCGGATTGATTTTCTGGTCAATGTTGCCTGCTCCTATCTCGACAACGGGGTGGAATCGACGCGGTCCGAATGGCTCGAAAGCCTAGACGTCAACATCGTCGGATCTGTCGTACTGATGCAGGCGGCGCGGGCGGAATTGGCCAGGAACAAGGGCGCGATTGTCAATTTTGGATCGATTTCGGCCCGTGTGGCGCAGACCGGCCGCTGGCTCTATCCGGTCTCCAAGGCGGCGATCCTGCAGCTCACCCGCAATCAGGCTATGGATCTGGCGCCCGAGGGCATTCGCGTCAATGCGGTCTCACCGGGCTGGACCTGGTCCAACATCATGGATGAGTTGAGCGGCGGCGACCGTGAAAAGACCGACAGGGTGGCCGCGCCCTTCCATTTGCTTGGCCGCACCGGCAACCCGGAAGAGGTTGCCGCCTCGGTTCTGTTCCTGTGTTCGGACGAGGCCAGCTTCATCACCGGCACCGACATCCAGGTTGATGGCGGGTACACCGCCATGGGCCCGGAACGCGCGGTGCCGGCCATACCGCTTTTGATGGAATAACAGCATCTTCTGGGAGGAAGACATGAAAAAGATCACGATCATTGGCGGCGGCCAATCCGGCCTGCAACTGGCCATCGGACTGCTCAAGGCAGGCAACACTGTGCGCGTCGTGCAAAACCGTACCGCAGAAGACATTGCCAACGGCAAGGTGATGTCGAGCCAGTGCATGTTTCACAATTCGGTCGAGCATGAACGCGAGTTGGGGATCGATTTCTGGGCCGACACTTGCCCACCGGTCGATGGCATCAATTTTCAGGTTCCGGCGCCGGACGGATCCGGCCAGAAGGCTATTGATTGGGTCGGACGGCTCGACAATAGCGCCTATTCGGTCGACCAGAGGGTCAAGATTCCGGCCTGGATGGCGGAGTTCGAAAGGCTTGGCGGCACCTTGACCATCAAGGACGCGGCGATCTCGGATCTGGAACATTACAGCCGGCAGGACGATCTGGTCATCGTGGCATCGGGCAAGGGCGACATCGGTCGGTTGTTCGAGCGTGATGCGGAAAAATCGCCCTACGAGACACCGCAGCGAGCTTTGGCGCTGACCTATGTCACCGGGATGACCCCGCGCGCCGAACATTCGGCAGTCTGTTTCAATCTGATCCCAGGCGTTGGCGAATACTTTGTCTTCCCGGCGCTGACCACCTCCGGGCCTTGTGAAATCATGGTGTTCGAGGGCGTTCCGGGTGGTCCGATGGATTGCTGGGCAGACGCCAAGACGCCCGCGCAGCATCTCGCGATGTCGAAAAAGATCCTCGACACCTTCCTGCCCTGGGAGGCGGCGCGCTGCCAAAACATCGAACTCACCGATGACAACGGCATTCTCGCCGGACGTTTTGCGCCCACCATCCGCAAGCCGATCGGCACGCTTCCCTCGGGGCGTCAGGTTCTCGGCCTTGGTGACGCGGTCTGCCTCAATGATCCGATCACCGGTCAGGGCTCCAACAATGCTGCCAAGGCAGCCGCGGTCTATCTCAAGCGCATTGTTGAGCATGGCGACAAACCGTTCGACGCGGCCTTCATGCAGGGTACGTTTGACGAGTTCTGGGACTATGCCCAGTGGGTCGTGTCATGGACCAACATGATGCTGCAACCGCCGCCACCGTTCATTCTCAACATCATGGGTACCGCCTGCGCCGAGCCGCGGCTGGCGCATCGCATGGCCAACGGCTTCAACGACCCGCGTGATTTCTTCCCGTGGTTTGCCGATCCGGATGCGGCCGAAGCTTATCTCACCGAGCTCAAGGCGGCGTAAGATGGGCATGGGCATTGATCACGCAACATTCCGCGCGGCGATGGCCCGCTTTCCCGGGGCGGTGACCATCATCACCGCCCGTCACGGGGAGGAGCGGCGCGGCATTACCGCCACTGCGGTCTGTTCTGTCTCGGCCGAACCGCCAAGCCTGCTGGTCTGCGTCAACCGCAAGACCGGCACCTGTGCGGCGATCCGCGAAACCAGAAGCTTCAATGTCAATCTTCTTCCCGATCCCGCCAGCCCGCTGGCCATGCGCTTTGCTGGCGCCGACGGGATCACCGGCGAGGACAAGTTTTCTCGAGGTCATTGGGTTGAGGATGCGCGTGGCCTGCCGCTTCTGGATGAAGCCCTTATCGGCTTTTCCTGCGATGTGTCGGAGATGGTTGAGGCCGGCAGTCACACCGTTTTCATCGGCGAGATCATGGATATCCGGATTAGTGAAGGTGCACCGCTGGTTTACGGTCAATCCCGCTTTCACCGGCTTGAGCCGCTCTGAAGCGCGGCAGCCTCTCAGCGGTGGCGGTGCGTTGCTGCAACTCGCAGCGCTTCGTCAGCCTTGGACGGAGCCAGCGCTGTTCCCGCCGTTTTCATGACATGGGCTTTGAAATCTTCATCCGGTACCGGGCGCCCGAAGTAATAGCCTTGGAACTCGTGGCAGCCGCAATCGAGCAGAAACAGGTGCTGGGCTGCTGTCTCGATGCCGTCCGCGAGAACGGTAAGATCAAGATCAAGCCCCATCCTGACTATGCTTTTGATAAGTGATGCGCCGCCCGGGCTTTCAAATGATTCCTGGACAAAGCTGCGATCAATCTTGAGCTGGCTGACCGGCAGTTGGCGCAAATAACTCAGTGAGGAGTAGCCGGTGCCGAAATCATCCAGGGCGAACTCAATACCCGAGGTGCGCAAGATGTTCATCTTCGAGACCACGGGTTCCACGCCCGAAATGATGACGCTTTCGGTCAGCTCAAGTTTGAGTTTTGCCGGGTCAATCCGGAAGAGTTCGACGGTTTCCAGCACCGACTGCTCGAAACCGTCAACGTTGAACTGATTTGCGCTCACATTGACCGCAAGTGTAAGTTCGCCGAGAACGGGATCGTCACTCCAGACAGATAGCGTCCGGCAGGCTTCCTTCAGAACCCAGCCACCGATCAGAGGCATCAGGCCACACTCTTCGGCGATTGGAATAAAATCTCCCGGTGGGATGTAACCCCGTTGCGGATGCTTCCAGCGCAACAGGGCCTCGGCGCCAATAATCTGTCGTGCATTGTCCACCTGGGGCTGAAAGTGCAATTCCAGCTGATTGTTCCGCACCGCTGTTCGCAATGCCCGCGAGATCTCGTTTTGGCCGGTGGATTCGCGATGGATCGCGTAGACACCTCCACACAGCATGGCTGTCGCCAGGGTGGAATTGATCCAGATCCCCAAATACCGGACCTCGTCGGGAACACTCAGCGCGAAGGGAAGCGCTATCTTCGTACAGGAAAAGAAGATGAAGGCCAAAAGGGACGCCGCAATGATCACGATCTGGAACGTCGATTTTTGCCGGAGGTAATTGAAATAGGCGAGCAGCGTGATGGCGGGCAGATAGAGGTGCGAAACCCGCGGCATTGCTTCACTGGGAACATCAAAAATCAGACAGAAGCCAATCGCAAAAATCAGAAAGGCAATTTCTGAAATGATCAGTGCGGCATTGACCTTGTCGTTTCTGATCAATATCCAGCCCACGCAACCGAGAGCGACCATGGTCAGATCTGCGTAAGCAAGAGGCCAGTTTTTCAGCGACAAAAAATATAAAAACCAACCTAAGCCGGAAAAAATAACAACCAGACAAGCGCCTTCATAAGCAAATATCAATCGTTGCGATTGCTTGTTGCTATGATCTGGATGTGTTGTGCTTGGCATGGTTTCGGGCAAGATCATACTGTCAAATTCAACTGACCCCGGCGGAAATGCCGGCCTCCCCAAAGCGAAGTACATTGCTGTGATTAATGAAATGATGCCCATCCTATGGGGAGAATCAGGGGGCAATCGGTTAATGGCCCTACCGGATTTCCCTGATACCCCTTGATCCTCGAGGCCGGAGTCGCCTGTCCAACAGATACCGGGCTTGGAAGGGGATTTCGGATCGCTGTTCCATCGAACACGCCATGCAACCCAAGATCTGCATTCCGGCTGGCGCAGTAATGTCGGGTTCTCCGAAGTCCAGCCCCGGGAGAAAGTCCTCGAAAAGGCACTGGCGGTAACGAGTTTGCAAGGCCGCTATGCATTGTCCGGGGTTCTTGCAATTGTTTTGTTTTTCAAAACTTCAAGATCAAATATTCAAGGCTCTGAAAACCATGATGACAGCTGGTTTCCCCGAAAACGTATGCAAATGAAACAATTATCGCCGCAGGACCCGAAAGCTTTACTGCAGGAGAACAGAAATTGCATGTGATAATAAGTAGTCTCTATTTAAGTGGCTGTTAATGTATATGCGTGAATTATAAAAAGCTAACCCGCTCAATGGTTTGGAAATGATGTTCTCGTAAATCCGGAAGGTGATAATCCGAAGGATAAAAAGCAATCTGAATGGGTCAAGGGCATCAGGCAATGCAGAATTCCGGAATTCGATCTGCTGATGGAAACGAAAATCCGGGAAAATTGCTGGTAGAAAGAAAGACAGAAATGTTTCAAGTTTCAAAACCAGTCGATATTTCCCGGGCGAGCAGATCAGCGCAGGTGGAGACGATTTTCAGCAGCCTCTCCAGGCCTGCGGTACACGTGATTGGAGGAGGGGATTTCCTCAAGGCCGTCGCGCTTGTTATGGAACCCTTGAATTATTCAGCAACAACCGTTGATGGCAAGCAGGGCTTTGTCGCCGTGGAAAATGGCGACGACGGTGCACTCGTACTTATCGATGGTTCAATACCTGACGCACTTGCGATCTGTGAAGACTTGGGCGAGGCCCTGCCGAAAATTCTTGTTTCATCAGAGACGAGTTTTTCGTTCCGCGCCAAATGCGCCCGGGCCCACATCAACACCATTATCTCCAACCCGATTGATCAGGCCGAGCTGGTTCACTGGCTGGAACATCTGGGCGGTCAGATCAGCGAACAGCCTGCATCGATTTTGTTGGTAGATGACGACCTGATCGCCTCGGCCGTATACGCAGAAATGCTGCGGGCCAATGGCATGATCGTGTCCATTCTCAATGACCCGCTTAAGATCATCCAGACGATCAACGGGTCGTTCTTTGATATCATCATCATGGATCTTCAGATGCCCGATACGGATGGCATCGAGATTGCGAAGATCATCCGGCAGCATCAGAGCCATCTTTCCATCCCGATCGTATTTTTGTCCTCGGAAGAAGACAAGACTATCCAGATGAAGGCGCGGCAGTTCGGCGGCGACGATTTCATCTCCAAGCGGGCCGACCTCGATGCGCTGGTCATGCTGATTAACCTGCGTGTTGAGCGCGCGCGTGTATTGCGCTCGCTGATCGAGCGGGATGGTTTGACAGGTCTTCTCAATCACCAGCGGTTCAACGAGCGCGTCGGGCATGAGATGGCCCGGGTCCATCGCACGAAATTGCAATTCTGCGTGGCCATGATCGACGTTGATCACTTCAAGAAGGTCAATGACACCTGGGGTCATCCTGTTGGAGATCAGGTTCTGTCCATTCTGGCGCGGACATTGGTCGGCTGGGTGCGCAAGACAGATGTTGTCGGCCGGTACGGCGGCGAAGAGTTCGCGGTACTGCTGCTGGACACGTCTCCGGAAGCTGTCTTCGAGGTATTGGAAAAATTCCGCAAGCATTTTGCCACGATGGTGTTTGACGGGCGGCCCGAGCAGTTTTCCCTGACCATCAGCATTGGCGTCGCCGGAAGTGGATCCTGCAACGACGCTGCCGAGCTTTTTGCCGAAGCCGACAGGGCGCTTTATCAGGCCAAGAACAACGGGCGCAACCAGCTCGTCCTGGCTCACGCCAGCGAACCGGCACCTGCGGCGCCGGTCAGTCAGGAAGCCGGGGCAGGAGACAGCGCATGAGTGCTTCAAAGCCCGGTCTGTGTTTCGGATTGTTTGTCAAACCCGTGACTTTGGATTGTTCACTCCTGTGGATTGGATCAAGTAAATGAGTGTTACCTATGAGCAGGCCGCCGATGGCAGTGGCATCAATCTTGACGGGCGCTCCGTCTGCATAGTTGACGACGATAATCTCTATCGGTTGCATCTCTCGGCCCTACTGGGTCAAGCACATCTCAGGACAATGGAAGCTGGCGACAGCGACAGCCTTACCGCAGTTCTGGAAAAGGAAATGCCCGACTGCATTCTGCTCGATTACAATCTCAATTCAGAGAACGGATTCCGGCTGCATGAGCAATTGAAATTGCGCTTCAAGGATCTTTCTCCGGTGATCATGCTGTCCGCCGATGAATCGCAAAGAACTGCGATCAAGGCATTTCGCATGGGCCTTTATGATTTTCTGCCGAAGCGCAATCTGCGCATCGATGAAATCACCATTGCGATAAAGAAATCGATCGCCCGCCATGAGGTGGAAGTATCGCGCGAAGATGAGGTATCGGCGCTGCGCAAGAAGTCGATGTTCGATGACCTTACCGGTATGTACAGCCGTGCCGAGCTCAACAAAAAGTTGTCTCTGGTATCAAGCGACGCGCGCCGTCAGGACAAGAAATTCGCGATCTTCTCCATCTGTCTGGCGGAATACCGGAAGATCTGCACCAATTACGGCATCACCAATGCGGACGAAATTCTCCGTGGCTTCGCCGGCAAGATACGCTCGAACATCAGAGCCGATGATTTTTGCGGCCGCTATGAGGACGATACGTTCTACTACGTCATGGACCGCAATGTTTCGATACCCGTTGTAAACGAGCGCTTGGCCCGTCTGGGTGAACAGCTGACCTTTTCGCATCACCTCAAATCGGTGGAATTGCGCATTTCGCCATTGATCGGGGTAGCAGTCTCCAGCGAATACGGTGATCTGCAGCAAATGGAGCAGTATCTCTCCGCGGAACTGAGCCAGAAGAGGGAAGCCCTTGCGGCTCAAAACAGCGCGGAAGACTGGAGCACTCTGCCTCTGGAACGGCAGACCGATAACGGTAGCGTTGATCCGAAAGAACGGCGCGGATCCATTCGCATGCGGACGTTGAAGCCTGCCTTCATTGCATTTGACCAGGGGTCATCCAAAATCAATTGCACTGTCAGAAACAGTTCCGATGGCGGAGTCCGCATCCGGCTTGAGAGGCCGCTGGCCCTGCCGGAGTATTTTCTGCTCAAGATTACCGTATCCGGGCCGCTGCGGCGGGTTCGGAAATGCTGGCACGTCAATGATGAGGTCGGCATCGAGTTCTGCGATGAGAATAAATAGGCAGTGTTGAGGGCTCAGACTGGCTGTTTGTCAGGGGCTGCGTGACGACCGGAAACAGCAGAAAAACGATGCAGTTTCCGGATAGTCGTAAAATATAAGGAAGACATGCCCATGGCCAATCAGACGACGAGCATCAGCAAGCTGGACCAGCTTCCGGAAGCCGCCCGTGATCGCATTGAGCAGTTGCGGCTTCTCTTCATCGAGCGGTCGAAGGGACATCTGACGCAAATCGAGCAAGTGCTGGTCGAGAGGCAAACGGCCAGTGAGTTGCCGGCTGCCGATGCGAACCTGATCAAACTGGCCCATTCTCTGGTAGGTACATCCGGGATATTCGGCTTCCAGGGCTTGGGTGACGCCGCATTCCAGGTCGAATCCACCTTGCGGAAAACCGGGTATCGCGAATCTGATTTCGCACAGGCAATTGCCGGACTGGTTGATCAGTTGAATGCGCTTGGCTGAAACGAACTCCGCTTTAGCCAATACGTGCCACATTCAAATAGATTCATTTGAACGATAACCTACATGCATCAATTCAAGGTGCTGTAGGTGAAGGTCGGGCGGGACCACCGCCCGCACAGCCTTTTCAGCTCTTGATCGTGGCGAACAAGGCCCTTGCCTGCTCGCCCAGCGTCATGGGATCGAACGGTTTGGAAATCACGCCCGCCGCCCCAAGGCCCATAAACCGCTCGAGGTCTTCCGGCTGGGTTCTGGCAGTTACAAACACCACGGGAATGGCCGAGGTCTCCGGGGCCTGCCGCAGCCGTTCGAGTGTTTCAGGACCATCCATGCCCGGCATCATGACGTCCAGCAAGACCAGATCCGGCAGCCACTGGGCTGCAGTCGTCAAAGCCTCGGAACCTGAAGCACAAGCTCTCACCGAGACCTCGGGGTCGAGTTCCAGTGACATGACTGCGATTTCCCGGATATCATCTTCGTCGTCCACATACAGTATTTTGAGGGTCTCGCTCATGTGAGCCTTTCGTGATCGGTATTTCGAGTTTGTGTTTGCTCGTTGTTTCGTGAATTGGCAGCGGTTGCTGGATCGAACTCAGGTTCCGCTCGTCAGTAATCATGTTTAAATGTGGAGGTGGTCCGGTTTGACAAGGTTGTTAACCGGCCACCAGGCTTTCGATCGTGCTGATGATCCTTGCCTCGGAAGCCCGCGATTTGACCATGACCGAGGCAACGGATTTTTCGATCTCGTCTGATACTTCGCTGGCCGACAGGATCATGACCGGGGTCGGTGGATCAATCAGCTTGATCAAGGTCTTGAGGAGTTGAAGACCTGATCCATCGGGAAGTTCAATGTCGAGGACCACGAGATCAAAGTGTTGTTCGCGAAGCAGGCGTTCAGCGTCTCTCAGGGTGGTCGCCGGTACCACCCCGATTTTCCCTTGCAAGGACATTGCCAGAACCCGGCTCAGGTCCTCGTCATCTTCGACATGGAGTATCGTGGGCGCCTCTTTGTCCTTGAAGTGCAGCAAGGCAGGTTGAGCACCGCGTCTTTCCATTTGGCCGACGACATGGTTTTCCACCGGCAGTGGTAATTCGAACCAGAAGGTGGTGCCTTCTCCCACCTCGGTTTCAAACCCGATTTTTCCACCCATTCTCTCGACAATCTGCTTGCTGATATGCAGTCCCAGGCCGCTGCCGCCCTTCACCCGGGTCGAGGAGGAATCGCCCTGCGAGAACTTCCCGAAGATCTGCGGACGGAACTCGTCGGCAATTCCCCCGCCGTAATCTTTCACCGATATGCGAACTCGCCCATCGGCGCTCAGCGCAGAGATCTCGACCTGATCATCTCTGTTGGAAAATTTTGCAGCATTGGACAGAAGATTTGCCAGCACCTGAGCAAAACGCGCCGGGTCGACATTGACCTGCAAGTCAGCATCAATCTCGGTAGCCTTGAACACCACGCCGAGCTTTTCGGCATAGGGCTGGTTGACTTCAATGGCCTGCGTCAGCAGCGGGCCAAGGTCTTCCACTTTCATTTCAAAGCGCATCTGGCCCGATTCGATCTTGTCGATATCAAGAATGTCATTGATCAGAAGCGTGAGACGTTCGGAATTCTTGTGGGCGATGTCGACGAGACGGTTGGCTTTTTCCGGCAGCTCCTTGGCCAGCGGTCCTGCCATCAGGCCAAGCGCTCCGCGGATCGACGTCAATGGGGTTCGCAACTCATGGCTGACGATGGAAATGAAATCCGATTTCAGGCGATCCATTTCTTTCTGCTTGGTCAAGTCGACGATAACGCCCAGGTATCCAGTGATTTCCTGGGCTTCGTTGCGCAATGCAGTCACGGTTGACAGAACCGGAAACCGCGATCCGTCCTTGCGGATATAGGTCCATTCGTTTTCATCGATCCCGAATTCGTCGACCTTCTTGACTACCGTCTTGAAGTCCGGCTCAAAGGGTTTGCCCTGTTCGGCTGAGAGAGCCCGGGCTCTTTCGGCAATTTCCTTGGGATCGTGCCACATTCCGGGCATTTGTTTTCCAATAGCTTCCTCGGCCGAATAGCCCAGCGCGTTTTCCGCGGCCTCGTTGAAGATCACGATTTTGCCATTCACGTCACTTGCGATAATCATATAGGCAGTACTGGCAAGGACCGCTGATTGCAGTGTGTTCGACTCGCTCAGCGCTTGCGCCGCCGCGACGGCTTCACTGGTATCCCGGATGGTGCCGACAAACATGCGCTCGCCATCGAGATTCATTTCATTGACAGAAAGATCGATCGGGAAAACCGAACCGTTCTTGCGCATTGCGCTGACCTGCCGCCCGATACCGATGACTTTCCGGTCGCCCGTCGTCAGGTATTTGTGAAGGTAACCGTCATGGTTGGCGTGGTAAGGTGCCGGCATCAGCATATTGACGTTTCTGCCCACCACCTCGCCTCTCTCATATCCGAACAGCCGCAGTCCCGCCGGGTTGATTGATTCAATCGTGCCGGAGGAGTTGATGGTCAGCACGCCGTCTGAAACCGTATTCATGATCGTGGAGTTCCGGGTTGCCTCCTCTTTGATGCGATCAGTTGATCTTTCCAGATCAGCAGTCTTCAGCCGCGACAAAAGCGTCATATAGGCAGTGAGCGCGGTAAGGACTGAAATTACGAATCCGGCAATCAGAGCCGTATCCGGAAGCAGCGTTCGATGCGATCTGAGGAATTCCTCTGTCGGTATCGTTTGGATTGACCATTGCTGGTCCAGGATCTGGATCGGGCTTTCCTGAAGCCATTCCATTTCAATGGGTTGCGTCCGGTTTCCGAATTCCACTTGCGCCTGACCATCATAGGCGATCACAAACCGGTAACGTTCCAGCGTCTCGGGCGGAATATCGCTTCCGAAAAATTCCCGGACCGAAAATACCGCGGCGAGAAACCCGTCGGACACGCCCTTTGTGCTGAGCGGCAAATAGGCAATGAAGGCGCTCATATCGCCCGTCAATTGAATTGGCGAACTCAGCTTGGGGACGTCGCGAGCCATCGCTTCGCGTGACAATTCCGCTTGCGGGCCTTCCTGGATGGTATCGACCCAGATTGATCGTTCATTTCCTGTCGACTGTTGCGATTGCAGCATCTGATCGTTTGCATCGACCCAGCCCAAGGTTCTGAGGCCGGCGAGATCGTCAATATAGTTACGAGCATCCACTGGCCAGGTTTGTGCCGACAAATCGGCATTGAGCTCCAGCCTCGCTGCCATCCGCTTGAGTGCGGATACCTTTCCGTTGGTTTCTGCAGCGATGATGGAATCGATTTTGTGCGTTTCGCTGCTGATCAAGGCATTGAGATAACTCAACTCTTTGTCATTCAGGGCACGATAGAGCGACACTGAGCCCATCGCGAGAATGACAAACACGAATGCCGGCAGGATCAAGGCCTTGCGGTTCAGAGCGCCTTCCCCGCCTTCTGTTCCGCGAATGTTTGCAACAAACAGGAACAACCCCAGCAGGAAAGTGATCAGCAGACCGCCTGCCAGGATCATGAGCGGATTGTTGCTTCGCCAGTTTTGTTCAAATCCAGGGGTGTTTTCCCAGACAATCAGCCATTTTTGCTGCATGACATCTATCTGCTCCCGCTTGGTAAAAGTGGGGGTATAACCATCGGCAAGAACAGTGTGGCTGGAATAGATAAGTGCTTCGGGGTCTTCTGAATTTCCGTCGTAGATCCGTAAGTTGATCGTGTTTCCCTGGCTCTGTGTCAGGGCCTTCATGAAGTTTTTGGCTATGAACGGAGCGTAGACCCAGCCATCAAAGACGGCCCATTTCTCAACCGAAGATCCCGGTTCGAAGCCATCCTTGTACATCGGATGCAGCAGCAGGAATCCGGGCGTTTTTTCAGCATCCTGAACCAGGAAGATGCGTTTGGTGATTGCCGGCTTACCGGTATCGCGCGACAGATCGGCCGCCTGTTTTCTGTTTTCTTCAAAGGCAATGTTCAAACCGAGCGCCTGCCGGTTGGTTTTTTCCGGCTCGATGTAGGTGATGATGTAATTGCCGTCTTCTACATTTTTCGGATGAATTTCAAAGTTGCGCGCGCCGTCCGCGCGCGTCGCATTCAAAAATCGGTCAACGCCGCTGGGTGCCAGCGGCGCAATCCATCCAAGACCGTTGATGCCTGGAAATTTGTTCTGAATATCCAGCTTGTTTACGTAACTGTGCCACTCGGCACGCGTAATTCTGTCTGAACCCTGGAAATAAGCCACACCACCCTGGAGCGCATTGCCGTAGGAGTTGATTCGGTTGAAGAGGGCCTTCTTGCTCTCCACGACAAGCGATTCAAACTGAATTGCTCCGTTGTTTCTGTTGGCTTCGGATGAAATTTTCCACGCATAGAATGTCAGGCCGAGCGGGATCAGCAGGATCAGCAGTGCGGTGACAGACAGGTTGCCCAGGGCATTGCCGCGCCAGGTGAGCCGTTGCTTGCCTGTCGGAGCCAGCAGCATAAGTGGCAGGAAAACGATGATACCGAAAATATCGCCAGTCCACCAGGTGAGCCAATTGTGTGGCAGTTCTGACATCGGCAGGAGTCCCGCCACATTCAAAGCCGAAACGCCGATGCTGGCAGCAACGGTACAGGCAAGCGGCCCGGTGATGACGAAAAGCAGAACAACTTCCCGGATCTTGTCGAATCTGAGCGATAGCCCGAGGGTCCGCCTGACCAGCATATAACCGGCCAGTCCCTGTAGGGTTGACCCAGATGCGATTGCAAAAGCGGTCAGTATCTTGACGGCATCCAGACCGGTATCAGCGGAGTAGGCGCCGGAGATATAGCTATTCAGCAGGAAGGACCCCAGCAGGATCCCGGGCCACAGTCGCCAGCTGTAAATAATCAGCGCTCCAAGCGCTATGCCCGATGGTGGCCAGATAACAGTGGCGTAACCGGGTGGCACTGCCAGGAGCAGGCCTAGCCGTCCCGATATGAAGTAAAGCACGGCAACCAGAAGTATCCGCGTCAGAACCATTCCAGTGCCATTTTGCGTCATGTTCTGGTCTTCGCTTTCTATTTTGCTTTGCCGGAAATTACTTTTGCCAGCGCGGTGCAAAGTGGTATTTTATGTTTAACGAATTCTTAAATTAGAGACACCAGGAATTAATGGGCAGAATGAGATCGAGCGCTTGCGCCGGGCTGGCCAAATGCTGCCGATGGTGCGGAGCGTATTACCGGTCAAAGAAGGCATGGCACCGGTTTTGGGCACCCCAATACATCTCGGCCTCCGGTTAGAAGGACCGCCAAGTATACGCAAAGCCAGCCTTGCCTTGGATTCGAGGAGGTGACCGGTATGCAGGAGGATAGGTCAGTTGCCGGGAATGGATTGCAAAATTTTCGGGATATGGCGCTGGAATCCATATCCAATGTCGCGCTCGGTCAGATACATCAGAGTGCCCGGCTACGTGAATGGGTAAAAGCCCAATCCGGGCGGCTGAAAACTATGTGAAATCAATAGGGCAGTTTATGGCGGAGGAGAGAGGACGAAGTCCGAACCCGGAGCCATAGCGCCTTGGGTTGGCGGGCGGCAAGGTGCAAACGAAAATGGCGGAGAGAGTGGGATTCGAACCCACGAGACGGTTCCCCGCCTACACACTTTCCAGGCGTGCGCCTTCGACCACTCGGCCACCTCTCCGCATATCCGTCTGACGGGCAAGTACCCGGACATGCCGGCCGCTGTCAAGGCGGTCGCCCTGCCGTGGAACCGGGTGACGAAGCACCACAAATCCACAGTCCGGATCGGGCGGCACTATAGCCAAGACGCTTTGCTTGGCAACCGCTATTCGGTGCTTTGTGGCGACATTATTCAGGACGGGTGCGGCAGACGTCGCCAACTTGCCATTGCATGAAAGTTTTTCGGCCTTTATGTCACGGGCTTGGCTATGTTGCCGGCGCGTCTTGCTGGCTCGGGGAAGCTGTCTGACCGGAGGAATACATGCGATTTGTGGCGCGGATGTTGAGCTTGATTTTCCTTGTGCTTGCGGTGCTGGCCGGACTGGTGGACGCCATTCAGTCCGTCGCCGCCGGTCAATTTGTGTTGAAGCCGATGATTGAAACCTGGACCTTGAACAGTCCCGACACGCTGGCGTTCCTTGAAGGCCTGCTTGCTCAATATCTTCCGGCCCCGGCCTGGGGTCGCGGCGTCCAATGGGTTCTGGAGCAACCGACATGTGCTGTGTTCCTGCTGTTTTCGTTGCTGTTTTATCTCGTAGCCTATCGCCGTGCCAGGCCCGCAGGCCGGTTTGCCGCCTGAAGGCAGCGTGAAGGCCGGTTTGGTAATTTGAAGGGCATGACAGTTGTTGCTTGCGGCGCGGCAGGTGCATGATCCTGCTGAATACAGGAAGAGCCGAGCCACTGTACCGGATTGGCGCGGATCCGGTGACGCAGTCCAGACGCCAGGAGGATGAACCATGTTTCTTGTCGAGATGTTCCAGCGCAAGACAACGATGCCGACTGCGACGGAAGCGCTGGCCGGTCGTAGCGAGCCCATTGAAATTTCAGACGTACATTTCGTCAATGGCCGGTCACTGAAGCCACCGTTTCCCGATGGCCTCGAGGTTGCCTATTTCGCCATGGGCCGGTTCAACAGTGCGGAGCAGCTGTTCTGGCCATTGCCTGGCGTCCATGTCACTGCCGTGGGCTATGCAGGTGGAATGACCTCTAATCCGACCTATCAGGAAGTGTTGTCGAGCCTGACCGGCCACACCGAGACGGTCATGGTGGTCTTCGATCCGGGCCAGATTGGTTATGATGATCTGTTGACGGTCTTTTTTGAACGCCATGATCCGACTCAGGTCATGCGGCAGGGCAATGACATAGGTACTTTTTTCCGGTCGGCGATTTTCACGGCAAGTGATGCCCAGCTCTCACGGGCACGGCAGGCAAGGGATGGCTATCAGGCGGCTCTCAAGCATGCTGGCCATACCGGCAAGATTGCCACGGAAATAACGGCTGTTGACGTTTTTTACTACGCTGAAGCCGGCCATCAGCAACATGCTGCCCGAAATCCGGGTGCCCGGTCAGGTATGAAAGGGACCGGGGTACGGTTCGCCGGCATCGGCTGAAGCCCGGCGGGTTTATGGGCCGGGAAGCTTACGCAAGGAGACTTTGCGTTATCTGCAAGCGGCGCAAATCGGCGTTGGATTTTTACCAAAAGCCATGCGAGGATACGCCTTTCCAGCTGCGCACGGCTGGCAAATTCCGCAGGTCTGCCCAATCGGGCATGCGGGAGGAACCAATAAGATCAACAAATAACCTACAGGGCTGCACAATATGAAACGCACGCTTTTGAGCTTCCTCGCTATGGCCGCCTTGTCGGCGACCGCCATGGCCGCCGACATCAAGCCGGCAATCATCTATGACCTCGGCGGCAAATTCGACAAATCCTTCAATGAGGCTGCCTATGGCGGCGCCGAAAAGTTCAAGACCGAAACCGGGATTGACTACCGTGATTTCGAAATTGCCAATGATGCCCAGCGCGAGCAGGCGCTTCGCCGCTTTGCCAAGGATGGCAACAATCCGATCGTCATGGCAGGCTTCTCCTGGGCGGCTGCACTGGAAAAAGTCGCCGATGAATACCCGGACATCAATTTCGCCATCATCGACATGGTCGTCGACAAGCCCAACGTCCGTTCGGTGGTCTACAAGGAACAGGAAGGTTCTTTCCTCGTCGGTGTGATGGCTGCCAAGGCGTCACAGACCGGCACTGTCAGCTTTATCGGCGGCATGGACATTCCGCTGATCCGCAAGTTCGCCTGCGGCTACAAGGGCGGCGTTCTGGCCACCAATGCCGACGCCAAGGTTCTTGAAGCCATGACGGGCCCGACGCCCGATGCCTGGAACGATCCGGTCAAGGGCGGTGAAATCACCAAGTCACAGATCGATCAGGGTTCCGATGTGGTCTATGCGGCTGCTGGCGGCACCGGTATCGGTGTGCTTCAGGCCGCCGCAGATGCCGGCAAGCTGGGCATTGGTGTCGATTCCAACCAGAACGGCCTGCAGCCTGGCAAGGTTTTGACCTCGATGATGAAGCGCGTCGATGTTGCAGTCTACAACGCCTTCATGGACGCCAAGGACGACAAGTTCTCCTACGGCTTCAGCTCGCTTGGTCTGGCTGAAGGCGGCGTTGATTACGCAATGGACGAAAACAACGCCTCGCTGGTCACTGATGAGATGAAGGCCGCGGTTGAAGCCGCAAAGGCCGACATCATCGCCGGCAAGATCACGGTTCACGATTACATGTCGGACAACGCCTGCCCTTATTGAGGTCAGGCCCTGGCGTACGCGCCAGATTGTGAAAATTGATGCGGCCGGGCTTTTGTCCGGCCGTTTTGTCGCGCGGCGGTCTTTCATCGGGCTATAGCCCGCGAAATGCAAAACAGGGAATTTTCAACAATGACCGAAATCCGCAGCCACAGGGGCGACATTTCCGGGCACGCAATGGCGCGTTACACAGGCGATATCGCTGTTGACACCGAAACTCTCGGGCTGGTGCCGCGCCGCGACCGCTTGTGTGTGGTGCAGCTCTCTCCGGGCGATGGATCCGCCGATGTGATCCAGATCGCTGCCGGACAGACAGATGCACCCAATCTGGTTGCGCTGCTCAAGGACACCAACAAGCGCAAATTGTTCCATTACGGCCGCTTCGATATAGCGGTGCTGTTCAATGCCTTTGGCGTAACCAGCACGCCGGTATTTTGCACCAAGATCGCGTCGCGCCTGACCCGCACCTATACTGACCGTCATGGCCTCAAGGATGTCACCAGGGAATTGCTCGAGATCGATTTGTCGAAGCAGCAGCAATCGTCTGACTGGGCCGCCGAGACACTGACCAAGGCCCAACTCGATTACGCGGCGTCCGACGTTCTGCACCTTCACGCGTTGACCGGTAAGCTGACTGAACGTCTGGTCCGCGATGGCCGCGAGGCCCACGCCAAGGCCTGCTTCGAATTCCTGCCGACCCGCGCCAAGCTGGATCTGTTGGGCTGGGAAGAAACTGACATTTTTGCGCACAGCTAGGGAGGAATGATCGGCATGGCGGAGTCCTATGTGGCAGTCCTGCGGGGCATCAATGTCGGCGGCAAGAACAAGCTGCCGATGAAGCGCCTGCTCGATATTGCCGAACACCGGCTGGGGCTTGAGCAGTGCCGTACCTATGTCCAGTCCGGCAATCTTGTCTTCACGACCGGGGTTGCCCAGCGCCACGGGCTGGAGCGGCGGCTGGAAGCCGCAATAGAAACCGAATTCACTTTCAAATGCGCGGTTCTGGTTCGCTCCGCCGCCGAGTGGGACGCCCTTGTCGGCGGCTGTCCCTTTGTCAGGGAAGCCGCCGCCGAACCCAAGCATGTTCACGGCTTCGTTCTTGCCGCGACCCCGTCGCCGGAGGCGGTGGCCGATCTGGCATCGCGCGAGTTTGGCGAGGATCGCTGGCAATTGGGCGAGCACGGCCTCTATCTGCATACACCGGACGGCTCTGGACGATCCAAGCTCGCGGGCTCCGTCGAGCGCATTCTCAAGGTCTCCATGACAGCGCGGAACTGGGCAAGCGTTCTGGCCTTGCAGGCCATGCTGCATCCTGCGGGTGACTAATGCATGTCGCGCAAAAGTGTGCAGCGGTATTGCGATTACGACACGCAAGAACAAAGAACTACAGCGCATTGGCAAAATCCGGTTGGATCAGGCGCGCAGTAGAGTATCCGGCTCCCGCCATGCGAAGCCGATCCCGCGCGCACCAGCGCCGGGGCTTGAGAAAACTTCAGTCCGGAGGGCCGCACGCGGGCTTTGCCTCTGGGAAAGTGAGTAAGGGGTGGCGCAACGCGCGCACGGCCCGAACTTCGCCGGATGATGTCCGCATCCGACAGACGGCACCTCGCATTCCCGGGAGTGGCTTATCCACCAGGTTCCCGCCCGGATTGCTCTGGCCGCGATCAGGACAGATCGCGGGAGATGGTTTTCGTGGTCCGGCACGTCTCTCCGGTTTGAACCAGAAATCCGCCACAGGCCCGGTCCGGTGTCTCATTCACACGCCTGCCATGATGCAGGATCTGCCCGAAGGCAGTGTCTGAATGCGAACCGGCCCGGTGGCTGGCTTGGCCGGCTTTTTGAACCGGCTGCCAGCGGAGCCACGATGGTTTCCGCCTCCTTCCGGGTGCTGCCACACGTTACGGCAATCCCCTAAAGGCATTCCTCCCGCCTGGTCCAACACGTTCGCGTTCCATCCGGCAGCGGGAGCACGGAGATCATGGCACAGGTACGGAAGGGTGTGGATGAAATGGCGGGTATGTCGGGGACAGTTTACTTTTCCACCGGGCCATGGAGCAGAAAACCGAAGTCGGAAAAGTAAACTGTCCCCAAACTGGGCGCATCTTCTCCCCCTTGGTGGGGGAGAATGAAATTTCAGCGCCTTGGCTTCAGCCAAGTGCCAGAAATTTCAAGAGAGGGGGCCGGTTTGAGTGCGCGGAACGTCCCCCTCACCTGAAAAATCTATGACTTGGCGCTGCGCACCAAGACCATGATTTTTCTTCCTCTCCCACCAGGGGAGAGGGGGGGAAGCCGCGCGCCCCTGTTTCGCTCTCCTCGGCCCGCTATCCATCCGCGCAAACAAAAAACCCGCCGGATCGCTCCGGCGGGTTTCAATTGTCAGACGTCAGATCCGTAAAAGGATCAGTCGTCGCTGTTCTGCTTCTTCAGGGCTGCGCCCAGAATGTCGCCGAGCGAAGCGCCCGAGTCGGACGAGCCGAACTGTGCGACTGCCTGCTTCTCTTCAGCGATTTCCAGCGCCTTGATCGACAGACCGACCTTACGATCCTTCTTGGAGAAGTTGGTCACGCGGGCGTCGACTGTCTGACCGACAGTGAAACGCTCAGGGCGCTGCTCGTCACGGTCACGCGACAGATCCGAGCGGCGGATGAACGAAGACAGGTCTTCGTGATCAACCAGAACCACCTCGAGACCGCCATCGGTGATCGCGGTTACCTTGGCCGAAACAATGGCGTTCTTGCGCAGGTCGCCGGAGGCGGCTGCATCGCCGATCGAGTCCTTGCCAAGCTGCTTGATGCCCAGCGAGATGCGTTCCTTGTCGACATCAACGTCGAGCACGACGGCCTTGACCATGTCGCCCTTGTTGAACTCCTCGATGACCTGTTCGCCTGGACGGTTCCAGTCGAGGTCGGAGAGGTGAACCATGCCGTCGACATCGCCGTCGAGACCGATGAACAGGCCGAACTCGGTCTTGTTCTTGACTTCGCCTTCGACTTCGGTGCCGGCAGGATGGGTCTGAGCGAAGACTTCCCAAGGATTCTCGAGCGTCTGCTTGAGGCCGAGCGAAATGCGGCGCTTGTTCGGGTCGACTTCGAGAACGACCACGTCAACTTCCTGCGTTGTGGACAGGATCTTGCCGGGGTGCACGTTCTTCTTGGTCCAGGACATTTCCGAAACGTGGATCAGGCCTTCGATGCCTGGCTCCAGCTCAACGAATGCGCCGTAATCGGTGATGTTGGTCACGGTACCGGTGATGCGCTTGCCGGCTGGGTACTTGACGCCGATACCATCCCACGGATCGCTTTCCAGCTGCTTCATGCCCAGCGAGATGCGGTGTGTGTCCTGGTTGATCCGGATGATCTGGACCTTGACGGTCTGACCGATCGACAGGATCTCGGACGGATGGTTGACGCGGCGCCATGCCATGTCGGTGACGTGCAGCAGACCGTCGATGCCGCCAAGGTCAACGAACGCACCGTAATCGGTGATGTTCTTGACCATGCCTTCAACAGTCTGGCCTTCTTCGAGGTTCTGCACGATTTCCGAACGCTGTTCGGCACGGCTCTCTTCGAGAACGGTACGGCGCGAAACCACGATGTTGCCGCGGCGCTTGTCCATCTTGAGGATTTCAAACGGCTGCGTGATGTGCATCAGCGGGGTAACGTCGCGGATCGGGCGGATGTCCACCTGGCTGCGCGGCAGGAACGCCACTGCGCCATCCAGATCGACGGTGAAGCCGCCCTTGACCTGGTTGAAGATGACACCTTCGACGCGCTCCTGCGCATTGAACTTCTCTTCCAGACGGATCCAGCTTTCTTCGCGGCGAGCCTTCTCGCGCGACAGCATGGCTTCGCCCAGTGCGTTTTCGATACGCTCGACATAGACTTCGACTTCATCGCCGACCTTCAGCGTGCCGTCCTTGGACTTCGCGCCGAATTCCTTCAGCGGGACGCGGCCCTCGACCTTGAGTCCGACGTCGATGATGGCGACGTCCTTCTCGATGGCAATGACGATGCCCTTGGCGACATAGCCTTCAGCGAGGTCCTGCGTGGCAAGCGATTCAGCAAACAGAGATGCGAATTCCTCTGTCATGGATTCAGTGTTAGGCATGAATTCTCCTGGCGACCGCGTAATCATGATGCGGTCGAATGCGCCTGGTTAGTGTTTATCGGACCGGCGATGCCTGTCTGTCCTGAACCTCTCGGAGGCAGGACAAGTACGGCGCGGGACAGGCTCGCTGGCGTTAGTTCAGTATTCGAGCGCACGATCCACAAGAAGACGGGCTGCTTCGAACGCGGTTTCTATACCCATTTCGGTCGTATCTAGCAAGTGCGCATCGGATGCCGGCCTGAGCGGTGAGTCAGCCCGTTCGGTGTCCCGTGTGTCGCGCTTTTCAATGTCGGCCAGAATTGAAACCAGATCTGCTTCTCCGCCATTGCCGGTGATCTCGTCGTAACGCCGTTTGGCCCGCACTGCCGGGCTTGCGGTCACATAGAACTTGATCAGCGCATCCGGGCAGACAACCGTGCCGATGTCGCGGCCGTCAAGCACTGCGCCCGGTTCGGTCCGGGCAAAGGCCCGCTGCGCCTCAACCAACGCTTTGCGGACCTGCGGCATCACTGCAACCTTGGAGGCCGCTTCGCCGATATCGTGGGCCGACAGCACCGAGCGGTCCATATCTGACAGATCAAGCGCGCGGGCAATCTTTGCCGCCACCTCCTCGTCATCAAGCGGCAACCCGCGATCAATCAGCGCCTTGGCTGTGGCACGATAGGTCAGGCCGGTATCGAGATGGTTCAGGCCATAATGCTGAGCGAGCCGCCGCGACAAGGTGCCTTTTCCGGCAGCTGCCGGTCCGTCGACCGCTATGATGATGCCGGGCGTTTCAGATGTCATTCTCAAACCTCTTTTTGTGTCAGTCCGCCATAAAGACCGACCAGCTCCGCCATGTCGCCGTCTCCCTGCTGCGTCAGGCCGGCATGAACCCCGCGCCGGTCCGCTTCCGGACGGTTCTGGCTGACTTTCCATTTGCCCGTCAGGTGTTCGACGGTGATTTCGATGCCGACAATCCCGCGCAGCTGAGCCGCCACAAACGCCCCCGGTGCATCACCAACTTTCCAGGGCGCGGGTCGATCCGCCTCATGACGCTCGGTCAGCTCACCCACCTGCTGGCCCAGCCATTCCGGTCCCTCATGAACACTGGCCGTTCCGCGCGCCTGAACCATTGCGTAGTTCCAGGTGGGCACGACCTTGCCGTGTTCGGCCTTGGAGGCATACCAGGACGGCGTGACATAGTTGTCGGCCCCCTGAAACACCACCAGCACACTGGCGCCGTCCTTGATGTGCCGCCATTGCTCATTGGCCCTGGAGACATGCGAGCGAAGCGTGGTGACGCCATCCTTGGCAGAAACAAGGAAGGGTACGGGATTGGCCAGCACATCGGTGCCGGATGCCGAGATCAGCAGACCCAGCGGATGCGCTTCAATAAGCGCCCGCAACACGGTCTCGTCTTTTTCATCGAATTGCGGTGGCAAATACATCTTCCTGCTCCTTCCCGCTCATTTGCGCTCGATCCCGATCGTGACGTCATTGAGGTGACGATAGGGATCGTGGTCGAACAGGGTTTCATCGCCGAGCCAGGTCAGCAGCATGTCGAAGGCATCGACACCCCAGAACACTTCGTGTCCAGCCCCCGAGGCGCACACAAAGCTTGGCACACCGAAGACGCCGCGCGCGATCGCCTGATCCGTGTTGGCCCTGAGCTTCGCCTTGGCGCCGTCGTCGCCGGCGAGTTCCACCGGGATCCCCACTGCTTCGGCAAAAGCCAGGAGTTCCTCGTCCGTATCCGGTGCGCGGCCTTGCGAGAAAACAAAATCAAAGGCTTTGCGCACTGTGGCCAGATCCGCATCGGCCCCAGCCATCAGCCGCAATGCTTTCAAGGAATTGAACGGATGGCGCGGCGGAAACCGCACATCTACGCCATGCTGTTTTCCCAGAAAAATCGACTGCCGGTAGGTATGCAGCCGTTTGGCTGAAATTTCCGCCGGACCACGCTGGCCCCAATGCTTGAGGATAGCCCCGAGCAGAACAGGAACCGGCCGGACAGAAACACCGGCCGGCAATTCGTCGAGCCGGGCAAGCACCACATGAGCGAATGGCGAGATCAGATCATAGTGAAATTCAATTGTGCGCTTCTTCATTGTTCAGCAATCTCCGCGCCGATGCCGGTCATCATGGTCATGAATTCGGGAAAACTGGTGGCGATGATCGAACAATCATCGACCTGCACCGGGTTTTCGCTGGCAAGCCCCATGACAAGGAAACTCATGGCAATGCGGTGGTCAAGCCAGGTGGCGACAACAGCATCTCCGGATATTGCACCCAGTCCTTTTCCATCGGGTCGGCCCCGCACCGACAGCCAGTCTTCGCCTTCGCTGCAGTCGACGCCGTTGATTTCCAGCCCGCGCGCCACGGCTGCCAGCCGGTCGCTTTCTTTCACCCGCAATTCTTCAAGGCCCCGCATCACGGTCTCGCCTTTGGCGAAACTCGCGGCGATGGCCAGCACCGGATACTCATCGATCATCGATGGCGCCCGGCTGGCAGGCACGGTGACACCTTTGAGCTCAGATGCCCGGACCCGCAAATCGGCAACATCCTCGCCGCCGGCCTGCCGCGGATCGTGGATCTCAATATTCCCGCCCATCTCCTGCAAGGTCTGGATCAGGCCGGTGCGGGTCGGGTTCATCAGCACATTGCGAATCAGCAGGTCGGATCCGGGCACAATCAACGCCGCGACCAGCGGGAACGCCGTCGAGGAGGGGTCGCCCGGCACGTCAATGGTCTGTCCAAGAAGTTGACCGCGGCCTTCAAGCCGGATTGTTCGCACGCCGTCGGCACCGGTTTCCACATCCAGCGCCGCGCCAAAACCTTGCAGCATTTTTTCGGTGTGATCGCGGGTCATGACCGGCTCTATGACCGTGGTGATGCCGGGAATGTTGAGACCTGCCAGCAGCACGGCGGATTTGACCTGGGCGGAGGCCATTGGCACCCGGTAGCTGATCGGGGCAGGCGCCCGCGGTCCGCGCAATGTTACCGGCAACCGGTCACCGGCTTCCGATTTGACCTGAACACCCATCAGCCTCAACGGGTCGAGCACCCGCGCCATCGGCCGGCGCGACAATGACGCATCACCGATGAATGTGGTTTCAAAATCATAAGGACCCACCAGACCCATGGTCAGGCGGCAGCCAGTGCCGGCATTGCCAAAATCCAGCGCGGCTTCCGGCTCGAGCAGGCACCCGTTGCCGACGCCGTTGATGATCCAGGTTTCGCCGTCCTTGCGGATCGCGGCGCCCATGGCCTGCATCGCCTTGCCGGTATTGATTACGTCCTCGCCCTCGAGCAGGCCTGTTATTCGGGTTTCGCCCGCAGCAAGTCCGCCAAACATGAATGACCTGTGGGAAATTGATTTGTCACCCGGAATGCGGATGTCGCCCTTCAAGGCCGGGCTCTTCGAGGCTTTGGCGGGGCGAAGAAGTGCTGCGGCAGGACCCATAGGTGTTTTCCGGCTGATTTGGACGGGATAAAGCCGGTTGGGCGGCTCATGTGCAGCGGTAACTATCACAGCCTCAGGGCAAGCGTCATCCGACTTGGTTCAGTTTTTGACGAGAATGGCTTTGACAGCCGCGTTCAACATCATTAAGGGGTCCGGACCCGCCGAAACGGGGGGGCAGGCACTCCAGCCTTCGCCCTCCTGCCAGTTCAAGAGGCTTCGACAGTGGCAAAACCGGAACTTGGAACAAAACGCATTTGCCCCGAAACCGGGCGCAAATTCTATGACCTGAATAAAGATCCGATTGTCTCACCCTATACGGGCAAGACGTATCCGATCTCATTTTTCGAAGAAACGGCAAAGATTGCCGTGATCGAGAAAGAAGAAGAAGAAGAGGAAGTCGCGGAAGTCGAGGAAGAATCGGCTGACGTGGAAGTCGTATCGCTTGAAGAGGCGGACGAGGAAACCAAGAGCAAGGGCAAATCAGACGATATGCCTGATATCGACGACGATGTTGAAATCGACGACGATGACGACGACGATACCTTCCTCGCCGATGACGACGATGATGATGACGATGATGTCAGCGATATCATTGGCGTCAATGACGACGACGACGATTGAGACGGCAAATTCATCCGTGCACTGAAAGCCGAAAGGTTTTCAAAACTGCAAAAAGGATTGAATTTTCATCTTGATCTTGTGCGGCTGCAGACGTATGAAGCCGCACCTGCCCGCCACTGAAGAGTGGCTGGTTACTCGCAGGGATTGAGGTCTTACATCAATCTCTTGCGTCCCGGGGCCATAGCTCAGCTGGGAGAGCGCCTGCATGGCATGCAGGAGGTCAGCGGTTCGATCCCGCTTGGCTCCACCATTTCCTCGATTTTTCACTTGAAATGGCGCAACAGGCGCCTTGCGATGACTGTGGCGTTGCGTTCTCAACGCAACCAGCACGGCCACAGCCTGAAGTGTCTCCTGCAACAATTTGATAACCACACCGTGCAAAACCGCGACTTCAGAGGCCGAAATTCCGCGAAAGGAGCTCTCTTTTACCGGAATTGAAGTGTTTTTCCCTCAAAGCTCGGTCAGGACAGAAGCGGGGAAACAATCATGGATGCAGTGAGTGACAACCGGCAGATTCCACTTTGCATTGATCTCGATGGCACGCTGATCGCCACCGACACCCTTTGGGAAGGGCTGGTCTCGGTGCTGATCCGCAGACCCTGGTTGATTTTTGCTGCGATTGCCTGGGCGATCTCCGGCAAAGCCGTGCTGAAACGTCAAATCGCTGCCCGCTATCAAAGCAAGGGCGGAGACTGGCCCTATCGCACTGAGGTGATCGAACGGATCAAGCTCGCCCGCAAATCCGGGCAGCCGGTCTGGCTGGTAACAGGTGCCGCCGAATCCACCGCCAAGGCCGTTTCTGCACATCTTGGCCTTTTTGATCGCGTCCTGCATTCATCCGATACCGAAAATCTCACTTCCCGTCGCAAATGCGAGCGGCTTGTATCGTTGTGCGGTGATGGAGGGTTTGACTACGCCGGCAACAGCCGTGACGATCTGGCCGTCTTTGACGCCGCGCGGCGCGCCATCATCGTTGCGCCGGATCGGGCCGCCAGGCACTGGGGTGCCCGGCATGGAGCCGAAGTGCTTCCGCTGTCCGGAATTTCGCCGTTGGCGGTTTTCAAGTCCATTCGCGTGCATCAATGGCTCAAGAATATCCTGATCGCGGTTCCGCTGGTTCTCAATCACGAATTTGCCAATTTCAATCTTCTCCTGGCAGGGATAGCAGCGTTTTTCTCGTTCAGTTTTCTGGCGTCGGCGGTTTATATCGTCAATGACATCTCTGATCTGGCCAACGATCGTGAGCATCCGCGCAAGCGTTTGCGCCCGTTGGCCTCCGGATCTGTATCGATCCCGGTTGTCAGCGCCACTGCCGCTGCTCTGCTTTTGGCTTCCATTGGTCTGGCTAGTCTCTTGCCGCCACTGTTCTGGGCCGTCCTGTCCCTCTATGCGGTGGTGACAACGGTCTATACCTTTGTTCTCAAACGCAAGCTGCTGGTTGATGTTTTCACCCTCGCAGGCCTCTACACCGTGCGCATTGTCGCGGGCGCCGCCGCAACCGGCGTCGACCTCTCGTTCTGGCTGTTGGCGTTCTCGATCTTCTTTTTCCTGAGCCTGGCGCTGGTCAAGCGTTACGTCGAACTTGACGAGCTGGCAGAGGATTCCGAGACCCAGCTCAAGGGTCGCAGCTATGTCGGCAGCGACAAGGACATGATTGGTCAGGCGGGAATTGCATCTGCTTTTTCGTCAGCCATGGTTCTGGCGCTCTATGTCGACAGCAAGGAAGTCGCCTCCATGTATGCCCAGCCGGCGCTGCTGTGGCCGCTGTGTCCGCTGATTCTCTACATGCTGCTCCGGATCTGGATCCTCGCCCGCCGGTCGCAGATGCATGAAGATCCGGTTGTGTTCATCATGCGTGACTGGCGTAGCCAGGCCACCACCGTCGCTGGCGCTTGTCTGGTGATGCTCGCCGCCTTTCAGCTATGACATTGATGAGCCGGAAGTATGACAGCTGGGGCAGAGTGGTCCGCCATTCGCGATCGGCTGCGCACGCAGCGGAATTCAAACGCAGCGCAACGGGCATGTTCCTGCCGTTCGGTAACGGCCGCTCCTATGGTGACACTTGCCACAATGACCAGGGCCGTCTGATCCCCATGCGGCCTGGAGCTGCCATCAGCGCGTTCGATCCCGATACCGGTATGCTGACAGCCGATGCCGGCGTTTTGTTGTCGGATATTCTGGCGCTGGTGATGCCGCACGGGTTCTTTCTCGAAGTCACACCCGGTACGGCGCAGGTAACGCTCGGCGGCGCCATTGCCAATGACGTTCATGGCAAGAACCATCACCGCCGCGGCACATTTGGCGGTTCGGTTGTCACATTCTCCCTGCTCGGCAGTGACGGGGTGCGCACAACATGTTCGCCGGAAGTCAACGTCGCCCTTTTCAACGCGTCTATCGGTGGCATGGGGCTGACTGGTATCATCGAATCCGCCACAATCCGGTTGATGCGGGTACCGTCAGCCAATGTGCGCCAGACTGCATTCCGCTTTTCCGGCATCGACGGATATTTCGACGCAATCGACGGCATCGACGCGACCCATGAATATTCCGTCGCCTGGATCGATCAGCTTGCGCGTGGCGGCAAACTCGGGCGCGGTGTGTTGATGGCTGGAGACCATGCAGAAGATGGCGGTCCGGCAAAACCGCCATCGCCGCCAAAGCTGTCAGTCCCGTTCTCGCCGCCGGTCAATTTGCTCAATCGCCTGACACTCAAGGTTTTCAACGAGTTGTACTACGGTCGGGCACCGAAACAGCAGCAAACCAGCATCGTGCCCTGGTCATCCTATTTCCATCCGCTTGATGCAATCACCGGCTGGAACCGGCTTTACGGACCGCGCGGATTGTTCCAGCATCAAAGCATCTATCCAACCAAGAACGCACGTGAGATCACCATCGATCTTATCGAATGCGCCCAGAAACATGGTGCGGCGTCTTTCCTGACCGTGCTGAAACGCTTCGGCGAAACCCGGTCTCCGGGGCTGATGTCGTTTCCGCGTCCGGGGTTCACCCTGACACTGGATTTTGCCAATTCCGGAGATCAGACATTGCATATGCTCGACGCGCTGGATGAGATTGTGATGAAAGCCGGCGGTGCGCTTAATCCCTACAAGGATCAGCGCATGTCGCCTCGAATGTTCGAAGCCTCGTTTCCGCAATGGCGGGAGATGGAAGCCATGCGCGATCCCGCCGTGATGTCCGACTTCTGGCGTCGCACCGCCATGGTGCTGGACAGCCGGCAGCATTCCGGCAAACAGGCTGCCAGAGCCTGAACCACTGCTTGTTGCTTGCCAGCACGGCCAGCGCTCACTAATTGATGGTTAGACGTACATGAGGCTGCATTTGGCTCGCACACAGCTACGAAGGAAAACCATGTCCCGCATCTGCATTCTCGGCGCTGGCGCCTGGGGAACCGCACTCGCCACTGCTTTCGTGAGGCAAGGCCATGATGTGCGCATGTGGGGCCGTAATGCCGGAACCTGTGACGAGATTTCCCGTCTGCACACCAATCAGGCCTATCTTGGCGATGCGCGTCTGCCCGATCAGCTCGGAGCGACGGCAGATATGGCTCAGTCGCTCGGCAATGCTGACATTGTTCTGTTCGTCGCACCTGCCCAATCGACCGGCGAGGTCGCCAGCCAGGCAGCAGCCCATCTTCCCGCCAAGGCACTTCTGATTGCCTGCGCCAAGGGCATCGACAATCGCTCCGGCCAGACCCAGAGCGAAGTGATCGCCGGGCAGCTGCCGGATCACGTGGTGGGTGTTCTCTCCGGCCCGAGTTTTGCCGCCGATGTTGTCCGTGGCCTGCCCACGGCACTCACGCTCGCCATGCCGGAACAGGAGATGGCGCAGTCTATGGCGCAGGATCTGTCCGGCGACGCGATACGGCTTTATGCGTCAGATGATACCGTTGGAGTGCAGATTGGCGGTTCGCTCAAGAACGTAATGGCGATTGCTGTCGGGATCTGCCGTGGCGGCGGCATGGGCGCAAGCGCCGAAGCTGCGTTGATTACCAGAGGCTATGCCGAACTGGTGCGGCTGGGCGTGGCGATGGGCGCCCGTCCCGAGACCTTGATGGGACTGTCGGGTCTCGGCGATCTCGTCCTGACCTGTTCATCGGAACTGTCGCGCAATTTCTCTTATGGCATTGCTGTCGGCAGCGGCCGTGATGTGACCGGTCTCAAACTGGCAGAAGGGGTCTATACGGTCTCGATTGCCAATGACCTTGCGGAGAAACACAACATCTCTTGTCCTGTCATGCAGACGGCGGGGCTGGTTCTGTCGGGCAAAATGTCCGCTGACGAAGCCAGAAATGCCCTGATGTCGCGCCCGATCAAGGCCGAAAACCCTGAACCCCTGTAACGGCACCGGATTTGGCACCTATTGCGGGTCTGGTGGTGGGTATTTTCCAGTTCTGTCTATGCGATCAATCGCATGAGAGGATTTTTCATTTTTTTCCGCTCTAATGAGCCAATCCAGTAAAACGGCCCAGTAATACGGACAAGCGGCCGCGCGAATCGGAGCATTTCATGGTCTCAAGCCATACCATCACGCCTGTTATCCTGTGCGGCGGCGCAGGATCGCGGCTCTGGCCGATGTCACGCGATTCAAAGCCGAAACAGTTCCATCGTCTGGTCAATGACAAGACCCTGCTGACCAACACGCTTGAGCGCGTTGATTTCAAGGGCGAAGGCCTGCGCTATTTGCCTACCCGGATTGTCGGCGGCATCGCATTTGAATCTCTGCTGACAGAGCAGGGCGAGACCGGCAGCGTCGAGGTCGAGCGCTACGTGCTCGAGCCGTTGATTCGCGATACGGCTGCTGCCATCGCGGCGTCGATTGTCGATCTGGCCGACACCGATCCCGAGCGAATGGTGCTGGTGCTGCCATCCGACCACCAGATTTCCGATGTCGCGGCATTCTTTGACGTGATCCGCACCGGCGCTCAGGCGCTTGCCGAACGCGGCGGCATCATGACCATCGGCATCGCGCCGACCCGGCCCGAGACCCAATATGGCTATATCGAACGCGGTGATGGCGGCGGCCCGGTCTATGATGTGTCGCGGTTTCGTGAAAAGCCCGATCTCGAGACCGCCGAAACCTTTCTCCGTTCGGGCCGGTTTTTCTGGAATGGCGGTATCTTCATGTTCCGCGCCGGGGAAATGGGCACTGAACTCGCCCGCCAGCAGCCCGAAGTCTGGGCACAGGCAAAGCTCGCCGTCGAGCGCGCCGATGTCGAGGGCAAATGCTACAGGCTTGATCCCGAGGCCTTTGCCGCCAGCCCCAAGATCTCCATCGATTATGCGGTGATGGAAAACGCCCCCCGCATCGGTGTGGTTGCCGCCAGTTTCGACTGGAACGATCTGGGCTCCTGGAACCAGTTGCATGACGGAGCAGAGCTTGATGAGGATGGCAATGCCCGCTTCGGCGATGTGCTGACCATCGACGTTCACAACAGTTACCTCCGCTCCGAAGACAGGCTTCTGGCCGTCGCGGGTCTCGACAACATCATCGTGGTATCCCAGCCCGATGCGCTGCTGATCGTCCATCGCGACAAATCCCATCTGGTCAAGGACATTGCCGGGCAGGTCAAGAAAACCGGCGAATGGCCGCCGCTGGCCGTGGCCCACTCCGGTCGCCCGGTGCCATCGCCGCGGGTGATCCGCAAATGGCTGTTCGACACCGCGCTGCCGCTCTGGGCCGGCGTCGGCGTCGACCGGGTGCATGGCGGGGTCTACGAGGCGCTCAATCATGACGGCAGCCCGGCCGATCTGGATTACAAGCGGTTGAGAGTCCTGGCCCGGCAGATCTATTGCTTTGCCAATGCCGAATTGCTCGGATGGGAGGGCGACGCGCGGGAAGCGCTCGAGCATTGCTTTACCACCCTCATCACCACCGGATGGCACCCCGATGGCGGCTGGATTCATCTCTGGAACCCCGATGGCACGGTGAAGGACCCGCAACGCGACACCTATGATCAGTGCTTTGTGCTGCTGGCGCTGGCCTGGCTCTGGAAGGCAACGAAATGGCCCGAAGTGCGGGTCTGGGCCGAACGCACAATCGCCTATATGGACGATCATCTGGTCGACCATGCCAATGGCGGGTTTTACGAATCAAGTCTGCGGCTCGATTACCGCCGCGCCAATCCGCACATGCATTATCTCGAGGCGATGCAGGCCTGGTACGAAGTCACCGGCGAGCGCGCCTTTCTCGATCGCGCCCAGACTGCGGTGGACCTGTTCACAACGGTGTTCTTCAATCCGGAAAGCTGGAGTGTGACCGAGCATTTCGAGCGCGACTGGTCGGTCCGCAAGGACAAGCCCGCCCGTGTCGAACCCGGCCATCATTATGAATGGGTCTGGCTGTTATTGCGTCAGGCACGGTTCGCCGGCCAACCCGAGCTCAAGGAATATTGCCGCAAACTCTATGCCACCAGCCATGCCTTTGGCCACGCGCGCGGCACCGATGCGGTGTGTGATTCAATGGCGCCGGACGGCTCGGCTATGGTCGGCACAGCGCGGCTCTGGTGCCAGACCGAGGCGCTCAAGGCAGGTCTTCTGGCGCGCGCCGAGGGGCTGCCGGGCGATGAAACGTTGTTCATCCGCATGCTCGATGTCATCTTCAACCGCTATTTGACAACGCCGGCGCCAGGCGGCTGGTATGATCAGATCGACCCTAATGGCCGGGTGATCTCCAAGGATATGCCGACAAGCACCTTCTACCATGTGTTTTGTGCCTTGGTGGAGTATCTCAGGCATGAGGAAATGCTGCCCCGAGCTGATTGATGGTGCGAGACTTCGGGATGAACAGGCCCGAACCGACAGGCCCGAACCGACAGGCCGGAACCAACAGGAGAAACACGGATATGGCTGCGAAATTCGGCACAAGCGGGCTTCGCGGTCTTGTCGGCGACCTGACCGATGGAACCGCTGCGGCGCACGCCCGCGCCTTTGCCCGGCACCTCAAGGACACCGGGATGGCCGTCACCGGTGCGCCGGTCTTTATTGGCCGCGACATGCGCGCCTCAAGCCCTGAAATCGCCGCCCAGTGCGCCACGGCACTGAGTGCCGAAGGCCTGGAACCGGTCGACTGCGGCGTTCTGCCAACCCCGGCGCTGGCGCTGCACGCCATGCGCAAACGCGCGGCGGCCCTGATGATTACCGGGTCGCACATCCCCGATGATCGCAACGGTGTCAAATTCTACCGTCCCGATGGCGAGATAGACAAGAATGACGAGGTGGCGATTTCGCGTCTTGCACCGGCGTGCATGACGGCGTCCTCGCCGCCACCGCAACCCATGCGTGACCAGTCGTCCGAAGCCAATGCTGGCTTCATTGACCGGTATCGCGGTTTTACCCCCGACGAGCTTCTCAGTGGTTTGCGCATCGGTCTTTACGAGCATAGCTCCGCCGCAAGCGAGGCTCTGGCCGCCATCCTTGAAGAAGCCGGCGTGGACGTGCTCCGGCTTGGCAAGTCGCAGATTTTCATTCCAGTCGACACCGAGGCCGTGTCCGAGGAAACCAAGAGGCTGGCGGCTGGCTGGGTCGAGGCCGAAAAACTTGATGGGCTGGTGTCGGCCGATGGCGATGGCGACCGGCCACTGGTCATTGATGAGGCCGGTCAGGTGCTCAGGGGCGATGCGCTTGGTTTGATCGTGGCGCGCTATCTCGGGGCCAACGCAATAGTTACACCGGTGACGTCCAATTCGGGCATTGAAAGCCGCTGTCATGCCGACGTGAGCCGCACCAAAGTTGGCTCGCCCTTCGTAATTGCAGGGATGGCAGAAGCTCTGGCCAGGGGCAACACATGCGTCATCGGATTTGAAGCCAACGGCGGCGTACTGACCGGCAATCTGATGAGGGCAGGGACTGCTGACCTCGCCGCATTGCCGACGCGCGACAGCGTCTTGCCTATCCTCTGCGCTTTCGCCGCCGCGCGTGCCGCCGGGCAATCCCTGTCGGCCCATGTCGCCAGTCTCGAATTGCCGGTCGCCGCCAGTGACCGGATAGAAAATTTCGCCACCGCTGTCAGCCAGGCCCTCGTTACGGAGCTATCAAATGACGAAGCGGCGCGGAACCGGTTCTTCGAGCCTATCGGGAAAGCATCGTCCATCGACCTGACCGATGGCCTCAGGGTCACACTGCAAAACGGCGGCATCGTGCATTTGCGCCCCTCGGGCAATGCGCCGGAAATGCGGATTTACAGCGAAGCTGCGACCGAGGCGCTGGCGCGCGAGGTCATCGCGAAAACGATGGCGCGAGTCATAAAATTCACGGATGAATGACGGGCTCTAATATTTCGGCATACCCTTCGGCCGCATCCGCCGTTTCTGCGCGGCGATGCGAAACTGGGCATTTGCAGCCCCGTAACCGCCATAGCCGCCGCGCCGTTCGACGATCTCGAAAAAGAAACCTTCTCCGAAGCCGGGGCTGTAGAGCTGGAAATACTCGCCCTGCTCGTCGCGGTCGTAAAGAATATTGGCGTCCTTCAGCTGGTCGATGAGCGCCTCGTCGAGATCAAACCGGGCCGCGAGATCATCATAGTAATTCGCCGAGACCTCCAGCGGCGCAAAGCCGTTCACCGATAGCGCCTTGACGGTTGCGAAAATATCTTGCGTCTCGAAGGCCAGATGCTGCACCGCGGATCCGAACCGCTCGGCAATGAAATGCCCGGCCAATGTGCGGCGGTTCTCGGCTCCATTGAGCGTGATCCTGAGCGAGCCGTCGTCATTCTCGATCGCCTGGCTGCGCACAAGCCCGGCCGGGTCCACCACGTCGACCATCGGCGTTTTGCCGGTCTTGAAGATCGAGGTGTAAAACAGCAGCGAGGTCAGCATTTCCTCGTAATTCATGGTCTGGGCGACATGATCGATCCGCGTCAGCCCGGCACTGTTGGCAGCGTCAGGGTGCGTAACCGGGCGGAACTCGATATCCCACACTTTGGCCAGATCGCTTTGCTCATCGATGAAATGGATGAGCCCGCCGCCGAGGCCCCGGATCGCCGGGATCTTCAGTTCACCCGGCCCTATCGGCTGCTCGAACGGCACGGCATCGAGCGCCTTTGCCCGTTCCACCGTCGCTGCCGCATTCTCGACCTTCAGCCCGATATCGCAGACATTCATGCCATGGACCACATGCGAGGCGTGCGCGAAGCCGTCGCGTTCGGTGTTGATGACGATGTTGATCTCGCCCTGCCGCCACAGATGCACATCCTTGGAGATGTGCCGCCTGACCCGCTCGAAGCCGAGCATGTGCAGCAGCGCGGCAATCTGGGCGGCCTCTTCCTCGTCTGCGGCGAATTCGACGAACTCGACACCGCTGACCGCGATACGGTCGGGCATCTCCACAGACTCGATCTTGATATCAGGTTCGGCACGCCGCACCCGGTCCATCAGGTAAACCAGCGAGCGATGACCGTCGACAGAGATGAATTTTGGCGAGCCGCCACGGAACTGGTCGTTGAAGATTTCAAGCGACAACGTGCCATCGTAGCCGGTCGCAGCAACTGCCCGCATGAAGTTGAACACATCGAGATCGCCTTCACCCGGCATGTTGCGGAAATGCCGGCTCCAGTAGAGCAGATCCATATCGATTTTCGGGGCGTCTGCCAGTTGCACGAAGAAGATCTTGTCGCCCGGAATCGAGCGGATCGAGTCCGGATCGATCTTTCGCGCCAGAGTGTGAAACGAGTCAAGAATGATGCCGACATTGGAGTGATCTGCCCTGCGGACAATCTCCCAGGCGTCGCGGTGATCATTGACGTGACGGCCCCAGGCCAGCGCTTCGTACCCGACGCGAATGCCGCGTTTTGCCGCGCGCTCACCTAGCTCGTTGAAATCCTGTGCGGCACGGTCAATGCCGCCAAGCGAGGCCGGCGAGACATTGGAACAGACAAGCACCAGATCCGCGCCGAGTTCGCCCATCAGATCGAACTTGCGCTCCGCCCGGTCAAAAACCTTGGTTCGTTGCGGCTCCGGCATGCCCTCGAAATCCCGGAATGGCTGGAACAGCGATATCTCGAGCCCGTAATCACGGACCATCTGGCCGACGTCACGCGGACTTCCGTCATAGGCGAGGAAATCATTCTCGAAGATCTCGACGCCGTCAAATCCGGCCTCGGCGATCGCTGCGAGTTTCTCGCGCAAATCACCGGCAATCGAAACTGTGGCGATTGCGGTTTTCATCCCGGATACCCGAACACGCGCGGCAGCCACAAGACGATGCTCGGGAACAGGATCAGGCATGCCAGCGCCAGCACAAGAACACCGAGAAATGCCCAGATTTCGCCAATGATCTCGCGCAACGGGATCTGTGTCACTGCATTGATGACAAACAGCAGGATGCCATAGGGCGGCGTGATCAGGCCGATCATGCAATTGACCACCGCGACAACGCCGAAATGCACAAGGTCGATCCCCAGTTCATTGCAGGTTGGCAGGAACAGCGGGATGATCACCAGAATGATAGTTGTGGCGTCGAGCACACAACCGAGCAGCAGGAACAGTATGTTGACGCCGATCAGGAAGGTCAGCGGAGAGACATCCAGACCGACCAGCGACTGCGCCACGATGTTGGGGATGTTTTCCGACGCAACCACATAATTGAGGATCAGCGCGCCGCCGATCACCAGCCCGACGGCGGCCGATGATCGGGCGCTTTCAACCAGAATGCCGTAGAGCGCGCGAAGCGACAGCGCGCGGTAGAAGAGGCCCGCCAGCAGCAGTGCATAGGCCGCAGCCACCGCGGCAGCTTCCGTCGGCGTGGTGACGCCGCCATAGATTCCGTAAAGCAGGATCGCCGGCATCAGCAGCGCCGGAAAGGCGTTGGCAGTATGCCGCGGCAGGTCTCTGAGCGGAACCGGTTCCTCGACAGCGAAGTTGCGGCGGGTCGAGATGATGGTGTTCATCACCATCAGCACCGCGCCCATGAACAATCCCGGAATGATGCCGCCCAGAAACAGGAAGCCGATCGATGTGTTCGACACCAGCGCATAGAGCACCATCGGAATCGATGGCGGAATGATCGGGCCGATAGTGGCCGATGCGGCGGTGATCGCCGCCGCATAGCCGCGGGTGTAATGTCCGCTTTTGGTCATCATGCCGATAATGATCTTTCCGATTCCGGCAGCGTCAGCGACCGCAGAGCCGGACATGCCGGAAAAAATCAGGGAGGCGACGATATTGACGTGCCCGAGTCCGCCCCTGAACCGGCCGACCGCCGCCACGCAGAATTGCAGCAGCCGTTCGGATATGGTGCCAGCATTCATGATGTTGGCGGCAACGATGAACAGTGGCACTGCGAGCAGGATGAAGCTCTGATAGAGCCCGTCCATCAGCACTTTGCCGGCAATGCCGACACCCTGACCATTCGCGCCGAGATAAACAAAGGCGGCGATCAGGATCGAATAGGCGACCGGCAATCCGATGCCGGCCAGAAAGAACAGGGTGAGCAGGCAGAGAGCGAATTCGAGTGTCATTGTTTCGCTGCTCCGTCATGTCCCGGCTGGTCGATGTCCGCACCATGGCGGAACGCGCTGATTGCCCGCCAGCCATAGCGCGCGGCGACAACCACCAGAAAGAGGATGTAGACGGAATAGATATCGCGCATACGGACCCAGTCGCCGAGCAAATGGCTCAGTGTTGCCGTCTTCTTCAGCCGCAGGATGTAGAATTTTGACCAGGTAGGTTCCAGCGACCACAGCAGCCCGGCGCAGACAGCAAGGCCGCCGATGATCGCAAACCATCGCCGTGTTTTCGGGCTGACATGGCCGTAGATGATGTCGAAAGTCACATGGTCGCGTTCGCGCACCACAAAGGCCGCGCCCCAGAACACGATCCACACCCATAGCGCCAGGCAGAATTCCAGGGTCCAGCCATACTGGCTTGGTTCCAGTATCGGGAAGGTCTTGCCCAGCCAGTCGAGCTTCGCCGAATAGCGGATGCCGATCTGCAGGATGAAAGTCAAAAACATGGCGGCCATCATGATGGCCGCCACAAATTCGGTGCCACGGCGGAACCATTTGACGAGTGTCTTCATGTCAGGTCCACCGCAGCATCAGGAAGGTTTAGGGGATCAGTTGCCCAGGGCGTTGATCTTGTCGAGAACGCCTTCGGGCCAGCTGGCTGCGAATTCGGAACCGACATACTGCGCCTGAACATGGGTGCGGAAGGCGTTCAGGTCCGGCTCATAGATGTCCATGCCCTTTTCGCGCAGGAACGAGACCAGATCTTCTTCCTTCTTGAGCTGTGCCTGGCGACCGCTCTCGGCGGCATCGTCGGCAGCCTTCTGCACAGCGGTCTGCTGTTCAGGTGTCAGCTTGTCCCAGACAGCCTTGGAGAAGGCAACGTAGTTCAGGTCCACCAGATGCGAGGTCAGCACGACCTGCTTGGTCACTTCATAGAACTTGGCGTCAACCACGGTCGGCAGGGGGTTATCCTGGCCATCGACCGAACCGGTCGAAAGCGCGGTGTAGATCTCGGTGAACGACATAGGTGTCGGGTTGGCGCCGAGCGCCTTGCCGAGGAACTGCCATGCGTCCGAGCCGGGCATGCGCAGATTGACGCCTGCCAGATCTGCCGGTGTCATCACGGTCAGCTCTTCCTTGCTCTGACGCAAATTGACGTTGCGACGGCCCAGATACATGACCGAGAGAAGCTTCACGCCAAGCTCGTCTTCGACCTTCTGCTTGAAGGGATCCATCAATGGATCATTGAAGACGGCAACCTGGTGGGCGGCGTTCTGGTGAACATAACCGGTCGCGAAGATCGAGAATTCAGGGAAGAACGTTGCCAGTTCCTGCGCCGAAGCGATCGACATTTCGAGGTCGCCCGAAGCGATCGATTCCAGTTCGCTGCCCTGTGCGATCAGCGAACCGTTGTAGTGCGGCTCATAGGTGGCGAAAGCCGCCACTTCCGGAGCGAAGACTTCCGCAAGCGCAACCGAGCGCTGGTCGGTTTCCGATGCGGGTGTCGACATCCTGAGGGTGATTTTGTCATCTGCGAAGCTTGCAGGCGCAAAGCCGGCAACACCAACAGAAACTGCACATGCCAGCAGCATGCGGCGGGTAATGTTATTCATGGTATTCTCCTCCCGTTGATAATCCGTTGGCATCCGGCCCTGACGGATTTGACGAAAACCTGTCATAAAGCGTGGGCAATATCAACATACATATTGTGTTTCGTAGGATATTTCGAAATTTTCGGAAATCCCGGTTACGCTTCTTTTCGCGAATTTATAATAAATTCAACACCGCCCAGAATGTGAATGCTTAGAATTTCCTTGGCACGTTTTACATCCCGCGCAAACGCCGCCTCCAGCAAATCTGCATGTTCCGCCGCGCCCGGTTTTCCACGGAACGCGCGAGTAAGTATCTGATAGCGCAGATACTTGTCGAACAGCTGGCCATGCAAATCCATCAGCGTCTTGGAGCCGCATCCGGTGATAAGCGCCCGGTGAAATCCCCAGTCCGCCCGTTTCCAGCCTTCCCGCGCCGACATGTCGCCCGAAATCATCCGGTCTTCGAGGCGGTGCAGCTTGTGGTGGGCGGCGACCACTTGCGATTCCCAGTCCAGATCGCCATTTTCAAAGGAACGCGCGACGGCATGGCCTTCGACAAGCAGCCGCAATTCAGCCACCTCCCAGAGATCAGCATCCGAAACCCCGGCGACTTCAAAGCCTTTCTGGCCTTCGGCCACGACCAGGCCGTCTGAAGTCAGGCGGTTCAAGATCTCGCGAAGGGTGGTCACGCTGACATTGTAGCGTTTGCGCAACGGTTCCAGCCGCAGCTTTTCGCTCGGACGCAATTGCCCGAAGATGATGTCTTCCCGGATGTTGCGGTAGGTGCTGTCACCTATCGTGTCATGATCTGCGGTTTCAATCACGCTGTCACCTCCGGGCGTTCGTCTTGACTGCAAGAGAGAATGTAGGACATAAGAAATAATATAGGCAATTTGTCTTCAAGGGCAATCGAATCCTGATTGGAATTTCGTTATTCCTCTCCGCAACCGGGAAAAAGACCGTGTATCCTAGTGTCTGCATACAGAGGCAACTGCAGCTTGCCGTGCGAGTGATGCGTTTTGCTACAGGCAGCGTGACCGATCGTCTACCCGGTGTAAGGCGATGATCGGGCCGGTCAGGATTGCCGTTGCCGGGGCTGGTTTGATCGGCAAACGGCACACGGAGGCAATCGCCGCCACGCCGGGAGTGGTGCTTCACTCAATTGTCGACCCTTCGGAGGCGGGTAACGCCTATGCGAATGAGATCGGTGCACAATGGCACGCGTCGCTGACGGCATTGTTAGAGAAGGGGAAGCCCGACGGCGTAATTCTGGCCACGCCAAATCAGGTTCATGTCGAAAATGGCCTCGAGTGTGTGGCAGCCGGTGTCCCGGCGTTGATCGAAAAACCGTTGGCGACCGATCTGCAAGCTGGTCATGACCTCGTTGCTGCAGGGGAGAAGGCAGGCGTGCCGTTGCTCGTCGGCCATCACCGCCGTCACAATCCGTTGATTGCCTCGGCTAAAAAGCAAATCACCGATGGACTTCTGGGCACGTTGATTGCGGTGCACGGCATGTTTTGGCTGATGAAGCCGGATGATTATTTTGATGCCGATTGGCGGCGCCAGCCGGGCGGTGGTCCTGTGTTTCTCAACCTTATTCACGACATCGATCTGCTGCGTCACTTGATCGGCGAGATCGTTTCGGTTCAGGCCCTGAGCTCCAATGCAGTGCGCGGCAATGCGGTCGAGGAAACCGCAGCGCTGGTCTTCCGTTTTGAAAACGGTGTGCTCGGAACTTTCAGTCTTTCTGACACAATTGTATCGCCATGGAGCTGGGAACTGACCGCGTCTGAAAACCCGGCCTACCCGCCAACCGGCCAATCCTGTTACTTCATTGGCGGCACGCATGGTTCGATGGAGCTGCCAAACGCAAAACTCTGGACCAACCCGGGACAAAGAGGTTGGTGGGAGCCAATCTCGGCGACGCGGTATCCGGTCAGCCGTGAAGATCCATTGGTTTGCCAGATCAGACAATTCGCGCGTGTCATTCTTGGCGAGGAGCCACCATTGGTGTCGGCGAAAGAGGGCTTGAAAACGCTGCAAGTCATCGATGCGGTGCAGCGATCGGTACGCACCGGTCTGGCGGTGACGCTTTGACCGGACAATTGCTGAGCAATGTGCAAAGAACCGGAGCTTCGGCAAGTTGGTGGCAATGAGATGATATCAGGTACAACCAAGCTGATTGCTCATCTGGGTGTTCCCACAGAGTCGTTCCGCGCCCCTTTGATCTACAATCCCTGGTTCGAATCCAAAGGCATTGATGCCCGGGTCGTGCCGATGGGCTGCGAACCAGAGGATTATCCGGCTTTCTTGCCGCTTCTCTTCAAGCTTCGCAATATCCGGGGCGCGCTGGTGACGATGCCTCACAAGGTGACCACGGTGGCGCTTCTGGATGTGGCCACTCCTGCAGTCCTGATCTCGGGGTCCTGCAATGCGGTCAAGCGTGACGCCGATGGCCGTCTTGTCGGCGATATGTTCGATGGCGAAGGTTTTGTTCGCGGAATGCTGCGCAAGGGCCGCCATGTGGCGGGTGCCAGGGCACTTGTCGTCGGGGCCGGCGGTGTCGGATCCGGCATCGCAGCTTCGCTTGCCCAGGCCGGTGTCGTGGAGATCGGGCTTTATGACACTCGCGAGAGTATTGCCGAACAGCTTGCCCAGAGGCTGCGGCGCCATTGTCCCGGAATAGGCATTCAGACAGGCTCCAACGATCCTGCCGGATGGGATGTGGTCGTCAACGCCACGCCACTGGGCATGAACACGGGAGATCCGATGCCGGTTGACGTCACCCGCATCGATCCGTCGGCGTTTGTTGGCGAGGTCGTGATGAAACAGGCCGAAACGCCATTTCTGGCAGCAGTCCGCCAGCTTGGCTGCATGACACAAATAGGCACCGACATGTTGTTTGAGCAAATCCCCGCCTATTTGGAGTTTTTCGGTTTTCCCGCAGCGACAGCCGATGAACTGCGCGACATTTCGCAACTGAACGACTAACGTATCCGCCTTGATCAAGCTGTTTTTGGCTTCCATTTCCGGTTCTGTTTGTAAGGCGGCCGCCAGCCGCGGTTGGCAGTGGTCAGCAATAGAAAATACAGTGCGTACAATGCGACATGTCGGTCTATGACCAAAAGATAATGCAACATTCCAAAAGAGAAAATCAGCGTCAGCAGAAGGAAGACATTCTCCTTCATGCTGGCGTCTCCACGCCTATAGATCCGGAAGTGCGAGCGTCAGCCGGCCGGATGGTGATGTATGGATCGACCGTATCCGCAGGTTAAGAATTTGGTCTTTGCGTTCCGTTTGAGTGCCCTGTTCGTTGCGCCAGGATGACGGCATCAATCAATGCCCCCTGCCGGTTGCCTCCTGGATGATGGCGTCAGTTGGCCTGACGATAGAGCGGTGTTCCATGCGTACCGTTGATTTCCCCATGCATGTCGATACAGTCTTTCTGCAAGACCGGCTGCATGCATTCGCAGTATATTCATTGTGAAAATCTGCGAAGGGAGGAATTTGTGGATACTATTCCTGGCGAAGCAAAAGCTTTGAGGTTTGAAGAGGTGTGTTACGGCAAGCCTGTACGCACACAGAACGGGCCTCTGCACGAGAGCGCGCTTTACGGCGTCAACTCCGTAACGCCGGGTGTCGACAATCCATTACGCTATATTCCGGCCAATTTTCTCGGAAATGCAAATCTTACTTCCAGCATGATAGATCCGGCATTTGCCGGGCGGGGCGCACTCATTGTCAAGGCAGTCGATGAGGGGCTGGCGATCATGCGGATGCGCTATCGTGCAGAGGCAGGCGAGGGTGAGGGCGGCCGGCAGTTTCTTCTGTCTCGCACACTGCTCCTGCCGGATGTCCAATATTGGCATGAGATTCCTCCGGGGCTGTTCTCCTGGTGTGAGCAGGGACTGGTCGCGCAAGCTTTTGTTTTTGACCAGCCGAGTTCACCGGAAATGCGGCCGGTGGAGCTTCCGGCATTTCAGGCGCGGGACGTAAACTGGTTCGATAATCTGAGCCAGCATCGCCAGATCCAGTTGGGGTCCGCATTCCAGGCCATCGCCAGACGGGTTGGCTGGACTGTATCCAAGGTGGTTGCGGAAGAGGAGAAGCAAAGGCCGGCGGCTCTGATTGCAGCAGATCTTGATGTCATTTCGTCATTGCCTCGAAAGTTTCCCCTTCGCCATGGCAATTCCGATCAGTTCATTCTCAACCTGGGTCTTGATCCCCAGCTGACTCCTGGCGCAGTCAGCTATTTTCCTGGCCATCGCGGCAGTGCAATCGAAGCTCCGGACCTGCATGCGCTGAGAATTGCAATCATCAGTAGCGAAGAAAATCACCCCGCCGAACCCGGCGTTAATCATACTTCCGGAACGTCCGACAGCCTTGACCGCAGGATCGGCAGCGAACCGATTCCGCTAAAGTGGCTTTCTTAGCAATTTCAAATAATTATGTTGCATTTTAATCATTTACTTTAGTGCGATTCAACAGGCCGCCAACTGTTGCGCTAAGGATTTATAAACTATATCGTTCAGGCTCGTATCGGGTAAGTACTAGCGTTGGGTCTTTAATGTTGAATTGGGATCTAAGTAACCCAAAGAAAACGCAGCTGCGCGTTGAGAATTGTTCCTTGATCTGTGATCTTGGTGAATTCTCTCGCATAGTTACGATTTCAAATTCGACTTTATCTGCCGAAGAAATACTGAAAATATCAGTCGCGGGATACATTGAAGAGGCGCCTTGGCTTAATGCGACTCTACGAAATGTGGAAAGCGGCGAGACTATACTTCAGTATGAGCTGGGAAAATCAAAAAACATTGATTTGGTCCTTGAGTGCTCGCGCGAGCCAACAGAGGACGAGATAGCTGATGCATCGCGCGAGCAGTTTATGCTCTCGATTACGCTGCAAACCAAGCGCGCCGATGGGCAGTCACAAAACCTCAAGTTGGAGCTTGCCAGCCCGCGTCTGCAGACGCTGAAATGGCAGCCGCCGGTGGTGCAGACCAGGCAGGCGACGATTCCCGAACTCAGCCGGGTTGAAAAGCAAGAGCACAATGATGTCGATCTCTTCACAATCAATGTGAAACAGCCCGTCACCCGCCTGGAATATGGCGGGGCGCCAACCAGCGCACTTGTATCAGGCCGTTTGAGCTGCCGGGTCGACGGTGAGATCAAGGATGTTTCCGCGAGCTTCACCCTTGGGCCGGCCGTCACGCGGTCCACTGCCGGGGTCGCTTGCGAGCTCAGCGCCGGCGACGAAGTGTCAATTCCCTGCATCGTCTCCATCAATGAAGTCTTCGAAGCTGCGGAGAGCGCCGACACGTTGCTGATGCAGTTCGACTGGAGCTGCATTTTCAGTGATGAGACGCAAGCCCCGCTTTCAGGCACCTATGATTTTGACTTGCAGTTGAGGCAGGGAGAAATCCTGGCTCTCAAATACCGTGATGCGTCAGCTGTGCCCAACATGACCCGTGGCGAAGCGCCTTTTGCGGAGCGGTTCCCGCTGGAATTCTCGGTGCCGATTTCGGGTGGCGGGGTTCAGTTCGAGCTTGGCGACACCATCGAGTTCGATGTTGTCTGTCTCGACGACAGCTGGGATGTCGTGGCTCATGCGCACATCTTGCCGGAAGGCGAGAAAATGGCGCTCACCAGCCGGGATGATTTCAAGCTGGTGCAGGACATTGAGGTCGATCAGAACAATGGCGGAAAGATTCAGATCCCGTTTCACAACACCACGTTGGATGAAACCGGCGACACTGACCGCTACCAGCTGTTTATCCGGTTTGAAGCCCGGCGGCTGAAAATCAGGGCGGGAATGTCCCTTGTTGCCGAAGATGACCTGTTCGAGCATAAATACGGCATGGTGGCGGTCGACATCGTCCTGCGCCAGCGCGACCCCAAATATCTGATCTGCCTGGACTACGGCGCGTCGGCGATTGCTGCCTGGTTCGGACGGGTTGAGAGAAATTTGGCCCGGCAGCTGATCCCGCTCGGATCATACGCCTACAGTCTTGCCGGCGCTCATTCGGAATATGATCCGAACAAGAAACGTTGGCAAAATGTCCTGATTCCGTCCACCATCGGATTGAACCCTGCCAGGCATGTACGCTCGCGCAAGGCACCTCTGTCCTACGGCAATCTCTCTTATGTCGGCACCAAATTGCAGGCGGCCGAAAAGAGAATGGCATTGTTCGGCCGGACCTATGATATTTCTATTCCGGTCGACCGGGATTTTGTCACGGACGGGGAAACGTCCCCCTATCTGGAACTTCAGACGCTCGTCATCCCGGACCTCAAACGCATGCTGATGAATTCTGAGGCAGGGTTCAAATACCGTATCAAGCAATCCGTCATAGAGCGCACGGCCAATGGATTGCAGGCGACCCGCGAGATCAATCTTGCCGCCCTGACCAGAGATGCGTTTCACGAACTGGGGTCCTACATGATTCCCAATTCGTTGTTTTATGCCCATGACCAGCTTGATGGCCCGATAGTCAGTGAAGTCGGCGATGAACGCTTTGATCAATGGCTCGAGAGTGCGGACAGTGATGTTCAGGTTGTCGTGACCCATCCGAGCGGCATCGCTCATCACAAGCGGGAACTCTACAAGAATGCCGCCAGAGCTTTTGCGCAAGGCTTGACCGGGACGCACGATGCGCGCGCGGCGAGAGAACCCAAATTGATTCCGGAAGCACTCGCTGCCGCCTATTTCGGGATTTCCCGTTCCCAGGGACGGCGTGAGGAAACCCAGGTTTTTGCCTGCATCGATATTGGCGCCAGCACGGTCGACGCCAGCTTGATCGAAGTGAAGATGCGGCACGACAGCATCGAAAGCTGGAAGGTTTTTGCGCATTTCGGGGCAACGATCGGCGGTGCCAATCTGGATGAAGCGCTTCTCGCCATTCTGATCCAGAACCTGCGTGAACTGTTTTCGGCGACAGAACCGGTTTTCGAGGATCTGGAACTCGACCATCGTTTCTTGCGTGACGAAGCTCTCAAGGTTGCCTTGCTGCCGCGTATTCAGGAGGCCAAGCGGGCGCTTACGGAAACGCTCATGCGCAATGCAGGCTCCGATGATGAATATCGCTGGGCTGAAGAAGGCGATGGCAGCTCGTTTGCGGTTGAACTGAATGATATTCTTCGCAGTGCGTCGCCCGGCCAGCCATTGAGCGAACGCGATACCGCCATTCCGGGCTCGAATGACAAGATCCAGTTGCGCGTCAGGTCTACCTCGACGGGAGGTCAGGCAATCTGGTTCGAGATTTCACCGGATCTGCTTGACGCAAATGAGCCGATTGCCAATCCATCGCGAAGCAATCCGCAAACGGTTGCCCGTACCCTGGGTTATGCTGTTCCGGCCATGCTGATCAGAGAAGCGCGGCGGTTGAATCTGGGTGATCCGCAGTGGGTCATTACCGGCCGTGCCAGCCTCTGGCCTTCGGTTTTCACCGGTATCGGCCGGTCCGCGCAACTGCTCGGCCAGGCAAGGGATGCGGCGCCTCTGAGGCCGTTCAGCCCGGATGATATGAAGAATGCAACGGTCTATGGCGCAGCACGTCTCGCAACTTCAGGACTGGAGATTACAGACGGCGCCGACCATTCCTACGCGCTCGTTCTGCATGATGACGGCCGCGGCGTTGTCTCGGAGATCGAGTATCTCGATACGCGATCGCGCTCCGAGGGCAACAAGAGCGTGCGGTTCCTGCCCAATCGCTGGCTGAGCCGTGTCTTGCCGGGGCTGGACGATGTCGGCAGCGACAATGACATAACCCGCGACGAAATCGTCCGTCTGTTCGGTGTGTTCGGCCAGAAGGTGGTTGTCGATCAGTCGCAGGTAAAACCTGGCGGACTCGCCGGCGGCCAGGATCAGCACGTCGAGATATCCTGGAAACGCAGGAACTCGGACGTCGAATTCACGGTTGGCGATATCATCGTCCGCCAACCCCGAAGTCGCTTGGCGGGAACCTAGAGGGCGCAAGATGGCGGTGATTGGTATCGAGTTCACATCCGGAGTTGCGCAAGTGTTGTTCACGATATTGCTCGCAGGCATTGTCGTGGCGGCGGTCTGGTTGTTCCGGCGGCTCCGTCAGAGCGAAACGCAATTGGCTTCGATCCGGCGGGAAAACGGAAAACTCCGCAACGAAATTGCCAATATCACTGGTTGGACAACCAATGGCCGTCTTCCGGAGGATTGGCAGGAGCGATTGCGCAACGACAGGGCCGATGCCGCTGGCGCGACACCGCCCGCGGGAGCCGAAGCGCCGCGAGAGCTTGTTCTGATGGCCGCTCATCACGCCATGGTTTCGATCGAACCACCGCATTTTGCCTCCAGCGACAGCGCCGAAGAAGTAAGCCGCACCCACAAGCGGATTGTTGATCTGATCGAGGGGCTGGCTGTCGAGCGCATTGATCCTGTGCCAGCGCTTGCCAACGGCGACATGGACAAGCTGATGTGCTTCTGGCGCCGTCTGGAGGCCTATTTCCCCGAGCGTGCTGAAACCGATGCCTATGGCCTTGCAGCCTATGCCGTTCTCGACCTGTTGAAACGCAGACAGGTTCAGGTCACGGCGCCCCGGCCACTCTCGGTCGAAAGTGTCAAGAATTGCGTCTTCACCACCGATGATGGCGAAAAACTCAGGGACATCTCGCGCATCCGCACCGCGGCATTTGCGGCAAGCTCACGCTTTACCAACCCGCAGGGGGGTGAGGAGCTCGTGATCGACTGTGAACGTCCTGGATGGAGTGGTCCGAATGGCCGCAAGAATCCACGAATACTGATCCTTGATCGATCATGGTAAGGCGCGGACGCATTTATGACCTTAGGTAATCCAGTCCGCTTCAATGACGAGTCCGACCGCCCGGTCATCATGATCCCGGTGAAGCTGGATTTGCGTGACAATCAGGCATTTTGGCGCCGCAATGTCTTTGCCATTCCCAAGACGGGTCTGTTGGGGTGGCTTTTCAAGAAGCGCAGCAAGGCAGCGCGGGACTATCCATGGATCGTTGGCGGAAATCCGGACCCGGGCAAGCGATCCGGGATGTTTCAGGTCTCGCGTGGCTCTGTCGACGAGGTTCTGTACAACATTACAGACAAGCTGATCATCGGAACGGCCAATGGCAGCGAAGTGGTCGAGGTTGCTTTTCAGCATCTTACTTTTGTTTCAGGGCCTGGCGGAGTGTGTGACACGGCCTCCGAAAGGGGACTTGAGGAGAGAATATCGGAAAGCCTGAGTTCCACTTTGAAGGGCTATTTCGATCCGACCATCGGTGTCAGGGTTGACTGCATGGTCAACCCGTCCCTGCCTGCCAATCAGCTCAATATGTATCTGGGGCAGGGGATCTTCGTGCCCCGTCGCGGCGAGCGTCCGATCGGCTGGATCCGCTATTATCCCGACCCTTCCAGCCGCGATGATTACAACGAGCCACAATTGCTCGATGGCCGACCGGCCGGTCTGTACAAGGGGCAGGGTGGTCTTGTCATCGGCATCGGCGAGGGACGTCTTCACGCTGAAATCGATCTCGGCTCTGATGAGGAGGTGCAGTCGTCATTCCTGTTCATCAACAAGGACGAAGTCCTGACGCCGTCCAATGAAGAGAACAGCGGCCGCGGTGTTGATGCCCGTCTTTCCTTTTGCAGAGGCCATGGAAATGAACCCGTCCCCAGCCGGGTTGCGTGTACAGACGAGCTCTGTGACATCGCCTGGAAAATCGATTTCGTGGGCACCGCCCAGATCCCCGGAAGGCTGGAGATATGCGTCGATTCACGCAAATCACGGCTGCATTGGAAGCCGACAAATGGCTGCAATGCGGCTGTCAGTTCCCTGCTGTTCGATTTGAGGGATTTCTCTCATCGTGACATCGATCGTGTGTGGATCGATCTCGACCGGGACAATATCCTGACAGCCTATGCACTTCAGGTCGCGCGTGTTTCTCTTGTCTGGGACTGCGAGAACGAAGAGCAGTATGTCTACGAATGGGGCCAGACCGGCGCGCCGTTCAAGACGCCCGGAAGCGTCGGCCTGAAATGCCGCACCATCGAAAACAACATCATCGAGGTCGGGCGTGCCGATGGTGAGCCTTTCGGTTATCTGGAACTGCCGGAAGTGCCGGAGAAGGTGATTTTTTCTGACACGTTCCAGTCTTTCAGCGGTTACCATCTCGACTGGCTCGATCAATGCGGACGCATCTCCTTCGGCGATACGGTTCTGTCGCTGGGTGAGGTCTACGCCGAAAAATGCTCGGGCATGCCGATTTCCAGGTTTGAACCGGGGGAGACAAGAAAAGTTGTTGGCCCGCTGGTCCTGACCCCCTGTGAGGGAGGCTGAGCCAGATGAAAGCCAGATTTTTCAGCGCGCGCTATTTTCACATTGTTGTGCTGTCCTTGCTTGCTGGCATTCTCTATCTGGGCGCCTACTTTTTTGTCGATACCTTCAGAGTGAACCGGATCTGGATGGAGCGTGTCGAGATCCCGAGCGCTTTGGCGTTCGATGAAGCAACATTTGATTTTCTGGTTGATGGCGGTGCAATTTGGCCGATGCGCGATGGCGTGTCTGTGGCTCTTGGACACGCCGCCTGCAATACCCTGGCACTGCGCTCGCCCGAAACTGTAACTCTGGTCTCGGGTCCTGCGGGTGAGGCAGGTCGCAAATATGTCCGCGAACTTTGCGAATCGGCGCAGGGCGAACGCATTCGCGCGGAAGTAGCCAATTTCAATCAGAGCTACCGTATTGTCTCGGTTTCGGACAACCGCGAAGCAGACAATGCGCTGAAATCCGATCAGGGCGTCGCTTGTGCCGATGGTGTGAGCACGGCCAAGCTTTTCGTGCCCGCCCGCTGCCTGCCGAACAAATGGGAAGCGACAATCGCCGCCGATGGCCGCGCAGTGCAGTCGATTACAACGGCGACGATCTCACAGTTCGACTATGCCTTCCTGGCCAGTGAAACCGAAAGTTTTTTCGGGGACTGGAAAGTCATAACGCCTGTTATCGACACGCAGACAGGAGAATCCGGCCAATACAGGTTCAGGACGACCATGTCATTTGGTGAAATGCCGGTGAGCATTCGCACCATCGGGGCCGTGCGATCCATCTCGATCAACGGGACTCCGGTGAAAATCGATCCCGCTATCGGACCGGAGGATGTGCTCGAGGTTGCCGGGCAGAAGCAACGGGTGTCGTTGCAAATCTATTGCGCCGATGATTCACGGGGAACTGGTCATCGCGTGCGCTGCGAGGGAGAAAACCCGCGCGGGCGGCCGACGGGTTCGCAGATATTCTTGTCCGGGCTGAAAAAGCGGGTCATTGACCTGGAATTGGTCATCGAGCCCTCGATCAGGATTGATCGGGGGCTCAGGCGCTATCTCGCCAATCGCGAGAAAGCAGCTCCTGCAGTTCCGGACCAGAAAATTTCGCTGGGTTTCGGGCGCATTCGTGTCGCGTGCGAATTGTCTGGTTTTGAGGTTGGTAAATCAGCGACGGGCAATTCTGATACCGGATGTGATCTGAGCTGGAATGTCCCTGGCAACCAGAGGGTTGAAAGCCAATCCGAACCGTTGACCGGCTTGACGCTTGGCGAGCTGCCGGTTCTCGACTCACAAGGAGCGCTTACCCAGAAGGCCTTTGAGTTGGGCCTTGGGCCCTTGCTGGGGCTTGGCACAGGTGATTCCGGATCGGTTGCCGCAGCCCTGCCCCGAACCGAAGAGGGCGAAAACCCCTCCCTGACCTTGATCCCCGGGTATCAGGAAAAGGCGCTTGCGGCTTTGGCTCAAAACTACAAGTGCCCGAAAGACGAGGAACGGTGCGGCAGGCGTGCTGATCTCGTCATCCTGGATGCGGAGGGTGAGGACGCCGGCAATGTGCTCGCCATTGCCAGCCTGCCGCAGCCGCGAACGGGAATGTCCTCGTGGGACATTGAAACGCTGGAGCTGACAGCCTCCTCCAAAAGCCCGTTGGCTGCCTATGCCTGGCGTAACTACGATTTGCGCGGCACCCCCGGTTCGGCCTTCAAGTTGATAACCGCACTGGCAGCCAGCCAGTATGTTCTCGACAGCGGCGACAAGGCGCTTGAAAACGTGCTGCTCGGCACAGCCAGCCCGATCCAGATCGCCGATCTGTTTGGTATCGTCGCGACCCGCCCGTCTTTCAACGGACGCTGTAAACCGGACTACCAAGAGCGCAATCCGAAAAAAATGAATGCCCTGCCGATCCTTGGAGCAAGAGACCGAATCGTCTTCTGCATGGGCAATTCGGCGTCTTCCGCTGGCGTGCGTAGTGGCATCAGCCACATTCTCGAGACCGGCGTTGACAGTGGCTGTGGCGAAGCCCGGACGCCGAGATCTGGCATGTGCGAGGCAATCAAGCGGTCTTCAAACCTGTTCTTCGCCGGGATCGCAATGTATCTGGATGCTGACAAGCTCGTAGATCCGGAAACTGGTTACGAACACACCAGACTGGTTCCCGATCTTCTGCTGGCCAAGGAAGCAGAAAGGTTCTTCCCCGCCGCCCGCAGTTCCGAAGCAATTGCACGTAAAAGTGCACTCGACATTCTGGATGTGAACTATCCTGCGACCGGGCGGGGCCGTGCCAGCCCTCTGATCGTCGAAGCTGGATTGCCGGTACCACCAGGAGAGCCACGGCGGCTGAGATTGGCGCGGGGCGGCATCGGCCTCAGCGTCAGCGCCAGCCCGCTGTCCATGGCGTCGGTCGCAGCATCCGTCGCATCAGGCAAGGTCGTCCGGCCCCATCTCGTGCCACGGGCAGAGCGGGGCCCCTCGGATGACCCGGTTGAAGGCGAACCGCTCCTGTTGGCTCCGCCGGAAAAGCAGGCTTTGGCCGACGGATTTTTGGATGAAATCAGAAAAGGCATGGCTGCGGTTGTGCGAAAGCAGGGCGGCACTTCACGCAGCGCTTTTGCGAAGATACCGGTTGAGCTGCGGGAGTCGATTTATGCAAAGACCGGCACCGCGCCGGTGTTCACCCATGGGACTGCGCCCCCGGATGGGCGGTACGCCTCCTGGCTTGTCGGCTACGTCGACCCGCAAGCAGGTCTGCCCGGCTTCAATCAGAAAATTGCCTTCGCTTGCCGCGTGGCGTTTTCCCCAAGCTACGGCGGGTCGGTCTGTGGGCCGATCGTCCGCGATTTTCTCCTGTCCTTGTATGAGGCGGGAAAATGAAGCTTGTCCGCTCCATAACTTCGGTCTTAAGCGTTTTGATGCGTCTCGCCTTCGGGCTGGCGACAATGGCTGTGATCTTCTGGTGGATGTTCGCTCTATATACGGCGGCTGAACACGCGCCGCATTTCAGTTCGCTGAAGGATCTGAAGCTGACCATACCGCGAGGCGGGGAGGTCGTGCTCGGGCGTGCGGAATTGCTCCAGCCGGCCGGTGCGCGCTCGGCGGAACTGCAGCATGTGCGCTTGCGGGCATCGGAAGATGGACAACTGCTGATCAGCCGGGTGGCGGAACTCCGCGATCTCAATGTCGAGTTTGGCGGCAAGACCGAAGAAGGTTCAAGCGAGCGCTATGAGATTTCCCGGCAGGAAGGCGCCGTCACGCTGCTTTCTGCCGGTTCCCAGTTTGTAAAGATTGCCGTGAAGGATGACGGCGGGATTGAATTCGCTGTCGAAGACTGGGCAGGAAACACGTCGACAGCAGTGGTGTACCGAAATGGCGCGGAAATCCTTGTCAACGGAGAACCCGCCAACGGTTGTTATGAGCAGGGTACGGCCAGCTGGGTCGTGTCGCAGGCCAACAGGCTGAGCGATGAGGTTGTCTCCAGGGTGTCAAGATTTGTCGAGCCTTTCGGCGTCAGCGATCTGCTGCGAAGAAAAGGAAGGGCAACCATTGCGGTCCTTGGGGGAGATGTCGATTGCACCATGCACAGCTACGCATTGGTGGCCATGCCGCGAGCCAACCCGGAACTCGAATTTATCGTCCGCAAGAACCTCTCTGACGACCGGTTGTTTGTTTCAATCTACCGCGAAGCCCAGCTGGTTCCCGTCAGCTTCGAGACTTGGCTGAACGGCAAACGGATCCGCCAGAACTATGGCCGGACCGGCATCGAGGTTCCGGTAGCCTCCACCGCACCGCTTGAATACCCGCCGGTCACTCATTTCACTGCCGGCAAGACGCGATATGCCATCGACGCGGAGGCCACACCCGGGGGCGGATGGGATATTTACATCGAGCCCAACCGCCGGGTGGCGTTGTTTGATGAGAGTGTCTGTACCCAGTCCTCTCAGGCCGTCGTCGAGACTGCTTCAGCAGAAGATTGTCCTCCGCCGCTCGACACCTCGCCCAACGCTTTGCCGAAGGGCGCAAGCATCGAGGTTACGAAACTGCAGCTTCCCTCCACGCTCGACCGGCTTTTCGTGAGCAGCCCCGAGGGACTTGTGAGCGCCGAGATACTGGCCAGAGGTGCCGCTATTTGCTTGTCTTTGCTGATCGTGTTGGCGGTCCCGGGCGCTACCATCTGGCGTGCCAATGGCAGCATTGTCCGTGCGGTATTCCTGGTCCTGGCAGGCGGCTTTGTGCTGATGCTGGCCTTGCTTCCCGATCTGGTCGCGATCGCCCGGGTGTTCACGGACGTCCCTGATGCATCCCGGTGGCTGTTTTATGGATTGGGAGCCATGTGGGTATGCGCGACAATTGTCGTCATGCTGGACCGCTCCGGCGGTGCCAGCCTCTCGGCATTCTGGCTTGTTCTGACAGCCATCATCGCGCTGAGCTCGATCTCCATGTTCAGCCTCAGCGCCGAAGGCCCCAACACCGATTGGGAACGCTTCTTCATCAAGCACAAGCTCGTTGTGCTCGACATACTGCCGTTGTTTGTGATGGCGCTGACCATCGTTTCACCGACGGCGCTCAAGCTGAGAATTGGCAATGACTTTGCCGGGCGCCCCTCCTTCTTTTCCCCCACGATGTGGCTTCTCGCCATCGTGTTTGCCCTGTTCGCTGCCTGGTTCTTCCTTGGCAACCAGACCGGTCTTGGCGGCTCCATCCAGCCCGTCGAAGCCGGTAAGTTTGCCATTGTCGTGCTTTTGGGCGCTGCTCTGGCGCAATGGCTGATCCGCGCCCGCCTGCTGGCCCAGTCATGGTTCGGCATTACGCTGATCGCCGTCATTCTTTCCACGCTGTTCCTGATAGCATTGCTTTTCGTTCCGGCCGTGAAGTCGGACTATTCGCCCCTGATCATCATCGCCTCGGCAACCGGGATTACCGCGGTCGTCGGGGTCATGGCGATTGGTTGGAGGATCAGGGAAGAGGAATATGACGACCTACGGGATATCAGGCGGATTCCCCTTTCCTACGTGCCCTCCATTCAGGATTTTCGCCTGAGTGTCGGGCAGTTCATTCTGCTCCTCCTCGTGTTTTCCGCCATAATCCTTGCGCCGTTGCTCTCCGCCGAACGCGCCAGGGAAATCACCGTCCTTGTGTTGGGCTCGGTGGAGTATTCGATCGCGGCGGCATTCGCGCTGGTGCTGGTGTTTGTTATGCTCGTCAGGACGCTGGCCATTCCCCGAGCCGTTTTCATTCTGCTTCTGGGGCTGCCGCTGGCGCTGATGGGCACCTGGGCGCTGATACGCAACGAAGTCGTCATCCTGGCAATTGCCGTGGCATGTCTCGGCATCATTGCATTCGCGGTCGCTATCCGTAATCGTGTCAACTGGACGCTGGCGCGTGTCGCAATTGCTGCGCCGCTGATCGCGCTGGTCATGGCCGTGGCTCTCAGGGACGTGCCGGCGAAGGCCGGGCTTGGGGTGCAGGACTGGTCCTGGTTCTATGGACCAGACAAGCAGATCACTGAATTGGAAAAAGTGCTGGGCGACGGACGCCGGCTGCCGGTCGAGCGGTTGATGAGCTGGGCTGATCTGCGCTTTGGCCGCACTGGCGGGTTTGAGGAACCGCGACAGCTTATGCTGAGGGATATGAATTTCCATGTGCTGAGATCGCGGGCGACGCTGGCCAACGCGCCGTGCGGATTGAGCACCGAATTGACCGCAGCACCTTACAACATCGGTTACGCGGTTGGATGGCTGGGCGATGGAATCTCGAAAAGTCTGGGAATTTCCTGCCCGGACGAGGCGCAACAGGCGGAAACACTTCGCTGCACGCCCTCGACCCTGAAAGGGCCGGTCAGGCCCCATTGCGTGCCGGTTGTGCAGAGCGACTTTGCCGCGACCTACATTGCAACACGGCATGGCAATGCCGCCGCCACGTTGCTGATTGCGCTTCAGGCCTGCTTCATCTTCCTCGTTATCGCCCTCTATCTCAAACTCCAGGCCAAACGGTCACGTGATCCCGTTGAAACCGGAGCAGATCAGGCTTTGGCCTGCATCGCGCTTGGCGCAGGCATGCTGTTCCTGATGCAGTGGATATTGGCGTGGTCGAATGCGTTCGGATTGCTGCCCGTGATGGGGCAGCCGATGACGTGGCTTTCGGCAGGAACAAGTCATCATCTTTTCATGGCAATACCAGCGTCGCTGGTGCTTCTCGTGGCAACTCGTCTTGCAGGAATGAAAGCACCCGTGTTAACAATTCGTATACCGCCACGACGCCGGGGTTAGTCACCAGTAGAGTTTGAGTAAAGGGAGCAGGCGTTGAGATGGACAAGAAACAGAACGACGGGAATGCGATCCTAAGTACGACGCGCCTGAAGCAGGCTTTTATTATCGCCTTTGCTGCGGTTGCGTTCTTCATGACTGCATACGCTACCAGTGGCGGCGCGCGAATATTTATGACCGAGACCTATGCGTGGGTCGGCATTACCGCGCTTGCTGTCGGGTTTCTGGCATTTACCTCACTTGTTCTTGGCGACGGCATATCGTCCAACCGGCTCACCCAGGTCGCTCTGGTGACGCCGTTTTATCTGGTCGCTGTGGCGATATGCTGGATTTCATCCTTTGCCTCCTACCATCAGCAATTCTTGAGCGTTGGCGGATCCGATCTGGCCAATGCCGAGACGAGTTTGCGGCAAATGGGTCTCTACGCGCACGATATCAATAAGGAAATGAATGACCGGTATCTGGACAAGAAGACGGCATTGCTGGGTGATGAAGCACTGAAGGATTATTCAACCAGGATGGGCGCTCTCACCGACGAATTGCGCGACAGGGACAAGAAAAAGGAAATCGCATCCGAACTGCAGACGCTGATTGAAACCAAAAAGATCGAGCTGAGAAACCGGCAAGGCCAGCTGAAGACGCAGCAGGGTGAGGTGGAGCGGGACCTTCTCAAGCTCACGAAGCAGATCGAAGGCCTTGAAAATCAGGTTTCTGGTAAGCAAACACAGGCAGCGGCTACCGCCGAACTCGCCGGCAAACTCGAGCTCGCGCTGAAGCAGGAGGAAGGTGAGGCCGGAGTATCGCCGGAAAGCAAGGCCATTCTTCTCGCCGACGGGCTGGCCGGTCAACTGCTCAGCGATCCGGCCTGCAATCGCCGGCGCCGTGCTGGTACCGGCGGTGGGCTGGCGGGAACCTGCTACAAGGCGCTTGGGGAAAAACTCGCCGAAACGCGCGCTCAGCTTGCCGATGCCAATAAGGAATACAAGTCCGCGCGCGAGCAACTACTGACCGCAAACCAGCGGCAGGCCTCTCTGCAATCCGATGTGGTCAAGATCGCAGCCGAGTTGGAATCTGCCACAACCCAGATCAGTGAAGACCTTGCGTCGGGTTATACGCTCGACGCCGACGGGTTCCTGCAAAGTGTCAACGCGTTCGTCGATACACCCAGCCAGACCAGCTTCAAGCAGACCGCCAACTATTGTCAGGTCGTCACCGAGGTGCTGTCTGACCTCAAATCCGTTTCCGATCTTCCCGCCTGCGAACCGCAGGCGCTGATGGCTGTGTTCCGGCAGATTGAAACGCTCGATGCCGACCAGATTGCCTTCAACCAGTCATGTGATGAGACGGACAGCCGCAAGCAGATCATCGACACCCTGCGTGCAGAGATGCTGGAAGTTTCCGGACCCGAGCGGCTAAAGCCGATCACCCGAGCCTATGATCAGATGCGGGCGGAAGTGCTGGAGACCTGTCTTGCCGCAGCCGAACAGCGGGGCCTTGAAGGCGGACCGTATCGCGAGGATCTGGCCAACCTTTATGATCGCATCAACCCTTCACAGGACGCAATCAGCAAGGCGATCGGCAAGGTTGAGGCGCTTTTCAACGGGACTGCTTCGGCGCGGGATTATTTCCCGGCCTTGCTGGCCTTGCTGCAGGAGCTGTCGCTGCTGCTCTCGAAACTGTTCTGGGATGCAAATGTTGTAGGCAAAAACTCACGACGGAAGGATGATCTGGATACCGCTGATCTTGACCTCGATGCCAAGCCGGATGATCCGGATTCGGTCCTGGCGGCCAAGAATGTGATCCTCAACGCCGTGTTCGACAAGCAGGGCTACCTGCTGCCGCTGCTCTATGACGAGGATTACTCCCACGACATGCGCAGCCAGATGCGGCTTATCGTCGACAACCTGTTTCGCAAGCAGCTGGCCAGGAAAACCAGTCGCGGGATCCTGATATCGGAACAGGGTCTGACTGAGGTCGGGCGACGGATTAGCCGGCATAATGAGGCCGTCGACAGCAGGAATGCCACGCCAGAGCCTGACGGCGTTATTGCTGAAGCCGCGGTCGTTGCCGAAAACCTGCATGCCACCGCTGAGCAAGGCGAAGCCGCGCTCAGGAAGAGCACGGAAGACAGGCCTGCTGGGAAAAGCACCGCGACGACGCAGCAGGGAGTGGCCGCTTCAGGCTCCGAAGCGCTTGATGATGCCGAGGCGAACCCGGCGCAGCGGCCGCGCAGGCGCAGGCCCGTGGTGGTCAGGCCGAATTTCAGGCGTGAAATCTGAAACGCCAAATCTGGATTTCAATCCAGGCTTTAAGGCGATCTGACAAAACAAACGGCGCCCGATTGAAAATGATCGAGCGCCGTTTTTTTGATGGGATAGAAAACCGCCGGACAAGATGAGTCCGATACTACTCTCGGCAATCTGGAAAACGCCGAAGCTGTTAGCCTGGAGTGCTGTCGGCGTTTTCAGGGACAGGAGGCGCGGCTTTAGTCACCGGTTCGATCACTTCCGCCGGATCCCGTTCCTTCAAAATCCCGCTGAGGATCTCGTCGCGAGTAAACAGGAAGGGACTGTCCAGTCCAAGCGCCGCAAAGATGAACGGATCAGCGGTCATGTAGGGATAGCGCACATTGTCCGGTGTCAATGGAACCGGGAACCGGGAGTTGCCCGGATCGAGTATCTCGGCGTTCGCATCGATGTTGGCGCATCCCAGTTGCGGATGGAATCCGTAGCTTGATGTCGCGATGAAACGAAGGTCGATATCCCTTTCCTGTGACGGGAAAGGCCTGAAGTCCTTGATGATGTCAAAGGCAGGCCGCATGTGGGCATGCAGGATGGCAAGCACTGCTTCCGGCTCTGTGGCAATATCCCGCGACCGGTTGCCAAATCGCAGCAGCAGCAGATCGAACATGCTGATCGCGATGGCCACGCGTTCCAGATTCTGAAACTCCGGTTTTCCGGCGCGCTCGAAGAAGTCCTCCACCTTGTCGATCAGCGCCTCGAAACCCTCATCTGTGCCGGCGTTCAGCGCGGATATGACCAGCACGATCCCCTTGGCCTTCGAGAACCACTCGTCGAGTTCCTTGGCTTTTTCAGCGTGGGGATTGGCTTTTCCCGAAACTTCGCTGCTTGGAAACGCGGCCTCGCCGGGCGCATCACGCACGTGAATGGTGAATTGCCTGTTTTCGAGTGTGCCGGTGGACTGAACCCCGCCGTTCGAGGGCAGATCCAGTTCAAGATCAAATCGAATGTCGGTTACGCTTTCGGTGGCCTCTGGAAGGTTCCGATAGTAACTTCTCAGTAGTTTTCGGTTGGTTCGATCGGTTTCGATCTTGATGTTGTGGAGTTGACGGAATCCATGAAAGTTCAGTTCGACGCATTTTGCGAAGTCGACAAACAAGTTTGTCTTTCCTGATCTCACCGGTCCGGTCAGCCCGACATGTATCTCGTTGTTATCATTAACAGCCAATTCAGCTTTCCCTTTTGCTGAATTTCATTATAACTTTCTGAAAGCAATAAACCATTTGAATAGTACAGGAAAGAGTCGAATGGGTTATCGGGGTGGAGATTGTGAGAATGTCTGGCTGGCCTGGGATGGCGAAGATCAGGCCGTGCTGGGGTATTTTGCGTCCAAGGGCGAGGAACTGGTCAAGCACCGGAAAGGTGCGATCGTTCTGTGTCACCTCAAGCCGCATGCTTTTCGCGAGGGCAATCGCTCGGGAATTGTCGTTGATATTTTCTCGATCATACCAGGCGAAAACTTCCTCAGAACGCTTCGGCTCCCCCGTGGCACCCATTCCGTTGAACTGCTGATTGACGACGCCCAGACGGCAAAGCCGCTCAAGGCATTCGAGCTGGCGCGCGAAACAGATGGTCTCGTGCCAAACGCACGCTACGGCAATGTCGTCATAGCGCTTCCCGAAGAGGATGGTGACAATCCTGACGCCAGATTCGTGTGGTCCGACAAGCGCATCCATCACGTCAAGAAACCGAATGCCCACATCGGCTGGGCGGGCTATTTCACCTCATGGCCGGTCCATGAAGGCGAAGACATGGGAAATGTGGTCGCCGTTTCCAGTTTCCGTCTCGAGGTGCCGCATCTTGAAGATGCGCTGCAGATCTTCCCTGTCGGCTATGACATCACCGAAGCCGAATTGGTCGAAAAAGACGATAATGCGACCGCAATCACCCGGGCGTCAGTTGAAAACGACAGGGTCCAGAATGCCGTTCTGACCATTGAAGGCAGCCGGCCGCTCCTGCAAGGGCTCTATTTCCTGCATGTTTCGGCGCACCGGCAGCGCGCCAATGAATGGAGCGATATAATCGATATCGATCCGGGCACGTTCCAGTCCATCAGCGACAATCTTGTCGACGCCTACAGGCAGCTGCTCGCCAGCACAGGCGACTGGGGCGGCAAGGAAGTTGACGATGCGGGACAGAATCTCATTGAAATCCTCACCCAGGAGCATCGCTGGTTTGAGCTGTCGTCACCTGATTATTTTGTTGATGTGTTTCCCAATGAGAATGGCGAGAAGGTCAAGCTCTCGGTTTATGAGATATCGGCCGGAGACCATCTCGTCTTCTACGACACCATGGGCCGAAAGTTGCGCGCCGGCCAGCATCTGAGTTCCGACAGCATCCTGGCTTTCAAGGCCAACACCACCGGCCTGCAATTGCTGCGCGGCGTTTACACGTCGAGCCACAAGAAGATTGCGGAAATCGATGCGCACCGGCCAGCCAAGCGGTCGTCATTGTCAGAGCCGAACGATTTTGAATCACTGCCTGCGGCCCTGAGTACGAAACATGATTGGGTTGCCGCGCCTTACTCGCCCTTTGACTTCACACCTTTGAAGGTCCACTCGGCCATTCATTATGGGATGGGTAGCGCCGAGGGCGGCTTTGCCTGGGATGCTTTCATCCGCGATCCGGCCCCATGGCTGCTGGCGGACGCCATCAATCCTGATTTCTGGACCAGCCAGGAAGAGTTCAGGTCTGCACGCGACGGCAACATCCTGGTCCGCGCACTCAGTCTGCTCGGGCGCGACGAGGCTTTCGTGGCCCTGCCGCAGCTGGAAGACCAGATCGTTGCTGCATTCCTGATCATGCGACTGGCCAGAACACCGGTTCTGCAGACCTGCATCTACCGGATCAACGGGCTCAGTCCAGCCGGTGACGACCTGCCGGCGCTCGCGGAACTGGTCAACCTGATTGACGAGCGCCTCAGTGATGTTGAATTCAGGGAATGGCTTTCATTCAGCCAGCCCGAAATGTTTGAGGCGCTGTGTGAACCCAACGGTTTCTCAAGGCCGATTGAACGGGCCGACCTGAAGAAATTGTCCGAGGAATTGCAAATCGCCGGCGAGATCTTCGATGCGTTCCACGGTGCGTTGGGCGAATCTGCCAAGCGGCCAGCCGCCTCAGGTGTCACTGAGAGTGGACGCTGGCAGCCGCAGGGTGCAAGCGAGGAAGCGCTGGAAAACCTGATTGCGACCCTGACCGAATCCGACCTTGCGAGAGACAAGATGGCTGGCCAGCGCTATGAAGCGCTGCTGGCCCAATTCGGGCGCAATGCTTACTACCGAAGCAGGATTGCTGCCGACATCTACAAGAATTATCCGGATCTGCTGCCCAACGACTCCAAGAAGCTGATGGAATTCCTGCGCGGCTTGTTGACCGAATCCGGATGCAATTTCGACATGCGCAATTTCGATGAGAAGCTCGTCGGAAGCGTTGCCGAGAATATGCAGAATGTCGAAAACTGGCTTCTGCCGAATGCGGTAAACATGCGCAAGATGGCGCAGGTCGAGCTCGACAACGCCTCAATGAACACACCGACGGACGAGAAAAAGAAAGCGGCCATCATCGAGTTTGCCGCCGCCCATGAAATGCAAAAAACCTGGGACGATATTTCCGACATCATCGTGCGCGCCGAAGATGCCGGGATCAGGGTGCCGACTAAACTCAGGCGCCTGCAGCTGCTGTGGCCGCGCGAGAGCTCAACGACGCTCAGCGAATTCCTCACATTCGAGCACAAGCACAAGCACATCCTCGGCCAGAAGCTGAGCGAAACCTATGGGTATGATTCGGTCCTGTACGCTTGAGCTGTGCGTGTGGAGCTTCGTGACTCGCCGCCTGTTTTCATTCCGGGCGGTGCAGCGCTCTCTCCTTGGGGCGCATCCCTGAGCGGCATTCTGCAGTGCCTGCCCAAAACTCACGGCGGCGCAATCAAAACCCCTGAATAAATTAGTTGGAACCATATCCAGCCTGCCGGGTTGTTGGCTTGTAGAATTCAACAACAACAGGGAAACATCATGAAAAAGATTATCGCAGCAACAGCACTCACAATGTTCTTCACGACCGGTGCCTTCGCCGAAGGCGTAGACGCTTACAACCGCACAAGCATGGAAGCAATGGCCGGTGGCGACACAGCTGTTGTCGACATCATGATGGACGCGGACGGCAACGACCTTGATGACGCGGACTTCAAAACCCGCTGGGACGGTGCAACTTCCGAGCAGCAGACTATGCTGAAAAATACCTGTGCCAAGGGTATTGAAACAAAGGTCAAGTTCTCTGAAGTGGCCGCTGCCCGGTGCATGGTCGTCACAGGCAACTAACGCCTTATCCGGAATGTGACCACATTCCCGCAAGCCGGCTACCTCCCGCCGGTTAGCCTTAGCCAGTCGGATATCCCCCTATCCGGCTGGCTTTCTGTTGGGATGGCGGCGGCTGGCGTTATGTTTATGCGGCACGCTGCTTCAATCATCTGGTTTGGATCGAAACCGAACAAGCAGATATCGTTGGGTTCCTATTCGTACATCAAAGCCATGTCGTGTCAGATACCAATGATAAGCCACCAATTGTTTCGGATGGGATAGCCTCAGCAATCGGACACCAAAGCGCTATAAGCCAACAAAAAAGCCCGCTTTCGCGGGCTTTTGAGAGTGTTTGTGGACTGCATCGGACAGTCTGAAACTTGAAACTGGTTCCAGAAGAGAACACGAATAGACGTATTAAAGTATTGATAACTTTATTAAAAAATATTCGCTTAGATCGAAGTGCCATAATCGCTAAATGCGAACACCTGAGCCGGTGCAGATAGTAAGAAATCATTGGCAAAAGCTAACATAGCCCATGAGCCCCCGTCGCGGCGGATGTTTGCATGGTAACTACCCACCCCTGAATTCGTGATTTCCGGTACTGCAATCGGCTTATGCCAAGACGGATGCGATGACCTGGAAGGGATTTGCGCCTTTGAGACGCGCGGTATCGACGGTCGTGCGTATGTTCGCCTCGGCTTGGGCGGCCCACATGGCGCGATATCCGTTTGTTACCTTTCGCTGGATGACCCATGGACGGAGCTTTCGCTCAGACGTGTTGTTGGTGACGTCGACCTCTCCGGGATAGTCGCAAAACGTCAGCAACTGATCGCGGGCCCGCCCGATCTTGGCCTGGAGCTTTTGGGCCAGTTCGCATGACGTCGGGGTGCATAGAAGCCCCGCAAGCTCTCTGTCGAATTTGCGCTTCTTGCTTGCCACTGTAGAGGCGGCGAATGTGCTTATGGCTCTGGCGAAATCAAACACACGGCCAAACCAAAGCCCGAAGCGAAAAGGCAGATTATCCACGCCATTCTCCAGCGCGAAGGCTGTATCACGTGCCAGGTGCGCCAAGCAGGTTTGATGTCGATGGCCGTGCGATTGCTGGGCTGAGTACCGATCAGATATCCAGACCTCGGGCACATGGCCGCCCATGGTCTCGTGAACGACCCGTGCAGCACGGGAGTAATCGGGCTGGTGGACAACGGCATCCTTGCAATGAAACACCCAGTGCTGAGCATTCATGCCCTCGATACGCACACCGGTTTCGTCGCTGGCGACAACGCGGGCGGTCCGAAGGCTGGCCTTGGCGGCTTGTGCGGTGGCGTGGAAACTCGGACGGGAGCGGGCAAACATATTCATGATCGCACCTTCGCTCACATTGAGGCCGAAGATATCCTTGAACACACCGCTCAGGCGTTCGTAAGACAATGCGTGAAAGCCCTTGAGGTAGATCGCCAGTGCGTGAATGCCCGGGCCGAAGGGTGTCGCGGTCGCAACGGCGGGTGCGGTGGCCTTTGTCATGGTGCCGCAATGCGGGCAGTGACAGGAAAAACGCCGGTGCCGGATGACATGAGGGCGGATCGCAGGAATATCGATCTCGTCATAGGCCCCGGTCAGCACCATGGTATCGTCGCCGGAAAACGAATGGCCACATCTCTTGCAGGCGGTGGGTTCATGATCGCGAAACTCGTCGGCAACATCCGTCAGAACCCGGTTGTGGGGCTCGTGCCCAGGCTTGGCTCCACCCGGTCGTGAGTTGACGCGTTTCTCTTTCTTGTCCGTCGAGGGCGGCTTGGAAGACGTCCGAGAATCCTTGGCAGGACGCTGGAGCCGAAGCACCATCTCGATCAATTCGTCCTTGCTCAGCTGCTGCAAATCAGTCCGATCCATACCGTCATGGATTCAGACATTGTGGCGCATGGCAAGGGGGTGAGTAATTACTTTGCATGGATGTCCGTTAACGTCCAGTCTGGCGCTTTCAGATTAGAGGCATTCTTGGATAGCAATTCTGAATCGGACTCGCACGCAACCGAAGCCTGCGTTCAGCCGTTGGTGAAGCACGAGCATCTCAACAACAATTGGATCGGGCTGGCGGCAGCACTTGAATGGATAGCGTTGCGTGGCCAGCCAATATAATATCTCGGGAATCGTATCGCGAGCGAGAAGATGCCGCTGATGAGATGCTTGTGTCGACTCTTGCTGACCTGCCGCCCGCAATCGCTGAATCTGTTGTTCGAGGTGTAGAGGCTGGCGCCGCTGATGTTCTTGTCCCAGTGAGCAGCGGCATCTGGCGCCAAACTGCGACATCTGATGCAAACGATGCGGACCAACCCTTTCGATTGATTGCGTTCGATGAACAAGACGAATGGGAGGGTACGATTATTCGCGTGAGCCAACGTGCACTTCAAGAGGGTGAACGTGTGGGCCGTGAACTTGATGCGATTGCCGAACGGCGGCACGGCTATCCCTGTATGGTGGTGAGTGACAACGGCACAGAACTGACCTCGAACGCCATGCTGAAGTGGCAGCAGGATCGCGATGTCGAATGGCACTATATCGCACAGGCAAACCCATGCAGAACGGCTTCGTGGAAAGCTTTAACGGCAGGCTACGAGATGAATGCCTCAACGAGCATCTGTTTGCCAGCTACCGGCATCCGGCATGCCCGCCAGATCATTGAGGACTGGAGGATCGACTACAATCTGAACCGACCACACACGAGCCTTGACGGCCTCACCCCAAACGAATTTGCAACCCGGTCAAGGGTGGACCACAACGTGAACAGGGCTAACTTATAAACGCGGACAATCCGGGGAGCAGGTCACACTGAACGCTGCAAAGGCGCGAGGTGTGAAACCAGGCGGCAACAGAGGCGCAGTAATTCCAGAAATGGCGCAGGAAGAAGGACACCGGTCAGCCCAACGCGGAGCGGATCAGAGGGCGGACGAACTCGCCCCAGTTGTTTTGCGGATGCAAGAGAAAGGACTATCTCTAAACGCGATGGCGGGTGAGTTGACAAGCCAAGGGATACCGACAGCGAGAGGCGGCCGGGTATGGAAAGCGACACAGGTCAAGCGCGTAACCGAAAGGATGTGATTGAGCGCAAAACTTGGAACGATGGATCCATAGAGGCCCGCCTACGATCGACAGACGCGCGTGTACAAGTCTTCCAGCAAGAGCTTGGAGAACGGTGTAAGGTATCGGAGCATAGGATTTTGTAGTTAAGGCGATTCGATTATGAGCGAAGACGAACTTCTGGTCGAATTGGAAGACACCCCTGACTTCGATGCCACAGCTAGATTGGCCCGCGATAGTTTCGACGGCAAGGATACCGGCTTTTCTGCGGATTATCTGAAATGGTTATATACGGTTGGGTTCGGCGGCGACACCACGATCATAACAGCCTCAAAGGATGGCGCAAAAATCGGCCAGATGGTGCTTCTTTGGCACGACATCCGGATAAATGGACAGACGACGAAGTGCGCGCAACTGGTGGACCTGTTCGTCGTTCCTGAGCATCGTTCTTATGAGGTTACGCGCAAAATATACGCGGCAGCCTCTGACGCAATTCGCGAGCGCCCTGGTTCTTCAATTATTGCGATGCCCAACCCGAAAGCAACTCCGCTGAACAAGCGCTTCCTGAAGCTTTCAGCTGCTCAAAAACTCGACATTCGGGCAGGCCTCGCCTCACCTTTATTTCGCGGCCCAAAGGCAACTTCGGTGCGGCACAATGAGCAGCGTGGTGCCGATGCAACAATCGGCCTCGAAGACTATTTATCGGGCGGTGGCGATCAGGTTTTGTGGACGCTCGACACCCTTCGTAAGAGGCTTGCTAATCCCAAATTCCAGTACGCCATCCACCGCACTGGCAACGTTTGCATGATCACAAGCCTCCGAAAAATCAGAAATATCCCGATGTTCTTGGTCTGCGCCATTTTTGCCAAGCGGTCGCCTGAGCCCGGAGAATTGGCATCCCTTCTATGGGCCGGAGCCAAAACGCACAAGTTGCCGATCTATGTTCACCTAGGCTTCCACAGCGAGTTCAGCGCACCCGGACGTTTGCTACCTGATCGGCTTCGCCCGTCACCGATGATCCTGCAGACAGGCGGCATACCCGCCGACGCGTCATTGTCCCGCTTCGAAGCACTGGATTTCGATTTCGCATAAGCTTCGGTATCAGCAACAGAGGCAGGAAACTGCTAATGTACCCGGCCGTCCGAGGTCAACCGCCCGCCATCGAAAGCAGCTGTGACCTTGTTGCGTGCGACCGAGAAGAACCAAAACCGGGACACAAGGTATAGATTCATCGGCCGCGAAATCAGACGACACATTGCGTTTTTTTCGGACGCGCATTGAAGGTACCAAGCGCAACGCATCGCAAGATGGAAGATGTGCCAGATCTATGATTCTTGGAGGTACAAGTTCGTCGCTGAGATGGAAGTATGGCTGTGCGAGCTCAAAGCGTAACGGTGAGTCCTGTCCGGCGACCGTAATCTCAACTTCTGTGCGAAGAGTTTTGGCTTTCGGATGACCGTCACCAGGATCGGCAGCGGTGATTAAGATGGCGTGTGCTCTACGGCGGCTATTTCATCCTTGAAGCCCATAACCCGCCAATCTCCTGACGGCCCCAAACAAACCAGGCAGGAATGCGCCCTCATGTCGGCCATTGAGGGCGGCTTTGGCTACCCCGCGAGCAGACGCTGCCGACAAAAGTGTCAGAAATGAATGTTTCGGACGTTTGAAAAACTCGCATGGTGGGGCAGTCTTGGCAAAAAGAGCGTGATGAGCGGAGCTACGCCGAGAGGGACACCAATGTCAGCTCTTGCGGGGTGGCGCGAAATTTATGCGGCCTGCAGTAAATGCCCCTTGCGCGAGCTGGGACGATTTTGCATTGGTCTGGCACCGTCCCGGAGGAAAATGCCCTGTGCTCCTGACCCAACTCGACAGACTTGAAGCGGAAGCTATCCATATATTCCGTGAGGTGGCGGCGAATTTCGCGAAACCGGTGATGCTCTATTCGGTTGGAAAGGATTCCTCGGTCATGCTGCGATTGGCAATCAAAGCGTTCTATCCTGCCAAGCCTCCTTTTCCGTTTCTTCATATCGACACCACCTGGAAGTTTCGCGAGATGATCACCTTCCGCGACAAGATGGCGGAGGAACTGGGACTTGATCTGATTGTCCATGCCAACCAGGATGGCGTGAAGCAGGGTATCAATCCCCTGGACCACGGCTCCAGCACCTACACCCACATCATGAAGACGATGGCGTTGCGTCAGGCGCTTGATGCTCATGGTTTTGATGCGGCATTCGGTGGCGCAAGGCGCGACGAGGAAAAATCGCGGGCCAAGGAACGGATCTTTTCATTCCGCTCGGACCAGCATGCCTGGGACCCCAAGGCCCAGCGGCCGGAAATGTGGAAAACCTACAATACGCGCATCAGCAAGGGCGAATCGATAAGGGTGTTTCCGCTGTCCAATTGGACCGAGTTCGACATTTGGCAATATATCCTGAGGGAGAGCATTCCGGTTGTTCCGCTTTATCTGGCCGCGCCGCGTCCGGTCGTCGAGCGCGACGGCATGTTGATCATGGTCGATGACCAGCGCTTCAAGCTCAACCCTGGCGAAGAGCCGCAAATCCGCAAGATCCGGTTCCGCACGCTGGGCTGCTACCCGCTGACTGGAGCGCTTGAATCGGACGCGGAGACGCTGGAGCAGGTTGTCGGAGAGATGCTGACAGCGCGCACGTCCGAACGGCAGGGAAGGCTGATTGACCGGGATGAGGCAGGATCAATGGAGAAGAAGAAAAAAGAAGGCTACTTCTGATGCGGGATCCAACAGGCAGCGAGCTGGCTGGCGGTGTTGCCACCTCTCTCGATCGCCAGGAAAACAAGACGCTGCTGCGGTTCATCACCTGCGGCTCTGTGGATGACGGCAAATCAACGCTGATCGGCCGCCTGCTTTATGACGCCAAGCTGTTTTTCGACGATGAGCTGGACACGCTCGAAAACGACAGCCGCAGCCATGGCACCACTGGTGCGGATCTCGATTTTGCCCTGCTCGTCGACGGACTGGAAGCAGAGCGTGAACAGGGCATCACCATCGATGTCGCCTACCGGTATTTTGCCACCCAGACGCGAAAGTTCATCGTCGCCGACACGCCCGGCCATGAAGAATACACGTGCAACATGGCAACCGGCGCCTCCACCGCCGATCTCGCCGTGGTGCTGATTGACGCCCGCAAAGGAGTCCTCGAACAGACCAGGCGGCATTCCCACATCGCCTCTCTGCTGGGCATTCGGCAGATCGTCCTGGCGGTCAACAAGATCGATCTCGTGGATTACGATCAGGCCGTTTTCGACCGTATCGCGGCAGAGTACCGCGCCTTTGCCGCGACACTGGGCTTTTGTGAGATCCGCGCCATCCCGATGTCGGCACGGTTTGGCGACAATGTGTCGGTCCGTTCGGCGGCCACATCCTGGTATGACGGCCCGACACTGATCGAGCATCTCGAAAGCGTGGAATTGCCGGACAGTGCCAGTGCCCTTCCTTTCCGGTTTCCTGTTCAACTCGCCGTGCGGCCTGATTCAGAGTTTCGCGGGTTCGCGGGCCAGATCGCCTCCGGACAGGTTTCTGTCGGCGATCCGGTGGTTGTCGCAAACTCCGGTCAGAAGAGCCGCATCAAATCCATCGTGACTGCTGACGGATTGCTGGCCTCGGCCAGGGAAGGCCAGGCGGTGACATTGGTGCTGGACGACGACCTGGATGTTTCGCGCGGCTCGATGCTGGCAGCCCCCGATGCCCGGCCGCTGGTCAGCGACCATTTCCAGGCGCATGTGATCTGGTTTGACCGGCATGCCCTGATGCCCGGGCGGAGCTACATCTTGCGCACCGAAACCAAGTCAACGCCAGCCAGCGTGACTACGCTCAAGCACAGGATCGACGTCAATTCGCTTGCCCGGGAAGCCGCCACGCATCTCGACCGCAACGAAATAGGGGTGTGCAACATTGCCACCCAGATACCGCTGGTCTTTGACGCCTACCGGGACAACCGGGCAACCGGCACGTTCATTCTGATCGACCGGCTGACCAACGCAACCATCGGCGCGGGAATGATCGATCACGCCCTGCGCCGCGCTGACAATGTGCATTGGCAGGCCATCGACGTGACGCGCGAAGCGCGGGCCGAGCTCAAGCAACAGCAACCAAAGGTCTTGTGGTTCACCGGGCTATCGGGGTCGGGCAAATCGACCATCGCCAATCTGGTGGAAAAAAAGCTGCATGCGCTTGGCCTCCACACCATGATGCTGGACGGCGATAATGTGCGCCACGGGCTCAATCGCGATCTCGGTTTTACCGAGGAAGACCGCGTCGAAAACATCCGTCGCGTTGCCGAGTTCGCGCGACTGATGAGCGATGCCGGCCTGATTGTGCTGGTCTCGTTCATCTCGCCCTTCCGCTCGGAACGGCAGATGGCGCGGGAGATGATGCTGGCCGGGGAATTCATCGAAATATTCGTCGACACGCCGATTGAAGAATGCGCCCGGCGCGACCCGAAGGGGCTGTACAAGAAGGCGATGACCGGGAAACTTGCCAATTTTACCGGCATTTCCTCGCCCTACGAGCCGCCAGAGGCTCCTGATCTTCATCTCAAAACCGTGGAAGAAACGGCCGAAGCACTGGCCACAGTCATTGTTGAACGGATGAATGAGGATCTTGATTAGGGCACAGACATCCTCCAGGCCCGTCAGCGCAGTGGGAGGCCGGGGCTTTTAGGCCGCGTCCGCGCGCGACAGCCAATCCATAAAAGTGTTACCTGGCGTTGTGGTTGTGCTGTGGCCGCTCAACCACGCAGACCGCGCTTCGCTTGGAGGGAAGCCGTAATGCGCCTGAAACTGACGGGTAAATGAGGAGAGATTGCTGAAGCCGTATTCGTAGGCGATTGAACTGATCAGCCTCTTTTCGGCCGTCCTGGTGAGTGCGTCATAGCAGGCCGCCAATCGGCGGTTTCTGATATAGGTTGCAACGCCGCCCTGCGGTTCGAAGAGATAGGACAACTGGCGCCGTGACACTCGCAAGCTTGCGCAAATGCTTTCCGGAGTGAGCGCTGGCGACTTCAGGTTGCGGCGAATGTACCGCCGCGCCTGATCGAACTGCGCGGCTGTTATGGGCCCCTTGGCGGCCTCCAGGGTCGACGGGGTCTGCAGAACCATGGCTCTGACGAGACTGCCAAAAGCGCCATTGACCGCGGCAGCCTCTGCTATCGTCAATTTGTCGGCGCTGTTCTCCAGAGAGATGATGAAGTCGCCGATGATCTGCGACATCGGGCCCCTGAGTTGCTGGTTTGCCGAATTGTCAAGAACATCCGCCAGATCCCAAAAGTCATCGCGGCTGAAATAGAGACCGGAATAGTGCGTCCCTTCCATCCTCCCGGTAAACGGGGTTGAGTAGGAGTGAAGCACCGTTTCTCCCGCAGATACCTTGAAGGCATTGTTCGGGCTCTCCAGGGCGACAGACCCTGCTTTGATGACGCTGATGCACCAGTGATCAAATCTGGTTTTGCGGAGCATTTCCTCGGTATATTTGTAGTTCATGTCCGGAAGCTGAAACGAGGTCATGAGAAGTGGCCCGAGTTCATGCGACACGACGCTTGCCTGAAAACCTGTCTGGGGTGGGGCGTCCGGGTCCAATTCACACATTGCGTCGGCAAATTCGGCCCATGCACCGAGTTGGTCCCGCTCCTCGAAGGTCCCGGTTGAGAACTCATGGCGTTGAACCGGCATTTTTTCCGGCAGGCGTGTGTCTTTCACGGTCATTGGAAAATGATTCCTTCAATGCGTCCGCTAAAAGTGAACCGGCAGGATGAAAGAGATCCGGCGACGACCAACTGGGGCGCTTGATCTTCATACATCCTGTTTGCAGGTTTCAGCGGGCCGGATGCGGTCCTGCTGATCAAATTCAATCGGAAAAACCTACTTGTTCTTTGACCCACAAACAACTTGCAATAATCAATCTCCCAACGCGCACTCTTCTCAGACCGCCGGTGCGCCAGAATGCAGGAAACCATCCTCACGAAAATGAAGGATCCGCTTCTGACGGACTACGGCCTGACTTGTCCGGGCCGACAGCGATGTACTTGCTGATCTCTTTACCCTCCAGGCCGACCAGAAGCGGCTGCCGGGTGCCGCTGAGGATTGCGGTGTCGTAGATTTCCTCGACCGATCCGGTGATCGTCAGGGTGTGGCACACAGCCCCGTCGCTGAGGCGCACGACATACACGGCGCACTCCGGCTCGACGCCGCGTTGCTTCAGTTCGTCATCGAGCGGCAGTCCGGCAAAGATCCTGTCGCGCGGCTTGGAGAGACCAATCACCGCGTAGTCGCCATGAAACGACAGGCCGCGCAAAAACCCCGGCAGCCAGGTCAACCGCTCGAACGTGCCTTTGATCCGCTCGACACGGCCGAACCAGCCGGAGCCGGCCTCCAGCATGTAAAGCTCGCCTTGGTAGATCCGCGGCGTATGCGGCATGGCAAGTCCGTCAACCACCACCCGGTCATCGCGCATGTCGATGACCATGCCGCCGTCTGCGCGCATTTCACGCCAGCCGGCGGCGGTATCACTTTTACCAACCACGGTTGCATAGGCAGGCTCGCCATCCTCCAGACAGAATCCGTTGAAGTGGCAGCGGTCCTCGTTAGCAATCTCGCTGATGAACGCGGGTCGCCACAGAGGCGAAAAACTGCCTTTGCCGTCCAGCTCAGCCAGGCAATTGTACAGGGTGACGGCAACCAGCAAACGGCCATTCTTGTCGACATGGATATCATGGACATCAACCGCTCCGGTCACATCCGAGTGGCGCGGCATGTAGATACGGTCCCAGCCATCGAGTTGGTGACCGGGTTCAAGACCGTTTTCGAACAGCCAGACCTGATGCTCGGTGGAGAGATACAATCCGGTCCCGGTCGCACGCAGGGCCATGGCGTGGCCAAAATTGCGTTCGCTCACCGCGACATTGCCGGCAAGACCGGGGCCGATGAGCACGGCCTTGCCTGCTGTATAGGTGGTGAAGGCGAGCGACAGCGTGTTCTGCGCCATCCACGCGGTCAGCCCGGCGGTATAGGTAATGTGGAACGGGGTGTCGTCCTCAACGCCAACCCCGTCTCCGGCCAGGGTGGGACCGGCAGGAGTGGGGCCGCTGTTTGAAGCCGGGATTTTTTGTAACGATTCGCTCATGGGTAGCCGTTTCTGAAACCGTGTTCGATGCGCGTTCTATCAGGTCTGACTCGCAACAACTTCCCTCTGATTTTACCATATGGGCAAATCTCTTTCCCTGACGGGCAAACGCCGGTCGCGCCACTTGAGGTCCCTGCTTCTCGTCCGTAACGAAAGGATATGGAGCGCAAAGGGATGCGTGCGCCATTTTGCGCGGCGCGGCAGTGCGGAGAAGTTGCGCAGCCGCGATACCTGCCACGCAAATCAGTTTTAAGTTTTATTCGTGGGACCAACGGCCAAAATCATGACAACAATTTCTTCTTCGTCACGCGTGTCAGGCGTTATTCCGCAACCTAAGGGCGCCCCCACAGGTGCGCGCGCGCGCCGCAGCATTCGTGTCACGCTCGCAGCGCTGATGACGTCCACAGCGCTGGTGTGCATCGCACCACATCATACCCGCGCGGCGGAAAAGCTCATCGACGGGGTCTCGGAGACGATCAATGACGCGCAGACCTTTGAAAAACTGACTGTCGGACGGGATCAAAGCAACTCTGAGCTGACCGTTGATACAGGCGGCAACGTTTCTGTAGTCAACAACAACAACGGCGAGGTGTTCATCGGCATAAATGGCGGATCCGAAGGCACCCTGACGATCTCCGGCGGTGGTGTGCTAACCGCAGAAAAAGAGGTCAGAGCAGCGAGCGTTGTCGGCTCCAAGGGAACCATAACCGTGTCAGGCGCTGGCTCCACTTTGAAGGCGGGCGGTCCTGCCCGCATCGGCTTCAACGGAGACGGGGTCCTGAACGTGCTCGATGGCGGCGAGTTCTCGGCCGAGACCTTCAGCTCCGCGCTTTCTTCCGCAGGTTCGACCGCCGACATAACCGTCTCGGGCGCTGGTTCAAAACTGACTACAACCGAATTCATGAGGATGGCTCGGGTTGGGACCGGGACGCTCACGATCAATAGCGGCGGTGTGGTTGAAGCCGGAAGTTATCTTGAGCTCGGAAAATACAGCGGCAGCGATGCGACACTGATTATTGGTGCGGCTTCCGGCCAGGCAGCGACTGCCGCGGGTCGTATCCAAGGAAAGGATGGCGCGGCTGCCACCATAAGATTTGGCGCCGGTGCCGGCAAGATCGTCTTCAACCACACCGACACTAATCTCGATTTCAACGCCAATGTCACCGGCAATGGCGACATAGAGGTCTTTTCCGGCACCACCACCCTTTCGGGCACCAACGACATCGGCACCGGCGATATCCTTGTCGACGGCGGCGAGCTCAAGATTGCCGGCACCACCACGGCAGACGGTCTCGACGTCGGCAAAGCCTCCGGATCGAGCGGCACGGTGACAATATCCGGCAATGGCTCGACGCTGACAGCAACGGGAAAAACCTATATCGGGAACTCAGGCAACGGCACCTTGACCATAACGAACCAAGGTGAGGCTACGGCCGGCAGTAATGTCGTTCTTGGCAATTCCGGCGGTTCGAGCGGTACGGCCACGATTTCTGGATCAGGTTCGAAGCTGAACGCCGGTGGAAATATCACGGTCGGCAATAATGGCGCGGGCACGTTGACAGTATCCGATGGTGGCGAGGTCGGTAGCGACGCAAACGTGACCATTGGAAACTTCGTTTCGGGAACAGCGACAATTTCGGGCCGTGGCTCGAAGCTGACGGCGGGGGCAAACCTCACTGTTGGTAACCTGGAAGATGCCACGCTGACCGTTCTCGCTGGCGGCGAGGCGAAGGCTGTCAATGCCGTCAACATTGGTCTCAATAACGGCTCCACGAGCACGGTGACGATCTCCGGCACCGGCTCGAAGCTGACGGCAGGGGTGGCTACCAATGTCGGCGCGGGCGGCGCTGGCACGCTGACTGTGACCAATGGTGGCTATGCCGACACCGGCGGAACATTCATTGTCGGCAAGGACAGCACCGGCAGCGGCACCGTGACGATTTCCGGCGCCGGCTCGAAGGTCAAAAACGGTTTTGCGACCTATTTTGGCAAGAATGGCCAGGGCACGCTGACCATCAGTGATGGCGGCCAGTTCGATGGTTCCGAAGTCGTATTTATCGGGCAAGGTGCCGGCTCGGTTGGCACGGTCACCGTCACCGGTGCCGGCTCGAAGCTCCATGGTGGCCTGCGGATCGGGGACAATGGGGTTGGTATGCTCACGCTCAGCAATGGCGGTGTCGCTGAGGAGGAGAATGCCACTCAAATCGCCCGGTTTGCCGGTTCAACCGGCACGTTGAACATCGGCGCTGCGTCAGGAGATGCGGCGATTGCTGCGGGAACGATCCAGGGCGCGAACGGCGCCAGGGCAACCCTTGCTTTCGGCGCGGGCACCGGCAAACTGGTGTTCAATCACACCGGGACGGCCTACGATTTCGACGCGAAAGTCTCGGGCAACGGCACTGTCTCCCAGGAGGCGGGCTTCACCAGCCTGACGGGTGATTTTTCGGGCTTTACCGGCACTGGCTCTGTCAGCGGCGGTACGCTGTCGGTAAACACTGCCTTTGTCGGCGCCATGAACGTCCTTTCGGGCGGCACTTTGACCGGTTCGGGCTCTGTCGGCGCGCTGGATTTTGCGGCAGGTTCGACCTATGGGTTCGATTTCGACGGCAAGAGCGGTCTCACCAGCACGGGCGCAATCACCATCGCCTCTGGCTCCAAACTCGCTGTCGAGTTCAGCGATCCCGCGAATGTATCGATCTGGAAGCCCACCACCGTGCTGACCGGAAACTCGGTGACCGGCACTTTCGGCACTACCAATGCGAAGGACTATCTGTTCCTCGATATTGGCGTCTCCACGACTGCGACCAGTGTGCAGGTGGATGTTGATCGCAGCAACACGACCTTCGCAAGCATCGCATCGACGCCCAACCAGACCGCGATCGCCAACGCCCTGGACGGACTGGCCAATGGCAATGATGTCTATGACACCTTCGCAACGCTCAAGAGCGCAAGCGACGCACGCAATGCCTTCAACCTGTTGTCGGGCGAGGCCCATGCCTCACTGCAGGGCGGGCTGACGTCAGGCGCCGGCATGACCCGCGACATCGTCGGCGGCCAGATCCGCTCGTCCTTTGGCGGGATCGCCGCGCGCACCATGGACCAGACTACCACGGCTTCGATCGGCCGCTTCGAGCCCGCGGTCAAAGCCATTGTAGCCCGGACCTATGATGTCTGGGGCCAGGTCTACGGCGCTTTCGGGCGCACTGATGGCGACAGCAATTCGGCTCAAACGAAGCGGTCCACCGGTGGCGTTTTGTTCGGAGCGGAAACCGGCATCGGCAGCGACTGGCGGGTCGGCGGCTTTACCGGATATGGCTATACCGGCACGGCCGTCGATGAGCGCAAATCCAGGGCCAACGCCGACAGCTATACAATTGGGGCCTTTGCCGGCCGGCTCTTTGGCCCGGCCCGTGTCCAGTTCGGCAGTTCCGTCAGCCGGCACCAGATCAGCTCGAGCCGCGACGTCGCATTTTCCAGCTTTACCGATCATCTGCAAGCCGATTATGGCGCCACCACGCTGCAGGCTTTCGGCGAGGTCGGCTATGCGATCTGGGCCGATGGATTCGCCTTCGAGCCCTTTGCCGGAGCAGCGCTTGTCTACCAGCACACCGGCGCCTTTACCGAGAGCGGCGGCGCGGCGGCCCTGTCGGCCTCGGCAAGCTCCGGCACTTTGGGCATCACCACGGTCGGGGTCCGGACCGGTTTCGACTTTGGCCGGTTTGCCAACGGCACCAGCGTCAGGCTCGACGGCTCGCTTGCCTGGCAGCACGCCTTCGGCGACGTAACGTCCCAGACCACCATGGCGTTTGCCTCGGGCAGCAACGCCTTCACCGTCTCCGGAACACCGCTAGACACCGATACTGCGCTGATCGAGACCGGACTGACCTTCGGCCTTGAAAACGGTATGGATTTCTCGCTCGGCTACAGCGGCGCAATCGGTAAAAGCGCGCAGGATCACACCTTCAATGCGCGGCTGAAGGCACGCTTCTGAGGAAAGACGACATACCCGGCCCGGCATGAGGCGAGCGCCGCATAAGCCCCCCTGCCACCATGATCTCCAGTGTGGCGGGGGGCGCACTGGAGCGTTGTCTGTGGTGCGCTGAAACCGGGCTGACAGACAGCCTCTCCAAAACCATGGACCGGTCAGCTTCCTATGGTTGTGAATTCATGGTTTCGACGCAAAATAGCAACCTTAACGAGTGTATCAGCATGAACTTCTGAGGCATCCACAAATCTTGCAGAGCGAACCAGACGCCGGAATCGATGCTGGCCCATTGGCTGCCGAGCGATTTTTCCCTGGTCAATCGATCCCGATGGGAAGTCAACTTGGAAATAGATCGGCGGCCGGTTGGGGCCGGCCTGCGCGAAAGGCTTGAACACCGAAGGGGCCAAACGATGACGCTGATCGACATGTAAATGATTGGAGTTTTCAATGGTCCCAATACCGCAGACTGAACGAGCATACCGGTCGTCTAAGCGCACAGCATTGAGAACGGTGGTGAATTTCGTCGCCATCGCCGGTTCTATTGCAATCGTCCTTGCCCATATGGTGCTGCCTGATGTTGTGGCAGTCTCTTTCTATGGTGTGTTGGTCATTGGTTACGTTACCAGCAAGATTGTGCTGGCCGAACTCTATCGCGCGCAATTCGCCCGTATGCCTCGTCGCGACACAAGCAATCTCTCGGTTGACGTGGCCATTGCCTTTTTCAATGAAGTCCCCGAGTTGATCGAAGCCGGTATCAAAAGCGGGCTGGCCCAAGACGGTATTCTGGTTGGTCGCGTCATTGCCGTGGACGACGGTTCGCGCTCGCCAGAGACATCTAGGTATCTCGAGCACGTCTTTCGGGATGAGCCTCGGGTGTTGGTGATCCGGTACGAAAGCAACATCGGCAAACGTCACGCCCTCGGTGTCGCCTTCGAGCATATCATCTCGCCTTATGCTGCACTGATGGACTCCGATACCGTCCTGGAATCCACGGCGTTGGCGAACCTTGTCTCACGGATGGAGGATCGGACAGCAGTCGTTACTGCCAACATCAGGGCGCTCAATCGCGATGACAACTGGCTAAGCCGGATTATTGACGCCCGCTACCGCAACGCCTTCATGATAGAGAGAGCGGCACAGTCGGCGATGGGGTCGGCACTGTGCGCCTCCGGTGTGTTATCCGTCTATCGCTCGAACTTTTTACGGGCAGTGAAAGATGAATGGATTTCTCAACGCTTCTTGGCCAAACCGGTGCAGTTTGGAGACGATCGGCGCTTGACGGCTTTGGCCATGCAACGCGGGAGGGCCATTATCGCTCTTGATGCCGTGGCTTTTACGATGGTCCCCACCGACCCTGTCCAATTCGTCAAGCAGCAGCTGCGCTGGAACAAGAGTTTTCTGCGCGAGTCTGCGCTGGCGGTGAGAGATTTCAGCGTTCTTTCGGTCCCAGGGTTTTTAAGTTTCCTTGAGCTCTTCTTCTGGTTTTTCTATCTTTCCACCATTGCCAATTTGCTTATCTTCAATCCGGTGGTAGGGACCTGGTCGATCATGGTTATCTGGCTCGCCTATGTGATAGCGACTGGATTGTTCCGGAATTTGTCTTTGATTGTGCGGGAGCCAAGACTGGTGTTGCTCGTCCCACTCTACAGTCTCGCACATGTGTTGATCCTCACGCCGCTGCGTCTGTTTGCCCTGGTCACCATCCTTGATACCCGCTGGGGGACAAGGTGAGGGTGGTAATTCAACCCAATGCAACCGCGCCGCGCCTATCAGAGCAGCGCTCAGGCACCCCTGAACGACGGCTCGCACGTTTGCGTCCTGTCGCAGCAGCAGGTGACGGAAAACCGGCAGCGCGTGCTGACGGAGGAGTTGCGCATCGACGGCAACGGCCTTGCCGGCGTCATGACCCTGCCCTTCGGTCTGGCGCTCTCCAAGGGAGTGGTGCTGCAGGCTGACAAGGCTGGGCCGGGCGATCCGATTGTCTTTTCCACCTGCCTGCCCGCGGGCTGCCTCGTTCCGCTTCAGCTTGATGCGGCCATGGTCGCCGCACTTCGTAAAGGCAATACACTCTCCCTCCTGGTCTTTGACAGAAACGGTCAACCGCTTGAACTTTCGATCTCGCTTGCCGGTTTCGCCGCTGCCTATGATCGTGTCCTGAGTTTCAATCTGCTTCCCTGAGTTCAGACAATCCGGAACTGAAATTTCCCATTTTTGTTCATGGTGCTGGTTTCCGCTTGAATTTGATACGATGGCGTCAGACGAACGCAAACTTGTCCCGGATTTCCATTAACAGCAAGCCGGTGCGATCGCGTCGAATGTCAGCTATTACCATTCTGAAATCCGACAGCCGTCGGTCTGTAATCGGCCTCAAAACGGAAATCGTTTCCGCTTTGCGCCCCATATCGGCCCTTAAGGCCAGCTTTCCCTTTTCTTGAAAGCAGACACTGCTGCGGGCGGGACGCTCGGCTTCCGCATTCCGCCCTCCACTGGCTTCGTGCTCTATGCCATCCTGACCGAAGAGAGCATCGGGCAGCTGTTCATGGCCGGCATCCTGCCCGGCTTGCTGTTGACCGCCCTGTTCATGGTGGCTGTGGCGCTGGTGACGCTGAAAAACCCCGAAGCCGGACCTCGTGGTGAATCGGTTTCGATATCAAAGCGCATGATAGCTCTTATGCGGGCTTTCCCGCTTCTTGTCGTGATCTTGTCCAATGCCAGCGCTTTCACGTCTGCACTCGCCCGCCCCTTGTCTTCGTAAAGCGACAGAAGCGAGCGGCACTCGTCGATGGTGAAGCCCAGGCTTTGCGACCTTTGCACGAAAGCTAGCCGATGGATGTCGGCGCGGCATAGTCCCGGTATCCGTTCGCGGCGCGCGCGGGTTTTATCAGACCGATGTCCTCATAATACCTGATCGTCTTGGGAGGCAGGCCGGTTGCTTCAGATGCGTCGCCGATGTTCATATTCTGCCTCCCTTATTTGAAGCCAAATTGCATTTCAGCCGATTGATGATGCTTCCACCTGCCGGTCGGTCAAGCGTCAAGCTTGACCGACCGGAGCCGCAATGCATTGGAGATGACCGACACCGATGAAAGGCTCATGGCCGCCGCCGCAATCATCGGCGACAGCAAGGTACCGGTGATGGGATAGAGCAGCCCGGCCGCAATCGGCACACCTACACTGTTGTAGGCGAAGGCAAAGAACAGGTTCTGCTTGATATTGCGGAGCGTGGCTTCAGACAGCCTGCGTGCCCGCAAGATACCGCCCAGATCGCCTTTCAAGAGAGTAACCCCGGCGCTTTCAACTGCAACGTCGGCGCCGGTTCCCATTGCAATACCCACTTCGGCGGCGGCCAGTGCCGGTGCGTCATTGACGCCGTCGCCAGCCATGGCAACCTTGTGGCCGGCCTTGTGCAATTCATCCACCAGCGCCTTCTTGTCCTCCGGCAGGACGCCGGCGCGCACCTCATCTATATCCAGTTGATCGGCGACCGCGCGGGCAGTTTTTTCATTGTCGCCCGTTGCCATGATGATCGTGAGACCGGCTTCATGCAGCGCTTTGATGGCGTCGCGGGCTGTTGCCTTGATCGGGTCCGCAACAGCGATGAGCCCGGCGAGTTTGCCATCAACCGCCACATACATCGCGGTCTTGCCCTGGGCGCGCAGCGCGTCGGCTTGTTCATCCGCGGCTTTCCAGTCTGCCCCGACAAAATCCATCATCGCGGCATTGCCGAGCGCAATGTGCTGGGTGCCGGATTTTCCAGAGACGCCTTTGCCGGTGACAGATTCGAAATCCGACACGGGCGCGGCTTCGATGTCTCGAGCGATGATCCCCTCGACGATAGCCTCGGCCAAAGGATGTTCGGATCCGGCTTCGATACCGCGGACAAGCGACAGCATTTCGGATTCCGTAATTTGCCCGAAGGCGGCAACGTCCGTCAGCGCCGGCTTGCCTTCGGTCAGCGTGCCGGTCTTGTCGACAACCAGCACATCCACCTTGGCCATTCGTTCGAGCGCTTCCGCATCCTTGATCAGAACTCCGGCCTGCGCGCCACGCCCGGTCGCCGTCATGATCGACATCGGTGTCGCCAGCCCCAGGGCACAGGGGCACGCGATAATCAGCACCGATACCGCCGAGACGATTGCAAATGCAAACGCAGGATCAGGCCCGATCAGCATCCACGTTACAAATGCCAGAACGGCAACAATGACCACCGCCGGAACAAAATAGGAGGCAACCCGATCGGCCAATCCCTGAATCGGAGCCCGGGAGCGCTGGGCGGCTGAAACCATGGCGACGATACGTGCGAGCATCGTATCTTCGCCCACCTTGGCGGCTTCAACGATCAAGGAGCCATTCTTGTTGAGAGTGCCGCCCGTGACTGCATCGCCTTGCCGTTTTTCCACGGGAAGAGGTTCACCGGTGAGCATGCTTTCATCAACCGAGGTTCGGCCCTCGATGACGATGGAGTCCACCGGAATTGCTTCGCCGGGGCGAACGCGAAGGCGGTCTCCCTCAACAATATTTTCAAGCGGAGCGTCATATTCATCGCCGTCCGGTGTTATCCGACGGGCGGTTTTGGGTGCCAGATCAAGCAAAGCGCGAATTGCGTCACCGGTCCGTTCACGCGCCCTCAGCTCAAGCACCTGCCCGACAAAAACCAGCGCGATGATCACCACTGCCGCTTCGAAATAGACAGGCATATGACCCCCGGGCATTTGAAGCCCTGCCGGGAACAGGCCGGGAAGAAAAGCCGCGATCGTTGAATAGACATAGGCCGCCCCGACACCGATCATGATCAGTGTCCACATGTTCAGGTTCCAGGTCTTGATCGATGTCCAGCCGCGGTGGAAAAACGGCCGGGCAGCCCAGACGACGACGGGCGTCGCCAGAGCGAACTCCAGATAGAGTGTGAAGGTTTCGCCAAGCAACTGGCGAACCGGCAAACCAAGCATCGGCGCCATTGTCAGCAGCAGCAGCGGAAGGGCGGCTCCGGCGCTGACCCAAAGCCGGCGGGTGAAATCGATCAGTTCATGGTTCGGACCGTCCGCGACACCATCCATGGGCTCGAGCGCCATGCCGCAGATCGGGCAGGTGCCCGGCCCTTCCTGAACGATTTCAGGGTCCATGGGACAGGTGTACATCGCGGTTTTCGGTGCGGTCTTTTTCTTCTTTGCATTGTTGCCCGACAGGTAGAAATAGGGATCGCGCTCGAATTTGCCGTGACACCCGGTCGAGCAGAAATGAAAGGCATCACCCTTGTAGGTGAGGGTGGGTTTGCCCTTGTCGAGGGCAACATCCATTCCGCAAACCGGATCCTTGACCTTGCCATCAACCGGCATGGTTGCAGCCTTGAAAAGCGCGTCTGTGTCCACGGCCATCGCATCATGATGATGGGATGAGTGGTCATGCTCGTGAGTATGATGGGGATGTTCCATGGCGCCAGTCCTTCTCTAATCAAAAAGACCGTAATCCTTCCAGTCAATGGAAGGTCAAGCGGTACACGCGAATAATCTATCACATTTGTTGGAACTTCGGGTGCCGGAGAGGTGTTGTACCCGAGTAGCAATTTCGAGGAGGCTTAAATGCCGTATTTCCGCTTCATCGCGATGATCCTGACATCCACATTGGTCATGTACGGCCTGATGTACCTCAACACTTGGGACATCAATCACATTTGGTTCAGCCAGACCAGAATGTGGATGGCAATGTATATGGGCGCGGTGATGGCGATCATCATGCTGGCCTTCATGCTGGGCATGTACACGAACCGCAAAGCCAACATCGCCATTCTCGCCGGGTCCATGATCGCGTTCACGGCCAGTCTTTATCTCGTACGGAGCCAGGATACAGTCGGCGACGCCGCTTGGATGAAGGCCATGATCCCGCATCATTCGATCGCCATTCTGACAAGCTCGCGCGCCGAGATTTCCGACCCGCGCGTACGCAAACTGGCTGACGGTATTATAGAGGCCCAAAGGCTCGAAATTGCGGAGATGGAAGCCTTGATTACCGATCTCGAAGGCGGCCCGACAGCGACCCCGGAAATTGATGGCCGATAAGACCGGGCTTTGCGGTGTGTAACATTCCAAATTGGACGACCAAAATTTGGTAAGTTCATCGCCGGGAGAGACCATTCCGAAGGGCAATTGGACAACTTTCCTCATCAAAAGTCGCAAGTCTTCTTTCGGACCCATTCAGGACGTTCAGCAAGGCCGTCTTTCGAGAATTGTCATTGCCGAGGTGTTCAAATTCCTGCCCTTCAGCCCTCCGAATACCGCGCATAAATATCCTTTGCCGGCGTGCGGTCTGGATCTGCTTCGGTGATCTTGTTGCGCTCCATGGTGAGATAGAGCTCGACGTCGCTCCGGTGGGAGAGAGCCCGACGGCAAAGCTCATCAAGGATAGCTTCGCGCTCATCGTCCTGCATGGAGGCATAGTGCTTGCGGATTGTCTTGTCCGGTGTGTGACCGAGATTGAGTTGAAGGGCTATTTCCTCGATGATCATCATGTTGGCTTGCTTCGAGAGGAACGGATGGAGGACTTTGCGGAAGTCATGTGACGAGATGCTCTCTTCCGGGATGCAGGCAGCACGGGCTGCATCCTTGATAATCCGCTGAATTGGGGCATCCGATTTCCAGCATTCCGGCGCCTCGGTTTCAGCAGGTCGGTAGCCGAGGCCGATTCTGTTTGGTTGCACATATCGGTCAGGCAGAAAGAATGAGGCATCTGCACCAAACCCATGTGCCTGACGCCATCGCGCCCATTCCCGGATTGCATCGAGAAGCCCGGTGCCGAGATCCAGACAAATGTGCTTGCTGCGGAGTGTGACCAGCGCTGCCACGCGAATGCCGGTCATGATCAACAATGCGATGATGGCCCGGTTCCGAAGCTCGATCGGAATTGATGCGGGCATGGCCTGGAAGAGGCAAATCGCCTGATCGAAGGTCAGGCTCGTTCCCTTGACCATACTCGACTCGGCTGCCCGTTCCCTGCGGGAAAGTTTGAAGTAGCCGGGAAGATCAGGATCCATCTCAATGCCCGGCCAGCGCATGTTTGTCAGGAACTGGCGCAGCTTGTATCCCGCAAACTGTTGAGGGCGCCTGCTGTCGATCGGCTCCAGCCCAACACGTATCCAGTTCGTGATTGTACCGTCACTCACGCTGTACATCGCGCAGAGTTCTTCGCGAGCATAGACCCAGTGGCGGCGTGCCTTGGTGGGATCGCATTTGCGGGACATGATCACCGACCGTTGCGCCTGCGCGCCTTGTGGACTTCAACATAGCGATCCAATTCCGATCGATCCCAGCGCGTCGAACCGCCAATCCTGATGGAGGCATCCAATCTATTTGGATGAGAACTGCTCACGATGACCCAATTCATTTAGCTGCGAGCCTCACGAGGGAGACGTGGGTTCAAAAAAGCTGGCAATTGTCGGAAAGGGATTGGGATCAGGTAAACGTAAAGCTTGTTCTGGAACGAGCTTCGGCGTGGATCGATGAAGAAGGTGCTGAACTAATCGATCGACAGCAAAGCGAGGCTCCAGCTCTTGGGCGGTGCGATTTAAGGGCGTTCAAAATAATAGAATTCTGCCGAAAAGTCGCCCTCCCCAAAGCGCTTGAAGATACGGAAATAGCCAATTTGGGGCCGATCGTTCGCGTTGAGCCAGGGTGCATCAGGATACGAGGTGCGCTGTATGGCTGCACTGTGGGCCACAGAAGGTGGGTAGACGGGTGGTTTGGAGGCCACCCGTCTCATTAGAGCATTGATATCGCTCTACAAAAAATGGAATGGTGCCCAGAAGAGGACTCGAACCTCCACTCCCTTGCGAGAACTACGACCTGAACGTAGCGCGTCTACCAATTCCGCCATCTGGGCATTGGCGCGGATTTAGGGGGTCTGCGCTGCTGTGTCAACGGCAGAATGCATCGCGATCGAAATTATCCGGTCTTTGTTCAGAATTGTCGGCAAGCCGATGATATTTTTGCGGATCATGGGCGTTCGAGGCAGATCCGCAGGCCGGCTGGGAACCAGATTGGCAGGCTGATCCGCAGTCACGGCCTGATCGCGTCTGCAAATGTCGCGCCGCCCGGCTTCTCAAAGCCACGCGCGAGGATTATGGATTTACAATGGTATCCGAAGCCGTCTCCGTAGCTGCAAATCCGGTCTCCGCGCCGACCCCGGCCTCGCCTCCTCCGGCCGGTGCTGGCGCCGCGAAGCGCGGTGCGCTGCTGGTTTTTGGTGCGGCGCTGGTCTGGAGTTTTGGCGGCGCCATCGCCCGTGGCCTGGAAGTCAGCGATCCGTGGACGATCATTGCCTGGCGCTCGATCTTCGCCTCGCTGTTCCTGATGGCCTTCATGCTTTGGCGCGACGGACCGGTGGGCACTCTCCGTCTGTTTCGTACCATGGGCCTTCCCGGCGTCGGCGTGGCGCTGTGCTTCGCAACAGCATCGATCTCCTTCGTGGTGGCGCTCGGCCACACCAGTGTCGCCAATATTCTCCTGATGCAGGCTGGCGTGCCGCTGATCGCGGCGCTGCTCGGCGTGGTGTTTCTGCGCGAAGCGGTGGACCGGGTCACATGGGCTGCGATCCTTGCGGTGATCGCCGGTATCGGGCTGATGGTCTCCGATTCCTTTGCCGCCAATGTGTCCTACCTTGGTGACGGACTGGCGCTGCTGATCGCGGTTGCTTTTGCCGGAGCCACGGTCATTACCAGGCGATACTCGGATGTGCGAATGACGCCGGCGGTCTGTCTCGGCGTGATGATCGGCGCGGTGGTCGGCATGTCCTTGTCGTCCGGCCTTTATGTGGGCAGTCGCGATTTCAGCCTTCTGTTTTTGTTCGGGGCATTCAATCTGGGCTTCGGCATGGCGATGTTTGTCACCGGCGCGCGGCTGATCCCCTCAGCGCTGGCTGCGCTGATTTCCACCATGGAGCCGGTGTTCGGACCGGTCTGGGTCTGGCTGATCCATTCGGAAGTTCCGGTCCCACGCACCCTGATTGGCGGCACGGTGGTGTTCCTGGCGCTGATTGCTCACATTGTGTGGCAATGGCGCCAAAGCCGCCGCATGGCCCTGCCGCTGCCGAACTAGGCAGCAATGACGGCATATAACCGCGGCATCGGCCCCAAGACCTGACTTGAGCATCGCAATAGCCAGATGCGCGGGTCAGCAGGCCAAAGCATCCCTTGCGCGCCGGGCTCGGCGCGCAACCCATTAATCGCCGATCTTCAGCGCCTCGATGAAGGCCTCCTGCGGAATGTCGACCTTGCCGAACTGGCGCATGCGCTTCTTGCCGGCCTTCTGCTTGTCGAGCAGCTTGCGCTTGCGGGTGGCGTCGCCGCCGTAGCACTTGGCGGTCACGTCCTTGCGCATCGCCGAGATGGTTTCGCGTGCCACCACCTTGCCGCCAATCGCCGCCTGGATCGGGATCTTGAACATGTGCCGCGGGATCAGGTCCTTGAGCTTTTCGCACATCACCCGGCCGCGCTTTTCGGCCGCCGAGCGGTGCACCAGCATCGACAGCGCATCCACCGGCTCGTCATTGACCAGGATCGACATCCTGACCAGGTCGCCTTCTTCATGGCCGGTGATCTGGTAATCGAAGCTGGCATAGCCCTTGGAGATCGATTTCAGCCGGTCGTAGAAATCAAACACCACTTCGTTGAGCGGCAGTTGATAGGTCACCATCGCCCGCTTGCCGACATAGGACAGGTCGGTCTGAATGCCGCGGCGGTCCTGGCACAGTTTCAGGATCGCGCCGAGATACTCGTCCGGCGTCAGGATGGTCGCCTTAATCCAGGGTTCCTCGATGCTCGCGATCTTGACCACATCCGGCATGTCGGCCGGGTTGTGCAGTTCCAGCACATCGCCATTGGTCATGTTCATCCGGTAAACCACCGACGGTGCGGTGGCAATCAGGTCGAGATTGAACTCGCGCTCCAGCCGCTCCTGAATGATCTCGAGATGCAGAAGTCCGAGAAAGCCGCAGCGGAAACCGAAGCCGAGTGCGGCCGAAGTTTCCATTTCAAACGAGAACGAAGCATCGTTGAGCCTGAGCTTGCCCATGGCGGCGCGCAGTTCTTCGAAATCTGCCGCATCAACGGGAAACAACCCGCAGAACACCACCGGCTGTGCCGGTTTGAAGCCAGGCAGGGCTTTGTCCGTCGGACGCTTGTCTTCGGTGATGGTGTCACCGACGCGGGTGTCGGCCACTTCCTTGATCGAGGCGGTGATGAAGCCGATCTCGCCCGGTCCGAGCGAGTCCATCGCCACCAGCTTGGGGGTGATGACGCCGATCCGCTCAACCGTGTAGCGGGCATCGGTGCCCATCAGCCGGATCTGCTGGCCCTTTTTCATTTCGCCGTCGATGATGCGCACCAGCACGACGACGCCGAGATAGGTGTCGTACCAGCTGTCGACCAGCATCGCTTTCAGCGGATCCTTGACGGTTCCGCCCTTTGGTGGAGGCAGGCGCTTGACGATAGCCTCCAGCACATCGGGTATTCCGATGCCGGATTTTGCAGAGATCATCACCGCATCGGAAGCGTCAAGACCGATCACTTCCTCGATCTGTTCCTTGATCCGCTCGGGCTCGGCCGCCGGCAGGTCAATCTTGTTGAGCACCGGCACGATCTCGTGATCGGCATCAAGCGCCGCATAGACATTGGCCAGCGTCTGCGCCTCGACGCCTTGGCTGGCATCGACCACCAGCAGCGAGCCTTCACAGGCCCTGAGTGATCGCGACACTTCGTAGGCGAAGTCGACATGGCCGGGCGTGTCGATCAGGTTGAGCACATACATCTCGCCATCCTTGGCGGTATAGTGCAGCCGGACCGTCTGGGCCTTGATGGTAATGCCCCGTTCTTTCTCGATATCCATCGAGTCGAGCACTTGCTTGCTCATCTCACGTTCGGCCAGGCCGCCGCAGGTCTGGATCAGCCTGTCAGCGAGTGTCGATTTGCCGTGATCAATGTGCGCGACGATCGAAAAATTGCGAATGTGGGAGAGTGGCGTGTTTGTCATATCCCGCGATTTAGCAGTCCTGCGGAAAAAGGCAATCACGGAAAGCGTTGGGAGCAAGCCGTTTCAGCAGATGATCTATCATAATTTGGGCGGAAATGAAGTTATTGCCGTTTCAAGCGGGAGGGTTGGTGGTAATGATAACGCAAGATCAGATTTTGCATTCGGTTGGTTGTCTTCTGGCTCTATGGAAACTTGAACACCGGTTGGGAATAGGAATGCTGATCACAGCGGCGGACGACCTGCCCGCTGCGGATGTGTTGCGGATGGCCCGGTTTGCGACTTTTTCAGTTCCGCCCTTGCAAGGCCGTGAGGTGACGTGAAACAAGGGTCAGCCGCAGGACGAAGCCTGACAGGGAAAGCAGGCGCACAGTCCGGTATGCAAACCATAGTCTGGGGGTATCTATGCTCAAGATAATGACCATCGTTGGAACACGTCCGGAAATTATCCGGCTCTCACGGGTCATCGCCAAATTCGATCAGCATTTCGAGCACGTCCTGGTCCACTCCGGACAGAATTACGACTATGAGCTCAATGAGATTTTTTTCAGCCAGCTGAACATTCGTCGCCCGGATGAATTTCTCGAGGCAGCGGGGGCGAGCAGCGCGGAAACCATCGCCAATGTAATCGTCAAGTCGGACGAGGCGCTGGCGCGCCACAATCCCGACGCGGTGCTGCTGCTGGGCGACACCAACAGCTGCATAGCTGCGCTTTCAGCGAAGCGCCGCAAGATTCCGGTGTTTCACATGGAGGCCGGAAACCGCTGTTTTGATCAGCGGGTTCCCGAAGAGATAAATCGCAAGATTGTCGATAATGTCTCGGATATCAATCTGACATACAGTCAGATTGCACGCCAGTATCTGCTGCGAGAGGGGTTTCCGCCCGACCAGGTCATTGTCACCGGCAGTCCCATGGGGGAAGTGATTGAGCACTATCTCGACGATATTCAGAAATCCGACATTCTCGCGCAGCTCGGGCTGGAGCAGGGCAAGTACTTTGTGATCAGTGCGCATCGCGAGGAGAATGTGGATTCGCCCGAGCGGCTGTCGGCGCTCATCGACATCGTCAATGGGCTGGCCGAACGCAACAATGAACCGGTGATCGTGTCCACTCATCCGCGCACCCGCAACCGTCTGGATGCCCTGGGGCTGGCAACACACTCGCTTGTCAGGTTTGAAAAGCCGTTTGGTTTTCTCGACTATATTCAATTGCAGATCCTGGCCCGCGCCGTATTGTCTGACAGCGGAACCATCACGGAAGAAAGCGCGATCCTGAATTTCCCGGCTCTCAATCTTCGTGAGGTGCATGAGAGGCCGGAGGGTTTCGAAGAGGCTTCGGTGATGATGGTCGGCCTTGATCCGGTCCGGGTTATGCAAGCGCTCGATATTCTGGAGGAGCAGCCGCGCGGCAAGGACCGTGCATTGAGGGTCCCGACTGACTATCAGCCTACAAATGTTTCCGACAAGATCGTTCGCATCGTTATGAGCTATACGGATTACGTCAACCGCAGGGTGTGGCGGCGCTGAGGGTATTCTGCACCGCAGTTAAAGCGGAAGTCGCCTGGTAACATCGCCAGGTCGGTCTGTTTCAGGAAAAGACTGTTATCCGCGTACGCCCTTCGGTCCTGTGGTAGTCATGTTGGTTCCAGGCCGGACAAGCCCCAGAAGACGGTGCAAAGGGCGGCATTGGTCCGGATACGAGAAGAAAGGGGGTGGCAAGTCAAACAGGTTGAATGTATTGAGTCGATGCTGCATCCGAGGCATCTGAAGGCTATTGAAATTGGTCGTTTGGTGCGTATTGCAGGCAACAATACCAATGGGTAGTGCGCTTCGCTGGTGCCGATGGTTAGGTGAATATTGTGTATGTTGAGATTGAAAAAGTGTTGTTGCTCCCGGGCCAGCCGATGCGCGCGGCGATTGAGGCAATTGATACCAGTGGATTGAAAATTGCCATTATTGTTGATGATGAACGCCACCTTCTCGGAGTGGTGACGGACGGTGACATAAGAAGGACCTTGCTTCAGGGTCATGGGCTCGAGACGCCAATTGAAAAATTCATGCAGAGGAAACCGCGAACAGCAAATTGGGGTTCCGATAAAAATGTCCTGCTAAGCCGGTTGCGGCATGAACAAATTCTCCACATGCCGATTGTCGATGACGAGGGGCGGGTTCGCGATCTTGCCTATCTTCCGCTGCTGGAGCAGCAGTCCAGTCACCGGAACGAAGTCATCATCATGGCTGGCGGTCTGGGAACCCGCCTCCGTCCCCTGACTGAGAAAGTTCCCAAACCGCTGATTTCGGTCGGTGGGCGGCCACTCATCGATACCATCGTCGACCGCTTGGTGGCTCAAGGGCTGTCCAATATTACCCTGTGTGTAAACTATCTCGGGCACATGCTTGAGGAGCATCTCGGCGATGGTTCGCGCTATGGAGCGAATGTCACCTTTGTACGCGAAAACAAGCGCATGGGAACGGCGGGAGCGCTTTCACTTCTCGGCAAACGGCCCGAAACCTCGTTTTTTGTAATGAATGGCGACATTCTGACGTCAGTGGACTTGATGGCGATGCGAAGTTTTCATCAGGAGAATGGTTCCGTAGCGACTATGGCCGTCAACAATTTCAGCTACGAAGTGCCGTTCGGGGTGGTCGAGGTCAATGATCGTCGCATAACCGGATTGAGCGAAAAGCCGCAATGCAATTTTTTGGTGAACGCTGGAATTTACCTGTTTGAGCCGGACGTTCTCGATCATGTTCCTGCTGACGAATTCTTCGACATGAACAGCTTTTTTGACCGCTTGATTGACCTCGACAAGCCTATAGTGGCTTTTCCTGTGCGCGAGCACTGGCTCGATATCGGACGTCCCGATGATCTGGAGCGGGCCAACAATTCATTCGATGAGCTTGTTGGCGAAAAGGGACCACGCGGAACCTCCTCCAAAACTTGAGCGCAGAATCTGATTTTTAACAGTATGCAATAGGTGAATTCGTGCCGAACACACTTGCCAGCCTCGCCACCGGACGTTCGGTGCCATTGTTTACCGATGACCTGCTGAAATTCGGGGATACCTTGAACGAAAGGGTGAGAGGGCGAAGGGTGTTGGCTATTGGTGCGGCGGGCTCCATCGGCTCGTCTACCATCGGGGTTCTCGCGGGATTTTCACCCTCATCCCTGCATGTGGTTGATCAGAACGAAAATGAACTTGCCGAGCTTGTGCGCACATTGCGTTCGCGTGAGGAGGCTCTGTCCGTCGATGACTTCCGAACTCTTCCGCTTGACTACGGCTCACCTGCGATGCGGTTGCTGCTGCACGAAGAAGCGCCCTATGACATCGTCCTCAATTTTGCGGCTATCAAGCATGTCCGCTCGGAGAAGGACGTCTTCTCCATGCTGCAGATGTTTGATACCAATTTTCTCAAGCAGGCCCAGCTTCTGCGCTGGCTGAAGGAGACCGGTTTTTCCGGGCGTTTCTTCTCTGTCTCGACCGACAAGGCTGCAAATCCCAGCTCATTCATGGGCGCAAGCAAACGGCTTATGGAACATGTCATGTTCAGTGGCGAAGCCGCCGAAGGGCTGAACGCCACCATCACGTCTGCAAGGTTTGCCAACGTGGCATTCTCGAACGGTTCACTGCTTCAGAGTTTCCAGAGGCGGCTGCAGCAGGGCCAGCCGCTGGCCGCACCAAGTGACACCCGCCGGTACTTTGTCTCGCTTGAGGAATCCGGCCAACTTTGCGTCTTGGCGTCGGTTTGCGGGCCGGATCAACACATCATCGTGCCAAAGCTCAATCCTGACGAGCATCTGATCCTGCTGGAGGAGATGGCTCGTGGCTTCCTCGTAAGCATGGGCTACACACCCGAAATAATGGCTGACGAGGCAGAGGCACGCGCATCTGTCGGAAAGCTGAGCGCGGAAGGCCGCTGGCCGTTGCTGCTGACGGCTCTCGATACGGCCGGTGAAAAGCCATATGAAGAATTCATTGCTGAAGGCGAGACAGCACTCGAGGCAGGCTTCAACAATTTGATGGCGCTTGAATACAAGCCTGCTCAAAAGGGGCTCGTCTCAGGTCTGATTGAAGAAGTCGAGGCAATCTTCCGGGAAACAGCGACAGCCGCGCGGCCCCCAAGCCTTGATAAGGACCTGCTCAAGAACCTGATAGCGCGCATCGAGCCGTCTTTCCTGCAGACCCACAAATCGAGTGAAAAATCACTCGACCTTAGAGTGTGAGCCCATGATACCTCTAGCCGTTCCAAATCTAATCGGTCGCGAAGCTGAGTATCTTCAGGAGTGCATTACCTCGACGTTTGTCTCGACCGTCGGCCCGTTTGTAGGGCGCTTCGAGGAGATGGTTGCAGCGGCCTCAGGTGCAAAATACGCGGTCGCCACCTCCGCAGGCACCACGGCGCTGCACGCTGCTCTTGTGGCGTCTGGCGTAGGCCATGGCGACCTCGTGATCGCACCGTCCTTCACCTTCATCGCATCTGTTGCTGCCATCGCCCATTGCGGTGCGCAGCCCTGGCTCTTTGATGTGGCCGCTCACAGCTGGACACTGGATCCGGCATTGCTTGCTGAAACACTGAAAACCCAGACCGAACGTGCCTCAGACGGCAGCTTGCGCCACAAGGGCACCGGACAGCGCGTTGCAGCCATCCTGCCTGTATACACACTAGGTATTCCGGCGGACATGGATCCGATTATCGCTCTCGCCGAGGAATACCGCCTGCCCGTGGCCTCCGACGCTGCGGCCGCGCTCGGGACAAGTTACAAGAACCGGCCGTCGGGGGCGTTGGGGGCGGACTTCACCATGTTCTCTTTCAATGGCAACAAGACAGTCACCGCTGGTGGCGGTGGTGCCATTGTCACCGATGATGAAGCCAAGGCAAAACTGTTCCGCCACCTGACCACCACGGCGCGCGTTGGCGCTGACTATGATCACGACATGGTTGGCTTCAATTACCGCATGACCAATATTCAGGCGGCGGTAGGCTGCGCCCAGATGGAAAACCTCGATCTGTTTCTGGATGCCAAACGGCGCATCGCCATCGCTTACCGCGATGCATTCGCCGATCTCGACATGGTTGAGCCGTTCCCGGACCCGGATTACGTCCGCAACGGTCACTGGTTTGCAGGCGTTGTGCTTCGCCGAGATTGCGCGCGGCATCTGCCCGGTCTGCGCAGCCGTCTGCGCGAGGCAGGCATCGACGCAAGGCCGTTCTGGAAGCCTGCCCACCTGCAGGCGCCCTATGCTGACTCACCTGCCACGAGGATGCCCGTAAGCGATGATATCTGGCCCAGAGTCTTGACGTTGCCCTGCTCCACCGGGTTGAACGAGCCCGATCAGAACTATGTAATTGACATGGTGAGGTCGGAAATCGACAAGCTATGACGAGTTCAACGAGAAAAGCGCAAAGAATTGCAATTGCTGGATTGCCCTTTGCCGCCTTGATTTTGGGGTATTTTTCTTTTCCAGATGACATCGTTGTTCCGAACAAGGTAGATCATCCTTACAAGTTTCCTCTCGTAAATGGTTGTTACCAAGTCTTTGACAGCGCTTATCTGAACAAGCCAGGCTGCTACGTGCTTCAAAATGACGTTTTTGTTGAGACAGACAACCAATATTTTGCTTGGATTAGCTCCGACAATGTCAGGCTGGACCTCAATGGAAAAAATGTCACAGGTCCAGGCGCCTTGAGTATGCACTCCGGCATTTACATCGAAGCTGGCAACAACATCATGATCAGTAATGGATCCATCGGCAGTTTCAGGTATGGAATCCGGGGTGAGCCGTCCGCCGCGGGCGAACCACTCAAATACATCCACCTGAAGAATTTGAAAGTGTCAAATGCATCGCTTGTCGGGATCAAGCTGGTTGCTGACGAAGTGCATATCGAGAGTACAAAGGTGCAGGCACCTCAGGATGTCGACAACAGAGAAAACGATTACGTCAACGATATCAAGGTAGAAGCGGAAACATGTTATTACGATAGCGGCGATCGTGACAGCACATCTATTCAACCTATGGGCAACCCGCTCGTGAGCCTGCCGGAGAACTGCCTGATTGCTAAGGAATAGACCTATTGGTCTGGCTTGTTGGCAAACTGAAAAAACCCTTCGCTCGGAAAACGCAAAACCTTCCGCGTCGCTTCCTCCAGGCTGCAGCGCTTGATCAGTTTATCCGCGGCAGTTGATAGCCTTCCGGGTGAGTGGACTTCGGAAAACCTTGGTACTTGGTCCGAATCTCGAGAAGTGAATCCCTGAGCCGGTTTTTGAAGTTGCCGTCCATAAGGCCCCATTCATCAGCGTCTGCAGAAGCAATGGCACTTAATCTGTCAAGTTCACCTGACCGCAGCACCTCTTCGACCTTGTTGCGGAAATCGTCGATGTTCGACACTTCGAAGCATGCCTTCGCACTCGAAAAGTCGCCGTAGTCATACTTGTAGGTGTCGTAATTGATAACCGGTATTGCCAGGGCGAGCGCCCAGCGGATGGTGGTCGATATGCAAGCAATGTAGACGTCTGCAACCGGCAGTATAGTTTCGAGAGATTCCGCTGCAATTTTCACCGAACCCGTCGCGTATTTGCTGAGAACATCGGCCTTCGTGCGCGGATGTCTGACCACAATGACATTCGCCCGGTCGGTAGCCGCCGCCAGGACGGAAAACCACGCCTGGCACAACTCATCGTAGGTCTTGAACTCGAAACCCTCGGCAACAGCGCTGTATTGATTCGGCGGAAAACCGCAAACGATCAGTGGTTTGGCCGGATCAAGCCCGTATCTTTCATCGAGTGTCTTGCGCTGCTGTTCCTTTTCCAGATGGATGGCATATAGCTCGTCTTCGACTGCGCCGCCGATGACCCTGAGTTTTTCCGGCTTGAAGCCAAGATACTCATAGTGTTTCAGGGATGCCTTGCTCTCCAGAAAGATCGCATCGGTGTACCCGGCATTCAGGATCCATGGCTGCGGACAATGCTGGCCACGTATCCACCGGGCGAAAAACGCGTAGCGCGGCAGGCGCAGCAGGTGTTTCCCATGATATTCGAGAACCCATCGTGGTGCGAAGAATCGGACAAGCCTGCCGCTCAGCGTGGCCGCCGAATGCAAGGGGTTGTTGAAATAGTAACGCGCCGGTTCAGCGGGATTGGGTATGTAGTTAGGTAAAATCACATAGGGAATTCTGCGTTTCTTTGCAATGTGGGAAACGAGCCCGGTAAGGCCCTCCGCATTGTCTTCAAGCAGAACAATGAGGTCTGGCCGCAGCGAGAAAAGCTGGTCATTGAGATAGAGTTTCCAGCGGAATTCGGACAGAACGGCAAAAACGCTGGACCGGCGTCGAAGATAGTTCAATGCATCCCGACGGCGCCGGGACAGGAACGCCCGTGTGGGGGGCCACCAAAATCTCCACAGGTAGAACCTCGGGGTGCGCGTAAGTATCTTCAAGACCGCAACGCCAGGGGAAATCCTTGCTTTGATGTAAGATAGGCGCCGGCGCAATCTTGATCCGATTCCGCGTAGTTTCAGGTGCAGATCATAATGCCGGACCGGGCGAAGAGCTGAATGCACCATCCAGCGCCAATGCCTGTGCAAGTGTATGCGATACAGTTCAAGCAACTTCATCAAGACTGCATAGGGGATGTAGAAGACAGCACCGAACGGCATTGCGATTAGCCGGAATGGCTTTAACTCTATCAATCTTTCCCAGAGGCTTGTTTTCGTAGCGCTTTCTGACCTGTCATCGGTGCTGATCTCGACCGCCTGGACCTTGACTCCCGGTGATCCCGCCATGGCGTTGTTGAGCACATCAACGTATTTTCGTTGATGCTCAGCATTCAGGAAGATGACGATATTCATAATCAGTTCACGGCTTTTTCAATTGGGCCAGCCATTTCCCGGTAGAACTCGTTTTCCGTTAGCAGACTTCCATGATCTCCACTCGCCACCACCTTGCCTTCCCGCAAGACAAGCACCCGGTCGGCACCGCGGATTGTCTTTGGCCGGTGCGCAATCGCTATGATGGTATGGTTGTCGTTGTGCAGCTTTGCGATGCTCTTGGCGATCCGCTGTTCCGTTTCGGCATCCAGCTGGCTGGTTACCTCGTCGAGCAGGATAACCGGAGTGCGGTGGTAGAAGGCACGAGCCAGCGCAAGGCGCTGCCGTTCTCCACCCGACAGGTTTGATCCGAATTCTCCAAGTGAGGAGTCCAGCCCGTCGGGCATGCGTTTGACGAAATCGGCAGCCACGGCGTTTTCCAGCGCATCCCATATGCGCGCATCGTCGGGTTCTTCGGTCTTGCCGAAATGAATGTTCTCGCGGACCGTCGCGTTGAAAATGGGAACATCCTGGCTGACGATGCAAAGCTGGTCCCACCAGGACCGGATACGAAGCTCATTGAGCGGGTATCCATTGATCGAGATCTCGCCCTGGTCCGGACGGCGCAGCCGTGACAGCAGATGGAAGATTGTCGACTTTCCTGAACCGGAAGGCCCGACAATGGCGAGGAACTCACCGGGCTGCACGCTGAAGCTTACGTCTTTCACGCCCGCCTGCGAGCCCGGGTACTCGAATGAAACGTTGCTGAAGGTGATTTCCTGTTTCGCCTTTGGCAGGACGGTGTCGCCATCCGTATCGCGGTTGCGGGCTGCTTCTTTCAGGAAGAAATCCATCTGCCGCACGGGATCGGCATGAATGGCAAAATGCATGCGTGCGATATGAGCGACGCTGAAAGGACCAAGCATCCTCGCCGAAGCGACGAGGAAGAGCAGAAGAATGCCCAAGAGGGCTTGCGCCTGATCCGGACCGTAAAAGCTTGCGACCAACACAAGACCGCAAACAAGAACACCCGAAAGCGTGGCAAAAAACGGATAGGTGGCATTCTGAACAGCAATTGTCTGTGTTTGGACGCCGCGGAGTCGTTCCAATAATTTGTTGATGCGCGTCAAAAACGTATCCGTTGCATTGAAAATACGGATTGTGCGCTTGTTGTTGACAGCCTCGAAATAGGCCTGGGTGAAGTCGCGCTGCGAGGCTGTCATTTCACGATCAAGACGACTGGCCAATGGACCAGTCAGGCGTTTGAAGAGAATTGAGCCGATGATCACGAATCCGGCCAATCCCACGAGCGCCGATGGTGTAATGGCGATGAACAAGGCAAGCATGATAAAAATGGTAACGGCGGCGGCTGTCCCTTGGATAAGGAAGCGCAAGGCCAAGCCTGCGCGCGCTGGGAAAGACGCAGTGTAATTACCGATATCACCCGTTGAGAGATTTTCGGCAAATGAGAGATGGCTTTCCATCATGGCAGCGAAAGCGCGCATTCTCAGGTCGCGCTCGAGCCGCAATGGCAAAATATAAATCATCACTTCGGTGAAATATTGCACCGCAGATTTGATGAGGATTATGACAAGCAAGATGCCCGCGACCCATCGCAGTCTTGTCTCCGGTGAAAACGGAACAAGAAGCTGCCCCACTGAATCCAGCAGTGGTACACCTGAAAAGATGCTTTCGGACGAGAAAGACTGAAGAAGCGGCACGATAAGCATGATCGAGAAGCTCTCGGTAGCCGCATTGATGATTGCCAGTAAAATGTAGCCTGCGACGAACAGCCTATGTCCTTCGGCGAGCTTCAATGTGAGGAGGATGACTTCAACTGTGCCGCGCACAGATGCAATCTTTGCTGAACCGTATTTCCGGAGTCGTCGCGCAATCTGGCCGAGCATTCAAGTGTCCACTAATTGTGTTTCATTAGTCAGCAAGTCCGGATGATGTAGTGCGGACGAACGAAAATTTTGCGCTCTGACTGGGGCTGCACCCTTACATGGTCTTGGGAGCGACTGCCAGACCGTTCTGGTGTTTGCTGGCTTGGTCGCTTTTTTCGGATGCGCCGCTAGCTTCCATCAGACAGCTTGAAGATTTCTCTGTGACTGTCCTGTCCTGTCCGGCTCCGATGTGACAGCTACCGGGTGCTGTAACGTTGCGTTAGCTGTTTCAGGCCTCAACGCCATCTGTACCATTCAGCCACGCCTTCGTATCATCGAGACTGGCGGTGTCTTGTTCAAGCCCCTCAATTGTAGCCAAAGCCGAGCCGATTGCACGCATTCGCAGTTCCATCCCATGCTTTAGCGCATCTGAAACGGCATCAATCCATTTCTCGGTGCGCGGCGGGTTATTGCTGGAAAAACCGGCTGGTATGTAGTCCGCCCGGAAATGGTTTACCGCAGGTCCGCCGTCCCTCTGACGATAGCGTCCGTCTGTGCCCATGAGGAGAACTCGAGTGTGCCCTGCACTCAACAGAAGCTGCAGACTTGAGGCGCCGACGTTGCCGTAGTCCCCTATGACCCCGTCATGAACGCCGAAAACTGTCCCAGCCGGAGCGACAAAGACCACGCGCTCATCGGATCGCGCCATTGCATTTTCCCGAAACAAAGGATGCAACCAGATCTGTTGCAGGCCTTCGAAGGCGAGAATGGATTCCACATCGTTGACCACCAGCTCCGCGGTCGCGGCATTGGTGCACGCGTAGTAGCTCGGTGTGAAGCCCCAATCAGTCCAGGCGATGAAAGAACGATTGAATGCGACAGCCGGAAAGCCGCTCAGTTCGCGGAGTTCTGCAGGATTGAGGCTTGGCCCGCTGCCAACCAGGACTGCCCCCGAAGCCATCAGGCGATCGGGAGAGCCAGATCGGAGGGCAGATCTTCCTTGCGAAGGTCAATGGTAACACCGCCGCGAGAGTTGGAAACATGGGCCGCGATCAGCAGCTTCATGGCAAGCAACCCTTCTTCCCCATTGGGGAAATTCTCGCCTTTTAGAAGGCTTTCAAGAACGGCGCGTGTTGGCGCCACTGCGTCGGCTGGTGTGATGGTGCGGGAGCCCTTGTCATAGGGCATGCCGTAGCGCGTAGTCGGTTGACCGCGATGTTCCGTGTGGCGCGCCACATAATGCATCGATCCGTCGAGTTCATCAATGGTGATGCGGCCATTCCGGCAGTTGTACGTCACCTGCATTCCGTGGCCCTGATCCGAGGAACAATCCATATAGAACCGCTTGCCGGAAGGGGTTTCAAGCCGGATGCTGCCGACGGCGTCCTTGAACTGGGTACCGCGCGGATTGGGGAGGTTGTCATCGGAGAACCAGGCGCTGACCAGCACCGGCTCTTCATCGGTCATGTAGCGGAACATCTCGAAATAATGCGTGCCGTTCATCGCCATGCCGAAATTGCCGGCGCTGACGATTACACTGCCGATTCCGCCGAATTCGGCAGATGTGGCCATGTGTTTTGGAACCGTATATTGCTCCATTGACCGCATCTGGTGATTGATGGCGAGTTCCACACCTGCTGCCTTGCACGCATCCACCATCTCCTGGCATTCGTCGAGGCTGACGGCCATTGGCTTCTCGCAGAGAATCTTCCGCGCGCCATTCTGTGCGGCCTTGATCACAAGATCACGATGGCTCGGTGCGGTGGTCGCGATGACCAGTAGCTCAGGCCTGATCTTCTCGATCAGCTCTTCACCCGAAGTGAACTGGTTCTCAGTCGCGACGTCATATTCTTCGCCTGCAGTTTTGCAGGCTTCCACATTGAGATCGCTGATCGCGGTGATTTTGAGATCGCATTGACGAAGCACAGTCGCCTGCCGCATCCCCATTCGTCCCAGTCCGATGAGAGCCGTTTTCATGAAATGATCCGTGCCTTTGATGGTTTCGTGTTGGTGTCGGGATAAAGCTTGTGGTGCGCCCCGTCAAACCCTCAGAGTGGCTATGGCGGCGGCAATAACCTGCTCCCATCCACGCCATTTCTCCAGCAAGGCATCGAACTTTCGCCTTTCTGTCTGCCAGATTGGATTTGTCGGCGCTCTCGACAGTTCGAGAATGGCAATGGCGTGGTAACAGCGGCACAAGCCGACTTGAGCAATTTCAAACGATGTTGCTGCAAGAGAGCCGCCTGAAGCCTTCGCATAACTGGCCAGAAAAGCGTGTGCTTTCTCTTCGCTGGGCTCGGGTAAAAGGCAGAAGCGCTCAAGGCCTGCGGCAATGTCCACCAGAGGCGAGGAGTTGGTTTCAACAGCATCTTCAAAATCAATGAAGGCGACAACGTTGGAAGTATCGAAAATGACATTTCCGCGGTGAATGTCATTATGTGCGATTTGACTGGTCCCGCGCGAAAACGTTTCGCCCGCACCGGCCAGCAATCGGCGATAATCCTCGCCAAAAGAAGCGGCGGGCACCATCGCCAACCGGTCTTCCCATATTTCGAAAAGGTGCTTCTGAGGCTCCATACTCCCCGACAGGTGCCGCATTTTCACGTGAAGAAAGGCCAGGGCTTCACCCAGGTTTGCAATACCTTCCAGGCTTTCGTCATAAAAGGCTTGCTCGATCCACGGGTAAACGAAGACGCTCAACCCGTCGGCTCGGCGTATCTGTGCCCGGTCGGGCGCAAGCGAAGCAGCCCCGAGGTGGTTGAGGTCCGATGAGAGCGCAGCAGCTTTTGCTTCCTTTGCTGCGCGTTCGCCCACTTTCACCTTGGCAAACAAGAGCTGGCCGTTGGCCAACGTCAACCGATAATACCCTGCCTCGGCGGGAACCATGTTACCGTCGGCCTTTTCAACCCGCGCAATGGCGAGGTCAGGAAGGGTTTCACGCAGCCAGTTACCTTCAACAGGTGAAAAAAGCAGAGGGCTCGGAGCCACGCCCGGATGCGCCGGGGTGTGGAAGCTCGTTTCAGACATCATTATCTTGCAGTGGCTGTCCGGCGGGAACAAACTTTTTGACCGCAGCGCCCTCCAGCCTGTCCCAGTGTTCCGAGCCGATGCCGAGTGGCGGGAAGGCAAAACGAATATTGTTCCGGGTAATTGGCGTACCCGCAGGAAGGTCAACTGCGGCGACGACGCACATGCGATCCGGAGGCAACGGCCGGTCTGAAGGCAGCACGCGCTCCCGGGCGCCCAGTGACTGGTGAAAGAGGCCCATTTTTTCCAGAGCAGGTCCCACTTGTGAAATCGGCAATGCATGAGCGATGTCGATATCGCTCTCGGTCCGGTCAAGGCAGACGCCTTTCTCGATGACGTCGGCGCCGCGCGCCGTCGCAACGAGCATCATGTCAATGCCCATGAAGTGATCCGAGAGACCGTCGAAGCAATCGTACTCTTCACCAAGGGCAGTCATCATGTTGAGATTGAATGCGCTGACCGGCGCGGGCGGTCCGGGTGGGCTGTGCTCGATGATCAGGACTTCAACGCCTGATGCTCGCGCCCAGCCGACCGCACGCCTGATCTCGTCCATGGTCGAGCGTCCGGTATCGATGATCAGCGGCAGGCCTGCCGAGGCTGCATCCCTGATCAGCGGGGCGTGGGTGATGTTGCTGCTGGGAATTTTCAGGGCTGCCGATCCCAGTTCGAGGGCCAAAGCGATTCCCGGTTCGTCGTAAACGCTAAGCACAAGGTCAAGGCCTCGATCCCTTGCGTCGGAATAAATCCGGCGAAACGTCTCGAGCGGGACCACGTGGCGATCTATAACCTGTCTGTAGTTTTCCGTTCTCACGCCTTCCCCGGGAACGAAATACCCGGTGTCGCCCCCTGGCAGGCAAATCTCTGCATCATGCAGGATCGCGCCTTTCAACGTGGTGACGCCCAGAGCTGAAAGCTCATTGACGAGTCTGTAGGCACCCTCGATATCGTGTTTGAAATAGACATCGATATCAGGAAGGAAGATCGGCATTTCTCCTGCGCCGATATGCTGGCTGCCGATCTTCTGCCTGGCTTTGTTACTCACTTCGCAGCTCCGGTCACGGGATTGAGACTCAGGGTGAGCAATTCGAGGTTGAGCGGCATGATGCCATTGCGAAAATTCCGCTCGCCAGCGCCCGATGCCTCGGTCCATGACCGAATTGGATCCTGTTGTGGCTCCAGGTCGAAAGGCAGGGTGAATTTTTCGAAGGAATGCTCTGCAACTTGCGGCTCGCCCGCCAGGAAGGCGGCTACGCTTGCCTTTGAAAACAGGTTGTAACCCGGATGCCAGTCATCCTCGAAGTGTTCCGCATAACGCCAGTGAATACGGGCATCGACCGGAAAGTCATTGAACAGCCCGGTAATGAAGACCCGGCCGCCCGGACGGGCAACGCGGATACATTCGGCAAAAGACGGCCGGAAATCTTCGAAAATACTGTGGGTGCCGGTAAGGAAGACAGCATCGAATGCGTCATCATCCAAAACGTCCATCTTGTTGGCATCGCCGAGGTGAAGCTTGATTGCTGCGTCTTTGCTGCTGCCGAGTTGAACGAGCTCCTGATCGTATTCCAATCCCTCGCAGGTTGCCCCCGGAAACCGGGTTGCGGCATACCGCAGAAAATCGCCGGTTGCAGCGCCCACGTCGAGAATGCGAGACGGCGCACTTTCGTTCATTTCGAGCTTGTCGCAAAGCCAGACAAACATGTGTTTGGGCTTCGCCGCTTCCGGTCCGTTGTAGACTTCAGTTCTTTTATAATCGGACACCATTGGCTAATTCTGCCTTATTCTGAAGAGAGACAGCACCCGTTTTGCGATGCTCGGGTTTTGGCCAGCCTCTCTGCGTGTTTTTCTCAAATCCTGCAATGTTTGCCAGATCCGTTCGAAGTTCTGACCATCCATCATGCCCCATTCCTTGCTGCATTCGCTCACTTCCGCGGCAGCTTGATGGTAGCTTTCCGGTGTGGCGAGAATGGTGCGGAGGCGTTCAAGTGCCACATCCAGTTGCTTGGAGGTAAATACCACAGGAGCTGTGTCGTATGTGGGCAAGTCAAACTGGTACAAATCGTAGTTTATTATAGGCTTCTTAGCCATCAACGCCCAACGGGTTGTGCTCGAAAAGACAGGGACAAAAACGTCGGTTTTGGCTATCAGCCGCAACAGCCAGTCCTCGGAAACGTCATCGGCCAGGTTCGCAACGATTTGGCGCGTGGCAGCATCTGCAGCCGGGTGAACCGAAACCGTGATGTGAGCATTTGGGTGCGCGGTTTTGCAACCCGTGAGCAATCGCTCGACCGTTTCCTGGTAAGTGGCAAATTCTGCCTTGCGCTCTCCGTGGTAGCTCGGCGGAAGTGCGACGAGAATCCGCGGTTTTTCAGGGTCAATCAAACTTGCAGTCTCATAGGCGCGCATGATGGCCGTATCGCTGGCAACCTCGTCATAGACCGCATCAGCATAGCATGAGCCGGTCATGACCCGTTTTTTTGCCGGCACGTTTTCACGCTTGTAAATTCGCTCCATAGCTTCGGATTCGACAAACAATACATCGGCGTTGCCACCATGCACCACCCAGGGCTCAGGTAGATCCAGGCGTGTGGCAATTCGTGCCAAGACAAACTCCGCAGGAAAAAGTGTCACATCACCATATGGAGTCGGTAGTATCCACTTTGCGGCATGTTTGCGCAGCGCAGCACCAACCTCGTCGTCCGGTACCAGATTTAGTGTATTCTCTTCGGCGCGGTTCTCGATGTACATCTGATAATCGCGCATTTCACCGATGCCGAACGGCATCTCGGCAACCAGAATGCCCATGTCCTGCGCCACGGCGATAAGCGGTGAACAGCCACCCGGTCCATCCTCGCAAACGATAACCGTATCGACCCCATTTTCGTTGAGCAGCTTTCGACATGCCGCTCGTTGCCGCAGAAGGATGTCGCAATAAGACACATTAAGCGGTATCGTCATTTGGAATTGCTTGAAACTGGTTTTTTTACGTTCAGCCTTGATCTCGTTATCACCTGCAGTGCCGGCGTGCTTTGACAAAACCTCAAGGCGGCTGGACAGGTTTTTGGCGGCTTTCCGAAGAGTTTCATTCACCTCTTCTCCATCATTGAAGGATAGAAAAAAGAAGGTTTCGGAGTCTGGCATCCGCCTGGCAAAATCTTCGAAGATCCGGATTTGTGAAACCGAGTAGGCACAAAAAACTATCATTAGTTACATATCACCAAATCTACACAAGGGCACTTGACTTGCCATTGGAGGGGCTTTCTTTTTGACCCGTTGGAGGCGATGCCTTCCGGGTTCGATTTTTACCCTCCAAGCCACTAGTCAACGATAGTTATCGGATGCGAAATAGAAAAACTATAATTTTTTCCGCTCGCGACGCTGCTGCCGCTCTTTATGCAGCTCCGGTTGTTGAGAAGGCAGCTCAAGATGACCGCTTTAGAGTGGTGGTTGTGGCGCAGGATCCGGCTCTGAATATTTTGGCACGGCGTGGCATCAAGTCAATTGCCGTAGAGATACCCCCAGCTGATGATCCCCTTGGGCCGCAAGCCGCGGCGCTTCTGAAAGAAGCCGAACGCATTCTGGACAATGAGCGCCCCGATGTAGTTATCGCTGGCCTTTCGTCTCCGGGGCAGGGTGGCATTGATGAAGCGTTGCTGCGGATGCGGTCCTGCAAGGGCTTGCTGTTGCAAGATTTCTGGGGCGAATGGAACGGTTTCTTTGGTCGCAAGCCGGATGTATTCCTGGTGCTGGACGAGGCGGCAGCCGAACTTACCGAGACAAGGCACAATGCGCCTTGCGTCATTGTAGGTTCGACCCGCCACGCGGAATATGCCGGGCTTGAGAGTGCCAGGATGCGATCGTCTGCGCGAAACCGTATTGGGGTGTCTGGAAACATGGTCATAGGGTGGTTTGGTCAGGCGCTTCACGGTCAGCCCGGATATGCCCAGTCTATAACTGCTTGGTCTCGCGCAGTGCGGGATTTTCCGGTCGCGGCGGAGGTGGTCTACAAACCACACCCGCGGGAAAGCGAGGAGCAGCGGCGGCTGACGCTTGAATTGATGCAGGAAAGTGTTCCCGGTGTGCATTTTCTCGAAGCTTGGCCGATTGAGGACGCACTGGTTCTTTGCGACTGTGTGTGTGCCGTCATGTCCAATTGCCTGTACGATGCCGCATACCTCAACTTTTTTTCGAACGAGCCGTTGATCACGCCAGTTGCAATGCTCCACTCTGAAGTGTTGCATGCTGATCTGTCCGGGAAAATCCCCTTCGAATCCCTCCCTTATGTCGCGTTGGGTCTGGCAAAAGTTGCATTGCCGGGTGCTGATGTCAGCGCCCAGCTGTTCGCTGCCTTGGGGTTGTCAGGCAAGCGAGAGTGCTGGGAGGCGTCGAAACGACATCTCGCCGATCCTGAACTTGCCACATCCAGAATTCTTGATGTTGTTCTGTCTCAACTAGACTGAGTCGTGTCATCAAAGTTCTGCCTCCAGAATGAATTTCCCCCCGACAACTCCGGTTCCGCTGTTGTAAACGCCAAAGGTGGTGCTGTTGTTGGCTTCGCTGGAGACGACTTGCACGGTGCCAGCCTCCCCTCCGGAAACCACGTTGCCCAGGCGCGTGGCGCTGGGCGTAAAGGCCATGGGCGGGCTGATCGGTAGGCTGTAGCTCTGGGTACCACTGCCACTGCCGGTGGAGAGGTTGAATGACAGAGTGCGGAAATAGCGCTGGCAAAGAAACAGCTCTTCTCCCGGACGGCGGGACCGCCAACGGCTGGCAACAGGTGCCATTTCCAGTTTGACCCGGGAGAAGCTGACGCTGCCCGATGCGGCCGACAGCGCCAGGGTGATATTGCCGGTATCACCAGGGGTCAGGTATAGCCGCACCGATTTACGTCCGCTGCCGGCTGTGATTGTGCCGCTTGCACTGCCGAGCTCTGCAAAGATATCAGCTGTCGGGTTTTCCACGGAGACGACGACAGCTTCCTCAGCCAGATCAGGCGCTTCGATAACCTGACTTATCTTGCCGGACGCAAGAGTGAGAATGCCTACCGAAAGTATGAGGTTTGCTCCGCCCACCGCTTTCCAGCGATCAAAGCCGAAGCTGCCATCAACAAGCACGCCGCCGGCAAAATTGCGCTGGTTGATGGCAAAATCACCGTTGATCACATAGTCACCGCCCACCGCACCGGAGATCGCAGGAAAAGCCACCTGCCCCGAGCCTGTATCGACAACCATTGCGTCGTTAAACGTCGTCCCGTCCGCGCTGTGGCGCAGATGCAACGCGCTGTCGCCGGTCAGCCCAAGTTCGGCGGAAGCGGAAAATCCGGTCTGGAACAGGATGGAGGCTGTGTCGGCAGACGAGGCGCGGTTGATTTTCAGCCGGTGGTCGTCTGTTTCGTTGGTAAACAGCGAGGCATCGGCTGACACAACAAGCCGGGTTGTCTCGTCAGCAACGGCATTGACGCCAAACAGTGTGGATGTGCTGGTGCCAGCGCCGCCGCCAAAGTCCTGCCAGCTTTCACCATTCCAGATCAAAGCTGTTGCTTCGCTTTCCACAAAAGCCAGCCAGCCGGCACGAGGTGTCCGGAAAAACCAGTCTCCATCGCTGAAAATGGCAATTCGACCATCTTGTCCGGCAAAAGCTCCACTCGCACCGGCAGGGACGAAATAGGCCGCCTGCTCGTCAGGTTCGGCGGGTGGGGAAGTTACCACGCGGCTTTTCAGGCTGAGATGAACGATGGCATCAAGCGCCATCAACGCCTCATTGTGTGTGACGTGTTTTTGCGCCTGCGCTGCGGCAAGAAGTGGCAGCTCGAGTCTCGGTGTCGCGGTCATGGCTGGCTCCAGTGTTGGTTAAGGGAGCCAGTTTCGCATGCCGTAGCAGGAGGTGGATGTTTAGCGTGTTTCCGGCCAGCCGAAATGATGATGGGCAACAAAGGCGGCAATGGCGAAATCGAGCGGCGTGTCGATGTCGAAATTACATTCGTCAGCCATCAGCCAGAATCCGGTTTTGTCAGTCAGTGCCGGCATTTCCTTGAGGATCGGCTCCCTTCGCCAGGCGTAGATCGACCCGTTGAGTTCATAGCAACTCGGCAGGTCCTGACGGCGCCCGTATCGTCCGTCCTGTGGCTTGGACAATTCCACGCGTCCGTCCCCGGTTTCCTCGACGAGAGTGTAATAGGGTGAAGCTTTGGCGTGACTTACGGACACCACATTGTACAGGTCCGGCCGCTCGGCCAGTGTGCGGGCCGCACCGGGGATGTCGGCTGGCGTGCGCAGCGGGGAGGTTGGTTGCAGGTCAAACAGCATTTCCATTTCCTGACCGGCCTCCGCTTCGGCCATGCCGAGGGCGTGACGCAGGACTGGCGGCTTGCTGATTGTATCAGTCGCAAGCTCTGCGGGCCGGTCGATCAGAAGGTTTGCTCCGGCTTCGCGCCCGATGTCCAGATAGCGCTCGCTGTCACTTGTAACGGCGACGATGTCGAATATCCCTGATGCAACCGCCTGTTCGACTGTGTGAGCAAGAAGTGCTTTGCCGGCAAACATTTTGATGTTCTTTTCGGGCAATCCCTTGGATCCGGACCTTGCGGCCACAACGCACATTTTCATTCTGGTTCCTTCATTCGTCGATTGCCTGTTTTGTGGGGGTTATGGACCAAGCCCTGCCGTAATGCGAGGCCTTCAATTGACATGGCTGACCCGCTGCTTTAGGCGAACCGTTACATATTTCCAGTCGATTCCGAAAGTGTTGCCATGCAAGATGTAAGTGTCTGTCGCGTCGCCTTTGTCGGTGCTGGTGGCATGATCGCCGAGCACGTAAAAGCATTTGAAGGTTTGGAGGGTGTTGAACTTTCGGCAATCTACAACCGGACCCGCCAGAAGGCTGAAGAGATTGCCTTGCGGCACGGCATAGGCTCGGTTTTTGATGATCTTGACGAGATGCTCGACACAGCGAAACCGGATCTGGTTGTGATGGCTGTCTACGAGCCGGCGATTTTTGAAGTTGCCAGCAAAATTCTTGAGCGCCCGGTTGCGCTCTTCATGGAAAAGCCAATCGGGTTGGACCTTGCGCAAGCACGCAAGCTCCATGCTCTTGTCAAGGAAAAGGGCAGGCAAGTCTGGGTAGGTCTCAATCGCCGAACGCTTGGCGCCACACAGGCGGCGGTGTCCGATCTCATGGAAAATGAGGGGCCGCGCTTTATCGAGGTGCAGGACCAGCAAAGCCTCGAAACGGCTCGTATCATCGGTCATGTCGAATCTGTGGTCGACAACTGGATGTACGCCAACTCGATTCATCTTGTTGATTATTTGACCGCATTTGGCCGTGGCGAAGTCAGCGAAGTGACCGTTCTGCAGCCCTGGACTCCGCAAAGCCCGGGCGTGGTTGTGGCACATGTGCGGTTTTCCTCAGGAGACACTGGCGTCTATCAGGCCATATGGAATGGTCCTGGTCCATGGGCCTGTAGCGTTTCGGCGCCGCACCGCCGCTGGGAGATGCGTCCTCTCGAGAAGGCGGTCTTCCAGAATGCGGGAGAGCGCAGCCTCAATGAGGTGCCTTTGTCCACGGCAGATCAGGATTTCAAGCCGGGATTCCGGCTTCAGGCGGAGCTTGTTCTCGGCGCCTGGCAGGGCAAGGAAACCGGAGCGGCAACCATTGATGATGCATTGAGCAGCACGGAACTTGTCGCGCGCATTTACGGCATCACAGATCGCTAGAGCCATGGCTGCATCACGTATCTGCATCGCAACCGGAACAAGAGCCGACTACGGTCTCCTCTACTGGTTGATGCGCGATCTGCAGGACCACCCTGATTTTGAACTCAGCACCATTGCGTCCGCCATGCATCTCGCACCGCAATTCGGTGAAACCATCCGTTTCATTCGACAGGATGGATTCGAGATAGATGCGACAGTTGCCTGTCTTGATGAGGATGACAGCGACGTCGGAATGGGGCGTGCCTATGTCCGGGCGACGGATGGTTTTCTTGCCGCGCTGGACCAGCTCAAACCGGATCTCCTCATTGTGCTTGGTGACAGGTTTGAGGCCTTGGCTGCGGCGACGGCCGCCACATTTTTGCACATCCCGATTGGTCATATTCATGGCGGTGAAGTAACCCTCGGGGCCATCGATGAGGTGTTTCGCCATGCCATCACAAAAATGGCGCACCTGCATTTCACCGCCGCCGAGGATTATCGCCGGCGTGTGATCCAGATGGGTGAAGCGCCGGATCGGGCCTTTAACGTGGGGACGGTTGGGCTTGATAATTTCATTCGGCTGGATCTACCCTCGAAGTCTGAGTTGATGGCTGATCTTGGTCTGCCCGAGATGTCGGACTACGCTCTCGTGACCTACCATCCTGCCACCATGGAAAAGGGTGGGCCGCTGGAGGCACTCGAGGCGCTCATCGAGGCGTTTGATGCTTTTCCTGAGCTCAGACTCATTATTACCAAGGCCAATGCCGACCCGGGCGGGCGACGGATTAACGAACGGCTTGAGGCTTTTGAGGCTTCGCAGCCAGACCGGGTACGGTTGGTCACATCACTTGGTCAAGTGCGTTATATTGCTGCCATGAAGAGCGCAGCAATGGTGGTCGGCAACTCTTCCTCGGGAATTATCGAGGCTCCGGCTGTGGACGTTCCGACAGTCAATATCGGAACAAGGCAGGAAGGGCGCTTGCGAGCGCAGAGTGTTATCGATGTAGGTGAAGATGCCGCAAGCATCAAAGCTGGTATCGCGCGTGCGCTTGATCCCGGTTTTCGAGCCGGTTTGAAAGACACAGCGCCACCTTATGGTCGGCCAGGAAATGCAACTGGCCGGATCATATCGATCCTGGAAAAAACAGAATTCGGCGGGCTCGTAAGAAAGCCCTTTTGCGACTATACCGGTGCCATTCAAGAGGGGTAGTGTCCGGAATATGTCAGGGATGATCGAGAGCACCGGCAGTATGGAAGCCGCAAAAGAGAGCGCTTCAGCGGGTCTTCTTGTCATCGGCGGCGGCGGGCATGGCCGGGTGGTTGCTGAGGCGGCTTATCTTTCGGGGCATTTTTCCCGGCTTTTGGTTGTTGATCCGCATGCTTTTGGGAGTTGGAATTTTTCTCTTTGCGCGTGCGTAAAGAGCGAGGCCGATGCTGATGCGCAGCCGCAAGAATGGCGGTTTATAGCTGCGGTGGGAGACTCGGTTTTGCGACAGCGCCTGTTCGAGGAATATCTTGGTAAGGGATTTGTCGCTGCAGGCGTCGTTCATCCGCGCGCCACCATTAGTCCTTCTGCCGAAGTTGGCAGTGGGGTGGCGATCTTTGCGGGAGCTGTGGTAGCCACTCTTGCCAGGATCGGCGATGGAGTCATTGTCAACCACAATGCGGTGGTTGAGCATGATAGCGAGGTGGGATCCTTTGCTCATCTTGCTCCCGGAGCAATCCTCGCGGGAGGTGCTTACCTCGGCGAGAGAGCTTTTCTGGGGTCTGCGGCGAGCATACGCCACGGAAAGCGTGTCGCAGCCGGGGTAATAATTGGGAATGGCGCGGCGGTCGCTGCAGATATTTCTGAGCCGGGCGTTTATGCCGGGACGCCGGCCAGACTTTTAAAATCGGACAATCTGCCCAGGGAGGGCTAAATGAGTTCCAAGAGATGCTTTGTCATCGCTGAAATCGGCGTCAACCACAACGGCGACATGGACATTGCGCGTCAGTTGATTGATGTCGCCGCCGATGCGGGCGCGGATGCTGCCAAGTTTCAGACTTTCCGTGCGGACGATTTGATCGTCGAGGGAACTCAGGCCGTTGCCTATCAGAAAAAAAATGATGCCGATCTCGACCAGTACAAACTTCTGAAATCTCTTGAGCTGAGTTTTAAGGATCACGAAGAACTAGTGGCTCATTGTGAGGCCCGGGGCATCGAGTTCATGTCAACAGGGTTTGACAAAGGGTCTTTGAATCTTCTGGTGGATCTTGGCATCAAGCGGATTAAGATTGCGTCCGGGGAGATCACTAACACTCCGCTTGTTGAGGCCTCTGCTGAGGCGTGCTTGCCGATTGTGGTGTCCACAGGCATGGCGACGCTCGAAGAGGTTTCCCAATGCGTGCGCACGATCAGGGCTTCATGGGATTCGTTGGGGCATGTGGGCGATCTGATTGTGCTGCATTGCACGTCCGCCTATCCGACGCCGCTGGAAGACGTGAACCTTGCGGCAATGGAAACCATGGCCAAAGAACTCGGTGAGGCGGTTGGCTATTCTGATCATACGACGGGTGTCCTGGTCGCGCCGCTGGCCGTTGCCGCGGGCGCGGAACTGATTGAAAAACACATAACGCTTGATCGCGCCATGGTGGGGCCGGATCACGCCGCTTCACTGGAGCCGGATGAACTGAAGGCTATGGTGGCGGACATTCGCCGGGTTGAGCTTGTCCGTGGTGATGGAGTGAAAGCGCCGCGCCCGGTGGAGATGGAAGCACGTGCGCTGGTGCGCAAGGGGCTGAAATTTTTGCGTGATTTGCCTCAGGGGCATATTGTTACCGCAGATGACCTCGTGCCGCTCAGACCTGAAACCGGATTGCCACCCTCACGTTTCAGGGGCTTGATCGGTTTGCCCTTGGTCCGTGCTGTCGCTGCGTTTTCGCCGGTAGAAGAAGCTGATGTAGGTTGATCCAGAACGCTTGCAGGCTTTGGTATTGCACTGAAGAGTGATTACGGTTAACCACCCCGCAACTAGATCAGACTAAGGACAGGATTTTCCATGGGCTTTATCCATTCGGATCCACGCAAAGATGAACTTGATTTGACGAAATATGCGTCAAATCTGGATGATCCCCAAACCTATTATGGTCTGCCGCAGAGTGTCGCCTTCTGCTCAAAGTGCGTGATCTCCAACCAACGGCCCAATTCCACTGTCGAGCACAAGCACACCAAAGACAGCAAAAAACAGACAATCAATTTTGACGCTGAGGGCGTTTGCGACGCCTGCCGTATGGCTGAGCGCAAGCAAGATGATATCGACTGGGAAGAGCGTCGCCGCGAACTTCAGGTGCTCTGTGATAAAAGCCGCTCGCGCAACGGTCATTATGATTGTCTTGTGCCCGGCTCCGGCGGCAAGGACAGTTTCTATCAGTCATGGATGTTGAAATACGAATTTAACATGAATCCGCTGACGGTAACCTGGGCTCCGCATGTCTATACGGACTGGGGCTGGCGGAACTTTCAACGCTGGATTCATTCCGGGTTTGACAATTATCTGCTGACCCCGAATGGCCGGGTGAAGCGCCTGATCACACGCCTGGCGGTGGAGAATCTGTTCCACCCGTTTCAGCCGTTTATCTTCGGGCAAAAATCCTATGCACCCAAGATGGCAGCGCGAATGGATATCCCGCTGATTTTCTACGGCGAAAACGAAGCGGAATACGGAAATCCGATCTCTGACAACACCTCTGCGAAGCGTGATTTTTCCTATTTCTCGAATTCGGCAGACAATGAGATTTTCCTTGGTGGGACATCCATCCAGTCGTTGCAGGACGATTACAAGGTGCGCCCGGTGGACCTTGATGTTTACCGCCCCTCCAATCCGGAAGAGCTGAACAAGAAAGGTATCGAGGTGCATTACCTTGGATACTATCTCAAATGGCATCCGCAGGCGGCATACTACTTCGCGGTCGAGAACGGCGGCTTCGAAGCCTCACCTGAGCGTACTCCGGGGACCTATTCGAAATACAACTCGATCGACGACCGTATTGATGATTTGCATTACTACACCACGTTCATCAAATTTGGCATCGGTCGCACCACCTATGACGCGGCGCAGGAAATTCGTTCGGCAGACATCGAGCGTGAAGAGGGTGTTGCCCTCGTGCGCCGTTATGATGGCGAATATCCCGAGCGTTTCGCCGACGAGCTGATGGAGTACCTCAGCCTGCCGGAGAAGGAATTCCCGGAAGCCTCCAAGCAGTTCGAAGCTCCTGTGATGGATCGTGACTATTTCGATGCGCTCGCCAACCGTTTCCGGTCGCCGCATCTTTGGGCTTATGATAACGGCGTATGGAAACTCCGCCGCCGTGTTTTCGACGAGAACTGATCGCGCAGCCAGGATTGACCATGAACATCCGTCTCATCGCCCGTCTAGACGTCAAGCTCCAGCACCTGATCAAAGGTGTTCAGATGGAAGGTTGGCGGAAAATGGGCAATCCGGCCGAACGCGCCAAGCTGTACTATCAGCAGGGCGCGGATGAGCTGCTCTATATGGATGTGGTCGCCAGCCTTTATGAGCGTAATAATCTGAGCGATATCGTGCGCGAAGTGGCTCAGGAAGCGTTCGTGCCGATTACGGTCGGTGGCGGAATCGGTGATCTAAAGTCTGTGAAGCAACTGCTTGACGTCGGAGCCGACAAGGTAGCGATCAACACGGCTGCGACCAAGCGGCCTGATATCCTGCGCGAGATTTCCGATACCTATGGCGCGCAGGCGACTGTTCTTTCGATCGAGGCCAAGCGCTTGCCGCAAGGCGGCTGGGAAGCCATGACCGACAACGGTCGCAATCACACTGAGCGTGACGTGATCGCTTGGGCAGTAGAAGGGGCTCGGCTTGGCGCAGGGGAAATATTTATTACGTCTGTCGACCGGGATGGAACCATGAAGGGCATGGACCTTGAGCTCATCGCAGCAGTAACCCGCGAAGTTGATATTCCTGTCATCGCTTCAGGGGGGGCTGCTGGTAGCAAGCACGTTGCCGAAGCGGTCGGAGCCGGCGCAACCGCAGTATCGCTTGCCAAGGCATTGCACACCGATGCAATCACCTTCGACACCATGCGCAAGGATCTGGCCGAAGCGTCGATACCTGTGCGGCCGTACAGGTCAGAGATGGTGCAGGCATGAGCAATTCGGTCGCCGTCATCGACTATGGTATCGGCAACGTCTTTTCCGTTTGCAATGCACTCAAGCAAGCTGGTTGCGAACCCAACCTGACCCGCAGCGCGTCCGATATTCTTGCCGCCGACAAGGTTATTTTGCCTGGCGTCGGTGCATTCGGACGGGCGGTGGATGCACTGCGCGATCTTGGCCTTGATGAAACGCTTCGGCGCTATGCGGAGACCGGTCGCCCGTTTCTGGGTATCTGCATCGGCATGCAATTGCTGATGGATGGTTCTTCCGAATTTGGCGAGAGCACCGGACTTGGCTTCATTCCCGGGCGCGTAGACCGCATCCCCGGTACAGCGAAGGACGGAGCGCCTTTGCGCGTACCGCATATTAGCTGGGGCGAAGTCGGACCTGCCAAGTTTGTTTCCGAAGAAGACTGGAACAAGACACCGCTCGCCAATGGAGGAGAGAACGATACTTTCTATTTCGTTCATTCGTTTCATTGCACGCCATCCGACCCGACACATCGTCTCGCGTCTGTCGATTATGGCGGCAATTCAATCACCGCTGCAGTTAAACGGGATAATCTGATGGGTGTGCAGTTTCACCCTGAACGAAGCGGGCCGGGAGGTCTGCGGTTTCTTGAGCGTTTCATAAATCTCTGAGACGACGTCACATTGCGAGCTCGCGCGACGCTTATCCGTCGGGGCAGGACATGACAAAGTCGTCTGACATGGACTAACCTAGACAGGAAAGCGCGATGCTGAATTTTGCCCTTGTGGGCTGCGGCCGGATTGCAAAGCGGCATTCCGAACTTCTCGGTCACGGTCAGATTGCTGGTGCGCGCCTTGTCGCTGTCTGCGACATCGTGCAGCACAAGGCGGCCGCGATCGGCGAGCAGTTCAATGTTCCACATTTCGCCGACATGAACGAGATGATGTCCACATGCGATATAGATGTCGTTGTTGTCCTCACCGAGAGTGGCAATCACGCGAAGCACGTCATAGATCTCGCTAAACATGGCAAGGTGATCATCGTTGAAAAACCGATGGCGCTTACACTTGATGATTGCGATGCGATGATTGCTGCCTGCGAGGCCGCTGGCTCACAACTGTTTGTCGTCAAGCAGAATCGTTTCAATGTTCCCGTCGCCAAACTGCGTGAGGCGCTGGAAGAAGGCCGCTTCGGAAAATTGATCATGGGCACCATCCGGGTGCGGTGGTGCCGCGACCAGTCCTATTATGATCAGGACGCCTGGCGAGGCACCTGGGCCATGGATGGTGGTGTGCTGACGAACCAGGCCAGCCATCACGTGGATCTTCTGGAATGGATGATGGGCGATGTCGAGAGTGTTTTTGCCAAGAGCACGACAGCGCTTGTTGACATAGAGGCCGAGGACACGGCTGTCGTCCTGCTCAAATTCAAGAATGGGGCGTTTGGTCTGATCGAAGCCACCACCGCCGCGCGCCCGAAGGATCTTGAAGGCTCAATTTCGTTGCTTGGCGCAACCGGCACCGTAGAGGTTGGTGGTTTTGCCGTGAACCAGCTCAAAACCTGGAATTTCGCCGACGGCCGTCAGGAAGAAGAGGGATTCATGGAAACCTATTCCGTCAATCCGCCCAACGTTTATGGCTTCGGTCACCAGATGTATTATGAACACGTGGTCGACTGCATCAGCAACGGTACGCCGCAGACAGTCGATGGTCGCGAAGGGCGCAAGAGCATCCAGCTCATCAATGCGATATACGAATCCGTGGAAACCGGCAAAGAGGTGTTTCTGCCGGTCAATTCTGTTCACTCAAAGCTCGGGCGGTAAGGCAAATGGCTGCTCCTGTCATTCGAAGCAGCGGAATTGCGGCCGATGTGAGCTTTGGCGAAGGCGTTACAATCATTGAACCGGTCAATCTCTATGGGTGCGCGATTGGGGATGAGGTGTTTGTCGGCCCGTTCGTGGAAATCCAGTGTAATGTGTCCATAGGTCCACGCACACGTATCCAGTCCCATAGCTTCGTTTGTGAGTTTGTCACCATTGGTGCTGACTGCGTGGTAGCCCATGGTGTGACCTTCATTAATGATCTGTTTGAAGCTGGCGGCCCCGCGCGCGGTGACAAGTCCAAATGGCGCAGCACAGTGATCGGGGACAGTGTCTCCATAGGCAGCAATGCCACAATACTTCCGGTTCGTATTTGTGATCGGGCTGTGATAGGGGCGGGCAGCGTTGTGGTGCGTGACATCACAGAGCCTGGCGTTTATGCCGGAAATCCCTGTCGGAAGCTTAGAAACTTGCCATGATCAAATTCCTCGATCTCAAAGCACAATATCACTCCATTCAACCGGAAATCGACGCGGCGATTGCCAGCGTGATCGCCGATACGGCATTTGTCGGTGGACCATATGCCAAGAAATTCGAGGAAGAATTCGCTGCCTGGATCGGCGCGGATTGGTGCGTCGGCGTGGGCAATGGAACTGATGCGATCGAGATAGCGCTTGAAGCGCTCGACCTCCCCGCAGGCTCCGAGGTGATTGTGCCGGGCAACAGCTTCATTGCCAGTTCGGAAGCGGTCACCCGCACTGGACTTAAGGTGGTTTTCGCCGACGTCGACCCGGGCCATTATACTCTGACTGAGGAGACCGTGCGGGCCAAGCTTACACCACGCACATCGGCTATCATGGCGGTGCACCTTTATGGACACCCGTGTGACATGCCGGCACTCCGAGGGGTAGCCGAAGCGGCTGACCTGAAAATCATTGAGGATTGTGCACAGGCTCATGGTGCGGCCTGCCAAGGCAAAACCGTGGGCACTGAGGGAGACATCGCGACTTTCAGTTTCTACCCGGGCAAGAACCTGGGCGCCTACGGTGATGCGGGGGCCATCGTCACCAACGATGCAGCTCTGGCGGAAAAGACGCGCAAGATTGCCAATCACGGCCGTATCGCGAAATATGATCATGAATTTGAAGGTCGGAATTCCAGGCTTGATGGGCTCCAGGCCGCGGTGTTGTCGGCCAAGCTGCCGCATCTGAATGCCTGGACAGAGCAGCGTATAGCGCTTGCTGAGCGGTATATGGTGGAATTGGCGGGAATCGAAGGGATTGTGTTGCCGCGCCGTGCCAACTGGGCCCGGCAGGTTTATCATCTCTTCGTCATTCGCACCGAGCGGCGCGAAGAGCTCAAACTCTGGTTGGCGGATCAGGGAATTGAAACAGGCGTTCATTACCCTGTCGCACTTACACAGTTGCGCGCATACGACTATCTGAACCAGGGCGGCGAAGATCTGTTTGTCAACAAGGCAGGTGGCACCTTGCTCAGCCTGCCTATCGGCGAGCATCTGAGCGAGGCCGACGTGATAACCGTCAGCAAGGCTCTGAAAACGTTCTTTAGCTGATATGCTGAACGCGAGAGTCCTGCGATCAGTCTTTCTGTTTACCGCGACCAACGCTCTTGCGGCAGCTATGCCGCTGATCTTGTTGCCAGTTCTTACACGCATTCTGACGCCAGAAGACTATGGTATCGTGGCCATGTTTTCAATTGTCATAACGGCTTTTGGATCGCTGACGGGCCTTTCTGTTCATGGCGCAGTGGGAATGCGGTATTTTGATCGGGAGGATTATGACTTTCCGCGTTATGTTGGTAATTGCCTCATCATTCTTGCCTTCACAAGTTTGATCCTTCTCTTCATCGTCGCGGTGTTTCATGCTCCGCTTGAGGAATTGACCAAGTTGCCTCGTAAGTGGTTGATGATCGCTGTGGGTGTTTCCACCGTGCAGTTTATTCTTCTCATCCGGCTTGCAATCTTCCAGTCAGCGAAAAACGCTGGCTATTTTGCAGTATTCCGGGTGGGGCAAGCTGCGGTCGATGCGACAGTGTCAATGGTTCTGGTCCTGGGGTTTGCACTGGCTTGGGAAGGCCGTTTGATCGGAATCTCCGCCGGAATAGTTCTGCTTGGCTTCGCTGCTGTTCTTTCGCTCGTCAGGAGCGGTTATTTCAAACCGGTTCCAAGCCGGGACTATATTTTCAATGCCTTGAAGTTCGGGCTGCCTCTCATTCCGCATGTCCTTGGCGGAATGTTGCTTGCAACTGTGGATCGGGTCCTGATCGCCAATGTTATCGGTGTGGCTGAGACCGGCATATACATGGTGGCTGTTCAGATTGGTCTCGGTGTCTACCTTTTGGCTGATGCCTGTAACAGGGCCATTTCACCGTGGCACCTTGAGGCTCTCAAAAAAAATGACGCTGCAATTGATATGCGGATAGTACGCTACGCATTGCTGTATTTTGCCGGGTTGATAATTCTCGCGCTAGGGCTTGGGCTTGCTGCACCCTGGGTATTACCCATTCTGGTTGGGCCCGCATTCGCTGATGCGGCTTCATTGATCTGGCTTATTGCACTTGGTCAGGCGTTTGGCGGGATGTATTTTTTTGTGTCCAACATTGTCTTTTATAGAAACAGGACTTTTTCTCTCTCTACAATCACCATCTCCTGTGGTTTGTTCAACGCGGGCTTGTCCTTTGTCCTGTTGCAAGTTGTTGGCCTTGAGGGAGCAGCTCAGGCCTATCTGATTGCCCAGGTTCTGATGTTCATATCCGCATTTGCGCTCTCTCAACGACTTCGACCGTTACCATGGGCCGCAGCATTTGTTTTCCATAAGCGCGAGATTTAAATGACTGAAGCTCACCCCAAGCCCACAGAAGCAGAGGTCTCAACCATCGTTAGAGACTTCGAGCACCGTACCGGGATTTTCGCCGAGCGGGTAAAAGGAGTCGCGGTTTGGCAACTCATCCGCTTCGAGGTGTCGGTCAGGGTACAAGGGTTGGGGCTTGAGCGTGCACCGGCTGGCCGGCGCCGATTGGTCGGCAGCCTTTTACGCGGGATTCTGCAGTTCTTCCGTCTGCCGCGTTCCTCCTATTTATGCAAGACGTTTGATTCCGCCTATCGCCGCGAGACCCCGGACGGTTTTGAAGATATCTATTTCGATGATTTGAAGCCGATAATGCCTGACATGATAAAGGTGTCTTCATGCGACGCAGCCGGATATGAGCAAAGGCTGGCCCATGCCGCTGCACCACCCGTATTTGACGATACGTCGGTTATTGCCATGAGCGCCATTTTGGGCCGCTTGTTTCCGGTCGTGTTCCGGGACCCGGCTTTTGTGGCGATCTCAAGGGCGATTGTCGATGAACTCGGGTTCGAGGATTACACGCCGGCCCGTATCCGCCGCATATACAATGTTTTCTGGTGGCGGGTCATGCTGTATCGCCTGGTGCTATGGCGCATTCGCCCGCAAGTGGTGCTTTGTCCCGACAATGGACAATTCGGCTTGATGAGGGCAGCTCAACTGCGCGGAATTCCTTTCGTCGAAATGCAGCACGGGGTGTTTACCCATGTCCATCCGAACGCCCTTCCGCCAGATCTGTCGGACGATGAAGCGAGAGGGTTGCTCATGCCGTCGTCGTTCGCGGTCTATGGTCAGTTCTCCGCTGACGTCTTGCATAAATCATGGTTGTATATGAACAAGAGGGTTCATCCTGTTGGCGCGCCCTTCCTGGAACGCGCAAGAGCGGTTCGCGCAGAAGAATACCAGTCTGGCGGGAAACCGCGGATTACGCTGAGCACACAGGGAATCGCCCGCAAGGCACTCGGGAGTTTCATCACGAAGTTCCTTGAAGTTTGCGAAGATGATTTCGAGCTGATCATCAAGCTGCACCCGGCTTATGATCATGATCAGGCATTTTATGACAATTTGTTCGGGAGCGATCCTCGGGTGACGATTGATTCCGGCGCGTCGGCAAACAGCACGCATACCTTTATCGCCCGTTCGGACTTTCACATCAGCATTTCCTCCACTTGCCATTACGATGCGCTGGGAATTGGGACGCCAACCGGAATTCTCGCCCTGGAAACGCATGAATCGGTAATCGAGCTCCTCGATGTAGCCGGTGCATATCTGATCAGTACCCCGGCGGATCTCGCCCGCATTGTTCATGACCGTGCCTTCGGTGTTGTGCCGGAGGAAACGAGCCGGTATTTCTTCGAGAGTGATTTCCCTGGAAAGGTTGAAGCTGTGCTGGCTCACGTTTCAGCGACAAAAGGCGCGGCGCGCACGGCCTCCGTATGACGTCTATCATCACCATCATTGATTACGGCACGAGCAACCTGGGCTCGATGAAGAACATGTTGAAGAAGCTGGGTGTGCCTTCACGCTTTGCGACAACGGCAGATGACGTGATGGAGGCTGAAAAGATAATCCTGCCTGGTGTCGGCGCTTTCGATGCAGGCATGCGCACATTGAAGGCCAGCGGTATGGTTGAAGCGCTTAATCATAAGGTTCTGGAGGAGCGGGTGCCCATACTGGGCGTTTGTCTCGGAATGCAGATGATGGGGCATTCCAGCGAAGAAGGCGGCGAAAAGGGGCTTGGCTGGATCAATGCGCAAGCGATTCAGTTTCGCAGCAAGGACCATCCAGGCATGCGTGTTCCACATATGGGCTGGAACGAGGCGCGTGCACTCAAGCAGTCACCGCTTCTTTGCGAGGCTCCCGAGCGCTTTCGGTTCTACTTTGCCAACTCTTACCATGTGGTGTGCGCAGATCCGGCTGATGTTTTGCTGGAGACCGAATATGCCGGTTTCAATTTCGCTTCCGCGGTGGAAAAAGCGCACATCCGCGGAGCCCAATTCCATCCGGAGAAAAGCCATCGATTCGGCATGTGGTTTCTCAATAACTTCGCTTTGAAGGCTTAGGGCTGCCATGTTGATCACACGGGTTATTCCGACACTCCTTCTCAAGGGCGGCGGTCTCGTCAAGACCACGAAATTTGCAAAACCGGTCTATATCGGTGATCCGATCAACGCCATCAAGATATTCAACACCAAGGAAGTCGACGAGCTGATCATTCTTGATATTTCGGCATCCAGGGAAGGTCGCCCGCCTGCATTCGACACGATACGCGATATCACCTCTGAATGTTTCATGCCGCTGGCATATGGCGGGGGAATCCGGACTGTTGAAGATGTGCGATCCATTCTCAAGGCTGGGGTTGAAAAGGTCGTTCTGAACCATGCCGCTCTTGCGAGGCCAGACCTGGTGCGCGAAGCCGCTGATGAGTTTGGCAGTCAGGCGATTATCGTTTCTGTTGATGTGAAGAAGACATTTTTCGGTGGCTATCAAGTCCACTCGGCCAGTGGTGTGAAGGTGAAGCAGAAAGATCCGGTTGAATGGGCACAGCAGCTCGAGGCGCTTGGTGCTGGTGAGCTCTACCTGACATCGGTTGATCAGGAGGGCACGATGAGTGGCTACAATCTGGATCTCCTCGAAAATATATGCGCAGCCGTCAACGTTCCTGTTATCGCTTCAGGCGGGGCTGGCAGAGTCAAAGATTTTATCGCTGCAAAGAAGCGTGGGGCATCGGCGGTTGCCGCCGGTGCCATGTTCGTATTCCAAGGGCCACACAAGGCAGTGCTCATTACCTACCCATCACGCGCAGAGATTGACTTGATATGATTTATGTAATTGTCATCGTGTTTTCGATATTTGCACCCCTTTTGGGTGTGATTGGAATGGAGCGCGGTGCTTATAGTCTAACTGCATCTGAGTATGGCTATAGAGTCGGTGCAACTGAAGCCTATCTTATGTATGCTGTTATAATATTTCTCACGATATACGTGCTGAATTACAAAAAGAATATGTTCTCATTTTCGTATAATTTTTATCATCTGGGTTTGGAGAGGAAGTCGGAAGGAGGGAAAGTCCGGATTCGAATAGAGTTTATACTTCTCGTTGTTTTTAGTGCCGCTTTAGCATATCATAATTTGATCTTGGCAGGTGGATGGCGCGTTATTGAGGGCGTGACCGGTCGTGGTGAATTCAGAGCCGGTTTGGGGAGGTATGGGGCTGCAGCGTACCTAATTATAAAATGGTACGCGCCTGTTATTCTGGCATATTCTTGCGAGGTTTGCTTTAAATCAAGAGATTTATTTCTGTATGTTTTGACGTTTTTAATATTTATATTTACGGCAATCTCTTCAATCGCATTTGGATACAAAGCGTCCATTATAATTCTTGTTACTCCGGCATTGATAATTTTATTTTGGAAGCCGAGATTACTCACATTGGTTTTGTTTCCAGCCTTTGGGTTGGCATTGATTGTCGGCGGCTATCTCCTGTTCGGCGTCGACAAGGTTGGTTCCACTGCTCATGCTTTTTCGAAGAGCGGGCTCTTCGATCAATTGTTTTATCGCGTCTTCGTGCTGCAGGGAGAGCTTCCATGGAAAATCTGGGGTGAGTATGTCCAGGGGCACGAATTGCCAAACTATCTCGGGACCCTCAAATCTCTCCTCGGAGGGCGCCTCGGGAACATATTCTTCAGTGGCTCAATGCCTGTCACGCCGGAAGAAATTGTCGCGGCGAATTTCGGGATGCTGACGACGCACTTCGCAGGTTATCCAATTGAGGGCGTTCTCGCCGGGCACAACTCAACCGCAACAGCTTTCTCTGAAGGCGTTCTTGCCGGCGGAATGGCCGGAGTAGTCGCCTTCTCTGTTTTGGCTGGATTGGTGATATATTTCGTCTATCAGGTGATGGATGTCTCCCTGAAGCAGGGAAACTACATAATAGCCTGCGTTTTTTCCGTGTATTCGATCTTTGGGGTGATGAGCTGGTTGATAGGGGGCGGTCTCTCCACATTAATCCATATATCGGTGGTGTTCGGCTTTGTGACTTCAGTGTTGATGCTTTTTATCGTTCGGTATGTTTCAACCAAAATCTCCGAACGATTGCAGAAGGCAATTTGAACGCACCGCAACGAAATATCGGTTAAACAAGGCCTCGCCCGCCGATTCTGGAGTTACCGCACTTATGACAGTCTGCACACGCTGCATCATGGACACCACTGATCCCGACATCACGTTCGATGCTGATGGGGTGTGCAGTCATTGCGACCGTTATGACGTTGTCTCAAAAACCCGTCTCATCCCACTTGAGGAGCGCGACGAGCGGCTCAAGGAGCTGGTTGCTGAAATAAAGGCCGTTGGAAGCGGAAAGCCCTATGATTGCGTCATCGGGGTGAGTGGTGGCGTCGACAGCACCTACGTTGCCTGGCTCGTCAAGAAGCTCGGGTTGCGTCCGCTTGCTGTCCATCTGGACAACGGCTGGAATTCCGAGCTTGCCGTCGCCAATATCGAGAAGACGCTCAATACGCTTGGTATCGATCTCTACACCCATGTTCTCAACTGGGAAGAGTTCAGGAACTTGCAGTCCTCCTTCCTCAAGGCGTCGACGCCTGACGGCGAAGTGCCGACAGATCACGCCATTTTTGCACTTCTCTATGAGTTGGCGGCAAAGAATGGACTCAAACACGTCATCACCGGCACCAATGTGGTGTCCGAGGCTATCCTGCCGGAAAAGTGGGGCTACGGATATTTCGATTGGCGTTATGTTAAGGGCGTGCACAAGCGGTTTGGCACATCGCGGCTATCCACCTATCCGCATTTCTCTTTGATCAAGCTCGCCTATTTCATATTCATCCGCCGCATTCGCATGGTCTCCATCCTGAACTATGTCAACTACGACAAGGCCGAGGCCATGGATGTGCTGCAGAACCAGCTTGGCTGGGTCTATTATGGCGGCAAGCACTATGAATCTATCTACACCCGGTTTTATCAGGCCTACATCCTGCCGCGTAAGTTCGATATCGACAAACGCAAGGCCCACTATTCCAATCTCATCCTTTCCGGGCAGATGACCCGTGAAGAGGCCTTGGAACAGATGAAGTTGCCGGTCTATCCCGAAAACCTTCTCGAAGAGGATCGTGAATACACGATCAAGAAGCTTGGATTTTCCGAGGCTGAGTTCGATGCCATGATGTCGGCGCCTACCAAGACTTTTGAGGATTACCGCACCAGTCACAAGATCTTTGAAACAGCAAAGAAAATGGTCAACGCCACAAGGCGCTACGTCGGCTGATGACGGTTCCGGTCAGTTCATTGATCGTCTTTTCAACACTGGAACGGACCATTTGAGCCGGAAGGCGCGGCTTTGCCGATTGATCATTTGGGCAAAAAATTGCAAGACGAGCGCATATTCAACTGACCATGGACAGCACATCTCCAATGAAGGTTCTCTTCATCCACGTTACAGGTGCATTCGGTGGCTCATCACGCAGTCTGACAGAGGCTGTTCGGGCTTTTCCGGAAGGAATAGAGGCGTGTTTTCTAACCCCGGGCGGTACGGTGGAGGGGTTTTTTGGCAAACTCGGCAAGGTCTTGGCGGTGTCAGGGCTAAGTCAGTTCGACAATACCCAATACAGCTACTACCGCGGGTTCCGCTGGCTGGTGGTGTTGCGTGAAATCGCAAGCCTGCCTGCCACTTTCGCCGCTATCAGCGAAGCAAAGCGACGCTGGCCCGACATTGATCTTATCCATCTGAATGAATTTACCGGCCTTCTTCCGATGTGGCTCGCCAAGCGCCGGTTTGGTGTGCCGGTAGTTGTTCATGTGCGCTCGGTGGCCCGCCTCAATCAGCGCTCGTTGCGAAGCCGGTTCGTCAATTCTGTCTTGCGCCGCAATGCTGATGCGGTGATTGCGATTGATGAAACTGTTCGCCAGAGCCTGCCGGATGACCTGCCGGTGGAAGTCATCCACAATGCCTTTACATCCAAGCCGGCGGGCGAACCGGACGCCAGTTTTACGGATGCGATTGCGCAGTTGCGGCCCGGCGCTTTGCGTGTCGGCTTTGTCGGCAATCTCCTGAAGGTCAAGGGTATTCAGGACCTTGTCGAGGCCGCCCGCATCGTCAAGCAACGAGGCGGCGATGTTGAATATGTGATTGTTGGAGATGATGCGCGGTCCTCCACCTCGCTCAAGGCCCGGCTGCTTCATGCCCTGGGTCTCAATCAAAACATCAAGGCGCAAGTCCAGGCAAAGATAGCGGCCTATGAGTTGAAGGATGATTTCCACATGCTCGGCTTCATGAGCGACATCGCTCTGGCTTACCGGCACCTGGACGTCTTGTGTTTCCCCTCCCATTTCAATGCACCTGGTCGCCCGGTTTTCGAAGCCGCGTTCTCGGCAGTGCCGAGCATCGTGGCAGTGACCAACCCGACTGACGACACAATCATCGACGGGGTGACGGGATTGACCATCCCGCCTCATGCGCCGGAGCGTTTGGCGGAAGCGATCCTTTCGTGTGCCACCGACCGTGAAAAGACAAAAGCCATGGGGCTTGAAGCGCAAGCGCTGGCAGAACGGAATTTCAGCGTGGACCGCAACGCCGCGCAGCTTTATGGCGTCTTTGAAAGATGCATCGCCGCCGCAAAGAGCAAGCGCTAGATAGGTCAAAGTCAGCCGGTAATCCCGGCTTTGATGGTATTCGGGTATCCGCGGAAATTCGCAAAGAACCCGCACTCCTCAGAACCGGCCATCTTTAAATGGAAGCGGTTTGATGGAATGGATTTTTCGCGCCAGCGAGGAGAATACCGCAGCCACGATGCCGGGCATCATGCGAGGATTTTGACGACACTGGCGTGGAAAAGACGTCCAGGCCTGGCGAACTCAGGCATTTGACCGAAACAGATGGCAAGCAATCGTGTGAACTTGGTCTCTAGCGTCATGAACAGCGTCGCGGGAGGCTAACGGCACTTGCGCCGCGTCACCTCACGCTCCTTGCCAGGTCACAAGATCCCGGCGTTCCAATGATTCCATTTAAAGATGATCGCCTCTAGGCTTCGTTTCCGCGCGGTTTCCTTGACTTTGCGTTATTGACGCGGTTTACGAAGGGCACTCAGCCGCCAAGGGCGGTGTCACGCTTTTAAGCAGAGAGTTGCTCCCATGCAGATTGCGATTTTCGGAACCGGTTATGTCGGTCTGGTCCTGGCCGCTACAATGTCGGAGGTAGGTCATGACGTGACCTGCGTGGACGTCGATGCGGAAAAAATCGCGGGACTGAAGAACGGCGACATCCCGATATTCGAGCCCGGCCTCGAGGCCCTTGTTCGCGACAATCTGGCTGCCGGACGGCTGAATTTCACCACTGACCCGGCCACCGGCGTCGATGCTGCTGGGATCATTTTTATCGCAGTCGGGACGCCGCCTGACGAAGACGGTTCAGCGGATCTGCGTCACGTCCTTTCCGTTGCCGAGATGGTCGGCTCACAGATGCAGAGTCCAAAGATCATCATCAACAAGTCGACGGTGCCGGTGGGTACGGCCGACCGCGTGCGGGCTGCAATCAATGCGCGCCTTGCAGAGCGCGGCCGGTCGGAGCTTGAGTTTGACGTCGTGTCCAATCCGGAATTCCTCAAGGAAGGTGCGGCCGTTGCCGATTGCATGAAGCCTGACCGGATCATTCTCGGCGTGGAAAAGGTTGGCGGCAGGTCGGAACAGGTACTTCGGGAGCTGTATGCACCCTTCAACCGAAATCACGACAAGATCCTCGTCATGGATGTGCGCAGCGCCGAACTGACGAAATACGCAGCAAACTGCATGCTCGCGACCAAGATAAGCTTCATGAACGAAATGGCGCAATTGGCTGACAAAATTGGCGCAGATATTGAAAAGGTTCGTCTTGGTATCGGCTCGGATCCCCGAATTGGCTATCACTTCATCTATCCAGGCGTTGGATATGGTGGATCATGCTTCCCCAAGGATGTTCGCGCCCTTATCAGTACGGCCCGCGAACACGGGTTGGATCCTTTGGTGATGGAGGCAGTCAACAATCGCAACAACCATCAGAAGACCCTGCTTTTCGAAAAAATTAGCGACCGTTTTCCCGGGGACTTGGCTGGACGTACATTTGCTATCTGGGGCCTGTCTTTCAAACCCAATACCGACGACATGCGCGAGGCGCCATCGCTTACCCTTATGGAGGCATTGTGGGCCGCCGGCGCAAAGGTCCGTGCCTATGACCCCAAGGCCATGGAGGCATGCAGGAAGATCTGTGGGGAGCGCTCCGATTTGTATCTGGCGCATTCCCAGGAGGACGCGCTTGTGGGGGCTGACGCGCTTGTTCTCGTGACGGAATGGAAAAGCTTCCGCTCGCCGGATATGGCCGAGATTGCCCGGGAACTGAAAAGCCCCGTCATATTCGACGGCAGGAACGTCTTTGATCCCGATACGGCAAGCAGCTACGGTCTGGAAATTATTGGCATTGGCCGATCCAGCCGTGCAGAGGCATAAATCAAGAATTGATTGGCAGTATTGGTTCGCCGCCTTCGGATCAGCCGTGTGTCTTTTTTCGAGCTTCGCACGGACACCGGATGCGGGGTGCTCTGGGCGTAGCGCGCCCTCAGTCGAGCAGTTCGGTCTGTGCCCCGCTCAGGGCATGCCGCACGTAGCTCACCTGCATCAAAAGCTCGCTCAGTTCCGCTTCGTTGAGCCGGGTGGTGTTGTGCGAGTTGTACTCCTCAAGCTGATTGAGGCGGGCTTCACCCTCTTCAACGAAAATTGAGTAATTCAGGTCCCGGCCATCAGCAGGGATCCTGTAATAACCGCCCAAATCATCGGCGATAGAGAACTCTTCCCGGCTCAACAGGACTTCATAGATTTTCTCGCCGTGCCGCGTCCCGATCTCCTGGATCGGATGGCCCGGTTGTTCGAAAAGTCCTGTGATCGCCTTGGCCAGCACGGCGACTGTGCTTGCTGGAGCCTTCTGCACGAAAATATCGCCATTGCGGCCATTGGTGAATGCATAAATCACCAGTTCCACCGCTTCTTCCAGCGTCATCATGAAACGGGTCATATCCGGATTGGTGACTGTGATTGGTTTTCCAGCTTTCATCTGCTCGATGAAAAGTGGAATGACCGAGCCTCGCGATGCCATCACATTGCCATAGCGGGTACCGCAAATGACCGTTTCATCAGGGTCGAGGTTGCGGGAGGCGGCCACCATGACTTTCTCCATCATGGCCTTGGAGATCCCCATGGCGTTGATCGGGTAAACGGCCTTGTCCGTCGATAGGCACACCACCCGCTTCAGCTTGTTGGTGATTGCGGCTTCGAGAACATTCTCGGTACCAATCACATTGGTTCGCACTGCTTCCATGGGGTGAAATTCGCAAGACGGAACCTGTTTGAGGGCAGCTGCGTGAAAGCAATAGTCGACGCCGCGCATGGCCCTTTGCACACTCGCCAGGTCACGCACATCGCCCAGATAGAATTTGAGTTTGGGATGATTGAAATGCTTGCGCATATCATCCTGCTTCTTTTCATCCCGGCTTAGAATACGGATCTCGCGGATGTCAGTGTCAAGAAAACGCTTGACGGTCGCCCGACCGAAGGAACCTGTCCCCCCGGTAATCAGCAGCACTTTATCTGAAAACATCCGTGAATATCCTCGAGTTTGACTGGTGTGGGTTATCTTGGCGGTGTGATGCCCGGTCAACCGAAAACCGTCAACCCATACCGCATGATTAGCGCGCTGTTGCCAATTCGGCGATCATTTCAGGCCAGGACGGCGGCGTGTACTCAAAAAGTTTCCGGAACCGCGATGAATCAAGACTTCTGTCGATCTGCACGGATGTATCGGCAACCACCTCGATGGAAGGATGCAAATGCTGTTTGATCAGCAGCAACAGAGCATGCTTGTCGATTGGTTGGCTGGAAACCTGAAACATTCCTTGAGCCTCTACCTTTGACAACAACACCCGTTCGATGATCCGTGACATCTCGATTGTGGTAAACCCGGAAAAAATCGCTTTCTGATAGCCCTTCACAGTTCCCTCTTGCGCCAGTACCCATTCAAGCAGGCTCGATTTGCGGCTCAGCTCATGCCCGATGATCGAGGTCCGCAGCGTGATGCAGCCCTCATCGTCGACCTCGCCCAGAAACTTTGACCGCCCGTAAAGATCCTCAGCATCGGAAACGTCGGTTTCCTGATAATTGCCGCTGGTTCCTGAAAACACGCAATCGGTGCTCATATGCACCAGCCGCGCTCCGGCAAGACGGCACAAGACAGCCAGCCGATGCGGCAGCAGCGCATTGATCTCAAGGCTCAGAATTGATTGTTTTGCCGAAGGGCGCTGTTTGATGATGCCAACGCAATTGACCACGGCATCAGGCTGAAACTGCGCCATCACTTCGGTGACGCGATCAATGTTGCGGACATCGATACCAAAAAAAGAGTTTTCATCCGAAAACAGGCCATACGCTTCATAGCTGGATTTGTCCTGGCGCAGTGTGGCAGCCATCGTATGCCGCGATGACAGCTGCTTGAGAAGCTGATGCCCCAACATTCCGTCACCGCCAAGTACAAGTATCCGCATCCTGCTATCCATTCTGGGAGTTGTCGCCATCAGTCTGTTGTCCGACCGGCCGCGCGTTTGTGTTTTTCTTCGTGAAACCAACCTATCAGCTCATCAAAGAGCAAGTCCTTGTTGTAGGTTTTCTCCATGTAGGCTCTGCCCCGGCGCCCCATTTCCGCCCTCTCCTCAGAGTTCAGGTCAGCCAGTTGTCTGATAGCCGATGCCAATTCTTGCGGGGACCCGGCGTCAACACCCACGCCGGCGCCACTCTCTTCAACGATCTGTTTGACATCACCGCTGACCGCCGAAACGATCGGCTTTCCCGCCGCGAGATAAGACTGAAGTTTGGCCGGCACGGTCAGTGCAAATGCGGGCTCATCACGTAGCGATACAAGCAAAGCATCGGCTTGCTCGTAAAACGCCGGCATCAGGGTTGAGGGAAACCGGCCGAGGCAATGGAATGTCTCCGAAAGGCCTTGATTTTGGACCTCCTGGCGTACCCAGGCAAGTTTGTGGCCTTCGCCGATGATCACAAACTGAATGTCTTGCCGGTCTTTGAGCAGTGTTGCCGCGCCGACAATTGTTTCAAAGTCCTGTGATGAACCGACATTGCCTGTAAACATCACCTTGAACCCTGAGGGTAGGGTGGGAATGTTTCCCTGATCGCAGTCCGAGCTGGTTTTGCCAAGGTCTTCCCATTGGGGAAACCACTTCACCTCTCGGTCTTTGCCCGCGACACGGCAAATCGATTCCTTGAACCCCTTTGAAGTGCCAAGAATCACATCGCTGCCAGAGTAAACCATGCGGGCAAGCCATCCGGCCACCTTGTTGGCAAAGGACGAATTTATCATGCCGGAGGCGGACAGACTTTCGGGCCAGAGATCCAGAACCCATAAAAACACCGGAGCCTTGGCTTTCCAGCCGGCCAGCATGCCGGGAAACCCTACAGTGACCGGGGAAACCTGATAAACAAAAACAGCGTCGTATTTTTCCCGCACGCGCAACAATGCGATGAAGCAGGCGGAGAAAGAGAAGCTGAAATAATTGAGAACGAGCCCGATTTTGCTGTTTTGACCCCGCGGTATCAGCGGTGCCCGGAGAATGCGAACGCCATTATGCGTTTCAGTCCATGGTCCTAGAAAGCCATGGCTGGGAAAGATTTTGCCTTTCGGGTAGTTGGGCAAGCCAGTCAATACGGTGACGGAGTGCCCGCGCTCGACAAGCCCTTCCGCCAGCTCGTTGAGCCTGAAGTCTTCGGGCCAAAAATACTGACTGACGATCAGGATCTTGAGTTTTTCTTCTGAAGCAGGGCGCGCGTTCGTCATCCGTCCGTCATGTCCGATTTAAGCCACGCCATATACTCACGAAGTCCGTTTTCGAAATCTACTGAGGGTGAAAAGCCGAGCGATGAACGTGCTGCGGAGAGATCGGCCAGTGAATCACGCACATCACCAGGTCGTTCAGGGCCGTACTCAATCTTTGCCTTGATGCCTGATACCTCCTGCATCATTTCGATCAGCGCGTTGATGGTGATGCGGGTGCCGCTTCCCAGATTGAAGGCGCCCGAAATGCCGTCGGCCAGCCCGGCTTGGTAATTGGCCTGGGCCACGTCCTGAACATTGACGAAATCCCGTGTCTGCTCGCCGTCTCCAAAAACCGTGACCGGTTCGCCGCGCAACATGCGGTAGGCGAAAATCGGAATGACGTTGCCATAGGCGTCAAAGCGCTGGTTGATGCCGTAGACATTGAAATATCGCAGAGCCACCACGCCGATGTCATACAATTTGGAATAGCTCAGAGAGAACTTTTCCTTGAACAGTTTTGACGCTCCATAGGGGCTGTCAGGATCGATCGGGTGGTCTTCTGATATTGGCAGCGTTTTGAGCTCACCGAATATTCCTGCTGATGAAGATACAACCACGCGGCCCACGCCGGCCTTCCGGGCCGCTTCCATCATCGTCACTGTGCCCATGACATTGATATCGGCGTCAAGCCGAGGATCATCGATGGAGCGTTTGTTGCCAACCGCAGCGGCAAAATGGAACACCACATCGCAATTTTCAACGGCGGCCTCCATAGCACTGGCGTCGCGAATGTCAGCCTCCATGAAGCGGATATTCGGATCGAAATCCAGATTCCGGCGATAACCACTCAGCAGCGAATCGATCACAACCACTTCATGCCCTTCTGACCGGAGCAGACGACACAAGTTTGATCCGATGAAGCCCGCGCCTCCAGTAACAAGTGCCTTCATGATTTCGTTTCCTTCTGTCGATTGCGGAGGCTGACGTGTAACGTCGCTGACTTGGTATTCAAAAGCATTTGAGCAGCTACTGCTTGGAGACCCGATCCCCGTTGCCACTGCCCAGCGCAGTTGCGATGATGATTTTGAGATCGAGTAGCAGCGACTGGAGCGCCACGTAGCGCGCGTCCCACTGCGCAAGCTTTTCCGGGTCGCTCATGTCGATACCATTTACTTGCGCGAGGCCGCTGATGCCTGGCTTGAGAGCCAGAACGCCCAGCCGGCGTCGAGCCTCAATAAGTTCTTGCTGCACCGGCAGACAAGGGCGCGGCCCAATAAGGCTGATGTCGTTGCGGAAAATATTGATGATCTGAGGCAGCTCATCAAGTTTCAGTTTTCTCAGCACCGCTCCCAGTTTGGTGACAGAGCTGGCGCTGACCTCGTGTGTTCCCAAATTGGCCGTTCCGATTTTCATGGTACGAAATTTGTAGCAGACGAATGGATTTCCATCCTTACCCACCCGCTCCTGGGCGAAAATACCGGACCCTTTTGATTCGATCCGGACCAGAGCCCAGATGAGAAAGAGCAGCCACCAGAAGAAAACAGCAATTGCGGTCGCGAAGACCAGATCAAGTGTTCTTTTCACCAAAGTGAACACCAGATTCCGGCTCTGTCCATCAGACAGGATGATTGTTTTTTGTGCCCCCGATGGGGAGGCCCCATCAAGGCATTCGACAAAATCAGCGATCCGCTCGATGGATACGGTAGGTCTGAAAGAGGCAATAGCTGTCAAAATGAGGCGGTTGAATGGAATGGGAAATTTTCCAAGGAAGCCGTGACGCGCGGAGTGTTCGGGATCATGTAGATGCGGCAAATAGACGTTGAGCATGATAAGGCCTTCTGGCCACTCCAATTCGGACTCAGCTCTCGCGTCAGCCAATGTCCTGACTGAAGCTATTGCTCCGTCAAGAGCCTTTACCGAGGAGAAGTTGACAATGGTTTTTATGCCGGCCTGGTGGGCAAGGCCGGCCATATCCAGCAACTCATCGACCTGAAGAGATGATTTGTGTGGCTCCTCAGACGTTTTGTTCAAATCAGATAGGTGGAGCAGGGTGGAACAGCCGCGAGCTGAATCAACCATCATCGAAGTGTCGCAGGATTCACAATCCGCGAAGTACCCAGCCAATTCGGATCTTTCCCGTTCGACCAACACGAGGTCGATGCCTTTTTTCTGAAGAAGGGGTACGAGCTGGCGCCCGAGAGAGCCTGCGGCGCCGGTAATGGCGACCTTCATCAGGATTGGCCCTGGAGTTTACAGCCAAGCATCAAGGCCGGTAATGCGAAATTTGAACGGGGAGCGGTAATGCCGATGATCTGAATTACAAAATTCTGCATGAATTTGCCGTGTCGCTTTTCTGTTCTGGTCCGTTCGGATAATCAGTATCTTTCTCCGGTCACACAGAAAAATACATATACATTTTCCGGCGCGAGCGGACAGCACAGCGACTGTTTCAGTGATTGTTACGGACCATTATCCCATGCATTGGAATGCATCAACAGATTTTCCGGATAACAAGGCTATGTGGCGCGCTGCAGTAAAGTTGCAGGGTCAGGCATCACCTATCCGGGGCCTGCCAAACAGATTTCGGCACACCGCGTTGTTTATAGGGAAACATGTGGCCGGCACCGGAGCCAATTGTCACGGTCAGATCGCCCATCTGATGCTTTACAACGTCATCCGCAAACTTTTCCGAAGACCCGGGCAGGTCACTTGTTTCAGGATATGTGAAGTTCGAGAACACGGCCTCGGTCAGGGAGTTTCAACCCCCAGGATTCTGCCCGCTGCAAGACAGTATCGCGTCACCGCCTTACGCTACGAGTCGGTACAGCCACATCGACTTTGTAATTGGAATCCGGAACCGGTCGGCCATCTTTCTGCCTCTTACCTGTCAGGCGTTGACCAGTCGGTTTCCACGGCCTTGCGGCGGCTCAAACGCAGGGCGAGACCAATCGATACGCCAGCACCAATGGCCACAGTCAAATCGACAAGAACGGTCAAAACCAGCGTCAGAAGCAAAAGCATGACGTCGCTTTTCCTGCCACGTGCGTATTCGCTCCATTTGTGGGGTTCGGTCATGTTCCACGCAGTGACAATCAGAAGCGCGGCAAGCGCAGGCATGGCCAGATAGCTTGCCAGTGGCGCGGCAAAGGCCATCACAAGCAAAATGACAGCGGCATGGACAATCCCCGCCACAGGTGTTTTCCCACCAGCTTTGATGTTCGTTGCGGTTCGCGCAATCGCGCCTGTCGCCGGAAGACCTGTGAACAGCGCAGAGCCGATATTGGCGATACCTTGAGCCGTCAGCTCAGCATTCGGCCTGTGCTGTCCTTCAATCATTTTGTCAGCGACCATGGCCGACAGAAGCGATTCAACTCCTGCCAGAAAGGCAATGATAAAAGCCGACGGAAGCAGTTCAATCATTCGCGAGGGGGAAAGATCAGGCAGTTGCGGCCACGGCATCTGGCTTGGAAGTTCGCCAAATCGGGAGCCAAGCGTATCAACCGGCAGCGACATGAAGGCCACGAGAGCAGACCCAACCCCGACGGCCACGATGAGACCGGGAAAGCGCGGTGCGATGCGCCGCAGAACCACAATCAGGATGAGCGTGACAACCGCAATGGAAAAAGTTGCTGAGTTGAACGTTTCCCGCGCCTCCCAGAGCACAGGAATTTTCTCCAGGAAGTCTGCGGGATCTTTCTCCACTGCCAGCCCGAGGAAATCTTTCAACTGGCTGGTGGCGATAATGATACCAATACCAATGGTGAAGCCGTTCACCACGGCCTCTGGAACAAAAGCAATCAGGTTTCCGGCCCGGAAATACCCGCCAACAAGCAAAATGATACCAGCCATGAAGGTCGCCAGAACAAGGCCGTCATAACCGTATTGGGCGATCACGGAGAACACGACGACGATGAACGCCCCTGTCGGGCCACCGATCTGAACGCGGCTGCCACCAAAAAGTGAAATCAGAAAACCACCGACAATTGCGGTTACAATTCCCTTGTCCGGATCAGCCCCGGACGCAATGGCGATTGCGAGGCTCAGTGGCAGGGCAACCATGGCAACTGTTGCTCCTGCGAGCAGGTCGGCGACAAAAAGCTGCCAGCTGTAAGTCTTGAGTGTCGTGAGAATCTTTGGTTGACGCATTTCGAATGCCCATTGCTAAAATTACCGGATTTCAGGTTTCTCTTCCATCCAGCTCTGGGCGGCGGGAACGTCGGCAGGGCTGTCGGTGGTCGCCGTCGCGACTTGATTGATGTTCAGTGCGGCATTCCAGGCGCAGATGTAGGGTTTTTCAGCCTAACCCCGCGACCGCCGGTGGTGCTGCTTGCGTTATTCCCAATAAGTTCGATGCCTGCCTTGTCGAGCGCCTCCGCCACCTTGGTAAGGGTGTCGATGATGCCCCGGACATTGCCGTCACTGGCTTCCATCCGTTGTACCGTTGGCAACGATACCCCGGCCATCGCGGCAAGGGTTTTCTGGTCAATTCCAAGAAGCGCCCGGGCGGCGCGCAGCTGTGAAGCAGTGATCATGGTTTGCTCTCTTACGCCAGCAGTTAATATGAATCTATAAAACACGTATATTGATGTGTCAAACATGAATAATAGCGTACAATACGTTATATGTAACGTCGCGTTTCCATGAGCCAGCGCAATCAGTTTGAAATTGCAAAGCTGAATACCGTTGTTGCCAGATCAGGGATCTCACGGATCAGGAAAATGGAATATTCTCAGAATTCAACCGTGTTTGATGAACGAAACACGGCTTCCTTCCAAAGAATTTGTACACGAAGTAGGGCAAGGTGCTGCAGCAAGTTTTCGCCCGACATCTGAATTCATTTTCCAGCTCGCCAGCTTCTACCTCTAATCCGTTGGCGACGGAATCGGCTGGCTTCTGCCGGGTTCCGGCAATTGCGCATGGCCCCACTCGAGCCGTTTGTAATCAAATCCGTATTCAAGTGTTGGTTTGACCACTTCAAAATAGGGGGAGAGATCGAAATCGCGCGGCGCAAACAGCGAATGGTGCCTGATATGCAGAATTTCGCGGCGGGAATAATCTGAATCCGCGCGCTGCCTGCCCGGCGCGCGCGTGATCTCGGGAAGGATCGGATATTGCACCGATTGAAAGGCCTGGGCGATCATTGAGGAGCAGATGGCGCGGGTCGGATCGCTTGACCCGAACGCAATCATCCGTCTGCGCCAGCGCACCGGAACCGGAGGCGCGGGGAAGAAATAGCGCAACATGTCGAAAATGTTCTTCATGTCATAACGGACGCCAAGCCTCTCCACCATGTAGGCGACAACAGCCGCCCGATCTTCAGGGGTTAATCCGACCGGCCGGCAGATCCGCGTATTGAAGCGGGTGTATTTGGACAACGGCACAGCAATGCAGCCCTCGCCAAGATTGACCTCAATGAGCTGCGGGTAGTCCTCTCCGGTTTCAGTGTCCGGTTTAAGGGCTGTCCCTACATAGAGTGCTGCATGCGACCATGTGGACTGGGTCAGATACTTGATGGCCGCAGAAACTTTCTGGTTTCCCTCCACCAGTAGAATGTCTCCTGCCTGCAGGGTGCGCCACAGGGTTTCGGGATCGGATGGCGTATAGGGCTCATATCCGGGATTGGTCGAATGAAGCCGTTTCGCCAGAAACCGCCCCAGGCGATCCAGCAGGCTGTCTTTTATGTCGAGTGCTTCGGTCATGCACAAAGATTTGGCTCGGGTGTCCGTGAGGATCAACCCGCAGCGCGTCATTTTTCCATTTTTCATATCTTGATAACCGCATGGATAATTAGTAGTTTAGAATTATTCTAATAAGGAATTAGCCATGCTGTCCCGCATTCTGGGCTTTAGCCGTCGCCCCTTCAGTTCGCTGTCAGAGCAGGAAATACTTGCGCTCGCCATATCGTCCGAAGAAGATGACGCCCGCATTTACTTGGCTTATGCGGATCATCTGAGAGCCGATTACCCGCAATCCGCCAAGGTATTTGAGGAGATGGCGGCTGAAGAAAGCGTGCACCGGGCGCGGCTGATCGAGCGCCACAAGGTGCGGTTCGGCGATCGTATCCCGCTCATCCGCCGTGAACATGTGCGTGGTTTTTATGAACGCAAGCCCGATTGGCTGATGAAAAACCAGTCCGTCGACAAGATCCGGCAGACCGCCGAGGACATGGAGGCGCAGGCGCACAATTTCTATCTGGCCGCGGCCAGCCGCGCAGAGGATGCGGACACGCGAAAGCTGCTGGGCGATCTGGCTCTGGCGGAAAAGAGCCATGAATCGCTGGCACGCAAGCTTGGACTGGAGCATACGCCCGAAGACGTGAAGGCCGATGAAGCGGAGACGTACCGGCGCAAATTCATCCTGACCTATGTCCAGCCCGGATTGGCGGGATTGATGGATGGATCGGTTTCCACCCTTGCGCCGATCTTCGCGACCGCCTTTGCCACCGGCGACACCTGGACAACCTTTCTGGTCGGATTGTCAGCGTCCGTCGGTGCCGGCATTTCAATGGGATTCACCGAAGCTGCGCATGATGATGGAGTGATTTCCGGTCGCGGTTCTCCCGTTAAACGCGGGCTGGCATCTGGCATCATGACGGCGATTGGCGGACTTGGTCATGCGCTTCCCTATCTCATTCCCGATTTCAACATGGCCACCTCAGTTGCCATCGCTGTTGTGTTCGTTGAACTCTGGGCCATTGCCTGGATCCAGAACCACTGGATGGACACGCCATGGAGCCGGGCAATCTTTCAGGTGGTCTTGGGTGGTGCATTGGTCTTTGCTGCGGGCTTGTTGATCGGCAATGCGTGAGGCGATTTGAGCAGCGTGCCAACGGGTGCAAGTCAACGCTGTTAACAAACTAGAGATTGAAAATGGCAGGCGCTGACACTGTGATGCTCAGTACCTCCGGCGTTGGTACGGTTTCACGGCAATGCGAAATTCACGCTGTTTTTGAAGTTGTGCAATGGTGCCACCCCTTTGCTTGAGTTGCCAAGCGGTGGGGGGTATGCCATTGAGCACCGCATCAAACATCGAATTTCGATAGCGAATTGAACATCGAAAAGAGACTTCGAGCATGATTGGTAAGGTGATCAAATGGCTTGCTGCGAGAGATCGGCGTTTCAAGCAGTTCATCCTGGTCATTATCGATTTTTTCTTGTTCTCCAGCGCTGTTTGGATGGGCTACTCGCTCCGCTTCAACGTGCTGTATGCTCCCGATATCAACCAAATGTTGCTGATATTGGCTGCGCCTGCGATCGGCATCCCGATTATGTACGCATCCGGGCTGTACACCTCGATTACCCGATATGTCGGCGAGTACGCACTTTGGACCATTTTCAAGGCCATCGGGCTGACTGCCATTTTCTGGGCGGTGGTCGCCTTTGTGGCGCGGCTTGAAGGCTCCACTCTTGTGCCCCGAACAGTGTTGGTGCTGTTCTGGCTCTTGTCGCTCTTATTGATTTCCGGCTTTCGCTACATCTCGCGATGGCTAATTCTTGAATTTACTCAAGAGCAGACCCAGCGACGGAATATACTGGTGTACGGTGCGGGTGACGCTGGACGTCAGATCGCAGCGACGCTGAAGCAGAGCAGCAATAGAGTTACGATCTTCCAGGTTGATGACGATCCGGCAATGTGGGGGGCCACAATTGGTGGCATCAAAATCAGTAACCCGGCGGAACTGGAGCGGCTGATCCAGCGGCAAGGCATCAGCGAAGCTATCGTGACGATGCGCAGTGCCAATTCGGCTCGCCGTGCCGAGGTTGTCGAGCGTCTGAGCAATCTTGGCTTGCGTGTGCGCATCCTTCCGGCCTTTGTCGATATCGCCGATGGCAAGCACACCGTAAATCTTATCCGTGATGTCGAGATCGGAGATCTTTTGGGCCGTGATGCGGTCCCGCCCGAACTCGGTTTGATGGAAGCCAACACCCGCAACAAGGTGGTGCTGGTCACAGGCGCCGGCGGCTCGATTGGATCTGAGCTGTGCCGGCAGTTGAGCGCGGTAGGAGTGTCCAAACTGATCATGATGGATTCGAGCGAATTCGCGCTCTACCAGATTGACCGGGAATTGAGCAAGCAGACCGGATTTGAAATGGTTGCGGTGCTTGGTTCCGTTGCCGATCCGGCTCTGATGCGCCGTGTCATGCGCGATCACGGGGTCCAGACGGTGTTTCATGCTGCAGCTTACAAGCATGTACCGCTGGTCGAGGCAAACCCGTTTGAAGGCATCAAGAACAATGCGATGGGCACCTTCGCCGTGGCATCCGCCGCTTATGAGAGCGATGTCGAGGTGTTCGTGCTCATATCTACGGACAAGGCCGTCAGACCATCAAGCATCATGGGGGCCTCCAAGCGTGTGGCCGAGCTGATTGTGCAGGATTTCGCCGAAAAGGCGAAACAGAACAACACCGGACAGGTTTTCTGTGCGGTCCGGTTTGGCAATGTTATCGGTTCCAGCGGCTCAGTCATTCCTTTGTTCAAGGAGCAGATCCGCAAGGGCGGGCCAATCACGCTAACCCATGCTGAAACAACTCGCTATTTTATGTCAATCGAGGAGGCCGCCCAGCTGGTCATTCAGGCCGGAAGCCTTGCCCGCCGCAATGACGAGAGCGGAAAGTTCCCGGGCCGTATCTTTCTGCTCGACATGGGCAATGCCGTCCGTATCAGGGATCTGGCGGTCAAGATGGTGCAATTGTCCAATTTGACGCTGTGTGACGATACCAACCCGGGTGGTGACGTCGCCATTCAGGAAGTCGGATTGCGGCCCGGCGAAAAGCTGCATGAGGAACTCTATTTTTCGGTCGAGGCGGCAAACCCGACATCGCATCAGAAGATATCCGTTGCTGCAGAATCCGCACCCGAAGGTCTCGACATCGATGAAATGTTCAAGGAACTCCGGCATTTGACCGCCAACGAAGACCACGCTGGCTTGGCCGAGTTTCTGTGCCGAGTCGCCGGAATGGGTCTGAAGGCCGAATGATCACTCTGGTCTTTCTCGCGGCCACGGCGAACGTGGCTTCTTTTCGGCTGGTGATGTGATCCGCCCGGCCCGCCGCATCGAGCCGCTGACACTGCTCATCGGCGTGTCCATGACCGTTGGATACGGTACGCTGTATTATCCCTTTGCCATTCTGGGCCCTGAAATCGCCCGCACGCAAGGCTGGAGCAACGGTTTTGTTTTCGGTGTCTTTTCCGCCGCACTGCTGACCAGTGCAGTCACCGCTTCGCTGGTCGGACGGGCCATGGATCGCTTCGGCGCGCGACCGGTGATGCTCACCGGCTCCTGTCTGGCGGCGCTGACGCTTGCAAATCTTTCCCTGGTTCAATCCATGGCTGGCTTTGCCGTCGCCATGCTGTTGATCGAATTTTCTGCTCGTATGGTTCAATACGAGACAGGCTTTGCCGCGCTCACCGCCATTCATGGCCGCCATGCACGGCGTCCTATTGCGCACGTCACACTGGTGGCGGGATTTGCCTCAACTGTTTTCTGGCCGTTGATACACTGGCTGCTCGGTTACATGGACTGGCGCGGCGTCTGTCTGGTTCTGGCGGCGGCCAACCTTCTGATTGCCTTGCCGGTTCACGCGATGATCCCGCGCGTGGCCAAAACCCGTCACGATATCGATCCGGTTGTGCGCTCAATTCGGGATCCGGGCCTGCTGAAGCCAGGAAGTCGTACGCCTGCATTTGTTTACATGGCCATCGCATTTGCGGGTGGCAGCTTTCTGATGTCGGCCGTGCACACATCCTTTTTCCTGATCCTGAATGAAATGGGGCGCACAGCTGCTCTCGCGGCACTGGCCGGAGCGGTCATCGGCCCGATGCAGGTTGCCGCAAGGCTTATCGAGATGCTGACCGGTGAGCGGGTTTCCTCCGCGGTCGTCGGTGTCATTTCAAGCACAACGTTGCTGCTGGGGTTGAGCTGCCTGGTGGCGGGGCTTTGGCTGGACGGAGAGCTGATCGTGATCGCATTTGCTGTCAGCTTCGGCATCGGCCAGGGATTGAATTTCATCGCACGCGCCATTCTCCCGGCGCGATTGTTTGGCACAGATGGCTATGGTGCCATGACCGGCAATCTTGCCACAATACGCCTGTTTGCGATGGCCGGAGCGCCTGTCTGCACGGCGCTGGCCATCAGCCATGCGGGCATAGGCGTAACCTTCGCGTTGCTCATACTGGTGGCTCTCGTGGGCGTATCTGCATCATGGGCTCTGGTCGTCATAGAAAAAAGGGCTGCTCAAGCAGCCTCGATCTCATCAATGACGTAAAAGCGAATTCGCGTTTCCGCTATGTGCCGTCTTACTTGAGCGCACCAACCAGAACGTCGGAGCCATTTTCGATGGTCACCCAGCGGCCGGAATTGTTCGATGCCTGACGCTTGAGGTAACTGTAAGGTGTATCCCGCCAGTTCTTGACCTCGTCGATCAGATTGTCGAGCACGAAATCGCCTTCCGAGGTCCTCAGCGTCAGTACTGCATGACCTTCTCCATCAGGTTTGCGGACAACTGTGATCAACGTATCGGCGGCTGAAAAGCCGCGTTCAATCAGCATGTGCCGCTTCAGCAGCACATAATCCTCGCAATCACCCGCAACGTCTGGATAGGTCCAGACTTCTTCCTTGCCGAATAATTCCAGATCGGTTTTCGGCATGACCGAAAAATTGACCGCGCGATTGATTTCCCGGATCACGTCCCAGCCGTAATCGGTGACTTTTGGCGCAGCGCCCGAGCCCTTGACCGGCTCGCATTCTGAACTGAATTTCTTGCAGAACTCGTAGTGCCCGATGGGCTGCGAGGTCACCCGTCCAACCTCCATCGACAGACCCGAGGCCATGGCCCCCGCCGGCAGTACAATTGATGCCAACAGGGCTATCATTGCCCGCTTTGTTCGTCCCGGTCCGCACAACATTGCCGGTATACTCCACACCGTCCCATTTCGTTAACAAAGAGTTAAGATCGTATGGGAGGAAGAGTCAATTGCAGGGCCTCGACCTTGTGGGGACATGGTTACCGGCCGAGGCTTTTGGATCACACATTCCATCAAGTGCAGGGCGTGCGGCTTTTTGGCAGCCGGAGAGATCGGCGCAGCAGTCCATGTCCGCAAATGAACCGCCCAGCCGGTTGTCCCGGAATGGCACTAAGGTTCACAATCAGGCCTTGGCCGCGATCCCGTCTACGGCCGCCAGAATGCCGGCAATGTCCTCTTTACGTGACAGCCGGTGATCGCCGTCTCGGATCAAGGTCACGATGACATTTTCCGAGGGCAGGTGCTCGACAAGACGCAGTGCATGACGCCACGGCACATCCGGGTCGGCCATGCCCTGTATGATGTGAACCGGAGCGCCGGTCTCTATCAGGCCATCCAGCACCCGGTTCTTGCGGCCGTCTTCAAACAGCGCCCGGGTGAAGACGTTCGGATCAGGCCCGTAAGGCGTCGGCTCTTCATAAAAACCGTCCCGCTCAAGTGCTGCGCGCTGCGCATCCGTCAGCTCCGGCTCCATCAATTCCAGCGTGAAGTCGGGCGCCGGCGCGATCAGCACCAGTCCCGCTACCCGGTCACCCAGACCCTTTGCCTTGAGTTCCTGCACCATCCGGAGCGCTATCCAGCCGCCCATTGAGGAGCCGACCAGGATCTGCGGACCCGCCGTGTAATGCTCGAATACCGCCAGACTTTCCTCCAGCCATCGCGAAATTGTGCCATCGCGAAAGCTGCCGCCGGATGCTCCGTGCCCGGAATAATCAAACCGCAAGCAGGCCTGGCCTTTGAGCCCGGCCTGCTGGCACAGTGCTTCGGCCTTTGAGCCGGTCATGTCCGAGCGGTAGCCGCCAAGCCAGACCACGCCCGGCAATCCGGCGCCTTTATCCGTTGCCTTGCGGATCAGTGCCGCGATCGAACGCACGTCTTCACCTGGGCCCACGTCCAGCTTGCTGGCGACTGGTATCGTCATGTTCATAGCGCTCCCATTCCATGCTTTTTTACATCATTTACAAGATTCGCGGGCGCTTGAGCGTCCCTGTGGTGATTTTTTCGCAAAGCCATGCTATTGACACCGGCCAGCCGATGACGACATTGCGCTCGAGATACAAACGCTCGCGTGCCGCAACCGGCGGAATTGGACGAGTTAATCAGGAGACCAAAACCATTCGCAGACCATTTAGAGCGCCGCCAACAGTCAACGAAGGCCCCCGCGCAAACCAGAATATCAGGACCGCTACGGTCCAGCTCATTGACGCCGAAGGCCAGAACCATGGCGTCGTACCGACAGAGCAGGCATTGGCCATGGCCGAAGAATCTGGCCTCGACCTTGTCGAGATCAATTCCGCGGGCGACGTCCCTGTTTGCAAGATCGTTGATCTGGGCAAGCTGAAATACGCATCGCAGAAGAAGGCCTCCGAGGCGCGCAAGAAGCAGAAGACCGTTGAGGTCAAGGAAATCAAGATGCGCCCCAACATCGACACACACGATTATGATGTGAAGATGCGTGCCATGAACAGGTTCTTTGACGAGGGCGACAAGGTCAAGGTGACCTTGCGGTTCCGTGGCCGTGAAATGGCCCATATGGAACTCGGCATGAAGCTGCTCCAGAAGGTCAAGGACGACACTGTCGAAATCGCCAAGGTCGAAGCCGAACCGAAGCTCGAAGGCCGTCAGATGATGATGGTTTTGGCGCCGAAATAACAGTTTCGAGCGGCTGATGCAGACCGGTCCGGCTGTTGCCAGGGCCGGTTTTTGCTTTTATCGAGCTGAATCATACGAACGCCCGTTGCGCTTTTGTCAGCCTACGGCTATAAGGCGCGCGTTCAAACCGGCCGGCAGGGCATGCCGAGGCGGTTTCCAACGCTTGATGCATTTGGGGTCTTCTTCCTTTTGCATCTCACCCAACAAGAAATGATCTTGTGGTGTCCACGCGACATCTGCAGGTCTGATAAGGAGTAGCGAAATGCCCAAGATGAAGACGAAATCGTCTGCCAAAAAGCGGTTCAAGATCACTGCAAGCGGCAAGGTTATGGCTGCAGCCGCTGGCAAGCGCCATGGCATGATCAAACGGTCCAACAAGTTCATTCGCGACGCACGCGGCACGATGGTCCTTTCGGATCCCGACGCCAAGATCGTCAAGAAGTTTCTTCCCAACGGCCTGTAAGCAGAGCCGGGACCACCGAATTTAAGGAGATCATGATATGGCACGTGTAAAACGGGGCGTAACAGCCCACGCAAAGCACAAGAAGGTTCTGAAGAAAGCCAAGGGCTTTTACGGACGCCGCAAAAATACCATCCGCACCGCGAAGGCTGCCGTCGACAAGTCGATGCAGTATGCTTACCGCGACCGTAAGGTCCGGAAGCGGAATTTCCGCGCACTCTGGATCCAGCGCATCAACGCTGCCGTCCGTGAGCACGGCTTGACCTATGGCCGCTTCATCGATGGTCTGACCAAGTCGGGCATCGAGGTTGACCGCAAGGTTCTTTCCGACATGGCGATCCATGATGCCGAAGCATTCGGCGTGCTGATTGCCGCTTCGAAGAAGGCGCTTGACTACCTCAAGGATGCCACGCCGAACGAATTTGAAAGCGCTGTCCACTAAGCCAGCGTTTCCCGAAGGCATCTTCTACATTGACCATTTGGGATCCCGCGCTGGCAGGCTGGCGCGGGATTTGTCGTTTTTAAGGGTCAGATTACACCGGGCACGATCCCTGTGTGACCGGCTCAGCCAGATACGGACAGTCAGACATCATGAGCCAGTACCAGACGCTTGAAACTTCCATCATGGGCGAGATTGCCGCCAGCGCCGATGAGGCGTCAATCGAGGCTGTCAGGGTCGCAGCCCTTGGCAAGAAGGGCTCTGTCTCTGAGTTGCTCAAGGGGCTTGGCAAGATGTCCGCCGAGGAGCGCCAGGAAGCCGGGCCGGCCATCAATGGACTCAAGTCCCGCGTTGCCGATGCAATTGCCGCCCGCAAGACCGAGCTGCGCAACGCCGCCATCACCGAGCGTCTGGCGCGCGAAACAGTCGATGTCAGCCTGCCTGTGCGTTCGTCGCCTGCCGAGCGCGGTCGCATTCACCCTATCAGCCAGGTCATCGACGAGATCACCGCGATCTTCGCCGATATGGGGTTCTCGATCGCCGAGGGTCCGGATATAGAGACTGACTATTACAATTTCACCGCGCTCAATTTCCCCGAGGGTCATCCGGCGCGCGAAATGCATGACACTTTCTTTTTTCAGCCCGGCGAAGACGGCGAGCGCAAGGTGTTGCGCACCCACACTTCACCGGTTCAGATCCGCACGATGGAGGCGCAGAAGCCGCCGATCCGCATCGTCATTCCCGGCAAGACCTACCGGCAGGATTCCGACGCCACCCACTCGCCGATGTTCCATCAGCTTGAGGGGTTGGTCATCGACAAGACCGCCAATGTCGGTCATCTGCGTTGGGTGCTGGAAGAGTTCTGCAAGGCGTTTTTTGAAGTCGACAACGTTACCATGCGGTTCCGGCCGTCGTTCTTCCCATTCACCGAGCCCTCGTTCGAGGTTGATATCCAGTGCGACCGTACCTCTGGTCCGATCGTCAAGTTTGGTGAAGGCACCGACTGGATGGAGATCCTTGGCTGCGGCATGGTGCATCCCAACGTGCTGCGTGCAGGCGGGCTTGATCCCGACGAGTATCAGGGCTTTGCCTGGGGCATGGGGATCGACCGCATCGCCACACTGAAATACGGCATGCCCGATCTCCGCGACTATTTCGACGCCGATGTGCGCTGGATCAACCACTACGGTTTCCGCCCGCTCGACATGCCGACATTGTTCGGCGGCCTGAGCGCCTGAACCGGGCGCGTAACCAACTAGCTGAAAGAACGGTACCAAAAATGGTAAGCTTGGAAAATAAGACTGACGCCGAAATTGATCAGTGGATTGCCAACCATGAGCGCGGTGAGCAAACTCGCTCCACCTTGTATCAGGAGCTCATTGTCGAGCGAAACCGGCGCCATGGAAAAGGCTTGGAGATAACAACTTCAGTAGCTGCGATCACCAAAGCCGCCAAGGAAGGCCGGTATATCAGCTATGCTGATCTAGCCGCCGCAAATGAATTGTCTTTGAGCAAGGCTCGGTTGAAGATGAACGGCAAGCACGGTCATCTGGGCGATCTTCTTGCCTTCAGCCATTCACACGCAATGCCTCTCCTCACTGCCATGGTGGTGGAAAAAGCTCATATCGAAAGTGGAGAGATGGATGCGGGCCCCCTTAAGACATTTGTTGAAGGTGCCCGCCGGCTTGGCGTTTCTGTTTCAGACCCGGAAGCATTTTTGAAACAGTGCCAGGCCGAGTGTTTCGAGTGGGCGAAGACTCAGAGTGATGCGATCGATGTGACTGAAGCCACGGACGCCGCCGATGCCACGGACGCTACCGATGCTACCGATGCAGTCGAAGAATAACGATCCGAGGAAAACAGCATGAAATTCACGCTCTCCTGGCTCAAGGATCACCTTGAAACCGACGCCACGCTGGACCAGATCTGCGAACGCCTGACAGCGATCGGGCTCGAAGTCGAGGATGTCGATGACAAGGCTGCCTACCAGCCATTCGTCATCGCCAAGGTGCTGAGCGCTGAAAAGCACCCGGAAGCCGATCGCCTCAGGGTGCTCTCGGTCGATGCCGGTGACGGCAAGCCGGTCCAGATCGTCTGCGGCGCGCCCAACGCCCGGACGGGCCTGATCGGTGCGCTGGCACGGCCCGGCACCTATGTGCCCGGCATCGATGTGACGCTGGCCGTCGGCAAGATCCGCGGTATCGAAAGCCACGGCATGATGTGCTCCGAGAGGGAGCTCGACATGTCCGATGAGCATGACGGCATCATCGATCTGCCGGAAGACGCCCCCGTGGGCACCTCCTTCGCCTCCTATGCCGGGCTTGATGACCCGGTCATCGAGATCAACCTGACACCGAACCGGCCCGACTGCACCTCGATCTACGGCATCGCCCGCGATCTGGCAGCATCCGGTCTCGGCACCCTCAAGGCACCGAAGGTCCCGGGTTTTGCCGTTGAGGGCGAAACAGAACAGAATGTGAAGATCATTCTCGACGACGAGTCCCTCTGTCCCGGCTTTGCCTGGCGGCTGGTGCGCGGTGTCAAGAACGGCCCGAGCCCGAAATGGATGCAGAAGCGTCTTCTCGCCATTGGTCTCCGACCGATTTCGGCGCTGGTCGATGTTACCAACTACATGACTTTCGATCAGGGGCGTCCGATGCACGTCTTTGACGCAGACAAGGTCAAGGGAGATCTGGTTGTCCGCCGTGCGCAGGAGGGCGAGGAAATCCTTGCGCTCGACTCTCGTACCTACAAGCTCAACCCGGCCAATGTTGTCATCGCCGATGACAATGGCCCCGAATCCATCGGCGGCATCATGGGGGGTGAACACTCGGGCTGCGATGAGAACACCACCAATGTTCTGATCGAGTCCGCGCTTTGGGATCCGATCAACATCGCCAAGACCGGCCGCAACCAGGGCATCATCACCGATGCGCGCTACCGTTTTGAGCGCGGTGTCGATCCCGAATACATGGTTCCCGGCCTCGAGCGCACCACCGAGCTGGTGCTCGAGATGTGCGGCGGCAAGGCCGCAGCCGCACGCGTTGAAGGCTACAAGGGCCATGACAAGAAGGTTGTCGAGTTCCCGTTCGCGGAGACCGGACGCCTGACCGGTCTTTCTGTTTCCAACAAAGAGGCCATGACCATCCTGACCGGCCTCGGCTTCGAGGTATCAGGGTCCGGCGAAAGCGTTTCCGTCACCGTTCCGTCCTGGCGTCCGGATATCGATGGCAAGGCTGATCTGGTCGAGGAAGTCATGCGCATCCACGGCGTTGACAACATCAAGCCCGAACCGCTGCCCTCGATCGGTGCGGTCAACGCGAAGATTCTGACCACACTGCAGATCCGCACGCGGAATGCCAAGCGGGCGCTGGCCGCGCGCGGCATGCTCGAAGCGGTCACCTGGTCATTCATTTCGGAAGATCAGGCCAGGCTGTTCGGCGGCGGCAAGCCCGAGCTCAAGCTCGCCAACCCGATTGCTGCCGACATGTCCGACATGCGGCCCTCGTTGCTGCCCGGCCTGATCACCGCCGCAGGCCGCAATGCCGCCCGCGGTTACGGCGATGTGGCGTTGTTCGAAGTCTCGGGCACATACGAGAACGACAAACCGGAAGGTCAGCGCCGTGTGGCTGGCGGCATCCGTCGCGGCACGGCCGGTCTGACTGGATCGGGCCGCCACTGGGATGGTGCCGCAAAGCCTGTCGGTGTGTTTGATGCCAAGGCCGATGCACTGGCGGTCCTGGAAGCCTGCGGTCTGCCGATGGCCAATGTTCAGATCGAGCAGGGTGGCCCGGACTGGTATCACCCCGGCCGTTCCGGCGTGATCAAGCTCGGCCCCAAACTGGTTCTGGGTCATTTCGGCGAGTTCCACCCCAACACGCTGGATGCGTTGGATGTCACCGGTCCGCTGTGCGGTTTCGAAGTCTTCGTTGATGCGATCCCCGAAGCCCGGCGCAAGCCGACCCGCACCAAGCCGGTGCTGGATCTTTCAGCCTTCCAGGCGCTGCGCCGCGACTTCGCCTTCGTCGTCGACAGCGATGTGCAGGTGGCTACGCTGATGCGCGCGGCGCAGGGCGCCGACAAGCAGCTGATCGCCGGCGTCAACGTCTTCGATCTGTTCGAAGGCCCGTCGCTTGGCGAAGGCAAGAAGTCGGTCGCCATCGAGATCACCATCCAGCCGCGCGACCGCACACTGACCGACGAGGATCTCGACAAGCTCGCCAAATCGGTCATCGCCAATGTCGAGAAATCCTCGGGCGGCGTGCTGAGGGGATAACCGGCATGCTGGGCGACCTTCACCTGGGATTTTTTGTCCTCGCGGTCGCCCTGATGTCGGCTCACGAGCTTGATGCCATGCAACGGCATGAATGGTGGATCTTTCCTGGTCTGTCGCTGCTGCCTGACCGCATCGGCATGCTGGTCTTTGTCTCGGCCCATGTTCCCCTGTTCGCGCTGGTCTTCTGGTATGGTGCCGGTTCGATCAATGCCGGCGGCAATGGTTTCAGCGCCGGCTTTTGCGCATTTTGTGTTGCTCATGCTTTTGTGCACTGGGCTTATGAACGGCATCCGCGCTGCGAGTTTAAAAATCCGTTGTCGAGATCAATCATTTGGTCTTGTGCCCTTGCGGGATTGGCGTCGCTGGTTGCATTCTGGATTTGAGCAGGACCAAGCGGCGGAGCGTAGTGCGTAACATGAACCTTATTCTCAATTCAGACAGCTACAAATATTCGCATTTCGCGCAGTATCCGCCCGAAACCGCTGCGATTTCGGCCTATATCGAGGCCCGGCCCGGCGGCAAGCATGATCATGTGCTGTTCTTCGGGCTGCAGATGTTTTTAAAGGACTATCTCTCCCGCAGGATCACCATGGCCGATGTTGACGAGGCCGAGGAGATGATCACCGCTCACGGTCTGCCGTTTCACCGCAAGGGCTTCGAGAAGATCGTCACTCGTCATGACGGCCATTTTCCACTGCTGATCGAGGCGCTTCCCGAAGGCATGATTGCTCCCACCGGCACGCCGCTGGTGCAGGTCAGGAACACCGATCCGGATTTCTTCTGGCTGCCAACCTTCATCGAGACCGCCCTGTTGCGCGCCGTCTGGTATCCCTCGACAGTTGCTACCGTCTCGCATGGCGCGCGCCAGATCATCGCCGCGTCGCTTGAGCGGACCTGTGATGCGCCCGATGAGGTGTTGCCGTTCCGCCTGCATGATTTTGGCGCCCGGGGAACCACATCGCTGGAACAGGCTGGCATCGGCGGAGTCGCCCATCTGGTCAATTTCCTTGGCACCGACACGGTCAGCGCGCTGGTCTATGCGCGACGGTTTTATCATGAGCAGATGGCGGGATTTTCCATTCCCGCGGCAGAACATTCGACCATGACAAGCTGGGGCGAGGACCGCGAGACCGAGGCCTACCGCAATATGCTCACCCAGTTCGCCGGTCCCGGAAAGCTGGTGGCCGTCGTCTCCGATTCCTATGATCTCTATCGCGCGGTCAAGAACATCTGGGGCGAAGAGTTGAAAGCCGAGGTCGAGGCATCGGGCGGTACGCTAGTGGTTCGCCCTGATTCAGGTGATGCTACAAGAGTGCCGGTCGACACCGTGCAAATGCTCGGCGAGATTTTCGGTTTCTCGGTGAACGCCAAGGGCTACAAGGTGCTCAACCCGGCGGTGCGGGTCATTCAGGGCGACGGCGTCACCCCGGAGACGATCCGCGTCATTCTCGGCCGCCTCGAGGACAAGGGCTGGTCGGCTGAAAACATTGCCTTTGGCATGGGCGCCGGTCTGTTGCAGAAGGTCAATCGCGACACCTTGCGCTTTGCCATGAAGGCCAATGCCCGGCTTGATGACGATGGCGCCTGGCACGGCATCAACAAGAACCCGAAGACCGATCCCGGCAAGGCTTCAAAGCGCTACCGCCAGGCGGTGGTGCGGGAGAACGGAACTTTGCTGGCAGTGCCGCTCAAGGATATCGGCGACCGCGAGAACCTGTTGCAGCCGGTCTGGCAGGACGGGGAATTGCTGGTCGACTGGACCCTGTCTGAAATCCGCGAACGCGCGGCATCCAGCCAATAGCTCTCGCGTTCAGTCCGGGCCAGAGCGGCGTTCTAAAGATCCGGCCCGGGACCGAACACAAAGCGGGAATAGCCCAGATAGGCGAATGTGGTGGCTGATCCTGATCCGAAGATCAGCGCGACATAGGGCGACATGCTTGGCAGGATCAGCAGCAAACCCGAATAGACCGAATAATTGATCAGCGTGGACACAAGGCCGACGCCGCCATAACGGACGCCTTCCACGGCCACCTTCCTGTGCGATGCTCCAAAGGTGAACCTCCGATTGATCAGATAGGTGCATACCAGAGCTGACCCGATTGCCGGTGCCCGGGCGCTGAAAGGATCAAGCAGCTTGAAGTTCAGGAGCAGCCAAAGCACGCCCATATCCACCAGGAAACCCACGGCGCCCGCAAACAGGAAGAATGTGAGTTTTTTCATGAAGCGGGTTTTCGGCTTTCGGGTTTGACCGCCAGAGCCTCGGCCCGGCCGGATGTTCGGAACTCCTCGCTTACAATGTTGCCAGGGTCAACCCGCGCAAGGCCAGGATCTCTACAATTCATCCGCCCATATCCTCCCAATCAGTGGGTGAATGCAACCCGGGTGTTGACACACCCTGCCTCAAGCAGGCTTGAATGCCCCTGATCCGAGCCTCGGCAGATTGCTGCGGTGAATCCGGACAACGGGAGAGAAGAGCATGTTTCGATGGGGAATTTTATCCACTGCCAAGATCGGGCGCGATCATGTGATCCCGCAACTGCAGGATTCCGAAAATGGCGTGGTGAGCGCCATCGCCAGCCGCGATCATGCCCGCGCCCGCGCGCTGGCCGACCGTTTCGGGGTGCCGCTGGCCTTTGCCTCCTATGAGGAACTGCTTGCCTCTCCGGATGTCGACGGCATCTACATACCGTTGCCCACGTCACAGCACATCGAATGGGCGATCAAGGCCGCTCGGGCCGGCAAGCATGTGCTGGTCGAAAAGCCGATCGCATTGCATGCCGACGAGATCGCGCCGCTGATTGCCGCCCGCGATGCTAACAATGTGCTGGTCTGCGAAGCTTTCATGGTCACCTACCATCCGCAGTGGCACAAGGTCCGCTCGTTGATCGCCGAGGGCGCCATCGGCCGCCTGCGCCATGTCCAGGGTGCGTTTTCCTATTTCAACACCGATCCATCCAACATGCGTAACAATGCATCTCTCGGCGGCGGCGGTTTGCCCGATATCGGCGTCTATCCGACGGTCGCAACCCGATTCTCAACCGGCAAGGAGCCGCTGCGCGTGCAGGCGACAGTGGAAATGGATCCGGATTTCGGAACCGACCGCTATGCCAGCGTCAAGGCCGATTTCGGCGAGTTTGAGATGAGCTTCTATTGCTCCACCCAGATGGCGGCACGTCAGATCATGGCTTTCCACGGCGAGGACGGCTTTATCGAAATGAGGACACCCTTCAATTCCGGTGAGTACGGACATCCGACGGTGGTGCTCGAGAGCCGTGGCCATGACCAGGCCACCACTTTCCGCTTCGGTGGGGTGCGCCAGTACCGGCTTCAGGCAGAGGCCTTTGTCCGCAAGGTGAATGGAGAAGACGAGGAAGTGTTTACGTTGGAGCAATCAGTGCTCAACCAGAAATTCATCGACGCAGTCTATCGCGCCGCCAAGCATGATGGCTGGGAGACGGTCTGACTGAATGCCTGAGTGGCGCACCACGTCGCCAAGACCTGGGTTTGCAACAGCCAGAGGCCTATTGTATGGAAATTGCACGTCCGGATCGCGAGTGGCCGAATCACTCTTGTCATCTAAGTGTTTGATATACATTGAAAATATTTAGAATCGTCGGACGGCAGCCGATGAATTCAGTCAATCAACGGGGCGACCAGAAACATGAACCGGGAACAGACCAACAGGATCAGGTTTGCCATTGAGGAGCTGTTGCCACCAATCGTGCGTGATTCGGTCTTGTTTACCGGGCTGGCGCGCATGGTCTGGGGCAAGCATATCGACAAGCTGGCGGATTGCCGCATTCGCGCGCCGTTCCTGACGCCTCAGGAATATGAGGCGCTTTATACAGAGCACCCGCGTGTTCATGATGAAACCGACAATTCCAAAGCCTGTATCGCGGAAATCGCCACAGACCTGAGCGGCGACAGCGTCTGCGACGTTGGCTGCGGCACCGGATATTTGCTCAGGACCCTGGCTCAGCGCCGCAATGAAACGCCGCGCCGCTATGTCGGTGTCGATTTCGTCATTCCCGAGCATTTCAGTGATGAGGGGCTGGAGTTTGTCAAAGCCCCGATTGAGCAACTGCCTTTTGAGGATGGCGAGTTTGACACTGTCATCTGCACCCATGTGATCGAGCATATTCTGGATTACCGCCAGGCGCTTGCCGAGCTCCGGCGGGTTACCCGCAAACGGTTGATCATTGTGGTGCCGCGCGAGCGGGAGGCGATCTACACCTTCAACCCGCATTTCAATTTCTTCCCCTACAAGCACAGTTTTCTGCGCGCCATCCAGCCGCTCGAGCATCAGTTCAAGTGCATTGATATCGGCCGTGACATCTATTTCATGGAAGACAGGATGGCGCCGTTGTGATGAAGACATCGACATTGGCGGGCGTCATCGCCGTACCACTGGTCATTTCCATTGGCCAGATTTTGTTCAAGCGGTCGAGCGAGACGTTGAGCGGGCCGGGCGGCCCCCTATGGGGATTGATCGGCAGCCCGCATTTCTGGATAGCTCTTGTCATGTATGGGCTTGCGACGGTGGCCTGGGTGTTTGTCATCCGCGACATGCCGATCGGGCGCGCCTACATGTTCATGGCACTGTCCTACCTCTACATCCCGCTTCTGTCGCGGCTGTTCCTGTCCGAATCCATCTCCATGACCCAGATCATCGGCGCATTGATAATCTGTGCAGGGATCGCCGTCAGCGGGATCAAAGCCTGAGGCCTGACAAGGATCGGTCCTAGGCCGCCTTCCGTGGCTTTCGGGCCGGTTTGTCGGTTTTGTCCGGCAAATTTACCGGATCAAGACGGTTTCTTGGCGCCGCTGTGATCGACATATAGTGAAAGCGCTTTTGTTCAGCCCGTCCCCGTGCCACGGAATCCAAAATCACCCCGGCCGAGAAAATCATCAGTGCCATCATCATCAGCGCCATTGCCAGAACCCATGTCGGCATCCGCGTCACCAGGCCGGTCAGGAAATACTCATTGAGCACCGGCGCCATGAACATCATTGACACGCCGAACGTGATGCCGCTGAGATAGCAGAAAAATGTGAACGGCCGGGTTTCCTTCATCAGCATGGCGAACATCCAGAGGATCTTGCCTCCGTCCTTGAACGTTGACAGCTTGGAGTGTGACCCTTCTGGCCGGCGCCCGTAATCGAGCGCCAGTTCCGTCACCGGCAGCTTCAGCACCGACGCATGCACACTCATCTCGGTCTCGATCTCGAATCCGCCGGAGACTGCCGGAAAGCTCTTCGCGAAGCGGCGCGAGAAAGCGCGGTATCCGGAAAAGATATCGGTGAAATCGTTGCCGAAAATGCTCTTGTAAAGCGTGTTGAAAATCGAGTTGCCAAAGGCGTGGCCGCGGCGGCCCGCATCATCGGTAACCCCGCGGCGTGTACCGACAACCATGTCGCAGCGCTCGGTCAGAAGGGTCCGGATCAGCTCCGGACCGTCGTTCGGTGCATAGGTGCCGTCGCCATCCGCCATCAGGTAGATGTCGGCGTCGATATCGGAAAACATCCGGCGGACGACATGACCTTTGCCCTGGCGCGGCTCACGCACCACAATCGCGCCGGCGAGCGCCGCGCGGAGCGCCGTCTGGTCTTCCGAATTGTTGTCGTAGACGTAGATACGTGCGCTTGGAATGGCCGCGCGAAAACCGGCCACGACATCGCCGATGGTCGCGGCTTCATTGTAGCAGGGCAGAAGCACCGCGATTTCGAGGCCGTCAAGCAAACCGTCTGTCATGGGAATCCCCGTTGGCTGCGGGCAAAGTTCGCCCTTGGCTTTACTATTTCTTGAGAAGGTTAAGGCTAGGTTGAATGTCTCGGAGAAAATACGCGTTGGAGTTCCCTGTGACCAATACCAGCCCTGCCACCGGGGAAGCCGGCCTTGGATCTGCCGGGACGATCGAACGGCCGCGCCACATCAGCCCGTTGGCGCCGCTGCACCGCCCTGTCGTGCTGGCCTTCATTGCTCTGGTCGCGATAACTGCAGCGATGCACTTCGGCTCTTATGTCGATTATGTCGGCGCTGACAATGACGATGTCATGCGTCTGGTCGAGGTGCGTGATCTGCTTGCCGGCCAGAGCTGGTTTGATCTCATGCAGTACCGACTGGGCCTGGAAGGCGGCACATTGATGCACTGGTCGAGATTGATCGATCTTCCAATCGCCAATCTGATCATGCTGTTTTCGCTTTTCATGAGCCCTGTCATGGCAGAAGCCTCGGCGCTGTTTGTCTGGCCGTTGCTGACGGCATTGCCGATCTTCTATGCTGTGGGTCTTGGCGGCGGCGTGCTGGCAGGTGCGCAAGGCCGCCTAATTGCGCTCATTCTGGCTTTCCTCTTTGTGCTCGGGGTTAACCGGTTTCAACCGGGATCGATCGATCACCATAATGTTCAGCTTGGACTGATCGCCACCATCGCCGCCTGTCTCATCTTGCCCGGACGCCAGCCGCTCGCCCATGCTATTGCTGGCGTTGCCGCTGCGCTGGCCATTGCAATAGGCGTCGAAACCACACCGCATATTCTCATGGCAGCCCTTATTGTCGCGGCCCAATGGCTGTGGCTCGGCAAGGATATGAAAGCTGCCGCAGCGGCATTCGCACTCGCCATGGCAACCGCCTTGACCGCTGTTTTCTTTCTCACCGTTTCGCCGGACCGGTACGGTGTGGTTGCCTGCGATGCCCTTTCAACCGGCTTTTATTCTCTCGGCGTTGTCGGCGCAGGAAGCTTCTTTCTGGCCGTGTCCGCGGTCTCCGGGCGCAGCTTTGCATCCCGCCTTTCGGCACTTGGGTTTGTCGGCGCAGCCACGCTCGGTTCAACGTTGCTGATTGCGCCGCAATGTCTTGGCAATCCACTCGGAAACCTTGACCCGCTGCTGGTCAGCATGTGGCTCGACAGCGTTATCGAGGCCCAGCCGGTCTGGGCGCAAATCAGCGCCGAACCCTGGACCGCCTGCGGATTTTATCTGGTGCCGGTTCTGGCCATGGGCCTGTGCGCGCGGCGCATTTACCAGCACCGCGATGTCCATGCCTATGGAGTATTGCTGGCGTTGCTGGCAGTCTCCTGGGCCATTGCCCTGTTTCAGGTGCGCGGTGCCGTGTTCTCCAATCTGCTTTCGGCGATCCCGATGGCGGCACTGGTGGCTGAATTGCGGGCGCGAGCCAATGCCGATCCGGAAAATCTTCGTAAGGGCCTGGCTTTTGCCGGCTCGGCACTGGCCGCTGTACCCTTTATCTGGGCTCTGTCCGGTGTCCTGCTCTCGATGGGGATCGACAAGGTTTCCGGTGAGGAGGTGAGCGGCCTGCCTGTGCAGGAGGAGCGAATTTGCACCGATGCCGCCGCGATGCAGGCTTTGGCGCGCGAACCCGCAGGTGTGGTCGCAGGGCCGTCAAATCTGGGAGCGCATATTCTCCGTTTCACTCCGCATCGCGTCTTGTCTGCTCCTTATCACCGCAATCAGGGTGGTATGCTCACCGAGCTGCATGCCGCGATGGCGAAGCCGAAAGATGCGGTCAAGTTTTTACGTGGAGCTGGCGTGACGATCGTCGCATTCTGTAAAACCGATCCGCAAGTCGGCACCGTAGCGAGGGGCAGCCCTGATGGTCTTTATGCTCAGTTGAATATGGGAATTGTGCCTGCCTGGCTCGAATCGGTGCCGGGAACACAAAACCAGCAACTGCAGCTCTTTCACATCAAGCCGTGAGGAGCGGCAGGTGACATTGAAGCATCAGTTTCCCGGAACGTCGCGGCGCTGGACATTTTGATGGTGGAGCATCTTATCTGCGTCAGGTGATTCCGTCCGGGAGCAGGACGCTCTAGTCTTGCACGAGGTGATTTGCACATCCGCTTTGCCTGTGAGACTGGAGACCTAGCCCTATGAACCCTGTCAGCTGCCTTGTGACAGTTGCCCGCAAGGCCATGCTTGGAGCGTTGATCGTGGGTGCGGCCATTACCGGTGGCATGCAGCCCGCGGCGGCTGACCAGCCTGCCAAGCAGATATTCGGCGCCGCGAAACTGCCTGCCGTTCTTCCCGCCCGTGCAATCGGCTTTTACTCCAAGGGCTGTCTTGCCGGCGGGATTGCCATTCCTGCAGATGGGCCGACATGGCAGGCAATGCGGTTGTCGCGCAACCGCCGCTGGGGTCATCCCGATCTGATCACGCTGGTTGAAAAACTCTCGCGCGAGGCCTCCGCTCAGGATGGCTGGCCCGGGCTTCTGGTCGGAGATATTGCGCAGCCGCGTGGCGGGCCGATGGTGTCAGGGCATGCTTCGCATCAGGTCGGTTTGGATGCGGATGTCTGGCTGACGCCGATGCCTGGTCGCACCCTGTCCTCTTCCGAGCGCGAAAATCTGTCGGCGACATCCATGCTCAAGAAAAACACGCTGTTTGTCGATGACAAGGTCTGGACGCCTGCTCATGCCCGGCTGTTGATGCGGGCCGCCAGCTATCCCGAAGTCGAGCGTATTTTCGTTCATCCCGGCATCAAGAAAAAGCTTTGCGACACTTGGACCGGCAGCCGTGCTGCAATGGGCAAACTCCGCCCCTATTACGGCCATCATTATCACTTCCATATCCGCATCAAATGCCCGCCCGGCGTCAGCGGATGCAAGGACCAGAACCCGCCTCCGTCCGGATCGGGCTGCGACAAGTCTCTGGCCTGGTGGTTCACCGATGAGCCTTGGGCTCCGGCCAAACCGAAGAAGAAAGACGACAAGCCCAAGCCCAAAAAACGTGAGATCCAGCTGTCGGATCTGCCATCGGCCTGCGCAGCCGTGGCTGCGGCGCCTGGCCCGGCATCGGAATTCGAGGTAACCCTCGGTGCCGACCAGATTGCCCGCATAGCCAAGGCAAACGCCAATGCCTCCGGTATTGCTGCTTCGGCGCTTCCTTTGCCGGGGCGCATCCCGTTGCCGGTGCCGCGTCCAGCCAACTGAATCTATCCAAGGTTTTGTCATCGATATTTCGCAATCCTGACGGCTTTCGTTTGTTGGGCGGACAAGATATAGAATGGGTTATCAAATCGATTGAAAATAGAGAATCCGGCATTTGAGCCGTTGTTCTCGTGATGATGGGCACCATGACCGTTCACAAAGCCATTGCACTGATCGCGCATGACCAGAAGAAGGACGATCTGGCTGACTTCGCCAGATCCCATCAGAAGGCACTGTCACGGTTTCCGATTGTTGCCACAGGCACAACCGGCAGCCGCATTGCCGAAGCCTGTCCTGATCTCGAGATCAGACGGCTCAAGAGCGGACCGTTGGGCGGTGACCAGCAGATTGGCGCCCTGATCGCCACCGGCGATGTGGGGCTTGTGATCTTTTTTGTCGATCCGCTGACGGCAATGCCGCATGATGTTGATGTCAAGGCGTTGATGCGGCTTGCCATCGTCTATGACATTCCGATGGCACTCAATCGTGCCACCGCTGACACCTTGCTCAAAGCGCTTGGATAGTCGGCAAAATTTATCAGGCGCCGCCCGCCGGGCCGCGCCGCAACCAGATCAGGCCTGACGGGGACCAGAACATGCCCACTTCCCATGAAACCGACAATTCCAACGCTTTCCCGATCTTGATCGGCGATATCGGCGGCACCAATGCCCGCTTCGCGATTCTGACGGATGCAAATGCCGGGCCGAAGGAATTCCCGATCCTGGCCACCGCAGATTACGCGACCATTGACGAGGCGATCCAGGCCGGCGTGCTCGACAAGACCTCGCTGCAGCCACGATCAGCCATTCTCGCGGTGGCGGGGCCGATCAAGGGCGACGAAATCGACCTGACCAATTGCGACTGGGTGATTCAGCCCAAGGTCATGATCCGCGATCTCGGCTTCGAGAATGTGGTGGTGATCAATGATTTTGAGGCTCAGGGGCTGGCTGCGGCGTCGCTCGGGCCCGAGTATCTGGAAAAAGTCGGCGGCGGCGAAATCCGGCCATCCACCTCTCGGGTTGTGGTTGGCCCCGGCACTGGCCTTGGCGTTTCGGGGCTGGTGCATGCGCGCCACACCTGGTTCCCTGTGCCGGGAGAAGGCGGGCATATCGATATGGGGCCGCGCACCAAACGGGATTATGAGCTGTTCCCGTTGTATGAGACGATCGAGGGCCGGGTTTCCGCAGAACAATTGCTGTGCGGACGCGGCATGATGAACATTTACCACGCCGTGTGCAAAGCCAATGGCGTCAAGCCGGCAGCCACCACTCCCTCCGAGGTGACATCGCTCTGGGCCGATGGGGCGGACCCTGTAGCGGTCGAGACAATCGAGTTGTTCGTCACCTATCTTGGCCGCGTGGCTGGCGATCTGGCATTGATTTTCATGGCGCGCGGTGGGGTATTTCTCGCCGGCGGCATCGTCCAGAAAATTCTGCCAGCGCTTAATCAACCGCGGTTCCGGCAGGCGTTTGAGGACAAGGCGCCTCATTCCGGCATCCTCAGAACGATTCCGACATTCGTCATCACCCATCCGCTGGCAGCGTTGTCAGGCCTTGCGGCCTATGCCCGCACCCCTATCCGTTTCGGCGTTGCGACCGAAGGCCGGCGCTGGAAAGCATAGGCAAATGGAATTCAACCCGCTATAGAGCCGCCATGAACAGCGCGGGGACACTCCTGCCTGATTTAGGCGGCGGTCTTCGTTGAACGCCCGACAGGATGACACGACGTGAAGCGCGGCAGTAACATCAAACAGGATGTGGAATCTCTGACCATGGTGATCCGCCGGATCATCCGTGAGAATGGCCGCGATTACATCAAGACCTACATATTCGCGGCCATTTGCCTTGTCTTGGTAGCAGCTTCCACGGCCTTCATGGCCTGGATCATGGAAGCCGTCATCGATGAAGCTTTCGCCAAGAGGAACACCGATTTGATCTGGGTGATCTGCGGTTCGGTGCTCGGGGCCTTCATCATTCGTGGCGCGGCATCCTACGGTCAGGCCGTGGCGCTGGCGCAAGTCGGCAACAATCTCGTCGCCCGCTATCAGCAGCGCCTGATCGATCATCTGATGAGCCTCGGCGTAAGCTTCTTCGGCGATACCCGCTCGGCTCAGATCGCAGCCCAGATCTCTCAGAATGTCACCGGTATCCGTGATGTCATGAACCTGACGATCACTTCGTTTGCGCGCGACCTGCTGACGCTGATTGCGCTTGTTGTCGTCATGGTGACGAAGGACCCGATACTCAGTCTGATCGTCTTTATTGGTGCGCCGCCGGTGCTGCTGGCGCTGCGCTATATCTCCAAGCGGCTCAGAAGTGCCACACGCGAATCGATCGATCTGAACAGCCGTGTGCTTTCCGCCATGCAGGAAACGGTACAAGGCATCACCATCGTCAAGGCATTCACGATGGAAGCGCAGATCAGCGGCCGCACCGCTCAGTTGATCAAGGCCGCGGAAGACAGATCCAACCGCATTGCCCGGTTGACCGAGCGCACCTCGCCGCTGACCGAAACCGTGGCCGGATTTGCAATATCCGGGGTCATCGCTTACGCGGCCTTCCGCTCGATCTATGGCGACGTCCTGCCCGGCGCTTTCTTCTCCTTCATCACCGCCCTGCTGCTCGCCTACGACCCGGCGCGGCGGCTGGCCCGGCTGCAGATCAATCTCGAGCGCGCGGTCGTCAACGCACGGATGATCTACGAAATCCTCGATGAGGAACCGACGCAAGGCGACAGGCCCGATGCCGCCCCCGTTCCGGTCGGTGGCGGCGAGATCGAATTCCGCAATATCGGCTTTGGCTATGGCAGCGGCGATGTCGTGCTTGATGACGTGAGTTTTACCGCCGAGGCTGGCAAGACAACGGCAATCGTCGGGCCGTCGGGCGCGGGCAAATCAACGCTGATTTCGCTGGTGCCGCGGTTTCATGATCCTGCCTCCGGCCAGGTGCTGATCGACGGCACCGACATCGCCACCGTGACCAAGAATTCTTTGCGCCACCAGATCGCCTATGTCTCCCAGCAGCCCTGGCTGTTTGAAGGCTCGATCCGCGACAATCTGCGTTACGCCCGGCCGGATGCCACCGATGCCGAGATCGAAGACGCCGCGAAACTCGCCAATGCCCATGAATTCATTCTGGCGCAGCCGCAAGGCTATGACACGATGCTGGGCGAAAACGGCGTCAATCTGTCGGGCGGTCAGCGCCAGCGCATCTCGATTGCCCGGGCGCTTGTGCGCAATGCGCCGGTCCTGCTCCTCGACGAGGCGACATCGGCACTCGACAATGAATCAGAAGCGGCCGTGCAAAAGGCGCTTGAAAGCGCCATGCAAAACCGTACCGTGCTGGTCATCGCCCACCGGTTGTCGACCATCGCCCGTGCTGATCGTATTGTTGTCATGCAGGCGGGCAGGGTGGTCGAAATCGGCAGCCATGCCGATCTGTCGGCGAACAAGGACGGGCTCTACGCGCGGCTTCAGGCCTACAGCGAGGCTGGCACCGATATGGGGCAGACGTCGGTCGCCGCAGAGGCGGATATCAAGGGAAGCAAGCCATGACCACACCAACCGGAAGCATGGGCCTTGTCGTGGTCGGCGCCGCCGGCCGCATGGGCCAGACCCTGATCCGGACCATCGCCGAGATTGACGGCGTCCATCTAGCAGGTGCCGTCGAACGGCCCGGATCGGATGCGCTTGGCCGCGATGCCGGTGAACTCGCCGGTCTCGGCCCCAACGACGTCTTGATCACCGATGATGCGCTGCCGGTCTTTGCCAGGGCCGAAGGTGTACTCGATTTCACCGCCCCTGCCGCCACGCTGGAATTTGCCGATCTCGCCGCCCAGGCGCGCATTGTCCACGTCATTGGCACCACCGGCATGGACGAGAGCCACGAGGCCCGGTTGCGTGCAGCCTCGAGCCACGCCCGCATCGTCAAGTCCGGCAATATGAGCCTTGGCGTCAATCTGCTCTCGGTGCTGGTGCGCCAGGCGGCACGCGCGCTCAATGCGAGCGACTGGGACATTGAAGTGCTCGAAATGCACCACCGCCACAAGGTCGATGCGCCGTCGGGCACCGCGCTCCTGTTGGGAGAGGCCGCCGCTGAGGGGCGCGAAATTGCTCTTGCCGAGCATTCTGTCCGGGTGCGCGACGGCCATACCGGGCCGAGGCCCGAAGGCGACATCGGTTTTGCCACCCTGCGCGGTGGCTCGGTCATCGGCGAGCACTCGGTTATCCTCGCCGGCGAAGGCGAAATCGTCGAACTGACCCACAGGGCCACCGACCGCTCGATCTTCGCCCGTGGTGCAATCCGTGCCGCACTCTGGGCGCGTGACCAGAAACCGGGTTACTATTCCATGCTCGACGTGCTTGGTCTTAGCGACCATTAATCCAAACCGCCTGAACACCAAACTGCCTGAACAAAGGAAATCATCATGTCCGGAACGCTCGTCCTTGTCCGCCACGGCCAAAGCGAATGGAACCTGAAAAACCTGTTCACAGGCTGGAAGGACCCTGATCTCACCGAACTCGGCGTCGAAGAAGCCAAGACCGGTGCCCAGGCGTTGAAAGACACGGGGCTCAAGTTCGACGTCGCCTTCACCTCGGTTCTCATCCGCGCCCAGCACACGCTCGATCTGATCATGGAAGGCATCGGCCAGACCGACTTGCCGGTGATCCGCGACGAGGCGCTGAATGAACGCGATTACGGCGATCTGGCTGGTTTGAACAAGGATGATGCTCGCAAGAAATGGGGCGAGGAGCAGGTTCACATCTGGCGCCGCTCTTACGACGTGCCGCCGCCCGGCGGGGAAAGCCTGAAGGATACCGGCGCCCGCGTCTGGCCCTATTACATGACCGAGATCCTGCCGCGCGTACTGCGCGGCGAGACTGTTCTGGTCGCAGCCCATGGGAATTCCCTGCGCTCGCTGCTGATGATCCTCGACCGTCTCGACCGCGAGCAGATCCTCTCGGTCAATCTCGCCACCGGCGTGCCGATGGTCTACAAACTCAACGCCGATTCCACCGTCGCTTCCAAGGAAGTGCTGGGCGATATGTCCAAGGCGCATTGACTGCGTCTCTTGCAGGACTGTGACACCGAAAAATCCGCTTGGCATGACCCGGCGGATTTTTTTGTCGATCAAATACCCTTGGCGTCGCCCGACTGCACACACCCGGTCTCCCAGCCGAGCATCGCCCGCTTGCGGGTGATGCCCCAATGGTAGCCGGTCAGCGCGCCGGATTTTCCCATTGCCCGATGGCATGGCACGACGAAGGAAATCGGGTTACGCCCGACCGCGGCTCCCACGGCGCGCGAAGCTTTGGGGTTGCCAATGGCCCGGGCGACATCCTGATAGCTCGAAGCCGCCCCGAGCGGGATCCTGAGCAGCGCCTCCCACACCCGCACCTGAAAATCCGTGCCGATCATGACGATGCGCAATGGCTGATTGGCGCTCCATTGTTCGGGCGAGAAGATCCGGCCGACATAGGGCGCGGTCGCTTCCTGATCCGGTGAAAACTGCGCGCCCGGCCAGCGCTTGGTCATGTCCTCGAGAGCCGCTTTCTCTTCGCCGAGATCGGCGAAGGCGAGCCCGCACAAGCCGCGTTCGGTGGCCAGCACGACCGCCGTACCAAACGGCGAGGGATGAAACCCGTAGCTGATTGCAAGTCCCGCACCGCCGGTCTTGAAGTCGCCCGGGCTCATCGCTTCATGGGTGACAAACAGATCATGCAGCCGTCCGGGGCCTGACAAGCCAAGTTCATAGCTGGCATCAAGCAGCGGCAGGCCCTCATGTCCGAGCAAGCGCCTTGCATGGTCAAGCGTGACGGCCTGAAGAAACGCTTTCGGCGTCAATCCGGCCCAGCGGCTGAAAGTCTTTTGCAAGCGTCCCGGCGCAACGCCGATATCGGAGGCGATGTCCTCCAGCGAGGGCTGGGCGCGATAGTCGAGCGAGATCCGCTCGATGGTCTGGCGGACGAGATCGTAATCACCGCCCTTCGGGGTGATGTCGCGGTCTAGCTGTGCGGTGATGGTCATGGTTTGGCTCCCTGCAGCGCCGGGCGTTTCATCAAACGCCCAAAGGTCCGCTGCTGCACTTCGTACAATTGCCGCACTCAACCACGCGTCGCTGTTCCCCGCCACCCGAAACGCGCCGGTGCTGAAATTCCATTCAGCGTTTCTTGATGGTCGCCAACGCCCGCTGAAACGCGGAGGCAAAGCTCTCCTTGTCGTCGGGATTGAGGAATGACCCGATTTCGGTCTGCTGCCCCCGGCTGCTGATCCGCATGCCGGTGATGCCGATCTCGTCGTGGCGGGCGATGTTGAACCGGGTCCAGAACGGGTTGAACTGATGCTCGACGGATCGGCCCGATGGCGCGACTTTCCGCACATTCAGGTCAGTGCGCGACATGTGGATGAATTCACGCGTCCGCCCGGAGCGGTAGCTCAGCCAGAACGCGCCGAACAAAAGCGCCAGATCGAGCCCGAAAAACGCAAACACCGGCCAGGCGCCAACCTTGGCGAATATCACCATATGCACAGCCGTAATCACGGTGGTGATGCTCATCAGGATCACGAAGCCGAGGCGTCCCAGCGAACGGTAGGGACTCAGCACGGCTTCAAACAGCGGTTCGTCGTTCATTGTTGCGATAGTCTCCAGCCGGGTTTGCCATGGACCTGTCGGTAATATTATAGGGAAGGAATGGAAAAGCCCAAGAGCCCGAAACCTGCCAAAGTGTCGCTTGCTGCCGCCACAGCGGCAAACAAGCCTGCCCGCACCAAATCAGGCACTGCGCGCAAACCGGCCCCGCGCCGCAAGAAAAACCCCTACAGCCCGGAAGAGATCCGCGAGATTTTCCGGCGCTTCTCGATCCAGCGGCCAGAGCCCAAGGGCGAGCTTGAACACGTCAACCCGTTCACGCTGGTGGTCGCCGTGGCGCTCTCGGCGCAGGCCACCGATGTCGGCGTCAACAAGGCCACACGGGCGCTGTTTGCCATCGCCGATACGCCCGAAAAGATGCTGGCGCTCGGCGAAGACCGGGTGCGCGATTATATCAAGACCATCGGGCTCTACCGCAACAAGGCCAGGAACGTCATCGCGCTCTCACAAAAGCTGGTCGATGAATTCGGCAGCGAAGTGCCCCGCACTGAGAAGGAGCTAGTCACGCTGCCGGGCGTCGGGCGCAAGACCGCCAATGTGGTGATGTCGATGGCGTTTGGCATCCCGACGCTGGCAGTCGACACCCATGTCCTGCGAATCGGCAACCGGCTGAGGATCGCGCCGGGCAAGACGCCGGACGAAGTCGAGGCCGCCTTCCTGAAGATCATCCCGGACGAGTATCTGTTTCACGCTCATCACTGGCTGATCCTGCACGGCCGCTATTGCTGCAAGGCCCGCAAGCCCGAATGCGAACGCTGCGTCATCGCCGACATCTGCAAGTCACTGGAGAAGACCACAGACATCCCGGCGCCGCTTGTCGAGTTGCCGGTGCAGGCTGTCTGAGGTTAGGTTCGAATGATTTGGCGGGGTGTAATGACCTTTCGATCATGCATTGATCCTCGACAACTCAAGGTCGGCAGTTCATCACTACAAACCTAAGCTACGGAGGCATCGAACGAATGGCAGTTTCCAAGTCGAATGCAGAGGAAGCGTTAGATCTGTCTAATGAACTGCTGGCCGACTTAGAATTAGAGCGGATACCGCTATCCAGCTGTATCATGAAGGCAGCCCGACTTGCGCGTCTCACCGGTGACAGCGAGCACTTGTCGATTTTTGAGTATGAGCTTTCAGGTTATCCAAAAACGCCGGGAGGTGTGACCGCTGAAGTGTGGGCTCTATGTAAGGCCGCAGGAAGAATTTCCCTTCAAAAGGAAGAAGGAGAGGAGGGGAAGGAAGTTGAAAAAGCAAATATTAGGTCGATCGCCGCAATCGAGGAAAACGCTGAAACCCTTAAACTGCGATTAAGCTTCTTTCAGCCGCAGCCTGTGAATATCTCATCTGCAAACCCCAACCAATATGTAAGCGCCCCTTTTCGGGATCTTAAAACGGAAGGGCAGATGGCGGTGAGCTACAGGGATGAGAGAGCGATTTTGGCGGCGAGACGTTCGTTCGTTTACAAATTTGCTCTTTCTAGGCATTTTGAGTTGAGAGTATCATCTGCCGCAGACAATGTTTTTGAGAAATATCGTAGAAAAATTGATGCCTATCTAGGCGCTCTTATTCCAGACGAGTTGCGTCGATTGGATTCCATCAAGGACAATCTCGATTCAGACAATCCTGAGGATTGGGCGAACGCAGCTCACAGTTGTCGAAGGCTGTTGCAGGCAGTCGCCGATGCGCTTTACCCACCAGTCGACGCAAAAGTGAAAACAAGTTCTGGCAAGGAGATAAAAGCCGGAAAGGACAACTACATAAACCGGCTTGTCTTGTTCTGCGAGGATAAAATGAAATCCGGGGTCTCTTCAGAAATCCTAAGTTCGGACCTCCGTTTCATTGGCGAAAGGTTGGATGCTGTCTTTTCTGCCGTACAGAAAGGATCTCACGCCGAAATCGAAATTTCTGAGGCTCAACGGTTCGTAATTCACACCTATCTGGTGATCGGAGACATTCTTGAACTCAATGCTGAGGAGCCAAGAATGGAGGCTGTGGAACACATAAAAAGCTGAAAGGTGATAAGGCTGGATTCGGAGGAGTAGCAACGCAAGAATTCTGGTTGCTTCGGATTGATTAATTGATTGAATGCTCCGGATCTAACGCCTGACATTAGCATTTCGAGGCTGATTCCATTTTTCTTCGACTCAGGCTTTGCACCGTTGGAATTTTGCGGTGGGCGCAATGGGCAGACGCAGCGAACGCTCGATCTCCGCGCAATGTGGGCGTAGGTCCCGGCACGTCAATCGGCATCCTACATACCCTACACTCACGGTCGCGACTACGCCCTCACCCCTTACCTCCCCCCAGCCGCCTTCGCCGCGATCATCTTGTGCAGATGCACCATCATGCCGGCTGCAAACATCGGCGTCAGCAGGTTGAGCAGCGGCACCGACAGGAAGGCGGCAATGATCAGGCCGGCGAAGAAGATCGTCGTCGAGTTGCGGGATCTGAGCCGTTTGGCATCAGCCGGGGACATGAACCGCATGGCGGCGAACTCGAAATATTCCCGCCCCAGCAGATAGCCGTTGACCACGAAGAACGCCGCCAAATTTATGCCGGGCACGATCAGCAGGATCAGCGCAAACAAATTGCCCAGTCCCACCACCAGCAAGAACCCGAGCGATTGCCGGATAGATTGGCCGAGCGGCATCGGCCGGCCGGGGGTCTCGTCGGGATAGTCGCGGATCTCGATCACGTCGGCGATGTCATCGAGAAACAGACCGGCCATGGCAGCCGTCACCGGGGCGACAAACAGCGCAAGCACCAGCGCCAGTCCGATACCGGCGATGATCGCGGCTATGGTGCCCGCCCATCCAGCCCAATCAGGCAGTCCCGGCAGCAGGTTTTCCAGCCACGGCATCGCCAACACCGAGAACATCTCGCCGAGGCCAAACCACAGGCCGACCAGCAGCAGCGCTGTCAGGCCAAGCGACTTGAACAAAACCGAACGTGAAGCCGGTGAGAACAAGTTGGATCCGCTCAATCTGGCGGCTTCGATGATCATCGCTGGCTTTCCTCTTTCGATAGTCGCCGGAAACCAGGGACACTACGGGCAGGGTTGCTCGCAGTGCTTGTCAGGCGACAGATCTCCATGTGGGGATTGCGGTCATCCGGGTCAACTTTTTGCTCGGTTCGCAGCCCCGGTGCCACCACGAAATATCAAGCGTACCGGGTGACAGACTGACACAAATCAGCCATGATTCGCGCGCCTCAGAGGCTGGCCACCAATCGCTGTTATCACTTGTTTTTTCGGGAACTCCCATGTCCGCACCGCGGATCCGCCCAGCCACCATTTCCGACATTGATGCGCTCGATGCGATCGAGAAGGCGGTGTTTACGGCTGACCGGATTTCCCGGCGCTCTTTCCGCACCCTGATTGACCGCCCGACCGCCGAAACGCTTGTCATCGAGGCCGATGGGCAGATCTGTGGCTACGCCATGATCCTGTTTCGTGCCGGGGCGGCGTTGGCCCGTCTTTATTCGCTGGCGGTGGCCGCGGGCCACGTTGGCAAAGGCTATGGCAAGGCGTTGCTCGCAGCCGCCGAAAAAGCCGCGATGGACCATGACCGCATCCTGCTGCGGCTCGAGGTGCGTGAGGACAATATTTCGGCAATTGCGCTCTACAAGACCGCCGGCTACCGCAGCATCGGTCGCGTCGCCGACTATTATGCCGACGGCATGGCAGCGCTCAGATTCGAAAAATTGCTGCGCGGCCCCGAAACGCCAAGTGTGGTGACGCCGTTCTATGAACAGACCGCCGACTTCACCTGTGGCTCCTCCTGCCTGCTGATGGCGCTGGCTCGGTTCCGCTCACCCAATTTTCTCGACCCGGTCTGGGAAATACGGCTGTGGCGCGAAGCCACCACGGTGTTCATGCTGGCCGGTCCTGGTGGTTGTGAACCTTTTGGACTTGCCATGGTGGCGCGCGAGCATGGGCTTGAGCCCGAGGTCTGGTGTTCGACGCAAGACATGCTGTTTCTCGAAACCGTGCGCGATCCCGAGAAGCGTCGCGTCATGGAATTGGCCCAGACCGATTTCCGCAATCGTGTCGCTGATGCCGGCACGGCGGTGCATTCGGAAGCTTTTACGATGGATTGGCTGCGCGCCCGGCTGGCCGAGGGCCACGTCGCCATCATCCTGGTCAGCGGCTATCTGATGATGGGCAAGAAAGTCCCGCACTGGGTGCTTGCCCACGGCGATGACGGCCGCCATATTTTCGTTCATGACCCCTGGGTCGAGGACGAGGTCGGCGAGACCACCGATGACGCCGCCAACATCCCGGTGCCCTATGCCGTGTTTGACCGGATCGCCCGCTTCGGCCGCTCGGGCCTGCGCGCCGCAGTCCTTATCAAGGGAAATTTGCTCCATGTCTGACTGGATCATTCTGTCCACCGCGCTGGCGGGTTTCGATCATACCGCGACCAAGCACAAGGTGCTCGCCACCCGCGACTATCTGGCCCGTCCGGAAATGTTTCGTGGCGCGCGGCCCAACATCATCAATCTGTCGCGCTCCTACGCCTATCAGAGCCGCGGCTATTACGCTTCGCTGCTCGCAGCCGCGCGCGGCCAGCGGGTGATCCCGTCAGTCGAAACCATCATCGATTTGTCAGCGCGCAAGCTCTATGAGAACGCCATCCCCGAGCTGGAAGACGCGCTCAACAAGGGCCTGCGTGGGGCAGAAGGCGAAGAGCTGCCATCGCGGTTGCGGGTGTTTTTCGGAACCTGCACCGACGCACGCCTCGAGCGCTTTGGCCGGCTGTTGTTCGACTGGTTCCGCGCGCCGATCCTCGAACTCACTCTCAAGCAGGGAGACTGGGTCTCGATCTCCAAGATCGGGCTGCTGCCGTTCGGCAAGCTCGATGAGGCCGGCCGCGAAACCTTGTTCCAGGCCATGGCGCGCTACACTGCGCGGCAATGGAAAGACGCCAAGTCCCGGGCCCCGGCGCGCTATACTTTTGCCACTCTGGTCGATGCCAACGAGGCGCTGCCGCCGTCTTCGATTGACAGCCTCAAGCACTGGTCGCGGATTGCCGCGCGCATGGGCGTTTCGGTTGAGCCGATCGGCCGCAAGGATCTATCGCGGCTGGCCAATTTCGATGCGCTGTTCATCCGTGAAACCACCTCGATCTCCAACCACACCTATCGCTTCGCCCGCCGGGCCCAGCAGGAAGGCATGCCGGTGATCGATGACCCGGTGTCGATGATCCGCTGCACCAACAAGGTCTATCTCGATGAACTGATGGCCTCCAACGGCATTCGGGTGCCCGATACGGTCATGCTCATCGGGCCAGAGGATTTCCAGCGCGCCGCCGATCAGTTGGGTTTTCCGATGGTGCTGAAAGTGCCGGATTCATCGTTTTCCAGAGGCGTGAAGAAAGTCGCCTCGATGGAGGAACTCAAGAAGCTGGCCAGCGCCTGGCTGCATGATTCAGAAGTGCTGATCGCGCAGAAATTCATGCCCACCAGTTTCGACTGGCGCATCGGCGTTCTTGGCGGCAAGCCGCTGTTTGCCGTGCAATATCTGATGGCCAAGAAACATTGGCAGATCGTCAAGCATGACACCGGCGGCAAACCGCTGGAGGGCGGCTTCAAATCCTTCTCGCTGGCGCAGGTGCCGCCTTTGGTGCTCGACACCGGCCTGCGCGCCGCCTGCTCGGTCGGCGATGGTTTCTACGGCGTCGATCTCAAGGAAACAGATGATGGCGTCTTCGTCATCGAGGTCAACGACAATCCCAACCTTGAGCACGGGGTCGAGGATGCGGCGGAAAAGGACGAGGTCTGGATCCGGCTCACCAACTGGTTCATCGAACGGATTGCCACCTGATCCAGTTGGCGTGCGGGCCGGGTTTCCTGCTCGGACTGTCGTTTCAAGGCGAAACAGGTTATAGCAGCCGCGGCTTGGCGCGCTGAGCCAAAGCCCCGACTGCGACCAGGATTCTATTCATGCTGAAAACCGCCGAAGACAACCTCAATCTCAACCAGATTGTCGATCCGGCCAAGTTGCGCGAAACGCTCGATGCCATTGCCGCCGAGCATGGCGGAGCAAGCATGGATGCCAGGATGGCGGTGCTGGCGGAGGTCAAACGTGTCAACGCGCTCGGCCGCGAAACCGCCCGTACCATGCTGTTCGATGATGGCGGTGGAACAGCCTGCGCCATGCGGATTTCCCATTTGCAGGATGTCATCACCGCAGCGCTCTATGATTATGCCAGTGTTCATGTCTACCGCGTCGAAAACCCCTCGACATCCGAACGCATGACCGTCACCGCCGTCGGCGGATATGGCCGCGGCACTCTGGCGCCAGGCTCTGATATCGATCTGCTTTTTGTATTGCCCTACAAGAACACGGCTTGGACCGAACAAGTCGTCGAGTGGATCCTCTATATCCTGTGGGACATGGGGCTGAAGGTCGGTCACGCCACCCGCAATGTCGATGAATGCATCCGGCTGTCGCGATCCGACATGACCATCCGCACCGCTATTCTCGAGGCCCGCTTCCTGTGTGGTGAACGCGCACTTTTCAAGGATTTGGGCGCCCGCTTCGACAACGAGGTGGTGGATGGCACAGGCCCGGAATTCATCGCCGCCAAGCTGGCCGAGCGCGACGAACGCCACCGCAAGGCAGGCGATACCCGCTATCTGGTCGAGCCCAACGTCAAGGAAGGCAAAGGGGGCTTGCGCGATCTCAACACGCTGTTCTGGATCTCCAAATATTTCTACCAGATCCGCGACACCCGGGAGCTTGTCGGCCTTGGTGTGCTGTCGCGGCGCGAGTTTGCCCTGTTCGTCAAGGCCGAGGACTTTCTCTGGGCGGTGCGCTGTCACATGCATTTTCTGACCGGAAAGTCGGAAGAGCGGCTGTCCTTCGATATCCAGCGCGATATCGCCTCAGGCCTGGGCTACCAGGATCACCCCGGCCTCTCTGCGGTCGAGCGCTTCATGAAGCACTATTTCCTCGTTGCCAAGGATGTCGGTGACCTGACCCGCATTTTCTGCGCCGGGCTTGAAGATCAGCAGGCCAAGCAGGCTCCAGGTTTGACCGGCGTCATCAGCCGTTTCGCCAATCGTCCACGCAAGATCCCCGGCACACTCGATTTCATCGAGGACAAGGGCCGGATCAACCTCGCCGATGCAGACGTTTTCAAACGTGATCCGGTCAATATCATCAGGCTGTTCCATCTCGCCGATATCCGCGGTCTGGAGTTTCATCCCGATGCGCTCAAGCGTGTCACCCGATCGCTGCGGTTGATCAATGCTGGCTTGCGCGAAAACGAGGAGGCAAACCGGCTGTTCCTGTCGATCCTGACTTCGAAACGCCAGCCGTCGATCATCCTCAGGCGCATGAACGAGGCCGGAGTTCTAGGCCGGTTCATTCCGGAATTTGGCAAGATCGTCGCGATGATGCAGTTCAACATGTATCATCACTACACAGTCGATGAGCATCTTATCCGCACGGTCTCTGTGCTTTCGGGAATCGACAAGGGCGAGGAGGAGCGTGAGCATCCGCTGGCCACCAAACTCATGCCGTCCATCGAGGAACGCGAGGCGCTCTATGTCGCGGTGTTCCTGCACGACATCGCAAAGGGCCGGCCGGAAGATCACTCCATCGCCGGGGCCAAGGTGGCGCGCAAACTATGCCCGCGGCTGGGCCTGTCCGCCAACCAGACCGAACTGGTCGCCTGGCTGATTGGGGAGCATTTGACCATGTCGATGGTGGCGCAAACCCGCGATCTCAATGACCGCAAGACCATCAGCGATTTTGCCGAAAAGGTTCGCACACTGGAACGGTTGAAGATGCTGGTGATCCTGTCGGTCTGCGATATCCGGGCTGTCGGTCCTGGTGTCTGGAACGGCTGGAAGGGCCAGCTTTTGCGCACGCTCTATTACGAGACCGAATTGATGCTCTCGGGCGGATTTTCGGAAGTGTCGCGCAAGGAGCGGGCGGCACATGCGCGCCAGGAGCTCGGCGAAGCTCTGTCTGACTGGAGCGAGACAGACCGTGACGCCTATCTCAAGCTGCACTACGAGCCTTATCTTCTGGCTGTGCCGATCGAGGAGCAGGTGCGGCACGCTAATTTCATCCGCGAGGCTGACAAGGCGAAAAAGCAGCTTGCCACCATGGTTCGCACGCACGCTTTCCATGCCATCACCGAAATCACGCTGCTGTCGCCCGATCATCCGCGCCTGCTCTCGATTGTCACCGGCGCTTGCGCCGCTGCTGGCGCCAACATCGCCGATGCCCAGGTCTTCACCACCTCCGATGGTCGTGCGCTCGACACCATTCTGGTCAACCGGGAACTGCCCGATGATGAGGATGAGCTAAGGCGTGGCGCCTCGATCGGCCGCATGATTGAGGATGTGCTGGCCGGCAAGACTTACATTCCTGAAGTCATCGCCCGCAAAACCCGCGGCAAATCCAAGAAGCGGCCCTTCATCATCAAGCCGCAGGTGACGATCTCGAACACGCTTTCCAACAAGTTCACCGTCATCGAGGTCGAATGCCTTGACCGCACCGGACTGCTGTCGGAGGTCGCCTCGGTGCTGTCGGATCTGTCGCTCGACATCGCCTCCGCCCACATCACAACCTTTGGCGAGAAAGTCGTCGACACCTTCTATGTTCGAGATCTGGTCGGAATGAAGATCACCAACGAGAACCGCCAGACAAACATCGTGGCCCGGCTCAAGGCGGTGCTTGCCAAGGAAGAAGACGAAGTGCGCGACAAGATGCCTCCGGGAATGATCGCGCCGCACGGCACCACCCGCCGCGGCCGGACACCGGCATGACAAGGCTGACAGCGGCATGAGCCTGATCGGAAAATTCGCAAGCGTCGGTGGCGCCACCATGGCAAGCCGCGTGCTTGGATTTGTCCGCGAAGCGATGATTGCGGCGTTTCTTGGCGCCGGACCGGTAGCCGATGCGTTTTATGCCGCATTCCGGTTTCCCAACCTGTTCCGCAGACTGTTCGCCGAGGGCGCTTTCAATGCGGCCTTCGTGCCGCTGTTCGCCAAGGAAATTGAAGGCGGCGGCGAGGCGGCGGCGAAGAAATTCGCGGAACAGGTTCTCTCCGTTCTGTTGCTGTCGCTGTTCGTGCTCAGTGCCCTTGCGATGATCTTCATGCCGTTCCTGGTCGGCACCGTCATCGCCCCCAGATTTGCATCCGATCCGGAGAAGTTTGATCTCACCGTGCTGCTTGCACGCATCATGTTTCCCTATCTTGCCGCGATGAGCCTGGTGGCAATGCTGGCGGGCATTCTCAATTCGCTGAGGCGATATTTTCTGGCAGCACTCGCCCCGGTCCTGCTCAACGTGGTTCTCGTCGCAGGTCTTGTCGCCTCCGGTTACCTGAGCCTGTCGGCTCCCCGCATCGGTGAAGTCCTGGGCTGGTCCGTCACCGTGTCGGGGTTGCTTCAGCTTGGACTGCTTGTCTGGGCGCTCAGGCGCGAGGGGTTTGGCCTCGGTTTCGTTCGGCCCAGGCTGACGCCAGCGGTCAAGCGCCTGCTTTGGCTGGCATTGCCCGCCGCTGTGACCGGCGGCATCACCCAGATCAACCTGCTTGTCGGCCAGATCATCGCCTCGGCTGAGGCTGGCGCCATCGCCATCATCAACTATGCCGACCGGCTTAATCAGCTGCCACTCGGCGTTATCGGCATCGCCATCGGCGTGGTCCTGTTGCCTGAATTGTCCCGTGCGCTGCGGGCAGGTGACGTGAAGGAAGCGCAGCACCTTCAAAACCGCAGTCTTGAATTCGGTATGGCGATTACGGTCCCGGCTGCCTTTGGTCTGGCGCTGTTGCCCGAGCCGATCATCGCATTGGTGTTCGAACGCGGCGCTTTCACCCGGGAAACGACGCTTGTGACATCGCAGGTGCTCGCCGCGTTCTCAATCGGCCTGCCGGCTTTTGTGCTGACCAAGATCTTCACCCCGGTGTTCTACGCCCGTGAAGACATGCGCACGCCACTGTGGGCTTCGGCCATATCGGTTGTCATCAATATTGGCGGCAGCCTCATTCTGTTTCCACGGCTGGGTGTCATGGGTCTGGCGATCGCCACCAGTCTGGCGGGCTGGATCTCTGCGCTGTATCTCGGTCAGCAGCTTGTGACACGCAACCTGTTCCGGCCCAGAGCCGTCACAATCAGACGCATCCTGCTCATCGTCACCGGTGCTGCTCTGATGGGCGCACTGCTGTGGTGGACTGAAGCGACGTTCCCGCATCTGTTGCTCGACGCCTCGCTGCTCGTCCGTCTGGTTTCGGTGCTGCTGACCGTATTGTCGGGCGCCGTAGTCTATTTCGGCTTCGCTTTTGTGACCGGAGCCCTCGACAGGAATGAATTCGCCCGGTTGCTCAAACGCCGCAAGAAGGCCTGAGGCCCGGCCGTCTGGCTTCATTGGTCTTGACCTCAAACGGCTGCAGCCGCATAACCCCGCCGATTTCAACGAGGTATCCGGGCCCTCCACAAGCCCGGCGGGAGCACATCATGTCCGCCACTTTCAAACCGCTGGTTTTCTCCGGCGTTCAGCCCACCGGCAATCTTCAGCTTGGCAATTATCTCGGTGCCATCCGCAAATTTGTGGCACTCCAGGAACATCACGATTGCCTCTTCTGTGTCGTGGACCTGCACGCCATCACCGCGCAACTTGTCCATGAAGATCTGAAAACCCAGACGCGTTCGATCGCTGCAGCCTTCATCGCCGCCGGCATTGATCCGAAAAAGCACATCATCTTCAACCAGTCCGCGGTCCCCGGTCACGCAGAACTCGCCTGGATTTTCAACTGTGTCGCGCGCATCGGCTGGATGAACCGGATGACCCAGTTCAAGGACAAGGCAGGCAAGGACCGCGAAAACGCCTCGCTCGGGCTGCTTGCCTATCCAAGCCTGATGGCGGCTGACATTCTCCTGTACCGCGCCACGCATGTGCCAGTCGGGGACGATCAGAAGCAGCATCTCGAACTTGCCCGTGATATTGCGCAGAAATTCAACAACGATTTTTCAGGCCGGATCAAGGCTGCCGGTCTTGGCGTTGATATGCTGGTTGGCGAGGAGAAGGTCTCCGGCTATTTTCCGTTGATCGAACCTTTGATCGAAGGCCCGGCGCCGCGTGTCATGAGCCTGCGCGACGGTACCAAGAAAATGTCGAAGTCCGATCCGTCGGATCTGTCGCGCATCAACCTTACCGATGATGCCGACACAATCGCCAAGAAGATTCGCAAAGCCAAGACTGACCCGGCGCCCCTGCCGGACACACTTGAGGAACTTGAGGGCCGGCCGGAGGCAAAGAACCTCGTCGGCATTTACGCCGCCTTGAGCGACCGCACCCGAAAGGATGTGCTTGAAGAATATGCCGGCCAGCAATTCTCGGTGTTCAAGCCGGCGCTGGTCGAACTGGCCGTAACTGTTCTCGAGCCAATCACCACCGAGATGAAGCGGTTGATGGATGATCCAAGCCATATAGATGCGATTCTCAAGGATGGCAGTGCCCGCGCCAATGTGCTTGCCGAGAAGACCATGACTGACGTCCGCGAGATCATCGGCTTCGTCTAAGCGAATTCCACGACTGCGGCGCATCCCAGTGAATGCGCCGCGCCGCGCGGCTCTCAGGGGAGTCTCAAAAACGCACTTGCGGGAAAGCCCGCTCTGATGGCATTGTCCCGCCCATGGTATCAAGAAGACGTTCACGCGAGGCCGGTCACCGGCGCAAATTTCTCGCTGTTATCGATGACACACCCGAGTGCGAACGCGCTATGCGCTACGCAGGAATGCGGGCTTACAATTCAGGCGGCGGGCTGGTTCTGGTCTATGTGATCGAGCCTGGCGACTTCCAGCACTGGCTCGGCGTTGAGGAAATCATGCGCGCCGAAGCGATGGAGGAAGCCGAAGCGACGCTTGCCAAAGCCAGTGAAAAAATGCGCCAGATCATCGGAATCGATCCAGAAGTGGTGATCCGGGAAGGCAAAACCACTGACGAAATCCATTCGGTGATCGAGGAAGATCAGGATATTGCCATTCTGGTGCTTGCTGCGGGGTCCGCCAAGGACGGTCCGGGACCTCTGGTGACGTCTATCGCCGGACGGGGTGCTGCATTTCCGATCCCGGTCACGGTGATACCTGACGCGCTCTCTGATGACGAGATCGACGCGCTGAGCTAGAGTACCTTTGAGGCAGAGTTGATTGCGGTGCCTCTTGATCCTGGCGGTCTCGAGGCTTATCTTGTTTTGAAGAATTCTAAACTGGCCGGTCAATGCACCAGGCAGGGAGACCGAATATGTTCATCCAGACCGAATCGACCCCCAATCCCGCAACCCTGAAGTTCCTCCCCGGCAAGGTGGTGATGGAGCAGGGAACTGCTGATTTCCGCGACGCCGATGAAGCAGGCATGGTCTCGCCGCTTGCCGGCAAGCTGTTTGGCATTCCCGGCGTTACCGGCGTGTTTTTCGGCTACGACTTTATCACCATCACCAAGGATGGGCCGGACTGGCAGCACCTCAAGCCTGCCGTGCTTGGCACCATCATGGAGCATTTCATGTCCGGCGCGCCGATCATGGCAGCTGGCAGTGACGGCGCTCCTGTCTCTGACGAGGAGTTTTTTGAAGAGGGGGACGAAACCATTGTCGCCACCATCAAGGAATTGCTCGAGAGCCGTGTCCGCCCCGCCGTTGCCCAGGATGGCGGCGACATCACCTTCCGCGGTTTTCGCGATGGCAAGGTGTTTCTGCACATGAAGGGCGCCTGCGCCGGCTGCCCGTCGTCGACGGCGACGCTCAAGCACGGCATCCAGAATTTGCTCAAGCATTTCGTGCCGGAAGTGCGCGAAGTCGAAGCCGTCTGACCCGATCAAGCTTTACCGCGCTTGCTGCTGTGCCTATTAACATCTCGAAGATGATGCCGTGCGTTGTTCGCGCGGCCTGTTCCAACGGATGTGCCCGGTGCTGACGCTCGCCATTGATTGTTCTGCAAGGTTTTGTTCTATCGCCCTCCTAAACCAGAGCGAGGACCGGATTCTTGCCACTGCCAGTCCTGACATCGGACGCGGCCATGCCGAGCAATTGCCTGGCGTGCTTCAGTCGGTGCTGACTGAAGCCGGCGTGGACCTGTCGCAGGTCGGGCGCATCGGGGTGACCATTGGACCGGGCTCCTTTGCCGGAATCCGGGTTGGTGTTGCCTTCGCCCGCGGTCTGGCCCTTGCTCTTGATGTGCCCGCCGTTGGCGTCGGCTCGCTGGAAGCGATCGCGATCCCTGCAGCGCGTCACCATGCCAAAGCCACGATGGCGGTGCTTGATGCCAAGCGTGATCATGTCTGGGCAATCCTTGTTGATGCTGACGGCACAGTGACTGAACCCGCAGCCGAACGGTCGCCGGAGGCCGCAGCCGCGCTGGCGGTTGAAGCCGGTTGTGCGATTACCGGCAGCGGTACGGCAGTTTTGGCTGGCATCAATGCGTCCCTGACGTCCGCTATCATTGATGATCTGGTTGCCCCGAAGATCGAGGACGTCGCCCGGCTTGCATCGGTTCTCGATCCCGTCTCCAACCCGGCTGAGCCGCGCTATCTTCGTGATGCCGATGCCAAGCCGCAGGCCGGTTTTGTCCTGCCGCATCAGGCTTCGGGCTGATGGTTTTCAATCTGTTCTCGCGACCACCGCAGTGCCTGATTCTATCCATCGAGATGCAGGATGCGCGCACCGCCTCGCGCATTCACGGCGAAGCATTTACCCGAGCCTGGGGCGACGGTGAGTTTGAAAGCCTCATTACTCAACAATCAGTCTTTGGCTTTCTTGCCTGCCCGGAGGGCCGGGCGAGGAATGCGGCGGCCGGTTTTGTGCTGTCCCGCGAGGCTGCCGGCGAGGCCGAAATCCTGTCGATCGGCATCTCGCCAAAGCAGCGCCGCAGCGGATTGGGCTGGCGGTTGATGCTCAGCGCCATGAAGGAAGCCAAGCGGCGCGGTGCCGGGGAGATGTTTCTCGAAGTCGACGAGACCAACACATCGGCGGTTCAAATGTACCGCAAACTCAACTTCCTTCAGGTCGGAGAGCGGCGCGCTTATTATGCACAGGAAGGTGCTGCGCGCACGACGGCGCTTGTCATGCGCTGCGATCTTCGCTAGTCCGCAGGGGATCGTCGGCTATAGGATCGCCGGCATATCCTCTGCACACTACAGCGCCGCGCATCCGGTCGGATGCGCAAAGGTCGCTGTAACACTTTGAAAGGATGCATGTACGTTATCGTTCAAACGGTTGGTTCGAACGCGACATGCATCAGCCGGCGGGGCAGGCGATGGACGAGCAGAAATCCCTGGAAGACAGATGCGCCGAGCGCGGAATGCGGATGACCGAGCAACGCCGGATCATTGCCCGTGTGCTTGATGGCGCCGACGATCATCCCGATGTCGAGGAACTGCACCGCCGGTCAGTGCTGATCGATCCGCGCATATCGATGTCGACCGTCTACCGCACGGTCAAACTGTTCGAGGATATTGGCATCATCGAGCGGCATGATTTCCGTGATGGCCGCTCGCGCTACGAGACGGTGCCCGAAGAGCACCATGATCATCTCATTGATCTTCGCACCGGCCAGGTGATCGAATTCCATTCGCCCGAGATTGAGGCGCTGCAGGAGCGGATCGCCCGTGAACATGGTTTCCGGCTGGTTGATCACCGTCTGGAACTCTATGGAATTCCGATCAAGTCCGACAAGAAATAGACATCTGATGCCGGATCCCGCCCGCTGTTCAGTCTTGCCGGTCCTGCCATGATCGCTGCCCTGCGCATTGTAATCGTTTTTACAGGCTTCCTCATGCTGACGCTGGTGCTGCTGCCGGTGCAGCTGATCGCGCTCGGAATTGGACATTCGGTGATGCAGCGGTTGCCGCGCTGGTGGCATCGTATCATGTGCCGGATCATCGGGCTGAAGGTGCGCGTCAGCGGAAGCCTGTCACAGGAGCGGCCATTGCTGCTGGTTGCCAACCATGTGTCCTGGAAAGATATCCTGGTTCTCGGATCGGTCGCCGATGTTGTCTTCATCGCCAAATCCGAAGTTCGTGGCTGGCCGGTGCTCGGCTGGCTGGCACGGTTGCAGCGGTCGGTGTTTGTCGAGCGCGAGGTCCGGCGCAAAACCGGCGCGCAGATTTCCGATGTGTCCGCCAGGCTCGTCTCGGGGGAAGTGGTCGTTCTGTTCGCCGAGGGAACCACATCAGACGGCAACCGGGTGATGCCATTCAATTCCTCGCTGTTTGGCGCAGCCAGTGCCGCCTTGCCGTTTGCGCCTGAAGGCAAGGTTCATATTCAACCGGTCTCGATCGCCTATACCGGCATTCACGGCATGCCGATGGGGCGCTATCACCGGCCGGTCGCGGGATGGCCCGGAGACGTGGCGCTGGGGCCGCATCTGCTTCGTGTCATCCGTGACGGTGCGCTCGATGTCGACGTGGTTTTCAGTGATGCCGTGCCGTTTGACGCGACTACCAACCGCAAGAATACAGCCCGTCTCGTCGAGGCCCGGGTGCGCGACGGGCTCAACGCAGCGCTACGCGGCAAACTCAATGGCTGAACAGCCATTTTCAAGCCGTATTTTTATCGCTAAAAGCCCCTGATGACACAAGCAATCCTCACACCTGATGCCGCTTCTGAAGCAGGGCCTGGGCCCCAAACCGGCGAGCCGGCCAAAAAGGTCTTCGTAAAGACTTATGGCTGCCAGATGAATGTCTACGACAGCGAACGCATGGGCGACGCGCTGACCCGTGATGGTTATGAGACCGTCGACACGGTTGAGGCGGCCGATCTGATTCTCATCAACACCTGTCACATCCGCGAGAAAGCCGCCGAAAAGGTCTATTCGCAGTTGGGACGGCTGGCCAAGCTCAAGAAGCAGCGCAATGCCGATGGCGGTGACCTGATGGTCGCGGTCGCAGGCTGCGTGGCCCAGGCTGAAGGCCGCGAGATCATTCGCCGCGCACCGGTGGTCAATGTGGTCATCGGCCCGCAGACCTATCACCGTCTGCCTGAAGCCTTGGCCAAGGCGCGTCAGGGCGAAAGCGTGGTGGAAACCGATTTTCCCACTGAAGACAAGTTCGATGGTCTGCCCACCACGCCGGAAAAGGCGATCCGGGCTCGCGGCGTCGCGGCCTTTCTTACGGTTCAGGAAGGTTGCGACAAGTTTTGCACCTTCTGTGTGGTTCCCTACACCCGAGGAGCCGAGGTGTCCCGTCCGGTCGACCGGATCCTCGGTGAGGCGGAACGGCTGGCAAGCGCCGGTGTCCGCGAGGTCACGCTTCTGGGGCAGAACGTCAATGCCTGGCACGGCAAGGGCGCTGACGGCCGGGAATGGGGCCTTGGTGAACTGGTGCGCCGTTTGGCGACGATCGATGGCATTGATCGGATTCGCTACACCACCAGCCATCCGCGTGACATGGATGATGCACTGATCGAGGCACATCGTGATCTACCCGAGCTCATGCCCTATCTGCATCTTCCGGTTCAGTCCGGCTCGGACCGGATCCTCAAGGCGATGAACCGGCGCCATACCGCGGCGGAATATGTGAAGCTCGTCGAGCGTATCCGTGCCGCCCGTCCGGATATTGCCCTGTCAGGCGATTTCATCGTTGGGTTTCCCGGCGAGACCGATGAGGATTTCGAAGACACAATGCAGCTTGTCCGCGAGGTGAATTATGCCTCCGCCTTCACGTTCAAATATTCGATCCGTCCCGGCACGCCGGGCGCTGACATGGACGATCAGGTCGATGAAGCGGTCAAGAGCGAGCGTCTGGCGCGTCTTCAGGAGCTTCTAAACCTGCAGACCCGGGCCTTTGGCCGCGACTGCGTCGGCAAGTTGGTAGATCTGCTGCTGGAGAAACCCGGACGCAACACTGACCAGCTTATTGGCCGCTCGCCGTGGCTGCAGCCGGTAATAGTTGATGCAAAGCTGGGGGAAATCGGTGACATTATCAGAGTGCGAATCACGCAACCCGGCACGACCGGTCTTTACGCGGAGTTAGCGGAATGACAGTCCAGTGCAATTATGGAGCCAGATCGTTTGACAGCTGAGCACCTGTCCCCGACAGAAGCTGCGACGCCCGCATCGGGCGCGTCAGACACGACCCACCTCGCGCTCACTTTTGAAAACAACCGTCTCGCCAGTGAGCTTTTTGGCCAATTTGACCAGAATTTGGCGCTTCTAGAGCAAAAACTGAAAATCGACGCTCGGGCCCGTGGCAACACGGTCACCCTGCGTGGCGAGGAAATTGCCACAAATCAGGCACGCCGGGCGCTGGATTATCTTTATGACCGCTTGCTCAAAGGCGCCAGCGTCGAGAGTTCCGATGTCGAGGGCGCCATCCGCATGGCTCTGGCGGCGGACGATCAGCTCGTGCTGCCAACGCTTGAGCGCAAGGGCAAAATGACTCTGGCGCAAATTTCGACCCGCAAGAAAACCGTCATCGCCCGGACGCCTACCCAGGACGCTTACATACGCGCCATGGAGAGGGCTGAGCTGGTACTCGGCGTCGGACCTGCAGGCACCGGAAAAACCTATCTGGCGGTCGCTCATGCGGCCCAGATGCTGGAGCGTGGCTCTGTCGAGCGCATCATCCTGTCGCGTCCCGCAGTCGAGGCTGGCGAACGGCTGGGCTTTTTGCCTGGCGATCTGAAAGAGAAGGTCGATCCGTATCTGCGGCCGCTCTATGATGCGCTTTACGACATGATGCCGGGCGACAAGGTCGAGCGCGCAATTACTGCCGGTGTTATTGAAATCGCGCCATTGGCCTTCATGCGTGGCCGCACACTGGCCAATGCTGCCGTGATCCTCGATGAGGCGCAGAACACCACCCAGATGCAGATGAAGATGTTCCTGACCCGTCTGGGCGAAAACTCCCGCATGTACATTACCGGTGACCCGAGCCAGGTCGACCTTCCGCGCGGCGTCACATCCGGTCTTGTCGAAGCCTTGTCAATTCTTGAGGGCGTTGACGGCGTCGTCACCTGCCGCTTCCGTGGGGTTGATGTTGTGCGTCACCCGCTGGTGCAGCGCATTGTCGAGGCCTATGACAAGCGGATGTACCCCAAGACCGATGGCGACGCATGACAGTTCATCCGGCGATCAGCCTGGCACTCGCAGTCGAGGCCGGGGAGTGGGGTGATGTGGAGGCAATCGAGGCTTTGGCGGGGACCGCGCTTGCTGCTGCTGTGGGCGATCTGGCGAAGCTGGAAGCCCAACCGTTTCCCGAAACGCCGCCTGAAGTCTCGCTTGTCCTCGCCGATGATGAGATGATGGCCGGGATCAACAGCCAATGGCGAAATCAGCCCAAGCCGACCAATGTTCTCTCGTTTCCTGCTTTTCCGCTCGTGCCGGGCGGCCAGCCCGGTCCGATGCTTGGCGATATCATTCTGGCGCGCGAGACCATCGAGCGAGAAGCCGGGGAGTTGGGCAAGCCGGTTGATGAGCATATCACGCACCTGATCGTGCACGGATTTCTTCATCTTTTCGGCTATGATCACATGAAAAACAACGACGCCGAGAAAATGGAAGCGATCGAGACTCGCATTTTGATCGCGCTTGGCCTATCTGACCCTTACGGCGATACCGAGCCGGTTTGACATTGAAGAGACGATGACAGAGAGCAATGCCCCGGCCCCGACCGGAGACGCGCAAAGCGCTTCGAGCGCTACAACTACCGAAGAAGCCCCCAGTTATCTTCCCGTGCCTGTGCACGGGGGTGATTTGGCCGTGTATCAGGACGAGCGTGGTGGCATGGGCCTTTGGCAGCGCCTGGTGCGCGCCCTGTTCCCGCCCTCTGATCGCGAGTCCATCCGTGAGGATCTGAACGACGCTCTGCAGTCGGGTGGCGAGTTGCATGAAGCGTTCTCCGCGGATGAACGCGCCATGTTGCACAATATCCTGCGTTTGCGCGAGGTCCGGGTGGAAGACGTCATGGTGCCGCGCGCCGATGTCGAGGCTGTGGATCAGACAACCACACTGGGCCGTCTTCTCGAGATATTTGAGGAATCCGGCCATTCGCGCATGCCGGTCTATGCGGAAAATCTCGACGACCCACGCGGCATGATCCATATCCGCGATCTTCTGGCGTGGATCACCAAACAGGCCCGCACCAAGCGCAAGTCCTCCGCAAAAAGCCCTGTCGCCATTCAGAAACGGAACGCACTTAATGCGTTGGAATTGTCCCGCGTTGACCTGAGCAAAACACTTCTGGAATCGGGCATTACCCGCAAGGTTTTGTTTGTGCCGGCCTCGATGCTGGCCTCGGACCTGATGCAGCGTATGCAGGCAAATCGGATCCAGATGGCGCTGGTGATTGACGAGTATGGCGGCACAGACGGCCTGGTTTCGCTGGAAGACATCGTCGAGATGGTCGTTGGTGACATTGCCGATGAACATGACGATGAAGACGAAACGCTGATCACCAGGACCGGTGAGGACATCTGGGTTGTCGACGCCAAGGCAGAACTGGATGACCTTGCCGATGAAATAGGCAGGGATTTTGATATTCGCGAACAAAGCGAGGAAGTCGATACCATCGGCGGGCTGATCTTTTCAGAACTCGGCCGCGTGCCGGCCCGTGGCGAAGTGGTGCAGGCTCTGCCCGGATTTGAATTTCACGTCATGGATGCTGATCCGCGTCGCGTCAAACGTGTCCGCATCATCAGAAAGCGCCAGGCGCCGCGCCGTCGCCTGACCCGTGGCGAAGCCGTCACCAAGAAAAACAGCGATCCCGGTGACGCAAGCGCCGCTTGATGCCATTGGGTCTGCCTATCCGCAAACCCGGGATTTTGGACGAATTCCGCTCAAGCAAGCATGAGTGGCGCCCGACCCAAAAAAACCAAGCGTAACAACGGACATTGCCGCGGTTTTTTGAAAAGATGCGGCAACTGATTCGCTTGGCCGAAATGCTTCGGAAGAGCCGGATCCCAATGCATGTCGCATTCAAATGGGTTCATTTGAATGATAACGTACATGCATCATTTCAAAGATTTGCAGCGTCCTTTGCGCATCCAATTGGATGCACGGCGCTGTAATTGGCGGGGAGTAAACCGGATTTGGAACGGATCGCTGAATCCATCATGCTGAGCTGGGGCGTCAAGCGCATCATTTTGGCGTTTGCAGCCGGCGCGCTGTCTGTCCTGGCTTTGCCGCCGTTCAATTTCTTTGCGGTTCTGTTCGTCTCCTTTCCTGTGCTTGTCTGGCTGCTTGATGGCGCCAGCGGATCGGCGGAACGGGGTTTGCTCGGACGGATGCGGCCTGCTTTTGCGACCGGCTGGTGGTTTGGCTTCGGCTACTTCGTGGCAGGCCTCTGGTGGCTGGGCAACGCACTGCTGGTTGATGCCAACGGCTTTGCCTGGGCGTTGCCGCTTGCGGTGCTTGGCCTGCCGGCGGTGCTGGCGCTGTTTTATGGTGTCGCCGCGTCTTTCGCCTGGCTTTTATGGTCTGACGGGATCGGCCGTATCGCAGCCCTTGGCGCGGCCTTCGGACTGGTCGAATGGGCCCGCAGTTTTGTCCTGACAGGTTTCCCCTGGAATGCCGTTGGCTATGCTGCCATGCCTGCGCCGCTGATGATGCAGTCGGCGGAACTCGTCGGCATCTTCGGTATGTCGGCCTTGACCGTGTTTGTGTTTTCGGCGCCTGCGCTGGTTGGCACAAGACGTGGCGCAGTCGCCGGCATCACTGCCGCGCTGGTGCTTTTTTCCGCCCATATCGGCTATGGCTGGTTCGCGTTGCATCGTCTGGACAGTTTGGAACATGCTCCCTCAGGGGCAGTGATCCGGATTGTACAGCCGGCTATCGATCAATCTGCGAAGTGGGATATGGCCGAGCGCGAGCGGATATTTTCGAGGCTGCTGGAATTCAGCGCCTTGCCGCCCCGCGAAGGCGAACCGCGACCCACCCATATTGTCTGGCCCGAGACCGCGCTGCCGTTTTTGTTGACCGAGAATCCCGGTGCGTTGTCACGCATTGCTGACATGTTGCAGGTCGGCCAAACGCTTGTAACCGGCGCTGTCCGCTTTGAGGACGGGGTTGGAGGCGTGCCACAGCGCTATTACAACACCATCTACGTGATTGACGATGAAGGGCAAATTATAGGATCCGCCGACAAGGCGCATCTGGTTCCCTTCGGTGAATATCTGCCGTTTGAAGCATTGTTGAGACGACTGGGGCTGACGCCAGTCGCAGAAACATTTGGTGGATTTTCTGCTGCCGATCGCCGTGGAATGCTGACCTTGCCCGGCGGATTGGATGCCGTGCCGCTGATTTGCTACGAGGCGATATTCCCGGATCTGTCGAGTGTTTCCGGCGTCCGGGGGGCGTTGCTGCTCAATCTCACCAATGACGCCTGGTACGGCCTCACTCCCGGGCCCTATCAGCATCTGCGCCAGGCTCAGTTGCGGGCTGTTGAAAATCGCCTGCCACTTGTTCGCGCTGCCAACAGCGGTATCTCTGCGGTGGTTGATGCAGGTGGCCGGATAGTGGGTAGCCTGCCGCTTGGTGAAGCCGGCGTCTTCGATGTCGAACTGCCGCCGCAATCCGACCAGTTTTTGCTTATAAGAATTAGGCGATTTAACTTTGGATTGATTATCGCCATAATGGTGGTGATGGCGATCGTTGCTCGTAAAAGTAAAAATCAACGGTTTGATTGACGCAAAACCCCCAAAATAGCATAGTTGTTTTCGTCAACCCACTTCCTGTTCTGGTCACGAATTCGATGGCCGGGTGCTTCCGGCTTTTTTGAGCTGCAATCAAAACGGGATAAATCAACAATAGGGCCGAGGCTCTTGTCAGGACGAAAGAATGATTGAAAACAAGAAAAAGCCCAATCCGATCGACATTCATGTCGGTAGCCGGATCCGTCTTCGGCGGACCATGCTCGGCATGAGCCAGGAAAAGCTCGGCGAGGCGTTAGGCATCACCTTCCAGCAGATCCAGAAATACGAAAAGGGCACGAACCGCGTTGGCGCAAGCCGCCTGCAGAATATTTCGACCATTCTGAATGTTCCTGTCAGCTTCTTTTTCGAAGATGCACCGGGCGATCCATCGACAGCCCAGCCGGGAATGGCCGAGGCCAACAGCTCCAACTACGTGGTTGACTTCTTGTCTTCGTCTGAAGGGTTGCAGCTCAATCGCGCCTTCATCAAGATCCCTGATCCGAAAGTCCGGCGCAAGCTGGTGGATCTGGTCAAGTCGCTCGCATCCGAGCCGGAATCTGACTGATCTGTCCTTGCTTGAACCCTAATTGGGCAGAGCAACTGGTTAGCGATACAGCGCCGCGTGGCGCACTCGTTGAGTGCGGGCGCGGCGCTTTCGTGCCCAGGGGAGATACAGTGCGGCGGCAACTTCCTAATCATATCAAGATATATTTATGTCATTCTGACCTTGTCAGAATCATGTGTTGCCACTAAAGAGTCTCCAACACTTCAAACTGATGGAGCTTGCTATGGAGCGCTCGACTTTTCTTTTCACCAGTGAATCCGTATCCGAGGGCCACCCCGATAAGGTGTGTGACCGTATTTCGGACGAAATCGTCGATCTGGTCTATCGCGAGGCGAAGAAAACCGGTGTTGATCCGTGGAGCGTGCGTGTTGCCTGCGAAACCCTGGCAACCACCAACCGTGTCGTGATCGCCGGAGAGGTCCGGGTTCCGCCATCGCTGGTCAAGCTGGACAAGGCAGGCAAGGAAGTCATCAACCCGGCCAAATTCAAATCCGCTGCCCGCAAGGCCATCAAATCGATCGGTTATGAGCAGGACGGATTTCACTGGAAAACTGCCAAAATCGAAGTGTTGCTGCATTTCCAGTCTGCCCACATTGCGCAGGGCGTCGATAGCGCATCCGACCATCAGGGGTCTGAAGGCGCTGGCGACCAGGGCATCATGTTCGGTTATGCCTGCAACGAGACGCCGGAACTGATGCCGGCGCCGATCTACTACAGCCACAAGATCCTCGAATTGCTTGCCGCCGCCCGCCACAAGGGCGAAGGCGATGCTGGCAAGCTTGGACCCGACGCAAAAAGCCAGGTCACCGTGCGTTATGTCGATGGCAAGCCATCGGAAATCGCATCCATCGTGTTGTCTACGCAGCATCTGGACGGCAGCTGGGATTCGGCCAAGGTGCGTCAGGTCGTTGAACCATACATCCGCGAGGCACTCGACGGCTTGCCTATCGCTGCCGATTGCAAATGGTACATCAACCCGACTGGCAAATTCGAAATCGGCGGTCCCGATGGCGATGCAGGCCTGACCGGCCGCAAGATTATCGTGGACACCTATGGCGGTGCAGCCCCCCATGGCGGCGGCGCGTTCTCTGGCAAGGACACCACCAAGGTCGACCGGTCCGCGGCCTACGCTGCGCGCTATCTGGCCAAAAACGCAGTTGCTGCCGGCTTCGCCGATCGCTGCACCATTCAGCTCGCCTACGCTATTGGCGTGGCGCAGCCACTGTCGATCAACGTCAATTTCCATGACACCGGAAAAGTCTCGGAAGAAGCCCTTGAGGAAGCCCTGCCCAAGGTCATGGACCTGACGCCGCGCGGCATCCGCAAGCATCTTGATCTCAACAAGCCGATCTATGCACGCACCGCAGCCTATGGCCATTTCGGCCGCAAGGCTGGCCGTGACGGCTCGTTCTCCTGGGAAAAGCTTGACCTGGTCAAGCCGCTCAAGGAAGCCATCAAGGGCTGAAGCACACTGTCAGGTTGGGGTCTCAAGCAATGACCAGCCCGCAAAGGCGCAGCCGTGCGACCGAAGCTTTTTACGGTCGCCGCAAGGGGAAAACTCTCAAGGCCCCACAGGCAGAAGCGCTGACAACGCTTTTGCCTGCGCTGAAGCTTGATCTGTCTGCACCTGCTCCAGAACCGCTAGCCTCACTTTGGTCAAAGCCGCCTGCCGAGATCAGGCTTGAAATCGGATTTGGCGGCGGTGAGCATCTGCTTCACCGTGCCGGAGAGGCGCCCGATATCGGTTTTATCGGCGTCGAACCCTTTATCAATTCGATGGCCAAACTGCTTGCGGGCCTGGAGAGTGAAGGGTTGGAGAATGTCCGGCTCTATGATGATGACGCCACGCGGGTGCTGGATTGGTTGCCTGATGCCTGCCTGGACCGCATCGATCTGCTCTATCCCGATCCATGGCCCAAGAAAAAACACTGGAAGCGCCGTTTCGTTTCCAAGCTCAATCTTGACCGTTTTGCCCGGGTTCTCAAGCCCGATGGCCGGTTCGGTTTTGCCTCGGACATAGACACCTACGTCAACTGGACGCTTGCCCATATTGCGGCGCATCCGGAGTTCGAATGGACCGCCGGCAATGCGAATGACTGGCGCGAGCCCTGGGCTGGCTGGCCCGGGACCCGCTACGAGGCCAAGGCAATCCGTGAAGGCCGCACCCCATGCTATCTGGAATTTGTCAGGCTCGTCTGAAGATTACCTCGGATATGCTCACATCGAAAAGAAGTTCAATGGGAACAAGTGGCCCTGTTCCGGTGCGCTGGACGGCCCACTCGGCGCCTCCATGAAACACTCGTCCTCAAACCAGGTCCAGTCGTCAACCCAGGTCCAGCAATCGGCATCGATATAGACCTGCGCGACCTCCCGCGCAAAGGAGATGTCCGTCGGCAATCGATGGAAAGAGACGGGGTGCTGCTGGAAATAGAGCTGAGCAAGGGGGAGCGATCGTTCGCTGCAGTAATTCGATATCCACAGCTTGAAGCCGATCTCTTTTCGCAACAGGTCGACGGCCCTGAAACACTGGACATGGTCCTCATGGCCGTATTCTCCCCACGGATTGTGGGTAAACACATTCATGTCCTTGCGCAGAAGCGGTCGAAGCCGGTCGACGCTTGCCCGGAAATTGGCTTCGTAGGCCCGTGAAATCGGAACCGCGGACGTCGGAGCGGAATTCGGCAGCGCTTTCTTCATCAGGGATTTGATGTCGCGCAGGGTGGCGGTAGCAGTGAAACCCAGTCCGGATTCCGTTAGCGTCGGTGAAGCCCAGTCGGCGCATCCGAACGAGCCGACTTCAGCCATTTCCATCCAGGTCACATTCGGATGCGGCAGGTTTTCGATCGCCTCGGCGCGCCTGTCGCCCATGCCTGGATTGGCCCAGAAGTCGCGGTAAAGGATGATCACCCTTTGTGTATGTCTCATCACCGATGAAAACCAGAGGATCTCGTCATCGGGATGTGCCGCGACGATGACCGCGTTTTCGTGCAGTTCATGATGGCCTGTCATAGTTCCCCCAATACTGACCCGGATTGTGAATTGCACGGAACCGGGTCGTGTCTTATTATGGAGCAACATTGCAGGAATGGGGCTGCGGAATTAATACACGGTTAACCTGTCTCCCGGCTGTTCTGGTGCTAAACGGTACAGGCAGCGATGTGCCATACAACGTGCCGAACGTGAAACGTCTTGCCCATGACGCCGGAACAGGCTATATACCTCTCAAATTCTTGATCGTTTTGAGCAAGGGTGGGCCCGCGAGGACCCGCTCTTTTTTGTTGCCGGGCGATCAGTTGAACCATTGCAGCGCGCGTCACGTCAGAGGTGATGCATAAAGGATGCTGTAGCACTTTCAATGTGCTGCGTGATTTGGCCCCTGGATCGATTCTGATTTGCGGGCTCATGCAGCAGCCAGGACACGGTCCCGATGACAGACGAAGCCGCAATGCCCCATGAGGAAAGACTGGTCACCGAGACCGGCGTTGATGCGCGCATTGCCGAAATTATCGAGCCGCTCATTCAATCCCTGGACATGCGTCTGGTGCGGGTTCGCCAGTCTGGCCAGAATGGGTTGACCGTGCAGATCATGGCCGAGCGCAATGACGGAACCATGAGCGTTGAGGACTGTGAAGCGGTTTCCCGCGCGATCTCTCCGGTTCTGGATGTTGAGGACCCGGTCGAGAAGGCGTATCATCTGGAGATCTCGTCGCCCGGTATCGACCGCCCGCTGGTACGCAAATCCGATTTCGTCCGCTGGGAAGGTCATCTCGCCCGCTGCGACGCTTCTGTGCTGATCAACGGCCGCAAGCGCTTTCGTGGATATATCCGCGATGTCACCGAGACCGGTTTCTCGGTCGAGCGCGACCAGCCGGCCTACGGTGAAGAGAATCTCGCGGTCATACCGTTCTCGGCACTTGCCGAAGCCAAGCTGGTGCTGACCGACGAACTGGTCCGCGAATCGCTCCGCGCCGACAAGGCCGCGAAAGCTGCAGACGCGGCCAACGAAAACAATACCGGGGATATCCCGGAAGACCCTGAAGCCGGCGATCCGGCCTGATACAGGTTGAAACGAATTTGAGACCGCCCTTCGGGGTGCCTTTGATCCGGTCCGTCCGATGGACCCAAACCAGAGCAGGGCCGCCAGCCGCGGCCCGACATATGGAGACAGACATGGCAGTCAGTGCAAACAGGCTTGAGCTTCTTCAGATCGCCGACGCGGTCGCTCGCGAGAAGTCCATTGACCGCGAAATTGTGATCGAAGCCATGGCGGATGCGATCCAGAAGGCCGCACGCTCGCGCTACGGATCGGAATCCAA